>ERZ772881.7-NODE-7-length-209595-cov-13.602653_pt1 | contig 209595 bp, 199 predicted proteins | sample MGYA00580581_ERZ772881 | MGnify/ENA primary metagenome ERZ772881 (study PRJEB29015, sample SAMEA2737668) | human gut metagenome | biome: human gut; feature: human-associated habitat; material: faeces | place: China | collected 2012 ...
TCATCAGGATGACATTAACTATGAAGATGCGAAGAAGCGTGAGAAGGAAGTACGTCACGATGTTATGTCACATGTATATGCTTATGGTCTTCAGTGTCCTAAGGCTAAGGGAATAATTCATCTTGGTGCTACATCTTGTTATGTTGGTGATAATACAGATATCATAATTATGACAGAGGGCTTAAAGCTTGTTCGTAAGAAGCTTGTTAATGTTATTAACGAACTTTCTAAGTTTGCTGACAAATATAAAGCACAGCCTACACTTGCTTTCACACATTTTCAGCCAGCACAGCCAACAACAGTTGGAAAGAGAGCGACATTATGGCTTAATGAATTAGTTATGGATTTAGAAGATCTTGACTATGTATTATCAACAATGAAGCTTTTAGGCTGTAAGGGAACAACAGGTACACAGGCTTCATTCCTTGAATTATTCAATGGAGATCAGGATAAGATTCGTCAGATAGATAAGAAGATTGCCACAAAGATGGGCTTTGAGGCGTGTGTTCCAGTATCAGGACAGACATATTCAAGAAAGGTTGATACAAGAGTTCTTAATGTTCTTGCAGGCATTGCTGCATCAGCACATAAGTTCTCTAATGATATAAGATTATTACAGCACCTTAAGGAAGTTGAAGAACCATTTGAGAAGTCACAGATAGGTTCATCAGCTATGGCATATAAGAGAAATCCTATGAGAAGTGAACGTATGGCTTCACTTGCAGATTATGTACTTTGTGATGCCCTTAACCCAGCTATAGTATCAAGCACACAGTGGTTTGAAAGAACACTTGACGACTCAGCTAATAAAAGACTTTCTGTACCAGAAGGCTTCCTTGCAGTTGATGGAATACTTGATCTTTATCTTAATGTTGTTGATGGACTTGTTGTATATGACAAGGTTATTATTAAGCATATGATGGCAGAGCTTCCATTTATGGCTACAGAGAACATTATGATGGATGCAGTTAAGGCTGGTGGAGACAGACAGGAACTTCACGAAAGAATAAGAGAACTTTCAATGATAGCTGGCAAGAGAGTTAAGCAGGAAGGTCTTGATAATAATCTTCTTGAGCTTATTGCAGATGATCCAATGTTTGGAGTTACTCTTGAAGAGCTTCAGGCTAAGCTTGACCCAATTAAGTATGTTGGACGTTCAAGAGAGCAGGTTGATGAATACCTTGCAGATGTTATTAAGCCAATACTTGATGATAACTCAGATATACTTGGTCTTACAGCTCAGATTAATGTATAAATCGTATATATCAGATTGAGGTATATATCAGATAAATGTATATATAAGTAACATTGTCAGGTTAAATAAGAATAGTAATTATAATGACTGCCACATTAAATGTATATGAATATGTGGCAGTTATTATTTTGTATATTGAATGCACTGGTATAAAAGTCTGTAAGTGCCGCAAAACAAGCCATTTTTTCTACGGATAATAAAAAAAGAAAAAATTGTATTTTTTTTGCGTTTTTTTGAAAAAAGTAGTTGACAAATAGTGCATTTTAATATTATAATAGCGAAGCAGTGTTCGTGAGACACGAAACACTAACAAAGCGAACGGGATCTTAGCTCAGCTGGGAGAGCATCTGCCTTACAAGCAGAGGGTCACAGGTTCGAGCCCTGTAGGTCCCACTTAGGACATTAAGTCCTAATGTATGTGGTTTGCATACAATATAATATATGGCGAGATAGCTCAGTTGGCTAGAGCACACGGTTCATACCCGTGGTGTCGTGGGTTCAAATCCCTCTCTCGCTACTATTGTAAAAGAACGCGTTTGCGTTCTTTTTTTTATGTAATTTTATTACAAAAATAGTGGTTTAATTGTGCAGTATCTGTGGATTGATTGTGAAATGTGCACAATCAAAATATGTTATTATTGTAAATATCGGTGAAATTACATAAAACATCTTGAAAAATCAAATACAATATGCTATTTTAAATACACCATTACAAATACTTTTTACAAGATTATTTTTTCATATTGAATTCATCAATTATTTTAATTATAGGTGAATTCTCCCTCCTTTCATCATAGCATAAGCAGCTATGAATTTTGCCCCTTATGAGAGAACGGCTCATAAGGGGATTTTTTTATGTAATAGGAAATTATATTAGAATTTCCTATTACATAAAAGGCACTATGCGCCGATGATGAGCACTCGCACGAAGAAGTAGTTTGCCGCAAGCGACCGTGCTCGGCACAGTAATGTGCTTTGCACATTCCTTTTATTTATAAAATGGTAATACTTTGCATCTTGACATAATGCGTGTTATTAAGATAAATTATAATTAAGTTTAACGACACTAACTATAATTAGAGAGGACATATCGATGCTAAAGAAACAATTAATTCAGACAATACCTGAGAGTAAAAAATATATAGCAGGAAATGTCATATTCCAATGGCTGGCTCTGGTTTCTAATATTGTGCTTATGACGATAATAACAACATTTATTGCGGGCCTTATAGACGGTGGCAGTGGAATAGGAAAATATAATTTTTCTAGTATGGCAGCTATGGTGATAAGTCTTATAGTATGCGTTATTGTAAGGGCAGTTTGTAATATTGGTTCATCAAAGATGAGCTATCTGTCATCTAAGACAGTAAAGAGAAATTTAAGACAGATGATATATGAAAAGCTTCTTCGTATGGGAGCATCATATAATGAGAAGGTTAAGACATCAGAACTTGTACAGGTTACAGTTGAAGGTGTAGACCAGCTTGAAACATATTTTGGAGCATATATGCCCCAGTTTTTTTATGCTATGCTTGCACCGCTTACATTATTTGTTTACATATGCACTATAAATGTGGTTTCGGCAGTAGTTCTGCTTATATGCGTACCGCTTATACCAATATCAATTGCATTTGTGCAGACCTGGGCCAAGAAGCTTTTATCTAAATACTGGTCACAATATACAGCTCTTGGCGACACATTTTTGGAAAATCTTGAAGGGCTTACAACTTTAAAGATATATCAGGCAGATGATTATAAGAACATACAGATGAACGAGGAGTCAGAAAAGTTCAGAAAGATAACAATGAAAGTGCTTACAATGCAGCTTAATTCTATTACAATAATGGATTTTGTTGCATATGGAGGAGCAGCTCTTGGAATTATTCTTTCTGTGACGCAGTTTAGTGATGGTAATATTAATCTGGCAGGCTGTCTTCTGATTATACTTTTATCAGCGGATTTTTTTATTCCAATGCGACAGCTTGGCTCATTCTTTCATATAGCTATGAATGGAATGGCGGCAAGTGATAAGATATTTAATTTTCTTGCACTTGAGGAAGAGGATAAAGGAAGCAATGAGTTTCCGGCCAATGAAAATATAGAATTAAAAAATGTACATTTTTCGTATGAGAAAGACAGGGAAATTCTTAAAGGTGTTGATATGACATTTTCTGATAAGAGCTTTACAGCGATTGTCGGTGAGAGCGGCTGTGGTAAATCAACGCTTGCAGGAATACTTATGCACCGCAATAAGGGTTATATAGGAGATATCAGGATTGGAAGTGAGAAGCTTTCTGATATAAGCGAGGCTTCACTAATGCAAAATGTTACATATATAAGCCATCAGAGCTATCTGTTTAAAGGTACGATAAGGGATAACCTTATTGTTGCTTATCCGGAAGCGACAGATGAGCATATGTTAGATGTTCTTAAAAGAGTTAATCTATATGACTTTGTTATGTCTGAGGGCGGACTTGATATGAAGCTTAATGAACAGGCTTCTAATCTTTCGGGTGGACAAAGGCAAAGACTTGCACTTGCAAGGGCACTTATGCATGACAGAAATATATATATATTTGATGAGGCAACTTCTAACATTGATATGGAGAGCGAAGACGATATTATGAGAGAGGTGCTTAATCTTGCAAAGACTAAAACAGTGATTCTTATATCTCACAGACTTGCTAATGTAGTTAATGCAGACAATATATATGTGCTTGAAGCTGGCAGAGTTGCAGAGGCTGGAAAGCATAATGAGCTTTTAGCAAAAAATGGAGTATATTCAAGATTATGGAATGTACAGTATGAGCTTGAGAATTACGGTTTTAAAGATAATGTTGAAAAAAGAACATCAGGAAATGAGGCATAAATATGGGTAAGGTGGATAATAATAAGCATATTGTTAATAGTTCAGACGGAAAATCCGGACGTAGTGGATTAAATGTAATGTTAAGGCTTATAGGTCTTGTAAAACCGCTTGCCGGTTATATGGCGGTGGCAATTCTTATGGGACTTGCAGGACATTTATGTGCTTCTTTTATAACAATATTCGGTGGTTATGCAATACTCGATGTATCAGGGTATGATACAGGACTCACACTTGGTGTGATATTCGTGTGCGTAATTGTGTTCGCACTTGTAAGGGCAGGTTTCAGATATGCAGAACAGTCGTGTAATCATTTTATAGCATTTAAGTTACTTGCAATAATAAGAGATAAAGTATTCAGGGCATTAAGAAAGCTTTGTCCAGCCAGGCTTGAGGGCAGGGACAGAGGCGATCTTATATCTATAATAACTTCGGATATAGAGCTTCTTGAGGTGTTCTACGCACATACAATATCACCTATTGCGATAGCTGTATTGTATACAATAATTATGTGTTGTTATATAGGCTCATTTCACTGGTCGCTGGCACTTATTGCACTTATAGCGTATATATGTGTAGGTGTTGCGATACCGCTTATTGCATCTAAGGCAAGCGGAGATGATGGTTTAAGATACAGAACTAAGTCGGGAGAACTCAGCAGCTTCGTGCTTGAAAGCCTAAGAGGTGCTTCTGAGACAATACAGTATGGCAATGGTGCTAAACGTCTTGAACTTATGAATGGCAGGACAGATGATTTATCAGAAGATGCAAGAAGAATGAAGAATGTGTCTGGTGTTAATACAGCGGTTACTAATGTGTGTATACTGGTATTTGACATAATTATGCTTCTTGCAGGTGTTAAGCTTTATTATGCCGGTATTATAGGCTTTGATGGTGTACTCCTTACTACTATTGCATTATTCTCATCATTTGGACCGGCAGTGGCGCTGGCGGCGTTAGGAAGTACATTGCAGAGTACATTTGCGGCAGGTAACAGAGTTCTTGATATATTAGATGAAGAACCGGTTATAGAGGAACTTACGGGTAATAAAGAAATTGAATTTGAAGGTATTAATGCGGAAGATGTTACATTTGCCTATGGAGAAGAAACTATACTTGATAATTTCAGTATTGATATTAAGAAGGGTGAAATAACTGGAATAATAGGAAAGAGCGGAAGCGGAAAGTCAACGCTTCTTAAGCTGTTTATGCGTTTCTGGGATACAGATAAAGGAAGAATAAGTATTTCAGGCAGTGATATTAAGAATATTAACACTTCTAACTTAAGGGATATGGAAGGTTTTATGACACAGGATACACATCTGTTTCACGACAGCATAAAGAACAATATAAGAATTGCAAAGCTTGATGCGACAGATGAAGAAATTGTGAATGCCTGCAAGAAAGCTTCCATACACGATTTTATACAGTCGCTTCCACAGGGCTATGATACACCTGTAGGAGAATTGGGAGATACACTTTCGGGAGGAGAGAAACAGCGTATAGGACTTGCGAGGGTATTTCTTCATAATGCACCTTTAATACTCTTAGATGAGCCTACAAGCAATCTTGACAGTCTTAACGAGGCGGTTATCCTTAAATCGCTTAATGAGGAAAGACAGAATAAGACGGTTGTGCTGGTGTCACACAGACAGTCAACTATGAGAATTACGGATAAGATATATTCCGTAGAGAATGGGCGAATGAGTTAATAATTATGAAAAAGACAGATATTAATAAAAAGAGAGAAAAAGAGAAGCAGATGGTTTCTTATATGATAGCGTTATATTGTAAGAAAAATCATCATAATAAATATAATAAGGGCAGTATCAATAAAAATGGCTTGTGTGCTGAGTGTCAGGAGCTTGCTGAGTATGCAGGATTAAGAAGTGATAAATGCCCATTTATGGAAACTAAGACATTCTGTGCTAACTGCAAGGTACATTGCTATAATCAGGAGATGAGGGGAAAGATAAAAGCAGTAATGAGATTTTCAGGACCGAGAATGATGTTTCATCATCCGGTTGCGGCTATTCATCACATTGTTTCAACAATGCGTGAGAAGAGAAGGTTAAGAAAGGAAAGTGAATATTAAATATGAGAATTGAGGCGGTATATGGGGTGTTAATTCCTTTATTGGGAACAACACTAGGAGCAGCTTGTGTATTTTTTATGCGAAAGAATATGAAAGACGGGATACAAAGAAGCCTTACAGGCTTTGCATCCGGAGTTATGGTTGCAGCTTCTGTATGGAGTCTGCTTATTCCGTCAATTGAACAGTCAGAAAGTATGGGAAGATTTGCGTTCGTGCCGGCACTTGTCGGTTTATGGGCTGGTATGCTGTTCTTGCTGCTGCTTGATAATATAACGCCTCATCTGCATATTAATAGTGAGGTTTCGGAAGGACCAAGAACTAATCTAAAAAAAACGACTATGCTTGTCCTTGCAGTGACAATTCATAATATACCTGAGGGGATGGCAGTTGGTGTTGTGTATGCGGGCTTTTTGCTTGGCAATTCAGGAATTACAGCAATGGCGGCACTTGTGCTGTCGGTTGGAATAGCAATTCAGAATTTCCCAGAGGGAGCTATTATATCAATGCCGCTAAGAGCTAACGGGCTTGGCAGGGGAAAATCATTTCTGTATGGATTTCTTTCAGGCGTGGTTGAACCTGTAGCTGCATTCGTAACGATACTGGCAGCAGGAATAATTACACCTGCAATGCCATATCTTTTAAGCTTTGCGGCAGGAGCTATGATATATGTTGTAGTAGAAGAACTTATTCCGGAGATGTCACAGGGTAGGCATTCTAATATCGGAGTAATTGCATTTGCGATAGGTTTTGGAATAATGATGATGTTAGATGTGGCATTAGGATAAAAGTGTATTAGGAACTTGTAAATGTTACTAAAATGTGGTTTACTTATAAGGATATGATATTGATAGGCTTATGCGTACTGAGAAAGGTATGGTTATTAGATGAGAGTTGGATTAGGTTATGATGTTCATAAGTTAGTTGAAGATAGAAAGCTTATAATCGGTGGAGTAGAGATTCCTTATGAGAAAGGATTGTTAGGCCATTCAGATGCAGATGTATTATTACACGCAATTATGGATGCACTTTTAGGTGCTGCGGCACTTGGAGATATAGGAAAGCATTTTCCAGATACAGATGATGCTTACAAGGGCATATCAAGCATTAAGCTTTTAGAGGAAGTTGGTGTGCTTCTTGATAAGAATAATTATATAATCGAGAATATAGATGCTACAATTATTGCACAGAAGCCTAAAATGCGTCCTTATATAGATACTATGAGAGAGAATATTGCAAAGGCATTAAAGATTGATGTCAACTGTGTTAATGTAAAGGCGACAACAGAAGAAGGTCTTGGCTTTACAGGAACAGGTGAGGGCATATCCTCACAGGCTATATGCAGTCTTGTGTCAGTGTCTAATTATATATATGGTGATTCGGATATGACTAACTGTTGCAGCGGCTGTAATGGATGTGCTGCAAGAAGAACACAGGAGTAAGTCTGGTCACAGGATTACAATTGAGTAATTATTAGGAATTCAGCATATCTGATTGTGATTAAATATCATATAATAGATTAAGATTAATTAGTTAGGAAGTTATCAGATATGAAATATTTAGATTTTATAAAGCAGGAAATGGCTGTCATTATGGATAGGGATCCTGCGATTAAAAGTAAAATGGAAGTGTTCCTTTATCCAAGCTTCTGGGCATTGTTAAAGTACAGAAAAGCCCATAAGCTTTATAAGAAAGGGCATTTCTACAGAGCAAGAAAGCTGTCACAAAGAACAGCAAGAAAGACAGGAATAGAAATCCACCCAGGTGCAACTATTGGCGAAGGGTTATTTATTGACCACGGACATGGTGTTGTCATCGGTGAAACTGCTATTATAGGAGATAATGTAACACTCTATCAGGGAGTTACGCTTGGTGGAACAGGCAAAGAGCAGGGCAAACGTCATCCGACACTTGGAAGCAACATAATGGTTGGTGCAGGTGCTAAGGTATTAGGTTCTGTGACTATAGGCGATAATTGTAAGATAGGTGCAGGTTCAGTAGTATTAAAAAATGTGCCACCTAACTCAACAGTTGTAGGTGTCCCTGGCAGAGTTGTTATGAGAGGTGATGTAAGAGTGCTTGAAGATCTTGACCAGATACATCTTCCAGACCCGGTTATGAGCGATATAGAATATCTTAAGGAGCAGAATAAGAAGCTTAAGAAACGTATCGCACATCTTGAAAATCTTGTTAATGAGCCAAGAAATATAGAAGAATAGAAGATTAATTTTACCGACATAAAGAAAGGATCAAAGTTATTATGAAGATTTATAATACACTTTCAAGAAGTAAAGAAGAATTCGTGCCATTAGAAGAAGGCAAAGTTAAAATGTATGTATGCGGACCAACAGTGTATAACCTTATACATATTGGTAATGCAAGACCTATGATAGTGTTTGATACAGTAAGGAGATATCTTGAGTACAAGGGATATGATGTTAATTATGTATCTAACTTTACAGATGTGGATGATAAGATTATTAAGAAGGCTATAGAAGAAGGAGTTACAGCAGAAGAAATCTCTAAGCGTTATATTAAGGAATGTAAAAAGGATATGGCTGGAATGAATATTAAGCCAGCAACAACACATCCTCTTGCTACACAGGAAATTGACGGTATGATTGATATGATAAAGACACTTATCGATAAAGGTTATGCCTATGAGAAGAATGGTACTGTATATTACAGAACAAGACGTTTTGAGGGTTATGGAAAGCTTTCTAAGAAGAATATAGATGATTTAGAGGCTGGACATAGAGATGATGCACACAAGCTTAAGGTATCAGGTGAAGACGAGAAGGAAGATCCACTTGATTTCGTATTATGGAAGCCAAAGAAGGACGGAGAGCCTTATTGGGAGTCACCTTGGAGTGAAGGACGTCCGGGCTGGCATATAGAGTGTTCTGTAATGTCTAAGAAGTATCTTGCAGATGAGATAGATATTCACGCAGGCGGTGAGGATTTAATATTCCCGCATCACGAGAATGAAATTGCACAGTCAGAAGCCGCTAACGGAGTTCCGTTTGCCAAGTACTGGATGCACAATGCATTCCTTAATATTGATAATAAGAAAATGTCTAAGTCATTAGGTAATTTCTTTACAGTAAGAGATATTTCAAAGGAATATGATTTACAGGTATTAAGATTTTTTATGCTTTCAGCACATTACAGGAATCCTATTAATTTCAGCCATGACCTTATGGAGGCAGCCAAGAACGGTCTTGACAGAATAATCACAGCAGTTACTAATCTTACACATCTTGAAAAGAGTGCTAAAGATAGTGCTATGACAGAAGATGAGAAGAAGGTAATAGATTCAACTAAAGACATTTATGGTAAATTTGAAGCTGCTATGGATGACGACTTTAATACAGCTGATGCAATATCAGCAGTATTTGAATTAGTTAAGCTTGCTAATTCTAATTCATCAGAGGACAATACTAAGGAATATATAACAGCACTAAAGGAAAGTATTGTTACACTTGCGGATATATTAGGACTTAAGGTTATTAAGGAAGAAGAACTTCTTGATGAAGATATAGAAGCACTTATCGCTGAAAGACAGCAGGCAAGAAAAGATAAGAATTTTGCAAGAGCTGACGAGATAAGAGATGAACTTATGGCTAAGGGGATTATTCTTGAGGATACAAGAGAAGGTGTCAGATGGAAGAGAGCATAAAAGATAACCTGACAAGTGATATATGGGATGTACTTGGACTAAAAAGTGTAAGTCCAAGACAGCTTTCCCCACTTGTTCTTGCGTATATAGGTGACAGTATATTTGACTTAGTAGTAAAGACTAAGATAGTTACTGCTGGCAATACACAGGTTAATAAGATGAACAGGGCTGCAAGCAGTATTGTCAAGGCTGAGTCACAGTCTAAGATGATAGGTTATCTTGAAGATAAGCTTACTGAGGAAGAAGGAAGTGTATACAAGAGAGGCAGAAATGCCAAATCCTACACATCAGCCAAGAATGCTTCCATAAGTGATTATAGAAGGGCGACAGGCTTTGAGGCACTTATGGGTTATCTGTATTTGTCAGGACAGTATGAAAGAATGTGCGAGCTTATTAAAGATGCACTTGACTGGCTTGAAAATGATAATAAACAGGCATAAAAGAAAGGTTAGAATTCATAAATATGAGATATAAGGAATTAACATTTGAGGGGCGTAATGCAGTCATTGAGGCATTTCGTTCTGGAAAGACAATTGATAAGCTGTTTATTCTTGATGGTTGTCAGGACGGTCCTATAAAGAGTATTGTAAGAGAAGCTAAGAAGACTTCAACAATAATTAACTATGTTGACAAGGAAAGACTTGACAGACTTGCCAATACAGGACACCATCAGGGCGTTGTTGCAATAGGTGCAGCTTACGAATATGCAGAAGTTGAAGATATATTAGAAGCTGCAAGAAGCAAGGGCGAAGCACCATTTATATTTGTTCTTGATGAGATTGAAGATCCACATAATCTTGGTGCAATAATAAGAACAGCTAATCTTGCAGGAGCACATGGTGTTATTATCCCTAAGAGAAGAGCTGTAGGGCTTACAGCGACAGTAGCCAAGACATCAGCAGGTGCAATTAATTATACACCAGTAGCCAAGGTTACTAATATAGCTAACACTATTGAGGCATTAAAGAAAGAGGGCTTGTGGTTCGTATGTGCAGATATGGGCGGCGAAACTATGTATAACCTTGATTTAAAAGGACCGATAGGCCTTGTTATAGGCAATGAAGGCAATGGCGTAAGCCGTCTTGTAAAAGAGAAATGTGATTTTGTTGCCTCAATTCCTATGAAGGGAGATATAGACTCTCTTAATGCTTCGGTTGCGGCAGGAGTTATGGCGTTTGAAATAGTAAGACAGAGAATGATACAGTAATTATATATGCGGGCAGATGGGAATGGAGAATGGTATGAAGCATTATGAGTTGTATAAAGATGAAGAACTTGTAAGTATGTATCGTGATGGAGATGCCAGAGCCGTAGATGAGATTATGGAAAGGTATAAGAATCTTGTCAGAAAAAAGGCTAATGCTATGTATATAGTCGGCGGGGATAAAGACGACCTTATACAGGAGGGAATGATAGGACTTTATAAGGCAGTCACAACATATGATGAGCTAAAGGCAGCTTCGTTTGCTACATTTGCCTCACTATGTATTAACGGACAGCTTATGAATGCAGTAAAAGCTTCTAATGCCAAGAAAAATACCCCGCTTAATTCCTATGTATCATTTGATATGCCAGCGAACAAATCAGATGATGATTCAGATATGAAGCTTGTGGATACATTAGTACACGACAGTGAACAAAATCCAGAAGCACTATACATTGACAGGGAAGTAACAGACAATCTTGAAGAAAAAGCCTTCGAGTCATTGAGCCCGTTTGAGAAACAGGTAGTAACACTTCTTATGGAAGGTAACGACTATATAAAAATAGCCGACCAGCTAGGCAAGACACCTAAATCAATAGACAACGCAATACAGCGTTCAAGAAACAAGATAAAAATAATTGTAGATTAGCTATAAATATACTTGATTAATCATTACAAAAATGATATAAATAAAATTGCTGTAAAATACAGCAGTTATGCTATTGTAGCTCAGTGGCAGAGCACTTCATTGGTAATGAAGAGGTCGGGGGTCCAATTCCCCTCAATAGCTTGTGCGAGTAACGAGTACAATACCACCGTCACATAATTCACAAATGTGACGGTGGTATTATATTATCATTCCAACCAACTCTACAGCTTGTCCAGTGTCGAGAGAACCAAAAAAATTTTCCACCGGGGTATGCTTGCATACATCGGTGGAAAATCTTTTTTGGTTCTCAAAGGCGCAGAGCGCCGCACCAGACAATGCGAAGAATTGGCTGGTGTGACACTGTACAAGCGTCCGTTCGCCACCCCTCAACATTCACATATCTCCAATTCCATGTGTCACTACGTATTAGACGAGTACCGCGACAACAGAAATAGCAAAGCTATTACTGTTGCAATTAACCAAATCTATGCACACGCTTTTAGCCGTGTGCGTAGGCTGTTTGAATATCTAAATCAAGTATATGCTTTAAGCCGCACGCAGACAGTCAAATTAAGTAAAATCACCTAATCACCACCGCCTGATAATAATACTTCTGATAATAAGTAACAAATTCCTCCATTGACCTCTCCACAATCCCATAAGTCGGGTCAGCCAATGTCACGACCCCTCTGTCAATATCATACCCCGCCAGTGCTGCACAATGCTCATTGCGAGGCCATGTAAATACAGTCCCATCATCAAGTGTTACATCATTATACTTAACCTCAGGGTCATTATAATTATAGCTTGTCCATACAATAACAGGATGTCCAAGTGACAATTCGGTAAACAGATCCTCAACCGGTGAGTAACTCATTATATATGCTGAATAAGACGAATTCTGGCTCTTTAAAAATGAGTTGGCGGCATTAGCAATAGCAGGAGCGAAACAGCCGCTGCCTGTTGTCTTCCACGGAGAACCCCAGAAATATTCAACGAAACACCCTTGCGTTACAGTGTCACGCATATCAAGATAATTTCTTGCAAGAGTTTCTTTATCAATGCCATAGCCAAGATAATTAAGCACCTCTGTCAATGATGTTATCTCACAGCCTGTTGGAAGTTCAGGATACTGGCTCACAAAAGGAATATCAAGGCTGAAAGAATTAGGATATTCGTAATTCTCTGCAGCTCTTGTAGTGTGTTCAAGTATTGCTGATTTAATTCTTTCCGGGTCAACAGAAAGAGTTTCAAGTGTGCTGTCAACATTTAACACAACAGTGTTGTCGTCCTCCTTTTGTTTGTGGTTATCACGGTAATATATGCCAATAACCAGACACAGGGCAGTAATAGATATAAGAAGTATAAAGGTTGTTAATATATTTTTTCGTTTCTTGTTATTTTTTTTGTTCTTTTTGTTCTTAGCGGCTTTATTGTTACCTGCCATATATAAAATCCTTTTCCTTTATTAATAATTAATGTTAATTTCTTAATATATGTAGTTCCTTGGTGGTTTTATATCCGATTGTCATCATATAATGCACACCACGCACTGAGCACGTTAAGACAGTCTTTATTAAGCGTGTAGTCCGTTCGTGATACAGTTTTCTCGCAGTTGTTGATTGGCAATCTTAAATATGAGGTCTGCCCAGTTACAGCAAGAATATGAAGCAATTCTTCAATTTTACCATTGTTAAGAATTTGTTCAAATGAAGATGGAGAAAAATATTTGTTATTACGATTACGCATTAGCCACCTCTGTATACAATTATGATAATAGGTAATTGTGAAACTCAGTATTACACTTGTAAATATGTGAAAATCAACAAAATCAACAAAGACACGCTTTTGCTACTTGTCGCTCGCAACGGTACTAAGCGACTACAATACAGTCGTTAAGTGCCGGCAGCTCCAAAGTGTCTTCTTATGATTTGCTAATTTTTCACTATGCAGCCGTCTATATAACCGAGTTTCGCAAACGCCTACAATTATGATAATTATATATAAAAATGCCTTAAAGCTCAATCGTAAAACAGCAATCATTCTAATTTATGGTGTGACTAATTATAATTTGATATGCAGAATACATATGAAGTTCAAGAACATATTATTATAATGAACTTGCTTGTTTTTCAGAATAATTAAACTACTTTTGTAAACTTCTTTCATAAACCCATTGATTGAAACGGCCAACTTGTGTTATTATATCAGTTGTGGTTTTCTGTTTACAGGCCACTAATGTTATATGCTATATTAGGAACTAGCAGAATGGAGGAAGCTATGGTAAAAGCTATTGTTGGTGCGAACTGGGGAGATGAAGGTAAAGGTAAGATTACAGATATGCTTGCCGAAGAATCTGATATCGTTGTAAGATTCCAGGGAGGAAGTAACGCTGGACATACAATCATCAATGATTATGGTAAGTTTGCATTACATCTCCTGCCATCAGGAGTATTTTATAATCATATTACAAGTGTAATCGGTAATGGTGTTGCATTAAATATTCCATACCTTGTAAAGGAACTTAAAAGTCTTACAGACAGGAATGTTCCAATGCCTAAGATTCTTGTATCAGATAGAGCACAGATTATGATGCCATATCATATAGATTTTGATACATATGAAGAAGCCAGACTTGCAGGTAAGTCATTTGGTTCAACTAAGTCAGGAATTGCTCCATTCTATTCAGATAAATATGCTAAGATTGGTTTTCAGGTAAGTGAATTATTTGGAGATGAGAATACCCTTAAAGAGAAGATTGCCAATGTATGTACATTAAAGAATGTAATGCTTGAACATCTTTATCATCAGCCACTTCTTAATGAAGAAGATATATTTAATACACTTATGGAATACAAAGAGATGGTTAAGCCATATGTATGTGATACATCAGCTTATCTTCATCAGGCACTTAAGGAAGGCAAGAAGATTCTTCTTGAAGGTCAGTTAGGTTCACTTAAAGACCCAGACCACGGAATATATCCAATGGTTACATCTTCATCAACACTTGCTCCTTATGGTGCTATTGGTGCTGGTATTCCAGCAGCTTCAATTACAGATGTTGTAACAGTTGTTAAGGCATACTCATCAGCAGTAGGTGCTGGTGCATTTGTAAGTGAGATATTCGGAGAGGAAGCTGACGAGTTAAGAAAGCGCGGTGGTGACGGCGGCGAGTTCGGTGCTACAACAGGACGTCCAAGAAGAATGGGCTGGTTCGATGCAGTTGCTACACGTTATGGTGTGCGTATGCAGGGAACAACAGAAGTTGCTCTTACAGTAGTTGATGTACTTGGATATCTTGATGAAATTCCTATGTGTGTAGGCTATGAGATAGATGGAAAGGTTACTAAGGACTTCCCAACTACTTCAGAGCTTGAAAAGGCTAAGCCAGTATTAAAGACACTTCCAGGCTGGAAATGCGATATAAGAGGAATTAAGAATTACGAAGATCTTCCAAAGGAATGCCGTGATTATGTAGAAGCTATCGAGAAAGAGATAGAAGCACCTATAACAATGGTATCGAATGGACCAGGAAGACACGAGATTATTCACAGAGTAAGCTCATACAGCAAATAATTAATAATAACAATAATGCCGTATCTGTAGTCATTAAGATTATCAGATACGGCAAATTTGCGTTAAATAGATTGGTTATATATAATTAATGGTTTCGTCCGGACAGATATTTGTACATAAGCATCATAGCATAGGCTACGATGGGAAGAACAATATCTGTAAAGATAAGACCTTTGAATAAAGTATGTGCTGTTTCATTATCAATAAATGCTGTGATTAAGGTTGTAAGCAGTAATATGCCCCACGCTATAACTATTATAAGTGCGGCGGCTTTTTTGAATTTTTTCATAAATTATCCTCATTTCTAATGGATTTAATAATATAGAAATGTTATCATATTTTTATTATATATAAAAGGGATATAATTATTAACTATATATAGTTATGTATAAAGAAATATAATTATATGAGTGCTGTGATTATCAGGCGGCTCATAGATGAGAGAGAAAGGTATTAACAGAGGTAGTGATTATGACAAAGAATGTATTGGATTATTTGTATACATCTAAAGAAAAGTTTCCATTAAAGACGGCAGTGGCTGATAATGTATCATCAATGACATATACAGAACTTGTAGATAATGCGACAACAATAGCTGTTGCACTTCTTAAGTACACAGGAGCAAGAAGGGCAGTTCCTATATATATGGATAAAAGCTGTGTTACACTTGCGGCATTTATGGGTGTAGTAATGACAGGCAATTTTTATGTGCTTTTAGAGCCAGCACATCCGGCAGAGAGAATTCACAGCATACTTGATACTCTTCAGGCGGATATTATTGTTACTAACAGAAAGAATGAGAAGAAGGCTGCAAAGCTTGAGTTTACAGGCAATATTGTATACATTGAAGACCTGCTTGAAGCACAGGTTACAGATGAGGACAGAAAGAAGCTTTCGGATATTAAGGCAAATGCTCTTGATATAGATCCATTATATGCAATATTTACATCAGGTTCTACAGGAGTACCTAAGGGAGTTGTTGTAAATCACCGTTCGGTTATAGATTTTATAGAATGTTTTACAGATATATTTGGAATAACAGACAAGGATGTAATTGGTAATCAGGCACCATTTGACTTTGATGTATCAGTTAAGGATATATATTCAAGCTTAAAATGCGGAGCAACACTCCAGATTATACCAAAGAGTATGTTCTCATTCCCGACAAGGCTCTTAGACTACCTTGATGATAACAATGTTACAACTCTTATATGGGCTGTATCAGCGTTATGTATAATAACTACACTTAAGGGCTTTGATTATAAAGTGCCAAAGGCAATTAATAAAGTTATATTCTCAGGTGAGGTAATGCCTATAAAGCACCTTAATATATGGAGAGAATATTATAAGGATGCGTTATTTGCCAACGTATATGGTCCTACAGAGATTACCTGCAATTGCACATATTATATTATAGACAGGGAATTTGCCATTGATGATGTCCTTCCAATGGGCAAGGCATTTCCTAATGAGAGAGTATTCTTATTAGATGAGAATGATAAACTTATTAAGAACAGTGAAGCTGATAAGACAGGCGAGATATGTGTATCAGGAACAGCGGTTACAATGGGTTACTTTAACAATAAAGAAAAGACAGACAGTGCATTTGTCCAGAACCCGCTTAATGGCAGTTATAATGAAATTATATATAGAACTGGTGATTTGGGATATTATAATGATAATAAGGAAATGTGTTTCTCGTCAAGAAAGGACTTCCAGATAAAGCACAATGGACACAGAATTGAATTAGGAGAGCTTGATATGGCTATTAATTCAATGGATAACATACAGAGAGCCTGCTGTATATACCAGCAGGAGGAGAATAAGATATACGCTTTTTATGAGGGGGAGCAGGATAATAAGTCACTCACTCATTATCTTTTATCCAAACTTCCTAAATTTATGATTCCGGAGGTTATGATTAACGTAAAGTCAATGCCTCTTACTAAAAATGGAAAGATAGACAGAAAAGCTTTAATGGAGGAATATAATGCTTAGTACAGAAAAAATCATTGAGATAGCGGACCAACATTCAACACCATTGTATATATTAGATAAAGAAGCACTTGAAAATAGAATTAATGAGATAAAGGCTATATTAGGAGAAGGGGTTACACTCTGCTATGCTATGAAAGCTAATCCATTTTTTGTAGATGCATTTAAACATCTTAATACTAAGTATGAGGTGTGTTCACCGGGAGAATTTGCAATATGCGAGCGAGAGAAGGTCAATATGAAAGATATTGTATTATCCGGTGTTAATAAGGAGAAAGCTGATATATGCCACGTTTTAAATGATTGCGGCGGAGTTGGTGTTTATACAGTAGAGTCAAAGGAACAGTATAGCCTTTTATCAGAATGTGCAAGGGAAGCTGAAGTTACAATAGATGTGCTTTTAAGAGTAACAAGCGGCAACCAGTTCGGACTTGATGAGGAAGATATTAAGGATATTGTTAAGAACAGGGAGCAGTATCCAGAGCTTAATATCCGTGGTGTCCAGTGCTATACAGGCACACAGAAGAAAAAGTTTGATATTATAAAGTCAGAAATAGAGTGGCTTGATGGACTTTGCGACAGTCTTTATGCAGATTATGGCTTTAAAGCAGAAGAATTAGAGTATGGTCCGGGACTTCCAGTATCATATTTTGGTGATGCGGCATATGATAATAATTATGATATGTTAAAGGAGCTTGCTGCTTTACTTGAAAATTACAAGACAAAGTACAGCATAACACTTGAAATGGGCAGATATCTTGTGGCTGAGTGCGGCGTATATGTAACAGGAATTGCTGATATTAAGAAGAACAAGGGACAGCAGTATGTAATAGTTGATGGCGGCATTAACCACGTTAATTATTATGGACAGGCTATGGCTATGAAGATACCAGCATATTCATATGTAAAGGCAGACGGAACAATAGTTAAGGACAGAAATGTAATGTCAAGGCTTAACGGAACAGATGATGAGAAATGGACAATATGCGGTTCACTCTGTACAGTTGCAGATCTTATTGTTAAGAATCTTCCAATTGGCACACCGGAATGTAATGACAAGATAATATTTTACAATATCGGAGCATATTCAATAACAGAGGGTATATATCTTTTCTTAAGCAGGAAGATGCCTGTTATAACAGCCTGCAATAAAGACGGAAGCGTGGAAGTGTACAGAGATGTAATATGTTCAGACAGAATTAATTCAAGACAGAATTTATTGAGTTAAATTTACTGGATTAAATATGGCTGATACGAAATAATCTGTATGGGATATTGCAGCTTATACAATATATGATAATAATTTATATAAAATATGCTTGACTTAATATATACATATGTTATATTTTGTATCTGATAGGATTCCTGTTTTTAGTGAGGGCAGAGTGCTTAATTGTAGCTGCCTTATATTATAATGGAATTATTTTAGATGGTGGAAGTTAACAATTTAACTATTCATGACGATATTTTTATTAAGAAAGGCTAGGTTTTTTATAATGGATCAGTTATTGGATATTTTGACAGAGGTTAATTCAGATGTGGATTACGAAACATGCGATACACTCGTAGATGATGGAATTTTAGATTCTTTTGATATTGTATCAATTGTAGGTGAATTAAATGACACATTTGATATCAATATTACTCCTGTTGATATTGTACCTGAGAATTTTAATTCAGCAGAAGCTATGTGGGATATGATTCAGCGTCTTTCTGAGTAATTAACATAATATATGGCTGTTCTTAGAGCGTGGTACGTTTAAGGATAGTCATTAATAAGTTAATTGAAGTTAGTATGTATGTAAGGCACGGAGGCCGAAGTCAGCAGACAAGGAGGAATGGTTATGGCAACAATTTCAGCTTATACTTCCAGTTCAATTTCAACATTGTTTTCTGGTCTTAATTCAAGCAGCAGTAACAACAGCTTTGGAATTGGAAGTCTTGATCTTAGTACTTACAATTCAATTAAGACAGGTGCTTACAAGCAGTTATTAAAGTCTTATTATGCTAAGAATCCTGTTTCATCAAACAGCAGTTCATCTAAGACAGATAACAGCAGTGCAACAACAATTTCATCACAGAAGATTAATGCGACTAAGACTAAGGATGCTTCAAAGGCAGTTGTTAATGATGCAACTGATTTAAGAAAGACATCTTTATGGCAGAAGAAGTCTGTTACTAATGAAGATGGAACAACAGAGAATAAGTATGACGCAGATGCAATCTATAAGGCTGTATCAGCATTTGTCAAAGATTATAATTCTATGATTGATGCGACAGGTGACTCTTCTGATACAAGTGTATTAAGAACAGCATCTAATATGGTTAATACAACCAAAGCTAATTCCAAGGTATTAAAGGAACTTGGAATAAGCGTTGACAGCAATAACAAGCTCGTTATTGACAAAGACACATTTATGGCAGCGGATATGTCAGTTGCTAAGTCGGCATTTGCTGGTGCAGGCTCATTTGGACAGTCTGTTGCTAACAGTGCAGCATCTATATACAGTAGTTCGGCTACTACATTAGCTAAGTTACAGACACAGAACCTTTATGGCTCTGATGGCAGCTACAGCTATGTTTCAGCTTCTGTATATAATCAGTTTACTTAAAAGAGAGGTTAAATATAATGGCATTATTAGATACATGGAGAAATCTTGCTTACCAGACAGAGATGGATAATAAGACAGCTAACGAATTCTGGGGAAGCTATTTTACACAGGAAAAGGCTATATATGAGCAGATTCTTGCAGATCCGGATACAGTAGTTAAAGGAACTGTTAAAGAACTTGCTGATAAGTATGGAGTGGAAGTGCTTCTTATGACAGGATTTCTTGATGGAATCAATGACAGTCTTAAAACTCCTAATCCAATTGAGACAATGGAAGAGGATACAGAAGTAAGTCTTGATTATGACAAAGAAAAACTTTACTACAATATGGTTGCTTGTAAGGCAGATTGGTTATATGAGCTTCCACAGTGGGATAACCTTCTTGATGAAGCTACAAGAAAAGATTTATACAAGAAGCAGAAGTTATCAGGAACTATCGTTAAGGGCAAGAAGATTGGACGTAATGATCCATGTCCTTGCGGAAGCGGTAAGAAGTACAAACAGTGCTGTGGAAAGAACGCTTAATTGGTAATAAACAGTTTGTCGGTTAACCTGCAGGTAGTCTTAAGACTGCCCGCAGGTCTTTTGAATTTATGCGAATTGGAGATAATATGGAAGCATATACAGGATTTGCCTATGTCTATGATGAGTATATGGACAATATACCATATGACGAATGGGAAGAGTATTTAGTAGAACTATTAAAAGAGAATGGTATAGACAAAGATAATACAGTTATAGACCTTGGCTGTGGCACAGGAACAGTGACAAGAATGTTGGAGAAAGAGGGGTATAACTGCATAGGAATAGATTTATCTGAGGATATGCTTTCTATAGCAAGTGACAAGACATATGACAGCGGACAGCAGATAATATACAGTTGTCAGGATATGAGGGATTTCGAAGTTCCATATGAGACAGATGCATTTATAAGTATTGGTGACTCAATGAATTATATAACAGCTAATGATGATTTGTGTGATGTGTTTAAATGTGTAAAGAAAGGCCTGAAACAGGGAGGAGTATTTATATTTGATTTAAAGACAATACATTTTTTTAAGGATATATTAGCTGATAATACATATGCTGAGAATAGGGAAGATTCAGCGTTTATATGGGACAATTATTATGATGAGGAAAGCTCTAACAATGAGTATGAGCTTGCCGTATTCGTAAGAAATGAAGATGGAACGTTTGATAGATTTGAGGAAGAACACTACCAGCATGGTTTTACTTTGGGAGAAGTAGCTGATGCTGTAAAAAAAGCGGGACTTAAAATCAGGAATGTATATGATGCATTTTCACATAATGTACCTGATGATAATTCCGAAAGGCTGTATTATATAATAGAAAAATAACTGCGTGCCATTATGCACGCATATAAGCAATAAAGTATTATATAACAAAAGTAATAATGAGTTATGTAATACGCAGATAGTGAATCGTGCACTGAAATATGCACAGGAAAGAGGAATGTTATGAAAGACTATATAGTAAGAGCAACAGCCGCTAATGGACAGGTAAGAGCATTTGCGGCTACTACAAGAGGTGTTGTTGAAACAGCAAGAAAAGATCATAATACAAGCCCTATAGCAACTGTGGCACTTGGAAGACTTCTTACGGGTGCAGCTATGATGGGAATAATGATGAAGAATGATTCAGATATACTTACTGTCCAGATTAAGGGAAATGGACCAATTGGTGCGATGACAGTAACAGCAGAGCCTAATGGACATGTAAAGGGCTTTGTTGCCAATCCGGAGGTTATGCTTCCATTAAAGAATGGACATATGGATATAGCCGGTGCAGTTGGTATCGGTGTTTTAAGTGTAATTAAGGATATTGGCTTAAGAGAGCCTTATGTTGGAGATACTATTCTGATAACAAGTGAGATAGCTGATGACCTGACATACTATTTTGCAACAAGTGAGCAGGTTCCATCATCAGTAGGACTTGGTGTTCTTATGAATAAGGACAACACAGTAAGGGAAGCTGGCGGATTTATTATACAGCTTATGCCTAATGCAACAGATGAGTTTATAGATAAGCTTGAAAAGAGAATTAAAGAGATTAAGTCGGTTACTAATATGCTTGATGAGGGCATGACACCGGAGGATATATTAGAGCATATATTAGGAGATATGGATTTACAGATACTTGATACAGTTCCTACAGAATTCTACTGCAACTGCTCTAAGGAAAGAGTAAGTGCGGCTGTAATAAGTGTTGGTAAAGAGGAGCTTCAGAAGATGATAGATGAGGGCGAACCAATAGAGGTAAACTGCCATTTCTGTAACAGCCACTACAAATTCAGCGTTGATGAGTTAAAGGATATGCTTATTAAAGCAAGATAATGAATATAAATCAGCTATTTCTTGAATTTATTATATAATTGCTGTATTATTAATTTAATATGGATTGATTAAGCAGGAACTGTTTAGGAGGAACTTACTAATGGATAACGAGACTGTTTCAAAGAATTTTATTGAACAGATTATTGATAAGGATATTGAGGAGGGACATTGCCAGAAGGTAGTCACAAGATTCCCACCAGAACCTAATGGATATCTTCATATAGGACATGCCAAATCAATATTACTTAATTATGGACTTGCCAAGGAATATAATGGTCAGTTTAATATGAGATTTGATGATACTAACCCAACAAAGGAAAAGGTTGAGTTCGTAGACTCTATTAAGAAGGATGTTGAATGGCTTGGTGCTAAATGGAATGGAGATGTTCTTTTTGCATCTAATTATTTCCCACAGATGTATGAAGCTGCTATCAGACTTATCAAGAAGGGAAAGGCTTATGTAGATGACCTTTCAGCAGAGGAGATAAGACAGTATAGAGGAACACTTACAGAGCCGGGCAAGGAAAGTCCTTACAGAGAGCGTTCTGTAGAGGAAAATCTCAAGCTTTTTGAAGAGATGAAGGAAGGTAAGTATGAAGACGGAGAGAAAGTATTAAGAGCTAAGATTGATATGGCTTCTCCTAATATCAATATGAGAGATCCTATTATATACAGGGTTGCGCATATGACACACCACAGAACAGGTGATGAGTGGTGCATATATCCTATGTATGACTTTGCACATCCTATTGAGGATGCTGTTGAGGGAATAACACACTCTATCTGTACACTTGAGTTTGAAGACCACAGACCATTATATGACTGGGTTATTATTGAGACAGGATATAAGACATCACCAGAGGAAAATCCTAAGCAGATTGAGTTTGCCAAGTTATATCTTACTAATGTAGTAACAGGTAAAAGATATATTAAGAAGCTTGTAGAAGATGGTGTTGTAGACGGCTGGGACGACCCAAGGCTTGTATCTATAGCTGCTTTAAGAAGAAGAGGTTTTACACCAGAATCTATAAAGATGTTCGTGGATCTTGTAGGTGTTACTAAGGCACAGGGTTCAGTTGAATATCCTATGCTTGAATACTGCATAAGAGAAGACTTAAAGCTTAAGGTTAAGAGAATGATGGCTATTCTTGATCCTGTTAAACTTGTTATTGACAATTATCCAGAAGATCAGGTTGAATATATGGACGTTGCCAATAATCAGGAAAATCCAGAAATGGGAACAAGAAAAGTACCATTTACTAAAGAATTATACATTGAAAGGGAAGATTTTATGGAAGAACCTCCAAAGAAGTATTTCAGAATGTTCCCAGGCAATGAAGTAAGACTTATGAATGCTTATTATGTAACATGCACAGGCGTTGATAAAGACGAGAATGGCAATATTAATTGTATTCATTGTACTTACGATCCAGAGACAAAGGGCGGCAATTTTGCTGGAAGAAAAGTTAAAGGAACTATACACTGGGTATCAGCATCAAGGGGAATAAATGCTGAGGTAAGATTGTATGATAATATTGTAGACGAAGAAAAGGGGGTATACAATGAAGATGGTTCTATGAACATTAATCCTAATTCACTTACAATTCTTAAGAACTGTGTATTAGAGCCAGAGCTTGCTAATGCCAAGCCAGAGGACAGATTCCAGTTTGTAAGAAATGGATATTTCTGCGTTGACAACAAGGATTCAAAGGGGAATGTATTGGTGTTCAATAGAATAGTTTCATTGAAAAGCTCATTTAAACTTCAGAAGTAATTAATGCCATTATAATGGCAGTATGGGTAATGATATGGAAATTAAAGATGAAAAGTCTTATATATTTGATAAGACGATGAAATGCAATGTATGTAACAAAGAGTTTACTACTAAGCAGGTAAGAACTGGCAAAGCCAGATATACAGGAACTAACGACATACTTAAGCCATTGTATACAGGAATAGATAGTACGAAGTATGATATTATTATGTGTCCTCATTGTGGCTATGCGGCAGTTCCGAGAACTTATGGAAAGCTGACACCTAAACAGAGGCAGCTAATCAGAGATAATATTGAAGGTAAATTCAAGGTTACATGGAAGGAAGAGGACAGCTATTCTTATGATGTAGCGATAAGACGTTGTAAAATGGCACTTCTTACGGAGATGATAACAGGTACTAATATAAGTGAAAGTGCGTATCTTTGTTTAAGATTAGCGTGGCTTTATGATGGCAGGATTGAAGAACTTAGAAGCCAGAATGCCAGTGAAGAAATAATTAACCAACACCTGAAATCCCAGCAGGAGTATATTCAGGATGCCTATAAAGGATTTAAGGAGGCAGTTCAGACACAATACCCTCCTATATGTGGTATGGATGAGAATACAATTAATTATCTGCTCGCCAGCCTTGGCATAAAATGCAAAGATTATGGTACAGCAAAGCAGTTTGCCTCATCAATAGTAACATCCAGGTCTGCACAGGCAGGTCTTAAGGAGAAGGCAAGGGGATTGTTAGGACAGATTAAAGCAAATGAATAGAATTAAGACAGTGTTTCAAAAGCTATGGTCATATGAGACATTTCATATATTCATGTATTCAATTGCACTAAATGCAGTGATTGAATGTCTTAATAACAGAGGATTAACAGGACTTTTGAAGATATTCACAAGTCCTGTTATCTTTCTTATGAACACCTTGATAATAATGACTACATTATCAATAGGGTTGTTCTTTAAGAGAAGAATATTTGTATATGTGCTTATGGCTGTATTGTGGATTATATTAGCATTTATTAACTTTGTAGTGTTGTATTCACGAAAGACACCATTTACAGCGATGGATATATATCTTATAAGTGATGCCATAAAGGTCATACCGCTGTATATTAATGTATTCCAGATGATACTTATAGTAGTCGGGATAATCGCAGTTATATCAGGGCTTGTAATGTTGTTTAAAAGAACAAAGGTGTATACACAGGAACTGCCATTATATAAGCAGTTATTACATTCAGGCTTTAAGTTTGCAGTGATATTCCTGCTTACATATGCGGTTGCGGCAAGCCTTATAATTAATGGATATGTACAGACACATTTTGGCAATCTTGCACAGGCATATAAGCAGTATGGATTTGTGTATTGCTTTACAAGCAGTATTAAAGACCGTGGAATAAGCAAGTCCAAGGAATATTCAGAAGAATATATTGATGGAATAAAAGATGAGCTTGATGAAAATGTACCTGACGCATCAGAGACTTCACCTAATATAATATTTGTGCAGCTTGAATCATTTTTTGACCCTAAGCTTGTAAAGGGTGTTACATTTTCAAGTAATCCAACACCTAATCTTGACAGGATAATGAAAGAATATTCGTCAGGATATCTGTCAGTGCCTTGCTTTGGTGCAGGTACGGCTAATACTGAATTTGAGGTTCAGACAGGCGTTAACCTTGATGATTTTGGACCAGGTGAATATCCTTACAGGACAGTTATGCAGTCAAAGACGTGTGAGTCAGCCGCTTATGATTTAAGAAAGCTTGGCTATTCAACACACGCAATCCATAATAATGATGCAACATTTTATGACAGATATAAGGTATTCTCACATCTTGGATATGATACTTTTACATCTATTGAATATATGGATAGTGATTATCAGAAGACGCCACTTGGCTGGGCTAAGGATAAAATGCTTACAGCACAGATAAAGAAGGCTCTTGACTCAACAGAAGGAGCAGATTATATATTTACTATATCAGTTCAGGGACATGGAGATTATCCAACGACAATGCCAGAGGGCTTTATTCCAGGAATAACAGTTTCAGGATTTTTTGATGAAGAGGAACAGGTACAGTTCGAGTATTATGTTAACCAGATTCACGAGATGGATACATTTATAGGTGAACTTACTAATATGTTATCCAGAAGAAATGAAGAAACCGTACTTGTTATGTATGGCGATCATCTTCCAACATTTAATTTCACTAATGATACTATGGAGAATGGTGATATATACCAGACAGAGTATTTTATATGGTCTAATTATGGTTTAGAGAAGAAAGATATTGATCTTCAGGCATATCAGCTATCAGCTGCAGTGTTTGACAGGCTTGGAATATCAGAAGGTTATATTATGAAGTTCCATCAGGCAAAGCATAATGATGCTGATTACCTTAAGAAGTTAAAGGTACTTGAATACGATATATTGTATGGTGATAAACAGATATATGACGGAAAAGTTCCTTATGTAGCCACAGATTTAAAAATGGGAATTGACGATATTACAATAGATGAAGTGTATGATTATAAGGATTATGTATGTATAAGCGGTAAGAATTTCAATGATTTCAGCACTGTATACATTAATAATAAAGAGCAGGAAAATGCAGAGCTTATAAGTAGTACAATGATAAGAGTACCTAAACGCAGTATCAAATCAGGAGATGAAATAGCAATAGCCCAGAGAGGCAATGATAAGATAGAGCTTGGAAGAACCACATATATTGTGCCAAATTAATTAGAATTATAATAAATAAATTGACACTAACAATTGAAAATGTTAATATGAAAAAGGTGTAATCACCACATATTAAATTTGGAGGTACTTGAAATGAAAGGTACAGTAAAGTGGTTCAATAACCAGAAGGGTTACGGCTTTATAAGTGATGAGTCTGGAAAGGATGTTTTTGTTCATTATTCAGGACTTAATATGGAAGGTTTCAAGTCTTTAGAGGAAGGTGCTGCTGTTGAGTTTGATGTAACAGAAGGTGCTAAGGGTCCTCAGGCTGTCAACGTAACAAAATTATAATCCGAATGGTTTGCAGTGTGCCTTTTCCTGATTTATATATAGATTTTTGAAAAGATATATTGTTATACAATTAAGATTATTAAAGAGCAGTCGCTTCTGGGTGGCTGCTCTTTTGTATATAGTGGAGATGATTATTATAATTTTTTTTATATATAGTTAATTGTATAAGAAGTGCATTGTATGTTAGAATTAATAACAGATAAATATTACGGAGGAATTATTGTGGAAGAATATGGTATCAGTTTAGAAAATGGAATACCTGCAGGAGCAGAGAATATGCTGTCAGCAGGCGGAATTCTTTTATTATCGGCATTTATAGTGCTTACTATAGTTGTCATTAAAAGGTGGAATGGACGTTTTGTTAATGTGCTGGCTGGTGCATTTGCATACTCAATATTTGTATTTATATGCTGTAACCTGATTATGTCAGCACTTGCACTTATCCCATCAATAGATGAAGCATTTACTAATAACAGTACAGCATATACAGTTGTATATTCAATTCTTGCGGCTGTTGCAATGACATTTGCAAGATATGTATTGTGCAGGTTTATGAATGGGAGATTTGAAAGAAAAGGTGATATATATTTATCAGGTATAGGTCTTGCTTTAGGTGATGGAGTTCTATATGGACTTACAGTCATATCTACAATGTCAATAGCCACAGCTATTAACAATGAGGGGATTGATGCAATGATGGCAGGACTTACACAGAATGATACAGAAACATTTTACCAGACACTTGGTAATCTTGTTAATGCACCATCATATTTGTGGTTATTAATGGGAATAGCCTTCACACTTGATGTTATTCTTTCTATAGCACTTAGTGCTGCTATACAGGCATATGTTAAGGGTGTGGCTTCTTATATGACAGGCTGTTATGTTGCAATAATACAGTTTGCAAGTTATATATCATTCCAGATATTTGATTACAGTTCGCCAGTATCAATAATAGTCTGCTTTGTTATTAAGATGGTTATAGATATTGCGGCAATAGCATATGTGTTCAAGGTTGTTGTCAGGGAGATGAATTACGCTAATGACTGATATAGTAACTGGTTTAACAACAGAAGAGGTAAATAAATTAAAAGAGCAGGGTTTAGATAATATTCCTGTAGGCAATCAGTCTAAGACAATAGGACAGATAATCGCAGGAAATGTATTTACATATTTTAACTTTGTATTTGCGGTATTTGCAGCACTTTTAATTCTTGTAAGGTCATATATTAATATGACCTTTTTGCCTATTATATTGCTTAATACTATACTTGGTATAGTACAGGAAATAAAAGCCAAGATAGTATTAGACAGGCTTACTGTTGTTAATGCCCCTAGAACTAAGGTTATAAGGGACAGTGCTGTATCAGAGGTTGATTCAGTTACACTTGTTAAAGGCGATGTATGTATATTCACAGCAGGCAACCAGCTCAGTGCCGATGCCATACTTGCAGAGGGCTGTGTCAGAGTTAATGAGGCAATGGTAACAGGTGAATCTGACGAAGTTATTAAAAATAAAGGAGACATATTATTATCAGGAAGTTATATTGTATCAGGAGAATGTAAGGCAGTTCTTACGCAAGTAGGCCATAAGGCGTATGCGGCAAGACTGGCATTGGAAGCCAAGGCAGGGCGTAAGAAAAAAAAGACCGATATGATGAAATCTTTGGATAATCTTGTAAAAATAATTGGAGTTGTAATAGTTCCACTTGGAATTATTATGTATTTGCAGAGCCATTTCTTTCTTGGGCATACTATAAAGAATAGTGTTGTATCTATGGTTGCCTCACTGGTAGGAATGATTCCGGAAGGTCTGTATCTGCTTGCCAGCGTGGCTTTAGTAGTCAGTGTCAAGAAGCTAGCCAGGAGCAATGTATTAGTACATGAGATGAATTGTGTGGAGACACTTGCAAGGGTTAATGTGTTGTGCGTTGATAAGACAGGTACAATTACAAGACCGGATATGTCTGTAAGTGATGTCGTATTTTTAAAGGACAATGTAGGAAAGCTTATTGCAGGAGTTGCCGGCAATATGGATGATGATAATGAAACGATGAAAGCGATAAAGAATTATTACCATATTACGGGCAGGGATAATAGTGCAGAGAGAGTATACTCATTTTCTTCACAGAACAAATACAGCGGAGCAGTATTAGATGGCAGATGTTATATATTCGGTGCACCTGAATATGTACTGCTTGATACATATGCAGAATATGAGGATATATTTGAAAGATATTCAGGACACGGAGAAAGAATACTTGTATTTGGCGAGTGTGCGGGTGACCCTTGCGGTAATATTATAGAAGAAGCGGTTAATCCTTATGCTTTTATAATATTGGAGAATGAGATAAGGGATACAGCCAAAGAAACATTTGGATACTTTGCTTCGCAAGGTGTGGATATAGTTGTTATATCCGGAGATAATCCGGTCACAGCTTCAAAGGTGGCTGTGAGGGCAGGAATTAACAATGCAGAGAATTATATAGATGCAACGACACTTAAGAGCAGACAGGATATAAGGGAAGCAATAACTAAGTATACTGTATTCGGAAGAGTTGTTCCAAGCCAGAAGAAGGAGATTATAGAAGCCTATAAAGAAAGCGGCAAGGTTGTAGCTATGACAGGAGATGGAGTTAATGATGTGCTAGCGTTAAAATGTGCTGACTGTAGTGTGGCTATGGCATCGGGAAGCGAGGCAGCAAGCAATGCGGCACAGGTAGTTCTTTTAGACTCAGATTTTTCCAAAATGCCTCAGGTTGTGCTTGAGGGCAGGCGTGTGGTTAATAATATACAGAGGTCAGCTTCTCTGTTTCTTGTTAAAAATATATTCTCGATATTAACGACAATATTTACACTTATAGCGGCTAACCTTTATCCGCTTTATCCAACTCAATTGTCACTGCTTGGAGCATTTACAATTGGAACACCGGCATTCTTTCTGGCATTACAGCCTAATAAGAATATAATACGTGGGGATTTCCTTACGAATGTCATTATAAAGGCACTGCCCGCAGGAATAACTGATTTTATTATGTTGGCGGTGATATCGATACATGGTGCAGTTATTGGAATGAGCAATGAGCAGATATCAACAGTTGCAATAATAGTACTTCTTATAATCGGAATGATGGCACTTATAAGAATATGCAGGCCATTTGACTGGCTGAGGGCATTGGTATGTATTGCGATGGGGGTTGGAATTGCAATATGTCTATTATTCTTTAAGAAGATATTTGCAATCGCAGCTATCAATATGGTAATGCTTAATATGATTATTGTGTATGCAGTTGTTGCAGTTGGACTGTTTGTACTGATGTGCAGGATTGTAGGCACAGTAATAGAATATATTGAAGGTCATAGCAGAAGATTTAGAAAGCTTCTTAAGGGGTAGCTGCAAGGTTTATAAAGATTGGTGGAGCTCTTGGTTGTATCGGATTGAATATATAAAATGTATATAATATGCAAAGATATATAATATGCAAAAGATATATAATGTATAAAATGTATGGATTATGCCGCTGTGGCTGGATTATAATCCATACATTTTTAATTTTAAAAGGCAGATTTATTTTCCAGCCGCCTTTTTAGAATAGTCAGTTGTTACAAGCTTTTCATAAGGCACATCACTGCCAAGCTCGCCAGACTGCTTTAATATGTCTTTAAGAAGCTCAAAGCTTTTCTTTTCAAAGATAGTGTCGCCCTTCCATGTATCCTGCGTCTTGTAACGGTCAACAATGGTTGTTATAGTATCAAGGTCGGTTTCAGGAAACTGTGGAGCGATAACTTCTGCGATTTCACTGCTGGTGTGGGAATTGACGTAGTCAAGGCCTTTCTGGATAGCGTTAGTAAAGCCCTGGATTACATCAGGGTGTTTTTCAATAAAGCTTTTGTTAGCACAGTAGGCAGTATAAGGAACATATCCGCTGTCAGTACCAAGAGAAGCTACTACATAGCCTTCCTTCTGCTGTTCAAGGAGCGTTGCAGAAGGCTCAAATTCTACAGTGTAATCAGCTATTCCTGATGTGAAAGCGGCTGCTGTAGAACCAAAGTCAACATTTTGAAGTATTGTAAGGTCATCTACAGGAGATATTCCATTTTTCTTAAGGATATATTCGAAAAGCATCTGAGGCATACCACCGGCTCTGCCGCCAAGAACTGTCCTGCCTTTAAGATTATCCCATTTAAAATCAGTTTCATTATCGCGGGATACAAGAAAATTGCCTGCACGCTGGGTAAGCTGGGCGAAGTTGACAGCGTAGTCGGTAGAACCTTCCTGATATACATATATAGAACTTTCTGAACCCATAAAACCGATATCAGCTTCTTTTGATACAAGAGCGGTCATTACCTTATCAGCACCAAAGCCTGTGACAAGATTAAGGTCAATGCTCTCATCTTCAAAATATCCAAGCTCAATAGATACATATTGTGGTGCGTAGAATATAGAATGGGCAACCTCGCTGAGTGTAATCTTAACTGTAGAATTATCGGTATCTTTTCTGCACGCAAATGCACTCATTATCATCATTACACATAACAGCATAGCAATGACACGTTTGATTGTCTTCAATAAAATCCTCCATTCTAAATGTATAAAACACATTTTTATCTGTTCAATAATTATATTATTCAGATGAATTAATATATGTGATTAAATCTGTGAAAAATGTTAAAAAAGCTAATTATTTAGTTGGCTAAATATATTAAATATGTTAAAATGAATTATAAAAGTAGCAATGAATGGAGGTCGTTTTGTTATGTTTGGGAAAAATAGAACAGCACAAGACACATTAGGCAATGACAGAGAATTATTATTGCAGGCTATGGATAAGATTATAGCCGGCGATTTCAGTGAGGTCTCTGCTGAAGGTTTTAGAGATCCTATATATGCAGAAAAGCTTAACCAGATGATTGGTGCATATAAGAAAGCTAATAATAATTATATTATGAGACTTAATGATGCAATGAAGTCTATAGGAGATAATTCATATGTTAAGAATATGCTTGATCAGGTGTATACACAACAGCAGTCTATAACAGATATGAATTCTTCAAGCCAGATACTTAAGGAGTCAATTGGTAATATTTCAGATGCAATGGGTGAGATTCGTGATAATACCCACGATATGTTACAGGTGTCACAGAGTAGTGCCGCTAATATGAACGACAGTATAACAGTCGTTAATGAATCATCACAGAAGATAGCGGATATTAACAATCAGGTTAATGCATTCCACGAGAAGATTAATAAGATCGGCGAGATTGTTGATATTGTTAAGAAGGTAGCAAGCCAGAGCAATCTTCTTGCACTTAACGCTTCAATTGAGGCTGCAAGAGCAGGTGAAGCAGGAAAGGGCTTTGCAGTAGTTGCTGATCAGGTAAGACAGCTTTCAAGCAATACATCTGAGTCGGCAGAAGATATTGTTAAATATGTCAATGAACTTAAGCAGGATATTGAAGTGCTTGCTAATTCAATGAATGAGACAACAGTCAAGTTATCAGAAGGTAATGAAAAGGTAGAGATATCATTAAGAGATATTGAACGGATGAATGAACAGATGGTAGCAATCAATGCTTCTGTAGAAAGCATTTTCAATGACATTGACAGACAGTCAGAGACAACAACAGAATTTACTAATCAGGTACAGACAATAGCAGATTCTTACGGAATGCTGACTAAAGAATGTACAGAGACTGGTACCCATATATTCAAGATAGGAAGATATATAGATACCTGCCGAAGCGATATGTTCAGGGAAGCTGGTAAAGTAACAACTCAGGATATGTTAAAAATATTCGAGATTGACCACTTTATCCTTATGTGGAGAGTGTACAACAATGTTGCAGATTTCGAGAGATTAAAGATTACACAGCTTAACAATCCGGACAGTTGTAAGCTTGGTAAGTGGATGCATGCACAGACAGATCCTAAGATTACAGGATGTCAGGAATTCAAGAAGCTTGATTCTGCACACAGACTTGTTCACAAGTATGCTTGTGATTCTTGGACAGCTAAGGATAAGGGAGATGATGCTGCGGCTATTGCAGCATTTGAAAAGTGCCGTGAAGCTTATGGAGAATACAAGAAGGCCATCGGTGATATGAGGAACTATATGAGAACAATTGGATATACAGATGAGACTAAGATAGTTGTCTTCAGGAATTAGTTAAATATAATCACAGATTATAAGATAAGCTGGAATTTACATAGCTGCCTTTAATGCAGAATATGCCTTAAGGATATAAGCTTGTAGAATTCCAGCTTTTTTGTTAATAAAAGTAATAAAATTTAATTATTTATATATGGGAATTAATTAACAAAATTTAACCATACATATAATGAATTTTAATAATAAAACTCAATCATCTATATACTGGACTTTTTAATAATAAGAGTTCATAATATAAGTTATGAATAAATAATGATATATTCGTGATTACTATGACAAGCAGGTATGTATTAAGACTGACTGTTGTCCCTTCGCAATACAGCAATGTTGTATTAAATTGCGTAAGAATGGAGATTGTTATGAGAGAGGTATATGTAATAGGGCATAAGAATCCGGATACAGATTCGGTGTGTTCAGCAATATGCTATTCCAGACTGAAAAATCTGATTACTGGAAGTGAGGATTATATTCCTAAAAGAGCCGGACATCTTAACGAAGAAACTCAGTATGTTCTTGAAAAATGTGGTGTAAAACCTCCTGCATATATTAAAGATGTTAGACCTCAGGTAAGAGATATTGATGTCAGGAAGATAAGTGGAATATCGGAAGAACTTTCAGTAAGAAATGCGTGGAAATTAATGAAAGAAAGAGGTGTTGAGACACTTCCTATCATTGAAGATGATAAGCTGAAAGGACTTGTTACAATCAGTGATGTTGCTAAGTCATATTTTGAAATGTATGACAGTGATATATTATCTGTTTCAGGCACAAGTCTAAGTAATATTGTGGATACCCTTAAGGGCGAAGTTATAACCGGTGATATAGATAAGCATTTTAATAAGGGAAAGATGATTATTGCTGCCGCCAATCCTGATATGATGGAAAATATGATTGAAGAGGGTGATTTTGTAATTCTTGGCAATAGATATGAGTCACAATTATGTGCTATTGAGATGGAGGCGGGATGTCTTATAATATGTGAGGGTGCAAAGGTATCAAGCACAATAACCAAGATAGCTGCACAGCATAATTGTGTTATAATATCGACAGCGTATGATACATATACAGTTGCAAGACTTATTAATCAGGCTATTCCTGTAAGTTTCTTTATGAAGCAGGAAGCACTTATAAAGTTCAAGCTCAACGATTTTATTGAAGATATACAGGATATAATGGCTAAGAAGCGTTACAGGGATTTCCCGATTGAGGATGATACAGGCAGATATGTCGGTATGATTTCAAGAAGAAATATTATTAAGACCGATAAGAAGAAGGTAATTCTTGTGGATCATAATGAGAAAAACCAGGCTGTATTTGGTATTGAAGATACTGATATATTGGAGATAATAGATCATCACAGACTTGGCTGTATACAGACGATAACACCTGTATTTTTCAGAAACCAGCCGCTCGGCTGTACTGCCACAATAATATATCAGATGTACTGTGAGCATAATATAGATATTGATAAGACGACAGCCGCACTGTTATGTTCGGCAATAATATCAGATACGCTTATATTAAAATCACCAACCTGCACACATTATGATGTTGATGCCTGCCAGGTATTAGCTGATATAGCTGGTATTGATATAGAAGAATACGGCAGGGAAATGTTCAGGGCAGGAAGTAATCTTTCCGATAAATCAGAAGAAGAGATATTCTATAGGGATTATAAGAAGTTCTCAATTGGAGAGATAACTGTAGGTGTTGGACAAGTAAATTGTATGAGTCAGGAAGAGATAGAGGAGCTTATTAAGAAAGAAGCTTCTTATATCACAAGTGTTACGGATAAGTCAGATGACATAAATATTGCATATCTTCTTCTGACAGATGTAATGAAAGAGACATCGTATGTTATGTTATCAGGTAAGAATGCTGAACAGGTGCTTATGCAGGCATTTAACCTTGATGAGATAACCAACAATTACGTAATACTTCCTGGTGTTGTTTCGCGTAAAAAGCAGTTCCTGCCAGCTATAGTTGAGGTATTACAGCAATAATGTGAAGATGAGGATATATAGCAGTAATTGGTAATTTGCAGGTATAGTTGATGTAGATATATAGTGGTAATGCACAGGTATAGCTGATGTAAATATATAGCAGTAATTAGTAATTTGCAGGTATAGCTGATGCAGATATATTGTGGTATTGCATATGTATAACAGTATTATAAATTGGTATTGTATATATAGTAATATTACAGATTAGAAAGTGTATATATGCACAGAAATGAGGAGTAACAACAATGAAGAAGTTAATGAGAAATGACCCTTGCTGGTGTGGCAGTAAAAAGCCTTATTGTGAATGCCATATGGATTTTGATAAGAAAATTGAAATGTACAGAAAGAAATTCCACAAAGTTCCGCCAAGAAGCATTATAAAGAATGAAGAACAGCTTCAGGGTATGAGAGAGAGCAGTAAGATTAATATTGCTGTACTTGATTATGTAGCTGAGAACATTAAAGTGGGTATGACAACACAGGAAATTGATGAGATGGTGTATGAAAAGACAACAGCTATGGGTGGAATTCCGGCACCTCTTAATTATGAAGGATTTCCAAAGAGTGTGTGTACATCTATTAACAATGAAGTATGTCACGGTATTCCATCATCTAATATAGTATTAGCAGATGGTGATATCGTAAATGTTGACTGCTCAACAATTCTTAATGGCTATTTTTCAGATTCTTCAAGAATGTTCTGTTTAGGAAATGTTGCACCAGAGCATAAGAAGCTTGTAGATGTTGCAAAGGAATGTGTGGAGCTTGGACTTGCACAGGTTAAGCCATGGGGACATCTGGGGGATGTTGCAGATGCAATAAGCAAGCACGCCAAGGAAAATGGATATTCAGTGGTTCGTGAAGTGGGCGGACACGGAATTGGTCTTGAATTCCACGAAACACCATTTGTCAGTTATGTTATTAAGAAGGGAACAGGTATGGTTATGGCACCCGGTATGGTATTCACTATTGAGCCAATGATTAACGCTGGTTATCCGGACGTATACGTTGATGATGACAATGGCTGGACAATATACACAGAAGATGATTCATATTCAGCACAGTGGGAAATAATGGTTCACGTTACTGATGATGGGTATGAGGTTATGACATACTAATTAAGAATATATAATTATTATTGGATATAAATTTTTATTGGATACAGAAGCTATCTGAGGTGTTGGAATTCGTATAGTTCACACGATGCTTGTAAATACAGGAAATATCCGGAGGATACAGGAGAGAGTACACCTGTCAGACAGCTAAATATATTAATAAAGGGGCCGTCGCACTAAGAAATGTATATATTATATAGATTGATAGTTAAGTCGGTATATCTATATAGTTATATTTTCTTATTGCGACAGTCCAATTTTATGCTATAGACTATGATTTCATATTGGCATAATTATTTCTTGATACAGTTGCAGTTTTTATCAAATTCAGGATTGTATAGATAGTAATTGTTACAGTCAAGCTTGCTCTGTATTATAGATAAGGCTTCACCAAAACGCTGGAAGTGGACGATTTCACGCTCTCTTAAGAATTTAAGTGGATCGAGAACATCGGGGTCATCTTTGGCAAGCCTTATTAGGTTATCGTAAGTTGTTCGTGCCTTTTGTTCTGCCGCCATATCTTCAACGATATCTGTTATAGAATCACCCTTTGACTGGAATTCGCACGCGTTAAATGGAATACCACCTGCCGCCTGAGGCCACACGGCTGATGTATGGTCTACGTAGTAGGCTTCAAAAGGAGTCCCCTTAATCTGCTCCATTGTAAGGTTTCTTGTGAGCTGGTGAACCATTGTGCTAATCATTTCAAAATGCCCCAGCTCCTCAGTGCCGATATCTGTAAGCAGCCCGGCAACTTCCCTGTATGGCATAGAATATCTTTGCGAGATGTAACGCATAGAAGCACCAAGCTCGCCGTCCGGTCCACCATATTGACTGATTATCATAGCTGCCAGAGTAGGGTTCGTCTGTTTTATTTTAATAGGGTATTCAAGTCGTTTTTCATAATTCCACATATCAGCAGCCCTCCATTTCCCAAGGCATTGGAGTTGCTACCCACATCCAGTAATTGTCGTTGGAAATGTGTAATTTATCGAGTGGTCCATAATAATCTGCATACTGTGTCATATAATCGCGGTATTTATCTTTTATCTGTGCATAATATTCAATTGCTTCAAGGTCATCAGGGTGGGTGTCAAGGTAGAGATTGACTTCTGTTAGTACAAATCCCAGTTCATAAATATTCTGCATAAGCCCACGTTTGTCGGCTGTTAAAGTACAACTGGACTGTCGGGTTGGAGTGAGGGTGCTGTTGGAATTGCCGCTGTTGTGCAGATTGTTATTGTAATTGCGGTTGTTATTACAGCTATTATTAGAATAGCCATTATTGCAATTCTGCTGGCAATTGCAGGAAGACCTCTGGTTCATAGATGGCTGGTTAGTCATATTATTCATACTCTGCCTCCTGCAAAAGGTTTGGATAATACAGGAAATAATGTTCCACATTTAAGGGCTTTGCAAGGGTCATACAAATCTCCCCATTTCTGCCACGGTACATAACACATAGCAATCGCCCATGTATTCTGCGTTCTCATAATCGAAAAAACTCCATATATTAAACTTATTAGTATTATATGTGGAAAATGACTTGATGCTACTATATGTAATTATATTGAATTTGACATATGATATGAGATTAAATATAATATTTGTATAACCTAACGGTAACAAAAGTGATAATAGAGCTGGATATAATAGAATTCGGCTAATTGTAGATTGATAGAGATACATTAATTGTATGCGGCTATGCTATAGGAGTAATTTCTACTGATTGTAGATTAAAGAGGTTAGGTTGTTAAATAACACGAAAGTGTTATTTTTTTAATTTACAAATAAAATAGCTTAACACCTCTTTACAAAAAATACGAAAGGTGTTATTGTAAAAATATAAATGGCACTATTGTAATAATCAGAAATAATATATTTTTAAGCAATTATATATTCATTAATATTTATTAAGAAATCAGAGGAGGTACATCAATGAACAAAGCGGCAGACAATTATACAGGTGGTAATTACGATGAATTTATAGCGTTATCCAAAGTACAGAAGACTTTAAGAAATGAACTAAAGCCAACTCCATTTACAGCAGAACATATCAAGCAGAGGGGAATTATCTCAGAGGATGAATATAGAGCACAACAGAGTCTGGAGTTAAAGAAGATAGCTGATGAATATTATAGGAATTATATTACACACAAGTTAAATGACATCAATAATTTGGATTTTTATAATTTATTTGATGCAATAGAAGAAAAATATAAGAAAAATGATAAAGACAACAGAGATAAGCTGAATTTGATGGAAGCATCAAAACGTAAAGAGATAGAGAAAATGTTATCAGCAGATGATAATTTTAAATCAATGTTTGAAGCTAAATTGATAACACAGCTTCTTCCTGTTTATGTAGAACAGAATTATATCGGTGAAGATAAGGAGAAAGCACTTGAAACAATTGCGCTTTTTAAAGGCTTTACTACATATTTTACTGATTATTTTAATATAAGAAAAAATATGTTTAAAGAAAATGGAGGAGCATCATCTATATGCTATAGGATTGTTAATGTTAATGCTTCGATATTTTACGATAATTTGAAGACATTTATGTGTATAAAGGAAAAAGCCGAAACTGAAATTGCGCTAATTGAAGAAGAATTAACAGAGTTGCTTGATAGCTGGAGATTAGAGCATATTTTTTCTGAGGATTATTATAATGAGCTGCTTGCGCAGAAGGGCATAGATTATTACAATCAGATATGTGGGGATGTCAACAAACATATGAATTTGTACTGCCAGCAGAATAAGCTTAAAGCTAATGTATTTAAGATGACGAAGCTTCAAAAACAGATAATGGGTATATCAGAAAAGGCATTTGAAATTCCTCCAATGTATCAGAATGATGAAGAAGTATATGCTGCATTTAATGGATTTATTAGCAGGCTTGAAGAAGTTAAGCTGACAGACAGGCTTGGAAATGTTTTGCAGAATAGTAATATATATGATACAGCAAAGATTTATATTAATGCAAGATGTTATACGAATGTGTCAAGTTATGTGTATGGCGGTTGGGGTGTGATAGAATCAGCTATAGAAAGATATTGGTATAATACAATAGCGGGAAAAGGTCAAAGCAAGGCTAAGAAAATTGAAAAGGCTAAGAAAGACAATAAATTTATGAGTGTTAAAGAACTGGACAGTATTGTATCAGATTATGAGCCAGATTATTTTAATGCTTCTAATATGGATGATGATAATTCGGGCAGGGCGTTTAGCGGATATGGAGTGCTTGGATATTTTAATAAAATGTCAAAATTATTAGCCAATATGAGTCTGCATACAATAACTTATGATTCAGGTGATAGTCTTATAGAGAATAAGGAAACTGCACTTAATATAAAGAAAGATCTTGATGATATAATGTCGATATATCATTGGTTGCAGACATTTATCATAGATGAGGTTGTGGAAAAAGATAACGCATTTTATGCTGAGCTTGAAGATATATATTATGAATTGGAAAATATAGTGACACTTTATGACAGAATTCGTAATTATGTCACAAGGAAGCCTTACAGTACACAGAAGTTTAAGCTTAATTTTGCTTCACCAACACTTGCCAGTGGCTGGTCAAGGAGTAAGGAATTTGATAATAATGCAATAATATTGCTTAGGAACAACAAATATTATATAGCGATATTTAATGTGAATAATAAGCCTGATAAACAGATAATAAAAGGTAGTGAAGAGCAGCGATTATCGACAGATTATAAGAAAATGGTATATAATCTCCTGCCTGGTCCTAATAAGATGCTTCCTAAGGTATTTATTAAATCTGATACAGGAAAAAGAGATTATAACCCATCATCATATATATTAGAAGGATATGAGAAGAACAGGCATATCAAATCAAGTGGTAATTTTGATATTAATTACTGCCACGATTTAATAGATTATTATAAAGCGTGTATAAATAAACATCCTGAATGGAAGAATTATGGATTCAAATTCAAGGAAACTACTCAATATAATGATATAGGCCAGTTCTATAAAGATGTTGAGAAGCAAGGATACTCAATTTCGTGGGCATATATAAGTGAAGCAGATATTAACAGGCTTGATGAGGAAGGGAAAATATATCTATTTGAGATATATAATAAAGATTTATCATCGCATAGTACAGGAAAAGACAATCTTCATACAATGTATCTAAAGAACATATTTAGTGAGGATAACCTTAAGAATATCTGCATTGAATTAAATGGTAATGCTGAGCTTTTCTATCGTAAATCGAGTATGAAAAGAAATATAACTCATAAGAAAGATACAGTTCTTGTTAATAAGACGTATATTAATGAAGCTGGAGTAAGGGTATCTTTAACTGATGAGGATTATATAAAAGTTTATAATTATTATAATAATGATTATGTTATTGATGTAGAAAAAGATAAAAAACTTGTTGAAATACTTGAAAGAATCGGACATCGTAAGAACCCAATAGATATTATTAAAGATAAGAGATATACAGAAGATAAATATTTCCTTCATCTTCCAATAACAATTAATTATGGAGTAGATGACGAAAATATTAATGCTAAGATGATTGAATACATAGCTAAGCATAATAATATGAATGTTATTGGAATAGATCGTGGCGAGAGAAATCTTATATACATTTCTGTCATTAATAATAAAGGAAATATTATAGAACAGAAATCATTTAATCTTGTCAATAATTATGACTATAAGAATAAACTTAAAAATATGGAAAAGACAAGAGATAATGCAAGAAAGAACTGGCAGGAAATTGGTAAGATTAAAGATGTTAAAAATGGTTATCTGTCAGGTGTTATATCTAAGATAGCAAGAATGGTAGTAGATTATAATGCGATAATTGTAATGGAAGATTTAAATAGAGGATTTAAGAGAGGAAGATTTAAGGTTGAACGTCAAGTGTATCAGAAATTTGAAAATATGCTGATTAGCAAGCTTAATTATCTTGTGTTTAAAGAAAAAAAGGCTGATGAGAATGGAGGAATATTAAAGGGATACCAGCTTACATATCTTCCTAAGAGTGCATTGCAGATAGGAAAGCAGTGCGGCTGTATATTCTATGTGCCAGCGGCTTATACATCAAAGATAGATCCAGCCACAGGATTTATTAATATATTTGATTTTAAGAAATATTCAGGCAGTGGCATTAATGCTAAAGTTAAGGATAAAAAAGAATTTCTTATGAGTATGAATTCAATCAGATATGTTAATGAAGGTTCTGCGGAATATGAAAAAATCGGACATAGACAACTGTTTGCGTTTTCTTTTGATTATAATAACTTTAAAACATATAACGTAAGCAGTCCGGTAAATGAATGGACAGCCTACACATATGGGGAAAGAATTAAGAAGTTATATAAAGATGGCAGATGGTTACGTTCAGAAGTATTAAATCTTACAGAGAATTTAATTAAGCTTATGGAACAATACAATATTGAATATAAAGACGGACACGATATAAGGGAAGATATATCGCATATGGATGAAACACGAAATGCTGATTTTATATGCAGTCTGTTTGAAGAATTAAAGTATACAGTTCAGCTAAGAAATAGCAAGAGTGAAGCAGAAGATGAGAATTATGACAGGCTTGTATCACCAATTTTAAATTCGTCTAATGGATTTTACGACTCATCTGATTATATGGAAAATGAGAATAATACCACACATACAATGCCTAAAGACGCAGATGCCAATGGCGCATACTGCATAGCATTAAAAGGTTTGTATGAGATTAACAAGATTAAACAGAACTGGAGTGATGATAAGAAGTTTAAAGAAAATGAATTGTATATAAATGTTGTTGAATGGCTTGATTATATTCAAAATAGAAGGTTTGAGTAGATGGAAGATTTGATATTAATTTCTAATCTCAATGATTTTATATTTTGTCCGGTTTCCATATATTTTCATAAATTATATGGAAATCAGGACAATTTGACATATTTTGATAATGTACAGTGGAATGGAAGAAAGCCAAGAATTAAAAGTGACTATGTGAATGTTGTATTAGACATAGGTTATACAATGCTTTTTAATATTGTTGATGCAATGTTGCAAGTTTATGGATTTGATACATATTATGGGGTGTTTCATAAGTGTTTCTATATGAGGAAGTCATTAGTGTGCGACATAATGGAGCCGATAAGACCAATTATAGACTATGATGTGCGAAAAGCTATTAATCTGGGACAGTGTAAAATTGATGATTTTGAAAAATATGATGAACACTGGTGTTTAAAATATAAGAATAATCCACAATATATTCAATTTTTAATACAGGCAATTATGGAATATAAAGATGAAATATTTATGTATATACAAAGCTATTATAGATATTTTATGAAAATGAAAAGTGTATCAGAATTTCCGCAGTTTAATATATAACTAGATTGGAGGTATTATGGTAGTTGTAAGTTATGATATATCAAATGACAAATTAAGAACTAAATTTGCTAAATATCTTTCAAGATTTGGACATAGATTACAATATTCCGTGTTTGAAATTGACAACAGTGAAAAAATCGTTAATAATATAGTAAATGACTTGAAGAACAAATATGAGAAATCTTTTTCGCAAGAGGATAGTGTTATTATATTTAAACTTTCATCAAGTTGTGAAGTACTGAGGTTTGGATATGCAAAGAATGATGAGAAGGACTTTATTATAATAAGCTGAAACATTTGAGAATGCAAACCTTGACCTTAATATTTAAAATTAGATGGGTTACTTAATATAATATGTGTATATTGCATAAAAAATAATCAAAAAATGTTACTTAACAAAGGAATAATTGTATAATATGACGATATAAGAGTTAAGTAACTTAAATAATTTCTACTGTGTGTAGATTACCAGGCTGTATTAGCATTGGTTTTAGTTAAGTAACTTAAATAATTTCTACTGTGTGTAGATATGTTCCGTAATTAGTGTTAGGGTAATCGTTAAGTAACTTAAATAATTTCTACTGTGTGTAGATTTGAGGGTATGTCAGAGGTATTTGCTAGTTAAGTAACTTAAATAATTTCTACTGTGTGTAGATTTAAAAGCTCTGTCAACAGCTAATGTGGTTAAGTAACTTAAATAATTTCTACTGTGTGTAGATCGAACTTATCCTTAATATCCTTAATTGTTAAGTAACTTAAATAATTTCTACTGTGTGTAGATTACAGCAGATAATGGGAAACAATCAGGTTAAGTAACTTAAATAATTTCTACTGTGTGTAGATAAGTGTATCCAACTTTTAGAAGTCAAGGTTAAGTAACTTAAATAATTTCTACTGTGTGTAGATTATCCTCGTCAATGTCGTAATCATTAAGTTAAGTAACTTAAATAATTTCTACTGTGTGTAGATATAAATGTTTCTTGATCATAATTATTACGTTAAGTAACTTAAATAATTTCTACTGTGTGTAGATAAGCTATAACCTGTCTTAATAAAAGTGTTAAGTAACTTAAATAATTTCTACTGTGTGTAGATAAACCATTCATTATATTCCTTAACGTGTTAAGTAACTTAAATAATTTCTACTGTGTGTAGATTCAATTTCTTCAGCACTCATTGTCAGCAGTTAAGTAACTTAAATAATTTCTACTGTGTGTAGATGCAAATCCAATGGGAATAAATATGCAGGTTAAGTAACTTAAATAATTTCTACTGTGTGTAGATTTACCAAGAGGATTAGAAGTAGCTCCAGTTAAGTAACTTAAATAATTTCTACTGTGTGTAGATGAAGTGATTATCCGTACAACGGAAAGGTTAAGTAACTTAAATAATTTCTACTGTGTGTAGATTCCACCGGCACGTTTATTGTTACAGTGTTAAGTAACTTAAATAATTTCTACTGTGTGTAGATAAGCAAGCCTCTATACAGCCGCTTAGTTAAGTAACCTAAATAATTTCTACTGTGTGTAGATATACAATTGATGGTTTATCGTTACAAGAGTTAAGTAACCTAAATAATTTCTACAGTGTGTAGATAGTTAATATTGTCTGCCATCAATTCATGTTAAGTAACCTAAATAATTTCTACTGTATGTAGATGTTAATGGCAAATGCAAACGATTGGGTTAAGTAACCTAAATAATTTCTACTGTGTGTAGATTTTTACTTGGCGATTGCTATATGGTATCGTTAAGTAACCTAAATAATTTCTACTATGTGTAAATTCCGGTTCAGATTGATGACAAGACAGGTTAAGTAACCTAAATAACTTGGCTTCCCCAATATATTGAATATTCTCCCTATTCTTGCTAGAATATCACTACAAGAATTAATGGAAGAGGATATTAAGTTATGAAAGAAAAGATATATACAGTTCCAGTTAATGATGCGTTTGCGTTGGATAGTGAATGTCCGATTTGTTCAATGTTTGAAAAGCTGGAGAGTGATGCGGTTGAGTATGTCATGGGTCCAAGCTATATGGAAGATGACATAAGAGAAAAGACAGATAAAATGGGATTTTGCAGCCGCCATATTAAGAAGATATATGAGCAGAATAACAGACTTGGTTATGCACTTATTATGAAGACGCATATGGATTATGTCATTAAGCAGATAGAAAGTTATAGTTATGATAAGGGCACTGGAAAGACACTCCTAAAAAAAGGCAAAGAGGCACAGGCATGCAGTTATATTGATGAGCTTGAAGGAAAATGCTTTGTGTGCGATAAAGTAGAAGATACCATTGAAAGATACATAGATACAGTGTTTTATATGTATAAACACGACAAAGATTTTGTAGAGAAACTTAAGAACTGCAAAGGCTTTTGTACCAGCCACTATGGACTTTTGATGAAAATGGCGAGCGGCAAGATTTCGGGAGCACAGTATACAGAATTCACAGAGCTTATCACTAAGCTTTATATAGATAATATGAAGAGAGTAAGAGATGATGTAGCCTGGTTTATTAATAAATTTGATCACAAATATGCCAATGAGCCATGGAAAAATGCTAAAGACTCACTTGTAAGAGCAACATTAAAAGATACTGGAGTTAATATCCAATAACATAATAATGTGTTATTTTTCGGAAGAAGATAAGTTCATTATGGTATAATGAGCACAAAAGTGCTCATCTTAAAAGTTCCTTATGGAACTTTATATGTGCAGAAAAGCTGCACAAGATTTATGGTATGATATATACATTATATTAAGAAATTAATTGATATTAATAAAAGCTGATTACCCTCATTAATAAAAATGGAGATAATCAGCTTTTTGTTGATATATAAATGTAATAATTATTACATTTATATATCAATTAATATGTAAATGTAACAGAATATAACGTGTAATTAACACGATCAATATTCTTATAAGAATAGGATAACTGCTGTCCGGTTCTTGATATTGCCTCTTTAAGATCTGCATTATAAGTTGTAGTGAATTCAATATGTGCAGTTTTATTTTTAACTGTTGAATATATGAGTTTATTTAGTTGGTTGACATTGCTTATTAAAGGTAGTTTTTTGTATCTGCTGTAGGAATATTTTGCACCACATTTTTCATAAGCGGAGTAACGGCTTCTGTCCCAAGTATGGTCGAGTGCCATATCGTCAGCACTGATATTAAAATATGAGTGGTCTATATAATTAGATGATGAACCAACAGGGTCATCCCAGGTTACATCAACGTGATACCAGTGATTATCAAGGTTGACAACATTCCATATGTGCTGCTGTCCGCCAGCCTCTCCTGAAATCGTTGCATTTTCTATTCCAAGCATATCTAACAATGTCTTAAAACATTCAGTATAGCCGCTACATACGGCAATTCCGTTGATTAATGCACTGTAGGCGTTGTAGGAAGAGTCGCCGGTATCAACATAATTGATGTTATCAACGAGATAATCGTGTATGGTAATCTCCTTTTCTATATCAGATTGATTTGGCGAAATAATCTCTTCAAGTATTTTGGTATACTTGTCATAAAGCACAAGCTGGCGTTCATTAAGATTATATGTTGACTCACTTCTGTAAGCTTTAATAATTGCAGAATTGTCCCAACATTCATAAGTTATCCGCACATTGAAACCATTTTTAATGCGCCTGTATTCACATCTTAACTGTTCTATGCCGTTAATTAATGAAAGCCATTTGTTGGCATCAATTAACTCCTCATCAGTAATAAATAATTCGCAGACATTATTGTCACTATCCATACTTGCAATTATAGCCTGAACAATCTCCTCAGTTGTATATGCGGACTGGGAAAATGCAGTCTTAGGTATTGTCATAGCTGAATTGGAAGACATATTAAATGATATTGGAATTGTACAGCCTGTCAATGCGACAGATAAAAGCACAAATGCGAGTATAATGCATACACGCTTGTGGATAGGCTTATATAAATTTTTCATATTATGTTAATAAATCTTTCTATAATAATTTAGGCTTATACTTTGTTAAATTAAATATAATTTGGTATTATTACATTATACATTATAATTATATTACATTATAAAATAATACACAACTGCTAGATATATGGATGTTTATGGCAGTCTGATGATAATATACCGTACATTTTATTTTGTACAGGGAGGAGAATTAATATGAGCGATTATATTATTAACAAACCTGATGATTTTGAATTGAATGAAACACTTGAATGTGGACAGTGCTTCCATTTTAATAAGCTTGATGAAAATGATTATGTCCTTACAGCATTTGGACATATGTTACATATAATACAGACTGAAAAAGAAATTGTATTTTATGATACTGATGAGAAGCTGTATATGGATTTGTGGAGAAATTATTTTGATATAGACAGGAATTATGGTCTTATAAAGGAAAGGCTTCTAAAGAAAGATGATAAGCTTAGGGAAGCAATTGAGGCAATGTCAGGTGTCAGAATTCTTAATCAGGAATTTTTTGAGACACTTATTTCATTTATTATATCGCAGAACAAACAGATACCACATATAAAGAAGATTGTTGCAGATATTTCTGCAAAGTATGGCGATTATGCGGGTGAGGTGAAAGGTGTACCTATGTATACATTTCCTGATGTAAGGAAGTTAGCCAAAGCAGAAGTAGAGGATTTGAAGGAATTAAAGACAGGCTTTAGAGCACCTTACATATATGATGCCGTAAAATGTGTCGGCGAGGGAAAAATTAGCTATGATGAGCTTATTGCACTGGATAGTGAGCAGGGCATTGAGAAAATGTGTCAGATAAAAGGGGTTGGCAACAAGGTCGCAAGCTGTGTAAGCCTTTTTGCATTGGGTAAAAGGGACAGCTTTCCTATTGATGTGTGGATAAAAAGAATAATGGAATATCTGTATTTTGACGGAAATGATACTTCCAAAGATGTTATAGCTGCATTTGCTAAGGAAAGATTTGGCGAGCTTGGCGGATATGCACAGCAGTATCTTTTTTATTATGGAAAGACTGTCAAGATGGGTGTCGCTAATAAGAATAAAAAATAAAAAAAGTATAATCAAAATGTTAAATCATTAATATATTTAGAAATAGCTGTTGACAAATTATTAGCCGGGTGCTATCTTAATTTTATTGAAATTAGCACTCGGTTGAAATGAGTGCTAACAAGCAAAAAACAAATTGCTGCCATATACATTTCAGACAGCGGAATGGAGGATATATATGAAATTAGTACCATTAGGAGACAGAGTTGTAATTAAAGCATTAGTTGCAGAAGAAACTACAAAGTCAGGTATCGTATTACCAGGACAGGCAAAGGAGAAACCATCTCAGGCAGAGGTAGTTGCAGTTGGACCTGGCGGGGTTGTTGATGGCAAGGAAGTTACAATGCAGGTTAAGCCTGGTGATAAAGTAATATATTCTAAGTATGCTGGAACAGAAGTTAAGCTTGATGATGAAGAATACATCGTTGTAAAGCAGAATGATATTCTTGCGGTAATCGAGGACTAATCAGATACAGCCAGTTTACTGGCGTATATATGAAAAGTGATAGTTAGTTGATATCAGATATATTTTTATTACAGATAATAATGGAGGTAATAGCAATGGCAAAGGAAATTAAATACGGAATTGAAGCAAGAAAAGCTCTTGAAGAGGGTGTTAATAAATTAGCTAATACTGTAAGGGTTACAATCGGACCAAAGGGACGTAACGTAGTGCTTGATAAATCATATGGTGCACCACTTATCACTAACGATGGTGTTACAATCGCTAAGGATATCGAACTTGAAGATGCATTTGAGAATATGGGTGCCCAGCTTGTAAAGGAAGTTGCTACTAAGACTAATGATGTAGCAGGTGATGGTACAACAACAGCTACAGTTCTTGCACAGGCTATGGTTAATGCAGGTATGAAGAACTTAGCAGCAGGTGCTAACCCAATCATCTTAAGAAAAGGTATGAAGAAGGCTACTGATTGTGCAGTTGAAGCTATTGCACATATGAGCGAGAAGGTTACAGGAAAAGACCAGATTGCAAAGGTTGCATCTATCTCAGCTGGTGATGAAGAAGTAGGTCAGATGGTAGCTGATGCTATGGAAAAGGTTTCTAATGATGGAGTTATCACAATTGAAGAATCTAAGACAATGAAGACAGAACTTGATCTTGTAGAAGGTATGCAGTTCGATAGAGGATATATTTCAGCATATATGGCAACAGATATGGATAAGATGGAAGCTAACCTTGATAACCCATATATCCTTATTACAGATAAGAAGATTTCTAATATTCAGGAAATCTTACCAGTTCTTGAACAGATAGTCCAGAGCGGTGCTAAGCTTCTTATCATTGCAGAAGATGTTGAAGGTGAAGCTCTTACGACACTTATCGTTAATAAGTTAAGAGGTACATTCAATGTTGTAGCTGTCAAAGCACCTGGATATGGTGACAGACGTAAGGAAATGCTTAAGGATATCGCTATTCTTACAGGTGGTCAGGTTATTTCAGAAGAACTTGGCCTTGAACTTAAGGATACAACAATGGATATGCTTGGTAGAGCTAAGTCAGTTAAGGTTCAGAAAGAAAATACAGTTATCGTTGACGGCGAAGGTGCTAAGGAAGATATCGAAGCAAGAGTTGCACAGATTCGTGCACAGCTTGAAGAAACAACATCTGACTTTGATAAGGAAAAGTTACAGGAAAGACTTGCTAAGCTTGCAGGCGGCGTAGCTGTTATCAGAGTTGGTGCTGCAACAGAAACAGAGATGAAGGAAGCTAAGCTTCGTATGGAAGATGCCCTTAATGCAACAAGAGCTGCTGTAGAAGAAGGCGTTATCTCAGGTGGTGGTTCTGCTTATATCCACGCTTCTAAGAAGGTTGCAGAACTTGCTGCTACACTCAGTGGTGATGAGAAGACAGGTGCAGAGATTATTCTTAAGGCACTTGAAGCTCCTTTATACCACATTGCTCACAATGCAGGTCTTGAAGGTGCAGTTATCATCAACAAAGTAAGAGAGTCAGAAGTAGGAACAGGTTACGATGCTCTTAATGATGAATACGTTAATATGATTGATGCTGGTATTCTTGACCCAGCTAAGGTTACAAGAAGTGCATTACAGAATGCTACAAGTGTAGCTTCAACACTCCTTACAACAGAGTCAGTTGTAGCTGATATCAAAGAAGATACACCAGCAATGCCAGCAGGAGCTGCCGGTATGGGCGGAATGATGTAATAAGTAATAATTTGCTATACATCAGCAAGTTGATAAAATAAATTTAACACTTACATCTTATTAAAAAAGTCCCTTTGTTTATGTTTTATATTCATAAACAAGGGGGCTTTTTGTTGTGCAATATAAAAGGAATGTGTTATGCTATCAAGGTTATTAAGTGAATTGCAGCAGATTGAGCTGATTCATATATGTCAGGAGAGCTTGGTTTATGTTTTTTAGTAGAAGAAAGAATGATGATTTGTCAGAAAAGCTGGTTAAACTGGTTGTTCCGATAGCAATACAGCAGTTTATGTTGGCACTTGTAAGTGCCACAGATGCGGTTATGCTGGGATTTGTGGACCAGACCTCGTTGTCTGCAGCTTCACTTGCCGGACAGATACAGTTTGTGCTTAATCTGTTTATAGCAGGGATAACAGCAGGCTCAGGAATAATGATTTCACAGTACTGGGGAAAGAAGGACATAAAAGCTATTGAAAAGGTCATGCCGGTGGCTTTATATGCTAATCTGCTGTCAGGCGGCATATTCACTATTCTTGCGCTTCTCATACCTGAGGGACTTATAAGGATATTCACTAACGAATCGGAGCTTATTGCAAGCGGTACACTATATATCAGGGCGGTAGCCTTATCTTATGTGCTGTGTGCAGTATCGCAGGTATATCTGATTCTTCTTAAGAATACAGGAAGGGCGGCTCAAAGCTCTGTTATCAGCTCATCAGCAGTTGCTGTTAATATAGTCTGCAATGCTGTCCTTATATTTGGCTTGTTTGGTATGCCACGTCTTGGCATACGTGGAGCGGCTTATGCAACTGTAATATCGAGAGTGATAGAGCTTGTATGGGCATATATTGTAGTTAACAAAGACAGGATTGCCGCTTTGGAATGGAAAGGAATTATTCATACAGATAAAGCACTGACAAGAGATTTCTGGTATTACACAACACCTGTGCTATGTGCCTCCTTAGTGTGGGGCATTGCATTTGTATTATACTCAGTTATACTTGGACATATGGGAAGTGATGCTGTTGCAGCGAATTCCATAGCCAGTATAGTAAAGAGCATGGTGCAGTGCGTTATAAGGGGTGTTAGTGCCGGGGCAGGAATTATTATAGGTAATCTTCTAGGAGCAGGTAAGCTTGATAAAGCCAGGAAATATGGTGGAAGAATTACAAGATTGTCAATAGCCATTGGGATAATAACAGGTCTGCTTCTTATCGTTGTAGCTCCGGTTGTATCGCGTGCAGCCCCTATGTCAGATACAGCGAAGGGGTATCTTGGCTTTATGCTGATAGTCCTCGGCATTAATCTGATGGGGCAGTCGGTGAATACAACTGTTCTGGATGGGATATTCTGTGCCGGAGGTGATGCAAAGTTTGATATGAAGGGGAATATTGGTGCAATGTGGTGCTTTGCGGTTCCGCTTGGCTTTATAGCAGCATTTGTATTTAATGCACCAGTCTGGCTTGTATATATCATAATAAGCCTGGATGAGCTGGTAAAGCTCCCGGCAGTATATATACATTATAAGAAGTATATCTGGGTAAGAAATATTACAAGATAAAACATTAGTGAAAAATACCAGGGATAGTTGTTTCTATTTAAAAAAGTCAGGGGGTATGTTATAATACTTCCATATTGGATTTTAATTGTCACGCAGGAGGAATGGTGATGGCTGATATTGATGAGCTTAAAAAGAAACTTGAAGATGGATGGATAAAGGGTGAACCTTATGTATTTGTAAGTTATGCAAGTAAGGATAAAGAGAAGGTTTATGAATTTGTATATGAACTTAGAAAACGTGGAATTAATGTATATATAGATATAGAACTTCAGGAGAATATTTCTAAGAACTGGTTACAGAATATTAAGGAGCGTTTATATGATGTTGATTGTGTTGCTATGATTTCATTTCTTAGTCTTAACTATTTCCGTAGTTATGCCTGCCTTATAGAACAGCTTGTAACACGTTCAGAGGATTTAAAGATGGAAAAAGGCAAGTATCTTGAGAATTTTTATATTGCATTGGATGATAATATGTCTACAATACAAAAAATGGAAGATGCAGTGTATAATAATACAGTTGCAAAAGAAAGTCAGAGTATGGCAATAAAGATGGTTCCAGAGGAAGTAAATGTCCTTAAAGATGTCATGGAAGATAATATTGCAGTAAAGAGCAAGTTAAAGAAAGATGTCAGGTCAACTATAGATGGTCTGAATACAGCACATAGAGTTGCGATAAGTATGCTTAGTTATATTTTTAAAGAGTCAAGCTATAGTATTCAGAAATATGGAACAGCTGGTGATTGTGCACAGTTAATGTATAACAATTTTACTAATGATAAGAATGACAAAATTAATATTGATGTATTGGAGAAACTTAAAGAAAAGTACAACAATGCTTTATCATTCACAACGGCTGCATCATCTACAGAAAGTCAGAATCGTGCCTCTACATCAGCAGTTCAGGATAATACGGCAGAAGCTGACATTGAGAATGATAGGACTTCTGATAATATTCAGAGTACAGAGTATAGCAATGTAGCAAATAATAATGATACAAATAGCGATGAAATAAACAGCAATGATATTATTGGCGATGAAAACAACACAGCAATAGACAGCGTTGCTACAGATGATTTTGCCACATCAACAGACAATATCAACACAACTGATAATAGCAGAACAAGACAGGCTACAAGTACAGGTGATATCAGATTTATGCTTTATGGCAAGGAGTATGAGCTTAATCAGTCAGATATGATGCTTACATTTTTTGCACACGTTCTTAATAAACATCAGGATATTGTGGACGAACTTCCTTCATATAATGGGATGACCTGCGTGTCTGATGTTGATTACAGTCTTCCTAAGAATCGTAAGGCAGATATGCCTACATATTTCAGAAGCTGTGAATTCTTTGAATTCGCTAATGGAAGCCATATATGCGTTGGAACATCATATTCAGTAGTAGACAAGTTAAAGAAAATGGCACTTCTGCTTAATATATGTGGTGAAAGCCCAGAGATATTCAGCTCAGAACAGGTTGAACTTCCAGCGGTAAAGGTAAGAGGTGGTTCTTCTGCTGGCGGCAAGGGAAGTGGAGCACTTGTGAAATTCAGCGTATATGGTAATGAATACGCGCAGAACCAGACAGATATGCTTGGAACAATATGCAGTTCTGTTATAGCTAAGCACCCAGACAAGTTAGAGGAAGCAGCAGATGCTTTATTGTGTTTGGATGTTAAAGATTATACAGATGTTGCAAAAGAGGACAGACCAGTATATTTCTCATCAATGAACAGATATGAAGTAAATGGCACAGCTTATAGTGTTGGTGGAAGCTTCGGAATGAAAGAAAAGCTTAAAATGATTGCTAAATTACTTATAATGTGTGACGAAAGCAAGGATATAATTGATATAGAAGACTATGAGATACCAGATGTAAAGGTTAAGGCAGCAGCAGTCACTAAGAAGAAAATTAATTACTTTGATTAATTGGAAGTATTACAAGATAGGAGGCTTTATGTTTGATATAGCAGTAGAACAGATAGTGAAGGTAAAACCACCTAAGAAAGCAGTTATTTATAAGGCATTGCTTATAATAGGCTGTATTGTGGCGGCTACAACCATACCACAGACAAGAACATTTGGAATAATTGTGCTTGCATTATTTGCGGTGATGACATTTTTAGTATTCCAGTATTATAATGCAGAGCTTGAGTATTCGATAGTGGATGATACGCTTACGATTGACAGGATTATGGCAAAATCAGCAAGAAAAAGATGTGGTGTGTATACACTTAAAAGAGCAAAGCTTGTGGCAAGAGCTGATTCGCAGGATGCACTCCGTATGAACCATATGGACGTTAAGACTTATGATTATTCAGTTGGTGCAAGCAATCACGATTCAGTTGTAATATATGCGTATAATGAACATAACGAATTAGTCAGGGTATTTGTATATCCTGATGAACGTGTTCTTCACAGCATACAAAATGTTGTTGAAAAAGATGTGTTTAAAGTTATTGACTTTTAAAAAATGCTCTGATACAATTTTAATATTATAAACAAAAGGAATATGATAGAGCGTTTATCAGATTTCTCCACACAGAAATGTCCGAATTGAGTATTCGGATTTTTTTGTACAAAGAATTGCGTTATTATGCGCATATAACTTAATTATATTATTCACAGGAAAGCGAGGACAAAGGAAAATGGGTACAATTATTGGTGAGGGCATTACATTTGACGATGTGTTATTAGTTCCACAGTATTCAGAAGTAACACCTAATATGATCGATTTAACAACTAATCTTACAAAGAATATTAAGCTTAATATTCCTTTAATGAGTGCTGGTATGGATACAGTTACTGAGCATAGAATGGCAATCGCTATGGCTAGACAGGGTGGTATTGGTATTATTCATAAGAATATGTCAGTTGAACAGCAGGCAGAGGAAGTTGATAAGGTAAAAAGATCAGAGAATGGAGTAATTACAGATCCATTTTTCTTACATCCAGATAATACATTACAGGAAGCTAACGAACTTATGGGTAAGTTCAGAATTTCTGGTGTTCCTATCACAGATGATGATAGAAAGCTTGTTGGTATTATTACTAACAGAGATCTTAAATTTGAAGAAGATTTCTCAAGACCAATTAAGGAATGTATGACAAGCGAGAACCTTGTAACAGCTCCAGTTGGAATTACTCTTGAAGAAGCTAAGAAGATCCTTGGCAAGGCAAGAAAAGAAAAGCTTCCAATCGTTGATGATGAATTCAAGTTAAGAGGGCTTATTACAATAAAGGATATTGAGAAGTCTATTAAGTATCCTGCATCTGCACATGATTCACAGGGAAGACTTCTTGCAGGTGCTGCGGTTGGTATTACAGCCAATGTTATGGATAGAGTTCAGGCCCTTGTTGATGCAAGTGTTGACTGTATTGTAATTGATTCAGCACATGGTCACTCTAAGAATATTATTACAACATTAAAGAATATCAAGTCAGCATTCCCTGATTTACAGGTAATCGCTGGTAACATTGCTACAGGTGCAGCTGCTAAGGCACTTTGCGAAGCTGGTGTAGATGCAGTTAAGGTTGGTATAGGACCTGGTTCTATCTGTACAACAAGAGTTGTTGCTGGTATTGGTGTACCTCAGGTAACAGCAGTTATGGATGCTTATGCAGAAGCTAAGAAGTTCGGTATTCCAGTTATCGCTGATGGTGGTATCAAGTTCTCAGGTGATATTGTTAAGGCTATTGCTGCCGGTGGTAGTGTATGTATGCTCGGAAGTCTTCTTGCAGGCTGTGATGAAGCTCCTGGTTCATTTGAGTTATTCCAGGGAAGAAAGTATAAAGTATATAGAGGTATGGGTTCTATCGCTGCTATGGAGAACGGAAGCAAGGACAGATACTTCCAGACAGGTGCTAAGAAGCTTGTTCCAGAAGGTGTTGAAGGACGAGTTGCATATAAAGGACTTGTTGAAGATACTATATTCCAGCTTATGGGAGGACTCCGTTCAGGTATGGGTTACTGTGGAGCACAGACTATTCCAGTACTTCAGGAGACAGCTAAGTTTATAAAGATGTCATCTGCAGCTTTAAGAGAAAGTCATCCACATGATATCCATATTACTAAAGAAGCTCCTAACTACTCAGTAGAGAACGCTTAATATAAAGCTGCTATTATAAACAGATTAGAATAATAGACATTTAATCAACCCCGGCATTAATTAATTTTAATGCTGGGGTTGTTTGTGCGTCAATTTTAGTGTATTATCTTTGGGATATTAAATGTGAAATATGCACAAGTTGTATATGATAAATGTGGCAAATTGAATAAACTGTCTAAACAATTAAACTGATAAGCATTTATAAGTGAAAATAAAATCCGATAATAAGTGTTTATAAGTGAAAATTGATGTTGCTAATATATGTTTTCTTGATGTATAATAATCTTACAGTAAAATTGTATGAATAATGTATTTATAGAAGGTTATGCACAAGGAGAAGAGGTATGCAGGATAAGATGATTAACAAGTATATTGCTAAGAATCATTCTGGATCTGTATTTACTGACAATGAATTGCAGGTTATCAAGGATGGTAATATAGATGATATGGTTACAACATTTCTTGATATGAATACAGAATATTATAATAAGCAGATGCAGAGTGTTTTAAAGGTATTTACACAGTTTATGAGCACAGAGATTGAACTTGAGAGAATAATATATCAGAAGGAATTTGATGGCAAATTTGTTGGCTGTCAGATTATGGACGGAGATATAGATGTATTCTTAGGGATAGCAGGTGAAGATGCTGACCTTCTTTGTGTTGCATCTACATTTTCCCAGGAAGATATGAATAAGTTTGATGCTGATGCTTATGATGCAATATGCGAGCTTATTAATATTATTAATGGTGCATATGCGACTAAACTCAGTTATGAAGAGATAGAGGTGTCTTTACACCCACCGGTATTTTATCAGGATACACAGATTAAAGCTGATAATGGAATGTATGTAGTTACATTTAATATGAAAGGACATAGATTTAATCTGCTTATGGTTGCGGATGATAAAGTTAAGCTTAATGTATAAAAATATATGTATATAATTAAGGCGTATTACAGAAGCTGAAGTTGTTAATAATTGTCAGTCAATTATCTGTTAGTTGTTGAATTGTTATAGATATATTGTATTTGCAGTTGATTACAGATACTAAATGCTTCTGCACAAGCCGGGTGGTTAATTATAGACATATGGAACGGAGGAATATTATGGCGAAGATTTTGATAGTAGATGATTCTAAGACTTCAAGAAAGTTCTTAAGAAATATGCTTGAACAGGCTGGACACGAGATTGTTGCAGAGGCTGTTAACGGAGCAGAAGGCGTTGAAAAGTTCAGAATATACAGACCGGATATAACAACTATGGACATTACAATGCCTGTTCTTGGCGGAATAGATGCAGTTAAGGATATTATAGAGATAGACCCTGATGCCAAGATTATTATGGTAACAGCGGCAGGACAGAAGGCTAATATGATAGAGGCTCTTAAGAAAGGAGCGGCTGATTTTATACAGAAGCCTTTTGATATGGACGTGATTGTTAATACAATTGAAAAGGTTATGGAAGAATAGATGTACAATTATAGATTACAACTTCAATATGATGGTGGGAGATATGACGGCTGGGTCAGAATGGGCAAGGACTCCAATTCTAACACTATAGAATGTAAGATTAAAGAGATAATTCAGAAGATGACAGGTGAAGATATTGATATATATGTTGGATGCAGAACAGAAAAAGGTGTTCATGCACTTAATCAGACAGCTAATTTCAAGCTTAATGATAAGTACCAGCCTGTAGAGGTTAAGAATTACCTTAACAGATATCTTCCAAGGGATATAGCTGTTAATCGCGTGGAATTAGTAGATGAAAGATTTCATAGCCAGCTTAATGCGAGGGAGAAGACATATGTATACAAGATAGATATGGCTAATGTAGCGAATGTATTTACAAGAAAGTATGCTTATCATACATTTGATACTCCGGATATTAAGGCTATGAAGCAGGCAGCTTTTTATATGATTGGAAAGCATGATTTTAAAGCATTTACTACTGCGAAGAAGAGCAAGTCTACAGTAAGGGATATCAAAGATGTAGAGATAACTACAGATGGAGATACTTGTGAGATAAGAATAACAGCAGACGATTTCCTTCATAATATGGCAAGATATATGATTGGTATGCTTCTTGATGTAGGAAGCGGACTTAAGAAGGTGGAAGATGTAGAGAATATCATAGCTGGCAAAGATGTTGTTATGTCACTTCCAGCTGAGAGCTATGGACTTTTCCTTGAAAGTGTTTTATACTAAATAGATGATTTTATTAAAGAATCTCGGATTTCGGGATTCTTTTCTTGTTACTTTATAATAATATATTTTATGAAGCAGAATTTAACAGGAATGGAGAATATAATGAAGACCATAATTGAACTTATGACAGATGAATTTAAGAAAGCATTTGCAGAATGTGGATATTCAGAAGAATACGCAAGAATTACTATATCTAACAGACCTGACTTATGCGAATTCCAGTGCAATGGCGCGATGGCAGCAGCTAAGACTTATAAAAAAGCTCCATTTGTTATTGCAGATGAGATAGTTGCAAAGCTTACATCTAATGGTATGTTTGACACAATTGAAAGTGTTAAGCCAGGATTTATCAATATAAAGGTAAGTGCTGGATATCTTTCAGATTATCTTAATAAGATGTCAGAAGATGATAAGTACGGATATGAGAACAGCGAGGAAGCTAAGACTGTAATAGTGGATTATGGTGGAGCTAATGCAGCTAAGCCATTACATGTAGGACATTTAAGATCTGCTGTAATTGGTGAGAGTGTTAAGAGAATTAACAGATACGCAGGCAACAATACAATAGGTGATGTACACCTTGGAGACTGGGGACTTCAGATGGGTCTTATCATAGAGGAGTTAAGGGACAGAAAGCCTGAACTTCCATATTTTGATGAGGCGTATACAGGAGAGTATCCAAGTGAACCCCCATTTACGATATCAGAGCTTGAACAGATATATCCGGCGGCAAGTGCTAAGTCTAAGGAAGATGAAGAATTCGCCAAGAGAGCACACGAATCCACACTTAAGCTTCAGAGCGGGGACAGAGCATGCACAGCAATATGGAAGCATATTATGAATGTTTCCAAGAAGGATTTAAAGAAGAATTATGATAATCTTAATGTATCATTTGACTTATGGAAGGGTGAAAGTGATGCACAGCCATATATTAAAGATATGGTTGATAAGATGGTTGAAGATGGAATTGCCTATGAAAGCCAGGGAGCTACAGTAGTAGATATTGCAGAGCCAACAGATACTAAGGAACTTCCTCCTTGCATAGTAAGAAAGTCAGACGGTGCGGCACTTTATGCTACATCAGATCTTGCAACTATTGTTGAGAGAGAGAAGTTATATAAGCCGGATACATATATTTATCTCGCTGATAAAAGACAGGAGCTTCATTTTACTCAGGTATTCAGAACAGCTAAGAAGGCTGGAATTGTAAGACCAGATGCAGATATGAGATTTGTTGGTTTTGGTACTATGAATGGAAAGGATGGCAAGCCATTTAAGACACGTTCAGGTGGTGTTATGCGTCTTGAACATCTTATATCTGATATTAATGAAGTTATTCTTAATAAGATTAAAGAGAACCGTTCAATGACGGATGAAGAAGCTGATAATATATCTAAGATTGTGGGTCTTGCTGCACTTAAGTATGGTGATTTATCTAATCAGGCATCTAAAGATTATGTATTTGATGTAGATAGATTTGCTTCATTTGAAGGTAATACAGGTCCTTATATTTTGTATACAATAGTAAGAATAAAGTCTATTCTTGCAAAGTATAAGGAAACAGGCGTAAGTGTTGGTAATCTTACAATACTGCCTTCAAAAGAACAGTCGGAGAAGGCTTTATCACTTGCACTTATTAAGTTCTCAGATGTTATAGACGGAGCATACAAGGATAATGCACCTCACAAGATATGCCAGTATATATATGAGGTTTCTAACTCATTTAACGGATTTTATCATAACACAAAGATTCTTGCAGAAGAGGATAAGAAACAGCAGGAAAGCTATATTGCATTAATCACACTTACTAAAGAGATACTTGAAACTTGTATTGATTTATTAGGTATACAGTGTCCTGACAGAATGTAGAGATTGGAGATATTATATGAAGTTATTATCATTTGCAATTCCATGTTATAATTCAGCAGCATATATGGAAAAATGTATCAAATCATGCCTTGCAGGTGGTGACGATGTAGAGATAATAATTGTTGATGATGGTTCAACAAAAGATGATACATTAAAGATTGCCAAGGAATATGAAGCAAAATATCCTAACATAGTCAAGGCTGTACATCAGGAGAATGGTGGACATGGACAGGCTGTTAATACAGGTCTTGCCAATGCCACAGGGATGTTCTTTAAGGTTGTAGACAGCGACGACTGGGTTGATGTTAAAAGCTATAAGAAGATATTAACTAAGCTTAAGAGCTTTGTTGAGGAAGATGACCTTCCAGATATGCTTATTGCGAATTATGTATATGAAAAGGTTGGTGCTAAGAGAAAGAAAGTCATTCACTATGAGAATGCACTTCCAGTTGACAGAATGTTTGGATGGGATGAGATGGGACACTTCAAGGTAGACCAGTATATTCTTATGCACTCAGTAATATACAGAACACAGCTTATAAAGGAATTTGGTCTGAAGCTTCCTGAGCATACATTTTATGTAGATAATATATTTGTATTTGAGCCATTGCCGGTTGTTCAGAAAATGTACTATATGAATGTTAATTTCTACAGATATTTTATCGGAAGGGAAGACCAGTCAGTTAATGAAACAGTTATGATTTCAAGAATTGACCAGCAGTTAAGAGTTACAAGACGTCTTATAGATTCATATCTTGGCAATAAGCCTGTCAATGAAAGATGCAGAAAGTATATGGTGACATATCTTAGAATTATGATGGAAGTATCATCAATATTCCTGATTATATCAGGCACAGATGAGAACCTTGTTAAGAAAAAGGAACTTTGGAAGTATGTTAAGGATTCAGATTCCAAGCTCTATAAAGAGTTAAGATACAGCATACTTGGCAATACAGTTAATCTTCCGGGCAAAGTCGGCAGAGGAATATCTAAGACTGGTTATAAAGTAATGAATAAACTTATTGGATTTAATTAAAATGGCGTGTGCAGAAATGAGGGAATACTATGATATTAGATTTGTTTAAACTTGACGGAAAAGTAGCAGTTGTCACAGGTGCTAACACAGGTCTAGGACAGGGAATGGCAGTAGCTTTAGCTCAGGCAGGAGCTAAGGTTCTTGGCGTTGCAAGACGTTCCTGCGAAGATACTAAGAATAAGATAGAAGCAGATGGTGGTGCGTTCGCAGAGGTTATAGCTGACCTTTCAGATATGGCTTCAATAGATGTAGTTATGAAAGCAGCAATTGATACATATGGCAGAGTGGATATTCTTGTTAATAATGCGGGAATTATTAAAAGACAGGATGCAATTGAATTCACAGAGGAGAATTGGGATTCGGTAATTCAGGTTAATCAGAAAATGGTATTCTTCTTAAGTCAGGCATTTGCCAAGCAGCTTATGAAGCAGGGAGAAGGCGGAAAGATAATTAACGTATGCTCTATGCTTTCATATCAGGGTGGAATAAGAGTTCCATCATACACAGCAAGCAAGAGTGCAATTATAGGCTTAACAAGAGCGTTAGCCAATGAATGGGCAAAGTATAACATTAATGTAAATGGAATTGCACCAGGATATATGGCAACTAATAACACAGCACAGTTAAGAGATGATGCCGACAGAAGCGAAGCTATTCTTGACAGAATTCCAGCAGGCAGATGGGGCACATCACAAGATATGGAAGGTGCAGTAATATACCTTGCATCTAAAGCCTCAGACTACGTCAACGGCTTTACCCTGGCAGTAGACGGCGGCTGGTTGGCAAGATAAAACAAGAGGTTAGACTTATAGGAAAAAGTGTTGATAGAAAGCACAACTTATAAAAACAGGCAGACTTTAACGAAGTTTAGATGTTAAAGCCTGCCTGTTTTCTCATAATTAAACATATTTAATCTGTGTCTACATTTATAAATTTTGTGTAAGCACATCTTCTTTTATATTATAACATAAACAATACGATAACTATTCAGTGTTCGCACAATTTTCCTGATTACATTTTATATTCTGCAATTCAGCCATACCCCAGTTGTGCAGCTTTACTATATTGCAAGCTGGGTGCTTTTGCAGCCGTCGACACTTAGCGGCTGTATTTTAGCCGCTTACGTGTCCGCTACGGCTACAAGCAGCGAGAGCGTGCCCGGCGGTAATATAGTAAAACTACACAACGTCCGTATGAGCCTAGTACACTATCCTGCACTTATTTCTATCTACATGCTCCATAATAAATCCGCCCACATTCTTCTTGATATTCTCAGGCATATCATTACTATTAAGCATTACAACCATTTGCTTCCCGTTAAACAACATATAATATCCATATTTGAAATATACAGTTGTGAATTGTTCCCATTCGTAAGTGTATATTAAATTATGGTCTGGAATATCAGCAAGTATCGCATTATCCATTAATGTTATTGTGCAGGGAGCATCTTCTGATGCATCTCTGTGCTTCAAGTGGTAATTAACGCTTGATTTGAACTGGAATGCAAATATGTATATAGGATAGAACCAGCATATTGCATATATAATTAATAAAAATGTGTTGTATCTGCCAGAGGCAAGCATAATTATTGAGATAACGGCAGGAACCCACGAAAGTATAAGTTCGACAGGGTTTCTTAAAAATCTGTTCCAGAATACAATCTTTTTGTAATCATTGCCTGAAGCTTTCAGGGTAGTATTATATTTGTAAATATTATCCATAAATTCTCCTGTTCTTACATAGTAATGTGCTGCAATATTTTAATTAAGTGTTCTGCATATACCAGTTGGAAAACACTTGCAGAATGAGTTTATAAAATCTGCATAAAAACATAATATTCATAATATCACGCATAGTTTAATAAAACAATTAAAAATTGAATTTCATTTCGTATGTAATTTAAAAAATATATAAAAACAGTTCCCAAACTGGTATAAATATTATATAATTAGTCTATGTAAAACATTCCGGAGGCAGGAGTTTTGGGAGAGACTAATAAGAAGTTTGAAGTGTTGTCAGAGTTGATAGAAAGCCTTGAGTCAAGAGATACATTTCAGCATACAGTAGAACTAATATTACATAAGACTATAGCATACATTAATGCTGATTGTATTGCATTGCTTCAGAAGGGTTCAGATGATGAATGGACAGTAATTGCATCTGAGGGTGAATGTATAGAGGAAGCTAAGAAATGCGATGTTATGGCACTGAATGGTGAGAACAGCATAAGCGTTCCTATTAGGATTAATGACATAGATGCTATGCATTTTGTCATATATGATAAGAACAATATAAAGCTATGGTCCGATAATGAGGACAATATGCATTTTATATATGATGTTACAGGTATTATTCAGAGTATTGCCCAGATGAGAGTAACTAATAATTCACTGCTTTCATCATATGAAGTCTTAAAGGATATTCTTAATAACATAGGTTCAGGTATTATTGTATGTGATACTGCTACAGGCAATATTCTGTTTGAGAATAAGGTGGCGGCTGAGTCGAAGGAGATTAAAGATACAATAAAAGAATGTATGCAGGATATTCTTGTACCGACAGAAGAAGATGTAGAGAAGACACTTGAAGAATATATTAATAATGCTGAGGGCAATAATATTGATGGATATTATGATTTTTCTGATTATACAAGAGAATACATAAGACCTGTGGAGAAGTATAATGCTGAGTCAGGTCTGTGGTTTGAAGTAAGATTTACCAAGCTTATATGGATAGATGCAAGTGAGGTGATTGTATGTACAGCTTCTGATATAACACAGAAGAAAAAGAATCAGCAGAAGATTGAATTTCAGGCACATAACGATTTCCTTACCGGTCTTTATAATCGTATGAAGTGTGAGTCAGACTTAAAGACTATAATTAACGAAGCTATAAGAGATGGTGTTAAGGGTGCGGTTTTGTTTATCGACCTTGATGATTTCAAGCACATTAATGATGGTCTTGGACACCAGTATGGAGATATTCTTTTACAGCAGATTGCGGCAGGACTTCAGAGTATAGTAGGTCTTAGAGGCAGATGTTACAGAATGGGTGGTGACGAATTTGTTGCCATAGTAATGCCTGATATGTTCCTTGAATTAGAGAGAATTGCCAATAAGGTTAAAGAGATATTTAACAAACCGTGGTATCTTATGGAGACAGAATATTTCTGTACTATGAGTATGGGTATTGCGGTATTTCCAGATGACAGCAAAGATGTACACGAGATTATCAGAATGGCTGATATAGCAATGTATGAGTCTAAGAAGAATGGTAAGAATGGATATTCTTTTTATGATGTGTGCAACAAACAGAATTCTGTAAGACGCCTTGATATTGAAAATAATATGCGGCAGGCTGTTGCGACAGGAATTGATGAATTTGTTGTATTCTACCAGCCTGTAGTTGATATTAACACAGAGGAATGTGCATCGTGTGAAGCACTGGTAAGATGGGACAGTAAGTCGCTTGGATTTATGGGTCCGGGTGATTTTATTCCGCTTGCTGAATATCTTGGACTTATAACTTCAATTGGTGATTATGTTCTTGAGGAAGCTTGCAGACAGTGCAGATACTGGAATGAACATGGTATGCCGGATTTCCATATCAATGTTAATCTGTCGGTTGTCCAGCTTCTTCAGAAAGATATAGTAGATACAGTAGCTAAAGTGCTTAAGAGGACAGGAGTTAATCCTAGGAATATCGTGCTGGAGATTACAGAGAGCTTTGCTATTAATGATATGGACAGGGTTCTTAATATAATTAATGGCATAAGAGAATTAGGACCAAAGATAGCTCTTGATGATTTCGGTACAGGATATTCATCACTTAACTACATTAAACAGCTTCCTTTTGATATTATTAAAGTTGACAAGACATTTATTGATGATATAACGGAAGATGAGTATGCACAGGCATTCATTAAGCTTATAGTTGAATTGTCTGCTACTATAGGAACTAAGATAGTTGTAGAAGGTGTTGAGGATAAGAGCCAGTTGGATATATTAAGAGAGCTGGGTGTTGACTTCATACAGGGATACTATTATGGTAAACCTGAACCTGCTTACGAGTTTGAAAGATTAAATTTTAAGGGGAGGATTAATATATGAGAATGTTGATTAAGAACGGAAGAGTTATTGACCCTGCAAGTAACACTGATGACATTAGGGATATTCTTGTTGAAGATGGGGTTATAGCAGAAGTGGCAAAGGATATTGACAAGGCAGCAGATACAGTTATTGATGCTAAGGGCTGTATGGTTATGCCAGGACTTGTGGATTTACATGTACATTTCAGAGAACCAGGCTTTGAACATAAGGAAACAATAAGAACTGGTGCAAGAGCTGCGGCAAGAGGTGGATTTACAACAGTGTGTCCAATGCCTAATACTAAGCCTGCAATTGACAGCGTTGAGATGGTTGAATACATAAAGAATAAGTCAGAAGAAGTAACAGATATTAATATTCTTCCTATAGCAGCTATGACAGCAGGTCAGGACGGAGAGTATATAACTGATTATGAGAGGCTTTATGAGGAAGGAGCTGTAGCAGTAAGCGAGGATGGAAAGTCTGTTATGAATGCTAGAGTAGCAAGACAGGCTATGAGGCTTGCGGCAGAAGTAGGAATACCGGTATTTGCACATTGTGAAGATAAGGATCTTGCAGCAAGGGGAGTTATGAATGCCGGCAATAAAGCAAGAGAACTTGGATTTTACGGAATTATGAATTCTGTAGAAGATATTATGGTGGCAAGAGATTTACTCCTTGCTAAGAATACGGGTGCCAAGCTTCATATATGCCATGTTTCAACAGAGGACAGCGTAAGAATGATAGCGGCAGCCAAGAAAGAAGGTCTTGATGTTACAGCAGAGGTAACGCCACACCATTTAACACTTACAGAAGATGATATTAATGAAGATGATGCTAACTACAAGGTTAATCCGCCATTAAGAACTAATAAGGATAAAGATATGCTTATTAAGGGCCTTAAGGACGGAACAATAGACATAATTGCAACAGACCACGCACCACATCATCTTACAGAGAAAGACAGAGGTTTTGTAGAAGCACCATTTGGAATATCAGGTCTTGAAACAGCTGTTGCTATTATAATGACAGATCTTGTTAAGAAAAATGTTATTACACCTCTTGAGATGGCAGATAAGATGAGTTATACACCTGCTAAGATTATCGGTATAGACAAGGGAACACTTCTTGTTGGCAAGACTGCTGATATTACTATAATTGATCCGGATGCAGAGTATGTTATAGACAGTAAGACATTTGCTTCAAGAGGCAAGAACACTCCATTTAACGGCAAGAAGGTAAGTGGTGAGATTAAGTATACAATAGCTGGTGGTAAGATTGTATATTCTAATATCAACGGAACAGAAGTTATTATTGATAAAGATGTTCCAAAGTTGTAATATAAGATAGATTAATTGATATGTAAGGAGAATATAGATGATTAACAAATTAGTTGACAAAATCGTTAAGACAAATGCACCCGTAGTTGTAGGCTTAGATCCTATGATGAAGTATATTCCAGAGCATGTTCAAAAGGAAGCTTTTGAGCAGTATGGAGAAACTCTTGAAGGTGCGGCAGAAGCTATCTGGCAGTATAATAAGGCAATCATTGATAATATATATGATATTGTACCAGCAGTTAAGCCACAGATTGCTATGTATGAGCAGTTCGGTATTGAAGGACTTAAGGTGTTTAAGAAGACTGTTGATTATTGTCACGAGAAGGATATGGTTGTAATCGGTGATGTTAAGAGAGGCGATATAGGTTCAACATCTGAGGCTTATGCAGTAGCACATCTTGGAAAGGTTAAAGTTGGTTCTAAGCTTTTAACACCATTTGATGAAGATTTTGCAACAGTTAATCCATATCTTGGTTCTGACGGAATTAATCCATTTATTAAGGTATGCAATGAAGAAGACAAAGGTATATTTATCCTTGTAAAGACTTCTAATCCTTCAAGTGGAGAATTTCAGGATCAGCTTATAGACGGCAAGCCATTATATGAGCATGTAGGTGCTAAGGTTAATGAATGGGGAAGCCAGTGTATGGGCGATACTTATAGTAATGTAGGTGCGGTAGTTGGTGCTACATATCCAGAGATGGGTAAGGTATTAAGAAAGGTTATGCCAAAGGCTTATATCCTTGTTCCTGGTTATGGGGCACAGGGTGGCAAGGCTGAAGACCTTACAGCTTTCTTTAACCCAGACGGACTTGGCGCGATAGTTAATAGTTCAAGAGGAATTATAGCTGCATATGCTAAAGATGAGTATGCTAAGTTTGGAGCTAAGAATTTCGGTGAAGCTTCAAGACAGGCAGCTCTTGATATGATTGCAGATATTAATGGAGCACTTGGAAAGTAAATAATTATTATAATAAGCGGCAGTACCACTCAGCAACAGACTGGTAATGCCGCTTTTATAAAGAATGGAGATAATATTGAGAACTTTAATTAAGAATGGACATATAATAGATCCAGCAAGACATATGTCATATAAGGCAGATATTCTTGTGGAAAATGGAATAATAAGCGGTATAATACAGGTAAAAGCATTTGATGTGCCTGTATCCGACATAGCTGTAGATGAAGTAATTGATGCAGAAGGTCTTGTGGTAGCACCGGGTCTTATAGATACACACGTTCATTTCAGGGATCCAGGTTTTACTTATAAAGAAGATATTAATACAGGAGCTGCGGCAGCTGCGGCAGGAGGTTTTACAACAGTTCTTTGTATGGCTAATACCAATCCTATAGTAGATAATAAAGAAACGCTGCAGTATGTAATAGATAAGGGAAGAACTACGCCGATAAATGTATATTCAGCTGCGGCAGTATCTAAAGGCTTTAAGGGAGAAGAACTTACTGACTTTACGGAACTTAAGAATGGCGGGGCACTTGTATTTACAGATGATGGTATTCCACTTAAGAGTGAAATGCTTGTAAAGGAAGCTATGCAGAAAGCTAAAGAGCTTGATATGCCGTTAAGTTTTCACGAGGAAAATCCTGCATATATAGAACAACAGGGAATTAATAAAGGCGTTGTATCAGACAAGCTTAATATAGGTGGAGCACCAGCCTGCTCAGAGTATATGATGGTAGCACGGGATTGTATGCTTGCACTTGAAACCAAGGCAACAATATGTATACAGCACATAAGCTCAGCGGTATCAGTAGAGCTTGTAAGGACAGCTAAGAAGCTGGGAGCAGATGTACATGCAGAGTCTACTCCACAGCATTTTTCGCTTACAGAAGACATTGTGCTTGAGAAAGGCACACTTGCAAGAGTTAATCCACCAATAAGAACAGAAGCTGACAGGCTTGCTGTAATTGAAGGCCTTAAGGACGGAACAATAGACATAATTGCAACAGATCACGCACCACATAGCAAGGATGAGAAAGCTAAGGAGTTCAAGGCAGCACCGAGCGGAATGATAGGGCTTGAAACATCACTTGCACTTGGAATTACTAATCTTGTAAAGAAAGGCTATTTAACACTTGAGGAACTGCTCACTAAGATGACAGTTAATCCAGCAAAGCTTTACAAAATGGACAAAGGCTGTATTGAGGCTGGAAAGATAGCTGATTTGGTTATATTTAATCCAGATGAGGAGTGGGAGGTTACAGAGAATTTTGTATCGAAAGCTAGTAATTCACCATTTATCGGACAGAAGCTTTATGGTAAAATAAAATATACTATATGCAATGGAAATGTTGTATACAAGGATTTGAAATAATTAATTAAGAATGGAGAATACATATGTCATACAGAGAAAATGCATTAATAATTAAGACTTCGTGTTTAGCCGAAGGCATATATGAAATGTGGTTAAAGACAGATAAGATGGCAGGAGAGGCTGTACCGGGACAGTTCATATCGGTATATTCTAACGATGGAGCAAGACTTCTTCCAAGACCAATAAGCATATGCAGAATAGATAAAGATAATTTAAGGATTGTATACAGGGTTGCTGGAAAGGGGACAGAGGAGTTCTCTAAGATGAAGGAGGGGGAATATGTTAATATTCAAGGACCTCTTGGCAATGGATATGATATTAAGTCTATTATGGAATATGTAAAGAATGTCACAGGAAATGATTGTGCGGACACAGAGTTAAAGGCAATTCTTTTTGGTGGTGGAATTGGTGTTCCTCCAATGCTTGAGCTTGCTAAGCAGCTTGAATGTAAGAAGCAGGCTGTACTTGGTTACAGAAACTCACAGATGTTTTTAAAAGATGAATTTGAGCAGTTTGCTGATGTATATGTTGCAACAGAGGACGGAAGTGCTGGAACTAAAGGTAATGTATTAGATGCAGTAAGAGAGAATAACTTAACAGCAGATGTAATATTTGCCTGCGGCCCTACACCAATGTTAAGAGCAATAAAGGAATATGCGGTAAGCAATAATATCGCCTGTTTCGTATCCTTAGAGGAAAAAATGGCTTGCGGAATAGGAGCGTGCCTTGCCTGCGTATGTCAGTCAACAGATATTGATGACCATTCAAAGGTTAAGAATAAGAGAGTATGTAAAGAAGGCCCTGTATTCAATGTTAAGGAGGTAGAGTTATAATGGCTAATAGAGTAAATCCAATTAATCCGGCAGACGTTAATATGAAAGTAAATATTGCGGGAGTTGAATTTAATAATCCTGTTACTGTTGCCTCAGGAACATTTGGTTCAGGTATGGAATATTGTGAGTATGTAGACCTTAATAAATTAGGTGCGGTCACAACTAAGGGTGTGGCAAATGTACCTTGGCCGGGCAATCCAACACCTAGAATAGCAGAGACTTACGGTGGAATGATTAATGCAATCGGACTTCAAAATCCGGGGCTTGATACATTTGTAAAGAGAGATATTCCATTTCTTAAGCAGTATGATACTAAGATAATAGTAAATGTGTGTGGAAAGACAGAAGAAGATTACGTTGATGCTGTGGAAAAGTTAGGCGAACAGCCAGTTGATATGCTTGAGATTAACATATCCTGCCCTAATGTAAAAGAGGGTGGTATTGCTTTCGGACAGGTTCCAGCTTCAGCAGAGCGTATTACAAAGGCGGTAAAAAAGGTTGCCAAGCAGCCTGTAATTATGAAGTTAAGCCCTAATGTGACAGATATTACAGAGATGGCTAAAGCTGTTGAGGCAGGTGGTGCTGATGCGGTATCCCTTATTAATACATTAACAGGAATGAAGATTGATATTAATAGAAGAACATTTGCTGTTGCCAATAAGACAGGCGGTCTTTCAGGTCCAGCTATAAAGCCTGTTGCAGTAAGAATGGTATATCAGGTTGCCAATGCTGTAGCACTTCCTATTATTGGAATGGGCGGAATTGCCAATGCAGATGATGCACTTGAGTTTATTATGGCAGGTGCAACGATGGTATCAGTTGGTACAGCTAATTTTAATGACCCTCTTACAACAATTAAGGTTGTGGACGGAATAAGAGATTATTGTGCTAAAAATGGAGTAGCAGACATTAACGAGCTTATTGGCTGCGTTAAGTAAAATTATAATTTAACAAAGACTTTACATAGATTTCTCGTAGCAGTGGTATTGCATTTTACATACCACTGCTATTCTTTTATCTGTCGATAAGACATAGACCTTTAAAAGAAAAGTGAGGAAAAAATTTATGAGAAAGATGAATTTTAAGAAAAGCGCAGCTGTAATTCTTAGTACAGTATGTATGGTAACAGCACTTGTTGGCTGTGGAAGCAGCAGTGCAGATAATGGAGCAGATGCAGACTCTAACCTTAGCGGAAGCATAACAGCAGCAGGTTCATCAGCATTAAAGCCACTTGTTGATGATGCGGCAGACCTTTTTAATGAAAAATATCCAGATGTTAACATAACAATCGATGCAGGTGGTTCTGGTGAAGGACTTAAGCAGGTATCAGAGGGAACAGTTAACATTGGTAACTCTGATGTGGAGGCAGCAGAAAAGCTTGATGCAGCTAAGGCAGCAGAACTTGTAGACCATAAGGTATGTGTAGTAACAATGGCACCTATCGTAAACAAGGACGTAACAGCAGGTGGTGTTAAGAACCTTACAAAGGCACAGCTTACAGATATTTTTACAGGAAAGATTACTAACTGGAAAGAAGTTGGTGGTGCTGATGAAGCAATCGTGCTTATCACTCGTCCAGAATCTTCTGGTACAAGAGCAACATTTAAGAAATACGCATTAGATGGTGCAAGCGAAGCTTCTAACAAGTCAATGGAAACAGATGACTCAGGCGTACTTTTACAGAATGTTAAGACAACAAAGGGTGCTATCGGATATGTAGCTTTATCTTACCTTGTAAGCAACCCAGGCGTTGATACAGTATCAATTGATGGTGTTGAACCAACACTTGAGAATACATATGCTGGTAAATACCCAGTATGGACATACGAGCATATGTACACAAAGGGCAACGCAGATGAAGTATCCCAGAAGTTCCTCGACTACATCACATCAGATGAATACGGCAAGAAAATGGAATCATTAGGCTACGGCGTATCATCAAAGATGACAGTAAAAGAACACTAAAAAATAGTTGTTAAAACCCCCTTAATTAAAAAGTAAGATAAAATCTTACAAATCATCAGCAACCAAAATTAACATTAAAAGATTGAAAGAAAATCAATCAAAAAATTATAAGACTACAATTAAATCAAGATAAAAAATAAATGTTAGAAAAATTGATAGTCATAAAAAATATAGGATTTAGGCGAGCAGTATCCTGCCCGCCTAAACGCATAGAAATTAATAACATATAAAATGAAAATGTAAAAAAGAAATAACAAAGAGCAAACAACGAAGAATAAATAACAAAGAGTAAAGAAGATACATAAAGCTGATAAACAATTCAACGCAGATTAATCGCAACCCAGTTGTGTGGAGTGTTATATTGCAAGCTGGGTACTGTTGAAACCGTCGGCACTTAGTGGCTGTCCTTTAGCCGCTTAGTACCGCTACGGTTTCAAGTAGCGGGAGCGTGCCCAGCGGTAATATAACACTCCGCACAACGTCCGTAGCTATTAATCCCCCCGCCGTTGAATATATAACAGCCACATTTTATATGTTAAGAATGGAGAAAGTATGAATATTAAAAGAGGTATGTTTACCAAAGAGTACCTGTGGCGTACAATCGTCACCCTGTGTGGTCTTTTCGTTATAGTGCTTACTCTTGGAATAGGTGGATTTCTTGTATACAAGGGTTCAGGAACATTCTTAAAATTCAATCATTCAATCGGTGAGTTCCTGTTTTCACCTGACTGGGCACCTATAGACAATATGGAAGGCGGCGGTTCAGTAGGTACACTTATATTTATAGTTGGTTCATTAAGCACCTGTGGTCTTGCACTGCTTATTGCGACACCATTTGCACTTGGTTCAGCTATATTTATGACAGAGATTTCACCTAAATTTGGTGAAAAATTTTACCGCCCTGTAATCCAGATATTTGCAGGAATTCCTTCCGTAGTATATGGCTGGGTCGGACTTACCGTGCTTGTGCCATTTATAAGAGATATGTTTCACAGACAGGTAGGACATTCAATATTAGCGGCAGGTATTGTGCTTGCAATAATGATATTCCCTACAATAACAAGTGTGTCAGCAGATGCAATCAGGTCAGTTCCTAAAGATTACAGAATGGGTGCTTATGGAATGGGCTCAACACGCTGGCAGACAATATATAAGATAGTGCTTCCAGCTTCAGCTTCTGGAATATTCTCAGGTATAATACTTGGTCTTGCAAGAGCATTTGGAGAGGCATTAGCAGTTGCAATGGTAATAGGACAGACAACAGCACTTCCAGACAGCATATTCTCAACAACCAAATCACTTACAACAGAGATAACAGCCCAGATGGGAAATGCGATGGAAGGCGGAGAAACTAAGACAGCGTTGTGGACACTTGCATTGCTTTTGTTCCTTATATCACTTTTGTTCATATTTTTAATACATTTTCTGTCTGCTAAGCAGTCAGAAGAATCTGGAAATAAAAAGAAGGGTGCAAAGACTAATTAAAATCACCTGTTAAAGTTAATAAAGGGTGAAAATGAATATTTGTGCGCAGAAGCGTGCACAGAAATGGAGATTATATGAATAGGATAAAACGTGCCAAGGCACAGGATAGAGTAATGACAGTTATATTTTACTGTATAGCCGTATTCTTCTTTGTACTTCTTGCTGCATTTGCCGGATATGTAATTATTAAGGGCTTTGCGGGTGCAAAACTTTCAATGTTCGGCTTTACAAGGCGTGGTGCTATAGGCAACCAGCTTTTTAATACGATATATCTTGTATTCTTGTCATTGCTTATAACAGTACCAATTGGAACATTTGCTGGAATATATCTTGCAAAATATGCCAAGGGAGGACTTATTACAAAGTTCATAAGAATATGTATAGAAACACTTTCGTCACTTCCATCTATTGTTGTTGGTTTATTTGGCTACCTCATCTTTCTTGTAATTATAGGACTGGATAAAAGCCTTATGGCTGGTGCATTGTCCGTATCAATCATAACACTGCCACTTATAACAACAACAACAGAGGATGCCATAAAAGGACTCCCTAAGGGATATTTTGAAGCGGGTATGGGACTTGGTTCAACACGCTGGCAGGCAATATTCCACGTATTACTGCCAGCCTGCCTTCCAAGAATTATGACAGGTGTAATACTTGCGGCAGGACGAGGCTTTGGTGAAGCGGCAGTTCTTTTGTATACAACAGGTTCAGGAACTAACATAAGATGGGGCAACTGGAATCTTGCATCATCAACCTGTCCACTTAACCCATTTCGTTCAGCAGAGACATTATCATTGCAGATATGGGATTTACAGGTTAATGGACAAAATCAGGACCTGGCTAACCTTGCATCAGCGGTACTTCTTATACTTGTGCTTGGATTCAGCATAGGAGCTAACGTGTTAAGTAATAAGATAAATAAGAAGAACTCTGGTGAGAAAGCGTAGAAATGAGGGTAAGTATGAGTAATATAGATATGAATAAGAATTCTGAAAATGGAAGCAGTAATTATACAGGTGATGATAAATTTGTAATCAAAAATCTTAATCTTCATTATGGAGATTTTCACGCATTAAAAAATATTAATATGAATATTCCTAAAAATCAGATTACGGCATTTATCGGACCATCTGGATGTGGTAAATCTACATTTTTAAAGACACTTAACAGAATGAATGACTTAATTGAGGGTGTTAAGATTGATGGTGAAGTATACCTTGACGGAGCCAATATATTTACAGAGATGGACGACATAACATTAAGACACAGGGTTGGAATGGTATTCCAGCAGCCTAATCCATTTCCTAAAAGCATATATGACAATATAGCTTACGGACCAAGGTTATTTGGAGTGCACAAGAAAGCAGAACTTGATATTATAGTAGAAAAAGCTTTAAAACAGGCTGCTATATGGGACGAGGTGAAGGACAGACTTAAAAAGTCAGCTCTTGGACTTTCAGGTGGACAGCAGCAGAGATTATGTATTGCAAGAACTCTTGCAGTTGAACCTGAGGTTATTCTTATGGATGAGCCGACATCAGCCCTTGACCCAATATCAACTTCAAGAATTGAAGACCTTGCGATTGAGTTAAAGAATGATTATACAATAATAATGGTAACACACAATATGCAGCAGGCGACAAGAATATCAGATAATACAGCCTTCTTCTTGTTAGGAGAGATGATTGAATACGACAAGACAGAGCAGTTATTCTCTATGCCTAAGAACAAGAAGACAGAAGATTATATTACAGGACGTTTTGGCTGATAATTACATATTTTAGTACCTTGTTATTAAAATATTTAAGAAGTATAATAAAGTTAATTAGTTGTAATGTGATTAATTAATATAGATATATAAATGCGAGGTATTTATTATATGGAATACGTTAAATTCGATATGCACTGTCATACAGCCGAAGGTTCAGTAGATGCCAAGGTTGGGATAGATGATTATATCAAGGTACTTAAGAGCAAAGGTTTTAAAGGAATGGTTGTAACAGACCATGACTCATATGGTGGATATGATGCGTATCTTTCATATGGTAAGAAATATGATGATTTCGTGGTATTAAGAGGCATAGAATATGATAGTCTGGAGTTCGGACATTTTATAGTTATTCTTCCACAGGATACACCTAAAGAGGTGTATGAGCTTATGAGATATAAGGGCCTTACTTTAGATAAGCTTATATATATTGTCCATTGTTGTGATGGAATATTAGGACCTGCACATCCTTATGGAGAACCATTTATGAGCTTTGCATCTACTATGTACTGGAATCAGTCAAAGCAGATTGCACATATGGTTCATTTTGATTTCGTAGAAGGTTATAATGCCTGCGAGAGTGATAAAAGCAATAAGTATGCAAGAAAGTTCGCCAAGGGGTGCAGGGTAGCACTTACAGGCGGAAGTGATGCCCATAACAGTAATTGTGTTGGTATGGGATATACACTTATTCCAGATACAATAAAGACAGAGGACGACCTTATAAAATATTATAAAGATGGCAATCATCCTAAGGTTGGTGGAACAAGATATATATATACAACCAAGGACAAGATAGGAAAGCTTAACAAAGTGCTTGTATATTCTTTTTATATGTATAACAAGATTGGAGCGATGTTTAAGTATCCTAAGAGAGCGAAAGCGTTCAGAAGTGCGTTAAGGGCATTAAACAGACGTTTTATAATATATAGAAAAAGATAATCTGTAATGACCAGAGAATTCATCATATTAACTTAATAGAACCTGTCAGCAATATTGAAATAATTGAGTGTTAGACCGTGTGCCAATAGAAGCACAGGAAAAGAGGTTAATATGAGAAATAGATTTGACAGACAGTTAGTACAACTTAATAATGAATTAATCGAAATGGGTGGCATGATTGAGAAGGCTATATCTGATACAGTAAAGGCACTTGTTAATCAGGATATTGAACTTGCTTCAAATGTAATAGAATATGACGAGGAGATTGATCATCAGGAACGTGAGATTGAACAGTTATGTCTTAAGTTATTATTACAGCAGCAGCCGGTTGCAAAGGATTTACGACTTATATCAGCAGCATTAAAGATGATTACAGATATGGAAAGAATAGGGGATCATGCAACTGATATTTCAGAGATTACAATAGAACTTTCTAAAGAATCATATATTAAGAAGCTTGATCATATACAGCAGATGGCTAAAGAAACTATGGTAATGCTAGTCCAGAGTGTTGAAGCATTTGTTAACAAGGATATGGATAAGGCAAGGGCTGTTATCGTACACGATGATGTTGTTGATGATTTATTCAACAAGGTAAAGGCTGAGCTTATAGCTATGATTCACGAAGATGTTAATGCAGGTGAGCAGGCATCAGATCTGCTGATGGCTGCTAAGTATTTTGAGAGAATAGGGGATCACGCGACTAATATATCAGAATGGGTTATATTCTCTATAACAGGTCAGCACCCAGATGATAAATAATAATCAATAATCGTTATTTAACATTAATTTTACATTTTACATTGAATTTACATAAGGTTCATATAAGCTTCATATAACTGTTTTACACTCCAAAATGTAAACAAAAAGTAAAGTCTATAAGAAATTTTGGAGGAAAAATGGATATATTTGGTGTATTAGCATTACTTGGAGGATTGGCGATATTCCTCTATGGAATGGATTTATTAGGTGAAGGCTTAACGGGAGCATCAGGAGGAAAGTTAGAGAATATACTTGAAAAGCTTACTTCTAACCCGATAAAGGCTGTTCTTTTAGGAGCTGGTGTTACAGCAGTTATACAGTCATCATCAGCGACGACCGTTATGGTTGTAGGTTTTGTTAATTCAGGTATTATGAAGTTAAGACAGGCAATTGGCATTATAATGGGTGCTAACATAGGTACTACCATAACTTCATGGATATTAAGCCTTACTGGTATTGAGAGTGATAATTTATTTATAAGAATGTTGAAGCCAACATCATTTTCACCAATCCTTGCAGTTATTGGTGTTGTGATGCTTGTATTCCTAAAGAAAGACAAATTTAAAAATCCAGCTAAGATATTTATTGGATTTGCACTTCTTATGTATGGTATGGAAGCTATGAGTTCATCTGTAGAGCCGCTTGCCGAAGTCCCACAGTTTCAGGCTTTATTAACAACATTTAAAAACCCAATACTTGGTATGATTGCAGGACTTGTATTTACAGCAATAATACAGAGTTCATCAGCTTCAGTTGGTATATTACAGGCATTATGTTCTACAGGAATATTAAGCTATGCAACTGTTCTTCCTATAATAATGGGACAGAATATCGGTACTTGTGCAACAGCTATGTTATCAAGTATTGGTGCAAGCAAGAATGGTAAAAGAGCAGCTATAGTTCATCTGTACTTTAATGTTATAGGTACAGTTGTATTTATGACGGTGTTCTATACAGTTAATATGTTTGTACATTTTTCATTTCTGAATGATACAGCTAATGAGATGGGAATTGCGGTAATACATACAACCTTTAATATTATTACAACTGCACTTCTTCTTCCGTTAAGAAATGTGCTTGAGAAGCTCGCATATATGACTATAAGGGTTGATGATGAGGAAAAGGCACTTATGGAAAGACAGAGTGTTAATGAATTTGCACTTTTAGATGACAGATTTCTTGAGTCACCAAGCCTTGCAGTTGAACATTGTAAGACAGTTATAGGCAATATGGCTGATATATCAAGGGAGTCATTATTTACAGCACTTGGACTTATCGGTAATTATGATGAGAATAAGGCATTGTATGTTGGTGAGCTTGAGAGCAGGGTTGATAAATATGAAGATGAGCTTGGTACATATATTATGAAGATAAGTACCAAGATACTTAATAAAGATGACTCAGAGACACTTAATATGATGCTTCACAGCATAGGCGATTTTGAAAGAATATCAGACCACGCCTGTAATCTGTGCGACTCTGCAAGAGAATTGCATAATAAGCAGATGGAATTCTCACCTAAAGCTAAGACGGAGTTAGATATATTATGTTCGGCAGTAAGAGAGGTTGTAGATATATCCTTTGATTCCTTTAAGACTAATAATATTAAAGAAGCAGATAAAGTTGAACCATTAGAAGAACTTATTGATACATTAACAGTTGAGCTTAAAGCTAGACATATAAGAAGATTAAGAGAAGGAAAATGTACTATTGAACTGGGATTTGCACATTCAGATATTCTTAATAATCTTGAGAGAGTGTCAGACCATTGTTCTAATATAGCAGTAGATGTTATCCAGTCAGATAAGGAAAATTTTGATACACACGAATATCTTGATGCAATGAAGAACAGGGATAACCAGCAGTTTGCAAGAGAATATAAAGAATACAAGGAAAAATACAGACTTCCAGAAACTAGAAAATTTGTGTAAAGCGTAGATATCAGCGGATACATTTTGTATAATCTTTTAAAGATAAAATGTATTAATATGCTGAAATCTGTCGCAGAAATCGAGGATATTATGGCATATGTATATGTTGTTGAAGATGATAAAAATATAAGCGAGATTGAAAGCTTTGCTTTAAAGAATGCAGGACATACAGTTGTTGAGTGTGCAAGCGGCAAAGAATTCCATAAGCTTATGAGAGACAGAATACCAGATATGATACTTCTTGATGTTATGCTTCCAGATGAAGATGGATTAGAGATATTAAGAAAGATAAGACAGACTCCAGAGACAAGAAGAGTTCCTGTTATAATGGTTACAGCTAAGACAACAGAGCTTGATAAAGTTAAAGGACTTGACCTTGGAGCTGATGATTATATAACCAAACCATTTGGAATTATGGAATTAATATCAAGAGTTAAAGCACTTCTTAGAAGGACAGGAAGTTCTGATGAAGAGAAGCTTATAGGAATTGGAAGTCTTTTTATTGATGATGAAAAACGAGTTGCATATGTCGATGATAAACCTGTTGAGCTTACTTATAAAGAGTATGAATTATTAAAATATCTTGCACTTAACCGTGGAATTGTCTTGACAAGGGATAATATAATGGACAGAATATGGAGTACAGATTACGAGGGCGAGTCAAGAACTCTTGATGTTCATATCAAGACATTAAGACATAAGCTTGGTACGGCTGGTAATTATATAAAGACTGTCCGTAATGTAGGATATTTTATGGATGATGAGGCCAAATAATGAAAAAAAGAATTAATCTTTTGTATATGATAATGGCACTTGTTACTATTGTGGCATCTGTATCTATAGCGTGTACTGTGTTCTACAATGTACTAAAGCATGAAGTGCTTGAAGATATGCACAATTACATAGATGTGTTTATTGGTGCAGATGCCTGGGGAATGGTAACAGACCCTGACAATATAGTTGAACAGAAGGTAATTGATAATTACGATGGAAATCTTAGAATAACATTTATTAATTCACAGGGTTATGCGATAGTCGATACACTTGTTGATATTGATAAAATGGAAAATCATAACGAACGTCCTGAGGTTGTTGCGGCTAGACGGAATGGTTATGGATGTGATATAAGAAGGTCCGTAACACTTAATAAGAATTCTTATTATTATGCAGTTGCACTTGATAATGGATATGTGCTAAGAGTTTCAAGGGAAGTAAGCAGTATGACGAGTATTATGACAAGTATGCTCCCTGTTATAATTGTGTTATGTGTAATTCTCTTTATAATCTGTATGATAAGTTCACATTTTCTGACAAAAAGCATTGTTGAGCCGATTGAGTATCTTGCCAATAATATGGATGCTTCGGAGTCGGTTAAAGTATATAAGGAGCTTGTTCCATTTGTCACAACTATTAAAAGGCAACACGAGGATATTATGCGCAATGCCAATATGAGGCAGGAATTCACGGCAAATGTTTCGCACGAATTAAAGACACCGCTGACATCAATATCAGGCTATTCTGAGCTTATTGAAAGTGGTATGGCGGCAGGTGATGATGCCAAGAGATTTGCAGGTGAAATACATAAAAGCTCACAAAGACTTCTCTCGCTTATCAATGATATTATAAGGATATCAGAGCTTGATGCCATATCGACAGAAGAAATATTCGAGACAGTTAATCTGTATGAAACAGCCAGGTCAACGGTGCAGATGCTTGAGATAAGTGCACAGAAGCACAGCATTATTATTGATGTTACAGGAAGTGATGTTAATATTACTGCTGATAAGCAGATGCTTGAGGAGCTTATATATAACCTGTGTGATAATGCGATACGTTACAATAATCCGGGTGGAAAGGTTAAGGTATCTGTGTATACAAGACAGAATAATGGTGTGACTGAAAATGTTCTTGAAGTAGCGGATAACGGTATAGGAATACCTAAGGAACATCAGGACAGGATATTTGAAAGATTTTACAGAGTTGATAAGAGCAGGTCAAAATCTACTGGTGGTACAGGACTTGGGCTTGCGATTGTAAAGCATATAGTAGCCAAACACCATAATGCACATATAGAGCTTGAAAGTGAATTAGGAAAGGGAACTACTATAAGAGTTGTATTTGCTGATAATATGACAGTATAGGCAGTATACTGATTTGATATTAGTAGGTATCAAAGTCGGGGCTTTTGACCCCGGCATCATTATATAATTAAATATACAAATATTGTAGTTAAAGTATGTAAATATTGCAGTTAAATATGTAAATAAAGGTTGACGTTCGCTTATTAATTGATTATCTTATACGAGGTAAGTTAGTTAAGAAATGGAGCGTCAATTTTTATGAGTAAATTATTAGCAGATAAAAAGAAATTATTTGATATTGATAAGGATAATCTGATGTTTCACAATAAAGCACTGTTTGCACTTCTTATACCAATAGTTGTCGAACAGCTGCTTAACTCATTTATGGGTATGGTGGATACTATGATGGTAAGTAACCTTGGAAGCCAGGCAATATCGGGTGTATCGCTTGTTGACTCGGTTAATAACCTTATCGTACAGTTATTTTCTGCTATGGCTACAGGTGCGGCAATTATATGTTCACATTATATAGGAATGAAAGACCGTGAGGGTGCTAATAAGGCGGCAAGACAGGTTGTGCTTACAGTTGCCACAATAGCAGTTGTCATAACAATAGCAGGACTTATATTAAGAAGACCTCTTTTAAGTTTTATATTTGGTAAGGTAGAACCTGAGGTTATGAGCAATGCAGTAACATACTTTCTGTATACAGCGTTAAGTTATCCATTTCTTGCGTTGTTTAGTGCAGGCTCAGCGATATTCAGATCGTGTGGTAATTCAAGATATCCTATGATGGTATCAGTAATCTCTAACGTAATAAATGTATGTGGAAATGCACTTCTTATGTTCGTATTTAATATGGGAGTTGCAGGTGCAGCTATATCAACACTTGTATCAAGAGTGTTCTGTATGGTTGTTATATTTATTGCATTATCCAAGCCAAAGATAGATATAGTAGTATCAGAATATCATAAGATAAGACCTGATTATAAGCTTATAGGCTCGATACTTGCGATAGGTGTTCCGTCAGGAATTGAGAACAGTATGTTCCAGTTCGGTAAGCTTGCAATCCAGTCAACAGTATCAACTATGGGAACAGCGGCTATTGCGGCACAGGCTATGACTAATATATTAGAAAATGTTAATGGTGTCTTTGGAATAGGTGTTGGTATATGCCTTATGACTGTTGTAGGACAGTGTCTTGGAGCAGGAAGAAAAGAAGAAGCCAAGTATTACATAGTCAAATTGTGCGGAATAGCAGAGATAGGAATTATTGTATCTTGTATTATCGTGTATGCACTTGTACGTCCTATAACGGTTCTTGGTGGAATGGAGACAGACAGTGCAAGAATGTGTATAGAGATGGTTGGTGCGATAACAATATATAAGCCAATTGCGTGGGTATTCTCATTCGTTCCAGCATACGGAATGAGAGCGGCAGGAGATGTAAAGTTCTCAATGATAACATCAATGACAACTATGTGGTGTTGCAGGGTTGCATTGTGTATTGGTCTTGTTAAGGTATTCAATATGGGACCAATGGCAGTGTGGTATGGTATGTTCGCAGACTGGACAGTAAGAGGAATAGTCTTTGTAAGCAGATACTTTAGCGGTAAGTGGATTAAGAAGGTTATATAGTATATAGCATATGGAATGGGCATTTAATACAATGATAAAATTGTTAAAAGATTAAATGGTAAATTAATAAAGATAAACGGTTAAAAAATGGAAATTTTATTATATTAACGGTTAAAATTATATATAATACCGGTTGACAAATGGAAATTCACCTCCTATACTTTAATTAAAGTAACTTATAGACATTAGACCTATTATACGGAGGTGCTGTATATGACTATTCAGGAGATGAGGGATAAGAAGAAAGAAAAAGGCTACACATATGCACAGATGGCTGAGTTATCGGGAGTGCCCTTAGGGACAATACAGAAGATATTTTCTGGAGAAACAGAAAGTCCACGCTATGATACGCTTCTGGCACTTGAACAGATTTTTACAGAGCAATCTGTAGTGTGCGAGGCTGCTGCTTCTTATAAGACTGACAGGAATGGAAGTTATACGCTTGATGATTATTATGCCTTACCAGAGGATCAGAGAGTTGAGTTAATTGATGGATATTTCTATACAATGCTGTCGCCTACATTTGGACATCAGTCAATTGCAGGAGAAATACACCGTCAGATTGCTAATTATATTATGGAGCATAACGGAAGCTGCCGTCCATTTATTGCACCGGTAGATGTACAGCTTGACTGCGATAATAAGACAATGGTTGAGCCAGATGTTGGCATAATATGTGACACTTCCAAGATTAAGAGATTTGGAATATATGGAGCACCGGATTTTGTTCTTGAAGTAATATCTCCATCTACTAAGAAAAGGGACTATGCCCTTAAGCTGTCAAAGTATATGGAAGCTGGTGTCCGTGAATATTGGATAGTGGATTTCGTGCAGGCGAAGATACTTGTATATTATTTTGAAGGTGACAACTATCCTGTTATATATGGATTTGACAAGCCGGTTCCAGTGAATATCTATGGTGGTGACCTTGCTATAGACTTTTCTAATATTGCTAAGTGGCTTGAGGAAGGGATGGAATAAGGAAAGTGCCGATAAAAAAGTGCCGATAGAATTCGAGAGAAATAAAAATATAAGCTGTAAGTGCCAATCATCTTAGCACTTACAGCTTATTGTTATGTATACATTTAATTAATGAACATTAAATGCTTTAATTCCAGGATATACGGCTGAGTCACCGAGTTCTTCTTCAATTCTAAGTAACTGGTTATACTTAGCAACACGTTCTGAACGAGAAGGTGCACCAGTCTTTATCTGGCAGGTATTAAGAGCTACTGCAAGGTCAGCGATTGTTGTATCGGCTGTTTCACCTGAACGGTGTGAGCTGATAGCTGTGTAGCCAGCCTTATGAGCCATCTTAATAGCCTCAAGTGTTTCAGATACAGAACCAATCTGGTTAAGCTTTATAAGAATAGCATTACCAGCACCAAGGCTTATACCCTTAGAAAGTCTTTCAGTATTAGTTACGAAAAGGTCATCACCAACGAGCTGAACCTTGTCGCCAAGTCTTGTTGTAAGTTTCTGCCAGCCTTCCCAGTCCTCTTCATCAAGACCATCTTCGATAGAAATGATAGGATATTTTTCGCAGAGAGCTGCCCAATGCTCGATAAGCTGTTCAGCAGTATATTCTGTACTAGCCTTAGGAAGCTTGTAGTAACCTTTTCCTTTTTCAGATTTCCATTCAGAAGAAGCTGCATCCATAGCAATCCTGAAATCTTTGCATGGTTAATATCCAGCCTTCTTAACGGCTTCAAGAATAGTTTCGATAGCTTCTTCATCAGACTTTAATGCAGGAGCAAAACCACCTTCATCACCAACAGAAGTTGCAAGTCCGCGTTCTTTTAATATAGAAGCAAGTGCGTGGAATACTTCTGAGCACCATCTTAAACATTCTTTAAATGAAGGTGCGCCAACAGGCATAATCATAAATTCCTGAACATCAAGTCCAGATGATAAAGCGTGACAGCCACCATTAATAATGTTCATCATAGGAACTGGAAGTCTGTTGCCTGAAATTCCACCTAAGAATTTATAAAGAGGAATATCAAGAGCAATGCTTGCAGCTCTACAGCAGGCGATTGATACAGCAAGTATTGCATTAGCACCAAGCTTAGATTTATCCTTAGTTCCGTCAGCCTTTATCATAGCAGCATCAACAGCATATATATCAGACGCATCAAGACCTACAAGTGTATCATTGATAATTGTATTAATATTATCAACAGCCTTTGTAACTCCTTTGCCTAAATATCTTGACTTATCACCATCCCTTAACTCAAGAGCCTCAAATTCACCAGTTGAAGCACCAGATGGAGCAGTACCACGACCAACAGTTCATATGGGTGTTTAGATACAGAATTTATTCTGAATAGCACTGATTAAATACCAAATAACACATCTCAATTGAAAGTGTATAGTCATTGTGATACATTTTATTTATAAATAAAGAAATGAGGATTAGTATGAAAACAGTAGAGATAGCAGTATGCGATGATGAACAAGTGCATATAGACAGAATTGTTAAATATATAGAGGTATATTCGGAAGAATCTGAAATAAATATTAATATAACATCATATAATTCAGGAATGGAATTGTTGAAGGATATAGAAAATGATGATTTAAAGTATGATATTATATTTCTTGATGTTGAAATGCCAGAAATTAATGGAGTAGATATAGCAAGGCAGATACGTAAAATTACACAAGATACCTGTTTTTAATTCAGTAGGAACAATAAAATGTATAGAGGTGGTCTACTATGCGTAAAAAAGAAGATAAATATGATTTTAGAGCCTTTGGTTTAGCCATTAAAGAAGCTCGATTGAAACGAGGTTTAACTCGTGAACAAGTGGGAGCATTGATTGAAATTGACCCACGGTACTTAACTAATATTGAAAATAAAGGGCAACACCCCAGCATACAAGTTCTTTATGACCTTGTATCGTTACTTCATGTTTCCGTTGATGAATTTTTCTTACCTGCTAATAACTTGGTAAAAAGCACCCGACGATTACAGATAGAGAAATACATGGATAGCTTTACAGACAAAGAACTATCCTTAATGGAATCTTTAGCCAGCGGTATCAACGAAGCAAGAAACATCGAAGACTAATTAAAAGAATCCATACATAACGGAAAGAGCCGATAAAATGAGATTGTATTAATCTCATTTTATCGGCTCTGCGTCTTTGCGTCTGGCTCTGTAATCACAGTTACTTTGAACTACTTTATTTCAATTAAATTTTCTTGTCTGCATTTCGGACAATAGAGGGGGAATTTTTTTAATTCAGTATCTTCCCTTATCTTTAATCGTGTTTTATTTCCACATACAGGACACAATATCCACTTGTAGTTTATAATAACTATCTCCTCCTTTACACTTTAATTCAAATCTTTATTAAAAAATATTTCATCTTATTTAACAAGAAACCATATTTATATAACAACATAAAATACACTAAGTTATTTTATTGAACATATATCGTACTTTATCTATCCGACTATTTGGACGACGGGGCTGGCAAACAGGTTCACCGGTAGTAACATGGTACCCTTTTAACTCTGTTAAACAAACACTACGTCCATTTGTAAAGAAAGTTAAATCACTACGATATTCTTGAATACACCGAGCAGGGATTTCTCCACTAAGAATGACCTCATTATTTTTCAATTGAGTGTCTACGATGTTCGCACAATATTTAGGAGCATCGATGTATGCTCGTGAAAGATATTCCTGTGGCGCATAAATTTTAAAACTAAGATATGGCTCTAACAATTCTGTTCCAGCTTTTTTTAAGACTTGTTCCAATACAATAGGAGCAAGCATCCGAAAATCTGCTGGGGTACTAACAGGGCTATAGTATAAGCCATACTTAAAACAGATTTTACAGTCCGTCACATTCCAACCATACAATCCTTGTTCACAGCCATAGCGTATCCCTTCCATAACTGCATTTTGAAATGATTGATTTAAGTATCCAAGAGAAACCGAGCTCTCATACTGCATTCCACTTCCCAACGGAAGCGGTGATACAGATAAACCAATGGAAGCCCAGAAAGGATTTGGCGGCACTTCGATGTGAATGGTATATTCTGCATTTTTTAACGGTCTCTCCATATAAATGACTGTAGGCTCTTTTAGTTCTATCTCCACATGATACTTTTCTTGCAACAGTGCACTAATCACTTCCATTTGTACTTTCCCTAAGAAAGAAAGTATAATTTCATGTGTCGTAGAATCCACGTAATATCGTAGAAGCGGATCACTATCTGAGATTTCCAAAAGGGCATCAAGCAACATTTCTCTCTGTTCAGGTTTACTCGGTTCAACAGTTGTTTGTAGTAGAGGGTGCGGATTTTCAATCTTTTTTCTCTGTGGCAATAGTTTTGTATCTCCAAGAACACTATTTAACTTCAAAAACTCATTTTGCAAAATAACAATTTCTCCAGAATAAGCTCTATCAATCTTACATAATTCACCATTTATTGAAGTATACATTTCTGTAACTTTTATTTTTTCTTTTTCTGATACTCTAACCGAATCTCGTAAATGTAGTACTCCACTATAAAGGCGTATATATGCAAGACGTTGTCTTTTTTTTGTATATTCAATTTTGAAAACAATTCCGCAAAGTTCAGACGGACCTCGATGTGTTGATGAATAAAATTTATTCGTAATAACTTCTATAAGGTTATCAATCCCTATATTACTTTTTGCACTTCCATGATAAAGAGGGAACAGAGAACAATTCTGAAATCTTATGCTTTCCTCTTGTTCGAGTTCCAATGCTTCTAATGATTTACCGGACATATATTTCTCTAAAAGGTCATCGTTTCCCTCTATTACCGTATCCCATTGTTCAGATTCGGTAAAGTTCGTCACACACATATTAGGATACAGTTCTACCTTCTGTTTGATTACAATTTCGGCAGAAAGTTTCTCTTTAATATCCTGATAAACCGTTGATAAATCAATTCCATTTTGGTCAATCTTATTGATAAAAAAGATTGTGGGAATCCCCATTTTCCTAAGTGCATGAAATAATATACGAGTTTGTGCTTGTACGCCATCTTTTGCAGAAATCAGTAGAATTGCCCCATCTAAAACTGATAATGAACGATATACTTCTGCTAAGAAATCCATATGTCCTGGCGTGTCTATGATGTTCACCTTCGTATTTTCCCACTGAAAAGAGGTTATTCCTGTCTGAATTGTAATTCCTCTCTGACGTTCTAAAAGCGTATTATCCGTCCTCGTTGTACCTTTGTCCACGCTTCCTAATTCTGTAATCGCTCCACTGTTATATAATAAGCTTTCTGTTAAGGTAGTTTTTCCTGCATCAACATGAGCTAAAACTCCAATATTAATAATTTTCATGTGATTTTCCTCCATTCAAAAACCCAAAAGGGCATAAAAATCCCAGTGATAAATACTTTTATCACTGGGATTTTTATGCATAACCATAGGTATACAAAGCATACAGATATTCTCTGGATACTTTAGAATCACATGATAAAGGTATTCTTAAACTGGGTACAAAAAACTAAGCCCTCCTAAAAAAGGACATCTAATTATTTGTTCCCGCTATCAAATTGACAGTTTATTTAAGAATACCTTGCCGCATATTTATTAACTCCTTTTAAATAGTCACTTAAATAATAGCACGTAAGAGCATATTTGTAAAGGAATCTCCAATTTTTTATCAAAAAGAGTACATGATTACAAAGTATCTGTAATCATGTACCAATATTTGTTATTTTACAATCTTCCAATTACTCCCGTTCTTTTCAAGTACCAAATCAAATTGAGATACCTGCGTTGCTTTGGTCTGCTGGTCGATATACTCCACTGTCAGCGATACCGTGACTTGATTATCCTTACGATTGTGAATAGGATTTACCAGTTCTTGAAAGATGTACTCTTTTCCGATTGGTTTTAATATCCCGTCATTCACATAGTAGGAAAGTTCACTGGCTGTCGCTGTAGGATAGAGCTTGAAGAACGTCGTTAAAAACTCATTGATTTCATTGGTTGTAATGGAATCAACCGTCCCCTCACTTTCAATGGCTTTTGGTTTATAACTTGATTTCTTAGGTATGTTGGTAATGGTCGGATTCTTAACCAGTACCATATTTCCAGAACCATCTACATAGACACTCACTATATAAGCAGAGTGGACGGTCTTTGTATTTTCTCCCTCTGTAATGAGCTGGTCTACACTGTAGGTTACATTAAACTCATTGTCGCCAGTTGGCTCTACCGTCCATATCTGAAATCCTCTTACAGAAGACGATACAGGAATATCTTTGCGTACTGTATCAACATTGAGAGCTTGAAGTTCATCTGTCAGATAGCCTTTTAGACTTTCCATTCGATTATCAATGGACTTATCGGATTGCTCCCATGAATAGTAGACTTTCGCAAAGTTCTCTACAAAATTTTCTACATGATGAGTATCAACGTATTCCTTTTCTATGATAGTTGTTTCGTGAATAGTATGAGTATCTATAGCTGTAAAGTGCTTGAATATCGCAAAGCTGAAACTAAGCCCTAAAAGTACCCACAAGGCAATCACAACCTTTTTATGAGGATTGACCTTATAGTAGACACGAGGTTTCTTTTCCTTTGGTATCTGTTTTTCTTTATTCTGATTTTTTCTAAATTTCATCATTAAATCTTCCTTTCTCATTGTTTGATTCGTCCTGCTCCCACTAAATGCTGTTGCCAGTAGGGGCTTGTTAAGTCGGCATAACCGATTGGGTCGCCTGCATGAAACATACGGTTATTGCCAAGGTATATCCCAACATGAGTAATATAAGAGCCAGCGTTATAGGTAGAATGAAAGAAAACCAAATCGCCAGCTTGTGCTTCCGATAGTGGGATATGCTGGGTCACATCATATTGCTGTTGTGCGGTTCGTGGTAAGTTAATTCCAGCTTTTCCATGTAATAATATGTTTTGTGACGAGTTTTGATAAATACGCAATACAAGCTTATGGTGTTGAAGCATTAGCATATGTTGTAAAACCAGTTGCATATGCTGAATTGAAAAGAGTGCTGTCAAGAGCTGTTGTATTGGTGCAATATACATTTGATTATAAGGAAGCAGAGGAACGATACATAGAGGTTCCTGTTTCGAGAAATACCCGAATAGTAGACGTAAGGACTATACAGTATATTGAAAAACGAAGAAATCAATGCGTTTTACATTGTACAGATGCAGAGATAACGTGTTATGAAACATTAAAGAAGATTTGTAGTAAGTTAGATCAAAATATATTTATATATGTGCATCAAGGGTATATAGTCAATTTTGATGCAATAAAAGAAGTTAAAGAAAATGTGGTATGTCTTGGGGATGGCGTTGAAGTGCCACTAAGCAGAAGTCATTATAAAGAAGTGAAGAATAGGCATATGAGTAAAATAAGAAAGCTGCTTGAAGAAAGAAAAATGTAGAGATAACACTATTGTTAATTACAGATAATAATTAAATACTATTATCTGTAATTAGGAATAAGTATATCAACAATGAAGGTAGTATCATTGTAGTTAATATCAATTGTGCCACCGTATTTATTAACATTATTCGTAACACTAATAAGACCTAATCCGTGCAAAGGATTAGCCTTAGAGCCAGAAGAAGGTTTGCTGGAGATAAAGCGACCTTCTCTTTTTTTGATTTTTTCGTGGTGATTATTTTTACAATGTATTGCCAGATATGTATCTGCCTGTTTAATAGCAAGATTAATATATCCGTTATCGAGTTTTGAAGCGGCAGTTATAGCATTATCTAATATATTTCCAAGCACTGTTATGAGAGTAAAGTCATTTATATAGATGTTGTTAAAATCTAACTGTGTATCAAATGCTATTTTATTATCATCACATATGAGCTTTTTAGAGTTAAGAAGTGCTGATATGGTAGATGAAGTGGAAGATATAGTCTGAGTCTGGTTAAGTTCATCAGTTATCTTATGTATGTAATCGTGAATTTGTTTATTTTTACCATCAGCAGACAAACTGTCAATAATAAGAAGGTGATTTTTCATATCGTGTCTTAATGTGTGGAGTTGTTGTAATTTATCGTCAATCTGAGAATTATATTCAGATTCAATAGCAGCTTTTTCAATTTGAATTTTATTCATAGCATTTTCTTCAAGAGTAATTGCAATTCTACTATAAGTGGTAAGACAAAATATGATTATTAGTGCGATTAATATAAAAAACATAGGAATAAGCATCTGTGAATTAAGTATTGTTGGTTCAGTGAGAATAGGTGCTATTGATAAAGTGATGATAGTTGCAATTGATATAAAATCATATAGAAATATGTAGGGTTTTGCTGTACTTAATGATTTGATTTTTTTAGTATTAAAATATATACAGGCAATGATATAAGAAATGATAATACCAGAAGTCGAATTATAATGTGTGTAAAGTTGATTTGAAGCAATTTGTAATAAATCTCTAAAAAATAATGCATGCAGTAATATAATTATAAATGTAGAAATATAATCATACATAAAATATTTAATGGCAGTAATGAGGCGTTTGATAAGTGCTCCGTTGCAGCTTACTAAAATATAGGCAAGTATAATAATATTTAATATATATACGAACCAGTTAGGAAAAGTTATTATTGCATAGAATATTCTAAATGTTAAAAAAATAGGTCTGAGTATGTGTTTATAATATGATTTATAACCGTGATTTTTAATAAACAAATCGATAATTAGAAAATCAAAGAAATTCTCAATAATATCAAAGAAAATGTCGTAGTAGTTCATAAATACCCCCAATTTACTCATAAAAACATTATACAAAATGTAAAAAATATGTCAAATTATACCAAATAGCACCGTTTAAATACCAAATAGCACATGTCTATTGCATTGGAAATATAGAAGTGATATGTTTGCTGAGAAAGGAGATGATAAAAATGAACTATATCAGTTTTTTTGTGCCAGTATCAGAAATTGAACAAATGAATATTAGTGGTGGAAGTTCAAAAGGAAAAGAAACCTATTGGAAAAATGTGTATGATGTATTGTTGAATTTATTTGGAATGAAATAAATTCATATATACACAAAGTGCAAAAAAATGAGGAAATATGTGTGAAGAAACAAAGTAAAGTACAAATTCTTATTATAACTATAATGATATTATTGTGCATATTATCAGTAACTTATACATTGATAATATATCATAAAGTTATTATTAGAGATGTGATTTTATTAATCATTTTTTTATTATTAATTATATTCTTATGCAGGAAGAATAATTAATAGAAATATTAATAGTAAGTATCAAATGTAATTTTATTATAAGGAGAAGAATATGTATAAAGGTTTAAATGAAATGAATATGGAAGAATTAATATGTACCGATGGTGGTGGAGTTGGATGGTTAGCTGTAGCAGGTGCTGTAGTGACAATAGGTACCTTGGTTTCGTGGGGATATGAAGTATATGAAGGCTGGAAAGATTATACTAGATAGTAAAAAATAAAAGGGATTAAGATTATGAAGTTTGAAGAGTTAAATGAAAATGAACTTTTTAGGATAAAAGGTGGGGAAGATAATTCGTTGTTTTATCAAATTGGCTGGTGGTTAGCTGAACGATTTAAGTATAGGGATAATATTGGTTCTTCTGGTGGTCACTTTTAGTTGATAGAGTGAATATATTTACAAATTTAATATTAGTTTAAAGAGGTTGTTGTATTAAAAACTTTATATATTGTGTTTGCAGGACCATTTGTTGAAGAAATAATATTTAGAAAGAACATATACACATTTATACAAAATATTGCAGGTGTTAAATGTGCGGTGGTATTCTCGGCATTAATATTTGCCCTTTACCACTGTGATATAGTGATTTTTTTGAATATGGAATTCAGTCAGATATTAGCAGAAATACCTTTATTTTTTATGGGGCTTGGATTGGCATATACGCAGGAAAAGACGGCAGATATAGTGTGTCCTGTGTTAGTTCATATGATAATAAATGTTATTTCGCTGAGCTGAGAATTCATCGAATTAATAGAAATAGATTAGACAGATAAGAAACAGATATAAACTAATATAAAGTTTATATCAGATAAAGGGGAGAAATTTTAATGAAATGTACTAATTGTGGAAGTCAGAAAATGGTTAAAATGGCGCTTATAGCTAACCAGATTTGGAAGGTAAAGGTTGCTGACGAGATTAAGAAAAATAAATATGATAAAAAATCAGAAAAAGGCATAGATGCATATTTATGTGAAGAATGTGGACATATAGACTTATGGTTACAGTCCTATGCACAAAAGAAATAGTTTTTTGAAAATTTAAGCTTGTTGAGAGAGTTCAAATAATTAAAAAGTACATAAAAATACTGAAAGGTGATAGAAAACAGAAAGATTAGGAGGGGAGAATATGAACAAGAAATATTTATTGAATTTTACATTTATTATCACAATAATAATGCTTATCTACGCAGTATTGTGCGTTATAGATGGAGTGTCATTATTAAATCCACTTTTGACTTATATTGTGGCATTTATAGTATATGCATTGCCAGTGGCTTATATTTCAAGCAGACAGGCAGAATTAATTGGTATGACTTTTAAGAATGAAAGTGGCAAAGAAGAAAGTATTGAACATATAATATGTGACAAGACCAGAAGAAAATCAGAAACTGAAAATAATGGTGAAAAGATTTATCTTAAAACTAACAGGTATTGCAGGTGGCTCACTAACAGAGTGATAGTGAAGGCAGAGGCTGAAAAAATATATTTGACAATTCCTAGGGAATACGGGAAGTACTTTAAGGAAATAGAGGCTGATAAAACGGAATTAAAAAGTAAAAAGTTCAGCAATATAAATACTATGCTTGTAGTCAGTGTATTAGCAGGTGCCGTATTAGGTGGAATAGCTGGGCTTGCAGGTGCAGCTTTCTATGGGACATTTAATGGATATATTGTGGGAATGAATTTGTATCGTGCATATGCAGCATTTGCGCTGGTGGGTGCGGCAATAGGACTATACACTCCGGTATAATTGAAATATTCCGAATTCTGTCAAAAAAATCCTATTTATGCAATTTTTTTTTCGATAATGCTGCCGAATGAGCAGCATTATTGAGTATGATAAAATTATCTGATTATGCCTTAATCTGAAATTCAAGAATAACTTTATTGTATTTGTATGTTTTTTATATATAAATTTTATTTTAAAAATAAATATATATTAGTTATATATTTGTTAGGATCACTATGCTGTGGTGGACCTTCAAGATACACTTCCCTGAAATCTCCAGTATGTGGAATTTTATTTATATCTGCGTATTGAAGCAGATGTGTTCTTGTATGGTCAATATTCTGATAAGAGCCATAATGGCAGGCAGCCAGAGCATTTTTCGAGGTCATAGTAACTATATCATCACCACAGCTGTTGCTATCAACTGTTGCACAGAAAAGTATATCAGATGGATTTTTGTAATTGAATTCTATAAAATACTGTGGCTTTGAAAAGTCAGTTTTATATTTGGTAATGGCTATGATAGCAGTATCTCTTAAAAAGTCAGTTTTTTCCTGAAGATTATCTGATACCTTTCTTCTTGCACAAACAGTTTGTGCTGGAACTGTAATCTGGGATATTTTAATATCAGAAGTAGCTATTCTTTCGTACAGGCTGTTAATATTGTCATTCAGCCGATCTCTAATTGCTTCAAGTCTGTGTACCAGCGAAATAAGGTCTGTTGAGCCTGTAAAATATTCGCGTATTTCAGGAAGTGCTAATCCATAGCTTTGAAACAGACGTATTATGCGTATTTTTGTAATGGTATCAATTGTATAATATCTATTACCATTAATACCATTTTTGACATCAGGAGCAACCAATCCACAGGTTTCATAATTAAGTATTATTTTTCTTGTTATTCCAAGTATTCTACTCACATCGCCTATTGAAAATAAATTATCATTCATATAATTATCTACTCCAATCCGATAAAAATTGACAAAACTATTGCATCGTACATCAGTGTACGGTGTAATATCATTATATGATAAATGTGAGATAAGCTCAAGAGCTGCTGATTGTGAAAATAAGGAGGTAGATGCATATGAGAAAAGTTAACGTGAGTAATAGCTTAAGAAAGTTGTTTAGTATCATTATGGTAAGTATATTTATAATAGCTGCTATGCCGGTAGATTATATAAGAGCCGATGAGCCAGTTCAGGATGGTTCTAAAAGCAATCCATATATCGTTACAAATTTTAAAGAGTTTCAAAATGGTATAATGAAACAAGGATATATAAAACTTGCTAATGATATAGATTTTTCTGAATACATATATATGGAGGTGGATAGTTCATATAGAGGTGGAATAGACCTTAATGGACATATATTGAATTTTGAGAAAAGATATAGCTATTATAGTTATGGAATAGGTTTAAGAAATGAATCCGGCGCAGGTGGCGGTTTATTTGAGATAACAGATAGTAATCCATCTGTAGTTCATGAAGGTTATGTTAATAGTGAAAATGAACCTTTAACGGGAGGTATTATCACGGGATTTCGATATAATATGAATAGCTCAGCTGGCGGTTCAACAAGTTGTCTGTCTATTAACAATCTGAATTGTGTTTTGGATGGAGTAACATTTTTTGATAATACCACAGGCGGTGGCGGCTCGTGTATAGATAAGTTTGGAGAAAATGGAACATTAGAAATAAATAAATGTAAATTTTATGATAACAAATCAAATTACTGGGCTTCCTGTGTATGGGTTGGAACATCTCGTTCAGATAGTAGAAATGACCAATGTCTGATAACTGATAGTGTATTTAAGGGAAATTATGGAAAATATACTAGTACGGTAGCAACGTCTTCTGAGAATTGTGTAATTAAAAATTGCCTTTTTGAAAATAATGAATGTGATTCAGGTGGAACGGTGAATGTTTCACATTATGGAACGCTTGAAGTGGTAGATACGGATATTACAGGTAATATATGTACATCAGATGAAGAGGATGATAGTACTACAGCAGGAATTTGTATTGATGTTTGTGGAAAGCTTGTACTTAATGGAAAAGTAAACATTACAGGAAATACCTACAATAATAAGGAAAATAATTTGATATTTTATCCTCACGGCATAAAGAGATTTTTGATTGTTCTAGGTGAGCAATTTGATGAGGCTTCAAAGGTAGGGCTCAAAGTAAGGAAGGATGCAATAAATTATGCATATGACGTTATTGAGAACATAGGCGAATTTAAAGAATCCTTTGTGTGTGACCATGAAAATGGTGAATTGTATGTTGAAGATGGTAAGCTGTGTTTCAAAAAAAGGCATATCCATAAAAAAGACCTACATAAATCCAGAGTGGAAGCAACCTGTATTAGGCCAGGAAATATTGAGTATTATACATGTACCGGATGTGATAAGCTTTTAGATAAAGATGGACAAGAGATAACAGAAGATATAGAAATACCAGCATTAGGACACGATTTCACAGGCGAATGGACAGTAACTAAGCCAGCAACCTGTACAGAGAGTGGGGTTAAGGCAAGAAAGTGCAGTCGCTGCAAGGAAACTGAGAAAGAGACAATTCCTGCTACTGGTCACACAGAAGCAGAGGATGCCGCAGTGGCAGCAACCTGTACTACTGCTGGAAAGACAGCAGGAAGCCATTGTTTGGTATGTAATACAATAATTAAGGCACAGGAGGAAATCCCAGCCACCGGTCATAGCTTTGGTAAGTGGGAGAAGGTTAAAGCACCAACCTGTATGGGTAGAGGAAGCGTAAAGCGTGCATGTGATATCTGCGGATATATAGAGATAAAGGATATAGCTGCTAACGGACACGTATGGAATACTGATTACACAGTAGACAAACAGCCAACCTGCACAGAAACAGGAAGCAAGTCAATCCATTGCAGAAACTGTAGAGAAGTAAAGGATGTTAAGGCTATCGAGGCGTTAGGACACACTTTGGGAGACTGGATTATAGACAAGCCTGCAACTGTAGAAACAGCAGGAAGCAGACATAAGGAATGTGAAACTTGTGGTGCGATTCTTGAAAAAGAAGAAATCAAGAAATTAGAGTTACCAGCATATAAGATTATAGATGGTGCTGAAAGCACATGGACACAGAATACCAATACAGATGGCAGCCTTGTAATTAGAGGAGACGGGGCAATTGCCAATTTCAAAGAGGTAAGAGTTGATGGTGTAGTTATAGACGTAAAGAACTATACAGTAACAGAAGGTTCAACAATAATTACCTTGAAGACTGAGTATCTTAAAACCTTGCCAGCTGGAAAGCATACATTTGAAATTGCATGGATCGATGGCTCAGCAGCTACTTATTTCACCGTTGCTGGAAGCACAACCGAAGAAGATAATAAGCTGGAAGATAATAAAGTGGAAGATAATACTATCGATGATAAAAAGGCGGAAGATAACAATGTCGAAAACAGTAAGAGTGATGTAGATAGTAATGCATCCTTAAAGACAGGAGATACAACAGATATAAGACTTTGGTTGATACTGCTTATGTCAGCTTTAACAATAATGACAGGATTAACAGTAAAAAGTAAAAGAAACGATTGTGAATAAATCGAAATAGAACTTTATACATAGAACTTTATTATTCTCAGAAGCTAAGATGAATGTAATCCATGCATTTGTAATTATGCAAATGCATGGATTTTTTAGTTTGAAATGATTATAAATATTATAACGCAAAGTAAACAAATGTTCTACAACATTTTACAGATTTAAAAAAATTTTCACTAAGCAACGCAGAGCCTGTTGATAATGCAAATACACATTGAAACCAATAAAGTTTTATGTTAGAATAGACCCAATATAACAATAACAGTGCGAAGCCGCATATACAGGAGGTTTTAGATACAATGGAAGCATACAAGCAGGAATTTATAGATTTTATGGTTGAGAGTGATGTGTTAAAGTTTGGAGATTTCACATTAAAGAGTGGAAGAAAGTCACCATTTTTTATGAATGCAGGTGCATATGTAACAGGTACACAGCTTATGCGTCTTGGCGAGTATTATGCTAAGGCAATTCACGAGACATATGGTGATGATTTTGATGTTCTTTTTGGACCAGCATATAAGGGAATTCCAATCAGCGTAGTTACAGCCGTTGCTTATGCTAAGCTTTATGGTAAGGAAGTGCGTTATTGTTCAGACCGTAAGGAAGAGAAGGACCATGGTGCAGATAAGGGAAGTTTCCTTGGAAGCAAGTTAAAAGATGGCGACAGAGTTATTATGATAGAAGATGTTACAACATCAGGTAAATCAATGGAAGAGACAGTTCCTAAGGTAAGAGGAGCGGCTGATGTTACAATTATCGGTCTTATGGTATCACTTAACCGTATGGAAGTAGGTCTTGGCGGCAAGGTGAGCGCGTTAGATGAGATTAAGGAAAGATATGGCTTTGAGACAAGTGCAATTGTTTCAATGGCAGACGTTGTAGAACATCTTTATAATAAAGAATGTGAAGGCAGAGTTGTCATTGACGATAAGTTAAAGGCAGCCATAGATACTTATTATGAACAGTATGGGGTGCGTAATTAATTAGTCAGTTTGGTTTATCAAGCCAGCAGGAATGGAGGATTGTTGTGGAAGAAAAATTATATAAAAAAATGAAGTCAGTTGGCGTATCAAATCTTGTGTTTGGAATTGTAACAATCGCTTTTGGTATTGGCGCTGGTGTTATGATGATAGTTAATGGAGCAAGACTTCTTGCACATAAATCAGATATATTATTTTAAATGTATATACTGCCTGATATATTATTGCAATGCTTTAACGGAGTGTTGCAATGGTATGTCAGGCATATTATATTGTGTGGAGAGAGATTATGAATAAGCAGAAGTTTCATAATGTTATGAAATGGATAATTTTTGTTATATATATGTGTCTGCTTATATACGTTGTATTCTTTGCTGAGTCAATGGGAAGGACATCGCAGACAAGACATATATACAATCTGGAACCTTTTAAAGAAATAAAAAGGTTCTGGAAATATATATTAGATAATGATTCACTTGGAAGAATAGCAAGACTTAATATTATAGGAAATGTTGTTGCGTTTATTCCTTTTGGAATATTTCTTCCAGTGCTATCTCACAGAAGAATTAAATTAATAGCAACAACTTTATATTCATTTAGTCTTTCTTTGGCAATAGAGCTTACACAGCTTATAACTATGGTTGGAAGCTGCGATGTAGATGATTTGATATTAAATTGTCTGGGAGGACTGACAGGATACATCATATATGCAGTCTGGTACAAAATTATTAGAAGAGAGGATTAAGCGTGAAATTATTTAATAAATACAAGTTTTCGGATAAAAGGCAGTCGCTTGGTGGAATAATATCTACCATAATGGGTCTGCTTGCATTGGCTTCCTTAATATATGGCGTGTATTTATCCTACAAAGCTGAAGGATATGCAGGTTTAAAGGTAGGTAGTCTTGGACTGTTAAGTCTGTTATTTTCAATAATAGGTTCAGTAATCGGGCTTCTTAGCTTTAAGGAAGATGATAAATTCTATACTTTATCAAAGGTGGGCTCACTGTTATGTGGAATACTCGCAGTATTTATGGCAGCGGTATTCCTTATGGGTATAGTGTAATTGCTAATATATTTTTGTGTAACAATAAAGAATAATATAATAGTTGTGCAGTATTAGAGATTAGTACATTTGTTGTGTGACAATGTAAAATAATATGATTGTTATATATATAGTAATGGATATTAATATATATATTTATTATAGAAATGGAGATTAATATGTTTGATGATAATATAGAAGAAAGATATTCGCTTGCAATAGAAAGAATATCAGAGATTAATAAAGATGATGAGCTGTCAGATTATGGTGCTGGCAGTTATGCTGATTATTTTAAAAATGTATCGGCGTTTATACTGCTTATGGATAAGCTCAAGAATGATATAGCTGGCAAAGCATTTGATAACGCTTCATTAGAGGAGCTTGGCGAATATAACAGGGCTTTATATAAAGATGTGACAGGAGAAGCCTATAATACAAGTTATGCTAATCCAAGAGTTAGTGTTAGGTGCTTTGGAGAGCAGTGCGGAAGATTATTCTCAATGGTATATATGGAAATCAGGGGTCTGATTGTATATATGTATGAGCGAAGATTAGCAGATGCAACAGCACTTATTGAGCTGTTTATTGAGCTTTACTGCATAGTTAAGGACTGTGCGGCTGATAATACAGAGGCTGATTATAAGCATCTTAAGGAAGCAGTCTACTGGTATGTAAGTGATTACAGTGATGACCATATTGAATACAGGATAAGGGAACTTATAGACCCATCACTGGATTTTGCTGTAAGAATTATTATGGACAGCGATTTGAATGATTTAAGATATCTGTACAGATATGGGGAATATATTACTGATAATGAAATTAAAATGGCACAGCATTTGAACTCATTATCTGAACAGCAGATAAAAGATATGGCGGCAACATTTACAGAAGGATACCGAAAGGGATTTATTCTTGGCAATAAGCCGTTAGAGAAGAAGCAGACTGTCAATATCAGATACTGCGTAGGCTTTGAAAGACTTGTAAGAGAAGAGATAAAGCAGTTTGAGGCAATGGGGCTTAAGCCTACTATATACAGGGCGGCAGTTAATTCAATTAACAAGCGTATGCATATTAAGATAGGCTATTATGGCGCAAGTCCTAATAAACAGATGGAATTTGACCATAGATTTGATAATGCACTATATCTTGACGGAGATTTTGTTGAGAGAAAGCTTGGTGCATTAAAAAATGCGTATGAAAAGCATAAAGAGCTTGCCGATGTACACGGCGGTCCTGCTGTTATGGAAGTATTTGGTGAGAAGCCATTTGAGCCAGATGATGCTAAAGAATGTTATCATCTTGATGATAAACAGCAGAAGCTTATAGTCAAATATAATAATGAATCAGGAGCTATAGTTAATTCATATATTAAAGGCGAGGAGAGAAGCTTTACTATAATAGCTTATCCATCACCAGAGGCAGGCGATAAGTTCACTGAGATTTTTGATGAGATTGTCAAGATAAATACTCTTGATTATGACAAGTACAAGGTTGTCCAGCAGAGAATTATAGATGTGCTTGATACAGCAGAGTATGTCAGGGTCAAAGGCTGTAACGGCAATGAAACGGATATGAAAGTATCTATAATGAAGGTTAATGATGGCAGTAAGCAGACAGTATTTGAGAACTGCCTTGCAGATGTTAATATACCGCTTGGTGAAGTATTTACATCGCCAGTCCTTAAGGGAACAGAGGGCGTGCTTAATGTAAGCAAGGTATATCTTAACGACATTAATTTCAAGAACCTTAAGGTGCATTTTAAAGATGGTTTTGTCACGGATTATATGTGTGATAATTATGAGGATGAGAAGCGTTGCAAGGATTTATTTAAAGAAAATGTCCTGTTTAACCACAATACACTTCCAATCGGTGAATTTGCAATAGGAACTAATACTACAGCATATGTGTCAGCGAACAGATATGATATTGTGTATCTACTTCCAATTCTTATTGTTGAGAAAATGGGACCACATTTTGCACTTGGTGATACGTGCTATTCAAGGTCAGAGGATGTTGCAGTGTTCAATCCTGATGGCAAGGAGATAATCTCAAGGGATAATGAGGTGTCTTTATTAAGAAAGAGTGAGCCTGACAAGGCATATTACAATTGTCATACAGATATTACAATTCCATATGATGAAATTGGAAGAATATCAGTTGTAGACTATTCAGGAAAAGAAACAAGCATAATAGAAAATGGAAGATTTGTGCTTTCAGGAACTGATATGCTTAACGAACCGTTTGAAGATTAAAACAGACATTTGTTCAATAACACGGTTTATGTTAAATTCCTTGACGATATATCTAAAACAAAGTAAAATATTATAGGTATTGTATTATATTATCTGTTTAATTATCCAGATGGATGATTTATCAGATAATATGAAATGATAAGTGATTTAATATTATTTTAAGATGATAGTTGTATTTCTATCAGAATGGAGGAAGTTAAACATGGCTTTAGTAGGAATAGTTATGGGTAGTGATTCTGATATGCCTGTTATGGCAAAGGCAGCAGACATATTAGACAAGTTAGGTATCTCATATGAGATGACAATTATCTCTGCTCACAGAGAACCAGATGTATTCTTTGAATATGCGAAGACAGCAGAACAGAAAGGATTCAAGGTTATCATTGCAGGAGCAGGAATGGCAGCACATCTGCCAGGAATGTGTGCGGCAATATTCCCTATGCCAGTTATTGGTATTCCAATGCACACAACTTCTTTAGGTGGTAGAGATTCGTTATATTCAATAGTACAGATGCCAACAGGAATTCCTGTTGCAACAGTTGCTATTAATGGTGGTGCTAATGCAGGTATTCTTGCAGCTAAGATTCTTGCGACATCAGATGAACAGCTTCTTGAAAGGCTTAAGAATTATACTAAGGAATTAAAGGAAAGTGTTCAGGCTAAAGATGCAAGACTTCAGGAAGTTGGATACAAGAATTACGCAAAGTAATTAAAATATCAGATTGTCGTTAAATTATAAAATGGTGCTTATAAAGCATACATAGTTATTCGCAGATAAGCTGCGTAAGAATGGAGGATTACAATGGATTACAAGAATGCTGGTGTTGATATCGAAGCAGGTTACAAGTCAGTTGAATTAATGAAAGATGCGGTCAAGTCTACATTCAGACCAGAAGTGTTAGGTGGTATCGGTGGATTTTCAGGTGCATTTTCACTTGAGAAGATTAAGCAGATGGAAGACCCGGTTCTTCTTTCAGGAACAGATGGCTGTGGAACAAAGGTTAAGCTTGCTTTTATTATGGATAAGCACGATACAATCGGTATTGATGCAGTTGCAATGTGTGTTAATGATGTTGTATGTGCAGGTGGAGAACCTCTTTTCTTCCTTGACTATATTGCATGTGGAAAGAACTATCCAGAAAAGATTGCAACAATCGTAGGTGGTGTAGCAGAGGGCTGCCGTCAGTCAGAATGTGCACTTATCGGAGGTGAAACAGCAGAACACCCAGGACTTATGCCAGTAGATGAATATGATGTTGCTGGATTTGCTGTAGGTGTTGTAGATAGAAAAGACCTTATAACAGGTGAGAATATTAAGCCGGGCGATACACTTATCGGTATTGCTTCAAGTGGTGTTCATTCTAATGGATTTTCACTTGTAAGAAGTGTATTCACAATAACAGAAGAGTCACTTAATACATATTACGATTCACTTGGCAAGACACTTGGAGAGGCTTTACTTGCTCCAACTAAGATATATGTTAAGACTATGAAGTCTATTAAGAACGCAGGAGTTCGTGTTAAGGGATGCAGCCATATCACAGGTGGCGGTTTCTATGAGAACATTCCAAGAATGTTACCAGATGGTGTAAGAGCTGTTGTAAAGAAAGACAGCTATGAAGTTCCTCCAATCTTTAAGATGTTACAGACAGATGGCGAGATTGAAGAAGATATGATGTATAACACATTTAATATGGGTATTGGTCTTGTACTTGCAGTAGCCCCTGAGGACGTAGATACAACTATGGAAGCTATTAAAGCTGCTGGTGAGACACCTTATGTTATCGGTAATATTGAAGCAGGTGAGAAGGGAGTAACTTTATGCTAAGAATAGCTGTTATGGTATCTGGAGGTGGAACTAATCTTCAGGCTATAATTGATGGTGTAAAGGACAAGACAATTACTAATACACAGATTGCTGCTGTTATAAGTAATAATGCTAATGCTTATGCTCTTACAAGAGCTAAAGAGAACGGAATACCAGCTTATTGTGTATCACCTAAGGATTATGCTACAAGAGATGAATTTAATAAAGCACTTCTTGAAAAGGTTAATTCGCTTAATGTAGACCTTGTTGTGCTTGCGGGCTTCCTTGTTAAAATTCCAGAAGAAATGGTACACGAATACAGCCATAGAATTATTAATATCCACCCATCACTCATCCCATCTTTTTGCGGTGTAGGCTTTTACGGGCTTCACGTTCACGAAGCTGCACTTGCCAAAGGTGTTAAGGTTACAGGTGCAACAGTGCATTATGTAGATGAAGGAATGGATACAGGAGAGATTATATTCCAGAAAGCTGTTGAAGTTAAAGATGGTGACACGCCAGAAATTCTTCAAAAGAGAGTTATGGAACAGGCAGAATGGAAGTTACTGCCTGCCGCTATTAACAAGATAGCTAATGAACATGATAACTAGAAAGACTAGATTATATTGGAGGAAGAACAGATGAAGGTTTTAGTTGTAGGCAGCGGTGGACGTGAGCACGCCATATGCTGGAAGATAAGCCAGAGCCCTAAGGTTGATAAGATATATTGTGCACCTGGTAATGCAGGTATTGCTGAGGTTGCGGAATGTGTTGATATTAAAGCTATGGAATTTGATAAGCTTGTTGCATTTGCTAAGGAAAATGCAATCGACCTTACTGTAATTGGTATGGATGATCCACTTGTTGGCGGTATTGTTGATGCATTTGAGGCAGAAGGTTTAAGGGTATTCGGACCTAGAAAGAATGCAGCTATACTTGAAGGTTCAAAGGCATTTTCTAAGGACCTTATGAAGAAATACAATATACCAACAGCAGCATATGAGACATTCACATCTGCTGATGAAGCTAAGAAGTATCTTGAAACAGCTAAGTATCCTATCGTTCTTAAGGCTGACGGTCTTGCACTTGGAAAGGGCGTTCTTATATGTGAAGACAAGCAGATGGCACTTGATGGTGTAGATGAGCTTATGCTTGACAAGAAGTTCGGTTCAGCAGGTAATACAATTGTAGTGGAAGAATTTATGACAGGACGTGAAGTTTCAGTTCTTTCATTTGTTGATGGTAATACTATAAAGATAATGTCTTCTGCACAGGATCATAAGAGAGCCAAGGACGGAGATCAGGGGCTTAATACAGGTGGTATGGGTAACTTCTCACCATCACCATTTTATACTAAGGAAGTTGATGATTTCTGCAAGGCACACATATATCAGGCAACAGTTGATGCGATGAAGGCAGAGGGAAGACCATTTAAGGGTGTTATATTCTTTGGACTTATGCTTACACCAGAAGGTCCTAAGGTGCTTGAATATAATGCAAGATTTGGTGATCCTGAAGCACAGGTTGTTCTTCCAAGAATGGAGAATGATATAATTGATGTATTTGAAGCGTGCATAGACGGAACATTAGATAAGATAGATCTTAAGTTTACTGATAATGCGTGTGTATGCGTAGTTCTTGCATCAGACGGTTACCCACTTGAGTACAAGAAGGGCTTTGAGATAACAGGTATGGAGAATTTCAAGGGTAAAGATTCATACTTTTTATTCCACGCTGGTACTAAGTTCAACGAAGAAGGCAAGGTTGTTACTAATGGTGGACGAGTTCTTGGCGTAACAGCATTAGGTGAGGATTTAAAGAAAGCCCGTGCTAATGCTTATGAAGCGACAGAATGGGTTAATTTTGATAATAAATATATGCGTCACGATATAGGTAAAGCTATAGACGAAGCATAATTGTTAATTGAATGTGTTTAAGTAACTCCCGCCACATATAATGGTGGGAGTTATTGTGTAATAATTGTAATAATGGAGGACAATGGAATGAAGATTACATCTGTAAAAGGTACTAATGATTATCTTCCTAATGAAGTAGAGATAAGAGATTATCTCCAGAATGAAATATTAAAAGTATATGTAGAGAATGGTTTTGAACATATAACAACTCCGGTTATTGAAGATATTGAAAATCTTGATAAGAGTGATGGTGGAGAAAACCTTAATCTTATATTTAAGATTATGAAGAGAGGCGACAAGCTTGACAAGGCACTTGCAAGCGGAGTTACTTCACAGAATGAAAATGTTCTTGCGGATATGGGCTTAAGATATGACCTTACACTTCCTTTAAGCAGATATTTTGCTAATAATAAGGACAAGCTTACACTTCCAATGAAGTGTATACAGATGGACAGAGTGTACAGGGCAGAACGTCCACAGAAGGGCAGATTAAGAGAATTCGTACAGTGTGATATAGATATTATAGGTTCTGATTCAAGAGATTCAGAGGTTGAGCTTATACTTATAACAACTAAAGCACTTAAGGCTATAGGAATGAAGAACTTTAAGGTTAAAGTTAATGACAGACGACTTTTAAGAGCATTTCTTATGGACTGTGGATTTGAAGAAAGCCAGCTTGACAGTGTATGTATAACATTTGATAAGATGGATAAGATTGGTCTTGAAGGTGTTAAGAATGAACTTGAGGAGAAGGAATTCGCAGAAGCAGCTATAGCTAAGTTTACAGGATTTCTTGCAAATGTAAGTAATCCACAGGAGATTTCTTTAGAGTCAGTTAAAGATATTCTTGTAGATAAAGCACCAGCAGAAAGCCTCGAATATATTATGAAGTCAGTTAATGAGCTTTGTAATGGTGAGTTCAATGTTGTATTCGACCTTTCATTAGTAAGAGGACAGGGATACTACACAGGAACTGTATTTGAGGTTGAAAGCATTGATTTTAAGGGCGCAATTGCTGGTGGGGGAAGATATGATAACCTTATTGGCAAGTTCTTAGGACAGCAGGTAAGTGCAGTAGGATTTTCTATCGGATTTGAGAGAATATTCTCTATACTTATGGAACACGGAATTGACCTTCCTAATAAGGGTAATAAGATAGCGGTAATGTATGATGAGGGCGAGCTTACAGCAGCGTATAAGCTTGCAGAAAAGTACAGGGCAGAAGGCAAGATATGTTCACTTTATGTTAAGCCAAAGAAGATGGGCAAGTTCTTAGGAAAGCTTGAAGAAAGAGGCTATGCAGGCTTTATTAATGTGAGTAATGATGACGGGATAAGTTATTTTGAGAACTAATAATTAAAATAGAACTTCGGGTAATCTATGAACAAACTGGATATAGATTACCCGAAGTTTTTGCATACGTCTGTATAGAAAGTGTGTTACAGACAGCTGTGTCTGATGTAGAAAGTTTTATCTGCAAGACTTAAATGCTTTACACAGTTAGTTCCTTGCCTTGGCAAGTGCACTGTCTATAGCTGATAACAGCATAGTTGCTGTATATTTACTACCTGCATTGTAGGTGATATTATCTGTTGAGCCGTTGTTGATAACGGCGGTCTTTATCTCATCAAATGAAGAATTAAGCATAGGATACATAGTCTGCACGGACTCTGAAAGATTAACCATTTCGATATTGTTGATATTGTCGGAGTCAACTGTAACCTGAATATCTATAGGAGTACCATTAAGAAGTATTGAGGAAGTGTATACACCTGGTGAATATGTAGGACAAGATGTATTCTTTTTTACTGTGTCAGTGCTGGTGCTTATATTAACACCTGTACTTTTGGCAGCATCTGAACTGCTTCCGCCAAATATAAATATTGCCGCTAATATAATAAGAGCAGCAATTACGCATACCATAATTATCAGTTTCTTAAGTGGAATTACCACAATCCTGGTTGAACCGCTCATATATCCCCCTCATATAACACACATTTATTTTGATAAAATATATGAGCATTCATATATAAATAGAACTTATATATGGTATACTTAAATGAGTTTCATTGAATAAAAATGTGCACGGAAATGAGGATTATTATGTCATTACAACTTATACTTGGAGGATCGGGTGCTGGCAAGTCAACATATTTATATAGTTCAATAATAGAGGAGTCGATTAACAATCCAGACACAGATTATATAATTATCGTGCCAGAGCAGTACACTATGGCAACACAGAAGCGTGTAGTTGAGCTTCACCCACGAAAGGGAATTCTTAATATAGATGTCATAAGCTTTGAAAGGCTTGCTTATAGAGTATTTGAGGAGGTCGGGGCTTCTGACTATCCGGTTCTTGATGATACAGGAAAGAATCTTATAGTAAGAAGAATATTAGAACAGCACAAGAAAGAACTTCGATTCTTTAGTGGTAATATATCCAATACCGGATTTGTGGCTGAGATGAAATCAGTCATATCAGAGATGTTACAGTATGATATAACTGTTGATAAGATAGATGAAATTAATAAAACTGTTGATAATAACAGTCTGCTTGGAATGAAATTAAGTGACATTAATGTTGTTTATAGTGGATTTAGGAATTTTATAAAAGATAATTACATTACATCAGAGGAGATACTTGATCTTCTGTGCAGGAAAGTGCAGGAGTCAGAAAAGCTTAAAGACAGTGTGATAGCACTTGATGGTTTTACTGGCTTTACGCCTGTACAGTACAGGCTTATTGGTCTGCTTCTTGATATATGCACGGATATTAAGGTGGCACTGACTATAGATACAAGTGAGAAGGTTAATGTCAATGAGGGCATTGAGAACCTTTTCTATATGACTAAGGATACAGTGGCACATTTGTATAAGATATGTGATGAACAGCATATTAATATAGAAAATGCTGTGATGATTGATGATGATAATACATCACGTTTTAAGTCGTCAAAGGAGCTTGCATTTCTTGAAAAGAATATATTCAGGGCTGGAAGCAGGCATTATAATGGTGAAGTAAATGATATAGCTTTGTATGCAGGGACAACGCCGAAGGACGAATTGCAGTATATAACAGGAAAGATACTTGAGCTTACACGTCTGTCAGGTTACAGATACAGTGATATAGCGGTTGTTACAGGTGATATTGGTGTGTATGGAAAGCTTGCCGCTAATATATTTTCCCAGAATGAAATACCATTTTTCTTAGACCAGAAACGTCATATAACAGATAACTGCTTAGTGGAAATGATTACCGCAGTACTTGATATTATCGAGAAGAATTATGCCTATGACAGTATGTTCAGATATCTAAGAACAGGATTTACCCAACTTACAAGAGATGAGATAGATATTCTTGATAATTATTGTCTTGCGGTTGGCATAAAGGGCAGGAAGCAGTGGAACAATGAATGGATAAGAAAGTTCAGGGCAGGAAGGGAAGATACAGACCTTGGACTTCTTAACAGATTAAGACGCGAAGTCATTACTCCAATAGATGTTCTTCACAAAGATATTAAGGAGGCAGATGGAAATGTAGCTGCCATTACCAGGGCTTTATATGAATTCATAGCCGGACTTGATTGTGAAAGAAAGCTGTCATCTATAGATGTGGATAGTGAAGAATATGGACAGATATATAAGAAGATAATAGAACTATTAGATAAGATAGTTGAATTGTTAGGCAGTGAGAAGGTTACATTAAAAGAATACAATCATATTATAGCATCTGGATTGGAGGAGATTAAGATAGGACTTATACCTCCGGCTAACGACTGCGTTGTAATAGGTGATATTGAGAGAACAAGACTTGATAATATAAAGGTAATGTTCTTTGCTGGCGTTAATGATGGGTATGTTCCAAAAAAAAGCGACAACAGAAGCGTTCTTTCAGAAACAGACAGGGACAGGCTTAAGGGTATGGACGTATCATTATCAATGTCAGTCAGGGAAAAAGCGTTTATTCAGAGATTTTATTTATACCTTATTATGACAAAGACATCAGAAAAGCTTTATATAACTTATGCACGCAATGGCATGGATATGAAAGCTGTTCTTCCTTCTTACATAATAAGAATTATTAAGAAAATGTTTCCGCATGTTAAAGAGTACGCAAGAGAGGATACATTTGCAGAACACGCATATATACGAATTCCAAAAGCAGACATTGTATGGAGCGAGGGTAATCTTAATAAAGTGCTTGCAGAGGGAATTGCACTTGAATTATATGGAAGGGAGCTTACAGGAAGCGTAACATCATTTGAACAGTTCGCTTCGTGCCAGTTCGCATATTTCTGCCAGTATGGACTTGGGCTTAAAGAGAGGGAAGAATATCAGTTTGCGGTTAATGACTTTGGTACAATTCTTCATGCTGTAATTGAAGATGTGTCAAAAAATATAAAGCAGAACAATAAATCCTTCGTGCTTTTAAGTGATGAGGAAAGAAGCCAGATGGTATCAGAGAGTATCAATGCAATAGCTGAGAATTATGGCAATACGATACTTAAGGACTCAAGCCGTAATGAGTATCTTATACAGAGAATGAAGAATTACGCTGACAGGACACTGTGGGCAATTGGAAAGCAGCTTGCTGACGGAATATTCAGGCCAGATGCATTTGAGAAGGGATTTCTTACACAGATAGAAGAACTTCCGCACGATGTACTATTTTATATGAAGGGCAAGATAGACCGGATAGATGTGTGCGAGGATGACGAAAATTTATATGTCAAAGTCGTGGATTACAAGACAGGACAGTCAGATTTTAACCTTTTAAAGACATATTATGGCTTGAAAATCCAGCTCCTTACATATATGAGGGAAGCAATGATATATGAAAAGAAGAAATATGGTGACAAGAATATAATTCCAGCAGGGCTTTTATATTATAATATTCAGGACCCGATAGTTGAGGCGAAGAAAGATGATGACGAGGTCGAGGCACTTATAAGAAAAGAATTAAGAATGAAAGGCGTTGTTAATTCTAATAAGAATATTATAAGTATGATGGATTCAACAGAGGGTTCATCTGTTAATATTCCTGTCAGTTATAATAAATCTGGTGAACTTGATATGCGATACAGCAGGGTTATGACAACTGATGAGTTCGATAAGCTTGGTGAATATGTTGATAAAGAAAATGTCAATAACGCAGGAAAGATACTTAATGGAAGCATTAATATCAATCCGTATATTAAGGGTAATGAGAACAGTTGTACTTATTGTCAGTATAACAGTGTGTGTGGATTTAGCACAGATATGCCGGGTACAAGTTATCGAAGACTTTCCAATTTAAGCAAAGAAGATATATGGAAATTAATAGATGAGAATAACAGCGGTGAAGCGTACAGCAGTAGTAAAGAGCATAACAGTACAGAAAAGTATAACGATAGTGAAGAATATAACAAAGAAACTGACAGTAATTCAGAGGTGTAATGATGGCAAAGAAATGGACTGATGAACAGCTTAAGGCAATAGATACTAAGAACAGGAATATACTTGTGTCAGCCGCCGCAGGTTCAGGAAAGACAGCGGTTCTTGTTGAACGAATTATCAATATGATTACAGGTGAGAACAGCACAGATATAGACAGACTTGTTGTTGTTACATTTACCAAGGCCGCCGCGGCAGAGATGAAAGCAAGAATAAGAAACAGGCTTGATGATATGCTTGACAATAATGAGGCAGATACCAATCTTTTAAAGCAGATTGCACTTATTAACAATGCACATATAACAACAATAGATAGTTTCTGTCTGTGGATAATAAAAAATCATTTTTCAGAGATTGAATTAGACCCCGGTTTCAGGGCGGCAGATAATGGAGAGATTACACTTCTTGAGAATGATGTAATGCAGGAGCTTCTTGAGGACTATTATACAGAGGCAGATGAGGATTTTATTAATCTTGTAGAGGCTTATGGAACAGGACGTAATGACCAGAATATAGAAGAACTTATTAAGAAAATATATAATCTTGCACGAAGCAATCCATGGCCTTCTGAATGGTATAAGGAAACGCTTGATATGTATGAAGCACCAGATAATTCTAACAACAGGGCGATAGCTGACCTGTATGAAAGCATTATCAATTCGCTGAGTGATTACTGCCGCAAATATGAATATATGATTGAACTTTGCCAGCACGTAGACGGTCCGGTGTCATATCTTGATGCAATCAATTCAGATTATATGAATATTAAAAGAATACTTGAAGCACCAGACTTTGATGACCTTTCGGTAAGAATAAGAAAGACGGTATTTGACAGATTAAGCAATAAGAAAATGCCTGATGCGAGGGAAGATTTAAAAGAATATGTCAAGAATGAAAGAAATAATTTCAAGAAATATATTAATTCCCTTATCAGTGGTGTGTTCACAGCAGATATTGATACATTAATGGAAGATGTGAAAGCTAATGCACCAATGATTGCTATGATGGTAAAGCTTGCTAATGATTTTGCACAAAGAATGTCAGAACAGAAAAAAGACCGTGGAATAATAGATTTTAATGATATGGAACATCTTGCACTTGATATTCTTGTAAAGAATAATGCTGGTATTATTGAGTATACCAGGACAGCAGATGAACTTGCAGAGAGCTTTGATGAGATATTAATAGACGAGTATCAGGATTCCAACCAGTTACAGGAAGAAATACTTACTGCTGTATCAAGGCAGAGAATGTCCGATTATTTCAATAATGTATATATGGTTGGAGATGTTAAGCAGAGTATATATAAGTTCAGACTTGCGTGTCCTGAGTTATTTATGAGCAAGTATGATAATTATTCATCGCAGAATGATAACTGCAAAGATACAGCACAGTATAATGACTGCGAAGATACATCATTTGGCGGTGGTGAGCAGAATATAAGTTCTTGTAAGATAGAATTACAGAAGAATTTCCGAAGCAGAAGTAATGTTCTTGATAGTACCAATGATGTGTTCTTCCGTGTTATGAATAAGAATTTCTGCGGCATACAGTATGATGATAGGCAGCAGCTTAACTGTGGGTTAGATTATCCAGCGTGTGAGGATAAAAGAAACTTCGGGCAGGACAGTGAGAAAAGCACAGATATTGTGCTTGTTGATATGTCGGGTGATGAGGACGGCGATGGAATAAGGGCAGAGGCAAGATATGCCGCATTAAGAATAAGAGAACTTATGTCAGAAGATAATGCTTATTACGTGTATGATGCTGACCTTGAAGATTACAGGAGAATAAAATATGGTGATATTGTTATTCTCACAAGAACGCTTACAGGCTGGGCAGATGTGCTTGTCAATGAACTGCTTGACTGCGGAGTGCCGGCTATGGCAGATACTGCACAGCAGTATTTTAAATTAAGGGAGATAAAGGTCCTTATAAGCCTGCTTACCTGCATAGACAATCCATTGCAGGATATACCTATGGCTTCTGTGCTTTTGTCATACTTTGGAGGTTTTACGGAAGATGAATTATGCAAGATAAGAATATCAGGAAAGAAATATTCACAGAAGTTTCTTATCAGGCAGATGAAGAGCATAGCAGAGAATGAGGACGATGATTGCGATTATAAGAAATGCAGTGCATTTATTGATAAGCTTAATGCCTTAAGAGATAAATCCAGAATAATGACTATCTATGATTTGCTGTGGGAGATTGTATACAACACAGGTTATTATGATTACGCAGGAACTATGCCGGCAGGAGCTAAAAGACAATCTAATATAGATGTGCTTCTTGACAGGGCATCTTCATTTGAGGGAACAAGCTACAGCGGACTTTTTAATTTCTTAAGATATATAGAAAGATTGCAGAAATACGACATAGATATAACCGACTCACAGGGTATGGGGGATAACGGCGACTCTGTAAGGGTAATGAGCATACATAAGAGCAAGGGTCTTGAGTTTCCGGTTGTAATTGTAGCCGGACTTAACAAGCAGATTAATAAAATGGATGCAAGAAGCAGGATTGTTATTGATAAAGAGCTGGGCATAGGTGCTGATTATGTTAATCTTGACCGCAAGACCAAGACATCTACTATTATAAAAGGGGCGATTGCAAGAAAGATTGTAAGAGATGGAATATCCGAGGAAGAAAGAGTTCTGTATGTTGCAATGACACGAGCAAGGGAAAAGCTTATTATGATGGGAAATGTCACTGACACAGACAAGGCAATGACAGGCTGGAATTCAATTGCTGATGAGATTAGAATGTCTGGAATATATTCTTATGCTGACTGCGAGAAGATAGACAAGTTCGCAGATATGGTAATTCCAGTTGTACTTACTGGAAAGGAATACAATAAAGGAGAATTCAATATAAAGCTTATTGGTGTGGAAGAAATTAATTCTTTATTGAACAAATCGGACATTGACCAGACCGGAATCCAAGCGGCAGATGAAAGTCAGGTAGGCGAAAAAACAGCCTATGGAACTTCGCCTTTAAAGGAGCTTCCGCCATATATTAAAGACCCTGATGCAGACAGAAAAGTAAAAGTAACTGTCAGTGAGTTAAAGAAAATGCAGAATGAAGCAGATTACGAGCAAAATGCTTTTGCGGCAGACAGTATCAAAAAGGCTGTGGGCATTATGGAGGCAGAAAGAATTAAAGAAGCGGCTGGCGGTGTTAAAGAAGCAGACGGCGGGACAGAACCTGAAGCTGCAGACGAATATATTCCAACAGTTCCTAAGTTTATAAGCAGTGAAGAAAAAGAGCTTGTAAGTAATGAACGTGGAACGGCATACCACAGGGTTATGGAATGTCTGAATTATTCAAAAGCTGGAAGCACTGAGGATATAAAGAATGAAATTGACAGAATGGTAAGAGAAGAAAAGCTGTCATTAAAACAAGCTGAATGCATAAAGCTTAAGGATATAGATACATTTGCAGGTTCATCAATAGGTGAAAGAATTAAGCGTGCATATGCTTACGGCGGGGTGAAAAGGGAACAGCCATTTGTATTTGAATATGACAGACAGCTTGTACAGGGGGTCATTGACCTGTATTTTATTGAGGACGGACAGCTTGTTATAGTTGATTATAAGACTGACCGGGTGTTAAGAGGCAGGGCAGGAGAGGACGAGCTTAGAAGAAGATATTCTATCCAGCTTGATTACTATGCTATGGCACTGTCACAGATAACAGGCTTAAAGGTTAAAGAAAAAGTAATATATTCCTTTGCACTGGGAAGAAGCTTAACTGTAGAGTAATTATCTGGAATAGGTAATAGAATAAACTGAGTAGTTTATAAAATAGTCCGGCACTAAGTAGTTGAATTAAATTGATGGATACTATATACTAGATTAGTTAAAGTGTAAAATGATTTAAGAAATGGAGAAATTATGTCAGATATTACAAGTGAAATTAAGAAAAGAAGGACATTTGCAATCATATCCCACCCGGATGCTGGTAAGACAACACTTACTGAGAAGTTCTTGTTATATGGTGGTGCTATTAATCTTGCTGGTTCTGTAAAGGGTAAGAAGACAGCGAAACACGCAGTATCAGACTGGATGGAGATTGAGAAGGAAAGAGGTATCTCTGTAACATCTTCAGTACTTCAGTTTAATTATGATGGATATTGCATTAATATTCTTGATACACCTGGACACGAAGATTTCTCAGAGGATACTTATAGAACTCTTATGGCTGCTGACTCAGCCGTAATGGTTATAGATGCTTCAAAGGGTGTTGAGAAACAGACTATTAAGCTTTTTAAAGTATGTGTTATGAGACATATTCCGATCTTTACATTTATTAATAAAATGGATAGAGAAGCCAACGACCCATTCGAGCTTCTTGATGAGATAGAAAATGTACTTGGAATTGCTACTTGTCCTATCAACTGGCCTATAGGCTGTGGTAAGGCATTTAAGGGTGTATATGACAGAAAGCAGAAAGAGGTATCACTCTTTAAGGCGGCAATGAATGGACAGAAGGAAGTAGATACTAAGAATATATCAATAGATGATGATGAGCTTAAGGCAGAGATTGGTGATGATTACTGGGCTAAGCTTGAAGAAGATGTAGAACTCTTAGATGGTGCAAGTGCAGAATTTGATCTTGCCAAGGTTCAGGCAGGAGATTTAACACCTGTATTCTTTGGTTCAGCACTTACTAACTTTGGTGTAGAGACATTTTTACAGCATTTCCTTGATATGACTACATCACCACTTCCACGTAATTCGTCAGTAGGTCTTATAGACCCATTTAAGGAAGATTTCTCTGCTTTTGTATTTAAGATACAGGCTAATATGAATAAGGCACATAGAGATAGAATTGCATTTATGCGTATATGTTCAGGAAAGTTCACTGCCGGTATGGAAGCTAACCACGTTCAGGGTGGCAAGAAGATAAGGCTTTCACAGCCACAGCAGATGATGGCACAGGAAAGACACATTGTAGAAGAAGCTTATGCAGGAGATATAATAGGTGTATTCGATCCGGGTATATTCTCAATAGGTGATACTATATGTACTTCTAATAAGAAGTTCCAGTTTGATGGAATTCCTACATTCGCACCGGAACATTTTGCAAGAGTAAGGCAGATTGATACAATGAAGCGTAAGCAGTTCATTAAGGGAATAAGCCAGATTGCACAGGAAGGTGCTATTCAGATATTTCAGGAATATAACACTGGAATGGAAGAAATTATTGTCGGTGTTGTCGGTGTACTTCAGTTTGAAGTTCTTGAATACAGACTTAAGAATGAGTACAATGTAGATATAAAGTTAGAGCCGCTTCCATATGAACATATCAGATGGATTGAAAATCCAGAAGAAGTTGATGTGAACAGAATTGTCGGTACTTCTGATATGAAGAAGATTAAAGACCTTAAGGGCAATCCGTTATTGGTATTTGCTAACAGCTGGTCAGTTAATATGGTGCTTGAACGTAATGAGGGACTTAAGTTATCTGAGTTTGGAAAGAACAACTAAATTGCAGATTTAATAAGGAACAAGGTGATTAGATGAACGTAAGCTACAGAGAGATTATAAAAAAAGCAGTAGCCATAGTACTTATGGCAGTCATTCTTGTATGTATGGTGACAGGACTTTCGTATACATTTACCGCTAAAGCAGATGATACAATTATTGCTACAGGTTATGTTAATTATGATGTAACAAGCCTTAGAATAAGGACAGCACCTGTTAATGGAAGTGTAATTACTAAAGTAGATGGTGGATTTAAGTTCGATATATACGAAGAAGTGAATACGAGTGCGACATATAAGTGGTACAGCATAGGTTTTTATCTCAACGGTGAATACACAAGAGGATATATAACATCAGAGTATACTACTAGGGAAGCAAAGTCAGATTATACACCAGATAATAATTTTGAAGATTATCTTGAGGCACAGAATTTCCCGGCTTCCTACAGGGAAAGCTTAAGGCAGCTTCACAGTGCATATCCATTATGGGTATTTGTAGCAGACCATAATGGAAGGGACTGGGATACTATGGTTAATGCCCAGAATGTATTAGGACGAAGCCTTATATACAGTTCGGCAGATGCTTCGTGGAAGTCTACGGCTGATGGCTGTTATGACTGGAATACAGGTGAGTATACAGAGCTTGACAGTGGTGGCTGGGTTCAGGCATCTGAGGGACTTGTGAAATATGCACTTGACCCAAGAAACTTTCTTGATGATACATACATATTTATGTTTGAAAGTCTTTCTTATGACTCATCAGTACATAATATAGACGGTGTGCGCAATATTATAAGCGGAACATTTATGGAGAATTCAAGCCACAATCTTGACGGCTATGACTATGCTTCACTGCTTATGTATGCAGGTGAAGTATCCAAGGTAAGCCCATATCACCTTGCAACAAGAATTATTCAGGAACAGGGTGCAGACGGACGAGGCAACCAGATATCTGGAAATGTAAGCGGATACGAGGGCTATTATAATTATTACAGCCAGAACGCTTATGCAAGCGGCGGTCTGTCAGCAGTCCAGAATGGTTTGAAATATGCCAGACAGACCGACAGCTCTAATATGAGGCCTTGGAATTCACGTTACAGGGCTGTTGTAGGTGGTGCTGTCAATCTTGGAAAATGGTACATTAACAAGGGTCAGGATACTATATATTATGAGAAGTTTGATGTTAAGAACTTCTCACACCAGTATATGACTAATGTGCTTGCACCAAGGTCAGAAGCGACAAGGGCTAAGAAGGCATATAGTTCATACACGCTTAATAATACAACATTTAAGTTTAACATTCCGGTATATGATAATATGCCATCGTCAAGATGTATAATACCAGATGGCAACCAGAGTGCGAATAACAGGCTTAGTTCATTATCAGTAGATGGTTATACATTAACTCCTACATTTTCATCTGATAATACTGATTACAGTCTCATTGTAGAAAATGATATTACAAGTGTTAATGTATCGGCAGGACTTATAGATGGCAATGCAACAGTAAGCGGACGTGGAAGCCACAGCTTAAGCGTTGGCAATAATGTAATCAATATTACTGTAACGGCTGAAAATGGTGACATAAAGACATATGTAATAAATATAACAAGAAAGTCTGCACAATCTGGTGGTAATACAGATGGTTTTAAGACAGATTATAATGTCGATTCATCAAAGAAGATAATGACTAAGATAGGTGTCGGAAGTCAGGCATCAAGTGTTCTTGATAATGTATCATACAGCAATGGCTGTTATGGAAAAATATTAAAGAATGACGGAAGCGAGAGAGGCGACACAGTAGTTACTGGTGATAAGTTAGTTGTATACAAGGCAGACGGAAGTGTATATGATGAATATTCTATAGTTATATATGGAGATGTTAATGGTGACGGAGTTATAGATTTATATGATTTCGTGGCTATTAAGAGAGCAGTTCTTGGAATTGGACAGCCACAGGGCAGTTATAAAGAGGCTGCGGATATTAACAGGGACGGAGTTATAGATTTGTATGATTTCGTTGCTATTAAAAGACACATATTAAATATAGGATATATCCAGCAGTAGTGACTGCAAGAAGAGAGGACATATATGAATAAGGTTAAAAAGATAATTTCAGCACTGCTTATTATATGTATGTGTGCTGTAATGGCTTTCGTGAATAAGACAGATATATTAGCGGCAGGAACAGCAAGAGTATCAATTGGTTCAGCAAGTGGTATGGTAGGCGATACCGTATCCATAGATGTGTCAATCAGTGCATCGAGCGGAATAGGTGGAGCTACAATATATGTATCCTATGACCCATCAATATTAGCATTAAGCGGAAGCTCAAGTAATTCGGGAACTGCGATGGTCAGTTTTATGGACGAGAGTACAGCAAGCAGCCAGTCAAAGACAATAACATTTAAGATTATCGGAGCTGGTACTTCAAGCCTTAATGTTATAGGTGATTCCAAGGTTATTGATATAGATATGCAGGCGTGCAGTATATCCAAATCGTCAGGTTCAGTTACAGCTTCTGCACCAGCCTCATATTCATCAGATAATACATTAAGTTCATTACAGATAAGTCCTGGTGTGTTATCGCCAGCATTTTCACCAGATGTAACTACTTATACAACATCTGTTGGTGCTGACTGTGCAAGTCTTACAGTAAGTGCAGTTCCTAATGATTCAAAGGCAACTGTAAGCGTATCTGGCAAGAGAATGGATCCAGGATTTAACACAACAACAATTACTGTAACAGCAGAAAATGGCAGTAAAAGAACTTATACAATAAAGACAACCAAGGAAACTAATTCAGCTTCTAATGAAAATAATCAGGCAACAGGTTCGGACTCATCTAATGGATCAACAGACAATAATAATATTCCTGATGTGCAGGATCCTAACAGTGAAGCAATACAAGAGCCGAATATTACAGTAGATAATGCTGAATATAAGATTGTATCTGCTAATGATGAACACCCACTTCCAGATGGCTATACTCCAACAGAGTATGATTATAATGGAACAAAGGTATCAGCAGGTGTTGGAATTGATACAGGAGTAACAATTGTCTATCTTGAAAGTACAGATGGCAAAGGTGAGAGCGGTTATTATGTATACGATTCGGTGAGAAAGACATTTTCACAATTCGTAGAAGTAAGCCAGCCACAATTTACATACTGCATACTTGCCATAGATGAAGCTTCTATGGAACTTCCAGAAGGCTATGATGTTGGAAGAACAGTAATCAATGGCAAAGAAGTCGATGCCCTTCTTGACAGAACAGGCAACTACGCATTATTCTACGGCGTAAGCTCTACAGGAGAAACAGGCTGGTTCAGATACAATGTCAATGATGGCACAATACAAGGCTACGCCGGTTACAATATGGCAGATGAACAGGTAATCAACACCAACACAAAGACAGCTGACAGTGATAAGGCATTTAATACAGTCAGCAGTTATATATTCGTTATATTAGCAGTCCTTGCTGTTGTAATAATAGCATTAATAGTTGTAGTTATAGCCTTAAGCATTAAGCTTTCAAAGAGCAAAAAAGCCTTCGTAGGAGCAATGGACGGCTACGAAGACGAAGATATAGACGAGGAAGACTTAGACGATATGGAACTTGAAGATGATGAAGAAGATATCTTATATGATGACTTAGAAGAAGATATAGATGAAGAAGTATCTGATGATGCCGTCCCATATCAGTCATCAACCACAAAAGATCTCCCCGAAGAATACAATGAGTCTGAAGAACTGGAACTAGAAGAAATAGACGATAAATAATAAATATCTATCGTCCACCATAAACAGACAGCAAATAGTTAAATCATAATCAGATAATAAATAGGTGACAATAACCACAACAGTCTGACAATAGAGCCTCAATCCCCAGTCCCCGCTTTACTGGCTTGTCCAGTAACAGGGGACATCCCCTTTTTGTAAATCTATTGTCCGGCTGTTTTTTTACGCAAAAATCCCCCATCTCTATTTCATTCCTAATCCACTGAAATATATTTTAAAGCTATTCAAATATAATATATTGACAAATATATTTTACTATGCTATAAAATCTACTTAATAAATAAAACAAAATATACCAATGGTTGAAAGACAGCCAGCGATGCTAAAGCTGATAGAAGCATAAGAAGACGCTGGGGAGCCGCCGGTCCTTAGCTGGCAGTTCCAACTGGCAGCTTAGTACCGCTGCGAGCGACACGCAGTGCAAACGTGTCTTTGTTGCTTCTATTCGCTTTAACAACGCGTCCGGGGTCCGTCTATCTTCCACCCCCATCAATTTAAAGAAGGAGATGTACAAGAATGATATCTAAATTACACCAACTAAATTTACACGACAAAATAAAATACATTTACGCTACTGTAATTAAATTTATGATTTTATCAGGAATCGTAAGCATAATTGGTTTATCTCTTCTGGATATAAGATTTAATTCTTATGTAAAAGGGGCTCAGAAAGCAAATAATGCTGCTAAAGAAAGTATTATAGATATTAGTTCTGCTGCCCGCAATATAAGAGAGATGGCATTAAATGACGACAGTTCAACTTATGAGAATTATAAGAATAATGTTAAGACAGTTCTTACAGACTCCCAGACACAGCTTGATATTATAAAGAATACCAATATAATAGATGATGATTTGTATAACCAGTATGTTAAAGCACTTAATGAATGGGGCAATATCGGTTACGATATAATTAACCAGATTGAAAAGGGCGACCTTGCAAGTGCCAAGAATAAAATCCACACAGTATGTACACCTGCACTTAACAATCTTATGAGTATTGCGGATAAAATGGAGGATGAAACCAACAAAGAGGCGGATCAGGCAATATTGTTAAGCAATGTTGTGGCAGTCATAGGCGGTGTGGCTATTGTGTTATTTATTGTAATAGCGAGCCTTATATCAAAGAAAATAGGTGCTAAGATTACAGAGATGATAATAGAACCATTAAGGGATATAGATAATGTAGCTAAAGACCTTGCTAATGGTAACCTGCACAGTGAGCTTACATACCATTCAGATGATGAATTAGGAACATTAGCCCACAGTCTGCGTAAGTCAATAAGAACATTAAGTTCATATGTTGATGATATTAAAAGGTCAATGCAGGAATTCTCACATGGTAACTTTGATGTTAAGCCAGAAGTTGAGTGGAAGGGTGATTTTGAGGAAATATTACATGCATTTATGAGCTTTGAAGCAAGTATGGCAGATCTTGTAAAGAACCTTCAAAGAGTAGCTGACCAGGTGGCAGAAGGTTCAGAACAGATAGCCGCAAGCTCAACAGAGCTTGCAGAAGGAGCAACTAATCAGGCGGCTTCTGTTGAGGAGCTTACAGCTTCCCTTGCAAGTGTATCAGAAAGAGTTGCACAGAATTCACAGAACGCCAGAGCAATAAGTGGCAGGGTAGATGAACTTGGAACACAGCTTTATGAGAGCAATGGTAAGATGAGCGAGATGGTTACATCAATGAGTGAAATTGAAAAGGCTTCCAAGGAAATCAGCAAGATAATAGAAACTATCAACCAGATAGCTTCACAGACTAATCTTCTGGCACTGAATGCGTCTATAGAGGCGGCAAGAGCTGGCGATGCAGGAAAAGGTTTTGCGGTAGTTGCAGATCAGGTATCAGCACTTGCGGCACAGAGTGCAGAAGCTGCCAAGGAGTCAGCTTCATTAATAGATACATCTGTTGCAGCAGTCGAGAAGGGCATGGTTATTGCCAATGATACAGCTTCCCAGCTTGGTGCAGTAGTGGACAATTCAAGACATATAGTTGATGAAGTTAATAATATTGCAGATGTTCTTAATACACAGACAGAGGCAATTAAGCAGGTTGATGATGGTGTAGAAGCTATCAATGATGTTGTACAGACTAATTCTGCCACATCACAAGAGTGTGCCGCTGCAAGTCAGGATATGAGTACACAGGCAGACACATTAAGGGGACTTATTGCAACACTTAAAATAGCACATTTTAAGAAAAATAATAATAAATAATAAATAAAAGGCAGTAAAAGCATAAGTAACAGAGTAAAATATATTCTCTATACATAGTAGATATGTAATGAGAATATATATTAAAAGCTTTTACTGCTTTTTGTTGTAAGAATATATGTTCTGATTTATAATGAATTAAAAAAGTATAACATTACTAGACAGGTTATGGACAGAACATTGAACAATATATTATATGAAACATCGGAATATGAAGATTACGAGGCATTTGTTAATGCTAAAGATAAGATAATTGGCAAGGCACATAATAACAAAGGGATAGGGACATTGTCAGAAAAGACACTTCACGCTGTCCTTAAGCTGTATTATGAGCCTGATGAGGACAAGCACGAGGTCGCTATGAGCGGTTATTATGCTGATATATATAATGACAAAGGAATAATAGAGATACAGACACGCCAGCTTAATAAACTGAGGGATAAGCTTTCGGTATTTCTACAAGATTACCACGTTACTGTGGTGTATCCGCTTCCATTTAACAAGTGGTTAAGCTGGGTTAATCCTGATAATGGAGAGGTTCAGGGCAGGAGAAAGTCGCCAAGACATTTTACGGAATATGATGCATTTTACGAGTTATATAAGATAAAAAGCTATCTGAAAAATCCTAATCTTTCAATCAATCTTGTGCTTATGGATATGGAAGAATATAAGCTTCTTAACGGCTGGAGTTATGATAAGAAAAGAGGTTCAACAAGATATGACAGAGTACCGGTTGGGATAAGAAGAATAGTAAAGTTTGACAGGATAGAGGATTATATGCAGTTAGTTCCAGCGGATTTGAAGGAAGATTTTACGGTGAAAGACTTTGCCATGGCGGCTGGGGTCAGTGTTGAAGCGTCAAGATATACGCTTAATATTCTTAATTATCTTGAGATAGTAAAGCGTACTGGCAGAGTAAAGAATGGGTATGTCTATAACGTCACAGAAGAATTTTAATATAATGAGCGCAAAAGAAAAGGAAGCGGCTGCGAAGCAGACATTTACTTTTCTTGCGCCATTAACGAACGAACAGCCATGCGAAGCAGGGCGGGATAGCGCGTAGCGCGGGTTCGTGAGTGTACGGGTTAAGAAAGAGTAAATTATGATATAATGAGCGCAAAAAATACGCAGAAATATGATATATAAGGAGGCACAGATATGTATGTAATTAAAGATAATACATTTAATATATCAGTAAGAAATCTGGTTGAATTTATGTGCCTTGGTGGGGATATTGATAACAGGGATACAGGTGTTGCTGATGTTAAGGTTATGCAGGAGGGTGCGAGGCTTCACAGGAAAATCCAGCACTCTATGGGTTCTAATTACAGGGCAGAGGTGCTTCTTAGGAATAAAGAGGAGCTGACATCAGAGGGTGGAATTGAATACGAGCTTAGAATAGAGGGCAGGGCAGACGGAATAATAGCTGACATTGAGGAAGATGAGGATGGCAATAAGCTGCCGATAGGTGAGGTTACAATTGATGAGATTAAGACTATGCAGTCAGATGTAGGAAAGCTTAAAGAGCCGGTGTATGTGCATAAGGCACAGGCTATGGTGTACGCTTATATATATTTAACAAGGTATAATCTGGAGAGCATTAATGTACAGCTTACTTACTGTAATACAGAAACTGAGAAAATAGTAAGATTTAAAGAGCAATATGACAGTGAGTCAATTATAAAATGGTACAGAGAACTTGTAGCTGGCTTTAAAAAGTGGATGGATTATGTATTTGATGAAAGGGCAGAAAGGAATGCTTCAATTCAGAAACTGCATTTTCCATTTGAGTACCGTGAGGGGCAGAAGAAGCTGGTTGCGAGTGTATACCACACGGTAAAAGAACAGAAGGTGTTATATATACAGGCACCGACAGGAGTAGGAAAGACTATATCAACAGTATATCCAGCCGTGCAGTCGTGCAGTAATGGCTTAACTGACAAGATATTCTATCTTACCTCCAAGACAATAACGAGAACGGTAGCCGAGGAAACATATGCGATACTAAGAGATGCAGGACTGCATTTTCGCACAGTGACACTGACGGCGAAGGATAAAATATGTCATCTTGATGAGCACAACTGTAATCCAGAGGTGTGCGAGTATGCAAGGGGGCATTTTGACAGGGTAAATGAAGCTGTTTACGATATAATCACTAATGAAGCGGTAATTAACAGGGATACGATATTGCAGTATTCAGTGAAGCATAAGGTGTGTCCGTATGAAATGTCGCTTGATGTTTCATACTGGTGTGATGGAATAATATGCGATTACAATTATGCTTTTGATCCAGATTCTTCATTAAAAAGATATTTTGGTGATGGCGGCAAAGGCAATTATGTATTTCTTGTAGATGAGGCACATAATCTTGTTGACAGGGCAAGGGAGATGTATAGTGCAACGCTTGTCAAGGAAGATTTTCTTGCCTGCAAAAGAGTAGTTAAGGATATGGACAAAAGGCTGGCTTCATACCTTGAAAAATGCAACAAATATCTTCTTGAATTAAAGAGAGCCTGTGATAAAGAATATATAATAATAGATGATTACTGTGGCACATTTTTAGCTAATCTGCAATCGTGTTATTCGTATATGCAGAAGTTCTTGGATAAGAATAAAGGAAAGCCGGTGTGCGATGAGATAATAGAATTCTTCTTTAAGATAAGACATTTTATTAATATGTATGACTGCATAGATGAGAAGTATGTTATATATGCTGAGCATATCGATGACGGTGACTTTGCACTTCATCTGTACTGTGTTGACCCGTCAGGACAGTTATCGCAGAGATTAAGTCAGGGAATATCGACAATAATGTTCTCGGCGACACTTCTTCCAGTGAATTATTTTAAGGAAATGCTTTCAGGAAATGCAGATGACTATGCTGTGTATGCACATTCGCCGTTTGATACTGATAATAAGAGAGTGCTTATTGGACGTGATGTTACAAGCAGGTATACGAGGCGTAATTATAATGAGTACACCAAGATTGCAGGTTATATCCACACACTTACGCAGTCGAAGCAAGGCAAATATATGATATTCTTTCCTTCTTACAGCTATATGAGAGAGGTGTATGATATATATATACAAAAATATGCCTGCAATGTTATAGATCTGCACGATGTTGAGGATGGAAGCTACATTTATCATCTCTCTGAGGGAGAAAATGTATTGATACAGGATAATAATATGACGGAAGCCGATAAAGAGAATTTCTTGTCAGTATTTATGGATAATACAAGTGGAAATGTCACGGGCTTTTGTGTGCTTGGCGGTATATTTTCTGAGGGAATTGACCTAAGGGATAAGTCACTTATAGGGGCGTGTATTGTAGGAACAGGCATACCTATGATATGCAGACAGCGTAATATATTAAGAAATTATTTTGACAGTATAGGTAAGAATGGCTATCAGTATGCGTATGTATTTCCGGGAATGAACAAGGTGCTGCAGGCGGCTGGAAGAGTTATAAGAACTGCAGATGACAAGGGTATAATACTTCTGTTAGATGACCGTTTTATGACACAGGAATACCAGATGCAGTATCCAAGGGAATGGGATAAAGTGTATCCTGTAGATATTAATAATACAGGAAAATGTATTGAGGATTTCTGGAGATTATAAGGCATATGGGGAATTATGAGGGAATTTGTCAATTGTGGTGAGATTTGGCAAGTAATATGTTGAGAAATTGTCAGACATATGCTATTATTCTAGTATAAATACGGACTGTGACAATTAATTATATGATTATTTATATTGGAGAGAACTATGGGAGAGAATGAAATCAGGAATTTAGCGGATTCCCATGCGGGAATAGATGAATGGAAGAAAGCTGGATTTAACGAACTTCAGGTGCTTGAGATTACTAAAGGTAATGATAATGGCGTTGATATTTCTATATATGCCAGTCCCGAATATAATTCAAGGCAGATGAAGGTTATAAGAATGGCACTTGAGGAAGGAATTGATGTAAGTGCTATGGCAGATCCGGAGTATAATTATATGCAGATGGAGCAGATTAAAGAAGGTATAAAAGAGGGTATTGATTTATCGCTTATATGCAATCCGAAGTACGATTATTCTGTTATGAGAGAGATTCGTCTTGCATTAAAGTACAGATTTGATCTTACAAGATATGCAAAGCTTGGATATTCTGGTGAGGTGTTAAGACAGATAAGACTGGCTAAGAGAGATGATGTTGATTTAACATTTTTTGTTGATGAGAATTTCGATGCACACCAGCTTAACGAGATTAGAATAGGATTGTTAAAATGTGTAGATGTATCCAAGTATATGCTTCACGAATATACAGCAGACCAGATGAGACAGTTAAGGTTGGGACTTGAGGCTGGAATAGATATTACCAAGTATAATATGATAGGTTTCTCCTCAGGACAGATGGAACAGATAAGATTAGGAGAAGAAGAAGGAATAGACGTAAGTCCATATGCAGATCCATTTATCAATGCTGTCCAGATGAAAGAGATGAGAGAACAGATTGAGAATGATGGCAAGGTTCAGGAAGAACCACAGCTTAATGAACTTCAAAGTCAGGAGATATTGCTTGGACTTCAGAGTGGTGTAGATGTAAGCGTATACGCCGATGCAAGATATACTTGCAGACAGATGGAGCAGATAAGAATAATGCTTGAGAGGGGTCTTGATCCTTCGGAATTATTAGTATATAAAGACCAGTAATTAAGGACATACATATAAGGGGAATTCGATTATAAAGATGACATAAGACAATGTGCTATGGTTGATTGGAGGAGTCAGAATTGAATGATGTACTTAGAGAACAGATACAGTTAAATACCAAAGAAGTAGTTGTCAATGTTGATAATGATCATATGAAAGCAAGTATAGTCCTTAATGGCATAGGCAGTGATGAAGCTTATACATATGAGGAGATTGCAGACAAGCTTTCACAGGCAGGTGTGCGTACAGGAATTAATGAAGCGAGAATACGCGAAGTTATTCTTAATAAGCTGTACGATATTGAAATCGTGGTAGCAGAAGGCAAAAGTGCAGTTAACGGTACTGATGGTTATTACAACTTCTTCTTTGATTCAGAGTATGAAAGAGATAATAAGCCTACATTAAGAGAAGATGGTTCTGTTGATTATTTTAATGTAAAGCTTTTTGAGAAGGTTAATAAAGATGATAAGCTTGCAGAGTATATAGAACCTACCAAGGGTGAATTTGGATATGACGTATTTGGAAAGCTTTTAGTTCCAAAGCCAGGAAGACCAGGACCTAAGTTAAGAGGCAAGGGCTTTACAGTGTCAGAGGACGGCAAGTCTTATTATGCCCAGTTAAGCGGCAAAGTAGAATATCGTAACTACGACCTTAATGTAAGTAATGTATATAATGTCAGCGGTGATGTTGATGTTGGAACAGGAAGCATAGATTTTAATGGTGACGTAGAGATTAACGGAAGTGTCAGAGGCAGTGTCAAGATACACGCTATGGGTAATATATACATAGGCGGATATGTTGAAGATGCAGATATATGGTCAGGGCAGGATATTATTATCCAGGATGGTGTTAATGCAGGTGAGAACGGAAGAATTGAAGCTATGGGCAATATATCAGCAAGGTTTTTCGAGAATGCACATATTATAAGCCATAGTGATATAAAGTGTGATTATATGCTTAATACAACAGCTTTGGCATATGGCGGGATATATCTTGAGGGCAAGAGAGGTTCTGTAATAGGCGGAGATGTCACAGGCGTAAGGGGCATATGTATTAAAGCTTGTGGAAGTGAGTCTTATTCTAAGACTGTATTAAGAGTTGGTGTAACTAAGGAGATAAGCAGTGAATATGCCAAGGTGCTTATGGTGCTTAAGGATATAGATACGCAGATAGACAGATTTAATCAGGCTTTACAGAAGCTTGATATATTAAAGAAGGCAGGTTCTGATAAGTTTGATGAAACACTTAACAGAAAGCTGTTGCAGTCAAAGATTGTTAAGACAGCAGAGAAAGCCAAATATGAAGAAAAAAGCCGTAATCTTTATACACTTGTAAGGGAGTCAGACAGGGCAGTTGTAAGGATTGATAAGAATATATATCCAGGAAGCCGTGTATTTATGGGCGATAAGACGTATGTTCCTAGTACCGTATTTACGCATATTGCTTTAAAGAAGACTTCACAGGGTGTATTGATAAGAAATTATGATTCTATGTAGTGAGAATATATTTACAGAGGTTAGTTTATGATAGAAGAGGTTGTTTCAATAGAGCTTCCCGTGCATGAGAGAATGGTTATTAAGAAGAACAGGCTCACACCGAAAGATTATGCTGGCGAGCCTGTTCCAAGAATATCTATTGTTACAGGAATACATGGTGATGAGCTTGATGGGCAGTATGTGTGCTACGAAGTCATAAGACGTGTTAATAATAATCTGGAAAGATTAAAAGGAATTATAGATATATATCCAGATGTAAATCCCCTTGGAATAGATACAGGTTCAAGGGGAATTCCTATGTTTGAGCTTGATATGAACAGAGTATTTCCAGGTGATAATAATGGAGCTGTGGCAGAGAGTGTTGCGGCAGGAATTGTCAACGATATAATTGGAAGTGATTTCTGTCTTGATATTCATTCAAGCAATATATTTGTAAGAGAGATGCCGCAGGTAAGACTAAATGAAGAAAATGCGGAAAGACTGCTTCCATTTGCAAAGATGTTAAATGCGGATTTTGTATGGATATTTTCATCAATAACAGTGCTTGATGCGACACTGGCATACAGCCTTAATCATCTTGGTGTACCTACGCTTGTAGCAGAGATGGGCGTTGGTAACAGAATTAACAGGGAATACAGCCAGCAGCTTATTGATGGAATATTTAACCTTATGAGTAATCTTGGAATATGGGAAATACCAGAGGCTGATAATAAAATAGCTGTCAGAGAGCCTATTATCTCAACAGAGGGGGAAGTTAATTTCCTGACAGCGAAGGAAAGCGGAATATTTGTTCCATCTATTAATTCATGTGGCAATATCCATATGGGAGATGCCATAGGCGACATAATAGAGCCAATAGAGGGAAGGATAATCCAGCATATTGAATCTCCGGTAGATGGTATTGTATTCACATTGAGGGAAAATCCAGTTGTATACAAGGGGGCACTTCTTGCGAGAGTACACGGAGGAAGAGTGTAATGAAAAAAGAAGTTTTATATAGTCTTAAGGGAATATACAGAGAGAATTTTGAGATAGAAGGCTACAGATTTGGACACGGCGAGAAATCAGCCTGTATAGTCGGTGCTATGAGGGGTAATGAGATACAGCAGTTATATATATGCTCACAGCTTATAAAGGTGTTAAAAGACCTTGAAATGAGAGGTGCAATATCGCATAACCACGAGATTTTAGTAATTCCGTCAGCTAACAGATTTTCTATGAATGTTGAAAAGAGGTTCTGGCCTGTAGATAATACAGATATTAACAGAATGTTCCCTGGTGATGAAGCGGGAGATACTACCAAGCAGATAGCTGCTGCAATATTTGAAAGCAGTAAGGGCTACAGCTATGGAATACAGTTTGCAAGCTTTTATATGCCGGGAGATTTCATACCTCATGTACGTATGATGGAAACGGGGTATCAGAGTGCGAGCCTTGCCAATCTTTTTGGACTGCAGTATGTTGTTATAAGAAAGCCAAAGCCTATGGATACGGCAACGCTTAATTATAGCTGGCAGATGAATGGAACAAATGCTTTTTCGATATATACAAACAGCACAGATATGGTTGATGAAAAGTCTGCAAGACAGGCAGTATCGTCAGTGTTAAGATTTCTTACGAGAATGGGAATATTAAAATATAATAATCACAGTGGTTACATAGCAAGTGTCATTAACGAGTATGATTTATCAGCCGTTAAGACATATGATGCAGGTTTTTACAAAAGGCTTAAAGAACCGGGGGATCCGGTTGTCCATAATGAGGTAATAGGTCAGGTTATTGATCCGTGTGAGGGATATGTCAAGAGTGAGATATTATCACCGACAGATGGCATAGTATTCTTTGCACATACAGCCCCTCTTGTTATGGGTAATGAAGTTGTATACAAGATTATAAGACGTATGCATGAATAGTGTATACAATATAGAAATATACACAACATTGTTCTTGTGTCTTGTTTCTTTAGTAATGATATGATAAAATATTCTACATTCTTGTTGAAATAGTAGTGACAGGAGTACAGCTGATTAAGAAAGGAAATAATTAAAATGAGTGGCGTTAAAAGAGTTTTTGTTGAGAAAAAGAAACCTTTTGCTGTTAATGCAAAGGAGTTACACGATGAAATCACAGGTTATCTCGGTATTAAGACAATTACAGATGTAAGGGTGCTTATCAGATATGATATTGAGAATCTTTCTGATGAGACATATAAGAAAGCACTTACAACAGTATTTGCAGAACCACCTGTTGATGATGTGTATGAGAATGAATTTAAGGCTTCAGATGATGATTTTGTATTTTCTGTAGAATATCTTCCGGGACAGTTCGACCAGAGAGCTGATTCGGCAGAGCAGTGTGTTAAGTTCCTTAATGAGAATGAAACTCCTGTAATTAAGACTGCAACTACTTATATTATATCAGGCAAGCTTACAGATGATGATAAGGCTAAGATTAAAAACCATTGTATCAATCCGGTAGATTCAAGAGTAGCTGATGAGAAGCTTCCAGATACACTTGTTACTAAGTTTGATACACCAGCAGATGTTGTTGTATTTGATGGCTTCAAGGATATGAGCGGGGACAAGCTTAAGGAATTATATGATTCACTTGGCCTTGCTATGACATTTAAGGATTTCAAGTTCATTCAGGATTACTTCAAGAATGAAGAGAACAGAGATCCATCTATGACAGAAATCAGAGTTCTTGATACATACTGGTCTGACCACTGCCGCCACACAACATTTGCTACAGAATTAAAGAATGTAGAATTTAAGGACGGATATTACAGAGCTCCTATGGAAGAAACTTACAATAAGTATCTTGCTGACAGAGCTGTTATATATAAAGACAGAAAAGATAAGTTCGTATGTCTTATGGATTTAGCCCTTATGGGTATGAAGAAGTTAAAGGCAGAAGGCAAGCTTGAAGATCAGGAAGAGTCTGATGAGATTAATGCCTGCTCTATAGTTGTTCCTGTTGAGATTGACGGAAAGACAGAGGAGTGGCTTGTAAACTTCAAGAACGAAACTCATAACCACCCAACAGAGATAGAGCCATTTGGTGGTGCTGCTACCTGCCTTGGTGGAGCTATAAGAGATCCACTTTCAGGACGTACATATGTATATCAGGCTATGCGTATCACAGGTGCGGCAGACCCTACAGTTCCGGTAGCAGATACACTTCACGGCAAGCTTCCACAGAGAAAGATTGTTACAGAAGCAGCTCACGGCTACAGCTCATATGGTAACCAGATTGGTCTTGCTACAGGTTATGTTAAAGAAATATACCACCCAGATTATGTTGCTAAGCGTATGGAGATTGGTGCGGTTATAGCGGCAGCTCCAAGAAGCGCAGTTAAGAGAGAGAATTCTGATCCAGGAGATATTATTATCCTTCTTGGTGGACGTACAGGACGTGATGGCTGTGGTGGTGCTACAGGTTCATCTAAGGTTCACACAGAGGAGTCTATAGAGACTTGTGGAGCAGAGGTTCAGAAAGGTAATGCACCTACAGAGCGTAAGATGCAGAGACTTTTCAGACGTCCGGAAGTAACTAAGCTTATTAAGAAATGTAATGACTTTGGTGCAGGCGGTGTATCAGTTGCAATCGGTGAACTTGCAGCAGGTCTTACAGTAGATTTAGATAAAGTTCCTAAGAAGTATGAAGGTCTTGACGGAACAGAACTTGCTATATCAGAGTCACAGGAAAGAATGGCAGTTGTTGTTGACCCAGCAGATGTTAAAGCATTTTTAGAGTATGCCACAGAGGAGAACCTTGAAGCTGTTGAGGTTGCAGTTGTAACAGAAGAACCAAGACTTGTACTTAACTGGAGAGGCAAGGATATCGTTAATATTTCAAGAGCTTTCCTTGATACTAACGGTGCACATCAGGAGACATCAGTACTTGTAGATATCCCAGATGACAAGGCTAATTACCTTGAAGCTAAGCCAGTAGATGATGTTAAGGGCAGATGGCTTAAGACACTTGCAGACCTTAACGAGTGTTCACAGAAGGGACTTGTTGAAAGATTTGATGGTTCAATCGGTGCTGGTTCAGTACTTATGCCATTTGGTGGAAAGTACCAGCTTACAGAGACACAGGCTATGGTTGCCAAGCTTCCAGTGCTTAAGGGCAAGTGCGATACAGTAACTATGATGGCTTATGGATTTGACCCATATCTTTCTAAGTGGAGTCCATATCACGGAGCTATGTATGCAGTAACAGACTCAGTTGCCAAGATTGTTGCGGCTGGTGGTGATTACAGCAAGATTAGATTTACATATCAGGAATATTTCAGAAGAATGACAGAAGATCCTTCAAGATGGAGCCAGCCATTTGCAGCACTTCTTGGTGCATATGAGGCACAGATTGGCTTAGGACTTCCATCAATCGGTGGTAAGGATTCTATGTCAGGAACATTTGAACATATAGATGTACCACCTACATTATGCTCATTTGCTATTGATGTAGCTAAAGAGCAGGATATTATCACACCTGAATTAAAGAAAGCTGGCAATATACTTGTAAGATTTGACATTGAAAGAGATAAATATGACCTTCCTGTATTCTCACAGATTAAGGAATTATATTCATCTATCCACGAAGCTATTAAGAGCAAGGCAATTGTGTCTGCATATGTTCTTGATGCTAACGGCTTAGTTCCAGCAATAAGCAAGATGGCATTTGGTAATATGCTTGGTGTTGCTGTTGAGCCATCTGTATCAAAGGAAGAATTATTCGCACCAGCATATGGCTGTATAGTAGCAGAAGTAGACAGCTCTAAGCTTTCAGAGATTAAGGCAGCTTATACTAAGGTTGGTACAGTAACAGAAGAAGCTAAGTTTACATATGAAGATGTTTCAATCAATATTGAGGAAGCATTAAGTGTATGGAAAGATACATTAGAGGGTGTATTCCCAACAAAGGTTTCTAAGGAAACTGATAGGGTTGAGTCACCTGTATATTCAAAGGGCAATGTATATGTATGCAAGAATAAGGTTGCGAAGCCAACAGTATTTATACCAGTATTCCCAGGTACTAACTGTGAATATGACAGTGCCAGGGCGTTTGAGAGAGCTGGTGCAGATACTATTGTCAAAGTATTCAAGAACCTTGATGCTGCAAGCATAAGAGAATCTGTTGATGAATTTGAAAAAGCAATTAACCAGTCACAGATTATTATGTTCCCAGGTGGATTTTCAGCAGGTGATGAACCAGATGGTTCTGCTAAGTTCTTTGCAACAGCCTTCCGCAATGCTAAGATGAAGGAAGCAGTTGAGAAGCTCCTTAATGAAAGAGATGGTCTTGCACTTGGTATATGTAATGGTTTCCAGGCTCTTATCAAGCTCGGATTAGTACCTAATGGCAAGATAACAGGACAGGATTCTAATTCACCTACACTTACATTTAACACAATTAACCGTCACATCTCTAAGATGGTATATACAAAGGTTGTTACTAATAAGAGTCCTTGGCTTGCAGAAGCAAAGCTTGGCGGAGTATACTGCAATCCAGCTTCACATGGTGAAGGAAGATTTGTTGCACCTAAGGAATGGCTTGATAAGCTCTTTGAAAATGGTCAGGTAGCAACACAGTACTGTGACCCGGAAGGTAATGTATCTATGGACGAAGAATGGAATGTCAATGGCTCATATATGGCTATTGAGGGTATCACAAGCCCGGACGGAAGATGCTTAGGTAAGATGGCACATTCTGAAAGACGTGGTGATTCGGTAGCTATTAATATCTATGGAGAACAGGATATTAAGATATTCGAGTCTGGTGTTAAGTACTTTAAGTAAATAGAATAACTATCTGTGCGTAAGAACAGAATATTGTAAATTATAAAATCCTGATGTATATTATACGGGTAAGCCTTGACTGACAAAGGTTTGTATAGTGTACATCAGGAGTTTTTTATGTAGAATCAGGATAATAAAAAGTAATAAAAAGCTGTTGACAAAATAATTGAGTTAGATTATTATAATGATAGTTAGTAACAGCTAACGCATATGCCTTTATATTTATTTAACGGGTCCTCGACCCGTTTATTTAAAAGTCATAGGTTAGTAATAACTAACACAAGTTAGAATAAAACTAACAGTGAGATGTATACTATATATCTATTTCGCAGGATAAGGAGGACTAATATGAGTGTAGTTATAATTGGTGGTAACGAATGTATGGTATGTCAATATGAGAAGATATGTAAACAGCACGGCTGTAAGGCTAAGGTATTTGTTAAGGAGAAGAGTAGCTTTGGCAAAAAAATTGGCAATCCTGACCTTATGATACTTTTTACTAACACAGTATCACACAAAATGGTACATAGTGCTGTTACAGAAGCAAAGAGCAAGGACATTAGGATTGTGCGTTCACATTCAAGCAGTGCTTCATCACTTAATGCAGTTCTTCAGGAATATGTAGCAGACGGAAAGGCTTGTTAATTGTAACTGACACAGACAGCAGGCAGAGTAATGCGTAATATAAGGAATGGAGATTATATGCTTAGAAAGCTGGAGAATGAGATTGTAAAAGAATGTGCACCTACATTGGCTGGAATTAAGATGGCTAATCTTTTTAATTATAGATTTGTATCAGAAGATGAATTCGATTCTGAGATTAAGACTGCCAATATGAACCTTAATGAGAAGGGCGTATATATAGAAGTCTTAAGAAAGACAGATATGAGTTCATTGATATATGTATACAGACCAAGTATGTTATTTAAGGCAGTCAATAATGATGATGTATGGAATATATTATCCAGCTATGGATACATAGAACGAAGTATACAGGCATGTATTAATACACTTAAGAAACGTCTTATGACACAGCCTTGTTTTCCACACGAGATAGGTTTATTTCTTGGATATCCTGTAGAAGATGTAAAGGAGTTCATTTTTAATAAAGGACAGAACTGCAAATGTTGTGGTGTGTGGAAGGTATATTACAATGAACAGGAAAGTGTCAGAACATTTGCAAGATTTAAGAAATGTTCTGAGGTATATCAGAAGGTCTTTATAGGAGGACGAACATTAAATCAGTTGACCGTGAATATATGATTCACTCAACATATATGTGCACAAGCATTAAATTAAAGCAATAATGGAGGAATGATAATGAGTAAAGTTGCAGTTGTATATTGGAGCGGAACAGGTAATACAGAGGCTATGGCCAATGCTGTTGCTGAGGGAGCAAAGGAAAAAGGAGCAGAAGTAACATTATTCACTGCTTCAGAATTCTCATCAGCAAAGGTTGCAGAATTCGACGGAATAGCTTTCGGATGCCCTGCTATGGGAGCAGAAAATCTTGAAGAGTCAGAATTTGAGCCGATGTTTACAGACTGTGAAGCGGCACTTTCAGGAAAGAAGATAGCACTCTTTGGTTCTTACGGCTGGGGAAGCGGAGAATGGATGGATGACTGGGCAGAAAGAAGCAGGAATGCTGGTGCTGACCTTAGCTGTGACCCGGTAATCTGTAATGAAGCTCCTGATGATGAAGCTGTAAGTAATTGCAAGGATCTTGGTGCTTCTCTTGCATAATCAGAGTGTATGTACAATTAAGAATATGCATAGTTAATGTATGTGTATAATCAGATATGTGCATAATATAAAGTAATATAATGAATATATTAATAAGTGACATATTTATTCTGGACACTTCCCAATATAATATTAATAAGTGAGTAATGACCGCATACATATTAATTTTACTGTATATGTATGCGGTTATTATGTGAAAATTAATAATATGAAAATTTTCTTAAAATGGTAATTGACATCTAATAAGTGTTAGTATATACTAACACAGTAGCAAATGAAAAACATTATCAACATAGATACAGATAGGAGTGATAAGTTATGCCATTATCAATGATAGGTGAGGGAGAGACAGCAACAATCACAAGGATTGGTGGGAAAGAAGAGACGAGAAGATTTCTTGAGAATCTAGGCTTTGTAGTTGGAGCTATAGTGACGGTCATTTCTAAGACTGGCGGTAATGTTATAGTTAATATTAAAGAATCACGAGTAGCTATAGGAAGCGATATGGCTTCAAAGATTATGGTATAAAGACTTGAGTTTCAAGCCTCTATATAGATATTCACAATATTTTAATGAGAAGGAGAGATTAAGATGACTTTAAAGGAAGTTGCTGTTGGTCAGACTGTTAAAGTTGCTAAGCTTAATGGTGAAGGTCCGGTTAAGAGAAGAATTATGGACATGGGAATCACTAAAGGCGTAGAAGTCTATGTCAGAAAAGTTGCACCATTGGGAGATCCAATAGAAGTAACAGTACGAGGATATGAGTTATCACTTCGTAAGGCAGATGCAGCTATGATAGAGGTAAATTAATATTTATTTTTTTGCCAAAAGGTTAGCATTAACTAATTATAGCAAGCATAATCTAAATGAAGAAAGTTACAACTAATTATTAACTCATTAAGAAAAGAGGTAAAAGAATGTCAATTAAGATTGCATTAGCAGGTAACCCTAACTGCGGTAAAACAACATTGTTTAATGCTCTTACAGGTTCTAACCAGTTCGTAGGTAACTGGCCAGGTGTTACTGTAGAGAAGAAGGAAGGTAGATTAAAGGGACATAAAGATGTTGCCATTATGGATTTACCAGGTATTTACTCACTTTCTCCATATACATTAGAGGAAGTTGTAGCAAGAAATTATCTTATTAATGAAAGACCAGATGCTATCATCAATATTGTTGATGGTACTAACATTGAAAGAAACTTATATCTTTCAACACAGATTATGGAACTTGGTATTCCGGTAATTATGGCTGTTAATATGATCGACCTTTTAGCTAAGAATGGTATTGAACTTAACATTGCAAAGCTTTCAGAGAAGCTTGGCTGTGAAGTAGTTGAAATATCAGCTCTTAAGGGAACTGGTATTAAGGAAGCGGCAGAAAAGGCTGTAAAGCTTGCTGAGTCTAAGAAGGTTAATAAGCTTGCACATAAATTCAGTGATGAAGTTGAATCTGTTATCGAAGCAGTTGAAGATAAGATTGGTCTTGATGTAGTAGAAGAACAGAAGAGATTTTTCGCTATCAAGTTATTAGAGAAAGATGACAAAATCGGACAGCTTATGTCTAGTGTACCTGATGTTACAGCAGAGATTGATAAACTTGAGAAAGATTTTGATGATGATACAGAAAGTATTATCACCAATGAAAGATATACATACATTTCATCAATTATTGGAGAGTGTGTAAAGAAGGCTCATTCTAAGGATAAGCTTACAACATCTGATAAGATTGATAAAATCGTAACTAACAGAATATTAGCACTTCCTATATTCGCAGTAGTTATGTTCTTAGTATATTACATTGCTATGGTAACAGTTGGTACAGCAGCTACAGACTGGGCTAACGATGGTTTATTTGGTGATGGTTTCCACCTTTTCGGTATCGGTACTTCAGCTTATGAAGAAGTAGCTGACGAATATGGCGATTCAGATGAAATCATTGCAGCATATGTAGAAAGCCTTGGTTCTAAGGGCGAAGCAATAGCAGATGCTATTGATACAGAAGCAGAAGACTATGACTCAGAAGATGCTGTTAAGGCTCTTACAACTCTTAAGTCTATGGTTAAGTCATCAGATTCAGTTGATTATACTGTAGAAGATGATGAAACACTTGCAACAGAAGATTTCACAGCAGATGCTGATGATATTAAAGAAGCTATTAACCTCGCTATCGAATATGATGGTACAGCTCCAGATCCGGCAGATTATGGCATATGGGTTCCTGGTATCCCAGTTCTTATTGGTGACGGACTCGATGCAATCGGTTGTGCAGATTGGTTAAATGGTCTTATTCTTGATGGTATTGTAGCCGGTGTTGGTGCTGTACTTGGTTTCGTTCCTCAGATGTTAGTATTATTCTTATTACTTGCTATCTTAGAGGCTTGCGGATATATGGCACGTATCGCATTCATTATGGATAGAATCTTTAGAAGATTCGGTCTTTCAGGTAAGTCATTCATACCTATCCTTATTGGTACAGGTTGTGGTGTTCCAGGTATTATGGCTTCCCGTACAATCGAGAACGAAAGAGACCGTCGTATGACAATTATGACAACAACATTTATACCTTGTGGTGCTAAGACACCATTCATCGCTATGATTGCAGGTGCTATCTTCGGTGGTTCACCTTGGGTTGCAACATCAGCTTACTTCATCGGTATGGCAGCAATTATCGTATCAGGTATTATTTTAAAGAAGACAAAGTTATTCAGCGGAGATCCAGCACCATTCGTTATGGAACTTCCTGCATATCATATTCCAACAGTTGGCAACGTACTTAGAAGTATGTGGGAGCGTGGCTGGTCATTCATCAAGAAGGCTGGTACAATTATCCTTCTTTCTACAATCGTTGTATGGTTCACAACATACTTTGGATTTGCTGATGACGGATTCAGAATGTTAGCAGAAGATGAAATTGATATGAGTATTTTAGCTAAGATTGGTAATGCAATTGGCTGGATATTCACTCCACTTGGATGGGGTAACTGGCAGGCAGCCGTTGCTTCAATCACAGGACTTGTAGCTAAGGAAAATATCGTTGGTACTATGGGTATCCTTTATGGTGGTGGAGATGTATCTCCATATGCAGCACTTGCACTTGCATTTACTAAGTTAGCAGGTTTCTCATTCCTTACATTCAACCTTCTCTGTGCTCCTTGTTTCGCTGCAATTGGTGCTATTAAGAGAGAGATGAACAGTGCTAAATGGACTTGGATAGCAATTGGTTACCAGTGTGGATTTGCATATGTAGTATCACTTTGCATCTACAATATCGGAAGCCTTATCGCTGATGGAGTATTTAGTATCTGGACAGTTGTAGCATTTGTATTAGTAGCCGGTTTCCTTTATCTTTTATTCAGACCAACAAAGGAAGCGGAAGAATACAAGAAAGCAGCAGCTAACTAAGATTACTTCCTAATCATAATTATATAAGTGTTCAATCCGTCACTAAGTGGCGGATTGGATATATATTTTATTCATCAGATATAGCGGCAGATGTCAGAGTTGGTGTAAGAATGGAGGATTAATATGGGTACAGTAATCGTATTGGTGGTATTGGTGGTAATTGTAGCCGCTATTGTGTATACAATGGTTAAAGGCAAGAAGAATGGCAAACATTCATGCGGTGGAGATTGTGGTCATTGTGGAGGCTGCCACTAGGATAGGAGGCATTAATGCAGAAATACTATTCATGTGATAAAAATGCTTCTGAAGTAGTTGGCTATGAAAGAAGCGAAATGCAGAAGGACATAATTCTGCAAAGATTAAGAAACAGGGGATGCAGAATAACGAAACAGAGAATGATGCTTTTAGACATTATTCTTAATGAAGAATGTTCGTGCTGCAAAGAAATATATTATAAGGCATCAAAGCTTGATCCTAATATTGGAACAGCTACAGTATACCGTATGATTAATACACTTGAGGAGATTGGTGCTATTAACAGAAGAAATATGTACCGTGTATCGTGTGGAAGCGAATGTAATATGAACAACACATACACAGTTGAGTTTGACGATAATTCAGTAATCAATCTGTCAGCCAGCAAATGGAACCAGATAGTGCAGAAGGGTTTAACAGCTTGTGGTTACATAGACAGTAAGACAGTTAAGAGTATAACAGGAGGGCCATTATAATAATGCCCCTCCTGTTTTTGATAAAATTTCTCAATTAATAAAAAATATGTGGTAAAACTAAAAAGTATGGTATAAGATAATACCTAAACAAAAATCAAAGTCAATTACGTCAGGCAGATGTTAATTGGGAATGGAGGATAAGATGAAAAACGTATTTAAGAAAATTGATGGAGTTAAGACAGGAATATTTGCAGCAGGTGTACTTTTTGGTACAGCAGGAATTAAGATATTATCAAGCCAGGATGCTAAGAAGGTATACACGAACTGTACAGCAGCAGTTCTTCGTGCTAAGAAGTGTGTAATGAAGACAGCAACAACAATTCAGGAGAATGCTGGTGATATCTATGCGGAGGCTAAGGCTATCAACGATGAGAGAGAAGCAGCAGAAGAAGTTGTAGATGATACAGTAGAATTAAACGAAGTATCAGAAGAAACAGAAAGCACAGAGCAGTAATAATATGCTGGAATAAGTGCTAAGAGGCAGAATATGAAATTTTATATTAAACACAGTATGACAGGACGTTTAAGAGTTCATATGGATATGAAGCATATGAGTTTCAAACAGGCAGATATATTAGAGTATTATATTAAAAATATAGAAACAGTGACTTCTGTCAAAGTATATGAAAAGACTTGTGATGCTGTTATAGAATTTAAAGGCGATAAAGCACAGATTATTAATGAACTTAAGCATTTTACATATTCACAGGTGGCAGTTCCTGAAGATGTGCTTAACAGTTCAGGAAGAGAGATGAATTCTTATTATCAGGACAAGCTGGTTAATAAGGTATTCTTAAGAGCAGCAAGTAAGCTGTTCCTCCCTATATCTGTAAGAAATGTTGTAACAACTGTAAAGTCGGTTAAATATATTGGCAGCGGTGTTAAGACATTGCTTAAAGGAAAGATGGAAGTACCTGTGCTTGATGCGACAGCAATCGGTGTTTCTATATTAAGAAATGATTTCAATACCGCAGGTTCTGTTATGTTCCTTCTTGGAATCGGTGAGATTATGGAAGAATGGACACATAAGAAGTCGGTAGGAGATCTTGCAAGGACTATGTCACTTAATGTAAGCAGGGTATGGCTTAAGACAGCCGATACAGAAGTATTAGTCCCTGTTAATGAGATAAAGAACGGTGATGAAATTATAGTTCATGTAAGTAATGTTATTCCATTTGACGGAGTTGTAGTTGCTGGTGAAGCTATGGTTAATCAGGCTTCACTTACTGGTGAAGCAGTGCCGGTAAGCAAGAATATAGGAAGTGCTGTATTTGCAGGAACAGTTATTGAGGAGGGAGGACTCACAATAAAGGTTAAGCAGAGTGGCGGTAATAGTAAGTATGACAAGATTGTTAAGATGATTGAGGAGTCAGAGAAGCTCAAGTCTGGTCTTGAAAGCCAGGCTGAACATCTTGCGGATTCATTAGTTCCATATACATTAGGTGGAACAGCACTCACATATCTTCTTACAAGAAATGTAACAAAGGCATTATCAATACTTATGGTTGACTTCTCCTGTGCACTTAAGCTTGCTATGCCAATAACAGTATTGTCAGCAATAAGACAGGCTGGACAGAATGATATTACAGTAAAGGGTGGTAAGTTCTTAGAGGCAGTAGCCGCTGCAGATACTATCGTATTTGATAAGACAGGAACACTTACTAAGGCTGCACCAACAGTAAAATATGTATATTCATTTAATGGTGATAGTGAAGATGAGCTTTTAAGAATGGCTGCCTGTATGGAAGAACATTTTCCACATTCTATGGCCAAGGCAGTTGTTGATGCAGCAGCTAAGAAGAACTTACGCCACGAAGAAATGCATACAAAGGTTGAGTATATAGTTGCACATGGTATATCAACTACTATAAATAATAAGAAGACTATAATAGGAAGCTATCATTTTGTATTTGAAGATGAAGGCTGTACTGTGCCTGAAGGCAGACAGGAAATGTTTGATAATCTTCCAGAAGAATATTCACACCTTTATCTTGCAATTGAGGATAAGCTTGCGGCGGTTATATGTATAGAAGACCCTGTAAGACCAGAGGCTAAGGAAGTAATTAGTTCACTTAAAGAGCTTGGAATATCTAAGGTTGTAATGATGACAGGAGATAGTGAGCGTACAGCTAAGGCAATCGCAGGCAAGGTTGGCGTAGATGAATATTATTCAGAAGTACTCCCAGAAGATAAGGCTTCATTTGTTGAGAAGGAAAAAGCTGCCGGACGTAAGGTTATAATGATTGGTGATGGTATTAACGATTCACCGGCATTGTCAGCGGCAGATGTTGGTATTGCAATAAGTGATGGTGCTCAGATAGCAAGAGAGATTGCAGATATTACAGTTAGTGCTGATGATTTAGGGCAGATTGTATATCTTAAGGATTTAAGCAATAATCTTATTAAGAAGATTAACCGTAATTACAGAACTATAGTATCTTTCAACTCAGGACTTATAGCACTTGGTGTATTAGGTGTAATACAGCCAACAACATCAGCACTTTTACATAATACATCAACACTTTTCATCAGTATGAATAGTATGAAGAATATAACTTTAGCTGAGGAGCATAAGTAATAATCTTAAGCATAGAAATTTATAATGCCGCAAAGTATTACTTGTAAGAAGCAATAATCACAGAATATAAATTACTAAAAATTATAAAAAGGAACACACTAATTGATATATTTTATCATTTGGTGTGTTCCTTTTTTGCGTTATTGATATTATAATACTAATAAAGGTTAGGTTAGACTAACCTAATTATATTAAATATGAAGGAGAGAAAATTATATGTTTCTTACTGTAAAAGATTTAAAAAAATCATATGGCAGTACTTCTAATAAAGTAGAAGTTCTTAAGGGAATTAATTTTGAAGTGGAAAAAGGGAAAATATGCGTACTGCTTGGACCATCTGGTTCGGGAAAATCAACACTTCTTAATATAATAGGTGGAATAGATGATGCTGATTTGGGATATGTAAGCATTGATAGTGAAAAGACTAAAGATATGAAAGAAAAAGAGCTTACAAGATACAGAAGAAAGCACCTTGGTTATGTATTCCAGATGTATAATCTTATACCTAACCTTAATGTTAAGGAGAATATCGAGGTTGGTGCTTATCTTAGCGATTCACCGCTTGATATTAACGAACTGCTTAATACATTAGGGCTGTATGAGCACAGGCATAAGCTTCCTAACCAGTTATCTGGCGGACAACAGCAAAGAACTGCAATAGGCAGGGCTATTGTTAAAAATCCCGACATATTATTATGTGATGAGCCCACGGGCAGTGTTCAATTAGTACAACACTACCCAAAAACAACACCCGTGATATTCTGGTCATTGTCAATCCTTATTTCCTTAATGACCGAACGCCAAAGGGTGCGTTTTTCTTCACGGGTCAAAGTATCATATATTTTTCTAAAATCTTTCTGCAACAGCTTTTCAACAGCTGCAAAGTCTGGCGGTGTTTCCTGCGTCGTGTCCGGTATCTGGTTCAATGCAGCAGTGTATATTTCATAGTCCTTTTTATAATCGTCAATGTCAATAAGTTCATTCACATATAATTCTTTTAATTTGGTCAACTTACGCTTTAAGGCTGCTTTATCCCTTGAAGTGACGGACCGTTTCTTTTCTGCCGCCTGCACTTCCCATTCCAGTTTGCAGCGTTCCAGTTCTTCACCCAGATGGTCAAACAACCATTGTTCCACACGGTCTTCACGGACTGAACGATTATGCGTACACCTGCCACGTTGCAAATGCTGGTTGCAGCGGTAATAGTAAATTCCCTGCGAAATATAACCGCTCAGCTTATGCCTACACTCTTCACAGGTCAGAACAGAAGTGAAGATATACACACGCCCGGACGGTGCCCGGCGCACATTCTTTTTAAGTAGCGCTTGCACCCGGTCAAATTGTTCACGCTGGATAATTGCCGGGCAGAAATTAGCATTATACCTGCCGCCACGATTGTACACACCCGTGTATAGTTCTTCAATCAACATTCTGTGAAAAGTAGCATAGCACCAGTTGACACCGTATTTTTCACGGATATATTTTGTTGTAGCACGCTGGGAAACCGTAGTTTCAAAATAATTGAAAGCGTCCTGCACAATGGCTGCGTCTTCCGGTATGATTTCAAGCCGCTTTTCTTCACCAACCCGGAAACCGAACGGAGAAGAGCCGGAAACAACGGTGCCGTGTGCAATCTTGCTGTCAAACACCACGTCTATTCTTTCACCGTCTATGTCGGCTTCATTCTGCGCAATGGACAGCTTCACATTGATATACAGACGCCCGTTTGCGGTTGTTGTGTCGTACTCTTCATCAGTGGTCTTCCAGTCGCAGTTGTGCGCCTGCAATACTTCCATGACTTTGTAATAATCAGCAACGGAACGAAACCAGCGGTCAAGTCTGGCAAAAAGCAATATGTCCACTTCATCACGCTTCACACTGTCCATCATGCGTTGAAATTCAGTTCTTTTGTGAATGTTTTTTCTGGCGGTCTTTGCGGCGTCAATATAAATTCCAACAATGACCCAGCCACGTTCCCTTGCATATGCTTCCAGTCGTTCTTGCTGGGCTTCCAGTGAAAGACCCTTGATTTTTTGCTCTTCCCCGGAAACACGAATATATAAAGCGACACGGACAAGCCCTGCCGCAACTTCTTTTCTTTTCATAATATCACCACAATTCTTGTCAATTTCCTTTTATTTCCCGTCATGCCGTGATAATATAATAAGTGCAGACGGTATGTTGTATCTGGTATGATATATCTTTGCACCGCACCCGGAGTGTTCCCAGCACTGCGGGTGTTTTTATTGCCATTTTTTACCAGTAGTTGTGAGCCTGCCAGACCTTTATAATTGAAAAGCGCCCAGCTTTTCCGATAAAAGAAAGGTCGTGGGAGATAATGAAAAAGAAATACATATATCATAGCAACCATAATATATTTGCTATTTATTACAGTAGCAACAACACAATGTATATCAATCTTAACTTCACAGGAACGACACAACTAATTATTAAAAAATAAAGCGGGACCGCTGGGCGTCCCCTAAAGGGGACTACCCAACGTCACTATTGCCGCCGTTATCAACTGGCGGGCATTGCTTTTCTAACTCTTTCGGTGTGTCCGGTACGTCGTCATACAACGGCTTTTCTTCTGGCACGTCTTCTGCGTCAGCAACATTCAGATATTTTTCAATCATAGATTGCAACGCTTCCCAGTCCTTTTCATCAAACAGTGCAAAAGTTTTGAAAATGTTCTTTGCAAATTCATTCTGCCCGGTCATTACCCGGTCAATCAACGTGTCATATTCCGTCTTGTCGTCGGCGTACATATCACCAGTGCCATTCAGCAACCAGTTTTCGTTGATACCAAATTCACTACATATCAATTTATATAATGACATTTTTTGTTCTGGTCTGGCGAGTCTGTTTAATTCAATATTGTTAATGGTATCACGACTGACGCCAAGACGCTTGCCGAAAACTTCCATACTCATTTTCAAGTGTTTTTTTCGCAGTTCACGTATTCTTTCGTAAATTTCCATTGAGCAAATACCCCCTTTCTTTATTAGTGTGATTTTAATATACAACACAAAAATCTGTTAGTCAACACAAAATTAAAAAATAAATGCCGAAAATGTGTTGACATACAGAAAAAATAATGCTAATATCTGTATATCAACAGAAGTTGAAAAGCAAAAATGTGTTGTAAACACAAAAAGAAGCTGGCGCAGAAAACTACGCCAGCCCAGAAAAAGCAACAGCTTATTTACTTAAAAGAGCATTGACAATCTTGTTGAATTTTTCAATAGAAATTGCACCGCTGAAATACAGTTCTTTGAAACGGTCTATTTCAGCTGGCAGACTTTCTTTGAAAGCCTTTGCAGCCTTACGGCTTGGCTTTGGCAGGTCTTCAAGATAGCCGAGTTCAGAAGCCAGCTTGTAAATATGCTTACAAGGAAGCTGGCGTGCTTCAAAGTCGTGGCAAGTACAGCTATTCAAAGTTACATCATAAACGCCGTCGCGTCCGACAATTTCAGCAGCTTGCTTTTCTGGAAAAACGGTGACGTTTTCGGGTTTGATACGCTGCATAAAAGCAATACGCTTGATTTGCTCATAATCATTATGCACGTTTTCGTCCCAGTTGCCAAAATTCACAATAACACCCCCTTTGCTATAAGTTAGCAGCCCGGCACGGCTGACAACACCATTATAGCAAAGGAACAGGGAGAAGAAAACCACAAAGAACGGAGGTGGCAGCAGTGATGGACAAGCACGAACCGGATATGCCGTACTTTGACATACTGGGAAGAGCGCAGGCGGCAGTTTTTCCAGACGAAGAACTGAAAGCGGAAAACTTCAACTTGGTAAATACAGAGGGTTTTGAAAAAGCAGTGGTGCTTTTGAAATGCTGGGCAGAAATGACAATGCGTGAAATGTGCAAAGAAAAAAACTTCCGCATTGAAATTAACTACAATGCGGAAGCCAAAAAAACCACATTTGCAATATATACACCTACTGCAAAAGAACAATCGGACAGTCAGCAGGAACATTCAGAAGTTTAATATTACTTTCTTCAATACAGAATGTAGCGGACTGAAAACCTTGTTTGAAGTCTGGACCGGTAAAAGCGTTGTTTTTTATACGGTCAATCAAAGCGGTTTTTTCATCAAGTGAAAGCGGCGAAAAATCAATTTCATATTGATGTAAAGACATACTCACACCCCCTTTGCTATGGATTGCCAGCCCTGCACTGGCTGACAATCCAATTATAGCAGAGGACCACAACACAGAAAAGGAGGAAGCGGACATGGCAGCAGTTGAAATGAAAGATAAGAAAAAAGAAATGATTGAGAAGACCGCACAGGAGTTCCAGAAGTTAAACGGTGACAATCAAATGTTTATTCTGGGCTATATGCTGGGTATTCAGCAGGAACGCCAGAGAACCACACCGCAGCCACAGACGGCATAGGAGGTGGCGGGAATGGAAGTGCAAGGAACATTCAATGCCCAGCGCTTCTTTGACACTTTGGCAATGATTATTTCACAGCGGGAGGGCGTAAAAGTCACCGTGACTGTGAAGCAGCCGGAGCCGGAAGAGAAAAAGCAGCGGTCAGCATAGGCGCTGGGCGAAAAGTAAAGGTTTTTCAATAGTCAAAATGTGAATAGTAGCGAAAAGCTATTCAAGATAAATCATACCAGATACAAGGAGGAAAAACGCAAATGAAAGAATTTGTGAAGAAAAAAGCGGTCATTGTCAAAGACAGACTGGGACTGCCAAACTACATGACCATGTTTTACATGGAGCCGGGGACATACAGCCCGGAGGACGTGCCGGAAATGTTCAAAATCAGAAACAACATTGTCCCGGCAATTCTGATTTCACAGTACCACAATACAACAATGAAGAGCATGGGCGGTGACGTTGCAGTGTCCCTGCCATACCAGCAGCCACGCCACACAATCACACTTGATGAAGCGGCGGCAGCCTGCGCCAGAAAGGGTGAGGGCTGGCACCTTATGACAAACACGGAATTTGTCTACTTGCTGCATGAAGCAGAAGAGCTGGGGCACACAATAGGCGGCAACACGAACCACGGAAGCAATGCGGATAACCCACAGGAAAAGGGCGTTGCGTATGACAGCGCCGGAAGAACACTGACAGGGTGTGACCCGCTTACATGGTCACATGATGGCACCGCAGGCGGCGTGTTCGGTCTTTGCGGCAATTTCTATGAATGGGTAACGGGCTTGCGACTGCATAAAGGCGTTGTGGAGTACACAAAGGACAATGACGCAGCAGTTGAGGGCTACAAGGACGAAGCCCCGGACTGGACCGTTGCAGAGATAAACGGAAAGCCATTGAAACTGTACGGCAGCAGTGATGGCGGCGTGGTTATGTCAACCGCAGAAGAGATAGAAGAGAACTGGGACGACTGCCACATTGCGGAATTGCAGCTGGAAGAGTTGGAAGAAGTACCGGAAATTGCGTATAAGCTGGGAATTGTACCGCATGACTGGAAGAACGAAACAGCCGGAATATGGGCAGACAGCGAACTTGAAGAAGCCGTGCCTTTCCGGGGTTCGAGTTTCTTCAGCACTTCCAGCGGTGGTGCTGGTGCGCTGCACTTGGACAGCCCCCGTTCTAGCGTCTACGTCAGCGTTTCGTTCCGTTCCGCTTTATTCTTGGAAAGCTGGAAACTGGTAACTGATTTACTGAAAGCGGGTGCGGAAGCACACGCAGGAGCACAGGACGAATGAGCGCAGATAATTTCCCATACGTCGAGGGACAGTCAGCGGAAATCTATTTTGACGGTAAATGGCACCGGGGCAAGATAATTGCCGGGTACAGATTTAGGGACGGAATAGTGACCGTACAGACGGAAGATGGGCAGAAAATCTGGTGCGGTGAGAGCCGCAAAGAGTTGTACAGAGCATTGTAAAAATGGCAAGCAAAAAGCCTTTGAAGCTGTGCCAGAAACACAAAATCAAAGGCTTTTCAAAAGTCAATATGTTAATAATTCAATACACGTTTATTATACCATATTGGCGGTTACAAGTCAAACATTTTAGGGCTGAAAAGTCCTTGAAAATAGCGGGTTTTATCCCTGCTAAACGGGCTTGTATGGGGTATTAACATTCCTACGAAATATATAAATTTATATATATGCTGGTATGGAGATAATAAGCAGGATTGATGGGGGGATAGGCACCACCATTTCTGGCATACCCTTATACGCTAAAAAGGTATCAGACAGAAAAGGAAGTGCAGTGGTGTTTATCAGAGAGAAGAAGACAGACTGTGCCAATTATAGAGAAGTGGACATAATACCACGAACAGAAGCAGCAGAGCAGGCAGCCAGAGGGAAGAGGGGGAAGAAAAGGAAAGTCAATGCCCCAAAGCAAAAGGACCTTAACGACAAGAACGCCAAACGGTATCTGGTGCAGTTGGGAAATGGCAACTTCCACATAGGGGACCTGCACACGTCCTGCACATACAGTGAAGAGAACCTGCCGGGCACAGTAGAAGAAGCAGAAAAGATAGTGACAAACTACCTGCGCCGCATAGCGTACCGCAGAAACAAGTTGGGGCTTGAACCCCTCAAATACATACTGGTAACAGAATACAAATACAGCAAGGACGGGCAGTGCCTAAAGCGTATACATCACCATATAATCATGAACGGTGGACTTGACCGTGACGACGTGGAAATGATGTGGACAAAAGACCGTATCAACTGGAAGAAGACCAGTGACCCGGAATACAGAGCCAGCATAAAACAGCTGGGCTGGGTAAATGCAGACAGACTGCAAATGAATGAAAACGGAATAGAGGGACTTTGCAAGTATATTGTCAAGGACCCGCAAGGAAAGAAACGCTATTCCAGCAGCAGAAACCTTGACCGCCCGGAAACAACCAGAGAGGACGGCGGGGAGAAGCAGCAGCGTGACCAGAACCACTGGAAGTACAGCCGAAATCTGAACGCACCGGAAGAAAAGTGCAATGATTTTAAGTACAGCAAAAGAAAAGTGGAACAGCTGGCAAAGTCACCGGACGCAGGGCTGGAAGAGTTCAGAAAGATATATAGCAATTACAACATTGTGTCATGCGAAGCGGTCTTTTATGAACAGACCGGGTGGCATATTTACTTGAAAATGTGGAAAAAAGAGCCAAAAAAGGCAGGACAAGGAGGAAAACGAAGTGGAAACAGGAAGAAAAACAAGGCTGCGCCGGATATTAAGGCGTAAGAGGATAAAAAGAGCAATTAAGGCATACGGAAATTACATTGCAGCAGGCGTGCTGGTATTTGTTGTGTGCGTGGCTGTGGCAGGCGCAGCAGTAAAGCCAACAGCAAGCACACTGCCAAAGAATACACCAGAGCCAGTACAGAACGCACAGACGACGGAAAGCACCACAGAAGAAGCGGAAGCGTACCCGTTCAACCTTATGTCATTTGACTGGGACGGGAAAGCGCTGGACGGCTGGACACGCTATGAAGTACCGGAGGACTACGCAGACAACGGCGGGTATTTACCGGAATGTATGCAGCAGTACACATACATAATCTGCAAGCAGTATGGCGTTGAATATACGCTGGTGCTGGCAATTATTGAGATAGAAAGCGGGTACAGATGGGACGCCAGCTGCAAAGAGGGTTCAACTGGATATATGCAGGTATTACCGAAGTGGCACAAAGAGCGTATGCACAGACTGAATGTTGATAATGTGGAAAACCCATATTTCAACGTGCTTGTCGGTGTAGATTATCTGGCAGAACTGCAAGAAAGGTTCGACACAGAAGCAGAAGTGCTGACAGCCTACAACTACGGTGTTGCTGGTGCTTATGAACACGTATGGAACAAAGGATTGACAGAAACAGAGTATTCAAGAGAGGTGCAGCAGGCGAAAGAAAGAATTGAAAGAAGAATGAGGGGTGAATGGTGATGGAAAATGAAATCAGACTGGGTGACATTATGGACAAGCTGACGCCTAGTGACAGAGTGGTGATATATAACGCAGCCAGACAGGTTGTATACCGTGGATATGCTGCAAACGCAGTGCATGGAACATTGAACCCGCAGCGACGCATTAAGAAAATGGGACTGGGTATGGAAACATACAGAGCCACGGAACAAATGTGGGACTGGGAGAAAACAGACAGCCTGCCGGAGCAGGTGCCAGTTGAACAATTCACACAATACCGGGTGGAAGACCTGCAACACATTCTGTATATCAGAATTGAACTGAAAAGCGAATTTGAACAGTGAGGGACAGCACATGAAGTGTAAATTTTGCGGGGCAGAAGTAAAGCTGGGCGAACGGTGCCAGTATTGCGGGTCGGTAGCAGAAGCGTTCTACTACAAACCAGAGGAACCGCCGGAGGTTGTAGGAAGAAACCAGACAGACCGGAAAGAATACACAGTGCAAAAAGGTGACAGCCTTTGGAAGATTGCACAGAGGTTTTACGGAAACGGTGCCGCCTGCTATGCACTGGCACACAAAAACGGCATTAAGAACCCAGATTTGATATATCCGGGACAGGTATTGAAGATTTAGGAGGAAAAGAACATGAAGCAGCAATGGAAACCACCAGAACTGGAAGAAATGCCAGTGGTCATATTATCACTGCACCAGAAATGGTGGCAGAAAATGGCAGCGGGTGAAAAGGTTCTGGAACTGCGGAAGACAAAGCCACAATGCAAAGCACCGTTCCGGGTGCTGGTGTATGTCACAGGCGGTGTGGGAATAGTTGGTGAATTTATTTGCCCGGAAGTTCTGGAAATCAAGAACTTTGAAGAAGCAGAGAGAAAAAGCAAGGTTCCTGCACATGATATTCACAATTATGCAGCAGGAAGCAGAAACAAGGTGTATGGCTGGGAAATAACAGCCGTGAAAGAATATCCACGAACAGTGACGCTGGAAGAACTGGGAATGAAGCGTGCGCCGCAGTCGTGGCAGTATATGAGGTAAAAGACATGGACCAGATACAACGTGACAAGATAGCTGCAAAGCTAAAGAAAATTAAAGCCCTTGCAGAACGTGGCGTGGGCGGTGAAAAAGAAACCGCAATGCGAATGTATGAGGACTTAAAAGCCAGATACGAACTGGAAGACGAAGAAATAATGCTGGACGCAGTGACGCTTCACTGGTTCGGATATGCAGACGAACTGGAAGAAAGGGTGCTGCGCTGGATTTTCTACAAGGTGACGGGTGACGCAAGTTACCACATATACACTGGAAAATACAGCCGCAGGAAGAAGCGTGGTTGTGATTGCACGGAGATTGAAGCAGCAGAAATAACACTGCTTTACAATTTCTACAAAGAGGAATTGAAAAGAGAACTGGAAGCGTTTTTGGTGGCGTTTAGGTGGGGCAATGACCTATTCCCGGACGAAACGGCACGTTGCTATAAAGAAGACGACGCAGAAGCGCCGGAGAGGACAGACGAAGAAAAGCGAATGTTGAAAAAGGCTGCGTGGTATTCAAATCTTATGGACAAGAGAAAACCGCCAACGGCACTGATTGGAGAACCGGAGGAAGAAGACTGATGGAAGATAGACAGAAAATCATTGAAAAGCTGGTGAAAATAAAAGCACTGGCAGAACGTGGCATAGGCGGTGAACAGCAGACAGCGCAGGTGATGTATGCCACGTTGAAAGAAAAATACAAAGTAACAGACGCAGAGATTGAAAAGGCAGCAGCAGTTCCGGTGGACATTTCAGAAATTGACTTGAAGAAATTCTGGGGCATAGCTTTTCAACTGGCAGCAGTCGCAAAGACATTGCAGGAAGAAACGGACATTTGCACCGCCTGCCCGTACACATACACGGACGAACAATGCACGGGCTGCGGCACATACTGGAATATGCGGGACCTGCGGCTTGATTTTGAAGCAATACAGCAAAGATTGATAAAGGCGGCAACGGAGGGATAGGGCATGGCGGCAAGGAAAGCAAAGAAAACAAAGCACCAGAAAAGCGAATGCCCAACATTGCCGGGGCAGCTGGGATATTTGAACAGTTACTATTGCCCAGTATGCGGAAAGCATTTGTTTTCAGCGTATGACAAGGATTTGCGGAAAGACCGGGAAGACGGCTATTACTTCCATGTGTCCCGTGATTTCAATTATTGCAGTAAATGCGGAACGCTTCTGGATTTGGACGAATGGAAGCGAGAAGAAGAACCAGCGGCAGCAGGTGAAGAACTGACGCTGGAAGATTAGGAGGTGACGGCGGGTGAATGATTTGCTGTATGTGTGCAGCCCATACCGGGGCGACACAAAGCGCAACAAGGAATATGCACGCAAGCTGACACGGGCAGCCATAAACAATGGATTTGTCCCGGTTACAGTGCATTTATACTTGACGGAAGTTACAGACGACCAGAACCCGGAGGAAAGAAGCCGGGGCATGGCAGCGGGAATGAAGATACTTGAAAACTGCAAATACATTCTGATTGGCGACAAGTACGGCGTATCAGATGGAATGAAAGCAGAAATGACACTGGCGGCGCTGAAAGGAAAAGTCATGCTGTATGAGCAGGACGGCAAAATATATCTGGTAGACAGCCGGGAAGAAACCACAGGAGGGCAAGACAATGAGTAGAGGACAATACAGAAAGCGCAGTGAAGCCACAGAGCAGGAAAGAGTTATAAACTGGGCGAGGTTTTACGCAAAGGACTTCCCGGAATTGGACTTGCTACATCATATCCCAAACGGCGGCAGCAGAAACCAGCTGGAAGCGGCGAACCTTAAAAGACAGGGTGTGAAAGCTGGTGTGCCGGACTTATGCTTGCCAGTAGCCAGAAACGGCAAACACGGGCTGTATGTGGAAATGAAGTGGCAGAATAACAAGACCACAGAGAAGCAGGATTGGTGGCTGGAACAGCTACGGCAGCAGGGATATGAAACGGCGGTTTGCTGGTCAGCGGAAGAAGCAATGGACACAATAGCAGGTTATCTGGGAGTTATGGAACAGACGGGAAGAAAGGTGGAATTGTAATGGGCTACATGGACCACACATTGAAAAAGACGGTGCCATATTACAGCAACATGAAGCGTGCCGGAGCATTTAAGCAGCAGGAACCACGGAAGCGACAGAAAAGAACGACGCTGACAGAATACAGCCAGAACGGACAGAAAGCAGTATTGAAACCGCACGTCACAGTCAATCAAGCCGCAAAGAAGCTGTATGACTATGAACAAACCGGATTGTCACCACATGAGGTTGCAAACCTTGTTGAGCAGGTGCAGAACTTGACAAGGCGTGTGAAGAAATACGAAAGCTGGGAAGAATGAACGGCGTTGACCGCTGCTTGATATGCGGTGAAGTTATCCCGGAGGGTTCGCAGGTCTGCACCGCCTGCCGCAATAAATATGACATTGTGACCGGGGAAACAGAAGAAATGGCACAAGAACTGCGGGACATAGCAGACGTGCTGAAAATCACAGAGGGCACAGACACAAACATTAGAAAGTCAATGGAAAGCATATTGAGAATTGCAGACAGACTGGAAAGGAAAAACAATGGCAAGAAAAGAGGATAAACAGCCACAGCATTTGCCGTTAGTGGTAAAAGCAAGATTACATACGGGCGGCAGGGACTATGACAAGATAAAAGTTGAAGTGCTGGAAGTCCTGCAAGAAGAGGTGGACAACATAGACCATGAAGCAGTCAAAAGACAGGTGGCAGCAGCGGAAGACGCCCAGTACCAGAAGAGAAGAAAACAGCGCCAGCGACGCAAACAGGCAAGCAAGGGCAGCAGATACCATAGAAAGTTCTTTTGATGGAGGAATAAAGATGGCGAAAAAGAAGCGGAAGTATTACAGCGGAAAAGAATTGCTATACCGCCGACAGCTGGAACGGCAGCAGGCAGAAGCGGAAGAAAAGACAAACAACATAAGAGTACGCCAGCTGCACCAGATAAACGCAAGCAGCCGGGCTATTGGTTGGGCAAAACAGAAAATGAGGGAGGGCAAGAACAATGATTGCATTTCTGATTGAGGTTGTAAAAGCACTGGTAACATTCTTTGCGGTCTGCGTAGGGCTGGGCATTTTATATCTGGTCTTTGTAGTGGTCAGAGAAGTTGGCTGGGAGGTAAGAAGACAGAACAGTGAGAAACACGAACAGGAGGACAAAGAGGAATGAAAGCAGAATTTTTCAAGGCAGTGTGTCCGTTAGAGATTGGGGACACAGTAGCAATCAAGACAACAAAGGATGGAGAAACAAAAGAAGCGCTTTATTTGCCGCAGGGTTGCACAGTGATTACAACGGCAGCAGTTGCACTGCATAAGGTCACAGACATTGCAACACTTCACTATCTGAAAAAAGGTGAAACACAGTTCTTGTATGAATTGGACGCCTGCGGGAAGTATGAACCATTGACCGTGAAAGTTCCGGTCAGAGAATTTGCAGAAGAACTGAAACGCCGTGACAGATAATAACAAATACTTACGGAAGTATACAAAATATACAAATATACTTCCGTAAGATTGTGCAGAATGTCAATAGATTTTATACTTCCGTAAGTATATAATAAAGACAGTTAAAGAAGTAAAGCAAACGGAGGTACACAAAATGACATTGCAGGAAATCAAAAAAGAATACCAAAAAATGAGCAGACAGCTTAAAAAACAAAATCTGAATTACACTTGCGTTATGAACGCTAAACAACAGAGGTTAGGAACAGCAACGATTTGCTTCTTTTCTTCCATGGACCATGAAGCAAGAATAAAAAGAGCAGAAGCGCAGTTGGCAGATACAGCAGACACAATGAAAGAAGCTAAAAAGTCAGCGCAATACTGGGAAAAGAAAATCAACACACTGCGCAGCTGGGCGACTGATGAAAAGTGTAGTACACGTCAAACTTGGATTGACATTGTAGAAGCATACGACAACGGCACATTGGTTGACAGAGAGTACCGAAGAGAAGAAGACCAAAAACATTCATGTTTAAAAAGCTGCAAGGAAGATTTTGAAAAGGACGGAACGCTTGAAGAACAGCATAAAAGAGGAATGAAAAGACTGGAAGAACTAAAGACGGCAGACCCGGTAAAGACATTTTGCAAGAACACGGGCGCAACAATGCAGTTGGAATACAAGGAAGACGGCAATATGACACTTTGGTATCTAAGATTTTTCTACAAAGAGAATTAGAAGCACGGGTGGCGCAATGGATAGCGTAGCAGCCACCGAAGCTGCCGGGTGCGGGTTCAAGTCCCGCCCCGTGCATTACTGGGAAGCAACTATAAATTCATACCAGATACAAGGAGGAATACCACATGAAAACATTATCAATTATCAACCTCAAAGGGGGAGTGGCAAAGACCATTTCCAGCGTAAACATGGCACACATTCTGGCAGCGGTAAAAGGCTTCAAAGTCCTGCTGATTGACAATGACAAGCAGGGCAACGCAAGCAAGATTATGAACCGCCACAGCTATGACCACAAGGGAACAGCAGAAGTAATGACACAGCGGGGCATTGACCCGGCAGAGGTTATCCAGCACACGGACTTTGATGGCTTAGACATTATCACGGCGAATATGAACCTGCTGACAGCCAATCTGGAAGTCATGCTGGACCAGTCCAGACCGCAACAGACACGCTTTAAAAAGTTTCTGGACGGCTTACAGAATGAATATGACTACTGCATTATTGACAACGCACCAGACATTAACATTTCAACCATAAATGCGCTGGTAGCTTCACAAGACGTCATGGTGCCTATAACCATTGATGATTTTGCGATAGATGGGCTGGCAGAATTAAAAGAACAGATTGACAACACCCGTGAGGACTTAAACCCACAGTTGCGCTTCTGCGGCTGCTTTGTCACACAGTACGACAGAACCAATGAAGCAGACACACAGGGCGAAGAGTTCTTGAAGACGCTTGAATATCCGGTGTTTGAAACACATATCAGAAAGACACCAAAAATGAAGCCCAGCACATTTGAAAGATTACCAATCATTTTATATTCCCCACGCTGCGGCGCAAGTGCCGACTATAAAGCGTTAGTGGAAGAATGGTTGAGAATGTGACCAATTCGGACACGTTAGGAGGGAAAAGACAATGGCAGGAGCAGCAAAGAAATTCAACTTGACAGAGTTATTAAACCAGCGGTCAAAGGAAGCTGGGGAGCAGCAGAAAACAGAACAGCAGCAGGCGGCAGCAGGCGCAGAGGTTGTCACGTCCGAAGAGGGCGTGAGCAGCACCGCCGATATTTACGACCTTATACCGTCAAAAGGAAACTTTTACAGTGTAGAGGACGTGCAGGACTTAAAACAGTCTATTGAACTTCTGGGAGTGTTGCAACCACTTCTGGTGACTGATGAAGAGGAAGACGGCAAGCGCCGTATCATTGCAGGGCACAGAAGACGGCTGGCGGTCATGCAACTGGTGGACGAGGGAAAAGAGCGTTTCAGACGGGTTCCAATCTTAATCAAGCCGAAGAAAAACGCAATTCTGGACAGACTGGCACTGATTATGGCAAACCGTTTCCGTGAGAAGACAGACTGGGAACGCATGACAGAAGCACTGGAAACAGAAAAACTGGTACTGGAATTAAAAGAAAGCATGAACATTCCGGGCAGAACCCGTGATTTACTGGCAGAAATTATAGAAACGTCCCCGGCACAGGTTGGAAGATATAAAGCAATCTATAACAATATCATTCCAGAGTTGATGGCAGAATTTAAGGCAAACAGAATTGTTGTATCTGTCATTTATGAAGTGTCCGGGCTGCCGGAAGATTACCAGAAGCAGGCGGCAGAGGTATTCCGGGAAAATGAAGTGCTGACGTTATCAGACGTTAAGCAGTTAAAGAAGAACTGGGAAGCGTCACAACAGATACCGGGACAGATGGATATAAGCCAGATGGAAGAGAAGCAGGAAGCCGCAGGAGCGGGAGAAAGCACCGCAGGCAATGAAACAGACCAGCAGCAGAAAGAAGAAGCCGCAGAGGGAGCAGGAGAAGCCACAGAGGGTGCAGAGGACGCAGCCGAGCAGCAGTCAGAATACATTGACCCGCAACCGGAGCAGATAACATCACTTTGTTACAGCTGCACGCATTATGAGGATTGCCACGACAAGACAGCGACCGTGACAAACTGCAATGCCTATGAAAACCGCAGAGAAGCCCAGAAAACGGACGAAGAGCGGTACAACGAAGAGCAGGCAGCTATTGACCGGGAAACACAAAAGAAACTGCGTGAAATGCAGCAGGAAGAGAAAATGCAGCACTTGCCGTCTGATGAAAGAAAAGAAAAAACAATCAGAGTATCACCGGACAAAATGAAAGCCGTTGCAATCGACCATACAAGACCATACATGATTTTGAAAAATGATGATTACAGAGAGGGCGACACAGTAAAGCTGATTGAGTTTGCAGACGGCAGAGCGACCGGGAACACGGCAGACATGAAAATTATCTGCATGGACGACGACACGACCAGCAGCGCACTTGAAGACGGCTATTGCGTTATAGCCTTAAAGTAAGGAGGAAGACAGTATGGAGCAGAAAGCAACCACAGTTGATAAACAGAAGTTTTACAACTGGATAACAGACGCACTGTACCCGCATAAGGTAATGACAGCTTATGAGGTATCAGAAGTGCTTGCAGCAAAGAAATACATACCGCTTGCCACACGGCAGGCGGTACAACCCGGAATGACAGAGCTAAAAGAAAAAGGCGTGCTGAACACCTGCGGCAAGAAGTTTGATAAACATACAAAGAAGTGGGTCACAGCGTACACGCTGGCATAATCGGAGGTGTGAAGAGTGGTACAGATTTTAGAACTGTTTGGGGGTATCGGTTCGCCCAGATGTGCTTTGCGAAATTTGAACATTCCAACAAAAGCCATTGATTATGTAGAGATAGACGAAAACGCCGTAAGGTCATATAACGCAATGTTTGCGGAAGAATTGGAATACAAGACACAATCAGTGGTGGGCTGGAACCTTAAACCAGATATTCTGATACACGGCAGCCCGTGTCAAGATATGAGTATTGCCGGACATCAAGGGAAAGCAACTGCGGAAGCTGGGAGAATAAACAGAGGAAAAGGAGCAGACAAAGGAAGTGGCACACGTTCAAGTCTGATGTGGGAAACAATACACATTATTCAAAATATGGGCGAATGGAAGCCAGAATATGTTATCTGGGAAAACGTGAAAAATGTATTAAATGGCTACAACAAGAAGAACTTTGAACAATACATAGCAGAAATGGAAAAGCTGGGATATACAAGCAATTATCAAATATTAGACGCAAGGGACTTTGGATTGCCACAGGCACGGGAAAGGGTTTTCACGGTATCGGTGCTGAATGGTGAAAAGTTCGACTTTTCGGACTTAATCAGAACGCCAATGAAAGATATATCAGAATTTCTTCTGGACAACGACGAAGTGCCGCCAGTGTATGACGTGACACAACCAAGTGTGTACAGTGTGATTGGGGAAAAAGGCATAAGAAGAGCAACAGTAATAAAAGATTTTGCATACACAATCACGACCAGACAGGACAGAACACCAGCGCAGGTGATTGACTGCGGAAACGGGCGTTATAGATATTTAACAGAACGTGAGTGCTGGCGTCTGCAAGGATATACAGACGAAGACTATGAAAGGGCAAAAGCAGTCCAGAAGCGTTCTGGAAGATACAGAATGGCGTTATACAAGCAGGCTGGGAACAGTATTGCGGTTCCTATATTTGAAAGTATGTTCAGAAAGATAATTTTGCATGAAACAGCATAGGAGGTGCAGAAAATGCCAATAAACATGACAGATTATAGAATGATTATCAACGAAAGAGTATACAACGTATTGCAAATTATGATTGATTTTGCAGGACCGTTAGAAGAGGGAAAACCACCAAAGCCGAAGTTTATTGACGCAGTATACATTGACGAAGACGGAACAATAAAAACCATACGTGATGAAGCGTGGTGCTTTCAGTTTGTGAGAAGAAACGGAGGTGCAGCAGATGGGAAGACCAATAATAATGCTTAATACAGACAATATGCCCGTGTTTTGCCGAAACCAGTGCGCAAATACAAAATGCGCAAAGCACATTTCAAAAGCCTATGAGTGCGGCGGTTCATGTTCAATGCGGCTATTGAGAGGGGAACCGGAGTGCGCAGGCTACATATCACGGAGGAAGTGCAAATGAAAGAAAATGTTTGCGTAGACTGCAAATATTATGAAAGCTGCGGAAAGCCGGAAAGATACATGAAGTGCATGGGGTACAAAGAGAAAGAGCGGCAGCAGGCAGCAGGAGAACACGCAGTTGACGTGCAAGACGGATAACAGCCGGGAAAGACTGGCGAAAAACAAAGAATGGAGGAACAGCAAATGGCGCAGGCAATGGAAAGAAGCAAGGTAATTGAATTGCTGGAATATTACAAAGACATAGATGGGGAGGTGAGCATATACAGAAAGATTATAAATGACTTGACGGACCAATACTACAACCCCATTGGCGCTATACAGTGCGACGGTCTACCAAAAGGAAAAAATAATATATCACGACAAACAGAAAATATGGCGCTTAATATTCCAGATTATGTCAGCGGCGAAATCAGAGAGTATGAAGCAAAGGTGCAGCAGTTACAAGCCTTAAAAGCGCAGATTTTGCAGGAAGTTTCAAGACTGAAACTGAAAGAAAAGCGCATTATTTTTGATTTTTACATGCACAACCTCAAATGGGAACAAGTAGCGGTACGCAATTCATACAGTGAAAGACAGTGTAAGAATATCAGAGATACAGCACTTGAAACACTTTCACAGAGGTTTGAAAAGAACCAGATTATTTCACAATTTCAGAGGATTGCATAAGCAATCATTGCCCGCCATTGCCTGCGTTTTACTGGTATAATTTAAGCCAGCGAAGCAGGCTTTAAGCCGTTATATTTGCACGTTGGCAATAGTGGGCTTTGGTGATTTTTTGAATTTACAAAGCCCATAATTTTTTATCTTCCGTAAACTGAAAGAGTTGGAAAGAATGAAAACGAACGAAAAGAGGTGAGAAGATGGGAAGACCACGGAACCCGGAACGGGACAAGTCAATGCAACGCTATCTGGACGCATACGGCAAGATTGAAACAGCGGAACTGGCGAAACTGGCAGGGGTGCCAGAAGTACGGATAAGAAAATGGAAGTCAGAAGACGGCTGGGACGAAGCCTTGAAAAAGAAGCCTAAAAAAAGAGGTGGACAAAAAGGCAATAAAAATGCTGCGGGAAAAACCCCGGCAAAAAAGGGGAACAAAAACGCCGTCACACATGGAGCCTTTGCGCAGGCAGGCTATGAAGACATAGACCCAGAGCAGGCGGCAGCAATACAGAACATGGGTACACCGTCCGCAATGTCACAAATGATGGAGGAATTGCAGGCATTGTATCTGCGCAAAGCCTATCTGGAAAGCCTATTGAAAGAGTATGAAAGCCCGGAAGCAGGCGGCTTTTACACAGATAAAATAGTACACATGATTGTACCAAAGAGCATGGAAGAAAGACAGCAGGAAGAGGACTGCGGCATGGAACACCAGCAGTGCGCAGACCCAGAGGGCAGCAAGAGTGAAACATATAAAACAGCCATGAAGTCTGTCATTAAGTCCAGCCCATTTGAAAGAGCAATGAAAGTGGAAGCCGAACTAAACAAGCTACATGGGCGTATCATCAAGCAGCTGGACAGTATCAAGGCGTATGAGTTAGAGGACAGACGCTTGCAGCTTGCAGAAAAGCAACTTGAATTGAACAAACAGAAGCTAACGGGAGAATTTGAGATTAACCCGGATGGAAGCACCGAAAACGACGAAATCACAGACGTTGTGGACGACGTTTGATAGGTTCTTCCGGAGGTCTGGAAGCACTGCGGGTACGGCGACGCCCAAAACCTGCCCAGATATAATTTTGAAAATTCCATTTCCGCTTCCGACCCGGTAAAAAATAAAGGGGTAGGGGCTAAAAAAGAAAAAATGTGACCAATTCGGACACAAAAGAAAGGGGGTGCGGTTTTTTGAAAGCGTACACTTCAAAGGCGGTTGCCGCTTGGCTGGATATTTCAGAACGCAGAGTGCGCCAGCTGCGTGACGAAAAGGTTATAACGGAAATCAGACCGGGGCTGTACGACTTGAAGACCGTAAACCACCAGTACATAAATTATTTGCGCAAAAACAACCCGGAAAGTGAAAGCGCAATAGATTACAACGCAGAACGTGCAAAGCTGGTCAGAGCAAAAAGAGAAGCACAAGAACTGGAATTGCAGCTGCGCAGAAATGAGGTACACACCACAGAGGACGTGGAACAGGTAATGACAGACACACTTGTTAGGTTCAAAACAAGGCTTATGGCTATACCTGCAAAGTTAAGCCCCATTTTATCAAAGAAAAAGGACCAGACAGAAATATTTAAGCTGCTGAAAAGTGCCATTGATGAAGTGCTGGAAGAACTTTCAGACTTTCAGACAGTGTTTGGGTATGGTGTAGACAATGAAGAAAAACACAGTTGATATGTTCACACGGATTTTCAAAGTGCTACAACCACCGCCGGAAATGACACTTTCACAGTGGGCAGATAAGTTCCGCAGACTGTCTGCCGGGTCTTCCGCAGAGCCGGGGCGCTGGAAGACAGCAAAGGCACCGTATCAAAAAGAGATTATGGACGCCATAACAGATATTACAATAAAAAAAGTTGTGATTATGTCGGCAGCACAGGTGGGAAAGACAGACGCAATGGTGCTGAACCCTATTGGATATTATGTGCATTATGACCCGTCACCGATTATGGTTATACAGCCGACAATAGACATGGCAGAGAAGTTTTCAAAAGAAAAGCTGTCACCTATGCTGCGTGATACGCCCGTACTTGCGGACCGTATCAACGAAAAGAGCCGCAACAGCGGTAATACAATCATGCAAAAGATATTTCCGGGCGGCTTTATAACGATTGCAGGAGCGAACAGCCCAACAGGACTGCGAAGCCACACAATCAGAATATTGCTTGCAGACGAGATAGACGCATACCCAGCCAGCGCAGGAAAAGAGGGCGACCCACTTTTACTGGCTTCAAAGCGTCAGACTACATTCTGGAATAAAAAGCAGGTGGACATTTCAACACCAACAGTCAAAGGGGCTTCCAGAATAGAAGTGGAATATGAAAACAGCAGCCGGGGAGAATGGAACGCACCGTGCCCGTGCTGCGGAGAACTGCAACCGCTGGTCTGGTCAAATGTTGTGTTCGACAAAAACGACCTATCAGAAATCAGATACGCTTGCAGCAAGTGCGGCGTCATATCCAGTGAAGCAGAATGGAAAGAACACTTTATTGATGGAACCTTTGTGCATGAAGACCCAGACAACCCCGTGCGTGGGTTCCACTTGAACACGCTTGCTTCCACATTGACCACATGGCAAGAAGTTGTTGAAAAGTTTCTGACGGCAAATGACCAGATGAAAAAAGGCAACGTGGAACTGATGAAAGTATGGACTAATACCGAAATGGGGCAAACGTGGGAAGAAGACGGGGAAACCATAGAAGACGACGAACTGATGAAGCGCCGGGAGAAATACAAGTGTGAAGTACCAGAAGAAGTGCTGTACTTGACAGCTGGCGTAGATACGCAGGACGACAGATTTGAAATTGAAGTTGTGGGCTGGGGTCCAGAATATGAAAGCTGGGGCATTAGGTATGCGGCAATATACGGCGACAATTCAGACATCAACAATCAAGTCTGGCAAGACCTTGACACATTCTTATTGCAGACCTTTGAAAAACCGGATGGAACGAAAATGAAGCTGTCATGCGTCTGCATTGACAGTGGAGGACACAGAACCAATCAAGTATATAAATTCTGCAAAGCCCGGTTCAATCGCAGAGTATTTGCAATCAAAGGTTCAAACGATAGCGCCGCAGCGTATATCCAGAAGCCGTCAAAAAGCAACCGTGAGGGCGCATATCTTTTCACACTGGGAGTTGATACCGGGAAAAGCCTGCTTATGGACAGACTAAAGTTGGAGGAAGAGGGACCCGGCTTTTGCCATTTTCCGAAAGAAGAGGGCAAGGGATATGACGAAAAGTATTTCAAGGGCTTAACGTCGGAAAAAAAGGTAATGCGCTACAAAATGGGAAGACCGTATTTTGCGTGGGAACTGAAAGACAAAGGCGAACACAAACGAAATGAAGCGCTGGACTGCCGGAACTATGCAACGGCAGCTATTGAAATTATCAATGTACCATTGAAGAAACCGGACAAAAAGAAAGAAGCCACGGCAGCAAAGAAAATTGTAAAACGTGGCAGAAGAAGAAGTGGAGGAATATTATAAATGGCAGGAATTACACTGGAAACAGCAAAAAGACACCTTGACGCATGGCTGGAAGCGGAACTGGCGGTGACAAACGCCCAGTCCTACACAATAGGCAGCAGAACAATGACGAAAGCAAATCTGACCGAAATTAGGAAGTCTATTGAATATTGGCAAGGGAAAGTCACTGCGCTTGAAAATGCGGCAAAATATGGCGGCAGGAACCGTGCAAAACGATTTGTACCACGGGATTTATAAAAATATAAAAACCTCTTGACTTACGGTGACACAAAAGTTATTATATATGTGTCACCAAAAGAAAGGGGGTTTTTATATTTGTCACCCAGAACAGGAAGACCAACAAATGACCCTAAAACGCATGAAACAAGAATAAGAATGTCAGACAAGGAAGTTGGAAAGCTGGAATATTGCTGCGAAAAAACGGGAATGTCAAAAGCAGACGTTATAAGACGGGGAATTGAACTGGTCTATAAAGAAGTGTCAGAGAAATAAAAAAGTGGCGCACCACCGACCAAAGTAATTGCGCCACTTTAGAGCATTGCAACCCACATGGGCTACACTCATATAGTACCACGGGTTGCAGACACTTTCAATCATTTTTGAAAGGAGCATTGCACATGGGAAAAATTATAGAGTTTCCACAGAATAGTATTGTGCCAGATTATTTGCCACAAACAGAGGGAATGGAACTATATTTCAGATTTTATAAAAATTGCAGTGGACAGTTGAAAGAATATATACTGGAAAGAATAGGGAATGATATATCACAAACATGGGATAATAGAAACTTTTGGAAAACAACAGAGCCAACAGACGCACTGGAACTGATAGGGTATGCGTCAGCAAAGAAAATACTAAAGACGACGAAAGCAACGGCAGATTATTACAAAAAACTGTCAGAGATTATAGAAAAATACGGTTTGGAGGTGCTAAAGAGTGCCAAAACGAATTGATTTGACTGGAAAAAAGTTCGGAAGACTTACAGTGATTTCATTTGCTGGAACAGATAAAAACGGAAAAGCATTGTGGCATTGCCAGTGCGAGTGCGGAAATAAAACAATAGTTCGCTTGGACAGGCTAAGAAGTGGAGAGACGAAAAGCTGCGGTTGCGCCGCAAAGTTTGACTTGAAAGGGCAGCAGTTCGGAAGACTTACAGTGATTTCATTTGCTGGAACAGATAAAAACGGGAAAGCATTGTGGAATTGCCAATGCGAGTGCGGGAACAAAACAACAGTCCGTTTGGATAAATTGAGTAACGGAGAAACAAAGAGTTGTGGTTGTATCAGAAGAGAGAAAACAAGAAAAAGGGCTACAACGCATGGAAACAGCAAAAAGAGATTATATAGAATATGGCGTGGAATTTTGCATAGAACAGGAAATGAGAATGCCATAGAATACGACAGATACGGAGGTAGAGGGATTTACATATGCAAAGAATGGAAAGAAAGTTTTGAAGAATTTGAAAAATGGGCTTTAGAAAATGGATACACAGGCAAAATGACAATAGACAGAATGGACAATGACAAAGGGTACAGTCCGGAGAATTGCAGGTGGACAGACTGGAAAACGCAAGAAAACAATAAAAGCAATGTAAAAAAAATATGAGTACAAAGGAGAATTAAAAACAATAACAGAATTAGCGGAAATGGCAGATATAAGAACAGACACGCTAAGAGAACGAATAAAAAGGGGAATGGATATACAAAAAGCAGTTGAAACACCAGTAAGAGGAAAAAACGTGGGGTATAAGCCGTACTAAGCAAAAATTGCCCGAAATTGCATGAAAAGGGCAAAGATTGCACACCATTGCCCGAAAAATAATGATAATATATAGACTGAAAGAAAGTAAAAAACAAGGAAAGCAGCTGTAAAAGGCTGCTTTTTTCATGCAATAAAGGAGGTGAAAGCGTGGGAATTGCAGCGGGAATTGATAAGGCAATAGCAGTCATAGCACCGCAAGCAGCACTGAAAAGAACGGTTGCAAGGCAGAAAATGCAGATTTTGGACAGCGGGTATGGCAATTATGGCGCCAGCGTCACAAAGAAATCACTTGCAGGCTGGCTTCATGCAGGCGGTAGCAGTCGTGAGGACATAGAAGACAATGTATCTGTATTGCGCCAGCGTACCCGTGATTTATACATGGGCGTGCCGCTGGCAAACGGGGCAGTCAAAACCATGCGCACCAACATTGTTGGACGTGGGCTGCGGTTGAAATCGACCATTGACGCAGAAACGCTGGGAATTTCACCAGAAGAACGCCGGAACCTTGAAAAAAAGATTGAAAAAGAGTGGTCTATCTGGGCTGAAAGCAATGATTGCGATATGTCAAGGATAGACAACTTTTACGAGTTGCAGCAGTTGGCTTTTATGAACTGGCTTATTTCTGGGGATTGTCTGGCGGTATTGCCAGTCAAACCACGAATAAACCAGCCGTATGACCTGCGTGTGCAGCTGATAGAAGCAGACAGACTTTGCAGCCCGGACAACTGCGACACCATAGACAACAAGATTGTTGGGGGTGTAGAGGTTGACAAGTCCGGGGAAGTGATAGCGTATCACATAGCGAACCACCACCCGTTGTCATACGCATACAATGACATAAGCTGGCAGAGGGTTGAAGCATACGGACAAAAGACCGGAAGAAGAAACGTGCTTCACATGATGAACCGGGAAAGAATAGGACAGCGCAGGGGTGTTCCGTTCCTTGCACCAGTTATTGAAAGTTTGAAACAGCTTGGAAGATACACGGACGCAGAGCTTGTGGCTGCGGTTGTGTCTGGTATGTTTACCATTTTCATTGAAAAGGCAGACGCAAGCGCAGAAGACGCCATAGGAAGTATGCTGCCGGAAGAAGTGCAGGTGGACGCAGAAGACGAAAGCACCATTGAACTTGCGCCGGGCGCCGTTATCGACTTAAACGAGGGCGAGAAAGCACACGACACGAACCCCGGAAGACCGAACGCTAATTTTGGCGGCTTTGTGGAAGCAATATGCCAGCAGATAGGCGCAGCACTTGAAATTCCGTATGAATTACTTGTGAAGCGCTTTAATTCCAGCTATACAGCCAGCAAAGGCGCACTGGAAGAAGCGTGGAAAATGTTTAATATGTACCGTGACTGGCTATCAGCGGACTTTTGCCAGCCAGTGTACGAAGAATGGCTGACGGAAGCGGTAGCAAAAGGACGTATCAAAGCACCGGGCTTTTTCACTGACCCAGCAATCAGAAAAGCATATTGCGGGGCAAAGTGGAACGGACCTGCAAAAGGTATGCTTGACCCGGTAAAAGAGGTTACAGCCGCAGAAAAGAGAGCGTCAAACGGCTTTAGCACCAGAAGTGATGAAGCAATGCAAATGACGGGAAGCAACTTTTATAACAATGTCGAACAGTTGAAACACGAAGAAAAAGAACTGAAAGAGGTGAAGAAAATTGCCAATGGAACCACAAACAAACAGAACACCCCAGCAGAACCCGCAGACAATGCCGGGAATGAACCAGCAGCAGGACAGCAGAACGCCGGGCAATCCTTACGGGGTGACAACAAATAAATTCTGGAACTTTATCCCGGCAGCCGGGGACAAGCCACCGGAACTGCTTTTATACGGTGCAATAAGCAGCCAGCAGTCATGGTGGGAAGACAGGGTGACGCCACAGCAATTCAATCAAGAACTTGCGGCGCTTGGTGATGTGCCGGAAATTATCGTGCGCATTAACAGCGGCGGCGGTGATGTATTCGCAGCAAATGCGATTTTTACGAGATTGAAAGATTGTTCAGCGAAAGTGATAGTCAAAATTGATGGCTGGGCAGCTTCCGCAGCCACAATCATTGCTATGGCAGGCGACACAATCAAGATTGCCAGAAACGGTGTATTTATGATACATGACCCCGCAATGACAGTCTGGGACACTTTCAGAGCAGAAGACTTTTTGAAGATGGCTGATGAACTGAAAGTGATTAAACAAAGTATTGTCAATACATACGCCAGTAAGACTGGCAAAAAGACAGAGGACATAGAACAGCTTATGTCAAATGAAACATGGTGGACGGGCGACATTGCCGTTGAAAACGGCTTTTGTGATGAATTGATGTTTGAAGACAGCACAACAGTTGTCGAAAACTCTTCAAAAATCGTTGTCAATTCAGTGCCTATTGACGTTTCCATGTTCAAGAGTATTCCAACCCAGTTATTAAACAGCCCGCACAATCAAAATCCGGGTAGTTTAGTAAATAGTGCAACAGAACCTATCAACAAGCCAAAAGAAAAGGAGGAACCAGAAATGGCAGCACCAGAAAACAAAATCACAACGGTTGACGCACTAAAAGCCGCATACCCGGATTTAGTAGCGACAATCCAGAACGAAGCCGCAGCCACAGAACGTGCCAGAATTAAAGGTATTGAAGACTTGGCAAACGGCAACTATGCAGCACTTGCGACAGACGCAAAGTTTGAAAACCCTATTTCTGCGCAGGAACTTGCAGTGAAAATCATTGCAGAGCAGAACAAAGCGGGTGGAACTTACATTCAGAACCGCCAGCAGGACGCACAGGACAGTGGGGCAAACAATGTATCTGGCGTAACACCGGAAGACAACGCAGGCGGTGACGGAAAAGACCCGTTCAATGCCGCTATTGACAAGTTGTTTCCAGATACAAAATAAGGAGGTAGCGCAAAATGAGTGAATACGCAGTAGAGAAGAGAGAAACAGCGCCAAAGAATTTCTTTGCTGGCGACTTCCCAACAGTACCGGAAACGGGAGTTGCAGGCGCAGAAATCAAAGAATATGCACCAGTAATGGTTGATACAGAGAACGAAAACAAAATCATTCCGGTTGCTACAACAAAAGAAGCGAACGCAATCGGAATTTCTGCGGCAGCAGCAGGAAAGGGCGAACCAGTCACATATTATTTGACAGGTGAGTTTTTCGCTGACGCATTAAACCTTGAAGCAAGCGCAGATTTAGCAAAAATCAAAGAAACACTGCGAAAAGTATCAATCTTTTTGAAGTAAGGAGGATAAAACAATCATGGCAAATGAAGTATCTATTTACGAACCACGAACAATGGGCAGAGTGGTTCAGAAGTTACCGCCCGTGCGTACTTTTTTCAGAAGTACATTTTTCAAACATGAAGAAACATTCGTGACAAAGAATGTTGATGTTGATTTCAAGAAAGGAAGCAGAAAGGTTGCACCGTTTGTCAGCCGTGTAATTGGCGGAAAGGTAGTGCCAAACACTGGCTATGAAACAAAGACCTACACACCGCCTTTAGTTGCACCGGAAAAGGTCACAACAGTTGATGACCTTTTACAGCGCAGACCGGGTGAAAGCCTTTATTCTGGCAGAACACCTGCTGAACGTGCAGTGCTTAAAATGTCTGATGATTTCAAGGAGCTGCGAGAAATGATTTTACGCCGTGAAGAGTTAATGTGCGTACAGACCATTTTTACTGGCAAAATTCCCATCATTGGCGACGGAGTGAATGAAGTGATTGACTTTTCTTTTACAAACAAAGAGAAAATCACAACAGCAGCGAAGAAGTGGACTGCTGACACTTCCGACCCTATCGCAGATTTGAAGCGCTGGCACGAAACCGTACAGAAGACCGGATTTGTAAACTGTGATATTTGCGTTATGGGTGGCGACGTTGCAAATGCGTTTGTAAATCACCCAAAAGTACAGAAACAACTTGATGTAAAAAATTACAATCTTGCAGTCATTCAGCCTAAACAGCTTCCAAACGGTGTGACATACCTTGGAACCATTCACGAACTGGGACTTGATATTTACAAGTACAACGAGTGGTATCTTGACGACTGGACAAAACCGGACACACCGGAGGACAAGCCACTTGTACCAGCTGACAGCTTGGCACTGTTAAGCACAAACGCTGATTATTCAATGTATTACGGAGCAATCACACTGATTAAAGAGCCGGACGGCAAATTTATGACGGTTGAGGGTAAGTATGTACCGGACACATGGACGAAGCGCAAGCCTGCAAGAAGATTTCTCAATCTGTCTTCCGCACCTTTATGCGTTCCGCATGATGTAGACAGCTGGTTTGTGGCTACACCTATTTAATGGATTTCAAAGCCCAGCTTGCCAGTGATATGAAAGTGTTTCACAACTGCAGCGAAATGGCAACAATGACTGATATTTGGTATCAAGGCAAACAACATTATATACCCGTGATAATTGACCATACGGCAGCCGACGAACGGCAAAGAGGAAATGGGGACAATTCAGAGGGGTTCAACCGTGTTTCTTGCCTGGTCTATATGTCTTTATATGACTTTGGCTGTGTACCGAAGAGAGGACGACAGATAGAAATTGACGAAGCCGGAGCAGTCAACCTTTACTATATCGCAAAAGCAGATTGCGAGGACGGGGAAATAATTCTGGAATTGGAGATGGTGGACGAATGATTGAAATAACTTCTGACGCAATCGAAAGAGCCGGAACCCTGCTGGCAGGTATTCCAAAAGGTGCGGAAAGAGTATTTGCCAACGCTTTGAACCGTGGAGTTTCCAGAGCGAAAACGCAGGCATTGAAACGGACAAAGCAAGTGTACACGGTAAACAATAGCGCACTGACAGCAAGAACAACAATGAGAGTGAACAAAGCCAGCACGGGAAACCTTGCGGGCTTTGTTTCTTTTGCTGGAACAAAATTACCACTGTATCAATTCAAAGTGACACCCACAAAGTCTGGAACCGGAAAACAGGTGCGGGCACAGTTGAAAAAAGGCGGCAGCGCCACACCATTTGAGGACGCATTTGTTGCAAACATGAGAAACGGCATGGGAGTATATGAACGACTTACAAGAAAGCGTGTTCCAACAGAACAGCTGATGGGTCTTTCAGCGGCACAGATGGTGGGAAACACAGAAGTTATGGACGACTTGCAAGAAGAGGTACAAGAACTGGTAAATGAAAGAATAATCCATGAAATGAACAGAATTTTGAATGGTTATGGAGGTAAGGCATGACACCAGCTTTTTTATTGGAAAATTTGCAGCAGTTCATAAAAGAAAGCACGTCTGACATAATTTTGCCAGTGCGAACCAGAACGGGGAGCAATGAAGCAAAAGAAAGGGCAGTTGAGGTGTACAAAATGGGACTGCCGGAACCGGACGACGTGCAACAGAAAGTACCATATATTCTGGTTAAGTTCCTAACAGGGACAGACGAAAAAGCAGCGAACGAACCAGAAGAAGACAGCTGCAAAGTAAGAATAATATTTGCGGTGTATTCAGAAGATGGGCAGGACGGACCGATGGCGCTTCTCAATCTGATTTTGAGAGTGCGCAGCGAATTAAAGAAAGCTGGGACAATCGGCGGCGGTCAATTTGCTTTGGAACTGCCGCTGGAATATATCGTATATCAAGACACCACGCCGCCATACTACATGGGCGAAATGGTGACAAATTGGAGTATGCCAGTCACGCAACGTGATGTGGCAGAGATTTTGCACAATTTATAGACAGGAGGAAGACGAAATGGCAAAAGCGACCACAGCAAGCGCCACAGCAGCCGAAAAGGACGCTGAAAAGGTGCAGGCGGTAGAAAATACCACAACAGAAGAAAAAGCCGTAAAAACGCAGTCGGAAACAGTAAAGCTGATTTACATTGGACCGAACCTGCCAAAAGCAATGCTGCCATGCAACAAGATTTTTGAGGGAACAGACAAAGAGATTGAAGAAGAACTTTCTTTCATTCTTGAAAAGTTCCCGCTTGTAAGAAAAATGCTGGTTCCTATTTCCGAACTGGCAGACAAGAAAGACAAGGTGAAGACAACCGGGAATGTATACAACAAGTATTATTCAGACTTAAAGGCTGCCGCCCTTGCATACGCAGAACAGGAGGTATAACAAATGAGTGACGTATCACATGGAGTAAACGCCAGCAAGACAAACAATGGCGCAATCACGCCAGTGTCCGTAGATACGGGCGTACATTTTGTGGTTGGAACGGCACCAGTGCAGATGGTAAACGGAAAAGTAAATGAAGTTATCATGGCTTCAAGCTACACAGAAGCAGTGCAGGCGTTGGGATATTCTGACAACTGGAAGAAATACAGCCTTTGCGAAGAGATTTACACAGCGTTTACATTGTTCAATTCTGCGCAGGTGTTCTTTGTAAATGTTCTTGACCCTAAGAAACACAAGAAAACAGTTGATGAAACACAGATGGACGTTGTAGACGGTCAGATTGTATTACCTGCGGAAGCAATCGCAGGCAGTGTGGAAATCACAGGAAAGACAGCTGGGGAAGATTACGAAGTATTTTACAGTGACACAAACTGCGTTGTGGAGTTCTTAAAAGAAACCACGGGCAAACTTACTGTGAAATATGACGCCGTGGACGCTTCACAGGTCACAAAAAGTGATATTATCGGCGGTTACAGCGTAAGCACACACAAGACAACCGGACTTGAACTGATTAACAATGTATTTCCGCTTTATACAAAGGTTCCAGACCTTATTTTGTGTCCGAATTGGTCACATGACGCAGAGGTTGCAGCTGTAATGTCTGCAAAAGCAGAGAATATCAACGGACTGTTTGAGGGTGAAGCAATTCTGGACATTGACTGCACGGCAGAAACCGGGGCGACATACTACACGGAAGTGCCAGCATGGAAGAAACAGAAAAACTTCACAAAAAGAACAGAAGTTGTCTGCTTCCCTAAAGTTGCGCTGGGAGATAGAGTTTTTAATCTTTCAACACAGCTTGCAGCCAGTATGTCAGCCGTAGACAATGCGGAAGAGTACGGCGGAGGTACACCTTGCGAAAGCGCTTCAAACAAGGGCATACAGGCAGATAGAATGGTTACTGCGGACGGTTTGGAAGTAGTCATGGATATTCAGCAGGCAAACTACTTGAATGAAAACGGCGTTGTGACCGCACTTAATTTCTTTAATGGCTTTGTAAGCTGGGGAAATTATACGGCTTGTTATCCTGCCAACACAGACGTGACGGACTATTTCTACTGTATCAACCGTATGTTCAAGTGGGTTGCAAAGACACTTGTTTTGACGTACTGGAACTACATTGACAGAGGAATTAAAAGACGTCTGATTGACGCAGTTGTGCAGTCAATCAATGATTGGCTGGCAAGCCTTGCAACTGATGAAAAAATCATTGGTGGACGTGTGGAGTTCAACGAAAGCGAAAACAGCACAAGCCAGCTTGCAGCAGGAATTGTGCGTTTTCACATTTATATGACACCGCCATCACCAATGCAGAAAATGGACTTTGTGCTTGAATATGACTTGTCATATCTTGCAGCACTGGTGGCAGCATAACAGGAGGTGAAACAGAATGTCAAAAGTTGACGAATTAGTTATTAACTATGCGATTTACGAAGACGCCGTAGAGTATCTGGGAACCACAGAAGTGACACTGCCAGACTTGGAGTACATGACAGAGGAATTAAGCGGCGCAGGCATTGCGGGAAATATCGAAGAAATCATTATCGGTCACTTAAATGCAATGTCAACAACTTTCAATTTCCGAACTGTCACAGCGGCAGCGGTCAAGCTGATGGAACCACGGGTACACAGAATTGACCTGCGAGTTGCACAGCAGAGAATGAACCTGCGCACAAGCGCAAACGAAGTGTCCGGCGTAAAGCATATTATGAAAGTGAAGCCGAAGAAGACAGCACTTGGAAAAGTTGCGGCAGCTTCAACAGCTGATGTAAGCGGCGAATACGCCGTTTCATACTATGCAATGTATCTGGACGGTTCAAAGGTAACGGAAATTGACCCGTTAAACTTTGTGTGCATTATCAATGGCAAAGATTACTTAAAGGACGTCAGAAAAGCATTAGGAAAGTAAAAGAAGACAGCAGGAGCCAGCGGGAAGACCGCTGGTTTTTTCCTGCCTAAAATCAAAGATATGGAGGAATAAACAATGTCAGATACAACAAACACAACTGAAAACATGGAGCAGGTAACAGAGCAGGAAAAGGAAATGCAGGAAGCGCAGGCAAGCGGCGTGGTCAATTTTGACGACAAGAAGAAAGACAAGGAAGAAGACGGCAGCTTGAATTATACACACACATTCAAGAAGCCCAGAGAAATTGAGGGAAAGAAGTATACAAAATTAACTTTCTATTTTGACAATCTGACTGGTGAAGATATTGAAGCAGTAGAACAGGAACTTGCGGACCAGAACAAATACGCACTTTCACCGGAAATTTCTTCTGCGTTCCAGTGTATTCTTGCGGCAAAGGCTGCGGGGGTTGCTTCTGATGAAATCAGACGTCTTCCGGTAGGTGATTACATGAAGATTAAGAACAAAGCAAGGGATTTTTTAATTGCTGCGGGCTATTAAAAATTAAAGAACCCGCAAAGTTCATAAGAAAGCAGATATACAAAATGTCAAGGGCTTCACATACGCCCGTCCCGTTCTGGCTGCAAATGCCTATACGCAGACTTTTTGCATGGATTGAAACCATAAATGAAGTGGAAAAAGAAGAAGCGGAAGAGCAGAAACAGAACAGCAATAATGCGTAGGGAGGTGAAACAGCTTGGCAGGGTCACAAAAGGAATTTGAACTGCTTTTTAAGCTGAAAGCGTCGCTGGGTGGCAATTTTAATAGCACATTCAAAAGCGCAATTAACACCAACAACCAGTTACGGGACAGCTTAAAAAATGTCAATTCCCTGCAATCAAAGATTGACGGCTACACAAAGCAGTCTGCCGCCATCGACAAGAACAAAGAACGGCTGGCACAGCTTAACGCAGAGCATGACCGATTACAGCAGGAATTGCAGCAGACAGGCGAACCCATAGAAGCACTGCGGAAGAAGCTTGAAAAGAATGAAAACCAGATACAACAGACCACTGCCAAAATTGAAGAACAGGAAAAACAATTAAACAGTTACGCCGACGAATTGAAAGCAGCCGGGGTAAATACGGACAATCTGGAAGAAGCAAACGGAAGACTGCAAAAGTCCTATGAAAAGCTGCAAACTTCACAACAGACGTTGCAAAAACTGAATGATAAGCAACAGCAGGTGGAACAGAGCATTTCAAAGACAAAAGGACAGCTGGTGGGAACTATCGGTGCAATTAGTGCCGTAGCTGCCGCAGTGTATGCAGGACCCGTGCAGGCGGCGCAGCAGTACGAAACAGCAATAGCAAAGGTGGGAACCATTGCAGATACGCAGGAAGTCCCGCTGGGCACATTGTCACAACAGATAATGGAACTGTCAAACAAGACAGGAATTGCAGCCAATGCCATTGCTGATGATGTGTACAACGCTATATCTGCCGGACAGAAGACAGGTGACGCCGTAAACTTTGTTACAAATAGTACAAAGTTAGCAAAAGCCGGATTTGCGGAAAGTTCGCAAACGCTGGACGTATTAACAACCGTATTGAACGCATACGGCATGAGTGCGGACAAAGTAAGCACGGTATCAGATATGCTGGTACAGACGCAGAACAAAGGTAAAGTAACAGTAGGAGAACTGGCAAGCAGTATGGGTAAAATCATACCGACTGCAAACGCCAGCAATGTTTCACTGGAACAGTTATGCGCCGGATATGCAATAATGACCAGCAAAGGTATTGCAGCCGCAGAAACGACAACATACATGAACAGTATGTTGAATGAGTTGTCAAAGTCTGGAAGTACGACAGACAAGCTATTGCGGCAGAAGATGGGCGGCAGCTTTGCAGAATTGATGGCAAGCGGTAAATCACTTGGGGAAATTCTGGGAGGTATACAGGAAGAAGCCAGCAAGTCCGGTCTTGCCCTATCTGATATGTTCAGCAGTTCAGAAGCTGGAAAAGCGGCAATGTCGCTTCTGTCAAACGGAGTTGACGGCTTCAATTCAAGCGTACAAGACATGGTGAACAGCGTTGGAGCAACAGACAGCGCATTTGCCAAAATGGAAGACACCACAGAAGCCAAAATGGAAAAGGCAAAGAACAGTATTGCGAACTTGGGCATTGTTCTTGGTCAAAACCTACTGCCGATTGTCGGAAATCTGGCAGACAAAGTGGCGTCATTAGTAACCAAAGTATCAGAATTTGCACAAGAAAACCCAAAAGCAGTGCAAACAGTATTAAAGCTGGTTGCCGGGCTTGCCGGGCTTAAAGTTGCTGGGCTTGGAACGAAGCTGGGCTTCTTGGAAGCCAAAAAAGGCATTCTGGGAATTATGGGTGCGTTTGAGAAGTTCAAAGCATTAAAAGCAGCAGAAAGCCTTGGAGGGGTAGCAACAAAAGCGGGCGGCATAGCAGTTAAACTGGGACCTATTGTGGCGGTAGCGGCAGCAATAGGCGCAGCAATATATTATGTTGCCAACAACCTTGAAGACGTAAGGGCGAAAATACAACAGACTTTCGGTGACGAGGGGCTAAAGATTTTTGACCAGATATGGGCGTCAATCACAATGGTTGGCGACGCTTTCAAGACAGCATTTGCGGGAGTTTCAACAGATGTATTTTCAACACTTCAACAAATACTGCCAACGATTATTTCAACACTACAAACAGCAGCAACAAGCATACTTCCAGTGCTGGTGCAGCTAATAACACAACTTGCACCATTGCTGGCACAGTTCATTTCAGCAATACTTCCAGTACTGGGGCAGTTAATAACCGCAATTATCCAGATTGCCGGGCAGCTGATAACGGCTGTACTACCTATCATAATTGAATTGATAGCGCAGCTAATACCAGTAGTAACGCAGATTATTTCAGCTATACTGCCAGTTATCATTGAATTACTGAACCAAATTTTGCCTATCATTCAATTATTGGTAAGTAGTATTTTACCAGTGCTGGTGCAGGTCATAAATGCACTGTTACCGCTATTTCAAACTATCATAAGCGCAATTTTGCCAGTACTGACAACTTTAATTAATGCGCTGGTTCCAGTCATTCAAGTTCTGGCGTCCGTACTGTCGTCTGTACTTGGTGGAGCGCTAACAACCATAACCAATATCGTAAAAAGTGTAATGACCGTATTTCAAGGCTTAATCGACTTTATAACTGGTGTTTTCACCGGGAATTGGTCACGGGCGTGGAACGGCATTAAAACCATTTTTTCTGGCGCTGTAAGCGGTCTTGGTGAAATCATAAAAGCGCCGTTGCGTGCGGTTGTTTCTGCGGTAAATGGCGTAATTTCTGGACTTAATAAATTAAAAGTGCCGGACTGGGTGCCGGGCATTGGCGGGAAAGGCATAAATATTCCGCTGATACCTGGATTTGCAAAAGGTACTTCATCAACGCCGGACACGTTCATTGCCGGAGAAGACGGACCGGAGTTAATCACGAACGCACCGGGGCGCACGGTGTTTACGGCAGACCAGACAAGAAACATTCTGGCTGCACAAAATACAGCAGCCACAACAGCGGCAGCGGTAGCGCCAACAACAGCACAGACCACAACAGCACCGCAGACGGTGAACAACTACAACACAGCGCCAGAAGTAACAGCGGGCGCAGGAAGCGGCGGTGGAAGTGCAAACAATGTAACTATCAACAACAGTCCGACAATCGTTATCAACGGGGACAAGCCGGAAGACTTGGACGCAAAGCTGGAAGAGAACAACAGAAAGTTGCTGCGTGACGTTGAAGACCTGCTGGACGAGAAAGAAGACAAGGAGAAGCGGCAGAAATATGACTAAAAGCTACACAACCATATCTGGGGATATGTGGGACAAAATAGCATTTGAACAAATGGGAAGTGTCCTGCATACAGATAAGCTGATGAAAGCCAATGTTAAGTACGCCAGCACCTACGTTTTCCCTGCCGGGGTTGTATTAACAATCCCGGAAGTGGAAGACGAAGAAGACTTGGAACTGCCACCGTGGAAAAGGGGGCTGCTGACGTAGAATGAGTGCAAAAGACATGGCACGTCGGGTGGAACTGCGGTTGAAATTTCAAAACGTAAAAGTCCCGGCAGATATAAATAAATATTTAAGCAGCCTTACTTTCACTGATGAAGACGAAGACAACGCAGACGATTTGCAGCTTGCGTTTGATGATAGAGAAAGAAAGTGGCTGGGAAGCTGGCTGGAAGTAAAGCCGACTTTCATTAAGACCACAACGACGGTGCAAAAGCAGGTTGAAGCTGCAAGCGTTGTCAATTATGTGGTCAAAAAAGGTGATACGCTTTGGGCTATTGCCAAAAAGTATCTGGGAAGCGGTACAAAATACCCGCAGATTGCTTCTGAAAACAATATTAAAAACCCTAACTTAATATATCCGGGGCAGGTTTTCAAAATTACAACGGGCGGTACAGCAACACAGACGGTCACAGAAACGAAAGAAACAACAAAGAAAGTGTCTGACCCTAAATTGATAACAGCAACGATTGTTCAGAAGAACTGGCACGACAACGGTAAAGACGCCGTGCTGGATTGCGGGACATTTGAACTGGACAGCGTAGACGCCAGCGGACCGCCAACAAAAATCACACTAAAGGGCACGTCAATTCCTTATACTTCCAAAATGAGAGTAGAAAGAAAATCAAAGGCGTGGGAAAACACCAATTTGAAAGTGATTGCGGAGCAGATAGCGTCTGAAAGCAACTTGAAACTGATGTACATTGCGGACAACATACCGAAGTACAAAAGAAAAGAGCAGGTACAGACGTCGGACATTGTGTTTTTGCAGAAATTATGCAAAGCGGCAGGGCTTGCACTGAAAGTAACCACAATGAATGTGGTTATCTACGACGCCGCAGAGTATGACAGCAAGCCACCCATAAAAACCATAAAATATGGCAGCGGTGATTATATTTCATACAAGCTGGGAACCAGCCTGCATGATACAGCATACACCAGCTGCCATGTTTCATATACGGACCCGGACAGCAAAGAAACGATTGAAAGCACATACACGGCAGACAGCACAGAGGGAACCGGGCAAACGCTTGAAGTCAACGAAAAGGTCAGAAGCACAAATGAAGCATACGAACTGGCAAAAAAACGACTACGTGAAAAGAACACACAGCAGTTTACAGCAAGTTTCACAATGCTTGGTGATGTGCAGCTGGTGGCAGGTGCCACAGTCAAATTAAAAGGCTTCCAGAAGTTTGACAGAAAGTACAAGATTACCAAAGCAACCCACAAATTGACGGGAGGATATACAACACAGATTGAATTACAACAGGTATTGGAGGGCTACTAATGGCAGACATGACAGAGTTAAAAAACATAGTGCGGCTTGGCACCGTGCAGAGTGTGAACGCCAGCAAAATGACAGCCCGTGTGAAATTCAAGGACAAAGGCGGTATAACTTCCGGTGATTTAAGAATTATAAAACGTTCCGTGTATGTTGTGCCAGCAATGGAAAGCGGCGCAGAGGGACAGACGGCAAAAACAACGCTGAAATATGACTACAACGGGCAAATGTTAAAGGAAGTAAGCCACAGCCATGAAGCATTTGTGACAGAGTGGACGCCGGGCGTTAATGATATGGTGCTTTGCATAATGGTTCCAGATGGCGACGGGGACGGCTTCATAATAGGGGAGGTGTAGAGCATGGCAAAAATAGGAAGTCTGGGAAGTCTGGTTTTTTCAGTTTCAGAAAATACCGTGCGCACCTTTGATGAATTAAGCTGGAAAGTGTCTGCAAAGTACGCAACGCATGACAGACACATTAAGCGTGACGTATTGGAGTTTTTAGGACCGGAACCCGGAACAATCAGTTTCAAAATGGCGTTCAGTGTATTTCACGGAACAAACCCACTGAATGAAATTAAGAAATTAAACAAAATGTGCAATAAGGGCAATATTTCAACACTGGTTTTAGGCGGCAAGAAATACGGTTCCTATAAGTGGGTGATAACAGGCGTTAGCAGCACATTAAAACGCTATGACAACAAAGGTAACTGCTGGGCTGCAACAGCAGACGTGACATTGAAAGAATATCCAAAGAGGTGATAAAGCATGGACGTGATAAGGGGTGACGGGTCACTATTGACAGAAATTGACCTTGCACCAGCAAATGACCATCAAGCAGTCATACAAAATATTGCGGTTATTCTGGACACGGTGCAGGGGTCCTGCCCTATGTTCCGTGATTTTGGATTGCCCGGCAGCCTATACGGAAGACCGCAACCAGTAGTTGAAAATATACTGGTGGGCTATCTGTACGACCAGATAGAAGAATTTGAACCACGGGCGCAGGTTGCAGACATTACATTTGAACACGACGCAGCCACAGGGCGCACAATACCTATTATTTATTTGGAGGAGGTGGAAACAGACAATGAGTGACAGAAAATACCCAGACATTGACTTTGTGGAAACCGACACAGAAACGATAGAAAGCAATCTAATTGCGCTGTATGAAAATATGGTGCAGCAGGTGCCGGGGCGCGAACGCTACAAGGTGTACCCGGCGTCACCGGAAAGACTTTTTATTGCATGGGTTGCAAATATCATTGTGCAACAGCGTGTCATTATCAATGAAACAGCAAAAAAGAACGTGCCACGCTATGCGGACGGTGAATACTTGGACAGCTTGGCAGAATTATTCAAGGACTTGGAAAGACTGCCAGCAAGTCCGGCGTCTGCAATGTTCCGCTTTTATATTTCAGAAGCACAGAAACAATCAGTGATTATTCCTGCGGGCACCAGAATTTCTTTTGATGGTGCCATCTTATTTGAAACAAAAGAAAATCTGGAAATAAAAGCCGGGCAGACATACGGGGACGTTGAGGGAATTTGCACAACAGCGGGCGACGTTGGAAACAATCTGGCAGCAGGGCAGGTCAAAGAACTGGTTGACCTATACGACTACTACCAGAAAGCAGAGAACATCACGGCAACCAGCGGCGGCGCAGAAGAAGAGGACGACGCCAGTTATTATGAGCGTATGCGTGAGAGTATGGAGAGTTTCAGCACGGCGGGTCCTATTAACGGGTACATATACTGGACAAAGAGCGTATCACCAGCCGTGGCAGACGTGGCAGTGACAAGCCCGGAACCTTGCGTTGTAGACGTCCGGGTGCTTTTGCAGAATGGACAGCAGGCAACGTCCGGGGTGCTGAAAGAGATTGAAGACGCCTTGAACGCTTCCGACATTAGACCACTGACCGACAAAGTGACGGTATCTGCACCGGAAACGGTAGCATTTGACGTTGACGTGACCTTTTATATTCCACAGCCAGACGCAGCCAGCGCAACAGTCATTGCGGCGGCAGCAACACAGGCAGTGGAAGAGTACGTGACATGGCAGACAAGCAAAATGGGGCGGGATATTAACCCGTCATACCTAACAGCAAAGCTGATGGAAGCAGGCGTGAAACGTGTTGAAGTCAGAAAGCCAGTATTCACGGTTGTTGATGATATAAAGGTTGCAAAGCTGGGAAACAAAAGCGTTCTGAATGGAGGTATTGAAAATGTCTAAAACAATTTACAATGCCGATTATTCAGAGTGCCTGCCGGAAGCGCTAAAGAAAGACCCCAAAATGGTTGCACTGGCAAACGCCACGGCAGCAGCACTGCTGGACGCTTCCGGGATAATTGACAATGTGCTGATATATTCCAGATTTGATGAATTGCCAGAAGAACTGGTGGACATTTTGGCATACGACCTACACGTTGACTGGTACGACTACAATTACCCACTGGAAGCAAAACGGGATTTAGTGAAAAACAGTGTCAAGGTTCACAAGAAAATGGGCACAAAATATGCCATTGAAACAGCGCTGGGCAGCTTATTTCCAGAAAGTGAAGTGGAAGAGTGGTTCCAGTATGAGGGAGAACCCGGACACTTTCATATTGTGCTTGATGTGACCAACCAGAGAATAACGGCAGACTACGCAGCTATTATCCGGGCAGTGAAAATGTATAAAAGATTATCTGCACACATGGACGAATTGACCTATCAAGGACAGGTCCACGGCGTCATATACACCCACGGGGAGTATTTCAGATATAAAACACCGCTGACCGGAAGACTTAACGCCGGAACATACCCACAGAGAAACACAAAAGCCGGGATAGGCGCTGCAACCTATATTGTGGGAACGGAAGCAGCAGGCTTCATATTCACGGCACCAGCAGCAGGCACAAAGCCATATAGAAACACGGTATTTTCACAGCAGGCGGCGCATATCGACGCAGACACGGCGTTGAATACGTTTGGCTATACAAATACACCAGCAGGACGGATAAAAGCCGGAGAACAGCCACAGAGGAACACCAGAGGGCAGACAAGCGGTGCCACGGTCACGGCAAGTGACAGAATGGAAGCACACCGCTTCACAGTCCCGGCAGCAGGAACCGTCCCGGAAAGAAGCACGGTGCAGCAGACACAGGGCGGCGCCGTGGGGACAAGCACGCAGGCAATGGGGTTTTCATACGGCGTCAAGCCGTGCGGAAGCCGCAGGAAGCTATAAAGGAGGTGAAAAGCCATGTTGACAACAGACGCAATCAATGATTTCAAAGATTTCATTGACAATATCATTGCCTATGCAAAAGTAACCGTCAACGGCGTTTCTGAAAAAAAGGTGATACACCGCCGGGAACGTCTGAAAGACGGCAGGGTTGCTGTATATGTACAGATTACCCCGCAGGTAAGCGGAACAGCCACGGTGCAGAGGGTGCAGCTTTACAACAAGAACAACAAATTGTGGGCTGACAAGGCGGTAAATATTCCGCTGAACAATGTACAAGAGGGCGTTTTGTACCGCTTTACTTTTGATTTTACAGAAAAGGAGGTGTAAAGATGTACGAACAGAAATTATGGCAGGACCATGTAACAGAGTTTGAAGACCGCTACACGGAAAGCAGAAATGATGATGGAACTATCACACACACACCAGTTGAGGGGGAAATCATTCAGCAGGGCACACCGCAGAACGCAACCAACTTCAACCACATGGAAAACGGTATTTCCAATGCAACAGAAACGGCAGCGCTTATGGCGCTTTCTACAATCCACCACCAGCAGGCAATAGCTGACTTGCAGGGAGAAACAGCAACGGTGACTTTGAAGAATACGCAGCAGTACCCGTTCAACAATTCTACACAGTCGGTTGCGCTGAAGACTGAAAGAAACCACATGGACTACACCGTGGAAACAGAAATAGTGGACTACACGGGCGGTTTTCCGGGCGACATTGTTATTACAGAAAAGTTGCTGAATGGTTTTAAGATGGCACACACAGGAAGCGCAAAAAGCGTGACCGTAAAAGTTTATGTGAAAGGTGGGTTTTACTAATGGCAGGTGTGATTATTAAGACAGAGGAACGCAGACAGCACGAAGAAGCGGTTATGCGTTCTTTTGGCGTGCAGGGCAGCGGGACAGCAGCACAGAGAGAAGCAGCGGAGGTTATCGCAGCCAGAAGCAGCGAGGTAGTAAGAAACCAGAATGGAGGTAGAAAGTATTATGGCTACTAATAAAATCAATGTAGTTGAAAAAACACCGGGCACACATATTGAATATGCACTGTCTGGCGGTAAAAAAATCACGTTCGGTGATGATGAATTAACAATCAATCTTGCCAGCCGTGAAAGAGATTTTGAAGTGTCACTGGACATTTGCATTGACGAAGAAGACGGCGTGGTGATTGGCACCGGAGGACGTGCACAGAAGTACGCTGCGCAGATTGTTATTCCTGCCAGACGCTATGATGTTATCGAAGACGGAGAGGACGAAAACGGAGAACCGAAAGAAATTCCAGTGCCTATCCCATTTGATATGTCGCTTTGCACACTTATTCTTTGGGGATTGGAGGTATAAAGAATTATGTCTAATTTTGATGATTTAGCAATGGCGGTTGCTTCCTTTGGGGGCAACAATGCAGTAAAGTTTGATGATTTGGGTATGCCGTCAATTATGGTGGGTATTCCAAAAATGAAGTATTCCGACATTATCACCGGAGGAACACAGGAAACATTGCCGTGGTGGATTGTGGACGGAGTAGAAAAAGAAGTTATCTGGGTATCGAAGTATATTAACGTCGTGGTCAACGACCGTGCATACTCACTGCCAATGAAAGACCCTAAAGCATACATTGACTTTGACACAGCGCTTGCAGTATGCCGCAGAAAGGGTGAGGGCTGGCACCTTAACCAGAACGGCGTATTTGCTGCAATCAACCTTTGGTGTATGAAAAACGGCTTCACGCCCCGTGGAAACACAAACTGGGACAGAAGCTATGAAAAGGGATATGAAAAGGGTATCAACACATACATTGACGGTTCACACGGCGGCGGCAGAACCGCAACTGGTTCTGGTCCGGTAACTTGGAACCATGACGGCAGCCCGGCTGGAATTGCCGACCTTTGCGGCAACTGCTGGGAGTGGGTATCTGGTATGCGCATTGTAGATGGTGAAATTCAGATTATCCCATACGGAAACGCCATGAAGTCTGACTGCAACATGGGTGCAAAAAGTACAGAGTGGAAAGCAATTAAGCCGGACGGCACACTTGTAGCACCGGGAACGGTTGGAACATTAAAGATTGACAGAACCAGTGCGAGTGACGCAACACTGCGTATCAACACAAGTGTCACAACGCAGACGACGGACAGCAACGACACAAGCGTACCATTCAAAGATACAAAGGCAGTAAGCGGCGTAACCGTTCCGCAGATTTTGATTGCGTCCGGTTTATATCCAGACGCAGGACAGACAACGCCGGGCAGATTTTGGGCAAGAAATAACGGCGAAAGATTGCCTATCCGGGGTTCGAGTTTCTACTACACTTCCAACGGTGGTGCTGGTGCGCTGAACTTGTTCAGCCCCCGTTCTCTCGTCAGCCACAACGTTTCGTTCCGTTCCGCTTTATATGAATAACTGGAAACTGGGAACTGATACACTGCGGGGCTTACGGCAGTAAGCCACTATTTTGAAAATACAACAGAAGAAAAGGAGGTGACGGACAGTGGAAGCAATACAGACGCTTAACCCAGCGGACGTCTGGGAAATGGTGCAGAAAGTTATTGTGTGGCTTGCGGGAATTGGGATTGTTATTGACCTAACGCCGGGAATTAAAGTACAGCCCGTGCGCTGGTTGATTAAACAGCTGGGAAATCTTATGAACCACGACATGAAAGAACAACTGGACCAGCTGCAAAAAGACTTTACAGACCACAAGGTTGACAGCTGGCGTATGGAAATTCTGGAATTTCAGAGCAGTTGCATAAATCACAGACGCCATACAAAAGAAGAGTTCGACCATATCATTGACATACTGGCAAAGTACGACAAGTACATAAAAGACCGCAAGTTGACAAACGGGCAAGTTGATGTTGCGCATGAATACATAACGGAAATATACAAAGAATGTATGCGCACAAATGATTTTGCTTTGTCAAAGCCGGAAGAAGAACAATAGGAGGTACAAAACAGCAATATGAAAAGTTTAATATTTTTTATCATTGGATTTGCACTGGCATTAGCAGTGCTTTTTTTATGGAATTTGCAGTATTTCAGACAGCGCAGAAAGAAGAGAAAAGAAGAGTTGCAGGAACACCCGGAGCGAAAGACCAGCGCAACGAAAATCATTATCTTTTCAATTCTGGCGACTTACTACATAGCGTTTGCCGTGGGCGTGTGGGTGGTGGTCACAAAGGATTTTTACCAGTTATCAGTCCTTTTGACATTTGTTGGCGGGGTAACTGCTGCCGCAGTAGCGTTCTACTGCTGGAAAGCAAAGGCAGAAAATCTGCTGAAAATCAAAGCTGCATACCCGGAGTTGTCCGGCACGCTGTCTGACTTTTCAAGTATGACGCAGTAGCGCCGGGGAGGTATAAGACATGGGACTAATAGGAAAAACAACACCAGAAAAGATTTGGAATTTTTTGAAATCAAAAGGGCTGTCCAGTTGTGGGACAGCCGGATTGATGGGGAACCTATATGCAGAAAGCGGGCTGAACCCGCAGAACTTGCAGAACAGCTATGAAAAGAAGCTGGGACACACTGACGCAAGCTACACAGCAGCCGTGGACAACGGCAGCTATGGAAACTTTGCAAGGGACGGCGCAGGCTATGGGCTGGCGCAGTGGACATACCACACCAGAAAAGCCGCTTTGCTGGAATATGCAAAAGCCGCCGGGAAGTCTATTGGCGACCTTGAAACACAGCTGGGGTTCCTTATGAAAGAATTGACAGAGGGCTACAAAGCCACACTGTCAGTATTAAAGAGCGCAAAAACTGTCACTGTCGCTTCAAATGCGGTGCTGACACAGTTTGAACGCCCGGCAGACCAGAGCGACACGGTGAAGACAAAGCGTGCAGGATATGGGCAGAAATACTATAACCAGTACGCAGCCGGAGCCGTTAGCAATAAAAAGAATGGAGGTACAAGCAATATGAACGTATCAGAAGTAAGAAAAAACTTTGCTGCGAAAGCAGCAGCACACATGGGAGCCAGAGAGGGCACAGCGGCGCATAAAGCAATCATTGACCGCTACAACGAACACGAGCCACTTGCGCAGGGCTACAAAGTGACCTATACGGACGCATGGTGCGCAACCTTTGCCAGTGAAATTGCCATTGAAGCAGGCTACACAGATATTATCCCTACAGAATGTAGCTGCAACCGCCAGATTAAGTTGTGGCAGCAGATGGGGCGCTGGTGCGAGAACGACGCAAAGACACCGGAACCGGGCGACTTTATCTATTATGACTGGGACGACAACGGCGTTGGTGATTGCACAGGCAGTGCAGACCATGTGGGCATTGTCGAAAGTGTAAACGGTAACAGTTTCACAGTCATTGAGGGTAACAAGTCCAATGCGGTTGGACGCCGCACAATGGAAGTCGACGGGTGTTATATCAGAGGTTATGGCGTACCGGATTTTGCAAAGAAAGCAACCAGCAGCGAACCTGCGCAGCCTGCGGAACCTGCGCAGCCTGCACAGGGAACAGCCGGGGAACAGGTATACACCGTGCAGAGAGGTGACACACTTTCTGGCATTGCTGCAAAGTATGGAACCACATACCAGAAGTTAGCAAGCTACAACGGAATTGCAAACCCTAACGTCATTAGTGTTGGGCAGAAAATCAAAATTCCGGGAAGCGGCGTGCGTACATACACCGTGAAGAGCGGTGACAGCCTTTGGGCAATCGCAGCAAAGCAGCTGGGCGACGGTTCCAGATACAATGAAATTAAGACCATGAACGGTCTTACAAGTAACACCATTTACGCCGGGCAGACATTAAAGCTGCCTGCATAATCAACAGGAGGAAAAAACAATGGATAATGTAATTTATGCAGCTGTATATTTTGCCGTAACACTGGGGGCGTTCTTGATTGGAAAGTACGTTTGCCCAAACATTCCAAAGACTGTAACAGACAAGCTGGGCGAATTGTCAGAGTGGGCAGCAAAGTTTGTGGAATGGGCAAAAGAGTTCAAAAAGGATAAGACTGGGGAAGAGAAGATGGCAGCAGTTGTGGAGCAGTTGAAGAAGATTGCTGATGAAGCCGGGCTGAATGTCACAGAAGACCAGCTGAAAGCTATTGCGCAGGCGGCATACAATGCCATGAAAGCCGGAGAGAAAGAAAGCAACACCGCAGAACCACTGGAAGCACTCACAGCCACACCAGCTGCAACGGTAGTGATTAACACCACGGCGCCAGTGACAACAACAGAGAAAGTGGCTATTGCCACAGACAATGTGCCGGAGGGTGCAACAGAAACCAACGCAGACGGCACAGTGAACCTTTACGACGCAGCCGGGAACATTACCGGGAGCGTGACAAAGGAAGAAGCAGAGAAGATGGCGGCAGAAGTCAAAAAGATTGTTGACGAAGAGGGAAACACGCTGGCAGACCTTAAATAATGCCGCTAACGCTTTGCAGAATAAGCCAGAATGAGAAGAAAAGACCGTAAGTGGAGAAATACACCACTTGCGGTCTTTTTGCGTTTACGGGGCAAATACGGCGTTATATTGTTTTATATGTGTACTCAATCCCGCTTTCAGTTGCAGTGATTGTGTCCAGCTGGTCTTTATAGCAACCACGGGAAGCAGCCGCACGGGCTTTTCTGACGGCTTCATTTTGGCTTCTGGCGCTTATATGCAGCCAATCAATGCGGACACCATCATTGTTCATAATGGATATTGCAAAGGATTTGTGAGCAATGCGCTTCACAGCACCTTTGCCGTTGCACTGATAGCAAGGACCAGCCATGCCGGATTTATAAATGAATTTGCCGGAGCCGCCACACTTGCTACAAGTAATTATATCAGACATATTCACACCCCCTACATTGTGCCGATAAAATCAGAACTGGTAAGCGCCCAGAACTGGGCTGCGTGTATAGTTGGAAACTTTGGTATTTCCCATGTGATATTGTCGTACACAATCTTGTATATACCGCCTTTGTTTACTGTCAGATAGTATTTATCAGTATCACTTTTCCGGTCTGCCGGGTGCGTGTCCTGCACCATGAATGAAAGCCCGTTCTTTCTGAAACGTCTATTATAAGATTTTCCCATATATTATCACCATTCTTTCTGAGCGGCAGCAGCGCCGCCCGTGTTGTATTATGCTTCTTTGGCTTGCAGTTCGTCCCAGCAGTGCTGCGCAAGTTCTGCCATAGCTTCTGGCGTTTCTTTCACAAACATTGCAAAAAGGAAAGTTAAAAACTGGCTTTTTGTGTCATGCCATTCTTCCTGCGTCATGTTCGGATTTTCTGCCAGTTTCATTGCCAGCAGCTTTTCTGTTATTTCCTGCCCAAAAGGAGTGTTAAGCGCTTTGCGTTCTGCCTGCGTCACTTTTTCCACAAATTCATCAAAGCTTCCAGCTATCATCATTTTTGCTTCCATCATTCATTCCACCTTTCTTTCCGGCTGGCTGCTATGCAATAGCAACCATTCTCTCTGCACCCATTTTTCTTTCACGGACAACGCCATCTTGATTGCTTTTCAGAAGACAAGTGATTGTCTTTCCGGTCTTGCTTGGGATAAGGTCAACCACGGTGCTTGTATATCCGTAGTTCCACATGATAACGTCCCCGGTCTTTAATTCTTTTACTGCTTTTGCTTCCTGCTTGTTATATATTCCTTGAAGTTTTACTGTCATTGCTTTGCCCTCCGTGTTCCGTATTTCTTTAACTGTCTTTATTATATACTTACGGAAGTATAAAAGCAATAGACACAATGCACAAATATACTTCCGTAAGATTGTGTAAAATGTATACTTCCGTAAGATATAAGAAAAGCCCCAGCAAATGCCGGGGCAGGAATTAAGCCACACCATACAAGCGGGAAGACTTGCGGAAAGTCTTATGGACGCCGCCCGGTGTGCCGTCTGGCTTGACGGTCCAGTGCTGCTGGAAGCTGGAAAAGTCACTGCAAAGACGAACGGTGATTGTCTTTGGTGTTTCCTTTATGATTTCCACAACGTCCCACAAGAAGCCGTCTGCTTCTGCAAGCTGTGTTCCAATTTTGATTTGTTCTGCCTTAATAATATTCATAGTGTATAACCTCCATAATTTTGATAATGTGGGGCAGCAGCGCCGCCCCGGATATATTAGCCACGGAAGACCGGGCAAGACTGACCACGAAACATGGTCAAGCGGATTGCGTGTGACAGCTGGGCTTCTGTCATATAGTCAGTGTCAAGGGACTTGCAAAAGTCGATTGCCCACTTGATACCCTGCAAGGTCTGGCGGTCAAGTATGGCACGCTTTACACCCTCACTGGTAGTGGCTGCGTATCTTGCAAGTGTGTTCTCACAAGAGAAAATGAAGTTTGCTGGAATATTGATTGATAATGCGTTCATGGTTTGTACCTCCGTATATTTGAAATATTGTTGTTGCTTCCTTAACTGTCTTTATTATATACTTACGGAAGTATAAAAGCAATCGGCAAAATACACAAATATACTTCCGTAAGATTGTATAAAATGTATACTTCCGTAAGAAAACAAAGTGTGATATACTGATTAAAAACCACAGGAGGTGCAGAAAATGCCAGATACAACAGAAAAGAAGACTATACCGAGAGGACCAGCAGCCACGGCGGCAAAGAACAAATACCGTGACAATAACTATGACCGCATGGAACTTGCGGTGCCAAAAGGAATGAAAGCCCGTATAAAAGAGGTTGCAAAAGAACAGGGCTATTCATCACAAAATAACTATGTTGTGGAAGCTGTAAAAGAAAAGTACCAGCGGGACACCGGGGAGGAATTGACGTGGCAGAAAGAATGATTATAGAGCCAGTGGAGAGGATAGAAGAAAATTATCTGGAAACCAGAAACAAGGTGATTGAAAATTGCTGGCACATGATAGTTGGGAACGACACGCCAAAGCAGGAAGACGGCTGGCTTGAAGTAATGAACGATAGACAGACGAAAAACGGGATTGCTAATATATACAACTTTATATATAAAGGGGAAAAAGCACTGACACTGGAAGAAGTACAAGGGTACGGGGCAAACAGGTATTTTATCAGTAGCAAGGAATATACGCTGGCAGATTATATGAGAGCAGTGCAAAATAATTCTGAAAATAACTAAAAAACCTATTGACAATATACTTCCGTAAGTATATAATAAAGATAGTTAAGGAAGTCACAAAACCTTAATGAATAGGCAAGGGAAAGGAGAAAAACATGGAAGATATGACAGATAAACAGTTTGATAAAATCTTAAAAATGGTCAGCATGATTTTAGATGGTTGCAAAGACCTTGAAGAAGCAAAAGCAAAGGTCAAGGAACTTACAGAAGACCAGAAAAAAGAAAAGTCAGCCGAATAGCTGACAGGGACAAAACAGAGGGGCGGCGGGCTTGCCACCAAAGCCCCAAACTGTTTGTATAGATAATAACAAGAAAATGTGGCAAGGTCAATATAAATTCAATACGGAGGTGCAACACATGGAATGGAAAATGTCAGACATGATGGAGCATGAGGAAAAGAACACAGAACAGAGAATTTCAGACCCGTTCAGCTGGGACGGTCACGAAACAGAAGCAATGCTGGCTTGCGAAAGCGGAAACGGGACAGCAAAAGAACTGGTTGCAGTTGTGAGAGTGAGAGCAGAGGGAAGACCAGAAGCATTTTACAGAGTAAAGGAAGCAGGACAGAAAAACGCAGACTTTGAAAGCTGGCTTGAAGCGGTAGACTATTATAATTGCATTGAAGAAGAAAAGCGCCCAGAAGCGCCAGACACCGGGATTGCGAAAGTAGAGATAACGGACGAAGACTGGAAAACGGCTATTGCGCAGCACAAGCAACCAATCCCAGCAGGTGCAAAAGTAAAAATAACTGGAAAACTGCAAAACCTATACGGCGACTTTTTAACAGTAGAATACAACGGCACCAGATACACAGTTGACCCACGAAAAATCAAAATGCAGGGTGATAAAATGATAAACAAGGAAGCGGCGGCAGAGTTCGCAAACAAAAACTGCACAAAGTCAAATTGCTTTATGTGCAAAGAGGGCGACAAGTACGAAACATACAGACATTGCCCATTCTTGCCATTGAAGTTGATTGCAAGAGAAAGAAAAGTGACCCCAGAAGATGTGCCAGACACAATGGGAGAGTAAGAGAAAACCCCGGCAGGCAGCAGGCTTGCTGGGGTTTTCTTATACGTTGTACTAACTTAACACAGCCCACAGGAGCACTTGATTATCACACATCTAAGGAAATCTTAAAGCTTATTGAGGATGTCAACAAGAAATACGGCAACACAGTCATAATGGTTACACATAATGATGCTATCCAGAATATGGCTGACAGGGTTATCAAGTTAAGAGATGGACAGATAAGAGATAATATAGTTAATAACAGTAAGGTATCTGCCGCTGACCTTGAATGGTAGATTAAATATTATATAATGGGAGTTAGATATGAAAAATCCTTTAATTAAACGATTGCCAAGAGAATTTACTGGTGAAATTGCAAAATATATAGTCATATTTATATTTATGACAGCTGTTATAGGGCTTATAAGTGGTTTTCTTATAGCTGATGGAAGCGTGCTTGATACATATAATAAGAGTTTTGATAAATATAATGTAGAAGATGGTAATTTTGAATTGTATTCTAAGGCCGATGATAAGCTGATTGACAGGCTGGAAGAAGAAAATGTTACTATATATGAGAACTTCTATAAAGAAGAAACTTTAAAAGTACACAATAATGAGAAGTTAAGAGAAGACGACCAGAGCACAATACGTTTCTATATTAATAGAGATGATATTGATAAGGTTGATGTTATGGAAGGCAGACTCGCAGAGGATATTAACGAGATTGCATTGGATAGAATGTATTCTGTCAATAATAATATTAAAATCGGCGACATAATTAATGTTGGCACAAGGGCACTTAAAGTAACAGGTTATGTTGCATTATCTGATTACAGCTGTCTTTTCTCGAACAACTCAGATACAATGTTTGACTCTTTAAAATTCGGTGTTGGTGTAGTGTCAGAGAGCTGTTTTGATATGTATGATGATACACATATTCATTATGTATATTCGTGGAAATATGATAATAAGCCTGCAGACGATATAGAAGAAAAAGAGATGGCAGATGATTTTATGAAAGTAATATCTAATAATGCTATACTTACTAATTATATTCCAGGATATCTTAATCAGGCGATACATTTTACCGGTGATGATATGGGAAGCGACAAGGCTATGATGATAGTTCTTTTATATGTTGTTATAGCTATTATGGCATTTGTATTTGCAGTTACAACTAATAATACAATATTCAAAGAAGCTAATGTTATTGGTACTTTAAGAGCTTCGGGATATACAAGGGGAGAGCTGTTGTTACATTATATTCTTCTACCGATTATTGTTACATTAGCAGGTGCACTTGTCGGTAACATATTAGGATATACATGGTTTAAGGATATATTTGTAGATACATATTATCAGAGTTATTCGCTTACAACTTATACAACACTTTGGAATGGTGAAGCATTTGTATTAACAACAGTTGTTCCATTTATAATAATGGTAGTGATAAATGTATTGCTCATAGGTTACAGGCTTCGTCTTTCACCACTTAAGTTCTTAAGAAAGGACTTGGCTGTAAGACAGAAGAAGAAAGCTGTGCATTTGCCAGGATTCAAGTTCTTTAACAGATTTCGTTTAAGAATAATTATACAGAATATGCCAAATTACATTACATTATTTGTGGGTATATTATTTGCCAATATACTCCTTCTGTTCGGTATTATGATGACCCCGCTTCTTGACCATTACCAGAATGAGATACAGGACAAACTTATAGCTAAACATCAGTATGTATTGAAAGTTCCGGTTGAGGTGGATAATGAGGCAGCAGAGAAATACTGTGTCAGGACACTTTCAACACTTGAGGGACGTTTAAAGAGTGAAGATGTATTGATATACGGAATTGCTGAGGATAGCGAATATGTTGACATTAACAGTAGTGAGCTTAAAGATGGTGAAGTGTATGTGTCACACGGCTATGCTGAAAAGTTCAAGATTAATAAGGGTGATAAGATAACGCTCAAAGAGAAATATGAGGACAAGGAATATACATTTACAGTTAAGGATATGTATGATTATCCATCAGCATTTGCAGTATTTATGGATGACGGGTATTTTAAAAATCTATTCGATAAAGATGACGATTACTATTCAGGCTACTTATCATCAGAGAAGCTTGATATTGATGAGAAATATATTGCAACAGAGATTACACTTGATGACTTAACTAAGGTTTCAAGACAGCTTGACCGTTCTATGGGAGAAGTATTTGGAATTGTTAAAGTCTTTGCAGTTGTATTATTTGCAGTATTAATGTTCTTGTTAACTAAGCTTATTGTTGAGAAGAATTCAACATCAATCTCTATGGTTAAGATATTAGGTTATTCCAACAGGGAGATAAGCAGGCTGTATGTCACCTCAACAACAATAGTGGTAGTCATATCAGTTGTTATCAATATTGCATTATCAGTTGTAATTATGAATAGCCTGTTCAGGGTATTTATGGAGAAAATGTCCGGCTGGATTTCCTGCTACTATGCACCATATCTGTTCGTAGTTATGTTCGTGCTGAATATCGGTGTGTATGCTCTGATTTCAGTGTTTATGATGTATAAGATAAAGAAGATACCTATGGATGAAGCATTAAAGAATGTAGAGTAATAAAAAAGCTGTCCTGTTTAATGAATTGGATAAAGTGAGCAGATATAATTAGCTCATATTAATCCAATCATTAAACAGGACAGTTTTTTATTTATAATTAAGATGTTTTCTTTTGATTTTCTTTAAAATACTGAATTTCTTGAAATTTTTTATATTTAATTCTTGAAATTTTTCTCAAATCCTGAATTTCAGAAAAATTACAGCTATAACCGCAGTCTTGTAGTTAAGCCGCATATTCTGAGTCACCAAAGAAGTCATTGTACCATACAAGGAACATATATACTGTCCAGATTTTTCTTGAATTATCTGCCTTGCCTTCTTTATGTTCATCAAGATATTTAACAAGCTCATCTGTGTTGAAGTATTTGTTAGCAGCTTCGCTTGTGAAAGCTTTTTTAATCATATTGTAATATTTCTCGTCCTTTAACCATATTCTGATTGGCACTGGGAAACCAAGCTTCTTCTTCTCAGCAACCATATCAGGAAGATATTGGTTAGCAGCTTTACGCATAGCGTATTTAGTATTAGATTTATTAACTTTGTACTTAGTTGGGAGAGTTCTTGCTACATTGAATACTTCCTTATCAAGGAAAGGAACTCTTACTTCAAGGCTGTGTGCCATACTCATCTTATCAGCCTTAAGAAGAATATCACCGATAAGCCAGAAGTTAATATCTATATACTGCATTTTAGTTACATCATCTTTATCTTTAACTTTGTCATAAAATGGCTTAGTAAGTTCTTTATGGTTATACTTTCCAGTAGGGTTCTTTAATATCTTGGCACGTTCTTTTTCGTTGAACATAAATGCGTTACCGATAAAGCGTTCTTCAATATCCTTGCTTCCTCTTATAAGGAAATTCTTGCCCTTGAACTTAAATGGAACAGCCTGTGCAGCATTGGCAAGACACTTGCGGAGTCCCTTTGGAAGCTTTCTATAGCCTGCTGTATCAAGAGGTTCTTTGTAAATGTTATATCCGCCAAAGAACTCATCAGCACCCTCGCCTGACATTGAAACCTTAACATACTTAGAAGCAGTCTGGCTTACAAAGTAAAGGGCAATAGCAGCAGGGTCAGCTAAAGGCTCGTCCATATGATACTGGATTTTAGGGATAGCTGCCCAGTATTCTTCACTTGATACAAGCTTAGAATAATTGTCTATCTGGATTTTCTCAGATAAGGCTTTAGCGTAATCTATCTCGTTATATTTTTCGTAGTCAAATCCAACTGTAAATGTCTTGTCACCATTAAATGTAGCGGCAACATAGCTTGAGTCAACACCGCTTGAAAGGAATGAACCAACCTCAACATCACTAATCTTGTGGTGTTCAACTGAGTCGTGCATAGCATCGTCAATCTCTTTGACGAATTCATCTAAAGACTTGCTCTCATCAGCTTCAAATGTAGGCTCCCAGTATCTTTTTATGTTGATTTCTCCATTATGGAAAGTAAAGCAGTGACCTGGCATAAGCTTGTATACACCCTTAAAGAATGTTTCAGGAAGCACTGAATACTGGAATGTGAGGTAATTTTCAAGAGCAACATCATTAACTTCCTTCTTATATGCAGGGTGTGCCAATATGCTCTTAATCTCAGAACCATATATAATGTTGCCGTCAACTACAGTGTAGTAGAAAGGCTTAATTCCAAAGAAATCCCTTGCACCAAAGAGAGTTTCCTTCTCACTGTCCCATATAACGAATGCAAACATACCACGAAGCTTATTTAACATATCTTCACCGTATTCTTCATAAGCGTGAATAAGAACTTCTGTATCAGAGTTGTTCGCAAATATATGCCCCTTTTCAATAAGGTCTTTTCTTAAATCCTGATAATTATATATCTCACCATTAAATGTGATAACAATCTTTTTATTTTCGTTGAACATAGGCTGGCTTCCGTTATCAAGGTCGATGATTGAAAGTCTTCTAAAGCCCATATAAGCCTTGTCGTCTATATACTGACCGGCACTGTCAGGTCCTCTGTGGATGATTTTATTCATCATATCAGTAAGTACATCCTTACCATTTTCAAGGTATCCTGTAAATCCAGCAAATCCGCACATATTACAAAACCGTCCTTTCTTAAATGTGATTTATTACTATAATCCTTTAAAATACAGGCACAATAAAACCTGCATATTAATAATGTTTACACGAATATTACAACATATACGGCAGTATTTAGAATAACAGCCACCGTAAATGGCAAACCCTATGTAAATCAATTATGTAATTATAGCAAACTGGGATATTTAATACAAGATAATTGTTATGGCAAAACAGGCATTTACAAAGTAATAAAAATATTTTATAATTGTAGGCAAATTTTAATAATAGCTTGGATATAGTTCCAATATTAAATGCACAATATGGAGGATTAGTAATGGAAAAGATTAAGATGACAACACCACTCGTTGAGATGGATGGAGATGAGATGACAAGAGTATTGTGGAAGCTTATTAAGGAAGAACTGCTTTTACCTTATGTAGACCTTAATACAGAGTATTATGATCTTGGACTCGTCCATCGTAATGAAACTAATGATCAGGTTACTGTTGACTCAGCAGAAGCAACTAAGAAATATGGTGTTGCTGTCAAGTGTGCTACAATCACTCCTAATGCAGCAAGAGTTAAGGAATATGACCTTAAGGAAATGTATAAAAGCCCTAATGGAACAATCAGAGCAATATTAGATGGTACTGTATTCAGAGCACCTATTATTGTTAAGGGTGTTGAGCCATATGTTAAGACTTGGAAAAAGCCTATCACAATAGCAAGACACGCTTATGGTGATGTATACAAGGCATCAGAGATGAAGATTCCAGCAGCTGGCAAGGCAGAGCTTGTATACACAGATGAGCAGGGTAACGAATCAAGAGAGCTTATTCATAACTTTAAGGGGGCAGGAATTATTCAGGGTATGCATAACCTTAACGATTCTATTGAGAATTTTGCAAGAAGCTGCTTTAATTTTGCACTTGAAACTAAGCAGGATCTCTGGTTTGCAACTAAGGATACAATCTCTAAGAAGTACGATCATACATTTAAGGATATATTCCAGGATATATATGATAAGGATTATGCTGATAAGTTCAAGGAAGCAGGAATTGAGTATTTCTATACATTAATAGATGATGCAGTTGCAAGAGTTATCCGTTCAGAAGGTGGATATATCTGGGCATGCAAGAACTATGATGGTGACGTTATGTCAGATATGGTTGCAACAGCATTTGGTTCATTATCAATGATGACATCAGTTCTGGTATCTCCACAGGGATATTATGAATATGAGGCTGCTCATGGAACAGTTCAAAGACATTATTACAAGCACCTTAAGGGAGAAGAAACATCTACTAACCCTATTGCTACTATATTTGCATGGACAGGAGCTTTAAGAAAGAGAGGAGAACTCGACTCACTTCCAGAGCTTTCAAAGTTCGCAGATACACTTGAAAAGGCTTGCATCAAGACAGTAGAAGATGGTAAGATGACTAAGGATTTAGCACTTATTACTACATTAGGTAATCCTGTAACACTTAATACACAAGGTTTTATTAAGGCAGTTAAGGAGACACTTGAAAGTCTTTTATAATTGTGCCAATAAAGGGTATTATTATATAGGATATTATATATAGAAGTGTTGGATTTCACTTGTGATATCTATAGATATTCGTATGAATTGAGGATTTTGAATGAAGTTTAAGTTTGAGGTTAAAGATCTTTTTAAACTCCCCAATATTTTATGTTATATAAGAATTGCACTGGTTCCGCTGTTTGTATATCTTTATTTTACGGCAGAAGAACCAGTGGATTATTATGTTGCGACACTTGTTGTAATGCTTTCGGGGATAACAGATTTTCTTGATGGGCAGATAGCAAGACGTTGTAATATGATAACTGATTTGGGTAAGATTATTGATCCGGCAGCAGATAAGCTTATGCAGCTTGCAATGTTAGTTACTCTGGCTATTAATATTCCATATATGTGCATACTTGCTGTATATCTTATTGTCAAAGAGGTAGTTATGGCACTTATGGGTCTTGTAGTTATGAAAAGGGCGAATAGGAGATTAGATGGTGCTAAATGGTATGGCAAGGTATGTACAGCAGTATTGTATGTGTGTATGCTTGCTTTAGTTGCATTTCCGCATATGCAGGTTAATCTTCAATATGTTATAATGATAGTGTGTGCAGCAGTATTGACATTTGCATTTATTATGTATATAAGAATATATATAATAATGTTAAAAGATAACCATTATGGTAATGATGAAAGAAAGTTGTATTAATATGTATAATATATTTGATATTACATTTAGGGAAATGAATGTTAACCAGTTAGCGGTATGGTTTTTTATATATAGTTTTTTTGGCTGGGCTATGGAATGTATAGTCATAAGAAAACAGCTTGGATATTGGGAGAACAGGGGTTTTGCCAAGCTTCCGTTCTGCGTTATATATGGATTTGGCGTGTTTATAGCATTTCATATATTTGCACCAATTGAGGGTAATTACCCTGCTTTATACATTGCTGGTGCTATATGTGCGACAATATTTGAGTATATGACAGCAAGACTTATGCAGAAGCTTTTCGGTGAAGTATGGTGGAATTACGACCATCTAAGATTTAATTATAAAGGAATAATATGCCTTCAAAGCACTCTTGGCTGGGGGTTATTAGCAGTTCTTATATTTAGTGTATTCAATAAAATGGTAGAACGTGTTGTATTCAGTATGGATATGAGGGTAACTACAGTGTTATCAATTGTGCTTGTTATATCATATGTTGTGGATTTCTCTTACCATTTTACTAAGAGAATTGCTAATAAGAAAATGGAAAGTGTAGTTGCACAGGCTTCAAGTGCTGGCAGCCTTCAGAGGTTTTTTCATAGATAATCAGCGGGGTGGACAATGTTAGAAAGTCTTAAGAATAATGTCAGGCTGCTTCGCAGGAGCAAACGACACGTAATTCTGTTTGAACTGACATATAAGTTACTGGCAGTAGCAGTTATATATCCTATATTAACTGCCGCCATTAATCTTTGTATGAAGGTTGCAGGAATCAGATATTTAACAAATGAATATATTGTAAAGGCACTGACAAACCCTGTTGTTATTATAGCTTTGTTTACAGGCATTATACTGTTTGTCGGTTACTGCATTTACGAGATGGCATATTTGGCTGTGTGCTTTGAAACTAAGAGAAAAGGTAATAACGCATCTATAATTGATAATATATATAATGCGTACCTGCGTCTTAAAAATTTAATCCGAATTCAAAGCATACCGCTTTTTTTATTTTTCTTTATTTCGATTATATTTATAAATGTTACAATTGTCGCTAATCTTATATATTCAGATACATTGAGCAATCTTATCGGAAGTACGATGAGAAGAAACAGGTATATGATATATATGCTTGTGGCAATAGTTATGGTTCTTATATATTATTATGTTATAAGAGGAATTTTCTCATTTAATATATATATGATGGAGGGGAAGAATTTCAGACAGTCATATAAGAAAAGCTCACAGATTGTAAGAAATAACAGATTAAGGGTAATTATGTCTGTTATTGTATATAATCTTGCAATATTTGCAGCTATAGCAGTGTTCTATACAGTTATTTCGCTTATACTTATAGGCGGTGTTAAGCTGTTGGATATGGCTTATCTTGGAAGTGCGGTATATTTATCAGTTCTTAGGGAATTGAGGGCCGGTGTGAAGATTTTTCTTGTGTTTATATCAATACCTTGTTCATTCTCAATGATTTCATATATGTATTATAAATATTCCGATCTGGATGATATTGAATTTGAATTCGTGGATATTGACGAAGGTTCAGCAAGGGTCAACAGGATAATATATGCAGTTGTGCTGGCATTATCCATAGTGCTTGATATTATATATATAATTGGGTCATTTAATAATAATCCGTTTGAGAGAGTGGCTATATTCCACAATACGGATATAACTGCCCACAGAGGTGCTTCAGTAGATGCACCTGAGAATACTCTTGCGTCATTCAGTAAGGCGATTGAAGATATGGCTGATGTTATAGAGTTAGATGTCCAGATGACCAAAGACGGCTATATTGTTGTTATGCATGATACATCAGCATACAGGACTACAGGTGTTCTAAAGAATATTACGGAGCTTACTTTAAGAGAAGTTAAAAGACTTGATGCCGGGTATTGGTATTCAGAGGAGTACAAGGGCGAGAAAGTTCCAACACTTGAAGAAGTATTGCAGCTTGCCAAAGGAAAGATTAAACTTAATATAGAGATTAAAACGGCGGATAACAGTGATGAGGTAGCAAAGAAGGTTGTAAAGCTTATACAGAAATATTCAATGCAGGATTCGTGCGTTATCACCTCATTTGATTATAGTGCATTGCAGGCTGTTAGGTCTTATGATGAGGACATAGAAGTCGGGTATATATTATCGGTGGCTTATGGAAAGTTCTATGAGATAGATGACGTGGATTTCTTTAGCGTCAATGCTTCGTTCCTTACTAAGAGAGTTGTTGATGCTATTCATAATTCAGGAAAGCAGGTATATGCGTGGACTGTTAATAATGACGTTTCTATAAAGAATCTTACTAATAAAGGTGTTGATAATATAATAACTGACAAACCTGTAACGGCAAGAGAGGTTATATATTCAAGAGATACAAGTGAGACATTGATTAATATGATAAAGTATGTATTTAACCAGTGATTAGCTTGGTAACATATATGCGTAAATGTACGCGGAAACGGGGGTCTATATGTTAAGAGGTATAGGTACATCTAAGGGAATTGGTATAGGAAAAGCACTTATTATCCATAAGTGTAAGAATGCTGTCAGCCGTGTTAAGATTAAGGATACAGAAGCTGAGGTTGATAAGTTCAATGAGGCTGTGGAAAAGTTCATACAGGAAACTAATGAGCTTGTGGATAAGTTGTCACAGAAGCTTAATGGTGATGATAAGAATGCTCTTGTATTAAAAAATCAGGAATATCTTATAAGAGATCCTGAGTTTACCAGTGGTGTAATAAGTGCTATAACTAATGACAAGCTTAATGCAGAAGCTGCGGTTGAAGATACCTGTGAGATGTTAAAGAACATATTCTTAAGCTTTAACAATGATACGATGACACAGAGAGTAGCCGATATTGAAGATATGAAACAGCGTCTTATAGCAATAATGCAGGGACAGAAGCATATTGATCTTACTAAGCTTTCTGATAATACTGTTATTATTGCCGATGAAATCCATCCATCTATGACAGCTAATATGGATACAGAGCATATTGCCGGTATTATATCAGAGAAAGGTGGAGATACATCACACGCTTCAATTCTTGCAAGAGCATTAGAAATCCCTGCTGTATTAAGTGTTAAGGATATATGCAGTAAAATTGCAGAGGGTGAGGAGGTTATAGTTGATGGAGCTTACGGCGAAGTATTCGTCAATCCTACACCTATAACTCTTAAGATATATAATAAAAAGAAAAAAGCATATGATGAAAGAGTTAAGGAACTTAAAAAATATATAGATAAACAGACTGTTACCAGGGATGGCAGAAAAGTAATGCTTGCTGCTAATATAGGCAATGCTGATGAGGCTGCTAAAGCTGTAAAGGCTGGAGCTGAGGGTGTCGGACTTTTCAGGACGGAATTCTTATTTATGAACAAGCAGGCACTCCCAACAGAGGAGGAGCAGTATAACGAATATAAGAAAGCAGCAGTTGTGCTTGATGGCAGACAGCTTACGATAAGAACGCTTGATATTGGCGGAGATAAAGATATTCCTTATATGGGACTCACAAAGGAGTTAAATCCATTTCTTGGATACAGGGCCATAAGGTTCTGCCTTGACAGGGTAGATATATTTACAACCCAGTTAAGGGCTGTATTAAGGGCAAGTGCATATGGCAATATAAGAATTATGATTCCTATGATAACTTCTGTTACAGAGGTGCAGGCAGTTAAGAAGATTATAAATGGTATATGCAGGGATCTGGACAAGAAAGACATTAAGTATGATAAGGACATAAAGATAGGTGTTATGATAGAGACACCAGCCGCGGCAATAATGGCAGATGTACTGGCACATGAGGTTGATTTCTTCTCAATCGGTACGAATGATTTGACACAGTATACACTTGCTGTTGACAGAGGCAATGAGAATGTTGCTTATCTTTACTCTGCACTCAATCCAGCCGTTATACGAAGTATTAAACACATAATTGAGTGTGCACATAATGCAGGTATAGAAGCAGGAATGTGTGGAGAAGCGGCGGCAGATGAAAGAATGATACCACTTCTTCTTAATTTTGGACTTGATGAGTTCTCTGTTACAGTGAGCAGGGTGCTTGAAACTAGAAAAGAGATAGCTTCGTGGAGCAGTAAGGAAGTAAAAGAGATAACAGAAAATGTTATGAATTATTCGGAAGAAAAGGAAGTATCTAACTATCTTAGCGACTGCATAGCAAAAGAATAGATTATTATATAATAAATGCTTTGTGATGATTGATATGTTAAGACATCTGCTTCTGGCATAATAGAATTAATTGGAGGAAAATATGGCATTATATGATACAGATGACGAGCAGGAAAAGGTTGTACTTGTCGGCGTAGAGTTAAATCCTCTTGACGACTGTGAGAAGTCGTTAGAGGAGTTAGCAGAGCTTGCTAAGACTGCCGGAGCGGTCACAGTAGGAAAGATGATACAGCCGCGTGACAGCTTCCACCCTGCAACATATATTGGTAAGGGTAAGCTTGAAGAATTAAGGCTTATGATAGATGAGCTTGGTGCAACAGGAATAATATGTGATGATGAGCTGTCTCCAGCACAGTTAAGAAATCTTGAAGATGTTCTTAATACTAAGATTATGGACAGAACAATGGTTATTCTTGATATATTTGCCGCAAGAGCTTCATCAAGTGAAGGTAAAATACAGGTTGAGATGGCACAGTTAAAATACAGGTCAACAAGACTTGCAGGACTTGGAACAACACTCTCAAGACTTGGTGGTGGAATAGGAACAAGAGGACCGGGTGAGAAGAAGATAGAAACAGACAGGCGAATAATAAGGGACAGGATTGCTCATTTGTCAGGTGAGTTAAAGGAGATTAAGAGCCACAGAGATGTGCAAAGACAGAACAGACAGGACAGTTCTACACCAGTAGCGGCTATAGTAGGTTATACTAATGCGGGTAAGTCAACACTTCTTAACAGGCTGACCGATGCAGGTGTATTATCTGAGGACAAGCTGTTTGCAACACTTGATCCTACAACGAGGGCACTTACACTTCCTAACAAGGAAAAAGTGCTTATGACAGATACTGTTGGATTTATCAGAAAGCTTCCACATAATCTTATAGAGGCATTTAAGAGTACACTTGAGGAAGCGAAATATGCAGATATGATAATTCACGTTGTGGACTGCTCTAATGATGATTACGAAAGACATATGGCAACAGTATATGAGACATTGAAGCAGTTAGATGTAGGTGATAAGCCGATAATTACACTTTTTAATAAATGTGATAAATACGGCGAACTTCCTATACTCAAGGACAGCAAAGCTGATTATGTTGAGAATATTTCAGCCAGGACGGGTGTGGGAATAGATGAATTTCTGGAAGATGTGCAGGATATTATATTAAAGAGCAGAATTAGAATAGAAAGAGTATTTCCTTACAGCGATGCAGGCAAAATCCAACTTATAAGAGAATACGGACAGCTTGAAAGTGAGGAATACACACAGGAGGGCATAAGTGTCAAAGGATATGTGCCAGCCTGGGTAGGAGGCAAACTATGAATTTAATTGCACTTGTTGATAAAAAATGGGGAATAGCTAATAAAGGAAGAGAACTTGTTGATATTCCAGAGGATAAGAAGCTGTTCCGTGAAGAAACTTATGGAAAAGTTGTTATTATGGGAAGAAAGACATTAGAAGCACTTCCTAACCAGTCAGCACTTGTTGGAAGAAAGAATATTGTTCTTACAAGAAATAAAGATTATGAAGCTAAAGACGTATGTTTATGCCATAGTGTTGAAGATGTGCTTGAGAAGGTAAAAAATGTGGATAGTAAGGATGTATATGTCATCGGTGGTGGACAGATATACAAAGAATTCCTTCCATATTGTGATACAGCACATATTACAAAGGTTGATTACTCTTACGAAGCAGATACTTATATAAGTGATTTTGATAAGCTTAAAGACTGGAGAATTACAGGACAGAGTGATGAACATACATATTTTGATATATGTTATGAGTTTGTAAGGTATGAAAGAAAGGGTAAGGCTGATGAAATGCCAGAATAAAAAGAAAAATGTAAAGCGTGCTGTGGCTGGTATAATATTTCTTTCCGTAATAGCAATAATATTATCGGCATATGGCGTTACACAAATGTATGCTTCTCCAGAGAAAAAAGCTTTAAAAACGATGTTGAAATCTGGAGAACTTTTACAAAGCACAGTTGAAAAATATATAAACAACATAGATGTAAGTGCCAATAACTATACTGGAAAAATTAATATATCGGAGTTGATATATGATAATGCTGATTATATGCAGGGTAAGAATAGTGCAGAATATACCATTACAGCTAATATCGATAATAATGGAATAAATGTAGTTATACCTGAATTGACTAATGATACATTTTTAATATCTAAAGCTGATATATCAAGATATATTAATATAGATGCAGATCAGCTTAAGCCTGTTTTAAAAGCTGCATTAGCTGACTTTGTGAAGGGCTATGAAGTTATGGCAATGGATTGCGTGAATACAGTCAGCGAAACAGGAAAACACACTTATAATATTAATATAGATGAAACAGCTTTAGTTAATGGCTTTAATACATTTGTGGATGAATTATATAAAGATTCACAGGTTCTTCCATATATTTCGTTGTTAAATGTATATGGCATAAAAAAGGACAGTATTAAATCTGAATTTGCCACGGAAGTAAAGGACTGCAATGTAGTGCTTGATATAGAGGCTGACAGGGATAATAACCTTGTAAAGGTGAGTGCTGTAGTATATTACAATCAAAACGCTGTCTGTAATATGGTTATTGATTTTGATGGACTGGATAATATGACGCTATATATTATGGCTGAATATTCACAGGCTGAATATGTGAATTCGGTAATACAGATAGATATGCAAAGTGATAATGTAATAGGAGTGTCAGCCGATGCAGATATACATTTTATGAATCACAGTTTAAAGCTTAAGGCATCAGGAAATATTAATATCCAATAAGTCTTTGCAAAATAATTATTTTACATTTCTGTAACCAATCCTGAAAAAAGCGTACTCTATAAGTGAAAGCTTTCAAAAAGAAATAATTAAGGACGATTTAATAAAGTGTGCAGCGAAGAAAAAATAATTGATTTAATAGCAAACAGAGATGAATCTGGAATGCGTGAATTAATGGAGCGGTATCAAAGACCATTAATGAAGCTTGCAATGAATATGCTTGACAGTGAGGAAGATGCAAGAGAATGTGTTAATGATACGTTTTATGAAGTATGGAAATCAGTTCCAGATAACAGACCGCAATATTTGTTTGCATATTCAGCTACTATATGCAGACATATAATCTGCAAGAGAATAGACTATGACAATGCATTAAAAAGAAGCTCTAATGTTATAGAACTTACAGCCGAGATGGAACAGTGTATCGGCAAGCCTGATAAAGCACTTGAGGGTGATGAACATATGGTAGGAGAATTGATTAATACATTTCTTAAAACATTGGATACTGATAAGAGAAATATATTTATCAAAAGATACTGGTATTCACAACCTGTTAAAGTTATATCAAAAGAACTTGGAAAGAGCGAAAGTTCAGTTAAGGTTGCACTGCACAGATTAAGGAAAGATTTAAAGAAGCTTTTGGAAAGTGAGGGCGTTTTGGTATGAATGGTGAGAAATTATTTAAGTCAATGAACAATATTAATCAGGAGTGGATTGAGCAGGCAAAGCCAGCTAATAAGCCTGTCATAATGAGAACCAGATCAAAAATATATAGAAATATAGCAGCAGCGGCAGCCGCAGTGATTGCAATCTCGGGATTAACTTACACTGGTGTATACGCGTACCAGAAGTATCTTGTCCCAAAGAGTAATGTCAATTTTGAATCTCATATGAGCGGGGATAGTTCGGTTAATGTCTATAATACAGGTAATGTTACATCTACAGAAGAATCTAATGTTGACGTGGAATGGGGAAAATATGTTGCTAATGGTGGAAGATTTTATATTGAACTGACTATAAAGTCAAAAGACGGAAGTCCGATTATACCTAATGATGATACCTTAAGTCCAATAATTGGTACATTTGATTTTGCAGATACTGTAATAAAAATAAGTGATGAAACAGACCAGTTCAAATCAACAGGTACATTATACCATCTTAATTATAATGGTATGTCAGATGATGGTTCAGAAATATATGCAGAATTAATATATGTTAATGCTGATTCAAGAGATATTGTTAATCATAACATTTCGATTGATGTTAAGGATCTTAAGTGTACGTACAGAAATGGTGAAGATAATAAAACAAGAGAAACCAGAACCTTAGCAACAGGGGAGTGGTCTTTTGAAACAGTTCTTAAGAGTAGCAGCACAGGTGTGCTTAGTACAACTCCTAATATATCGGTTACATCATCTTGTAATGCAGACCAGACTATCAATATAGATACACTTAAATGTGATGGATTCGTACTTGATATATATGGAACAGGAAATGCAGACTTTAAGTGGTTTGGCATGAGTGGTAAATATGCACCTGTAGTACATCTTAAAGATGGCACAGTTGTTAGTATTGACAACAAAACTTCTGATTTAAGTGCCAAAGCAGGTATTATGCATATATCATTTGCATTAAAACAGGTTATCAGTGTTGATAATATTGCAGCTATTGAGTGGCATGGTGTAACAATATATTCAGCAGAATAATAAACTATAATTAATAACTACAGCTCCTAAAATGTAAAATAACCTAAAATAAACCCTTCAAAAGTAAGACACTGTTTCTGACTTTTGGAGGGTTTTAAATGTTTGTTAATTAAATAGCAATCTGTTATGAATATACAATGTATGTGCTGTAGCGGAATCTTCTTAAACGCTGTTCCATTTTAATTGCATTTAAGAGTATACGGTAAGCACCGACCTGAACCTTATAATAGCCGTCCTCATATATTATAAATGCAGGAAATCCGTCCATTAAAAGTGAATTTAACATTCTGTCGGCATTATCCTTGTTGCGGTATGCGCCAACCTGTACACGGTAAAGTGCTTCATTTTCTGTGTCATAATCATTATTGTCACAAGGACATTGTGGCATAATATTTGAACTACTGACAGGGACAGAAAACACCTCGTTATCAGGTGGGATGGAATTAACCATAGCTGTGTTGTCAATTGGGGCAGAAGCAGTTCTGCCAGAGTTATTCATTTGGCTGTTGCTGCTATTATAGTTGTTACTATAGTTGTTACTATTGTTGCTGCTATTATAGTTGTTACTATTGTTGTTGCTATTATTATTGTTGTCAGTGCGATTGCTTTTATTGGAAGTGGTATTTCCGGGCCTGCCTGATGGTATGCTTTCTAATATTCCGTCTGCGATTGCTTGTGCAATGCTGTCAAATTCTTCATCAAATAGATAATTGTCTTTATCGTTGTTAATAAATCCAACTTCAACAAGAACGGCTGGCATTTTGGTACGTTTAAGGACAACAAGGTTTTTGCGTTCGTCTACACCAAGATTTTTAAAGCCAGCATCTTCAAGCTGGTTATTAATATTTCTTGCCACCTCAGCCTTTAAACCAGTATCGCTGTATACAAGGGTTTCAACGCCCGAATACTGGTTAGGATTTTCTGAGGAATTGCGGTGTATTGATACGAAAAGGTCGGCACCGGAATTATTCGCATCGGTTGCTTTCTTAAATGGAGTTTCGTATTCGTCAGTAGTTCTTGTGTAATATACATCTATGCCATTTTTTTTAAGTATGTCACCGACAGCTAAAGTAAGGTCGAGAGTGTCATCTTTTTCCTGTCTGCCCTTATATACAGCACCGGGGTCGCTTCCACCGTGTCCGGCATCAAGGGCGATTCTATAATCAGCCATAAATCCTCCTAAAGGAAATATCAGTTTATTTTATTCATAAAATTTCATAAAGATACATATAATAATCAAAAATATAATGAATAATAATAAGAGGAATTTGATTATGGTGTATGTACATACAATGGAAACTCCTGCCGATGCAATAGATAAAGGGAAAATGCGCATTAACGTATATGATAAACAGCAGGGCACACCATTGGCAGATGCAAGGATTTCACTTGCATATACAGGAAATCCTGAAAGAATTATCAATGAGATAACTACTGACTCAGAAGGAGCAGTTAATCTTGATGATCTTCTCACACCGCCGGTGGAGTATAGTATGGAACCAGGTGAGAACCAGCCATTTTCGGAATACACTATTGATGTTAATGCAGATGGTTACGAGGAGATTAATATATCTGGTATTGATGTATTCTCAGGGGAAACAAGTATTCAGAATGTGTATTTGAATGAAGATAACAGGGAGATTCCAGAGAATAATATTGTAATTCCAGTTAATACGCTGTATGGCAGCTATCCTGCCAAGATACCAGAGACCGAGATTAAGCCGGTACGCCAGTCGGGGGAGATTGTGTTAAGCCGCGTTGTAATACCAGAAACAATAGTTGTGCACGATGGCGTTCCTACAGACTCCACAGCACTTGATTATTATGTGAGGTACAAGGATTATATTAAAAATGTAGCGAGCAGTGAAATATATTCGACATGGCCAAGACAGACGTTGGAAGCTAATATTTTAGCGATTATGTCCTTTACCTTAAACAGAGTGTATACAGAGTGGTACAGAAACCAGAATTACAACTTTACGATAACCTCATCAACTGCATTTGACCACAAATGGGTCAACGGACGTAATATATTTGAAAGCATTTCACAGGTTGTGGATGAAATATTTGATAATTATCTGTCAAGACCGAATGTAAAACAGCCGATACTAACACAGTATTGTGATGGAAAGAAATCGAGCTGTCCTGACTGGATGACACAATGGGGAAGTAAATATCTGGGTGATCAGGGATATTCCTCAATAGATATATTAAGATATTATTATGGAGATAATATGTACATTAATACGGCTGAACAGATACAGGGTATTCCGTCATCGTGGCCTGGTGCAGATCTTGATATAGGCTCATCAGGGCAGAAGGTAAGGCAGCTGCAGGAACAGCTTAATCTTATAGGGGATTATTACACAGCAATACCGGCACTGACGGTTGACGGGATATATGGAGAGCGTACAGCGGAGGCAGTAAGGCAGTTTCAGAGAATTAATAATATGCCGCAGACTGGTGTTGTGGATTTCCCAACATGGTACAGAATATCGGACAGATATGTAAGGCTGTCAGGAATTGCAGAGCTTAATTGAAAATTTCTGCAATTATTTTCATAATTATATAAAATATTAGTTGACAGCTATAATTATTAGTGATACACTCTAATAGTTGTTAAACAAAGCAGAGTATCCACTCTCACCTTAGCGCAATCGGGCGACTTGGGTTTATATTTTTAAGAATGTGCATGATAAACAGCAATTAAGATGCATTATGATTAAAAAGTGGATAGTCTGACTATCCACTTTTTTTGATTTTGGAGGTGCACTACTATTAGCGAATTAATGATTAACGAGCAGATCCGTGATAAGGAAGTTCGTGTTATTGGAGAAGAAGGACAGCAGCTTGGAGTTATGTCTCCTAAGGATGCTATGAAACTTGCAAGAGAGGCAGAGGTTGATTTAGTAAAGGTTGCCCCATCTGCAAAGCCACCTGTATGTAAGCTTGTGGATTATGGCAAGTATAAGTATGAACTTGTCAGAAAAGAGAAGGAAGCTAAGAAGAAGCAGAGAACAATAGAAGTCAAAGAAGTTCGTTTGTCACCTAACATAGATGTTAATGATTTGAATACTAAGTGTAATTCGGCAAGAAAGTTCATCGAGAAAGGCAATAAAGTAAAGGTATCTTTAAGATTTAGAGGCCGTGAGATGGCGCATATCGATTCCAGCAAGCATATATTAGAAGATTTTGCTGAGAAGTTAAGTGATATTGCAGTAGTAGACAAAGCTCCAAAGTTAGAAGGCAGGAGCATGACTATGTTTTTAACTGAAAAACGTTAAAATATTATTTATTCCATATGAGAATTAAATTAGGAGGATTATTATGCCAAAGGTAAAGACAAAAAGAGCAGCTGCAAAGCGTTT
>ERZ772881.8-NODE-8-length-208135-cov-6.707617_pt1 | contig 208135 bp, 188 predicted proteins | sample MGYA00580581_ERZ772881 | MGnify/ENA primary metagenome ERZ772881 (study PRJEB29015, sample SAMEA2737668) | human gut metagenome | biome: human gut; feature: human-associated habitat; material: faeces | place: China | collected 2012 ...
GTATGCCGGCGTCGCGGGCGGCGCGGACGTCATCTTGATTCCCGAGATCCCCTACGACATGGACAACGTCATCAAGACCATCGAGCATCGCATGGAGACCGGCAGCCGCTTTACCATCGTGGCCGTCGCCGAGGGCGCTATCTCCAAGGAGGACGCAGCGCTGCCCAAGAAGGAGTACAAGAAAAAGCTCGCCGAGCGCACGAGTCCGTCGATCGTCTACGACATCGCCAAGGAGATCGAGGCCAAGACTGGTCGCGAGACCCGCGTCGCCATCCCCGGCCACACGCAGCGCGGCGGCCAACCCGACGCCCAGGACCGCATCTTTGCGACCCAGTGCGGCGTCGAGGCGGCACTGGGGTGCCTACGCGGCGAGTTTGGCTACATGATTGCCCTGCGTGACGGCAAGATGTGCCACATGCCGCTCGAGGAGGTCGCCGGCAAGCTCAAGTTTGTCGACCCCCAGAGCGACCTGGTGCGCGAGGCCAAAGCGCTGGGCATCAGCTTCGGCGACGAATAGCCTCGGCTGGAACTGCTCTCATCGGAGGCCCTAGGGCTTTCCTCCCAAATCGTCCTCGGACATTCACGAGGAAGTAGAGCTGGTATTTCGCCGTGCCGAAGAACAGGATGCTTATAAGGTGCAGCGGGTCGGGGAAGCCGACGCCGTAGAACAGGCCATCGTGCAGCAGGTAGAAGGCGGACCAGACGAGGTACGGGATGAGGACCGTACGGAAGCGCTTCTTCATGAAGGCCCGGTAGTCGAGCGGCTCGTGGATGTCGAGGTTGTAGAAGAGCCCGAAGGCCGAGATGAAGAAGAAGATGGGCACGCTGAAGCGCGAGGCCACCTCTAAGAGGGCAATCAGATGGACGTTGGCCGTCTGGTTCATGAGGTACTGCGAACCGACGTGGATGGCGATGACGCCCATCATCGCGATGCCGCGGATGTATTCGATGGCCGGCAGGCGGGGCTTCCGCTTTTTCACGGGAGCTGCTGCCGGGGATTCTTGCTCAGTCAAAAGAAAAACTCCTTACTTCTCATGCTGCTAATCAGTCACTGAGGATAAAGTCGACATGGACGTTGGCGGTCAGGGAAAGGCTGCCCGGGGCAATCGGCGTGGCGGCGTCCTTCGCAGCGGCCATGAGCATGTTGCCACCGAAGCGGCGCGTCTCGATGTAGCCCGTGCTCTCGCTGACGCTCTGGATGCCGACGATGCGCTTGCCAAGGCCTTTGGCGATGATGTCAGCCTTGTCGCGGGCGTCCTGGACGGCGTTCAGGAGGGCGACCTTGCGGACGGCCTTCGTGTCGCTTGTCGAGAAGTCGAGCGAGTTGATCTCGTTGGCACCATTATTGAGTGCGGCGTCGATGACCTTGCCCGTCAGCTTGATGTCGCGCACGACGACGATGACGGAGTTGTTGACCGTGTAGCCCGTGACCTCATTGCGATGGTCTTTTTCCGTGCTGTAGTTCGGGTAGAAGGAGTAGTTGCGCGTCTGGATGTCCTTCTCCTCGATGCCGAGGCCGCGAACGGCGTTCTGGATCTGGTTCGAGACCCAGGCGTTATCGTTCTGTGCCTTGGCCGCATCCTCACCCTGCGTCGTCACGCCAATCGTGACGGTCGCCATGTCCGGCGTCGCCGTGCCCGTGCCCTGGCCGTCGACGGAGAGCGTCGGGCGCGGCGCTTCCTGCTGCTGCGGTGCGGCAAACGCTGCGCTGCAGCTCAGCATGAGCAGGGCGCAAACGAGTGCGAGGATGTGTCTTGTCTTTGTCATGGTAAAACCTCCAATCATTTGGTACAGATGGCTTTATTCTAACATACTTTCGGCTATGGCGCATGAAAATTCGCAGGATGTCCATGAATTGCGTACAGTCCGGTGAGGAATTTTTTCTGGATTTTCGCGCAGGATGGCAGGATTCTGGCAGTATGGGGGAGAATTATAGAAGCAAAGCGTAAGCACATGAGCATGAGCGCATCATGAGCGCATCGATGCATGCGATGTGTATAATGTATATAATGTATTTGGAATGAGCGATTCAGATAGGAGATGCTTTATCATGATGGCGTTGAATTTCCAGGCAGCCAAGCACAAGAAGATGATCATGGAGCGCACGAAGAACTGCACCGTGCGCCTCGGCGATGTCAGCAAGCTCTATCCGGAGGGCTCGATCGTCTGGATCACCTCGGGCAAGAAGGGCGAGCCGAAGCACCGCATCTACACGGCTTACCTCGACAAGGTCCGCGTCAAGACGATGGGCACGCTGACGAGTGCCGACCTCGGCCACCAGAACCCCGAGATCAATTCGCGCGAGGAACTCATCGCCGACTTCGAGCGCATCTACAAGCGCCGCATTCTCATGGAAGATACGGTGACGGTCATCTATTTCTCGGAGGTCCACAATGACCTCAACGACGAGAAGGACGACTCGGCGGAGTGATGGAAAAGCGGTCTGGGCGGGGGATTTTCCTCCGCTCGGGCTTTTTTTGAAAAAATGGCGAAAAGGTGTTGACAAGATGCCGCATCGTCCGTATAATAATACATGTCGCTGAAACACAGCGGCACAAAAGAAGAACGGCCCGGTAGTTTAGTTGGTTAGAATGCCGCCCTGTCACGGCGGAGGTCATGGGTTCAAGTCCCATTCGGGTCGCCATCTTGCCTCGGTAGCTCAGTCGGTAGAGCAGGGGACTGAAAATCCCCGTGTCAGTGGTTCGATTCCGCTCTGAGGCACCACTTGACATCATGCCCGCGTTGCGGGCTTTTTTTGTATCATGATTTTATGTCTGTGTATTTGTCTAAGATAGCAGGAGGTATGCAATGGAGGCGTTTCTCGCGTCGTTCCTCGTGGTCTTTCTCGCAGAGCTCGGGGATAAGACCCAGTTCATCGTCATGGCATTCACGGCAAAATACCGCTGGCAGTCGGTGTTCGCCGGCATGACGCTTGGTATCCTTGTCGTCCATTCGCTGGCGGTTGCAGTAGGATCCTTGGCGGGGCAGCTGATCCCTGTCCACCTCATGACGATCATCGCCTCGTGCCTGTTCATCGGTTTTGGTGTCTGGACCTTGCGCGGCGATGATGAGGAAGAGGAAGAGAACGTGCACCCCTCGCGCTTTGGCCCGCTGCTGACGGTCGCCATGACCTTCATCGTCGGTGAGATGGGTGATAAGACGCAGTTCGCGGCGATGACGATGGCTGCACAGTATGAATCCTGGCTCATGGTCCTCGCGGGCGCTGTCGCCAGCATGGTGCTCGCCGACAGCCTCGGCATCTTGGCAGGCGCTTTCCTGCACCGCAAGCTGCCGGCCAAGAAGATGCGCTATCTGTCGGCGGGCATCTTCCTGTTCTTCGGTGTGGTCGGCCTCTTGCAGAGCGCATTCCAGGGTGTGTTCGCATGATGGATTTCCTTGTATTTTCCAGATTGTGATGTATAATGGTTGATAGCAAATCAAGATATTGTTTGGCGTTCAGAAAGGAAGACTTGCAAACATGGAACAATTTTCGACGATGTTCTTGGAGTTCATTGCTTCGTGGGGGTATTTCGCGATTGCCATCCTCATGGCCGCGGAGAATGCCTGCATCCCGGTGCCGAGTGAACTCATCCTCGGTTTTGCAGGCTATCTGATCTTCTCGGGCCAGCTGACGTTTGCCGGCGCACTGACGGCAGGCATGATTGGCGGCATGGCCGGCTCGATCTTCGCCTATCTCGTCGGCCATTACGGCGGCAGAACGTTCGTCGACCGCTACGGCCACTACTTCTTCATCAAGAAGTCGCATGTCGATGTGGCGCAGAACTGGTTCGACAAGTACGGCCTCAAGGCCGTGTTCTTCAGCCGCATGCTGCCAGTCGTGCGCACGTTCATCTCGCTGCCGGCTGGCTTTGCCCATGTCGACATGAAGAAGTTCCTCGTGCTGACCTTTGCCGGTGCGCTGCCCTGGACGGCGCTGATCCTCTACGCCGGCATGATGCTCGGCGAGAGCTGGAAGATCCTGACGCAGATTGGCCATGAGGCGAGCATCGCCTTCGTCGTGGTCGCCGCAGTCGTCATCGCGGTGCTCTACGTACGCCATAAGCGCAAAAAAAAACGCGCAGGAAAGCATTGACGCGGAATAACGAGAAAACGAAAGCCGTCTCAGGATTCTCAGTGAATCTAGAGACGGCTTTTTTGCTACCCAATGTCATTGCAGTCAGCGCAGAAGGAAGAAGAGCGCTGGGAAGAGGATGGGCAGGAAGAGGCCTGTCGTGATGACGAAGGAGGCGACGGCGAGGTCGGTCGTCAGATGGTAGAGGCGCGAGGTCAGCACGGCGTTGATGGCAGTCGGGCAGAAGGAGCAGATCACGAGCGTGCCCTGCGTGACGGGATCGTCGACGAAGAGGTAGATCAGCACGCCGAAGAGGAACGGCGTGATCAGGAAGCGCAGGGCGGTCAGCGAGCGGACTCTGTGTGCGTAGCGGCGCACCTGCTGGAAGTCAATCAGGAAGCCGACGGGCAGCATGGCAATCCAGGCGGCGATGTGGACAAGCCCTTGGAAGACCGGTGCGAGGGCAGGCGGCCGCTCGATGCCGCAGGCGTTGAACAGGAGTCCTGCGGCCATGCCGATGAGGCTCAGCTGGTTGAGCGAGAAGAACATGTCACAGAAGCTGTGCAGCCGGTCGGTCTTGCGGACGGCATGCGTGTGCTTCATGTAGCAGTACTGGGCCATCGGGAAGATGACGAGCACGAGCAGGATGTTCTGGCACGTGCCGATGAGCTGCGTGTAGGCAAAGCCCTGCTCGTCGTAGAGGATGAAGGCGCAGACGCCGCCGAGCGTGCCGATGTTCGCGAGCATGGCGCTCGCGATGTAGGCGCCGCGGTCGAGCCAACTGCCGAGATGGCGAGCGAAGGCGACGGTGCCGATGGCGCCCGGCACGAGGATCAGCAGGAAGCCGAAGATCGGCACGGTCAGCAGGCTCCACGAGATCGGCAGGACCCAGAAGCTCAGCAGCGCGAGCACGGTGTAGATGCAGACGACGTTGAAACGGATGAGCTTGTTGATGGCCTCACCGGAGACGAGGTGCCGTTGGTGCAGGAAGTAGCCGACGGCGAGCGGTGCGATGAGGTCGGTCAGCACGAAGATGAGGCGCAGGTTTGCAGTATCCATGATGTGATGAGGTCACTTCTTTCTGGGAATCCTATCTAAGTAATATAGATGATAATCCCTGTTCATCGTATCACGTTTGCGAAGGGTTGTAAATCGGACGGCTTGTGCTATAATGAGTGCGATATCGGCTAGTTTCATATTGTATTTTTGCAGGACAATGGGGTCTTGAGGAGCAGGAGGGGATATTTTGCGCAATCTCGTCATCGGGTCGTTTTTCTTATCTCTGGCCGGGAGCATCTGGGGAGGCATGTTCATCGCCGTGCGGCTCTCCATCTTCGTCATCCCGCCTGTGCCGCTCGTCTGGATGCGCTATGGCACGGCATTGCTGGCACTGATAATCCTGATGCTCATGACGCACTCCTCCTGGCACATCGACAAGAAGGACCGCAAGCTCCTCGTGCTCTCGGCGCTCTCGGGGCAGGTGCTCTCCATCGTGACGCAGGAGACGGGCACGATGATGACCTCTGCGCAGACGGGCTCGGTCATCACGGCGGCGACACCGGCCTTCATGGTCGTCTTCGGCTACTTCCTGTTGCACGAGAAGCTCACGGCGGGGCGCATCGCCTCGGTCCTTCTAGCGACGATCGGCGTGCTCTTCGTCGTCTTTGACCCCGATAACTTTACGGTCAATCCCCTCGGCGGCGCCTCACTCTTCGTGGCAGCCGTCACCTGGGCCTTCATGTCGGTCCTCTTGAAGTTCCTCTCGAAGTACTCCGTCATCACGGTGACGTTCTACAGCGTGCTCATCGCCTTCCTGACCTTGACGCCGTACGGCCTCTACTGGCTGCTGACCGCGGCGGACTACGCGGCGATGGCCTCGCCGTCCGTCTGGGGCTCGGTGCTCTACCTCGGCTTCATCTCGACGACGGCTGGCTTCTGCCTCTGGAACAAGGGCCTCCTCTACATGGACGCCTCTCTTGCGGGGCTCTTCATGTTCTTCCAGCCGATTGTCGGGACGTTCCTCGGCTGGCTGCTGCTCGCAGAGCCCGTCACCCTCTATTTCTGGATCGGCTTCACGCTCATTGCGGCCGGCGTCGTGCTCGCGCTGCGCGGTGGCAATACGACGGCTGCCGAGAAGCTCGCGCGCCATCACCGCGACTGCCTCGACCATTAATTATGCTTGCATTCGCTCGCCGTTCGTGGTATACTTGTTTAGTCGCTGAAAAGCGAAGATGTAACTCTGCTCCTCGTAGTAGGGGAGCCAAAGACCAAAGAGGGAGGTGATTTCGTGAGAAAGTACGAAGTCATATTTATCGTGAAACCGATGGAAGAGGATGCAACGAACGCTGTCATCGAGAAGTTCAGCAACCTGATCCAGAACAACGGTGGTACTATCGATAAAGAAGATCGCTGGGGCAAGAAGCGTCTTGCTTATGAGATCAAGGACTGCACGGAAGGTTACTACTGCCTGTTCAACGTTACGTGTGAGCCGGCATGCGTTGCTGAGTGCGACCGTGTCATGAAGATTACGGACGAGCTCCTCAAGCACATGATCGTCAAGTCCGACGAAGAGTGAGCGAGAGACTTGTAAAAGTTCTTTAAGATGTACTACACCATATGGGTGTCAGGGAGGCATACCTCATGAACAAGGCAATACTGATTGGACGTCTGACTCGTGATCCTGAGGTCCGCTATACGCAGTCTGGTGTGGCTGTATGCACGTTCACACTGGCTGTTGACCGCCGTTTTGCTCGCAGAGATGCGAATGACGGTCAGCCGACGGCGGATTTCATTCCTATCGTGGCATGGCGCAAGCTTGCTGAGATCTGTGGTAATAACCTGATCAAAGGCCGCCGCATCTCGGTGGAAGGCCGCATCCAGGTCAGGAGCTACGAGGCACAGGACGGTTCGAAGCGTTATGTGACGGAAATCGTAGCCGATGAGATTGAGTTCCTCGATTCGAGAAGCTCGGTCCAGCACGAAGGTGGTTTCGGTACTGGTGCTCCGGCGCCGCAGCCGCAGCCGCAGTCGAAGCCGGCGGATGCAGGTTCTTTTGGCCCGTCTATCCCTGATGAAGAAATCCCATTTTAAGACTGGAGGGGAATTACTTTGATGAGACGTGACAGAGGCAGAAGACCTCGTAGAAAGGTCTGCTCGTTCTGCGTAGACAAGGTCGATCATATCGACTATAAAGACGTTGCAAAACTGCGCCGCTTCGTTACGGAGCGCGGCAAGATTTTACCGCGTCGTATCTCCGGCAACTGCGCTAAGCATCAGCGTCAGGTGACGGTTGCAATCAAACGCGCACGCAATATCGCACTGCTGCCGTTTACTGCAGAATAACGATGACAAAGTGCTGTACTTCGGTACAGCGCTTTTTTTATGTTTTCATATTTTCTTGAATGATTGAATGATTGGATGGAGATTCGATGATGGAAATGAAAGAAACGGAAGGGGGAGCATCATGCACAGGCGCATCGAGAGTGCCATGACCATGATGACGGACCCGCGTCATTTCAAGCTGCGCCTCTTCATTGAGGGCAATATCATCGGTGTGGCGACCGGCATGGTCATCGCACTGTTCCGCTACCTGCTCGAGCTCTCAGAGGAATATTTGCCCGTGCTCTATCGCTGGCTGCCAGAGCACATCGTCTGGATACCGGTCTGGTTCCTCGCGCTCTTCCTTTGCAGCTGGGTGCTCTACCGCATCGTGCGCAAGGACGGCATGACGTCTGGTTCGGGCATCCCGCAGATCAAGGGCATCCTGCTCGGCGAGATGGATATGAACTGGGCGCGCGTTCTCGTGTTGAAGTTCGCGGGTGCGGTGCTCGGCATCGGCGCGGGTATGTCGCTTGGCCGCGAGGGCCCGAGCGTCCAGCTCGGCGCCTGCCTCGGTCAGGGGCTCGGGCGCCTCACGCACCGCTCGTATGCGGAGAGCCATTACCTGCTGACGGCCGGTGCGGGCGCGGGCCTCGCAGCGGCCTTCAACGCGCCGCTCGCCGGCGTGATCTTCTGTCTGGAGGAGCTCACGAAGAACTTCTCGGCCTTCGTGCTCATGGGGGCCATCTCGGCGGCCGTCACGGCGACGACGGTCACGCAGTACTTCTTCGGCATGCAGCCCGTCTTCCACATGGGCGTCGTGCCGGTCATCGACACGGGCGACATGTACTTCCTGCTCATCCTGCTCGGCGCATTTGTCGGCCTCCTGGGCCTTGCGTTCAACCCGATGCTCACGCGCTCGCAGGACTTCTACAAGAAGGTGCCCGCGCGCTGGCGGCCGGTCGTGCCGCTCTTCTGCGCTGGTGTCCTCGGCTTCGTGCTGCCGCAGGTCCTCGGCGGCGGCAGCCGCCTCGTCGACTCGCTCGTCGTGACGGACTACACGCTTGCATTCCTCGTCCTGCTGCTCGCCGCGAAGTTCCTCTTCACGATGGTCTGCTTCGGCTCGGGCGTGCCCGGTGGCATCTTCCTGCCCATGCTTGTGCTCGGCTCAGTCGGCGGCGCTGTCTTTGCCAAGGTCGCGATTTTCTTCCAGTGGATGCCGGAGCTCTTTGCCGTCAACTGCATCGTCTTTGGCATGGCGGCGTATTTCTCGGCCGTCGTCAAGTCGCCAATCACAGGCAGCATCCTGATCATGGAGATGACGGGCTCCTTCGAGCACATGCTCGCGCTGATCATCGTCTCGATGACGGCCTATCTCGTCTCGGACCTCACGGGTGGCGCGCCCGTCTACGACATGCTGCTCGCGCGCAGCCTGGCCGTGCGCAAGAAGATCGCGAGCCGCATCCGCCATCGTCGCGTCCTCTTGGAGCTGTCGGTCGGCGTGAAGTCGGCCCTCGACGGCAGGACAGTCGCCAATGCGCTCTGGCCGTCGGGCTGCGTTCTCGTCAATGTGCGGCGTGGACCACACGAGCTCGCGCCGCGCGATGGGCTCGAACTGCAGGCGGGCGATGCGCTCTTCGTCCTGACGGATGCCGACGACACGGCGGCGCTGCAGGCGCTCGCCGCGGAGCATCCGGATCAATAACTCGCTCGTCAGGGATAGTGCACAGAATCGGCAAAATCCTGCTCATCTGCACGCATTAGCAGAGGATATGAGAGATTCTTTGCAGAAAGGCTTGATAATTTTTCTCTTATCTAGTACAATAATCGTACAACAAGAGCAAACAATAAATGCGAATTGGTTTCATAGGAGTGAGCAATATGTTTTTGGAAGAACGTCAGGATATCATCCTGAGCATGCTGGCACGCGACGGCAAGGTCCGCGTGCGTGACCTCAGTGAGAAATTCAAGGTCACCGAGGACTGCATCCGCAAGGACCTCGGTGCCCTCGAGAAGAAGGGCAAGCTCAAACGCACGTACGGCGGCGCCGTGCGCATCCGCGAGAACAGCCACATGGTCGAGGTCAGCAAGCACCGCAATACGGACGTCGAGGCTAAGCAGCGCATCGCGCAGGCTGCCGTCAAACTCATCCATGAGAAGGACATGGTCTTCCTCGACATCTCGACGAGCAACCTCGCCATCGCAGAGCTGCTCGTCAAGATGGAGCTTGAGGTCACGGTCGTCACGAACATGATCGACATCCTCGTCGTGCTCGCGCGCAACCCGAAGATTCGCGTGGTCTTCGCCGGCGGCAAGATCAACAAGAGCCGCGATGGTTTCTGGGGCGGCATGACGCTCGACTTCATCTCGCGCCTCAAACCGGACATCGCCTTTGTCGGCGCGGTCGGCGTCGATGTCAAGGAGAACAGCGTTTCAACGTACGACATCGATGACGGCATCAACAAGGCCGCCATCATCCGCCACAGCAAGAAAGCCTACGTCGTGGCCGAGGCGCGCAAGCTCAGCACGGACGGCAACTACAACTACACGACGCTCGACACGCTCTCGGGCCTCATCACGGATTCGGAGCCGGCAGCAGACATCCGCGCAGCAGCGGATTCGTACGGCGTGGAGATCATCCTGCCATGATGTTCTCTATGCCCGCATGGCTTTCGCGGTTTACTTGGAAAACTCTATATACGGGCATCCTGGAAGGACTGAAGGTATTTGCGTTTTACCTCGCAGTCCTTTCCGTTTTCCGGGCCTTTTTTATCGCGTGGCTGGCACCGTATATGGGAGCCTCGACGGGCGGCCACGACATCTTCCTCGCACTATGGCGCGGCTTCCGCCTCTCGATGCAGACGGCCGGCGCGCTGACGCTCGTGAGCTTCGTGCCGGGGCTGCTGCTCCATTATCTCTGGCCGCGCTGGGAGCGGCGCATTGTGCTCGCGCTCAACGGCGTGCTGCTCTCGGTGCTCTCGATCCTCTTTGTCGCGAGCTTTCCGTTCTACCGGCAGTTCCACGCGAACTTCAACCAGATGCTCTTCACGGGGGCCAACGACGATATTTACGCGCTCTTCATCACGATGGTGCAGCAGTACTACCTGCCCGTGCGCCTTGCAGGGGCCCTGCTGCTCGCCTACGTCCTCTGGCGCGGCCTGCGCGCCCTGCTTCGCTGCAGCTGGCTCGAGGACTGCATGGACGGTATGCGCCTGCCCGCGCCCGTGCGCTGGCTCGGCCGGCTGGCCTTCCTCTACCTGACGTACATCGCCGTGCTGCTCGGCATCTTCGGCGGCAGCCTGGGCTGGCAGACGGCCGTCAACTGGGAGAACGCCGGCGTCACGAAGGACGAGTTCCTCAATGAGGCCATTCTCGACAACGTGCAGGCCATCTACCGCGCCTACAACCTCAATGAGCGCATGCTGGCCTGCAACGGCCTCGACTTCACGACGGAGGACATCCGCAATCTGGCGGCGCGCCTTTCGGGCAAGCCCGCCGATACGGATGACCTCGACGTCTATCTGACGAAGGAAGCGCAGGGACCGCAGGTCGAGAAGCCCAAGCAGGTCATCGTTATCCTGTCGGAGAGCTTCGCCAACTGGCCGCTGCTTGACAAGTACGAGGATATCCCCATCTCGCATGGCATGCGCAGCCTCATCGCGGAAGATGACACGGACTACTGCCCGACGTTCCTGCCGAATGGCGCGAGCACGGTCTCGGCTGTCACGGGTGTCGTGACGGACTTCGCCGATGCCAACCTCTACCTGACGACGATGCCGGAGTCCTTCGCTGCGCCGTACCCGACGGCCAGCGCCCCGCAGATGGAGAAGCTCGGCTACACGACGAACTTCTGGTATGCAGGGCCGTCCACTTGGGAGCGCATCGGCGCCTTCACGCAGGCACAGGGCTTTGACCACTTCTACAGCCGCGGCGACTTCGGCGATGTGCCGGGCAGTGTCTGGGGCTGTGAGGATGAGGTGCTCTACGAGAAGGTCCTTGACGGCCTCGATCCGGACACGCCGAGCTTCAATGTCCTGCTCAATGCCTCGAACCACTCGCCGTATGACCTCGACCTCGAGGCCAAAGGCTTCGATAAGGAGGCCGTGCGCGCCGCACTGCCGGAGGACCACCAGCAGGACGAGGAGCTCTTGAAGGAACTCGGCCACTACTGGTACGCCGACCGCGAGCTCGCAAAGTTCGTCAAGGCGGTCAAGGCGAAGTGCCCCGAGAGCCTCATCGTCATCGTCGGCGACCACGGCGACCGCTACAACATCGACAAGACGCCGACGATGTACGAGCGCTACGGCATCCCCTTCATCATCACGGGCAAAGGCATCCACAAGGGCACCTTGCTGCCGGATGCGGCGGGCAGCCAGATCGACATCATGCCGACCATCTACGAGCTCATCGCGCCGAAGGGCTTCTCGTACATGGCGGTTGGCTCGAGCCTGACGCGGACGAACCGCCAGGGCGTCAACTACGGCTTCTTCATCACGCGCCATGCCATCGGCAAGGCGGACACGGTGCCGCTCGTGCCAGAGGCTGTCGACGGCGGTGAGCCGCCGACAATCGACCAGCAGGCGATGGAGGACTACATCAACGGCGTCCGCAGTGTCTCGTGGTGGCGCCCGAAGTACGGCGCCATCCTCGACGCGTCGAAGCTCGAGGGACGCCGCTGAGCCGATGAAGGGAGAAAGAACAATGATTTCACTGAAAGACTGCCAGTTCTGCCCGCGCCGCTGCGGCGTGGACCGCACGCAGCGGGCGGGCTTCTGCGGCGCGGGCGCGAAGGCGCGCGTCGCGCTCGTCTCCCTGCACAAGTGGGAGGAGCCGTGCCTCACGGGCGCCGATGGTCGAGGGGCGGGCACCGTCTTTTTCTCGTACTGCAACCTGCGCTGCTGCTTCTGCCAGAACCATGAGATCTCCCATGAGGGACGCGGCATCGAGGTGACGGACGAGCGTCTCGCCGAGATCTTCCTAGAGCAGCAGGCGCGCGGCGCGGCGACGCTCGACCTCGTGACGCCGACGCATTACGTGCCCGAGATCCTGCACGCGCTGCATATGGCCAGAGAGCAGGGCTTCCATCTGCCCGTCGTCTACAACTCGGGTGCCTATGAGACGGAGGAGACCATCGAGGCCCTGCGCGGCGCGGTCGACATCTTCCTGCCGGACCTCAAGTACGCCGACGAGGCGAGCGCACGCGAGTACTCGCTGGCGCCCGACTACTTTGCCGTCGCGACGAAGGCCATCACGCGCATGTACGAGGAAGTAGGCCCCCTGCAGTTTGCGCCGGACGGGCAGCTCAAGAGGGGCGTCATCATCCGTCACCTCGTGCTGCCGGGCCACCGCCACGAGAGCATGCGCGTGCTCGACTGGATCCATGAGACATTCGGCGACACGGTGCAGATTTCCTTGATGAACCAGTACACGCCGATGTACCGGGCGGCGGAGCACAAGGACATGAACCGCCGGCTGACGACGTTTGAGTACCAGTCGGTCGTCGACCATGCCCTGAAGCTCGGCATCACGCACTGCTACGTGCAGCAGGGCCGCACGGCCGATACAAAGTTCGTGCCACACTTCGATGGCAGCGGCGTCGAGCAGGGGTGATGCTCAGGCGTTATACCTAGAAGGATTCGCGATAAGGAGGAATGTGCTTGGATAATGTTTTCGTCACGGTATTCTTGTTTTGCTTTTCGCTGCTGCCGATGGCTTATCTGCGCTACTATCCATTCCGCATCATCGCGACATTGCGCGAGCAGCGCATCCTGATCGCCGGCCATCTCATCATCTTTGTGGTCGAGTTCCTGCTCGTCACGGCACTCTTCGTGTCGGGCCATGCGCCGATGCAGGGCAGTGCCTTCCAAAAGCTCTACTTCGTATGCTACTGGCCGCACTTCCTGCTGCTGATGTTCACGATACGTCCCTTCTGGTTCCGCCATTTCTTCGTGCTCGGGATACAGGCCATCTATGCGGTATTCATCCACACGGCGACAGTCCTGCTCCTCAAACAGATCTGGATGCAGATGACTTATTTTGCCAGCCTGTACTTCATCTGCTATCTCACCCTGCTGTTGCTGAGCTTCCCCGGGATGATATGGCTGCTCGGCAGGCTCTTCACGCGGGAACAGCTCATGAAGGCACAGTGGACGGCCTCATCGTTCTGGAAGTATCTCGGTTTCGTGCCGCTGCTCCTTGCCTTTTACCAGGGGAGCATGGGCTATGTGGATCTGCTCCAGCAGGTCCAGGATCTGTCGGGCGTCCATCTCTACATGCTGGTGAGCCGAGGCATCCTCGTCATCATCGGAGGCATCCTCGTCATCTCCGTGCGCAGCGGCTTTCGCCAGGTACAATACATGTTCCACGCGAAAGAGCGCAGCCTGAAGATGCAGGAGCATCTTCGTGAGATCCACGACTATGCCAATACGTTGCAGGAGGAGCAGCAGAAACTCGCCATCCTCCGCCACGACAGCCGCCATCAGCTGCGCGTGCTGGCCGAGCTCATCGAGAGCGGCCATTACGATGAGGCGGAGCGGCATCTGCGCGCCCTGAGAAAGGAGGTGGAGCGCCGTTGAGCTTCGATATGACGACGTTTGGCGTCACCTGGATCTACGTCCTGATCCTGCAGCCCTTTGCGCTCCTGCAGATCCTGCCGTTCCGCCGCTTCCTGACAGCAGCGCAGAAGAAGCGCCTCGTCATCTGCTGGTGCCTGCTCATCGTGCTGGAGGCACATCTCGTCACGGTGATCGTCTCTATGGCGATCTTCCCGTCGCGCCAGATTGCCTACTGGCTGCTCGGCTACCTCGTCTGGATTCCCCAGTTCGTGCTCGCCTTCTGCTTCACGCGCCGCTTCTGGGTGGGACATATCTTCATCGCGGCCTTCCGCATCCTGTTCTCGGGCATCATCTACACGGTCACGCGCGCCATCCTGCTGATCCTCTGCCCCGACAAGCTGCTGCCGAGCCTCTACTTCGAGCAGATCCTGCTCTATGGCGCACTGTCGCTGTTGCTCTTTCCGCTGCTGCTGCGCTTCTTCACCGAAACATTCCGCCACTTCGAGGTGGCTTCCACGCGCCGCTACTGGCGCATCATCATGTTGATTCCTGTGTTGCTCGCCGTCGAGTCGCTCTACTTGAGCCTTCTTGATTCGCAGGAGAAAATCTTTGACTTGTTGCTGCCGCGCCTCATGCTCCTTGTCGTCATTTTCCTGCTCATGGCTAGCATCCGCAGTGGCCAGCGCGAGGTCTATCGAGAACTGCAGGTATTCGAACAAGAACACGAGCTGCAGCAGCAGCTCGTGTCAACGGCACACTATGTGAAGATGTCAGAAGAGTCGCGGCAGCGCATGGCATCTCTCTACGAAAAGAAGCGGAATCACATCGATCGCCTGCTCACACTCGTACGCCAACTGGACCGCGAGGGTGTACAGGCATATATCGAGGCCCTCGGTTCGCAATTTGGCCGCACGAAATTGCCGCAGTACTGCAAGAATACCCTGATCAATGCGGCCCTGACGGTCTACTTCGCGCGCGCAAAGGAGCTCTCCATCCCCGTGACGGCTGCCATTGACCTGCCAGAAGAGCTCCCTTTCAGTGGCGACCTCTCCATCGTGCTCTCGAATCTTGTGGAGAATGCCTTGATCGCGAGTCAAAAACAGCCGTCATCCGCTCGCCACATCGCCGTTATGACAATGTGCCAGGGCGATGTCATCAACGTGCTCGCCAAGAATCGCTTTGACGCGCCTGTCGAGCTCGACGAGGCAGGGCTACCCGTGACGCATGTCAAGGGTCATGGTCTCGGCATGAAGTCCTTGGTTCGCTTTTGCGACAAGTATGGTGCCACCGTATTCTGCCAGCAGAAAGATGGTTGGTTCATGACCTATCTCCAGGTGCCGCTTGTCGCTCTTTGAGGTGTCAGATTCTAGTCGATGAGAACATAAACTGGAAATACATTTCCTGGAACATTCGGTACTTGCGCTTGCCGAGCGGGATTTCTTGCCCAGCAATCTCCACGTAATCCGTCTTGATTACATGGACGGCCGCCAGATTGACGAGGTAGCCCTTGTTTGGCGAGGCGAATTGTCCTGGTGCAATCTTGTCGAGCTCATCTTTCATCTCTTGGCCGGACTTGCGCGTCTCGAGTACTGTGCCGCTCGCTAAGTGGACCCGCAGGATGTGACCGCGGCTCTCGAAGTAGAGAATCTGCGCAATCTGTTCAATGCAGATGCCGCCACCCACGAGTCGCAGCACGATCTTAGCGCTGTTGCGCTGGCGGATGAACGAGATGGCCCGGTCCATTGCCTTGTTGAACTGGCTCTGCGTGAACGGCTTCAGCAGGTAGTCCGTGGCCTTGACTGTAAAGGCATCCACAGCAAACTCATCACTCGTCGTCAGGAAGATGATCTCCGTACCGCTGTTGTACTTGCGCAGTTCGCGGGCCACATCCGTACCGAGGATTCCCGGCATGCAGACGTCGAGCAGAACGATGTCAAAGACCGTTCCCTGGTCGATCGCATCGACGAAGGCAAAGGCATTGTCAAATGTCTCGTACGACACTAAATCCTGTTTTTTCTGAAAATATATCTCAGATGACCGCCGGATGGAGCGAATCTGATCCGGCTGGTCATCACAGATGGCGATATGCAACATTGTGTCACATCCTTTCGATACCTAGTGTTATTCTACTCAATAGTATACTCGCTTACGTGCGTTACGCAAAAAACCGTCCTGAAAGGGCGGCTTTTTTGCATAAAGAGGCGAGCTATGCTTGCCCGTTGGGGCGTAGGCAGCCGATAAGACCATTTGCGTCAAAAAACGACCATTTCATGACGAGCGGAAAGATTCGCGCTCTTTGTATGATATCCTGAACGTGAACGAGATGAGCGGCCGCAGGATCACTGAGGCTGCCATTGATGAAAGATTTGTATAACAATATAACTTCAATGTTATCCAACTATGAGTAATTCGAAAGGGGATGTTTTTATGAACCGGATTTTCAAGGTTATTTGGAGCAAGACAAAGCACTGCTACATCGTCGTGTCGGAGTACGCCAAAGCCAACACGAAAGCAGCGCATACCGGCTTGCGCACAACTGCTGCTGCCGTAGCAGCAGCGGCCATGCTGCTCGCACCCGTCAACTACAATTACGTTTGGGCGGCGGACACGGCGACCGTCACGGATACGAACAATGAGCCGCAGACGGTTTATCCTAAGGACGGTGCCGATAGTACCCTGGAAAAGGAAACGAAAGCCCGTGAAGCAGCTGATGCTGAGATCAAGCAGTCTATGACGGATCAGAAGACCGATACGGCCCTACATGTTTCCAAGGATGGCAATCTGATTGTAGGGACCAAGGAAAAACAGACCGTCAAAGATCTGAAGATCCGTGGGCAAATGGCTTCCAACTCGATTTCTACGGGGGCTATCACTGCTACAGGTGATGCAACTGTAAAGGGAAAAGTAGAAGCAGAAGCAGTTTACGATGATACAACGAAGACCGGAAACTACGTAGTCCAAACCAATAGTGTGGGGGCTAACCTTTCCGCTCTCGATACCCAGGTTAAATCCAATGCCGATGCGATTAAGGAAGAAGCACAGAAACGGAAATACTCCGTGACGAATCTGGAAAAGGCAGATGCCGCGGAAGCAGCGGTTCGGGAAGCAGCGGATACCAAATTGAATACAGCCCTGGCCAAAGAAACGGCTGACCGGCTGGGGGCTGATGCGGCCCAGGATAAGGTCATCAAGCAGGTGAACGACAACCTGGTAGCCAGCGTCAATACCATTAACGAGAGTGTAAAAAACACGAATGAGAATATGGCTGCTGGATTCACTGCCTTGAGCCAGGCAGATGCCAACGAAGCTGCAACTCGGGAAGCCGCCGATACTGAGATCAAGCAGGCTATGACGGATCAGAAGACCAGCACGGCCCTGCACATTTCCAGCAGTGGCGATTTAATTGTAGGCACTAAAGAAAATCAGACAGTCAAAGACATGAAAATCCGTGGGAAATTGGCATCTGGAAGCATTTCTACTGGTGATATCATCTCTAGTGGCAATGTGACTGTAGCAGGTAAAATGGCTGCGGATGGTGTGACCGACGAGACTACCAAAGACGGTACCTATATTAAACAAAACAATACGGTAGGGAATAACTTGGTCAGCCTGGATACACAGGTAAAAGCCAATGCTGATGCCGTTGCGGAAAAAGCCAATGCAACTGACGTTTATACGAAGGCCGAAACAGATCAGAAAGTCGATGCAGCAAATACGTATACCTATCGGAAAGTAGCTGCAGAAGAAAAGGCCCGGGAAGCCGCCGATACGGAACTGAACGAACGCATCACGAACGAAGCCAATGCTATCCATGATGAGATCAAAGCCGGCGATAAGGCTCTGGATGACCGGATTACCAATGTAAAAGAATATCTGGAAGGACAGACGGCTGATAACTATGTGAGCAAGGCCGATGCTGCTGTGCAGGACGGAGCCATCGTCAAAGCAGATAAGACCATGGGTGAGAACGTAACCAACTTGGATGCTGCTCTGGCAAAGGAAACAGCTGCTCGCATCGGCGCTGATGCAGCTCAGGATAAGGTGATCCAGCAGGTCAATGATAATCTGGTGCAGAGCGTCAATACGATTAACAAGAATATGGCTGACGGGTTCACCGCATTGAACCAGGCGGATGCTAACGAAGCTAAGGCCCGCGCGGCAGCTGACGAAGCTGAAACAGCAGCCCGCGTCGGTGCTGATACCAAACTGGCGGAAGCAGCAAACAGCGGCCTTAGCCTCAGTGACAGCAACGTATTGCAGAGGAACAAGACTACTATTGACGCCCAAGGCAATGTGACCACTTCTAGAACCGATGCTAATGAAATGATTCTGAACAAGGGCAATGGCAACCAGATCACCTTGAACGAAAAGGGCATCAAAGTTGGCACGAATAGCAGTGTAATGGATAAAGACGGCGTCTACACCGGCGGCGATACCTACAGCGAAGCCAAAGCAGCCTTGAAGTCGGATGGCTCCATCAAGGGCGCTGATGGTAAGTTTACTGTGGATGGTACAAACGGTAACGTAAACACAAAAGGCAGCGTGACTGCTGCTTCCGGGACGATTGGTAATGTGAGCATGTCTTCTGATGGTACCATGACCGGTGTGAAAGACCTGACTGCTTCCGGAAAGATTACTGCTAATAGCTTTACTGATGGTACAGCCACCATGTCCAATGGCAGCCTCAATGGTGTGAACCAGATCAATGCCACTGGGAATATTGTTACCACTGGCAATATGAAGACTCATGATATCACTGCTGAGGGCACGATTAAAGGTGAGACCATCAACGGGACCACTGGTACCTTTGGCTCTCTGTCTACCACCGGTAATGCATCTGTAGGAGGCACCTTGACAACTAATGGCATTGCCAATACCGGCAATGCAACTACCGATACGCTCACTGTAAATTACAATGCTACAGTAGGAGGCAATTTGGGAGTAACTGGTGATATTACCGGTAAGAGCCTCAATGTAGGAACTGGCGATATCAAAGGCGGCCAGATTACCGGCACTGGACTGGATGTAGGAGCTGGGACCATTAAAACTACAGGAGCAGTAGAAACGGGAACTCTTCATGCCACCGGAAATGCAACTGTAGATGGCAATACTGAAATCAAAGGGACACTAAAAGCCGGAGCTACAACTGTTGACAGCCTCGATGCAGGCAGCGGCACCATCAAGACCACTGGCGCTGTGGAGACAGGAACGCTGAATACTACAGGCGACGCTGAGATTGGCGGCAAACTGACGACAAAAGGCGATGCAGAAGTCGGCGGTGACCTGACGGTTAAGGGAAAACTCAATGTCGAGGAGATTAACCTGATGAAGAATGGCATCGTTGGCGACAACAATGTCACGGCCAGCACGAAGATTGCGGCTGGGGAACTCACAGGCTATCAGAAAGCCACGAGCACCAAAGACGGCAGTGAGACGGAAAGTGCTTTTGATTACGATGCAAACGGCACGTCCACTTGGGCCAAATCTACGGCTGCAGACAATAGCTGGAAGAAGAGCACCCTGTCGGTAGAGGGAGATGGCGTCAAGTCCACCGCTATCGATTCGGATAACAACAAGAACACTGCAACGCAGAGTGCCGCGGAAAGCAGCAGTGTCCTCTCCAACAAAGAGGGCCTGAGCTCTACCTTCAAGCAGAACGTCAGCGAGATTCTCAACGAGATCCACGTGAATGACACGAAGTATGCGAAGCTCGACCAGAAAGCGGATAACATCACCAGCGAGGTCAAGGCCGGCGACAATACCACGTCCGCGACGCAGACTGCGACGGATCTGACGAATACGGCCAAGAACGGCACCATCACCAATGATGCTAAGAATCTAGTGAACAAGGCATCTGGCAACATGACGAACACCGTTGGCGGCAAACTTCTCAACGACGTAACCGGCGATATGGAAAACAAGGTGGGTGGCAGCCTGATCGATACCATCATGGGTACCAGCACCACCACTGTGACCGGCAACGTAACGGAAGATTACAAGTCTGACCTCACCACCAAGGTGGGCGGCAACGAAACCCATGCGGTAACCGGAAATCAGACGGTTACTGTATCCAAAGATCGGACAGTCAATGTGAAGGGAACTGAAACCGAAAACTTCAATGCCCAGGTCACCAACGTCAAGACGGATCAGAAAACTTCTGTTGGCGGCAACCAGACGACCATCGTGACTGGCAACCAGCAGAATACGGTGAGTGGGAATAAGCTGGAAACGGTTAAGGGCGCTGTAACAGAGAAGTATGGCAGCCAGGCAACTACTATTGATGGTAATCAGAGCACCAATGTGGGCGGCAATCAGTCCAATGTCGTAGCCGGCGATCAGACCAATAACATCAGCGGCAGCAAGACCGAAACCGTCAGAGGCGCGGTGAGTGAAACCTATGGCAGCCAGACCACCAAAGTCAATGGCGACCAGAGCACGACCGTGACCGGCAAGCAGACCAACAGCATCACTGGTGACCAGGTCAACACCATCGGCGGTAATCAGACTACTACCGTCACTGGCGACAGCAGCCTGAGTGCCAAGAACATCACCAACACAGGCACAGAGAGTGTGACGCATCAGGTCGGTTCCCATAAGGTCCTCGTCAACACGGAGAAGGTAGAGTCTGCCTTTGGCGACAATATCTTCACGACTCGGGATGAGAGCGGCATCACCAACACGGCCAAGAATGGCACGATTTCCAACACGGCAAAGGATATCCTCAACGATGCGTCGGGGGATATCATCAACATGGCTGCTGGGGAGATCGGCAACACGGCCACGAAGATCACGAATATCACGGGTGACACGACCGTCACGAGCGATACGAATGGCACGGTTTTTGAGAACAAGTCCCATAATAAGCCAATCGATGCGGGTACAATCACCAAGACGACGATCTCTGGCAATACGCTTGAGACTGGCAAGGCCACGATGGACTATGCAGAAGTCATGAAAGACCTCGGCGTCCGTGGCAATGCAGTCATCGACCAGACTCTGACGGTCAAGGGTGATTCGGACCTCCAGGGCAATGCGGCAGTCGGCAAAGACCTGACGGTCAAGGGCAACTCGGACTTCCAGGGCGATGCGACAGTCGGCAAGAACCTGACGGTCAAGGGTGACTCGGACTTCCAGGGCAATGCGACAGTCGGCAAGGATCTGGCGGTCAAGGGTGACTCGGACCTCCAGGGCAATGCGACAGTCGGCAAGGATTTGACGGTTGGAGGTATCTCGACGTTCCACGACAAGGTGACGGTCACGAAGGGCGGCCTTGAGGTCACGGGCGGCACGCAGACGGATACGCTCCATGTCACGGGTGCGTCCAACTTTGACGGCATGGCGACCTTCAAGGACATCGTTACGATGGAGAAGGATCTCTCGGTCGGCGGTAGTGCGACGGTAACTGGTGACGTCACGGCCAAATCTTACAAGGTCGGCGACAAGACGTACATCGATGAGAATGGCATCAATGCCAACGGCCAGAAGATTACGCATGTCGCTGCTGGCACAGAGGATGGCGATGCCGCGAACTACGGACAGCTCCGCAAGGTCGAGACGCGCATGGATGGCGTCGAGAACCGCGTCACGAATGTCGAATCGCGCGTCGATAAGATGGACAGCCGTATCGACAAAGTCGGTGCCAATGCCGCCGCTATGGCCAACCTTCATCCGCTGGAGTTCGATGAGGACTCGAAGTGGAATGTCGCAGCAGCTGTCGGCAACTACAAGAGTGAGACGGCAGCTGCCGTAGGCGCGTTCTACCGGCCGAATGAGGACGTCATGTTCAACCTCTCGACGACCTTCGGCAATGACGAGAACATGGTTGGCGGCGGCCTCTCCCTCCGCCTCGGCAAGGGTGGCAATCACGAGAAGGACAAGAAGCTCAAAGCTGCCATCGCCGAGAACAACGACTTGCGTGTCAAAGTCGATGACCTCACGGCGCGCATGGATGCACTGCTCTCTGTGCTCAATCCGAACATGTCCAAGGAGTTCCCGGATGTCCCGGAGAATCACTGGGCATATGAAGCCGTCACGCGTCTCGCGGGCAGCGACATCGTCCAGGGTTATGAGGACGGCAAGTTCCATGGCGAGCGCACGATGACGCGCTACGAGATGGCGGAGATCATCTACAACGCCCTGTCGAAAGGCGCTAAGGCCGAGAAGAAGCTGGTCGAGGAATTCAGACCAGAGCTCCAGGCCATGGCCGCCCAGAAACAGGCTAAATAAGCCCCTCATCGTTACAGCATAACGATTGAGAATTACTCAAGAAGAGGCCCTGCCGCATTGCGGCAGGGCCTGTTTGTTCATTTATCACTGTTCTGGTGTGCCGTCCGGGTCGGCAGAGAGCGGGTACTGACCGAGCATGGTCGTCAGGTTGCCGCGGTTGAAGCGGTAGGCCGTGCTCGTGAAGTCCTGTCCCGGGTCGTAGTGCTCGGACGGGGCGTTGAGCAGGCCGCAGACCGTGTCGTAGAGCATGTCGTTCGTGAAGTAGCGGCTCTCATGGCTCCTGAGCGTGGCTGTGCGGCCCGGCAGGGCGGACTGGTACGTCGGCGAGAGGTAGATCCACATCGGGATGCGGACCATGTCGAAGCTGAAGACGTCCGGATTGTGGGAGATCGTCAGGTTCTCGCCGTGGTCGGAGAAGTAGACCATCGCCTGCAGGTTGAGGTTCTTCTTGGCGTAGTCGAAGATCTGCGAGAGGATGTAGTCAGTGTAGAGGATGCTGTTGGCATAAGAAGCTTCCGACGTCATCGTCGAGCTGCCCTCCTCGCCCTGGAACTTGTTGAAGCTTTCTGGGTAGCGGTTGTTGTAGTAGATGTGGCTGCCCATGATGTGCAGGACGATGAAGTTGTTCTTGTTGGGGTCGACCTGTGTCAGGTATGGCAGCAGGGTCTCATCGTACTTGTCGGAGAAGTTGTAGGAGTCGTCGGTCCATTCCGCGTGGTCGGCCGTCTTGGCGACGAGCGTGATGGCGCTGTCGTACTGGCCGTAGCGTCCCTGATTGCTGAACCAGTACGTGTCGTAGCCCGACTTCTTGGCGACGTCGAGGATGGAGGCGGAGTTGAAGAACTCCTTGTCGTTGTACTGGCTCTGTTCCGTCAGGGCACGCTGCAGGACGGGGACGGTCTGCGACCAGGAGGAGTAGGCATTCTGGAAGAACAGGAAGTCGGGACTATTTTCCTGCTGGCTCTGCCACGGCGTGTCGTCGTAGGCATAGTCCTTGGTGAAGGCCTTCATGTAGTTGCGTGAGGCCGACTCGCCGATGACGACGATGACCGTGCCCGGGGCCTTGGCCGCGAGCGTCTGTGTGCCCTCGACGGAGATGCTCGCGAAGCGCTCCTCGTAGTTGAGGCTGTAGGTCTGCGTCTGCTTGACGTAGGTGTCGACATCGTTCCAGAGGTCGGCAATCGAGGTCTGCGGCACGTACCAAAAGAGCGAGATGAGCGAGCCGATGACGAGCAGTGCGAGCGCGCCCATGCGGCCCGCCGTTGAGTCCTCCTGCTCGAGTCGGCGCGCAAACGCCATGTGGCCGCGCCAGCAGGCGTAGAGGAAGAGGCCGAGCCCCGCGATGATGATGCAGGCGGGGACGACGCCGACGTTCGACTCGATGAAGTCGATGCTCTCGCGCCAGTTCGTCAGGTAGAGCGCCATCAGCGAGGCCGGCGAGAGGCAGTGCCAGACGATGAAGTAGTAGGCGTACTGGATGAAGGGGATGACGATGCCGAAGAGGTTCAGCAGCGCCATCAGAGCTGCGATGAGCTTCTCGTGGCCGAGCCGGAACAGCGCGCCCTCAAGCGCGGTGAGCAGCAGGAAGAGCGAGGTGCCGACGAGGAAGTCGAAGCAGATCTTCGACATGTACCAGTCTTGATGATACGTCCAGGTGTAGAGCAGCGGGAAAGCGCTGCACCAGGCGAGTCCTGTGAAGAGATTCGGCAGGGTCGCCCATGAGAAGAGGGGGACGCGCGTGCCGTACTGCACGAGCACGAGCGCGAGCATGACGGGCAGGAAGACGGGGATGAAGTACTCCGCGCCCATGTCCTGCCCGATGTCGATGTAGAACGCGATCAGACAGATGTAGTAGATACCGGCTGCCGTCAGCCAGCGGATGAGCCGGTCTTGTCTCTCGGTAGAAAGTTGCATGCCATTACCTCAGTTCGAAGCTGCCGAACGCAGGGCAGCTGTCCATACATATTGATAAGAAAATCCCGATACATTTTACCTGAAATCATGTCGTTCGTCAATTTCAGAATGGGCCACAGGCGGCGTGCGGGAAGGTGAGATTGAGCCTGAGCGAGTGCTTCCACGTCTGTCCGTGTGAATTTCATGATTGCCAGAGATGCGCATCTCTGATACAATATATACCTGTCATCAAGAAACGGACCACTACATATAGGGGAGGCGCAGAAGCGCTGCACAAGATGAGCCGAAAGCTCGCGGCGCAAGAATCACATGAATCTGAAGACTGTAACGAAACGTTCTGGCCACACCGTGCCATATAATCGCGAAAAGATCTACCACGCCATCGCCGGAGCAAATGCCGACGGCGGCAACACGATGTCCGAGAAGGATGTCGACGAGGTGACGAGCCAGGTCGAATGGGACATCAAGGACCGCGACAACGTCAGCGTCGAGGAGATCCAGGACATCGTCGAGCAGGAGCTCATGAAGTACGACTTCTACGACATCGCGAAGAAGTACATCACCTACCGCCAGAAGCATGCGGAGCGCCGCGCGGCACAGAAGCACCTGATGGAATCGTACCGCGACATCTTCTTCGCGGACTCGGTCGACTCCGACCTCAAGCGCGACAATGCGAACATCAATACGGATGCCTCGATGGGCATCATGCTCAAGCTCGGTGCCGAGGGCGCGAAGCACTTCGTCGACAACTACGTGCTCGACGAGGAGTACGCAGAGGCGGACCGCGAGAACTACATCCACATCCACGACAAGGACTTCTCGCTGATCACGTTCAACTGCTGCCAGATCGATCTCCTGAAGCTCTTCCACGGCGGCTTCTCGACGGGCCACGGCTTCCTGCGCGAGCCGAATTCCATTCGCGCCTACGCATCGCTCGCCTGTATCGCCATCCAGTCGAACCAGAACGACATGTTCGGCGGCCAGAGCATCAATGCCTTTGACTACGCGATGGCAGAGGGCGTGCGCAAGTCCTTCCGCAAGGCCATCTTCGACGAGGCACACAAGGCGCTCATCTACCGCTTCGGCATGGACCTGTTCCGCGACTACGGCGCCTTCAAGAAGGTCTTTGGCGAGCATCTGGCAATGGACCGCTGCCACTTCACGGAGAGCGACGACGACCCGAAGGCGAAAGAGGGCATCGAGGCAGTCGTCGAGGCCCTCGATGCTATCCTCGTGGACGAGTACCACAAGCCGACGACGGATGTCATCGTCGATGCGAACAACATCTACCATCTGGCCTGCGCCGACGTTGTCGAGGAGACGCATCAGGCGATGGAGGCCCTGATCCACAACTTCAACACGCTGCACAGCCGCGCCGGCGCGCAGGTGCCGTTCTCGTCCATCAACTACGGCATGGACACGTCGCCTGAAGGCCGCCTCGTCATCAGCGAGGTCCTCAACGCCATCTGGGCCGGTCTCGGCTACGGCGAGACGCCGATCTTCCCAATCTCGGTCTTCCAGCTCAAGGCGGGCGTCAACTACAATCCGGGTGACCCGAACTACGACCTCTTCCTCAAGGCCTGCAAGGTCAGTGCAAAACGCCTGTTCCCGAACTTCGTCAACATCGATGCGCCGTACAACCTGCAGTACTACAAGCCGGGCGACTACAACAGCGTCGTCGCGACGATGGGCTGCCGCACGCGCGTCATGAGCAACATCAACGGCCCGGAGGAGTCGGGCAGCCGCGGCAACTTCTCGTTCACGACGATCAACCTGCCGAAGCTCGCACTCGAGGCTAAGGGCGACCTCAAGAAGTTCTGGGAGCTCTACGACCACTACATCGACCTCAGCCATGACTACCTGCTCTCGCGCCTCGCGATCATCGAGCAGAAGCACGTCTACAACTACCCGTTCCTCATGGGGCAGGGCGTCTGGATGGACAGCGAGAAGCTCAAGCCGACGGACTCCATCAAGGAGGTCCTCAAGCACGCCTCGTACTCCATCGGCTTCTGCGGCCTCGCCGAGTGCCTCAAGGCGCTCATCGGCAAGCATCATGGCGAGAGCGAGGAAGCACAGCAGCTCGGCCTCAAGATCGTCAGCCATCTGCGCGAGCGCACGGATGCCTACACGGAGGCGGAGCACCGTAACTGGTCGACATTCGGCACGCCGGCTGAGTCGACGGCCGGTCAGTTCCAGCGCGCGAACCGCAAGAAGTACGGCATCATCCCGGGCGTGACGGACCGCGAGTACATGACGAACTCCAGCCACGTGCCGGTCTACTACCCAATCAAGGCCATCGACAAGATCCGCATCGAGGCGCCGTATCACGCGCTCGAGAATGCCGGCCACATCGCCTATATCGAGATGGACGGCGATCCGTCGAAGAACGTCAAGGCATTCGAGGCCGTCGTCCGCGCGATGCACGATGCCAACATGGGCTATTTCTCCATCAACCACCCGGTTGACCGCGACCCCGTCTGCGGCTACACGGGCATCATCGAGAACGAGTGCCCGCATTGCCACCGCAAAGAGGTCTCGCGCGGCCACATCGTCGTGCCGCGCATGAAGGCCAGCTGCTGCGAATGACTGTAAACTTGTAACGCGGTGCCTCATGATGTAGAATAGAGACAGATTGTATCTCACTCATGAGGAGGAATTACCATGAAAACCATCCATACGGATCAGGCGCCGGCAGCCGTCGGCCCGTACAGCCAGGCCATCGAGGCGAACGGCGTGCTCTACTGCTCGGGCCAGATTGCCATCAACCCGGCTGAGGGCAAGATCGTTGCCACGACGATCGAGGAACAGGCAGAGCAGTGCTGCCGCAATGTCGAGGCCGTGCTCAAGGAAGCCGGCACCGACATGAGCCATGTCGTCAAGACGACGTGCTTCCTCGCGGAGATTGCGGACTTCAAGGCGTTCAACGAAGTCTATGCCAAGCACTTCGTCTCAAAGCCGGCGCGCAGTTGCGTGGCCGTCAAAGACCTGCCGGCCGGCGCACTCTGCGAGGTGGAGGTCACGGCTGTCCTCTGAATCCGTGGCAAGATTGCGATAGAAAAAGAGCTCTGACATTGTCAGAGCTCTTTTTTTCGGGATCAACCGAAGAACTGGTAGTAGAGGACGATGAAGAACAGCGCGATTGCAAGGCCGATGCTCGCGGCGCTGGCTCGCTCTACGTAGATGGCCTTTGTCTCGGAGAGCTTGGCATGGCGGCGCACATACGTCAGGATCAGGGAGATCAGCAGCAGGACGTACATCGCGCGGTTCATGTTGTCGAGATTTCCCCAGCCGATGAAGCAGATGAAGATTGTCAGTCCGATGAGGATCAGGATCGGGTAATCCTTGCCAATCTTCGGCGTCTGTTTCTTGTCATCGGGTTTGTTCTTCTCATAGAGCTTTTTCTGCAGCTTCTTATACTGATTTGCCATGGAGATTCCCTGCCTTCTTGATTTACATATATTCTCTGCATATTATACCGTTTTGTAAACTTTTTTGCAAAAAGAATTGCAGGCGGAGAGGATGATTGTTAAAATATAAAGTGCAGTCTTATTGCTTTTATGGAGAATTGTAAACCTGTAAAGACAGTAGATAATCATCGTACCATCACATATCATGAGATTTTGTTCAAGGGGGGATTGATGTGATAAGAGAACATCGCAGCAGAGAGAAGCTCGAGGGCTATTATCGCAAGTTCGTAGAAGAGGGCGTGCTCGACCCGAATGTCCATCCGTGGGTAGCGGAATCCTGGCTGAAGAGCCGGGATCTCGGCATCGGCACGGAGAAGATGGATGTATCGCGAAAATTGCCGAAGGAAGAGTTCGCCGCACTGCAGGCGAAGAACCAGGATGCGATCGACTACCTCAGCGGCCTCAGCGAGGACATCCGGGAGTTCTTCCAGGAGTACAACCTCTCGCTGCTGCTCATCGATTCGGAATGCCGCGTGCTCAAGAGCTACTCGCTGCCGTTCTACCAGATGACGCCGGGCGAGATCGAGGGCGTGCGCGTCGGCGTCGAGGACGTCGGCACGTCGAGCATCAGCGTGGCCTACGCGCATCAGACACCGTTCTGGATGTTTGGCCCGGAGATGTGGGTCAAGGAGTGCCAACTCGGCGATGCCTGCTCGGCACCGATAAAGGTCAACGGCGAGTTCCACTACATCATCACGCTCGTCTCGATGGAGCAGGTGCCGATGCCGCAGGATGCGATCATCGCCCTGCTCCTGACGATGAAGAACGCGCTCGAGGCGCATCTGACGGAATCCGTCCGCATCAAGGCGGAGGAGGCCATCCTCGATGCGACGCCTTTTGCCGTCTACCACGTCATGCCGGGTGGTGAGGTCGCCTATGCTAATAGGCTCGGCCACACGCGCCTCGAGGGCATCGGCGCCAAGAAGCAGGATGACAAGAAGTGCACGTCAAACCTCAACGACGTCATCATGAACTACCAGCATACGCCAATCTACAAGGGCTTCAACGGCGTGCCGTCTTACAATAAAGAGGTCACGTGGATCACGCCGAAGAAGACGTACGAGGACATCACGACGGTCGTGCCGCTCGAGCGCGATGCAGACCGCGCCGTCGAGTCCGTCGTCGTCGTCTCGATGCCCATCGAGGACCTCCGGACGCTCGTCGCGCACGCGGCGGGCTACACGGCGAAGTACAGCCTCAACTCGATGGTCGGTGAGGGCACGACGTTCGCGAGCGTCCGCGCGAAGGCCGCCCGCGTGGCGAAGAACAAGCACCACGTGCTGATTCAGGGCGAGGCTGGCACGGGCAAGCAGCGCATGGCGCACGGCATCCATCAGGCGAGCCCGCGCGCGGCTGGCCCACTCATCACGCTGCGCTGCGGCGATGCGACGCCTGAGATCCTCGAGCAGGAGCTCTTCGGCATCGTCATGGGGCCGGATGTCAGCCATCAGGGACGTCTGGAACTCGCCTCGGGCGGCACGCTCTTCCTCGATGAGATCGAGAAGATGCCGCGCTCGATTGCCGTCGCCCTGGCTAAGGCACTCAAGACGGGCAAGACGCACCGCATCGGCGAGACGGTCGAGCGCGACATCGACGTGCGCATCATCGCGGCCTGCGACAGCGACCTCAAGCGCTTGACGGAGCGCGGCCTCTTCGCGCCGGAGCTCTACGAGATCGTCTCGAAGAGTGTCGTGCGCGTACCGCCTCTGCGCAGCCGCCGCGAGGACATCCCAAAGCTCGCCGACCACATCATCTCGGAGCTCGCCGAGCAGCATCAGATGAAGCCGAAGCGCATCCTTCCGGAAACGGACGAGCTGCTCAAGCATTACGACTGGCCGGGCAATATCAAGCAGCTGCAGAGCGTGCTCGAATACGCATTCTTCAATACGGCGAAGGACACAATCGCCCCGGATGACATCAGCCTCATGGGCGACGTCAAGCCGGACAACAAGTGGAAGGAAGACAAGGACGTCTTCGTCAAGGCATGGCAGGCCGCGGGCGGCAATGTCAGCCGTCTGGCGAACCTCCTCAACGTCAGCCGCGTGACACTCTACCGCTACCTCAAGAAGTACAACCTTGAAAAGAAGTAAGAAAAAATACGATAAAGGAGATACATCGTGCGTTTAAGAAGAAAGCCGTGGGTGGATGAAGCCATCCACGAATTCGACGATTTTGTCGTGAGCCGTGATCAGGAGATCGGCGAGGAGAAGAAGGGCAAGTGGAGCGAGATCTTCGGCCGTCAGGCGCCGCTCCACGTGGAGCTCGGCACAGGCAAGGGCGACTTCATCAGCCAGCTCGCAGAGCTCCATCCGGACATCAACTACATCGGCATCGAGATGCAGCAGGACGTGCTCTACTCAGCGGCCAAGAAGATCGCGGAAAAGGAGCTCAAGAATGTGCGCCTGCTTGTCTTCGACATCAATCACATCGAGGACATCTTCGCCGAGGGCGAGGTGGACCGCTTCTACATCAACTTCTGCGACCCGTGGCCGAAGAAGCGCCATGCCAAGCGCCGCCTCACGCATGTCGGCTTCCTCGAGAAGTACCGTCGCCTGCTCAAGAAGCCGGGCGAGCTCCACTTCAAGACGGACAATCGCCCGCTCTTTGACTTTTCGCTCGAGCAGTTCGAGGAGGCAGGGCTCCGCGTGCAGGACGTCTCGTACGACCTCCATGCAGAGAACCGGTCGGACAACATCATGACGGAATACGAGCGCAAGTTCAGCGGCTTCGGCGAGAAGATCAATCGCTGTGAAGTCATTTTCGAATAAGGGATGAAGGGGGCATTTTGATGCTGATCCGGAAGACGCCCTGGCGCAATGAATCGGAGCCAGTTATCGTCATCATGGCTGTCCTGCTGCTGCTGGGGACCATCAACGTATTCAGCTCGAGCTTCGTCCTCGCGACGACAAGCTACAACAATCCGTACTACTTCCTCATCCGCCATGCGGTCTGGCTCGTCCTCGGCATCTTCGTCTGCTTCGTCTGCAGCCGCGTCAATTACCACCGCTGGCAGGGCATCACGAAGTGGCTGCTGCTCGTTACCGTCGGCGCACTCATCCTGGTCCTGTTCGCGGGCGTGGTCGTCAATGGCGCAAGGCGCTGGCTCTCCTTTGCGGGCTTCAGCGTGCAGCCGGCGGAGTTTGCCAAACTCACGGGCATCCTGATTGCCGCGCGCTTCCTGACCGTGATGATGAAGCACGAGAGGAAAATCGACCTACTCAAGGCGCCGCCGTACTGGATCATCTTCTTCATGGCCGCGCTCGTCGAGCTTGAGCCGGATATGGGCACGGCCTGCATCGTCTTCGGCGTGCCGTTCCTCATGGCCTTCCTCGTCGGCATCCCTTGGAAACAGGTCAAGGTGCTCTTCTTCGTCGGCATAGGAGGGCTCATCGGCCTGATCGTCTGGCAGCCGTACCGCCTGCTGCGCGTGAAGACGACGTACGACCCCTGGAGCGATGCGCAGGGCGTCGGCTATCAGGCCGTGCAGTCGATGTCGACAATCGGCTCGGGCGGCCTCTGGGGCATGGGCCTCGGCGAGGGCGTCAGCAAGTACGAGTACCTGCCTGAGGCGCATACGGACTTTGCCTTCGCGATCTTCGCGCAGGAGCACGGCTACCTCGGCGTCCTGCTCGTCATCGCGTTGTTCTTCATGCTGGCCGTCTGCTGCTACTACATCTCCGCGCGCGCGCGCGACATCTACGGCCAGATCCTGACGCTCGGCATCATGCTGCTCGTCGTCGGGCAGGCGGCCGGCAACCTCTTCATGGTCAGCGGCACCTTCCCGGTCGTCGGCATCCCGCTGCCGTTCATCAGTTACGGCGGCTCCTCGCTGCTCGTCACGATGGCCTCGATGGGCATCCTGCTGAACATCTGCCATCACGGCATTCAGGTGCAGCGCGGCGAGGCGCGGCTTGAAGGGCCGAAGATTCCGGACAAGCCACATCAGGCGCCGCTCCACCTGGTCAAATGAGTCGCGTTTTGACCGGGTCTTGCGCAATGTGGTACAATAGAGATTGTAGATTATCATGAATGAGATGTGACAGATGCGTTTGAGAGAGGTGTGTGCGTTTGCGAAATCAGTTTGTTCTAGTGATCCTTATGGCCTCTTTTCTCCTGCTCTTCAGCACGACGGAGGCGATGGCGTCATCCATCCTCGTCCGGCAGGGCTCGCGCGGCCCTGCCGTGCGTCAAGTGCAGTCTCTGCTCATCGAGCAGGGGTGGCTGACCGGTGCGGCAGACGGCATCTGCGGCAACCAGACCGTCGCGGCGATCAAGTCCTTCCAGAAGGCGAACGGGCTCGATGCCGACGGCGTCTGCGGCAATGGCACCTACTCGGTGCTCTCGGGCGGCCGGGAATACGAGCCGTCCTCTGACGAGAGCGAAGGTACGGTCATGTACGTCAATGCGACGGCGTACAGCGCCGATGACCCGGGCAACTCGGCCTACACGGCGCTCGGCACGCACGTGCGCCACGGCATCATCGCGGTCGACCCGGACATCATCCCGCTCGGCACGCATGTCTACATCCCCGGCTACGGCGATGCTGTGGCGGAGGATGTCGGCGGGGCCATTCACGGCCACCGCATCGACGTGGCCTTCGACACGCGGGCGGAGGCACTGGCCTTCGGCCGTCAGGACATTGAGATTTACATACGAGATTAAGATTCAGGGAAGAACGCAGCTGCGGCTGCGTTCTTTTTGTGTACAGAAAGACTGTAAACCATACGTTCCTCGTGTGAACGTTTCAGTCGAAAATTCCATCTCAATGGTACAAACCTTGAATGAACGGTAAAAAAGTCCGCTTTAGAAAAACAAAATTCAAGTTTTTGTTCATTTTCTTTGCGCAAAAGTGTTGACTATTGTAACTCTGTAAACTATAATAAGTTCATCGCAATAAGAGAATTGCTAGGGAGAGAAAAGGGAGGAATTCATATGAATTTCGGCAAGAAAGGTTTGAAACTCGCCAGCGTCCTCATGGGCACGATGCTCATGGGCGGTGTGCTCGCAGGTTGCGGCAGCCAGGCTGACAGCAACGAGATCAAAGTCGGCGCAAACTTCGAGATGACGGGCAATGTCGCCAACTACGGCGCGGCAACGCTCGACGGCCTCAAGCTCGCGATCGATGAGATCAACGATGCGGGCGGCGTCGACGGCAAGAAGATCACGCTGGTCACGGCCGACAATAAATCCGAGGCTTCTGAGGCCGTCAATGCGGCGACGAAGCTGATCTCGGACGACAAGGTATCCGTCCTCGTCGGCCCGGCTGTCACGGCGAACGTCATCGCTGAGTCGCAGGTCGCTACGGACAACAAGGTCCCCATCATCGCACCGGATGCCACGAGCCCAGATGTCACGGTAGAGAATGGCAAAGTCAAGCCGTTCGTCTTCCGCAGCTGCTTCATCGACCCGCAGCAGGGCACGGTCATGGCGAAGTTCGCTTCCGAGAACCTCAAGGCTAAGACGGCTGTCATCTATGTCGACAACAGCACGGACTACTCGAAGAGCCTCGGCAAAGTCTTCAAGGAGAAGTTCGAAGCAGCAGGCGGCAAGGTCCTCATGGAAGAAGCCTTCCTCGCTAAAGACCAGGACTTCAAGGCCACGCTGACGAAGCTCAAGACGGCGAACGCCGACGTCATCTTCGTCCCGGCTTATTATGAAGAAGTCGGCAAGATCGTCAAGCAGGCCCGCGAGCTCGGCATCACGTGCCCGATCCTCGGCACGGATGGCTGGGATGATTCCAAGGTAACGGATATCGCCGGTGCCGATGCCCTCAACAACACGTATTTCAGCACGCATTACTCCGACAAGGATGAATCCGTAAAACCGTTCGTCGAAGCATTCAAGAGCAAGTACGGCCACATGCCGAATGTCTTCGCAGCTCTCGGCTATGATGCCGGCAAGATGCTTGCCGATGCCATCAAGCGCGCTGGCAGCGGTGATCCGGAGAAGATCCAGAAGGCCCTCGAGGAGACGAAAGACCTCAAGGTCGGTACTGGCACGATCACGATGGACAAGAACCACAATCCGATCAAGCAGGCCGTCATCCTGCAGAATAAAGACGGCGACCGCGTCATGGTTGCCAAGATCATGCCGGATTCTGAGGACTGATCCAAGAGTCTCGGACAAGAAAGCCTTCACCTCTCTTCGAGGGGAGGGCTTTTCTCTTTGTTAAGAGTTAAGAAAGGAAAGAGAGGAGCTATCTATGGAAATCCTGCATCAGGTCCTGCAGCAGCTCATCAATGGCATATCGCTCGGCAGCATCTACGCGCTGATCGCGCTCGGCTATACGATGATTTACGGCATCATCAAGCTCATCAACTTCGCCCACGGTGATATCTACATGGTGGGCGCCTACATCGGCTTCTTCGCCATCACGCAGGCACATCTCTCAATCGTGCCGTCGCTACTCATCTCGCTCGTCGTCACGGGCTTTCTGGGCATGCTCGTCGAGCGTCTCGCCTACAAGCCGCTGCGCCATGCGCCGCGCATCTCGGTGCTCATCACGGCCATCGGCGTCTCGTTCTTTCTCGAGTACACGACGATGTACTTCGTCTCGCCGACGCCGCGCACGTTCCCGGCGATGTTCGGTGACGTCGCCGTCACGGTCGGCGGCATCGTCATCAACGGCCAGCAGATGCTGATCCTCGGCATCACGGCCGTGCTCATGGTCATCCTGACCTACATCGTCCAGAAGACGAAGACGGGCAAGGCCATGCGCGCTGCCTCCTTCGATACGGAGACGGCGGAGCTCATGGGCATCAACTCGGACCGCATCATCTCCATCACGTTCGGCATCGGCTCGGCACTCGCTGCCGTCGCCGGTGTGCTCGTCGGCATCTACTACAACTCAATCGACCCGCTCATGGGCATCATGCCAGGCCTCAAGGCCTTTGTCGCAGCCGTTCTCGGCGGCATCGGCATCCTGCCGGGCGCTGTGGTCGGCGGCCTGATCCTCGGCGTCGTCGAGGCGTTCGTCTCGGGCTTCATCTCATCGACGTTCCGCGATGCGGCAGCCTTTGCCATCCTGATCCTCGTGCTGCTCGTGCGCCCGGCCGGCATCTTCGGCAAGAATACGAAAGAAAAGGTTTAAGGAGGGGAGCATATGAAATACTTACGCAAGAATGACTGCATCATGCTCGTCTTCTCGGTCGTCCTGTTCGCAGTCCTGCAGCTCCTGATCACGGAGCGCATCCTGAGCTCGTTCTGGCAGCTCAACCTCCTGATCATCGGCATCAACATCATCCTGGCCGCGAGCCTCAACCTCATCAACGGCTACACGGGCCAGTTCTCACTCGGACACGCCGGCTTCATGGCCGTCGGCGCCTATGTCGGCGTCGTCTTGACGGCTAACTTCCACATGCCGTTCGCCGTGGCCTTGATTGCAGGCGGCATTGCCGCCGGCTTCCTCGGCTTCCTCGTCGGCATCCCGACGCTGCGCCTGCGCGGCGACTACCTTGCCATTGCGACGCTCGGCCTCGGCGAGATCATCCGCATCGTCATCATGAACATCCAGTACGTCGGCGGCGCGGCCGGTTTCAAGGGCATCCCGCATCACACGACGTTCGCCTGGGTCTTCTTCATCATGCTGTTCACGCTGTTCTTCATCAAGAACTTCGTCAACTCGAACCACGGCCGCGCCTGCTTGGCCATCCGCGAGAATGAGATTGCGGCAGAGTCCATGGGCGTCAACACGACGAAGTACAAGGTCATGGCTTTCACGATCGGCGCTGCCTTTGCCGGCGTCGCAGGCGGCCTCTTCGCGCACTGCTTCTACCTCATCAGCCCGGCGTCCTTCACCTTCATGCAGACGTTCAACTACCTCATCATGGTTGTCATGGGCGGCCTCGGCTCCATCACGGGCTCGATTGCCGGTGCTTTCGTCGTCACCTTCATCTCGGCTGCGCTTGCAAGCTGGCCGGAGTTCCGCATGATCATCTATGCCATCGCGCTGATCCTCCTGATGTTCTACCGCCCACAGGGCCTGTTCGGCTACATGGAGATCACGAATATGGGCATTTTCCGCCGTATTTTCAAGAAAGGGGAGACGCCTCATGAGTGAGCTCTTGCGCACCGAGAATGTCTCGGAAGTATTCGGCGGCCTTAAGGCCGTCACGGATTTTAACATCCATCTGGACCGCGGCGAGCTCGTCGGCCTCATCGGGCCGAACGGTGCGGGCAAGACGACGGCCTTCAACATGCTGACGGGCGTCTATCAGCCGACGACGGGCAGCATCACCTTCGAGGGCGAGAGCATCGTCGGTCTCAAGCCGTATCAGGTCACGCAGCGCGGCATCGCGCGCACGTTCCAGAACATCCGCCTGTTCTCGGAACTCACGGTCCTCGAGAACGTCAAGATCGCCTTCCACTACCACGTCAAGTACGGCCTCTTGGAATCGGTCTTCCGCATCGGCCGTTACTTCAAGGAAGAGGAAGCAATCGAGCAGGAAGCACATCGCCTCCTCAAGATCTTCCACCTCGACGACAAGGCCTACGAGGTCGCCAAGAACCTGCCGTATGGCGCACAGCGCCGCCTCGAGATCGCGCGCGCCCTCGCGGCCAAGCCGAAGCTCCTGCTGCTCGACGAGCCGGCTGCTGGCATGAACCCGCAGGAGACGAAGGAGCTCATGGACATGATCCGCTGGATCCGCAAGGAGTTTGGGCTGACCATCCTGCTCATTGAGCACGACATGAGCCTCGTCATGGGCATCTGCGAGCGCATCTATGTGCTCGAATACGGCGAGATCATCGCCCAGGGCACGCCGGATGAGATCAAGCAGGACCCGGAGGTCATCCGGGCCTACCTCGGCGGCGAATGAGCAGGGTCAGAAGTACGGAAGATGTACGGAAAGCAGGGATGTATATGGCAGAACCGATGCTGAAAATCGATAATATAGACGTGTACTACGGCGCCATCCACGCGCTCAAGGGCATCAGCCTCGAGGTCAAGGAGGGCGAGATCGTCACCCTGATCGGCGCCAATGGCGCCGGCAAGTCGACGACGCTGCGCACGATCTCGGGACTCCTGAAGCCGAAGACGGGCAGTATCACTTTCCTCGGCCAGGATATCGCGGGCGTGCGCGCGCATGAGATCGTCAAGAAGGGCATCTCGCAGGTGCCGGAGGGGCGCCGCGTCTTCGCGGAGATGACGGTCATGGAGAACCTCGACCTCGGCGCCTTCGTGCGCAAGGACAAGGCTGGCATCCAGCAGGACCTCAAGCATGTCTTCGAGCTCTTCCCGCGCCTCGAGGAGCGCAAGAACCAGTCGGCCGGCACGCTCTCGGGCGGCGAGCAGCAGATGCTCGCCATGGGCCGTGCGCTCATGAGCCGCCCGAAGCTCCTGTTGCTCGATGAGCCTTCGATGGGCCTCGCACCGCTGCTCATCAAGGAGATCTTCAACATCATCGTCGATATCAATAAGAGCGGCACGACCGTCCTGCTCGTCGAGCAGAACGCCAACATGGCGCTCTCCATCGCCACCCGCGCCTACGTTCTCGAGACAGGCCGCATCACGCTCTCTGGAAGCGCCCAGGAGCTCGCGGCCAGCGAGGATGTCCGCAAGGCCTACCTTGGCGGTTGATGTGTTTTCCCGTTGCATTCGCCGTGCGGCAGGAACTCTGGGATCCGTGGCGAATGTATCCTTATCAAGATCAAGAAAATCGCAGAGGGGGATTCTGAATGTTTGTAGCAAATCGCATGGCCAAGAACCCGGTGACCGTCTCGCCGGACACGCCGGTTGATGAAGCGGCTTCGGCCATGAAGAAAGGCCATTTCCGCCGCCTGCCGGTCGTCGAGGACGGCAAGCTCGTCGGCTTCCTTTCCGACAAGGACATCATGCGCGTGGCACCGTCGCCGGCGACGACGCTTTCGCGCTATGAGGCACGCTCGCTGCTCGCCAAGCTCAAGATCGGGGACATCATGAACAAAGAGGTCATCTCCGTCAATGAGGATGCGACGATCGAGGAAGCGGCGCTCATCATGTACAATCACAAGATTGGCGGCCTGCCGGTCGTCTCGAGCGTTGGCGCCGTTGTCGGTGTCATCACGGAGACGGATATCTTCAAGACCTTCGTCGATGTCATGGGCCTGCAGGAAGGCAAGACGCGCCTGACGCTGCTCGTCGACAACAAGGTCGGTGTCGTCTACGACATCGCTGGCATCTTCACGGAATGCGGCCTGTCCATCGACAGCCTCGTGACGTGCCGTCAGCCGTATGGCAAATACGAGATTGTCGTGCGCGGCGACATCCCTGATGTCGATGCCATCAGCGCGAAGATCAAGGCCAAGGGCTATGAGATCATCCACACGGCCCGCATCGGCTGAATCAAGCGCAGCACATAGCAAATACAGAAGCTCAAGGAAGAGCCTTTTCTCCACGGAGTTTGTGGAGGAAGGGCTCTTTTTGTTCCTTGTATACAGATATACATTACAGATTTACAGGTAAATTCCATTTTCTAACTTGCCAGTGTATATATACTATGTTATAATTTTATACATAATATGATTCATCCGACATAAATAGTGGGAGGCGTTCAACATGAAGTTTCATTCTTTGACCAAAATGCTGACCGTGGGACTCATAGCGGTTGTGACAGCGGCGCTCTTAGCCGGATGCGGCAGTGAGAGCAGCCAGAAGAAATTCCTCAATATCGCGACGGGCGGTACGGCTGGCACGTACTACCCGATCGGCGGTGCGATGGCGGAAATCCTCAACAAGGATATCCCGGGCATGAATGCGAGTGCGCAGTCGACTGGTGCGACGGTCGCGAACATCAACATGCTCAAGGATAACTCCGTTGACCTGGCCATTGTGCAGAACGATATCACATACTACGCCGTCAATGGCACAGAGATGTTCAAGGACAAGAAAGTCGACAACATCCGCGGCATCGCCTCGCTCTATCCGGAGACCTGCCAGTTCGTCACGCTCGACAAGTCGGGCATCAAGAGCATCAATGAGCTCAAGGGCAAGCGCGTCGCCGTTGGCGCAGCCGGCTCCGGCGCTGAGGCGAATGCTCGCCAGATCCTCGAAGCGTACGGCATCACCTACGATGACATCGACGTCCAGTACCTGTCCTTCGCCGAAGGCGCCAGCGCCCTCAAGGACGGCAACGTCGATGCAGCCTTCCTGACGGCCGGCTATCCGACCTCGTCCGTACAGGATATCGCCTCGCAGAACAAGGTCCGCCTGCTGCCGGTCGATGCCGACAAGGCCGAGGCCCTGATCGCGAAGTACCCGTTCTACACGAAGACGACGATCCCGGCCGGCACGTACGCTGGCTTCGATGAGGAGGTCCCGACGATCTCCGTCATGGCAATGCTCGTCGCGACGGACAAGGTCGACGACAAGATGGGCTATGACATCGCGAAGGCCATCTTCACGAACCTCGACCGCCTGCAGGCCGCTCATTCCGTCGGCAAGCTCATCACGAAGGACACGGCCCTCGAGGGCATGTCGCTGCCGATGAATGCCGGTGCCGAGAAGTTCTTCAAAGAGTAATATCAATGTGATCTAGAAAAGGCCTCTTTCGTCCGCTCATGCGACGTGCTGTGCGCGATGGATGTGCGGTGGAGGAGGCCTTTTTGATATTGTCTGGTGGTCTGTATGCGTCGTTATCCGATCTGTCTCTGGCTGACCCTGCTCGGCTCTATCTTCGCCGTGCTCTCCGTCCTGCTGACACCGTGCTTCGTCGTGCGGGCAGCGGGGGAGCGCGTGGCGATGGTCGAGGCGAGGGCTGGTCTGCCCTTTTCCATCCACTTCATCCACTCGGTGCAGAAGACGCCGGTCCTCGAGAACCTCGAAATCAATGAGGCGAAGGACGGCTTCACCCTGCTCTCGACGAAGTACCAGTCCTTTGGCGTGGGGCTGCCGTTCCTCGCCGAGGAAGGCGACTTCCGCGAGGAAGGCGATTACTACGTCTTCGACCACATGGACCGACATTTTAAGACCCTCGCCCTGCGCACGGGCGTTGGCACGCAGCTGACGCTGACGGTCGCGGGGCAGGAGTACCGCCTCTATGAACGATATGCGCCCGGCACGCGCATCGATCTCGCCATCGTGCCGTTCTACCGGGCTCTGCTCGGCAGCTGACTCCGATACTTTTCCTTCCCTGAGATGTTCAGGAGCAGGGAAGCAGAAAGGATGTTTTTTATGACTGAAAAGCTGGATCCAAAATCCGCAGAAGACATTTTAAAGAAATACGATAAAGAATCCGACACGATGATGTACAAGGGGGTCATGGCGAAGATCGTCTCCGCCATTGCCATCACGTTCTCCATCTTCCAGCTCTACACGGCGACGTTCGGCGTGCTCGACGCGCAGCTGCAGCGAGCCGTCCACCTCGGCTTCGGCCTGGCGCTCGTGTACCTCCTGTACCCGACGCGCAAGTCGTGGTCGCGCTACAAGGTGCACCCCTTTGACGTGCTGCTCTCGATCCTCGGCGCTGCGGCACCTGCCTACATCGTCTTCGAGTACCAGCACCTCGTGCTGCGCTCGGGCACGGTCTCGGGCGTGGACCTCGCCGTCGGCCTGCTGGGCATCCTGCTCGTCATCGAGGCGACGCGCCGCATCGTCGGTCTGCCGATGGTCTGCGTCGTGCTGGCCTTCCTGATCTACGCCTTTGCCGGCCCCTACATGCCGGGTGTCCTCGCACACCGTGGGCTGACGATCGAGCAGCTCGTTGGACATCTCTACTTCACGACGGAGGGCATCTTTGGCATCCCGCTCGGCGTCTCGTCGACGTTCATCTTCCTGTTCATTCTGTTCGGTGCCTATCTGGAGTCCACGGGCCTCGGCAAGTTCTTCATCGACCTTGCCAATGCCATTGCGGGCTGGGCCAGCGGCGGTCCGGCGAAGGTCGCCGTGCTGTCGTCGGGGCTCATGGGCACGGTCTCCGGCAGTTCTGTCGCCAACGTCGTCGGCACGGGCTCGCTGACCATCCCGATGATGAAGAAGCTCGGCTATCACAAGGATTTCGCCGGTGCCGTTGAGGCGGCGGCCTCGACCGGCGGCCAGCTCATGCCACCGGTCATGGGCGCAGCGGCTTTCCTCATGGCGGAGTTCGTCGGCGTTCCCTACATCGATATCGTCAAGGCGGCCATCGTGCCGGCCTTCCTCTACTTCGCTGGCATCTGGCTCGGCGTCCACTTCGAGGCGAAGCGCGGCAACCTCAAGGGCATCCCGCGCAGCCAGCTGCCGAAGATCGGCACGATCCTCAAGGAGCGCGGCCATCTGGCCCTGCCGCTCATCGTCATCGTCTATTTGCTCGTATCGGGTTACACGCCAATGCGCGCGGCGCTCGTCGCCATCGTCCTGTCCATCCTCTGCTCGGCTCTGCGCAAGTCCACGCGCATGAAGCCAATCGAGATTGTCCGCGGCCTCGATCGCGGCGCGCGCAACGTGCTCTCGGTCCTCGTCGCCTGCGCTGCAGCCGGCATCATCATCGGCGTCGTCACGAAGACGGGCGTCGGCCTCAAGTTGGCTTCGGGCCTCCTGGACCTCTCGGGCGGACTGTTGCTGCCGACGATGTTCTTCACGATGATCACGGCCATCGTCCTCGGCATGGGCGTGCCGACGACGGCTAACTACGTCATCACCTCGACAATCGCGGCACCGGCCCTCGTGCAGATGGGCGTCCCCGTTCTCTGCGCGCACATGTTCGTCTTCTACTTCGGCATCATCGCCGATGTCACGCCTCCTGTCGCCCTGGCGGCCTTCGCCGGGTCCGGCATCGCGGGCGGCAACCCCCTGAGGACCGGCATCAACGCGTCGAAGTTGGCCATCGCGGCCTTCATTATCCCGTACATGTTCGTCCTGTCACCCGTGCTCTTGATGCTCGAGGGCACGATGCTCGACCTGTTCATGACGACGCTGACGGCGCTCATCGGCATGGTCGCGCTGTCCTCGGCGCTCATCGGCTATCTGGCGGACAACTGCAGCCTGCTGGAGCGCCTCGTGCTCGTCGCAGGCGGCCTCATGATGATCAAGCCGGGCTTCATGACGGACATCGCAGGCTTTGCCCTGTTCGCCGTCATCCTCATCCTGCAGCTCAAGCGCCGCAAGAGCGTTGCGCAGGCCTGACACAGCTCTCCTCAATTACTCAATTGCATATACCAAAAAAGCTGACACGCTTGTGTCAGCTTTTTTGGTGAAGAGGGGAGGCCTCAGTGCATGGTCTTGGCGTTCGTTGCATTCTTGGCCTGGCATTCTGGGCAGACGCCGAAGAAGTAGAGCTGATGGTCCGAGAGGGCATAGCCCGTCTCATCCTTGACCTGCTCATAGACGCTTTCCGTGTTGAGTACCGGGACATCGTCGACGCGGCCGCAGCAGGTGCAGCGGATGTGCGGATGATGGCTCGTGTCGGCATCGTAGCGGAAGGCTTCCTCACCGACGTTGAGTTCCTGGGCGAGGCCGAGGTCACAGAGGATGGCCAGCGCCTTGTAGACCGTGGCGAGGCTCATCGTCGGGTAGAGCGGCTGCAGCTCCTTGTAGATCGTATCGGCATTGGGATGTGCTTTCGTGTGGGAAAGCATGTTGTAGACGGCAAGACGCTGCGGTGTTACCTTGAAACCGGCTTCGCGCAGACGACTCGTCAATTCGGTAGAAGTCAGCATATCATCACCTATCTCTTTCTCTTGATATCCACCTGACAGCTTAGTTGGGTACAATAATGGATAATAAGTATTTGTAAGATTATTTTACCTGTTGTTTGCCACATTGTCAACTAGTAATCGTTCTTTTTTATAGATAGGTCTTAGAGGAGAAGCTGCTCAGGCGAAAAAAATGCTTTACATTTAGGAGAATGTATGATATCATACTTTATGTTCTTCAGCGAACGCAGAGGAACACGGAGAGGTGTCCGAGTGGTCGAAGGTGCTTGACTCGAAATCAAGTGTGGTTAATAGCCACCGTGGGTTCGAATCCCACCCTCTCTGCCATTTGCAAATCAGTCCCTGCAGGCTTGCGGGGACTTTTTTAATGCCCGCATCGCCGCAGCGCATGCAAAAAGAGCCAGGCATCCGATGGGGATGTCTGGCTCTCTTGCCTCATTCTGCTGCCTTGACGACCTCTTTGCCGTCGTAGTAACCGCACTCCGGGCAAACGTGATGCGGCATCTTCGGCTCGTGGCACTGCGGGCAGGCAACGAAGCCGGGAGCATTGAGTTTCCAGTTGGCGCGGCGCTGGTCGCGGCGTGCCTTGGAAGTCTTACGCTTTGGTACTGCCATTTGATTTTCACCTCCGAGGTTATGCGTTCCTTCAGTGAAATCCATGCAATGGGTTGATGCTGGATGGATTCATTTCACGTGAATTATGTGATTTGACACATATATCTATGATAGCTGTTTTTAGCGCGGCTGGCAAGTGAAATTTTCTTTTTTCGCGATTTTTTCTCGTGCAGGGAGATTTTTTGAAATATATTTGAGATTTTTGCGGAAATAGAGGTGTTTTCTCTTGCGCCGCGAATTATAATAGAAGTAACAGTCCTGTTTTGGCAAAGCCAGGGCAGCAAAAAGAAACGGGTGTGATGAACATGACAGGAAATAGAGAGGTAATCACGGGCAGTGACTTCAAGCGCATGGTATCGGGCGCTTACAGTGAATTCCTGCTGGAATATGAGGAGATCAATGCGCTGAAGGGCGCGGGCCACATGCCGGGCACGCATATCCTGCGCACGATGGGCGCGGCGGTCATGCCGCTCTCGGACACGAAGGACGACAGCATTGGCGGTCTGGCCCGCCGCATCGCGACGGCGGCCGTCTTCGGTGCGCGCGGCAGCGCGGGCGTCGTGCTCGCGCAGATGTTCCGCGGGCTCGGCAAGGGGCTCTCGGGCAAGTACAACGCGACGTCGTCGGAGTTCGGCAAGGCGTTCCAGTACGGCATCCTCTACGCGCAGCGCGCGGTGCCGGAGGAGCCGGAGCAGCCGCTGATCATGGTGGCCAAGGCCGTGGCCAAGGGCGCGTATCATGCTGTGCGCGCGAACCTGCCGATCTCAGAGATCCTGCAGGCAGCCATCGAGGCGGGCAAGCAGGCGCTGGCGCAGATCGGGCAGGAGGATGCCGGTGCGCGCATCATGTTCACCTTCCTGACGGGCTGCCTCAAGGGCCTCGACGGCAATTTCGTCTCGCCGACGGTCAGCCTCTCGCTCGGCCTTGAGGCCGGTCAGCTCGGGCTGCCGGACCCACGCCAGGACCTCGTGCGCCCGTACTGCGTGCGCTTCACGGTCTGCAACACGCGCGTGGATGTGCCGGAATTCGAGCGCCATCTGCGCGAGTACTCGAGCTTCGCGCTCGTCGAGCGCCATGAGAAGGGCATCGAGGTCCACCTGCACACGGATCATGTCGGCAAGGTCGTGGAGCAGGCAGTTGGCTGGGGGCCCATCAAGAACCTCCACATCACGAATATGAGTGAGGGGCATGTGCTCAATGCGCACGGCGCGCTGATGCGCGTTGCCCTGCTGGCCGTTGCGGACAACAAGGTGCAGGCACGCGAGCTGCAGGAGGCCGGCGTCCACATCATTGTGAGCGGCAGCGAGAGCAGCTGTCCGTCAGTCGGAGAGCTCGTCAATGCAGCGCACAGCGATCTCGCTTCGTCGTACGTCATGCTGTCGTGGAGCCGCGACTTCCGCCTGGCCTTCCGTCAGGCCAAGCGCCTCCTCGGCGACCGCGTCGAGCTCGTCCTCTGCCAGGATAAGATGCAGCAGGCCAAGGCCATCAGGGCGTTCGACCCGGAGAAAGACGCCGTCGAGAACAGCCGCATCATGCAGCAGGCGGCTGGCATCGCGGAGAGTTGATGGCCGTGCAAGCACTGCCGTACTGACATATACAGAGAAAGCAAAGACCTGAGACATGAAGTCTCAGGTCTTTTTGTCGGTATGCGTTTAGATGTGCTGCAGGAGGAAGCGCTCGAATTCCTCTTCGGGCATCGGCTTGCCGCGCCGCGTGACCGTCGTGTAATAAGAAGTCAGGTAGACGGCTGAGAGGTCCATGTCCTTTCCAGGCGCTCTTGACACTCATCCCAAGTGCCCGGTACGAAGATGACTTCACGCCCTGCATAGCTGCCAAGTGCTTGCATGAAGTCCGTCTCAATGCTGTGCAGATTGCCCGAAGTATCTTCTGTGATTTCCGAGCCGAATTGATGGATTCCCACGCGCAGCAACGGCCTCGCTTCTGCACGCACCGTCACGAGCAGGAGGCTGAGGCCGCAGAATAAGGAGATAAAAGCAATCAGGAAACGCGTGTATCTTCTCTCCAAGATATCCCTCCACATTGTCCAGTTATCGCGACTCAAATGACACCCGGCTTTACGGTGACTGTCTCATCTCGTTTGACCGTGACCATCTGCACGAGGCAGCTGCGTGGTCCGACGTTGAAGAGCTCGAAGGATTCCCAGTTTGGCAGCTTCTGGCGCAGCCGCTGCTTGTCGTCAAGCTCGGTGAGATTCTGCGCGGCATCGCGGCCATAGCTGTCGAGGATGACGAGGAAATACGTTCCTTCGGGGATGTCGTGAAATTCGTACTTGCCGGTCTTCTTATCCGTCTCAGTATGGTAGATTGGCGTATTGGCGGGAATCTTCCCGAAGCGGTACCAATCGTCAATCTCCTTGTCGCTGAGCTCATCGTAGGTGAAATCCCTGCCGATCAGCCAGACGTCGGCTTCCTTGTCGTGGAACTTGTTCTTGGGCGCTGCGAGGTTCCAGCTGATGCCGCCTGCCGAAGCGTCGGGCGCCGAGGCAATCTTCATGCCGCGCTCGGACCCGTGTGTGTAGACGGAGCCGGTCACTTCGCCCGTTGCCGGTGCAGCAGATGCTGCCGGCAGCGATGCAGCTGCGCCCAGCGCGAGGGCGAACGCGACGGCCAGGCTCCGATAGAATCGTTTCATGATGAATCCCCTTCTGTTCAAATCAATATGATGTGATGAATCCTGCTCCTATTCTACAGCAGGGAACCGTTCCTTGGCAATCCTTTCTGTCACATCGCTGGCAATCCTTCGCGAAGGATTTTGCGCGCAGGTAGGTGTAAGAATGGAGGAAATCCGCTATAATATGAGATAGGATTTTTGGGGGATTTCCAAGAGAATGGGAGGGGTTCTCATGCAAAGCATAACGAAGTGGTTCAACGTCCTGATCCAATCGTGGAACACGATTTTCTTCGGCTTTCTGGCTTTCGGCGGATTTTATCTCCTGATGCAGGGGAACTTGCTAGCTGGCACGCTGTTGCTGATCATCGGCCTTGCTGGCGCCTGGTTCTGCCTGCGCCAGGCGCAGAAGTGGAACGAGGTCAAAAAAGAAGATATTCCTGATATCAAGCCGAACTTCTGGAAGCGAAAAAAGAAATAATTTCTTCTTGAGCAAAAGCGTGTCTTAGGCGTATAATGAAAAAAGAAATTTTCATTCTTTTGAGAAAGGGAGATTCGATTATGGCAAGAAAAGCAAATTATGAGGAAAAGATTGCAACCCTGCAGGCAAAGATCACGAAGAAACAGGAAGAGCTCAAAAACCTGAAAGCTCAGCTTGAAGAAGTCAAGACGAAGAAGGCTCAGCAGGATTATAAAGTGCTCGTCGAGTACATGGAGCAGAACAACCTGACGGCTGAGGATGTCCTCGGCGCAATCAAGGAGTGAGTCTAGGACTCCGCGCAGCCCACAGGGAACTGTGGGCTTTTTTGGTAGAATCTTTTCGATAATCTTTCCCATGTGGACGCGGCGCATAGCATGTTCACTCAGGTCTATGCTATAATGTAAGCAAATTGTACACAATTGTACTGAATAAAGGAAAAATTACATTCTGTTATAGTGAGGAATTCTTATGACACAACATTCTCTGCGCCCGCGTGATGTCAGCGGCATCAAGGAAAAACGCGATCCCGTTTATCAGATCTCGACGCTCCAGTCGCTGATTCTCGGCAACTACTACGGCTGCCTCTACATCGAGGATTTGCTGAAGCACGGCGATACGGGCATCGGCACGTTCCACGCTGTCGCGGGGGAGCTCATCGTCATCGACGGCCACTGCTACCGCATCCTTGCGGATGGCTCGGTCATCGAGGCGCAGCCGCTCGACACGACGCCTTTTGCGAGCATTGCGTACCTCGAGGAGGGCCATACGATCAAGTTCGGTGCGATGGCGACGGCAGAGGCACTGCGCAATGCGCTCGATGACAGCATCGACCTGCTTGGCCCGAACAGCATGTACGTCGTGCGCATCGACGGCTATTTCAACCGCGTGGCCGCGCGCACGGAGCTCTACCAGCATGAACCCTACAAGCCATTTGCCGAGGTGCTCGAGACGGATGAGCGCCGCTTTGCCTTCGAGAATGTCGAGGGCTCGCTCGTCTGCTTCTACTTCCCCTCGTTCATGGACGGTGTCAACACGCCGGGCTGGCATTTCCACTTCATTAATGCTGCGCGCACGTTCGGCGGCCACGTCTTTGATGTCGATATGGTGCGCGGCACGGCGACGCTCAACAAGACGGACCGCTTCATCCTCGACCTGCCGAGCAATCAGGCCTTCCAGTACGCAGACCTCGCGAACGCCTCGAAGGATGACATCCACAAGGTCGAGCAGGGCGGCGGTGACTGACAGCGGCATCGAGGTGGAACGACTGGAACGGCTTGCATCAGATGCCACTCGTATGCTACAATAATATTGTTGCGGTTGTAGCTCAGTTGGATAGAGCGTCCGCCTCCTAAGCGGCCGGTCGTGAGTTCGACTCTCACCAATCGCACCAGAATGAAAAGACATCCCGTCCCGTTCATCCGAATGGGGCGGGATTTTCTATTGTAACAATCGTTACAGAAATCCACCCTGCCTTTCTGCTATGATAAGGTCAATGAAACAAGAGAGTCCAATGTGTGTTTGATATAAGGAGAGTTAGTCATGGAAAACAAGATGTTTTGCTTTCAGTGTCAGGAAACGGCCGGTTGCAAGGGCTGCACGCAGGTTGGTGTCTGCGGCAAGAAGCCGGAAGTCGCTGCGATGCAGGACCTGCTCATCTATGTGACGAAGGGCCTGTCTGCCGTCACGACGCGCCTGCGCGCTGAGGGCAAGCCGGTCTCGCGCGAGGTCAACCACCTCGTGACGGAGAACCTCTTCATCACGATCACGAATGCGAACTTCGACCGCGAGGCCATCATCAAGGCCATCGAGACGACGCTCACGGTCAAGGCCGAGTGCCTCGCAAAGCTCGCGAGCCGCGAGAACCTGCCGGAAGCAGCGCTCTACAATGACGGCCGCGATGGCTTCGATGAGAAGGCCAAGAAGGTCGGCGTCCTCGCCACGGAGAACGAGGATGTACGCAGCCTGCGCGAGCTCACGACGTACGGCCTCAAGGGTCTCGCTGCTTATGTCAAGCATGCCAACGCCCTCAAGCAGGAGAATGAAGCTGTCGATGCGTTCATCCAGTCGGCTCTCGCACGCCTGCTCGATGACAGCCAGACGGCAGAGCAGCTGACGGCACTCGCTCTCGAGACGGGCAAGTACGGCGTTGACGGCATGGCCCTGCTCGACACGGCCAACACGCAGGCTTACGGCAATCCGGAAGTCACGACGGTCGACCTCGGCGTCCGCCAGAACCCGGGCATCCTGATCTCGGGCCACGATCTGCGCGACCTCGAGATGCTGCTCGAGCAGACGGAAGGCACGGGCGTCGATGTCTACACGCACGGCGAGATGCTGCCGGCTCACTACTATCCGAAATTCAAGCACTACAAGCACTTCGCTGGCAACTACGGCAATGCTTGGTGGAAGCAGAAGGAAGAGTTCGAGGCATTCAATGGCCCGGTCCTCCTGACGACGAACTGCCTCGTCCCACCGAAGGATTCCTATAAGGACCGCGTCTTCACGACGGGTGCTGTTGGCTTCCCAGGCTGCCCGCACATCGAGGCAAAGGCAGACGGCACGAAGGACTTCAGCGCTATCATCGAGATGGCCAAGAAGTGCCAGGCTCCGAAGGAGCTCGAGAAGGGCCAGATCGTCGGCGGTTTCGCACACGAACAGGTCTTCGCTGTGGCCGACAAGGTCGTAGAGGCAGTCAAGAGCGGCGCCATCAAGAAGTTCGTCGTCATGGCTGGCTGCGATGGCCGCATGAAGAGCCGCGAGTACTACGCAGAGTTCGCCAAGGCTCTGCCGAAGGACACGGTCATCCTGACGGCTGGCTGCGCGAAGTACAAGTACATCAAGATGAACCTCGGCGATATCGGTGGCATCCCGCGCGTCCTCGATGCCGGCCAGTGCAACGACTCCTACAGCCTCGCCCTCATCGCGCTCAAGCTCAAGGAAGTCTTCGGCCTCGATGATGTCAACAAGCTGCCGATCGTCTACAACATCGCTTGGTACGAGCAGAAGGCTGTCATCGTCCTCCTCGCCCTGCTGCACCTCGGCGTCAAGAACATCCACCTCGGACCGACGCTGCCGGCATTCCTCTCTCCGAATGTCGCCAAGGTCCTCGTCGAGAACTTTGGCATTGGCGGCATCACGACCGTCGAAGACGACATCAAGACGATGATCGGCTGATCCCATCCACGTATTCTCTCAAATCCATATACACCTGCAAAGAGCTGCCGCATGGCAGCTCTTTTTACATGTTGCTTTTTCTTAGAAAGTTTGGCTATTTTTAATCGTCTTGATGTTGCTTCTGCAACATCAAGACGATTTCTTTGTTGCTATAATACAGATAAATGAAATGATTGATACAATTCGAGAGAATGGGGGAGGGGACATGATGGGAATCTACGATCTGGACCTGCAGGAGCTGCCTCTCTTTGAAGGCCTCAAGGCCGATGAGGTGGAGCAGTTCATCCAGGCCACGGGAGCCAAGGTCAAGCGCTATGGCAAAGAGGTGCGCATTCTCAAGGCGTATGAGACGAACAGCCGGATCGGCATCATCGTCGAGGGGGAGGCGCTCGTCATCGCGGAGGACCGCTTCGGCAATGAGACTGTCGGCCATCGGCTGGAGCGCGGAGCGCTGTTTGGCTCGACGACGGCCATCCTGCCGGAGTACGCGAGTCCGACGGCCATCGAGGCCGTCTCGGATGTCCTCGTGCTCTGGGTGCCGTACACGGCGCTCATCGTAGCTGGCCCGAGGCTCGGCCGCATCCACGGCATCGTCATGCGCAACCTGCTCAGGGCCTTCTGCCGCAAGAATGTCCTGATGATGCAGAAGCTCGAGGTGCTCTCGCAGAAGACGCTGCGCGAGCGGCTGATCCTCTACCTGCTGCAACAGGAAGGCCGGCAGAAGACGGATTGCGTCAAAGTGCCGGGGCGCGTGCAGCTCGCCAAGGAGCTCGAGTGCAACAGGAGTGCCCTGACGCGCGAGATCGGCCTGATGAAGGAGAAGGGCCTCTTGGAATGCGGCCCGGACTGGATGCGTCTCGATGAGGCGCGCCTTCGCGAGGAGAGGTGAGCGTATGGTCAGCCTGACTTTTTCGGATGTGACGAAGTGCTTTGCCGGCCGCACCGTCATCGGGCATCTCTCGGCTGAGCTCGCGGGGGGTACGGTCACGGCTGTCACGGGCGCGAATGGCAGCGGCAAATCGACGCTCTTGAAGCTGGCCGCGAAACTGCTGCTGCCGGATGAGGGAAAGATCGTGGCCAAAGATGGCGGGCAGGCGCTCAGCAAGGCATCGTACCGGTCGAGAATCGGCATTGTCACGCCGGAGTTCCACGCTTACCCGAAGCTCACGGCGCGGGAGAACCTAGACTTCTTCCTGGGCTTCCGCCGCGCGGCGCCGCTTACCGCCATGCAGTACGAGCAATTGCTCGCGCGTGTGGGGCTTTCTGCCGATGTGATTGACGGCAAGTATGTCGAGCACTTCTCGACGGGCATGAAGAAGCGGCTCCATCTCGCCATCCTGCTGGCCTCGGAGGCCGACATCTGGCTGCTCGACGAGCCCGGGGCCAACCTCGATGATGCCGGGCGCAGCATGGTGCGCCGGGAGGCACGCAAGGCCGCCGATGCGGGGAAACTCGTGCTGCTCGCGACGAATGACAGAGAAGAGGAGGTGGTGGCAGATGCATGCATCTCTCTATCGGGCCATTGAGTCGGTCTTCCGCAAGGAGGCCCGCATCTCTCTGCGCTCGCGGTCTTCGTGGCTCGTCGTGCTGATGTTCGCGCTGACGACGCTCTCGTGCGTGAGCCTGCTGATGCAGGGCGATACCCTCGCGCCGCGGCTCGCGGCCTCGATGCTCTGGGTCATCCTGTTCTTCTCGCTGCTCGCAGGCGCTGGCCGCGGCTTTGCCGATGAGGAGCAGGCGGGGACCTTGATGGCCTTGCAGGTCTACGGCAGTTCGCAGGCCGTGCTCTTCGGCAAAGGGCTCTTCATGGCGGTCCTGCTGTTTGCCCTCTCGCTGCTCATCGTGCCGATGTACCTCGTGCTCATGGACACGTCGGTCTCGTCATGGCCGGCATTCCTACTGACGCTGCTCGGCGGGACGTACGGCATGGCGATGGCGGGCACCTTGCTCTCGGCCCTGATGTCCGGCGCGAAGGTGCAGGGCGGACTGCTCTCCATCCTGATGCTGCCCGTGCTGCTGCCCATCCTGCTGCCGGCCATCGTGCTGACGGCCTCATGCTTTGCGGGTGAGGCGGTGCATATGTCCTACCTCGTCGGCATCGCGCTCTACGATGCCATCATGACGCTGGCCGCTTCTTTGCTCTTTGATTTCCTCTGGTATGAAGACTGATGCGATAAGCTGAAACGATAAGGAGATGATTTGATGAGGTCCTATGAGAAGAGGCTGTGGCTGCTCATCCTGCTGCTCACAGCCGCCGTCGTCTATGCTGTGTTCTTCCTCGTGCCGCCGGCCATGGGGCTTGGCAGCCTCGTGCGCATCGCGTTCTTCCACATCCCGGCGGCCTGGGTCGCGGTGCTCGCCTTCCTCGTCAGCGCTGGGTACGCCGTGCGCTACCTGCGCCGGCCGAGCCCCCGTTTCGATGCTTTCAGCGCAGAATCCGCCCGCCTCGGACTCATCTTTGTCGTGCTCGCGACACTGAGTGGCGCCGTCTTCTCGAAGCTGACTTGGGGCTCCTACTGGAACTGGGACCCGAGGCAGACAACGATCTTCGTGCTGCTGCTCATCTATGCAGCGTACCTGACGCTGCGCTCGGTCATCCCCGATGCGCACAGGCGGGCGCGCGTCGCGGCCATCTATGCGCTGTTCTCGTTCCTGACCGTGCCGTTCCTCGTCTTCATCATCCCGCGGTTCTACTTCTCGCTGCATCCGGCGCCTGTCATCAACGGCAGCGGCTCCATCGACATGGACCCCGTCATGCTCAAGACGCTCCTGGCGTCGTTGCTGGATATGACACTGATCTACATCGCCTTGCTCTGTCATCGCGTGAACTCTGAAAGAGGTGTACATCATGAAACGTAAGATCCTGCTCATTGCGCTCCTGCTGGCCTTCGTCGGCTATGCCGGCTGGAGCTTTGCCGATTCGGTCACGCCGTACGTCGGCATCAAGGAAGCGAAGGCGGCGACTTCGTCGAATGTCCAGGTCAAGGGACTGCTCGCACAGGATGCGCCGGCGCCGCACATGGAGGGCGACGACTTCGTCTTCACCCTGCAGGACGAGGAGACGGGGGAGCAGCTTCTCGTGCACTATCACGGCACAAAGCCGGACCAGTTCGATGAAGCGCATCACATCGTGGCCATCGGCAGGATGCAGGATGGCGTCTTCTCTTCGGACAAGCTGCTGATCAAGTGCCCGTCGAAGTACGAGCAGCAGAAGTGAGTACAATTCATGGGGGACTCATTATGATTGGAACAATTTCTCTGGCAACATCGCTCTTTTTCTCACTGCTGGCTGTGATGGCATACGGCTATGCGATGCAGGTGAAGGCGGAGCAGGAGCGGGCTGAGCGCTGGGGCCGCGTCTCGCTCTTCGGCTCGTGCCTGGCCGCTGTCATCGCCTCGATCTACCTCTGGGTGATGATCCTCGGCGACCACTTCGAGATTGCCTATGTGGCGAGCTATTCCTCGAAGGAACTGCCGCTCATGTACAAGATCTCGGCCTTCTGGGCCGGTCAGCAGGGCTCGCTGCTCTTATGGCTGCTCATTCACGCGCTGGCCTCGCTCTACCTCTGCTGCCGGCAGCACATGAAGGCGGCGGGGCTTCTGGTCTACGCGCTCATTGAGTCGCTGCTCGTCATTCTCGTGCTGGCCAAGAGCCCGTTCGTCGCATCGGTGACGGCCGTGCAGGACGGCGTCGGTCTCAATCCGCTGCTACAGGATCCATGGATGGCGGTGCATCCGCCCGTCATCTTCATCGGCTACGCCCTGCTTGCCGTGCCGTTCGCCTACGCGATGGGGGCGCTGCTCAAGGATGAGGATCAGAAGAGCTGGCTGGAGCCGGCGCGCAGGTGGGCGCTATTTGCCTGGGGCTTCCTCGGCGCGGGCGTCTTCATCGGCGGCTACTGGGCTTATAAGGTGCTCGGCTGGGGCGGCTACTGGGGCTGGGACCCTGTCGAGAACTCCTCGCTCGTGCCGTGGCTGCTCGCTGGCGCTTTCGTCCACATCCTGCACGTCGCCAAGCGGCGGCCGGCGGCGCTCTCCGTGCTGCACCTCTCGGTCATCTTCACGTTCGCGCTCGTCATCTACGGCACGTTCCTGACGCGCAGCGGCATCCTCGGCGACTTCTCAGTGCACTCCTTCAGCGGCACGAGCATCGGCATGACATTGGCCGTCGTCAATGCGATTGTGCTCATCGGCGGCCTGGCGCTGCTTGCCATCAAGGCGGGCAATCTGCCTCAGGGAAAACTCTATGAGGCGCATGCGAGCCGCGAGTTCTGTCTGCTCTTGGGCGCGCTCGTGCTCGTGTTTATCTCTGCCATCATCTTCATCGGCATGTCGATGCCGCTCTTCACGCAACTCATCGGCAAGCCGGCCGCCGTCGACACGGACTTCTATGTGCGCACGACGCTGCCATTGGCCATCGCTATGTGCCTCATCATGGCGGCGGCGGGCTGCCTGCGCTACGGCTGTCAGGCAGAGAAGCTCGGAAAGATCCTGCCCGCTGCCCTGCTCGCAATCGGCATCGCGCTCGCGTTCGTGGCGGGTGTGCACGCCCCGGGGCTGCTCGTGCTTGCGGCCGTTGCCATCCTGCTGCTCGGCGCGACCTTCGTCGGCTGGCACCGCGGGATGCTGCGCCTCGGCGCCGTGATTGCGCACGGCGGCGTCGCCCTGGCGCTCTTTGCGATGGTGCTCTCGGGCGGTGCCAGCCAGTCGCTCTCGCAGGAGTTCAAGCCTGGCGAGAGTGTGACGATCGGCGGCTATGCGGTCACATATAAGGGCCAGCTCTTCGCCGAAGACGGCACGATGAAGTTCTACCGCTACCTCGTCGACGGCAGTGAGGTGCGGGCGATGACGAAGCTCCACAAGAACGGTGAGGATGCTGCGCGCGAGCCGGCCATCGCCCACACGCTCTTCGGCGACATCTACATCGCGCCGACGCCACCGAAGGGCGCGGACCGCATGGAACTCATCCTCAAGCGCGGCCGCATGGAGATGGGCGACCTGTTCGCCTACCGCTACGACGATGTCATGATGGAGGGACAACCAGACGGCACGACGCTCGTGACGGCCTCGATTGCTGTGACGGACGGCGAGAAGGTCGAGCACGTGCAGCCGACCATCATCGCGACGCGCGACGGCGGCACATCTTCGCCAATCCCTGTCTTCGGCGGTCAGAAGCGCATCCGCCTGACGGGCATCTCCGGCAACGACTCGCAGGCGCGCATCGAGCTCCTGCCATCCGCTGAGGAAGAAGCGCAGGTTGCTGTGACCGCCTCCGTCAGCACGAAGCCTTTCATCTACCTGCTCTGGATCGGAGCAGTCGCCGCATCGGTCGGCTGTTTCGTGGCTATGCGCCGCTGATCCTATCAGAGTGTGTTATGGGAAGCCTCTGGTAAATCGTAAGACTGTTGTTCTATAAATATTAAATATGGAAAGATTCTGAAAGGTGTTGCGCCAGCAACGCCTTTTTTCTTCTTGAATGATATAATGAGAACAAACAAGGCGGAATAAGAGAGGAGGGAGTCCAGAGTGGAGTTCAAGGAATTATTTCAGAAACATACGCTGGCCTGTCTGGCGGGCGGCTTCGTCATCGGCGTGGCGGTCTGCGGCATCGGCTCAGCGGCAATGGCCTTCTCGGGATCGCCGGCGTTCTGCGGATCGTGCCATGCGATGAAGAGTGAGGCGGCGACCTTCGCGATGTCCTCGCATCGCGAGCTGGAATGCACGGACTGCCACCTGCCGCACGACAATGCCGTGCACTACATGTTTGAGAAGGGCCGCACGGGCATGATTGATACGTATCATGAAGTGCTCCGCGACTATCCGGCGAACATCAAGATATCGGCAGATGGGCGGCAGACGGTCAACGACAACTGCCTGCGCTGCCATCAGACGACGATGGGCGAGGTCCACGCCGATGTCGGTGTCAGCATGGATACGGGCGGTGACTGCCTCAAGTGCCACAGCAGTATCGCACATGGTTCGAATCATCTCGAAGGGGGGATAAAAGTTGAGTAAGCTGCAGAAGATATTGGCGGGAATCATAACAGTCTGCGTTGTATTCTTTGGCTTTGTCGTCGTCCGCATCGTCGCGGCACCGAACGATACGAGTGTCAAGCTCGCTAAGATTCCCCAGGAAAAACAGCTCGGCAAGGAAGCGTACAAGGAAGCTTACCCGCTGGAGTACAATTCATTCATGAAGAACAACGACACCTCACCGTCACCGACGGGGTACGGCGGTGCGCAGGAGGGCAACTCCCACCTGACGGAACAGCCGGAGATGGTCGAGAACTTCAAGGGCTACAAGTTCGCCATCCAGTACGATGACGACCGCGGCCACACCTACGCAGGCATCGACTTCAAGAACACGAAGCGCCTGCCGGGCCAGAAGGGCAACTGCATTACCTGCAAGAGCTCCTACATGTATGACGTCTACTACAAGCAGAGCGGTTGGGATTATGCGTCCAAGCCAATCGAAGAGGCCATGGGCCCGATCGAGGATGACCAGTGGTTTGGCTGCTCGACCTGCCATGATCCGGAGACCATGGAGCTCCGCGTCTACCAGCAGGGCTTCATCGACTCGATGGCCCGCCGCGGCATCGATGTCAACAATGCCTCGCATAACGATAAGCGCGCTTACGTCTGCGCACAGTGCCACAACGAGTACTACTTCATGAAGGAAGATGGCCGCGTCAATCATCCGTTCGACAACGGACTCGATGCGGAATCCGAGTACCAGTTCTATCAGTCCGGTCAGGCCGGCGGCTTCACGCAGGACTGGATCCATGCAGACTCCAAGGCTCCGATGCTCAAGGCGCAGCATCCGGACTTCGAGACCTGGGCAACGAGCGTCCACGCTGACGCCGGCGTCACCTGCGTCGACTGCCATATGCCGTACATGAGAGAGAATGGCCAGAAGTACACGTCGCACTGGATGACGAACCCGTTGAAGACGACGGAAGAGTCCTGCCTCAAGTGCCACGATGAGAGCGCAGAGACGCTGAAGGCGCGCGTCCAGACGATCGGCGACAACACCTTCAAGCTTCAGCGCATTGCAGGCCAGACTGTCGCACAGGCCCATAAGACCATCAAGGCCGCCATGGATGCCGGTGCAACGGATGAGCAGCTCGCAGAGCCGCGCCAGCTCGTCCGCGAAGCGCAGTGGTACTGGGATTGGGTCGCCGCTGAGAATGGCATGGGTTTCCACAACCCGGACAAGATCATGCGTACGCTCGGTCTCTCCATCGATAAAGCACATCAGTGCATCGAGAAGACGAACGCTGTCGTGAAGGGCAGCCTCTGATCTTCGGTAGCACTCCTATCACATCATGGGAAAGCCAGTTTGATGAAAAACATCAAGCTGGCTTTCTTATTGCGCCATCTTATGATACAATAAAGTGCAAATATAGAATGTAGGTACGAATATGAGTGCGTTAGAGATGATAGTAAGATGATAGTGAATGGATAAGATTAAATTTGCGGCGATGCCGACCGAACATGAGAATCGGCTTTATCTGACGACAATCGGAGAAGCGGAAATGATGCCGGGCCAGGTCTGCGGACCCCGGGTGCGCTCGTACTGCCTGCTGCACTACATCACAAAAGGCAAATGTAAGTTCCATGTCAATGGCATGACGTACCACCTGCAGGCGGGGCAGGGCTTCTTCATCGCGCCCGATTACGAGACGCGGTATGAGACCGACGGCGACGAGCCCTGGAATTATATCTGGGTCGGTGCGGCCGGTGAGGAGATGAAGCACCTCATGCATGTGCTGGGCCTGAGTCAGGCGAATCCAATCTTCTCCTGCCATCAGGGAGACCGCCTCGCTCACTGCGTCCGCGACATGCTGCAGCATCGCCAGCTGACGATGACGGACCACTACTTCCGCATGAGCACGCTCTACCGCTTCATCGCCATCCTCAGCGAGGAGCGGCAGGTCAACCAGCCACTGGCGAGTGTCAACTCCTACATCGCGAATGTCATGACCTACGTGCGCCACCACCTGCACGAGCACATGAGCACGGCCGACATCGCCGCGACGATGAACCTCAACCGCAGCTACCTCAGCAGTTTGTTCCGCAGTCAGACGGGCATGACGCTGCGCAGCTATATCCAGCTCTGCCGCATGACGCGCGCCAAGTACCTGCTCGAGAGCACGCATCTCTCGATCGCGAGCATCGCCGAGTCCTGCGGCTACGAGAAGAGCGACTCGCTCAACCGCACCTTCCGCAAGACGTATGGCATCGGACCGGCGGACTACCGCAAATCGTTCCTCGCGGACCAGGCGCAGTCGAGCCGCAAGCCGCATGAGTCGTGAGACAGGAGCGCAAAAAGTGCAAAAAAAAGAGAGCCTGCACATCGCATGCGGACTCGAATGAGGGAAAAATATAAGGGGAGATGGATGAGGGGGGAGCTGCTCTTGCAACTCATTCAATCCATCTATTCCCTATGATATAGTGTTTCGAATGAAAGGGCAATCCAATCTTGTTGGGAGAATCACTCCGTTTGTTGGGTTGCTCTTTCTTTTTCGGCCGATTCGGGGCGCAGGTAAATGCCGCTCTTGCCGCCGGTCTTCTTATCGAGATGGATGAACTCGATTTCCATGCCCTTGTCGAGTGCCTTGCACATGTCGTAGATGGTCAAGAGAGCGACGCTGACGGAATGGAGCGCTTCCATCTCGACGCCCGTCTGCCCCGTGACCTTGACGGTCGCGCGCGCCTCGACGGCGCATTCCTCGGGCAGCATCGTGAAGTCGACGCTGCACTTGGCAATCGGCAGGGGGTGGCAGAGCGGGATGACTGCGCTCGTGTTCTTGGCCGCCATGATGCCGGCGATGCGGGCCGTGCCGAGCACATCGCCCTTCTTGGCCGTGCCCTGCTCGATGGCCTCATAGACCGCGCGGTGACCGCGCGGTTCACGCGGATGCGCCCCGAGGCGATGGCCGTGCGGCTCGTCTCTTTCTTCTCACTGACGTCGACCATGATGGCTTGGCCGCTCTTGTCGAAATGTGTGAGTCCGTTCTCGTATGCCATAGGATCAAATCACCTTTCTTTTCGTTTTGTTTCTTTCTTGCATTTTACCACAAAAACAGGGATGAAAATGTGAAAAATAGGCTGTCCATGGATGGACAGCCTGCTTTCTATCTGGGGGTAAAGTGCATCAGCACTTGATGCCGGAGCCCTTTCTCGCGTAGAAGAACCACGTGATGATGATCGTCAGCACCGTGAAGGCGATGAGGATGTAGAAGGCCGGGGCGACGTTCTGGAAGTTGGCGTACGACCAGCCGAAGATCTTCGGGATCAGGAACGCGCCGTAGGCGGCAATCGCTGCCGTGAAGCCCGTGACGAGCGAAGCGTGGAACGGGTTGTCGAAGATGTAGGGGATCATGCGGAACGAAGCGCCGTTGATGAAGCCCGTCGTCAGGAAGAGCAGCAGGAACGAGCCGAAGAAGAGGGCGAAGGCATGCGTCTGGATGCCGAAGAGCACGACGATGCTCGCGGCGAGCATGATGAAGAGCGAGACGAGCGTGACCTTCGAGCCGCTGTCGAGGCGGTCAGCGAGCCAGCCGCCGACCGGGCGGATGCCGGCGCCGATGAACGGTCCGAGGAACGCGGCCATCGAGAAGGAGACCTCTGGGAATTCCTTCGAGACGAGCAGGCCGAGTGCAGCGGAGAAGCCGATGAAAGAGCCGAAGCCGCAGGTGTAGATCCAGCACATGAGCCAGGTGCGCTTGTTGCCGAAGATCGAGAGCATGCTCTTCGGGCTCTGCTTCGGCAGCGGCAGGTTATCCATGAACATCCAGATGAGCACGAGCGTCAGGGCCGTCGGCACGGTCCAGAAGTAGCAGACGTTCTGCACGTACATCATGCCATTCGGCGTCTCGACGCCCGGGCCGAAGAACGAGGAGAGGTTCCAGCCGAGGAGCAGCGGTGCCGTCAGGTAGATCAGCGAGACGCCGAGGTTGCCGACACCGGCGTTGATGCCGAGCGCGAGGCCTTTGTGCGCCTTCGGGAAGAAGAAGCCGATGTTGGCCATCGAAGCGGAGAAGTTGGCGCCGGCGATGCCGATGAAGGAGACGAGCAGCACGAACGTGTCGTACGACGTCGTCGGGTCCTGCAGCGCGCGGCCGAGGCCGAAGAGCGGCAGGAGCAGCAGGGCCGTCGTGATGAAGGCCGAGTTGCGGCCGCCAATCAGGCCCGGCAGGTACGTGTAGAAGAGGCGGCCCGTCGCGCCGACGAGGCCCGGCAGCGCTGCAAGCGTGAAGAGCTGTTCATCGGTGAAGTGGAAGCCCACCATGTTGAGCTTCGCCGCAATCGTTGCCCAGAGCGTCCAGACGACGAAGGACAGCACGAGTGCCCATGTCGAGGTGTAGAGGTTCTGCTTTGCGATCTTCTCGCCGAACTTTTTCCAGAAGACGGGGTCCTCCGGCGTCCAGTTCGCCAGGATCTCTTTGCGCGTGGGGTTCGGCCCCAGCTTTTTTGTCACAGTTGATTCTGCCATACGTTAGACTCTCCTTTGAATTGATATGAATCCTTGTTAAGCAATAAGGAACGATAAACTCTTTGTCACATTATAGAGGAGATACGTCAAATAATCTGTAAAAAAAATCACGCTTCATGTAACAAATATCACGGCGAATCGAAAAACTTTCCCGTATGCTGAACAGGAATACATAAGTGTGACCGCGAATCTAATTAAAATAAAGAATATCCGGGAATAGAAAAGGGGATTGGGATCATGGAAGAACGGAAGCTGAAGTAGCAGGATCAGATGGAGTCGCTCGTGCGCCACTTTTATGAGATACCGGGCAAGGTCGTCATGCTCCACGACGGTGAGTATCTCTTCCACGAGGGAGATACGGCGCGCTACTTCTACATCGTGCGCTCGGGACAGATCTTCATCACGAAGTACGCGATGTCGGGGCGCGTGCTCTCGCTGCGCCTCGCTTCGCGCGGCAGCCTCATCGGTGAGCTGCCGCTCTACGAGAAGGATCCAGTCTACATCTTCAATGCGGTGGCGCAGAGCGCCGCAGAGGTCTACGCGATCGAGTTCCCCGTCCTGCAGAGTTACCTCGAGAAGAAGCCGTCACTTGCCATCAACCTGCTCAAGATCATGGGCGCGCACATGCGCAAGCAGCATTCGAAATTCCGCGATCTCCTGCTCTACGGCAAGAAGGGCGCGCTCTACTCGACGCTTATCCGCCTGGCCAACAGCTACGGCAAGGAGACAGACGGCGGCATCCTGATTTCCGTGCCGCTGACGAACCAGGAATTAGCTAACTACTCGGCGACGGCGCGCGAGAGCCTCAACCGCATGCTCAGCGAGCTGCGCAAGAACGGCATCATCGAATACCGCGGGCACCTGATCTTCATCAAGGACATCGACTACCTCAAGGAGGCCGTCCAGTGTGAGAACTGCGGTCGTGAGATCTGCAACATCGAATGATATAAAATGATAAAGAATAAGACTGCTGAGGCGCGAAAAATCGCTTCGGCAGAATTTTTTTATCTAGATTGAACCGGGCGTGATGTTTGTCACATGAGTGAGAGAATAAATCGGATAGAATGAGATACAACAGGAGGGTGATGACGTGAGCAATATCTTTACAAAATGGAAGCATCTCATCCCGGTCGAGAAATCGGCATCGGGACATCAGCAGCTCTTTGAAGGCGGCCGCGAGTGGGAAGACACCTATCGTGACCGCTGGTCTTTTGATAAGTGCGTGCATTCGACGCATGGCGTCAACTGCACGGGTTCGTGCTGCTGGAACATCTATGTCAAGAACGGGCTCGTGGCCTGGGAGAACCAGGAGCACAATTATCCGGAGACGAGCCCGGACATGCCGGACTTCGAGCCGCGCGGCTGCCCGCGTGGAGCGACGTTCTCGTGGTATCTCTACAGCCCGCACCGCGTCAAGTATCCGTATCTGCGCGGTGAGCTCGCCGCGCTCTGGCGCGAGGCGCGCAAGGAGCACAAGACGGCCCTTGAGGCATGGCAGAGCATTGCCAATGACCCTGCTAAGACGAAGCGCTACAAAGAGGCGCGCGGCAAGGGCGGCTTCGTGCGCTCGAACTGGGACGAGGTATCGGAGTTCGTCGCCTCGTCTCTCTTGCACACGGCGATGAAGTACGGACCGGACCGCAACTTCGCCTTTGCTGTCATCCCGGCAAAGTCCATGCTGTCGTACGCTGCCGGCGCACGTTTCATGCAGCTCATGGGCGGCGCGTCGCTCTCGTTCTACGACTGGTACGCTGACCTGCCGCCTGCGAGCCCGCAGGTCTGGGGCGACCAGACGGACGTGCCGGAGTCTTCGGACTGGTTCAACGCGGGCTACATCATGACCTGGGGCTCGAACATCCCGCTGACGCGCACGCCGGATTCCCACTTCCTCATTGAGGCGCGTTACAAGGGCACGAAGGTCGTCTCGATCGCACCGGACTACGCCGAGTCGACGGCTGTGGCCGACACGTGGATCTCGCTCAAGGTCGGCAGCGACGCCGCCTTTGCCATGGCGATGGGCCATGTCATCCTCAATGAGTATTACTGGGGCGAGCCGGCGGAGTTCTTCACGGATTACACGCGCCATTACACGGACTTCCCGTTCCTCGTCCAGCTCGACAAGCGCGCCGATGGCAGCTACGAGTCGGGCCGCTTCCTCAATGGCAAGGACATGGGCCGCGAGGACAAGCACGCGGAGTTCAAGTACTACGTCATCGATGAGCTCACGGGCAAGCTCGTCGTGCCGAATGGCACGATGGGTGACCGCTGGGACAACGAGAAGAAGTGGAACCTGCACGAAGAGGACCGCGACACGGGCAGAAAGATCCTGCCGCAGCTCTCGGTACTCGGCCAGTTCGACGAGGTCGTCGAGGTCGAGTTCCCGTATTTCGGCAACGAGCGCAGTGAGCGTGTCATGCGCCGCATGGTCCCGGCCAAACGCGTCAAGACGAAGGATGGCGACGTCCTCGTCGCGACGGTCTACGACCTGACGCTTGCCAACTACGCGGTCGACCGCGGCCTCGGCGGCGAGTGCGCTTCCTCGTACGACGAGGATGTGCCGTACACGCCGAAATGGCAGGAGAAGTACACGGGCGTACCGGCTGAGACCTGCATCCACACGGCCCGCGAATTTGCCGACAACGCCATCAAGACGAAGGGCAAGACGATGGTTATCATGGGCGGCGGCATCAACCACTGGTTCCACGCGGATATCGTCTACCGCACGATCCTCAACCTCCTGCTCTTCACGGGCTCGGAGGGCCGCAACGGCGGCGGCTGGGCGCACTACGTCGGCCAGGAGAAGCTGCGTCCGGTAGAGGGCTGGGCGCGCATCATGACGGCCACGGATTGGCAGGCACCGCCGCGCCTGCAGAACTCGACGTCCTTCTACTACTTCGCGACGGACCAGTGGCGTAGCGACGAGATCGACATGCAGGATCTCGTCTCGCCGATGGCAAGCCCGCGCTACCGCCATGCGGCCGACTACAATGTCATGGCTGCACGCCTCGGCTGGCTGCCGTCCTACCCGACGTTCAACAAGGGCGGCCAGCAGCTCACGGATGAGGCCAAGGCAAAGGGCGAAGACCTCAAGAAGTACGTCGTGAACTCGCTCAAGGACAAGAGCCTGCAGTTTGCTGTAGAAGATCCGGATGCACCGGAGAACTTCCCGCGCAACCTCTTCGTCTGGACGGCGAACCTGCTCGGCTCCTCGGCGAAGGGCAACGATTTCTTCAACAAATACCTGCTCGGCACGGAGCACACAGTCTTTGCCGAGGAAGAGGGCCCGACGCGCCCGACGGAGATCAAGTGGCGTGACCAGGAAGAGCTTCACAAGCCGGGCGGCGCCGCCGAAGGCAAGCTCGACCTGCTCATCGACATCGACTTCCGCATGGCGGGCACGGCGCTTTACTCCGACGTCGTGCTGCCGACCGCTACGTGGTACGAGAAGGATGACATCTCCTCGACGGACATGCATCCGTTCGTCCACCCGTTCCAGGCCGCAGTCGACCCGCTCTGGGAGGCCAAGAGCGACTGGGATGTCTTCCGCACGCTCGCGGCAGCTGTCTCGAAGGTTGCGAAAGAAGCCGACCTCAAGCCGTATGAAGACCTTGTCGCCGTACCAATCGGCCACGACAGCGAGGGCGAGACGGCACAGCCAGAGGGCCGCATCTGCGACTGGAGCAAGGGCGAGTGCGAGCCCATCCCGGGCAAGACGATGCCGGGCCTCGTGCCGGTCAAGCGCGACTACACGAAGACGTACGAGAAGTGGATTGCGCTCGGACCGAATGTCTCGAAGAAGATGGGCTCGCTTGCGATGACCTGGGATTCCTCGGACGAGTATGAGGAAATCCGCCAGCGCAACGGCGTCATCGAGAACAAAGACTTCGTCTCGTACGGCATGCCGTCCATCTACGATGCGCGCCAGGCCGTCGAGGCTGTCATGGGCCTCTCGACGACGACGAACGGCAAAGTGGCCGTCAAGGCCTTCAAGAGCCTCAACGAGAAGACAGGCCTCAAGAACCTCGAGCATCTGGCCAAGGACCGCGAGAGCGAGCGCTTCACGTTCGACGAGATCGCGGCACAGCCAAAGGAGACCATCACGTCGCCGACGTTCACGGGCAGCAATCAGGGCCGCCGCTACACGCCGTTCACGACGAACATCGAGGAGCTCGTGCCGTTCCGCACGGTGACGGGACGCCAGTCCTTCTACCTCGACCATGAGATGATCCGCGAGTACGGCGAGGCCATGGCGACCTTCAAGCCGATCCTCGACTACCGCCCAATCAAGAACCTCTTGGGCGGCGCGAAGGAGATCACGCTCAAGTACCTGACGCCGCACAACAAGTGGTCCATCCATTCGATGTACTTCGACAGCCAGCAGATGCTGACGCTGTTCCGCGGCGGTCAGACGGTCTGGATGAGCGAGAAGGACGCCCGCGAGATTGGCGTGCGCGACAACGACTGGATCGAGCTCTACAACCACAACGGCGTCGTGACGTCCCGCGTGGCTGTCTCGCCGCGCATCCCGCAGGGCACGGTCTTCATGCACCATGCCCAGGACCGCCACATCAACGTGCCGGCCTCGAAGATCACGGGCACGCGCAGCGGCACGCACAACACGCCGACGCGCATCCACATGAAGCCGACGCATATGATCGGCGGCTATGGCCAGCTCAGCTATGGCTTCAATTACTATGGACCGACGGGCAACCAGCGCGATATGTATGTCGTCGCGCGCAAGATGCAGGGGGAGGTTGACTGGCTTGAAGATTAAAGCACAGATTTCCATGGTCATGAATCTTGACAAGTGCATTGGCTGCCACACGTGCTCCATCACTTGCAAGAATGTCTGGACCAACCGCGAAGGCGCGGAATACATGTATTTCAACAATGTCGAGACGAAGCCGGGCATCGGCTATCCGAAGAACTGGGAAGACCAGGAGAAGTGGAAGGGCGGCTGGAAGCTCGGCAAGGATGGCAAGCTCTCACTGCGCACGGGCTCGAAGCCGGAGCGCCTGCTGAAGCTCTTCTACCATCCGGACCAGCCGGAGATGGACGACTACTACGAGCCGTGGACGTACGACTACGAGACGCTCATCCACTCCAAGCGCCGCAACCACCAGCCGATTGCCCGCCCGCGCTCGCTCGTCACGGGTGAACGCATGGAGATCAAGTGGGGCCCGAACTGGGAGGACGACCTCGCCAACGGCGAGTCGGCCCGCCAGGACATCAACCTCAAGAAGATGGCCGCGGATATCACGCTCGAATTCCATGACCTGTTCATGAAGTACCTGCCGCGCGTCTGCAACCACTGCCTGAATCCGGCTTGCGTCGCAGCCTGCCCGTCGGGTGCCATCTACAAGCGTGAGGAGGACGGCGCCGTACTCGTCTCGCAGGATGGCTGCCGTGGCTGGCGCCACTGCGTGCCGGCCTGCCCCTACAAGAAAGTCTTCTTCAACTGGAAGACGAATAAGGCCGAGAAGTGCATCTTCTGCTTCCCGCGCCTCGAGAACGGCCTGCCGACGATATGCGCCGACACGTGCGTCGGCCGCCTGCGCTACATGGGCGTGCTGCTCTACGACATGGACAAGGTCGTACCGGCTGCCTCGACGCGCGATAAGGGCGAGATCTACCATCAGGTGCTCGACGTCATCGCCGACCCCAATGACCCCGAGGTCATCGAGGCTGCGCGCAAGGAGGGCATCCCCGAGAACTGGATCAAGGCGGCTCAGGACTCGCCTGTCTACAAGATTGTCAAGGACTGGCAGCTCGCTCTGCCGCTCCATCCGGAGTTCCGCACGCTGCCGATGGTCTGGTACGTGCCGCCTCTCTCGCCGATCACGCGCCGCGCAGAGGCCAACTGCTATCTGCCGGATGTCGACGAGATGCGCATCCCCATCGCGTACCTCGCGGAGATCTTCGCGGCCGGCAACACGGCCGTCATGACGCGCACGCTGCAGCGCCTCCTGGACATGCGCGCCGTCATGCGCGCCAAGACGACGGGCGACGATGTGCCTTCGCACCTCGAGTTTGCGCCGGAGGTCTACGAGAAGATGTTCCGTCTGCTCGGCATCGCCAAGTACAAGGACCGCTTCAACATCCCGGCCGGCATCCAGGGCAAGACCAATGCCGAGATGCACACGGCACAGGGCGGCGGCCTCTTCACCTGCCCGGGCGGGGGGTGCTGATATGGCTGATGTAGCTGAAATGAAGGACTATCAGAAGGTCCTGCTGCTGACGTCACATCTCTTCGAGTATCCCGACGCTGCCTGGTGGAAGGACCTGCCGGATTGCCGCCAGGCTGTGCGGGAGATCGAGGCCAAGCAGCCCGACGCCGTCTTCGGCGATTTCCTCGACTTCGTCGAAGAGACGGGGGCGAAGGAGTACGAGGACCTCTACGTGCGGTCCTTCGACTTCTCGCAGAACACGAATCTCTATCTGACGACGCAGGAGCGCACGGACTTCGGCAAGCAGTCGGAGGAGATGCACCACTACAAGGAGCTCTTCCTCGCGAATGGCCTTGACGCGCCGAACCAGCTGCCGGATTACCTGCCGGCCCTCTTGGAGCTCGCAGCATCGCTGCCGCCTGAGCGGGCGGGCAAGGTGCTCGGCGCCATCCGGCCGCGCATCGAGCTCTTGCGCAAGCGCTTCATCGATGCAAAGCTGCCGCATGCGTTCTTGCTCGACATCGTCTTGACAGAAACGGCAGGATTGGAGGTTAAGCCATGAATACATTTTTCTACGGCGTCCTGCCGTACATTGCCCTGATCATCTTCATCGGCGGCACGATCATCCGCTACACCTTCTTCGAGCGAGGCTGGACGACGAAGTCCAGCGAGTTCCTCGCGAAGAAGAGCCTCAAGTGGGCTAACCCGATCTTCCATCTCGGCCTCTTGATGGCCTTCGGCGGTCACTTCATCGGCATCCTCGTGCCGAAGTTCGTCACGGAGGCGGCGGGAACGGACGAAGCGACGTATCACATGATCTCGCTCGCGGGCGGCCTGCCGGCTGCCGTCCTGTTCCTCGGCGGCTTCCTCTGGCTCATGAAGCGTCGCTTCTTCGGCAGCGCGCGCATGAAGACCAACACAAGCTCGATGGACAAGCTGCTCTACCTCGTGCTGCTCCTGACCATCCTCTCGGGCACGGCTGGCACGCTCTCGAACATCACGGCCGGCTTCGACTACCGCGAGAGCATCTCGCCGTGGTTCCGCTCCGTGCTCATGCTCTCGCCGGACGTCAGTCTCATGAAGGATGTCCCCGCCATCTTCCAGTTCCACATGTTCATGTGGATGATGACGGCCATCCTCTTCCCGTTCACGCGACTCGTGCACTGCCTGAGCCTGCCGTTCGAGTATCTCATGCGCAGCAATATCGTCTATCGCCGCAAGTAATCCATTGACAAGACACTGTAAAAGCGAAGTCCGTCCGGGCTTCGCTTTTTGCTTTTTCTTGTAAACCTGTGCAGCGGCCTTGTATAATGGTATAATGGAACCATCTTTTTGTTGGGAGATGAAACATATGGAAAATACAGAGATGAAGCGGGGCCTCAAGAACCGCCACCTGCAGATGATCGCGCTTGGCGGCGCGATCGGCACGGGGCTGTTCTACGGCTCGGCTTCGACCATCGCGCTCGCGGGCCCGGCGGTGATGCTCTCGTACCTGATCGGCGGCATCGTGATCTTCCTGATCATGCGCATGCTCGGTGAGATGGCCGTCGATGAGCCGGTGTCGGGTTCGTTCAGCCACTACGCGACGAAGTACTGGGGGCGTTTCCCGGGATTCCTCTCGGGCTGGAATTATTGGTTCAATTACGTGCTCGTCTCGATGGCGGAGCTCACGGCTGTCGGCATCTACATGAACTTCTGGTTCCCGGACCTTCCGCAGTGGATCTCGTCGCTCGTCTGCCTCGTGGCCATCACGGCGCTCAACCTCATCAACGTCAAGGCGTACGGCGAGGCGGAGTTCTGGATGGCGCTCATCAAGATTGCGGCTATCGTCAGCATGATCCTCTTGGGCCTAGGCCTGATCTTCACGAACGGCCAGCCGTTCCCCGAGAACTTCAGCAACATCTGGGAGAACGGCGGCTTCCTGCCGAATGGCCTCTGGGGCCTCGCGCTCTCGATTGCCGTCGTCATGTTCTCGTTCGGCGGCATCGAGCTCATCGGCATCACGGCCGGCGAGGCGGAGGACCCGGACCGCACGATCCCGCGGGCCATCAACCAGGTCATCTGGCGCATCCTGATCTTCTACGTCGGCACGATGGTCGTGCTCATGGCGCTCTGGCCGTGGAACAAGGTCGGCATGGAGGCGAGCCCGTTCGTCCAGATCTTCAACAACGTCGGCATTCCGGCTGCCGCGCACATCCTGAATTTTGTCGTGCTGACCGCGGCCATCTCGGTCTACAATTCGGCCATTTACAGCAACAGCCGCATGCTCTACGGACTGGCCGGCACGGGTGAGGCACCGGCGTTCTTCCGCAAGCTCTCGCCGCATGGCGTGCCCGTGCGCGGCATCCTCGTCTCGTCGGGCATCACGCTGATCGTCGTCGCACTCAACTACTTCCTGCAGGGCCATGTCTTCATGTACCTCATGATGATCGCGACGTGCGCCGCCGTCATCAGCTGGGTCGTCATCTGCGTCACCCATCTGAAATTCCGCGCTTACTGCCGCAGACACAACAAAGAGACGAAGTTCAAGTCCATCCTCTATCCGTGGACCAACTATCTCTCACTGCTGTTCCTCGCGGGCGTCATCTTCTTCATGGCGCAGATCCCCGACATGCAGCTTGCCGTGCTGTTCCTGCCCATCTGGCTGCTCGTGCTCTGGCTCGGCTACTGCCAGTACCGCAAACACCGGATGTGATTTTAGGATTTTAGATAAAGAAATGCCGCCTGTCAGGCTTCATCTGCCTGACGGGCGGCATTTTTTGCCCGTGATGAGAACGAGAACATGACCGTCATGAATTGGCACGTTGTTGTTTCCTCTGCGCGGCCCGCCAGGTGCGGCGGAAGGTGCCGGGCGGCATGCCGATGACTTGGCGGAAGACGCGGCTGAAGTAGTTGGGGTCATCGAAGCCGACGCGCGAGGCGACTTCGGTCAGGGAAAGGTCGGTGTCGATGAGCAGGGTCTGTGCTTTGCCGATGCGCCAGCGGCGCAGGTACTGGAGCGGCGCGTAGTTGGTCGTGTGCTTGAAGGCATGGGCGATGTAGTCGCGGCTCGCATGGAACTCCTGGGCGATGTCGCGGATGGAGAGCGCTTCGGCGTAATGCTGTTCGATGTAGGCGCGGACGCGCTCCATCAGCATGTTCTCCTGTCCAGCGGCGCGGACGGCCCGCTCGGAGATCTGCTGCCAGACCAGATGAACGATGGTCTGTGCGGCGGCGTTGGCCGCGGGGTAGCCGTGCGGTTTGGCGAGACTCTGCTCAATGATGTGGTAGAGAGTGCAGAGCTCCTGGGCGATGGACTGGCAGGGAATGCACGGATGGAGGCCGGGCGGCAGCAGTGCATTGGAGCGTGCGCCAGGCCGCTTGAGCCCGGTGACGGCGATGCAGCAGGCATCCGTCAGGGAGTCGAGCATGAGGCTCTCGTCGTGCATGACCTTGCTGTCGTAGATGATGATGTCGCCGGGCTGCGTGTGGCAGATCTCGTTGCCGACGATGTGCGTGCCGTTGCCGGAAATCATGAAGTTGAGCTCGATGCAGTTCTCGTGCTGGTGCATCGTGCGGATGCTGCGGTTCCAGTGATAGAAGCCGATGAGCCGGGGCTCCTGCTCGAAGGGAGAGGCTTCCTGCTGGTCGATGTCGATGGAGACGGGCATGGCGGTAGATCCTTTCTGATAAAAAAGCTCCCTTGCGTATGGGGAAGTGGCAAGGGAGCGGAGGGGGCGGTTTTACTGCAGGCCGTTGCGCCGTAGGAGCGGCGTGTTGACGTGCTGGTTGAAGAAGTTGATCAAGGGGCCCATACCCAGCGCCATGACGACAGTGCCGATGCCCACGAGACTGCCGAGCAGGAAGCCGATGATGACGGAGGTGCTGTCGAGCAGGATGCGCGCATAGCGGAAGGGCAGGTGTCCATGCGTCATGTCATTGATGATGCAGCTGGCGGCATCGTACGGGCCCATGCCGAAGTCCAGGCACATGTAGAGCGAGACACCGAAACAGGAGACGGCCATGCCGCCCAGCAGCAGTAGGATGCGGGGGATGAGGTCATCGGCCGGCACTGCGAGGAACGGCGCGAAGAGGCTGTAACTCAGGTCGGAGACTGGCCCCAAGAGCACGAGGTAGATGAAAGTGCCGATGCGCAGGTAGCGGCGGCCACAGGTCAGCATCGGGATGAACAACAGGATGTTGAAGATGGAGACGCAGCTGCCGAAGCTCAGCCCTGTCAGCAGGCTGTAGCCGAGGTTCATGCACGAGTACGGGTCATTGCCGAACAGGCTCAGGCGCAGCAGGCTCGTCGAGCAGGCCATGCAGCTGATGGCCGCCGCGAAGAAGAGCGAGCGCTTCCAGAGCGTGTGCATATACTCTGGGTGGATATCTGCCGGCCCCATGATGAGCTTCTGGCAGAGCGCGAATGGGGATGTCATATGGAAACCTCCTTACTTAAGGGAAGAGATGTTCTCGATACTGACTCTATGATACCCGTTTTTCTGGAGAAATTCCTTCACAATCCCGCCAAATGTAAAATCCGCAAAGCCTTGTCTTATCTGGTTTTATGAATGGATTCGCGCTTGAAACTGGACATTCCTGCTATTGGTCGTTTGCAACAAACAAAAAACGGACCAAAAAACGGACAGGAAAAATCCTGTCCGCTATATCTAAGGGGCCATTTGGCTTATTTTGCGCGCAGTTGCGTATAGAGGTTGACGATCTCTACCGCCATGTCCTTCATGGCCATGCCCGTCATGACGTAGTCCTGTGCATGGGAGATCAGCACGTTGAACGGACCCTGCAGTTCGCCACTGGCCTCTTTCTGCAGGAGCTCCTCGGTCTGGAGCTTGTGCGCCTTCAAGAGGTGCTCGTCGGCATCCTTGAGGCATTCCTCGGCCTCGCCGAAATTCCCGCGGCGCGCCTGCTTGAGCGCCTCCGCTACTTTCGCGCGCCCGTCACCGGCCGCCGAGATGATCGCAAATGCGACGTCTTCTGTCTTTGCCATATTATTTCCTCCTTATAGCCTTCCCCTCTGGGAAAGGTGTCTGCGAAGCATGAGCAGACGGAAGAGGTATGTGACATCATTCCGTCCGGCTTCTAGATTACTTCTTCAAGAGCTCATTCTCGATGCGCTCACGTGCCTCTGGTGCCCACTCGTTCATCTTCTCGGGGAAGCCGAAGATGGAGACGCAGGCGATGTTGTCGCCGCCGACCTTCGGAGCGTCCGGCTTGAGCTGCTTGTTGGCGAAGTCCATCTCGCGCAGCGTCTCGAAGATGCCGTCGAAGTCGACGTCGCCCATGCCGAGGTTGAGGTGCTGGTGAACGCTGACGTCCTCGCGGCCGCGCTGATTGAGGGAAGGCGGGTTGAGGATGTAGCGGCAGTCGAGCGTCTGATTGAAGGTGTCGGCGAACAGGACGTGCGTGAGCTCATCGCCGGCGTACTTGAGCATGTGGCGGACATCGCCCTTGCCCTGGTCATAGAAGAAGCCGTGCGGGGAGGAGTAGACGTAGCCGAGGTTTTTGGAGCGGAAGGACTTGACCATATCGCAAGCCTCATCGTTGAGCTCGCAGAAGTCGTACGGATGCGACTGGATCTCGACGCGCAGGCCCTCGCGCTCGATGATCGGCAGCAGCTCTTCCATCGAGCGGAACCACATGCCGTTGCAGATCTCCTGCTGGTTCGGGTCGCCGGAGAGCTCCGTGTTGATGACGGGGACGCCCATGTTGACGGCAATCTCGATCATCTTCTTCCAGTTGGCGACAGCCATCTTGCGCTGCTCTTCGGTTGGACCGGACCAGCGGTAGACGCAGATGAAGGACGAGATCTCGACGCCCGTCTCCTTGAGAGCCTTGCGGTACTCTTCCTCGCACTCCTTGGAGAACAGCGGGTGTTTGTAGAAGGGGTTGATGCGCGGATGCGGGGACTGCTCGATGTATTTGTAGCCCCAGTCAGCGACCTGATGGACGAGGTCGTTGATGCTCATCTGTTTGGAAAGAACGTCAACATCAAATGCGATTTTCATGGTAAGCCCTCCAGTCACAAAACGAGATAAAACAATATCCATACATAGCGCAGCTTATTTCGAGCTGTGCTGTTTTTTTGCTGTGCTTACAAAATACCATGCTCGAAAACGGTTGTCAAGAATGTTCCGAATACGCTGTAAGCCCAGTAACGGCGCGATTTTAGCAGGATTGTACAAGTATCGGAGATGGATGGTTGACGGAAGGGAGTTCTACAGCAGGATTGTGCAAGTTTGTCCGAGAAAAATTTTTTGAAATAATTTTCAAGACAGAACAATAGAAATAAATAATACGGAAGCAGGACAAGATTGTGCTATTTTGGTGAGCTGTCAGTGCATTTTTGCCCGCAACAAAGGCAACATGGTGGAATTAATCGGCGTCATTTCGCCGTATAATGACAGCACAAGGTCAAACAAGACAACCGCCAGAAGGCAAAGGGAAATGAGAAAAGGAGGATTCATCCATGGCTATCCATATTACAGGCGCACCGTGCTGCTGGGGCGTCGATGATGTCAAGAACCCTTATCTGCCACCTTGGCAGAAGGTGCTCTATGAAGCGGGGCAGGCCGGCTACAAGGCCATTGAGCTCGGACCTTACGGGTATCTACCGCTCGATATCGATGTCGTGAGCAAGGAGCTCGAGAAGAATCACATCGGCATCGTGGCAGGGACCATCTTCGATGATCTGCTGGCCGAGGACAATTATCCGAACGTCCTCAAGCAGGTCGATGACATCTGCGGCATCATCACGAAGCTGCCGAAGCTGCCGACAGAGCCAGGCCAGCGCTATCCGGCGCCGTACCTGACGGTCATGGACTGGGGCCACGATGAGCGCGACTACAACGCTGGCCATAGCGATAGGGCTCCGCGCCTCAGCGATGAGGACTGGGCCCGCATGATGGGGCACATCAAGGGCATTGCCGAGAAGGCCGCTTCGTGGGGCGTCCGGGCCGTTGTTCACCCGCACGCCGGTGGCTATATCGAATTCGCCGATGAGATCGACAAGCTCGCGCGGGATATCCCGAAGGATGTCGCAGGCCTCTGCCTCGATACGGGCCATCTGCGGTATTCGGGCATGAATCCGGTTACCTGGCTGCGCAAGTATGCGGACCGGCTCGACTACATCCACTTCAAGGATATCAACGAGAAGGTCTACAAGGAAGTGCTCTCTGAGCACATCCGCTTCTTCGAGGGTTGCGGCAAGGGATCGATGTGCCCAATCGGCACGGGCATGCTCGACTATCCGGCCATCTACAAGGTGCTGACCGAGGAGATCCACTACAACGGCTACATCACGGTCGAGCAGGAACGCGACCCGCGCAATGTCGCGACGAGCCTGCGCGATGTCAAGGCCAGCTGCGATTACCTGCACAGCCTCGGCTTTGAATGAGCGCATCTTGGATCGCGCATACCGGTCTGCGCAGTCATGGCGTTGCGAAGACACCAGACATATAGATAGAGATTGACCGGAACCATGAATTCATGAGATGGGTTTATCAAGAGTTTGCTTGGACAAAGAGAAAGAGAAAAGGAGAGTTTATCATGATTAACGGTGAAAAAGTACTCGATCATCCGATTCGCTGGGCCATGGTCGGCGGTGGCCGCGGCAGCCAGATTGGCTACATCCATCGCAGTGCAGCGCTGCGCGACCGCTCCTTTGAACTCGTCGCCGGTGCCTTCGACATCAACCCGGAGCGCGGCAAGGACTTCGGCATCCAGCTCGGCGTCAATCCGGACCGCTGCTATCCGGACTACAAGACGATGCTCGCCGAGGAGGCAAAGCGCGGTGATGATAAGATCGAGGCCGTGACGATTGCCGTCCCGAACGGCCTCCACTACGAAGTCTGCAAGGCTGTTCTCGAAGCTGGATTCCATGCTGTCTGCGAGAAGCCGCTTTGCTTCACGACGGAGCAGGGAGAGGAGCTCGTCCACTTGGCTGACAGCAAGGGCCTCGTCGTCGGTGTGACGTACGGCTATTCCGGCCATCAGCTCATCGAGCAGGCGCGCCAGATGGTCCTGCACGGCGATCTCGGCGAGATTTGCCTCGTCAAGATGCAGTTCCCGTTCGGCGCCTACAACACGCCGGTCGAGGAAACGAATTCTGCTGCACGCTGGCGCATGGACCCGACGAAAGCCGGCCCATCCTTCGTGCTCGGCGATGTCGGCACGCATCCGCTCTTCCTCGCTGAGACGATGGTCCCGGATTTTGAGATCGAGAGCCTCATGTGCACGACGAAATCCTTCATCCCGACGCGCAAGCTCGAGGACAATGCCTTCGTCATCATGAACCTCAAGGGTGGCGCACAGGCGACGTGCTGGGCTTCGGCCATCAACTGCGGTGCCCTGCACGGCCAGAAAGTCCGCATTGTCGGCTCGAAGGCTTCGGTCGAGTGGTACGATGAGCGCCCGAATCAGCTGACGTATGAGATCGAGGGCGAGCCGGTCCGCATCCTCGAGCGCGGCGGTGCTTATCTCTATCCGTCGGCACGTGCCGAAGACCGCATCAGCGGCGGCCATACGGAAGGTCTCTTCGATGCGTGGTCGAACCTCTACCGCCGCTTCGCCATCGCCATGGAGAAGGCGAACAAGGGCGAGAAGGTCGACTTCTGGTATCCGGATGTCCATGCCGGTGCGGAAGGCGTCAAGTGGGTCGAGAAATGCGTGGAGTCGGCCAAGAAGGGCGCTGTCTGGGTCAAGTACTGAGCTCTCCTGAGTTCCAGCTTTGACCGCCAATCATCCCCCAAAAATCAATTTGCTATGCATTGAAAATGCCGCTCATACGAGCGGCATCTTTTTTGCGTCATATCTTGCGGTATGCCTTGCGGTAATCGCGCGGGGACATGCCGGTGATCTTGTGGAAGGCCTTGTTGAAGTAGCTGGAACTGTTGTAGCCCGTGCGGATGGCAATCTCGGTGATGGGCAGGGCCGTATCGATCAGCAGGGTCTGCGCCTCGCCGATGCGGCGCCGCGTGATGTATTGGAGCGGTGCGTAGCCGTAAGCGGCCTTGAACGCATGCGCGAGGTGGAAGGTGCTGACGTGGAACTCCTGTGCGAGCTCCGCCAGGGTGATGGTCTCGTCGTAGGCCGCATCGAGGCGGCTGCGCACGCCTGCCAGGAGATGATGCTCCTCGGGCGGCAGCACGACGCTGCGGCTCGTCACTTCCATGACCAGGAGCAGCAGAGCACAGAGCAGGTGGTTGATGCTCTCTTCGGGATGGCAGCCCTTACCCTGTGCGCCACGGTACATGAACTCGAGCAGATGGCAGAAATCCGGGAAGAGTCCTTCTGTCTTCAGGACGGGCAGCACGTCTGGCGGCAGGAATTTCCCCGCGGGCAGGTTCGGCAGCTGCAGGCCGCGGATGGCACCGGAGTAGATAGATAGATTGCGGTTTGCCGGAGAGGACTCATCGTGCACGACGTCCTGCCCAATCAGCAGCAGGTCGCCCTTCTGCGTGTAGTAGCGCTGGCCGTCGATAATGTGGATGCCGCTGCCCTCCGTGATCAGGATGAACTCCGCGACATCGCCGTGGCGATGCATCGTGCGCGGCATGGAGGTGTAGGGCGTCTCCGCGCGGTAGAGCGTCACGAGCCGGGGCATGGCCTCGCTCGTGAAGACGGGCTTGTAATTTGATGAGATGAATGCCATAGGAAACCCTCTTTCTCGCTTTCTCGAATCTTCTTTCTTTAGTTTAACAGCAATTCCAAGATTCTGGAAGAACAACTGCAGGGGCATTTGCGATTCTCTTTATTCTGCATCTTGTTGCATTGTCTTGGGAGATATGATGCAGAATAATACAAAAGAAGCTCAAAGATAACGTTTTCAGATAGAAAACGAGACAGAAATCATGAAGTATAATTCTGAAAATTCATCTATAATAAAGCATGTCAAGCAAAAGAGCGATGTTCCTGCGATGCAGGAACGACAAATATGACGAATATAGTGGAATGATTTGAATTGAGAGGGGAATGTAACATGGCGGAATCATCTCATCAGAAGTATCTCAAGCGTGTCACGGTAGTTTCGACATTCGGCGGACTGCTCTTTGGTTATGACACGGGTGTCATCAATGGCGCGCTCACCTTCATGGCCCGTCCGGACCAGCTGAATCTGACGCCGGCAGTCGAGGGCTTTGTCGCCAGTGGCCTGCTCTTCGGCGCGGCCATCGGTTCGTTCTTCGGTGGCCGTCTCTCAGATGCCGAGGGGCGCCGCAAGATGCTGCTCTGCCTCGCGGTGATCTTCTTCTTTGCGGCCATCGGCTGCTCCTTGTCGCCGACAGCGGGCATTCTCATCGCCTGCCGCTTCGTGCTCGGCCTGGCCGTCGGTGGTGCTTCGGTCACCGTGCCGGCGTATCTCGCGGAGATGGCGCCAGCTGACCGCCGCGGCCGCATGGTCACGCAGAACGAGCTCATGATCGTCTCGGGCCAGCTGCTCGCCTTCATCCTCAACGCCATCCTCGGCGTCGCGTTCGGCGAGGTCGGCCACATCTGGCGCTACATGCTCGCCCTCGCATCGATTCCGGCTGTCGTGCTCTGGTTCGGCATGCTCGTGATGCCGGAGAGCCCGCGTTGGCTCCTGTTGCAGGGGCGTGTCAGCGATGCAATGCAGGTTCTCAAGAAGATTCGCGATGAGCGCATGGCCATTGCGGAGCTCAATGAGATCCAGGACAGCATCGACTCCGAGAAACACCTCGACAAGGCCGGTTACAAGGATTTGGCAACGCCATGGATTCGCCGCATCGTCTTCATCGGTATGGGTGTCTCCATCTGCCAGCAGATTTCCGGTGTCAACTCCATCATGTATTATGGCACACAGATTCTGACGCAGGCAGGCTTCTCGACGGAAGCCGCCCTGATCGGCAACATCGCCAACGGCACCATCTCTGTCGCGGCCACGATTTTCGGCATGTGGCTCATGACGCGCCATGGCCGCCGCCCACTCATCATGACGGGCCAGATCGGCACGATGGCCTGCCTCTGCGCAATCGGCCTGCTCTCGAACCTGCTCGCCGGCACGGAGATCCTGCCGTTTGTCGTCCTCTCGCTGACGGTCACCTTCCTGTTCTTCCAGCAGGGCTTCCTGTCGCCCGTCACCTGGCTGCTGCTCTCGGAGCTCTTCCCACTGCGCATCCGCGGCATGGGCATGGGCTGTGCCGTCCTTTGCCTCTGGCTGACGAATTTCTGCATCGGCTCCGCTTTCCCGAGCCTGCTCTACTCCGTCGGTCTCTCGGCCACGTTCTTCATCTTCGCGGCCATTGGCCTGCTCGGCCTCGGCTTCGTCTACAAGTTCGTGCCGGAGACGCGCGGCCGCACGCTCGAGCAGATCGAGCGTGACTTCCGCCATCACGGTGAGACGGATGCGGCGCACTGCGAGGAAAAGGCCTGAGCAAAACGAATCCAGAATCCAAAAGCATCTCAAAGAATCTCATAATCTCATAATGCGGAGAGCCGGTCTGCTCCACGATGATGGAGCAGGCCGGCTCTGTTTTGCAGGATAATTCTTGTAAAACAAGAGAAAATCCTGTTAAAATAGAGGAAATAAGTGTAATGGGGGCAATGTGCTATGGGCGTCGTTTACTACAAGCAGAACAAGAACATCCTTGAGCCGCATCTTTCCTGGGACGAGATGCGGCTCGTCTACGTGAGCTTCAATGACCGCCAGGAGACCTTGACGCCGACGGCCGTCCATTGCCACGAGAAGAATCTCGAGCTGCAGTACATCTGCGGTGGCCGCGGCAACCTGCGGATCGGCAACCGCCTCTATGAGGTGCAGGAGGGTGACCTGCTCGTCTACAATCAGGGCGAGCTCCACGACGAGAGCGCCGACCCGGAGGAGGGACTCTGGTTCTACAACTGTGGCGTGACGGGACTGAATCTACCGGGAAGGCCGGAGGGCGAGCTCATTGCCCCTGAGACATCGCCGCGCATCCATGCCGGTGAGACGGCCGGCGTCGTAGAATCGCTCTTCAAGCTGCTCTATGCAGAGGTGGAGCGTGACCTGCCAAAGAATGAGCAAATCACGCATGACATCCTGCGCGTGCTCATCAGCATGATTCTCTACCAGCTGCCGAAGGAACGCCAGTTGCCGCCGCGAGAGAAGGACCGCCTGCTCATTGCGTGCAAGGACTACATCGACGGTCATTTCATGGAGGAGCTCACGGTGGAAAAACTGGCGGAGCGCTCGCACATGAGCATCTCGGGTTTTGCGCATCAGTTCAAGAAAATCTTTGGGTTCCCGCCCATCCAGTATATCATCCGCCGGCGCATCGGCGAGGCACAGCGCTTGCTTTTCACGACGGACCTCTCCATCACGGAGGTCAGCGTACGCGTGGGGTATGACAACATCAGTTACTTCAACAATCAGTTCAAGCGCTTTGCAGGAATGTCGCCGCAGAACTACCGCAAATCGAAGGTCGGAGCGCATCAGTTCAAGAAGCTCAACAAGCTGCTATTGCATCATCCAATCTGAGCCGGTTGCCAGCGGGCTTCCTGCTTTTGCAGAAACGTGCAAGTCATCGGACTTGCACGTTTTTTTTGTGGGCAAAGCGAGCAGGAACGAGAAAGTAATATTCTGAAAACTGAGCTATACTAAAACCATCAAATGAGAGCAAATCATCCTGAAGAATAAAGAAAGGGAGCATGAACGCGATGAAACTCAGCATGAATCAGGCAACCTGCCTGGAAAAATCCAGCCTGGAAAAAGATCTCGAACTCTGCGAGAAATACGGCTACGACATGATCGAGCCGCGCACGATGGACGGCATCCCCAACTATCTCAAGAACCACACGATTGATGAGCTGGCAGCCTGGTTCAAGAACCACAAGGTGAAGCCACTGGCCTTCAACACGCTTTGCTTCTTCAATAACCGCACGCCGGAGGATTACCAGAAGGTCCTGCAGGAACTCCGTCAGATGTGCGAATGGGGCAAGAAGATCGGCTGCAAGACGGTCATCACGGTGCCGACGGTCGACCTCAAGAAGGTCACGCGCCAGGAAATCCACAAATCGGCGGTCAAATGCCTCAAGGAGATGGGCGCGATTGCAGCAGAATACGGCATGCGCATCTCGGTAGAGTTCATCGGCCATCCGGCAGCTTCCATCAATACGTTCGGTGAGGCTTGGTCAATCATCGAGGAAGTCGACATGGACAATGTCGGTATCACGCTCGACTGCTTCCACTTCCACGGCATGGGCTCGAAGCTCGAGGACCTCGCCAAAGCCGACGGCAAGAAGATCTTCATCGTCCATCTCAACGACACGGAGGACTTCCCGATTGGCTCGCTGCTCGATGAAGACCGCGTCTGGCCGGGCGATGGCTGCATCGACCTCGATGCGATCTTCCAGACGCTCAAGAAGATCGGCTGGCAGGAAGATGTCGTCTCGCTCGAGCTCTTCCGTCCCGAGTACTACAAGATGGACCCGGACGATGTTTACCGCATCGGCAAGGAGAAGTCGGAAGCCGTCATCAAGCGCAATTTTGAGTGAGCTGTAAGAATACGATTGTAATTGCAATAAACATAGAGATATAAATAGGGAGGAATCATCATGTTACATGTAGGTGTCATCGGTTGCGGTGGTATGGGCAGAAGCCACATTGATCGTCTGACGAATCGTACGCAGGGCGCAGAGGTCGTCGCTGTAGCGGATATGGTCGACGCACTCGTCGAGAAGGGGGCCGCTATCGCTGGCCCGGACTGCAAGAAGTACAAGGATGAAGCAGCGCTCATCAACGACCCTGCTGTCGATGCCGTCTTCATCGTCACGCCGGGCTTTGCGCACAAGGAAGCACTGCTCCTGGCCATCAAGGCTGGCAAGCGCATTTTCTGCGAGAAACCGCTCTGCACGACGGCGGAGGACTGCCTCGAGGTCATCGATGCCGAAGTCAAGTCGGGCAAGCACCTGATCCAGCTCGGTTTCATGCGCCGCTATGATAAGGGCTACAACGAGGTCAAAGCAGCACTGGATTCTGGCGAATACGGCTCACCGCTGCTGCTGCACTGCACGCATCGTAATCCGGAAGTGCCGGACAGCTACACGACGGCGATGGCAGTCCACGATACGGCCATCCATGAAATCGACGTCACGCATTGGCTCGTCAACGATGACTTCGTCTCGGCACAGGTCATCATGCCAAAGGTCACGAAGTACGCGCATGCGGAGCTCGCTGACCCGCAGCTCATGATCCTGCAGACGAAGAGCGGCATCGTCGTCGAGGATGAGGTTTTCGTCAACTGCAAGTTCGGTTACGATATCAACTGCCATGTAGTCTGCGAGGACGGCGTCATCGAGATGCCGCAGCCGCTCTACCCGACCTACCGCAAGAACGCGCAGATCACGCAGACGATCGATACGGACTGCTTCGTCCGTTTCCACGATGCGTACGACGATGAAGTCCAGAACTGGGTCAACGATGCAGCAGAAGGCATCATCGGCGGCCCGAATGCCTGGGATGGCTATCTCGCAGCCATCACGGCCGATGCACTGGTCCGCGCTCAGACGAGCGGCAAAGTCGAGACCATCAAGCCGGCTCAGGAGAAACCAGCTTTCTACGACTGAACGGGGATATCACTCATAAAACCCCTTGTTCCTCTTTGACTCGTTGTTCTTGTTTCCTAACTTCCCTTCCAAGGTCCGCTGCCCGCCGTGGCTGCGGATCTTTTTTTGCTCCGCGTCTCGTTCGTCTCAACCTTTCTCGATTTTGCAGACAGAAGCCAGTAGAATTTTTTAGGCGGTTGTAGTATAGTGTAATTGAATCAAGAAACCGAAAGAACCCCTTTTACGCATGTGCCTTAGGCACGATTCAGGCTTATCTCAAGCTTATCATGGAGGAAATGAAGATGGAAAAACATACGTTGATCACGATTTCGCGTCAGTTCGGCAGCGGCGGCCGTGAGGTCGCGGAGATCCTGGCCAAGAAGCTCGGCGTGCGCCGCTACGACAAGAAGATCGTCGAGATGGCAGCCGACAACATCGAGGAAGGCATGGACCCGAGGGAAGCTGTCGAGCTTTCCTACAACACGCCATCCAACTGCCTCGGCAACCTCGGCGATTATGGCTATGAGCGCGTCGCGCGCCACAACCGCATGTACATCGAGCAGGCCAAGGTCATCCTCGGCGTGGCGGAGAAGGAGAGCGCCGTCTTCCTCGGACGCTGCGCTGACTATATCCTGAAGGACAAGCCGAATAGCTATTCGTTCTTCATCTACGCGGATGACGACTTCCGCGCAAAGCGCGCTAAGACGGATTACGATGGCGCGACGCTTGAGCAGCTCAATAAGGAAGAGACGCGCCGCAAGCAGTACTATGAGTTCTACACAGGCCAGACCTGGGGAGCTCCGGAGCACTACGATCTCATGATCAACACGTCGAACATGCCGCTCGAAGACGTGGCGGATTTCATCATCGACTACATCAAGAAGAACCCGAGAGGCTGATAGCCCCTCCTGAGAGACTGCCGCAAATTGCGGCAGTTTTTTTGTGCAGCAGGGCACGCGGGGGGGGGCTTTCGCTTTTCTTTCGGATTGATACGGAAACCGGCACGCAGATGGGCAAACCTAATTAATAAATTTTGATTATGACAATGACTTTTCAGAATAAATTTATTTTAGGAGAATTTGTTGGAAATGGTTTTACTTCTACGTTTAAACAGTGTAGAATAGGGGTAGATGAGGGCTCAGGAGCCCTCTTGAAACAGGCCGAGACATGATGTAGCAGCGAATCGGTGCGCGGCGGCATCTGTCTGAATAGATAGTAGGGTACTAAAAGAATAGGTGGGGATTATCACATGTTAAAGAAGACGAAAATTATCTGCACGCAGGGTCCCGCTACGGAGAGACCGGGCGTAGTTGATGCACTGATCGCAAATGGCATGAACTGTGCACGCTTCAACTTCTCCCATGGTGACCATGCAGAGCACCTGAACCGCATCAACATGGTGCGCGAGGCTGCTAAGAAGTCTGGCAAGGTCATTTCCCTGATCCTCGATACGAAGGGCCCGGAGATGCGTCTTGGCGAGTTCAAGGACGGCAAGGTCATGCTCGAGAAGGGCAACAAGTTCACGCTGACGTATGAGGATATCCCGGGCGATGAGACGCATGTCTCCGTCAACCACAAGGGCCTCTACACGGAAGTGAAGCCGGGCGACACGCTGCTCCTCTCCGATGGCCTCGTCGCTCTGAAGGTTGATGAGATCCGCGGTAAGGACATCATCACGACGATCCAGAACAGCGGCAAGATGAGCACGAAGAAGCGCGTCGCTGCTCCGGGCGTATCCCTTGGCCTGCCGCCAATCTCGGAGCAGGATGCGAAGGATATCGTCTTCGGCTGCGAGCAGGACATGGATTTCGTCGCTGCTTCCTTCATCCAGCGTCCGGAGGATGTCCTGGCCATCCGCAAGCTCATCGAGGAGCACAATGGCCACATGGAGATCCTGCCGAAGATCGAGAACCTCGAAGGCGTCAAGAACTTCGATGCAATCCTCGAAGTCTCCGACGGCATCATGGTCGCTCGTGGTGACCTCGGCGTTGAGGTCCCGGCAGAGGATGTCCCGCTGATCCAGAAAGAGATCATCCGCAAGTGCAACAAGGCCGGCAAGCCGGTCATCGTCGCAACGCAGATGCTCGACTCCATGGAGCGCAACCCGCGTCCGACGCGTGCTGAGGTCTCCGATGTCGGCAACGCCATCCTCGATGGTACGGATGCCATCATGCTTTCCGGTGAGACGGCTTCCGGTGACTATCCGGTTGAGGCTGTTTCCACGATGAACCGCATCGCAATGCGCATCGAGGAATCCCTCGAGTACAAGAACCTCTTCGTTGAGCGCGGCTTCGAGCACAGCCAGAGCCGTACGCGCGCCGTCGCACATGCTACGGTACAGATGGCTTACGAGCTCGATGTCCCGGCTATCATCACGCCGACCGACAGCGGCTACACGACGAAGATCGTATCCCGTTACCGTCCGAAAGCAGCTATCATTGCTTACACCCCGCATGAGAAGGTTGTCCGTCAGCTCAACCTCCGTTGGGGCGTATACCCGATCCTCGGCACGCAGTGGAAGGACGTCGACGAGATGATCACGAACGCGGTTTCCGCAGCCGTCAAGGATGGCTTCGTGAAGCGCGGCGACACGACGATCATCACGTCCGGCATCAAGCTCCAGAGCAAGACGAGCGTCGGCAACAACACGAACATGATCCGCGTCTACAAGATCTGATTGCAGGATACAGCGTATTCTGGTCCAATAACCCGATTGAGAATTCTGTTACAATGTGATATGATAAAGATAGAATTAGAATAAATAAAAGGAGGAGTATCTATGGGTTGGCTGGATACGATGATGCCGAAGCGCGAGAGTAATCCTCGCGGCAGCGATGACTACATGTACATGGTACATGGCTCGTATACCGTAGCTGAAGCAGATGACAAGACCGTTTATTTTTCCGCAAAATATTCTAGCAAGTGCTATAATGGCATCCCACTCTCCCGCCAGAAGAGCGAGACTTCGACCGATTTTCGGGAGAACTGAGCTCTGTTGGTACAGGGGATGAGGCAGACGACGCAGCAGCGAACGCACAACAATAAAAACGGAAGATGGCTGAGACCTTTATATAGAGGGTTTCAGCCATTTTTATTGCGGAAGGAACGCATTGTATGGTATGATAAAGAAGTAATTTATTCCGCATTTTTAAGGGGGCCAATCTTTTGCTTACCATTTTAATGATACTCGATGCGATTGTCTGCATCATCTTGATCGCGTCGATCCTCGGACAGGAAGCCAAGTCTGCCGGTATGGGCGGTATGGGCGGTGGCGCAGATACCGTCTTCTCGAGCAAGGCGCGCGGCATGGACGCACTGCTCGCTCGCGTGACGGTCGTCTTTGCCATCCTGTTTGCGGTCATCACCATCGTGATTGCGCGTATGACGAATTGATATGATGATGATCCTCCCCTGCTCTCTGGCAGGGGAAATTTTCTTGCACAGGGGGTGTCAGGGATGATCATGGAAGGGGCTGAGCCCTTTTTCCTTCCGGGGGGCAGCACGGGAGTCCTGCTCATTCATGGCTTCACCGGACTGCCGGCCGAACTCGTGCTGATGGGACGATACCTGCAGCAGCGAGGCTGCACGGTCCTCGGCGTACGGCTGGCCGGTCACGGCACGACGGTCGAGGACATGAGCCGCATGACAGCGGAGGACTGGCTCGACTCGGCCCGCGATGGCTATGCCGTGCTGCGCGGCTCATGCGAACACGTCTTTGTTGCAGGCCATTCGATGGGCGGCCTGCTCGCCCTGCTGCTGGCGGCGGAGAAGGGACAGGAGCAGGCATTGGAGGGCGTCATCTCGATGTCGGCGCCCATCTACATCGCAGAGGAGCGCGGCATTGCAGCGCTGCCGCCGCGCGAGGTATGCCGCGGCAAATTCGTCCCCAAGGCGAGGCGCCACCTCCGCGATGTGCCGCCAGCCGTCAACCACACGTACCGCTTCATGCCGCTCGAGGGCGTACACGAGATGCTCACGCTGATTGAGCGCGTGAAGGAAGTTCTGCCGGCCATCCGCATCCCCGCACTCATCCTGCACAGCCTCAACGACAGGACGGCGGACGCAGAGAGTGCCATCTACATCCGCAAGGCGCTGGGCAGTGAGAGAAAACGACTGTTCTGGCTTAAGTCGTCGGGCCATCTGATTCCCGTTGGCGAGGAACGGGAGACCGTCTTTGCGCAGGCGGCTGCGTTCATTGCGGAAACCATGAGGGACGCTGAGCCGGAGGGCAAAGCCAATGCCATCTGATGTCGTGCGGTCGGCGGGGCGACGGCATGGTGGATCGAGAAGAAACGGATAGACAGATAGTTGGAGAAAAGAGTATGGATTTAAAAGAACGAATTTTAGCGTATATGCATGAAGAGGCGTACCGCCCACTGCTGGCTGAGGACCTGGCCGAAGGGATGCAGCTGACGCAGGAAGAGCTCGTGCAGTTCGATGCGGCGCTCGAGGAACTGGAGAAAGAGGGCGCGATCATCAAGAACCGCAGCGACCTCTACGGCATCCCGAGCCGCATGCACCTCGTTGTCGGCCGCCTCTCGATGACGGCCAAGGGCTTCGGCTTCATCATCCCGGATGTGCGCGAGTCGGAGGAGGAGACGGATGTCTTCGTGCCGGGCGCGGACCTCAATACGGCCATGCACGGCGACCGTGTCGTTGCCCGCGTGACGCCAGCACAGGAAGAAGGGCGTTCGCGTGAAGGTGAGATCATCCGCATTCTCGAGCGCGCGAACGAGAAGATTGTCGGCACGTTCGAGAGCAGCAAGACGTTCGGCTTCGTGACGCCGGACAACACGAAGCTCAGCCAGGATATCTTCGTGCCGAAGAAGGCGTTCCACGGCGCGAAGACGGGCAGCAAGGTCGTCGTCGAGATCACGAAGTGGCCGGACCGCCGCCGCAATGCAGAGGGCAAGGTCATCGAGGTACTCGGCAAGGTCGGCGACCCGGGCGTCGACGTCCTCTCCGTCATGCGCCAGTACGACCTCTCGGAGACGTTCCCGGAGGACGTGCAGGAGGCAGCCGATAACGTGGAGCAGGAGCCTGCGCCAGAGGAGTACAGAGGGCGCCGCGACCGCCGCGACCTGCCAATCGTCACGGTCGATGGCGAGGACTCGAAGGATCTCGACGACGGCGTCTTTGCGCGCCGCAATCCGGACGGTTCCTTCTTCCTCGGCGTCTACATCGCCGATGTCAGCTGGTACGTGCGCGAAGGCCAGCCGCTCGACCGCGAGGCGCGCGAGCGCGGTACGAGTGTCTACCTCGTGGATCGCGTCATCCCGATGTTGCCGAAAGAACTCAGCAACGGCATCTGCAGCCTCAACGCCGGCGTCGACCGCCTCTCGATGGCCTGCGAGATGCAGATTTCGCCGGAGGGCGAGGTCACGAGCTACGAGATCATCCCGACGGTCATCCACGTCTACCGCCGCCTGACCTACAACATCGTCAACAAGGTGCTCGTCGACAAGGCGGAGCCGTTCGTCTCGGACAACCAGGACATCCGTGAGATGCTCGAGACGCTCGAGGCCCTGCGCCACGTCCTCAAAGCCAAGCGCCACCGCCACGGCTCGATTGACTTCGACGTGCCGGAGGTCAAGGTCAAACTCGATGACAAAGGACATCCTGTCGCCCTCATTAAGCGCGAGGGATCTCTGGCGGAGTCCATCATCGAAGAGTGCATGCTGATCGCGAATGAGACGGTGGCGCGTCACATGGACACGAAGCATCAGCCGTTCATGTACCGCGTGCATGAACAGCCATCGGACGAGAAGATCGAGCGCCTCAACAACCTGCTCGGTGCTTTCGGTCTCTTCGTCCATCAGTCGGAGACGGGCGACATCAAGCCGATGGACGTCCAGCAGGTGCTCGAGAAGGTCAAGGGCAAGCCGGAGGAGCGCATCATCAGCACGGTGGCGCTGCGCTCGATGCAGCAGGCGCGCTACAGCGACATGAGCCTTGGCCACTTCGGCCTCGCCGCGCGCTACTACACGCACTTCACCTCGCCAATCCGCCGCTATCCGGACCTCATCGTGCACCGTCTGCTGCGCGAGACGTTTGCGACGGGCAGCATCCCGGCAGAGCGCCAGGCGAAGCTGCGCACGATGCTGCCGGAGATTGCGGACCACGCTTCAGAGCGCGAGCGCATCGCCATCGAGGCAGAGCGCGAGACGACGGACATGAAGAAGATCGAGTACATGGCGCAGTTCGTCGGCGAGGAATTCTCCGGCATCATCAGCGGCGTCACGGCCTTCGGTATCTTCGTCGAGCTCGACAATGGCGTCGAGGGCCTCGTCCACGTCTCGACGATGGTCGACGATTTCTACGAGTACCGCGAGGAGCAGTTCGCGATGGTCGGCGAGCGCACGAACAAGGCGTACCGCCTCGGTGATGAGGTCGAAATCTTGCTCGTGCGTGCGAATGTTGAAGAGCGCAATCTCGACTTCGTGCTCAAGGACAACGGTGCCTACGACCCGCAGGCCATGAAGAACGCCGTGCGCGGCGGACGCAATAAGGGACCGAAGCCGGCAAAGAGCGATAAGAACGACAAGAGCGATAAGGCCAAGGGCGGCAGACAGGATGATAAGAAGCGCCCGGCACGCCGTCCCATCGATGACATCATTGCCGACCTGCCGACGTCTGAGGGCGAGGAGAAGCCAGCGAAGAAGAAACGCAGCCATGGCAAGAAGAACCGTGGCGCCTCGGGCGAGAAGCTTTCCCGTCCGGAGCACAATTCGCGTGCGCCGCACGAGAAGCGCGAGAGGAGAGAGCGCCGCGAGAGTCGGGGCGGCGAGCGCTCCGGCAACCGCCAGGAGCGCCGTGACCGCGAGAATGGCCGCGGTGAGCGCGACTATCACCGCGTCACGGTCACGGGGCTCAACAGCGCCGTCTGGCCGGACCCGCCGGGATACCACGAGCGCAAGCTGCGCGAGGAATCGCGTGCCGAGAAGGCAAAGGCTGCGCCAAAGCATCGCCCGCGCCCGCACCGCAAGACGGAGGGCGGCACGTCTTCGAATAAATAAGACCAATAAGACCACTCAGGTGAGATAAATGGGAAGAAAGAATGCAGGAATCAAGATAGTCTGCGAGAACCGCAAGGCGCGTCACGATTACTTCATACATGAGACATACGAGGCGGGCATCGCGCTGCAGGGCACGGAGGTCAAGTCCCTGCGCGCAGGCCGCGCCAATCTCAAGGACAGCTATGCGAGCATCCAGAACGGCGAGATCTTCGTCGAGAACCTCCATATCAGCCCTTACGACCAGGGTAATATCTTCAACCACGATCCTCTGCGCCGCAGGAAGCTTCTGATGCACAAGGCCGAGATCGTCAAGCTCTTCGCCAAGACGCGCGAGAAGGGCTTTACGCTCGTGCCGCTCAAGATCTACTTCAAGCAGGGAAGGGCCAAGATGGAGATCGCACTGGCCTCCGGCAAGCACAACTACGACAAGCGCCAGGACCTTCACGAGAAGGCCGCCAAGCGCGAGATCGAGCGCGCGCTCAAGGATCGCCAGCGCTACTGAAAAACTCCTGTCACCCCGCATAGGCGGGGCTGGCAGGAGTTTTTTGCATGGAACGCGAATTACCTCAATAAGAAGACACAGAAGATATTATCTAGAAAAGAGGTGACCACAATGAAACATCTTGGGAAAAATCTTGGCCGCACGCTGGCCGTCGCCCTGCTCGTCGGCGCGGGCAGCGTGATCTCAGCGGTCAGCGCACTGCCGGACTATCTGCAGGCCGCAGAAACGGCCTCGGCAGCGGACAAGAGACAGGAGTGCATCCAGGAAGTTGCCGGGAGCAATCCCGTGACGGTGCGCCAGCATGAGGTGGTGCTCAAGGACCATCAGGGCAGGGAGCTCTACACGGGCAAATACCTTGAACTCGCTGCAAAAAACGGAGCAGGCCATGATGTGCGCCGGGCGCTCGCGCGGTGGAACGATGCGGAGCGCATGCGCTGGGCAGGCGACGAGAAGATGCTCAGCGATGCCGTGCACTTTACCGAGGAGAACGGCCTCCCGATGTATGCGCCTTATTACATGGGCCATGCCATCGCGGATTGGGGGCGTGTCGACGCGGAGGTGCTTAGCTTCTGCACGCGCACGGAGTCCTATACGGGCGGCGCGCATCCGAATCACGCCTACCAGAGCTGGACGCTGGACCTCCGGACAGGCGAGCCCATCGCGCTGCGCGACATCGTCGCGAGCCGCCGGGACTTCCTGACGGCTGTAGCGGCGGCGTTCCGCGCGCAGTACCCGGGGCGCGAGGATGAGACGTTCCGGCGCACGATCGACGCGCAGCTCGAGTCCATCTACCCGTACCTCGACTGGGATAAGTCCACGGTCTGGACCATGCTGCCCGAGGGCGGCATCCGCGTCTACTTCAGCGCCTACGAGCTCGCACCGTACGCTGCTGGCGACTTCATCCTGACGTTGACGCCCGAGGCAAATCCGGGCCTCTTCAAAGTGCGCTGATACTGCGGCATAAAAAAACCATCCATCAGATTACCTGATGGATGGTTTTTTAGCGGGCTCAGGCCTCTACGGCCTCGCCGCGGGAATCTTCAATCTTGCCCTGCAGGTCGTGGTCGGTCATCGCGCAGACAGCGGAGTCGGACCAGACGTTCTCTGCTGTCTCGATCATGTCGATGATCGTGTAAATCGGCAGGATGACACCCATGAGGCCGAGCGGTGCGCCGAGGGAACTCATGAGCGAGAGAGTCAGGAAGTAGCAGCCCATCGGGACACCGGCATTGCCGATGGCGGCGAGGACGGCGACGAAGAGCCAGGTGATCATGGTGCCGAGCGTGAGCTCGAAGCCAGCGTTCTGCATGACGAACAGCGAGGTCACGAGGATGAAGGCCGCGCAGCCGTTCATGTTGATCGTCGTGCAGATCGGCAGGACGAAGCGCGAGACGCGCGGGTTGACCTTGAGGCGGGCCTCAGCAGAGGCGAGCGTTACCGGCAGCGTGCCGGCCGAGCTCTTCGTGAAGAGCGCGACGGCGATGGCCGGTGCCATCTTGCGGAAGACGTAGAGCGGGTTGAGGCCGCGCGCGAGCAGGAAGAGCGGGATGACGAGGAAGAACTGGATGAAGTTGCCGCCGAGTACGACGAGCGTGTACTTGCCGAGCGCGCCGACGATAACGCCTGCCTCAATCTGCGAGGAGAGCTGTGCGGCAAAGGCGAGGATGCCGGCCGGCAGAGCCCAGAGCAGGGCGCGGATCAGCGTGAAGAGCAGTTCCTGCAGGCCGTAGATGCCCTTGAGGAGCACGGCGCGGTTCTCCGTCTTCGGCATGAAGGCGAGTGCGAGGCCGACAGATGCGGCAATCAGCATGACCGACAGGACATTGCCGGCGAGGAACGGCTGCAGCATGTTGTTCGGGATGACGGAGAGGAAGTGATCGTAGTAGGAGAGGGAGCCGAGTTTCTGCATCGGGACATCCGAGGCGCCGGCGCCGATGAGGTCAGCCGGCAGGTTGCCCGGCGCAATCCAGAGGTAGAGGACGAGGCCGATGGAAGCCGCGGCAATCGTCGTCAGCAGCGTGTAGGTGACGGCGTGCGCGAAGATGCGGCCCGTGTCCTTCTTGGCGCCGAGCGCCGAGAGCGTCGTGATGACGGCGAGGGCGATGGTCGGCACAGCGATGAACTGGAACAGGCGTGTGAAGACCGTGGCGACGAAGTTGAAGAGCTCGTTGAGGGCGGGGACTTGCATCCATCCGAGGATGGCGCCGACGATCAGCGCGGCGAACCACAGGATCATTTGCTTCGCCTGGCCGCCCTTGCGTTGGCGCAGTGCCTCGTCCTTGGCGAGGTCGACGGAGTCTTTATTGGGATTGGACATAGTATACCTTCTTTCTTGGAAATGAACCGGATGATGAATGATGGCTTTTGAAAGCATATATGATTAATATGAAATATATTATAGAGGGATTATGGAGGACTGTCAAGAGATAAAATGCACACCTTGGCAGACATTTTTTTGACAGCGGGGAAACGGCGTTGCTATACTACTATAGTAAAACTAGGACGGATGAAAGAGAGAGGCATGATTATGGAACGTCATGATGAACAGCAGCAGGAGAAGCCGCATAAGCGGCGCATCCATTACAGCGGCCGTTATCCGCGCCATTTCGCGGAGAAGTACAAGGAGCTCAATCCGGAGAAGTACGGAGAGGAGATTGCCCATGTGCGCGCCAAGGGCAACACGCCGGCCGGCACGCACATCCCCATCATGGTCAAGGAGATCCTCGAGGTTCTCGCGATAAAGCCGGGCGAGCGCGGCTTCGATGCGACGCTCGGCTACGGCGGCCACACGCTCGCGATGCTCGAGAAGCTCGAGGGCAAAGGGCATCTCTACGGCGGCGACGTCGACCCAATCGAGTCGGCCAAGACAGAGGCGCGCATCCGCGCGAAGGGCTTTGGCCCGGATATCTGGGAGCGCCGCCTGATGAACTTCTGCGAGATCGACAAGCTGGCAGAAGAAGTTGGCCCGTTCGATTTCGTGCTCGCGGACCTCGGCGTCTCGTCCATGCAGATCGACAATCCAGAGCGCGGCTTCACCTACAAGTCGGATGGCCCGCTCGACCTGCGGCTCAATCCGCAGGCGGGCATCTCGGCGGCGGACCGCCTGCGCCAGCTCGACTATGAAGAGCTCGTCGGCATGATGCAGGAGAACGCCGACGAGCCGCATGCTGAGGCCATCGCGCGCCAGATTGTCCGTGCAGAGAAGCACCGGCCCATCCGCACGACGCGCGAGCTCTACGCGGTGATCGAGGCTGCACTCGAGAAGGTGCGCCTGCCGCGCGATGCAGCGGGCAGGGTGCCGGACCGACGCGACGTCATCCGCAAGAGCAGCGCACGCGTCTTCCAAGCGCTGCGCATCGACGTCAACCACGAGTACGAAGTCCTCTATGAATTCATGGAGAAGCTGCCGTACGCGCTGGCGCCAGGCGGCCGTGCTGCCATCCTGACGTTCCACTCCGGCGAGGACCGCATCGTCAAGAAGGCGTTCAAGGCATTCCATCAGCAGGGCGTCTACCGCGATATCGCGCGCGAGGTCATCCGCCCGAGCCGCGAGGAATGCTACGAGAACAGCCGCGCGCACTCGACGAAGCTGCGCTGGGCCATTCGCGCCGACTGAGATGCTTGTGACTGGCTCACGGAAGCTCGGGCTGTTGCCTGCTATACTGAGAAAATACGCAGATTGGCAGTTTGCATCTTGAATGATGATTTTTGGGAAAGGAAGTCTCAACATGAAGACGGAGAAGACAGATCTCTTGGTGATCGGCGCGGGCCCAGCTGGCATCTCGGCGGCTCTTTACGCAAGGCGCGGCGGCCTCGCGGTTACGGTCGTGACGAAGGGCATCGAGACGGGCGGCCTCGCTAAGACCGAGAAGATCGAGAATTACTACGGCTTTGCTGAGCCGATTTCTGGCAAGGAGCTGCTGCGCCGCGGCGCGGCGGGAGCCGAGCGGCTCGGCGTGCAGATCGTTGAGGATGAGCTCTTAGCGCTCTCCTTCAATGATACGTTCGATGGCTTCAAGGCACAGGCACAGCAGCATGAATGGGAAGCGCCGGCCGTCGTGCTCGCCGCCGGTGCTTCGCGCCGCACGCTGCCGCTTCCCGGCTTGTCCGAGTTCGAGGGCAGGGGTGTCAGCTATTGCGCCATCTGCGATGCCTTCTTCTACCGCGGCAAACAGGTCGCAGTCGTCGGCTCAGGCGAGTATGCCCTGCACGAAGCGCAGGTCCTGCAACCGCATGCCGGCAAGGTCATGCTGCTGACAAACGGCGAGCCGCTCCAAGCACCTGTCCCCGATGCCATCGAGGTCCGCACGCAGAAGCTGGCTTCTGTCGAGGGCGGCGACCGCGTCGCGGGCGTCCGCTTCGAGGACGGCTCCGAGCTGCCGCTCGACGGCCTCTTCCTCGCTATCGGTACGGCCGGCAGCTCAGAGCTCGCGCGCAAGATCGGAGCCCTGCTCGACGGCACGGATGTCAAGGTGGATGCGCGGCAAGCGACGAATGTGCCGGGGCTCTTTGCCGCGGGCGACTGCACAGGCGGTCTGTTGCAGGTTGCAAAGGCCGTCCACGAGGGCGCCGTGGCCGGGCTCTCGGCCCTGCGCTATGTGCGCGCTAAGCGCAGCAGCAAATGACGTGCTCGCCATGGCAGGATTGCGAGAATGCTAGAACGTTAGAACGTTAGAAAGAAGGATATTCTCTTGACAACAAAACGATGGCTCGGGGTGCTGGGCTTCACAATCTTTGGCATACTGCTCTTTGCGAGCTGGCTGCTGCCTGGACAGGTAGGCTTTTGGTATGAGATTGACAAATCGGTCTTTTTCTTCTTCAATCACCTGATCGGGCAGAGCCAGGCCCTGCTCTACTTGGTGGCCTTCACGAACTTGCGGCCGTTCGACGCCGTGGCGTTTCTCTTCATGCTCGGCATCTTCTACCACTACTACCGGCTGCAGGACGCCAAGGGGCGGCGCTGGATGCTCTGCATCGGCCTAACCATGCTCGTGACGGCCGTGATCGCCAAGCAGTTCGACATGATGCTCGGCTTTGAGCGGCCGAGCGCGACGAAGTTCTTCACGCTGCAGGGCGTGCCCGTGCTGCGCGTCTCGGAACTCACGGGCTGGCCGGCCAAGGACTGGTCGAGCACGAGCTTCCCGGGCGACCACGGCATGATGCTCTTGATCTTCACGTTCTACATGCTGCGCTATTTCGGCAAGAAGGCCTTTGCCGCGAGCCTGCTCGTCGTCATCGTCTTCTCGATGCCGCGCATCATGTCTGGCGCACACTGGCTGACGGATGTCGTCGTCGGCTCGGGCTCCATCTGCAGCATCGTCCTGAGCTGGATGCTCCTGACGCCGGCGTCGGACCGCGTCATCGCGCTGTTCGACCGCTATCTGCCGCACAGAGGCAAGAAAAATTAAATCGTTTTATCCGGGAGTGCAGCCGCAGGGCTTGCGCTCCTTTTTGTTGCAGGCCTATTCAGTTCGAGGGAATTCCTGTGCTATAATGTAGAGAAAGGTTTTGGAAAAGGGTGAACATACTTTGGATCAAAAGTCATATGAGCTGTTGCAGACGAGTATCGTTCAGGGTGCAGACGGACTCGGCCGCTATTTAAAGAAGGTTCTGAATAATCCAATCCTCATCGTGGCAGGGAATGGCAGGGAGTTCTATCCGGAACGGATTCCCGTGGCGGAGTCCATCCGCAAGATTCTCTGCCACATGCCATCTTTTCAAGACGAACAGTACTACTACATGCATGACCGGCGCCTTCTCGTGCTGCAGACAAGCTTGCCGCAGGAAGAATTGTGCCTCTTCCTGTTCATCAGCCGGACGACAGAGGACGAGATCGATGCGCTCGTCCCAAAAGTGAAACCAGTGCGGCTGGCACTCGCGTATTTCCTGCGCAGCCAGATCGACCTTGATCAGGAGGTCCGGCGTGTGACCGACCAGATTCTCACGAAGGCGTTTGCCAGTACCCAGTACCGCCTCGAAGACCTGTTGCACCAGAACGGCATCGACCTCGATGCAGATCAGGCGTACCGCGTGATGCTGGTGGACTTCGAGGACCAGGCCATCTCGGATATGGAGGTGGACTTCACGGGCAGCCTGCTGCAGCTTTCGCATCGCTACGCCGATGTCATCCTCTGCCCGCTGACGTGGCAGGGTAGGGGGCTCGTGATCATGCCGGACGTGGACAGCAATCTCGAGCCGGCCCTGCGCGATTACACGGCGGGCATGCAGCAGATGCTGCAGGACTGGCAGCAGGACTTCTCCAAGCGCCATCAGGTCCAGGTCGACTGCGGCCTCGGCAGCGTGCACAAACTGCCTGAGCTGCAACGGAGCTATCAGGAGGCGCGGATGGCGCTGTCTTACGGCAGGACGAAGCACGAGCACGGCTTTTTCCGCTATTACGAGGATTGCGGCATCCTGAGCAACATCTTTGCCGGCGGCGTGGAGTCAGCCTTCGCGTTCTGCCGCTCGGCGCTCGGGCGCCTGCTCGAATATGACGGCGAGAATGAGGGCGACCTCTTGGCGACGCTCAAGCTGCTGCTGGAGACGAACTTCAACTACTCGGCGACGGCGGCAGAGCTCTTCGTCCATGCCAATACGGTGCGCTACCGCAGCGATAAGATTGAGCAGATGCTCGCGCGCGACCTCAGCGACCCCGATGTACGCTTCAACCTCTATGCGGCCGTGCGCGTGCAGGAAATCCTCGTCGATATGCACATCCTGCCGGACGGCTATGTCGGCAAGGTGCACGAGAAGGTGCACGGCAGCGAGGCCGCTGTGAACCATTGAGATGTTGTGGCACGGCGCCCTTTTTATGGAGTGCCATTGCGAAAAAGCCAGTACGACGATATAATAGGATGAATACCCCGATGCAGCCCCGGATGGACGGCATCGGGGGCATGGGAAGGGCAGGCAATCGGGATGGAATTGCGATGGGATACGATTTCGGGTCATGAGAAGCAGAAGGAGGCGCTGCGCATGATGCTGCGCGAGGGCCGTCTGCCGCATGCCCTGCTCTTCACGGGGCCGGATGGCATCGGGAAGCGCATGGTCGGCCGCGTGCTCGCCGCCGCCATCCTCTGTGATGCGGAGGACGGCCCCTGCGGGCACTGCGAGTCGTGCCGCGCGATGCAGCTCGGCTCACATCCGGACTACCTCGAGGTCGTGCCCGAGCAGAACGGCAAATCAGCCGCGCAGATCCGCATCGAGGCCATCCGCTCGATGCAGACGCAGGTCTCGCGCTACCCGGTGCTCGCAAAGCAGCGCGCCGTGCTCATCGACGATGCCGACCGCATGAATGAGGCGGCACAGAACAGCCTCTTGAAGACCTTGGAAGAGCCGGAAGGTCCTGTGACCTTCATCCTCGTCACGAGCGCGCGCAGCGCCCTGCTCGACACGATCTTGTCGCGCTGCATGCCCGTGGCCTTCGGCATGCTGTCGCCGCAGGAGATGCGCTCTGTGCTGCTTCGGCACGATGTACCGGAGGCAGAGGCCGCGGAGCTCGCCGCCCTGTCAGACGGCAGCCTCGGGCGGGCGCTCCTGCTCCACGAGCACGCGGGCCTGCACCTGCGCGATGAGGCGCTCGACTTCTTGACGCAGCTGCCGTCATTTGACATGGAGCGCGTCTGGGCGCTCGCAGCGGATATGGGCGCGCGCGACCGCGAATCGCTGCGCGAGTATTTCCTGTACCTCAACATGCTGTTGCGTGACCTGCTCGTGCTGGCGGAGGACGGCGGCAGCCCCTTGCTCTATCACGGAGACATCCGCGCGAAGCTCTTAGTGCTCCTGCCGACGTATCCGGAGGACCGCGTCTTCGCGCTCTTAGCCGAAGTCCGCGAGGTGCAGCGCCGCCTGCAAGCCAATGTCAATCTTCGCCTTCTGATGGAAGGCTTCCTGATCCGCGCGCGCGATATCCTGAAGCGTGCGGGTCAATAGATATAGGAGGAACAATTTGGAGACAATCATCGGAGTCCGCTTCAAGACAGCGGGCAAGATCTATCATTTCAGCCCCGGAAAGCTCACGATTGCCCGGGGGCAGCACGTCATTGTCGAGACCGCTCGCGGCATGGAATGCGGGCGCGTGGTCACGGGACCGGAGGAGGTCGAGCTCGCGCCGGATGCCCAACCGCTCAAGGTCATCCAGCGCATCGCCAATGAGCACGACCTGCAGCGCGTCGAGGACAACCGCAAGCACGAGAAAGAGGCGCGCGTCATCTGCAAGAAGATGATCCGCGAGCATAAGCTGCCCATGAAACTTGTCGACGTCGAGTACACCTTCGACCTCAACAAGATCATCTTCTACTTCACGGCAGACGGCCGCATCGACTTCCGCGATCTCGTCAAGGACCTCGCCTCCGTCTTCCGCACGCGCATCGAGTTGCGCCAGATTGGCGTGCGCGATGAGGCCAAGATGATGGGCGGCATCGGCTGTTGCGGCCGTCCGCTCTGCTGCGCGACGTTCCTCGGGGACTTCGAGCCGGTGTCGATCCGCATGGCCAAGGAGCAGAACCTCTCGTTGAACCCGACGAAGATCTCGGGCATCTGCGGCCGCCTCATGTGCTGCCTCAAGTACGAGAGCGAGTGCTACTGCGGCGAGTGCCCGAAGAAGCAGAAGCGGGTTCAGCCGCCGCAGCAGGGCGGTCGCGTCGTCACGGTGGACGGAGAGGGCAAGGTCATCTCGCTCAATCAGCAGCGCCGCACGGCGACTATCCTGCTCGACAACAGCCGCACGGTCGTCGCCGCGTGGGAAGACGTCATTGAACAGGAAGTCGAGGTCGAGGAGGGCGAAGGCAAGGCGCCTGAGAAGCAGGAGGCTGATGCCAAGCCGCGCGAGGAGCGCCGCCCGAGACGTGAGCGCAGGGATTGCCGGCCGCGCGAGCGCAGTGCCCACAGCGGCGGGAACGGGAATGGGAACGGAGCGCAGGGCGCGGAGCATGGCACGCGCAGCCGCCGCAGCCGCCGCCCGCGCGATGGCCGCAACGGTGAGCGCCAGAGCCGTTCGCACAGTGCGCGCCGACCGAAGGCGCCGCGCGAGAAGCGCGAGGGCGGCCAGCCGAAGGATGCAGGCCGCCAGGACCAGCCGTCATGAGAGAGGTTGCGCTCGGTGAGCACGAGCGGCTCGATGACCTCATGAGGAGCGGTCGCAAGATCATCCAGAACACGAGGGAGTTCTGCTTCTCGCTCGATGCGGTCCTTTTGGCCCATTTCCCGCGCTACCGCTCGCGGCAGCGCGTGCTGGAACTCGGCACGGGCACGGGCGTCATCCCGCTGCTCATAGCGGATGAAGTTGCGCACGTCGAGGCGGTGGAAATCAGCCCCGTCATGGCGGAGCTGGCCGCGCGCAATGTCCATATGAATGAGCTAGACGAGAAGATTACTGTCAAAGAGGGGGATTACCGGGCCATCCGCTCGCTCTACCCGGCAGAGTCGTTCGACATCGTGCTGGCCAACCCGCCGTACCGCCCTGTGGCACACGGTCAGGTCAACAAGATGAGCGGCGTCGCGCGCGCGCGCCATGAGTTCACGGCAACGCTCACAGATGTCGTCTGTGCGGCGCGCTATGCGCTGAAGTTCGGCGGCCGCTTCGCGATGGTCCACCTGCCGGAGCGGCTCGGCGAAATCATTGTCGCGATGCACGAGCACCAGATGGAGCCCAAGCGGCTGCGCATGGTGCAGCCAAAGGCGGGCAAGGCACCGAACATGATGCTCATCGAGGCTGTCGTCGGCGCAGCGCCGGGCGGCCTCAAGGTCATGCCGCCGCTCATCGTACATCGGGAGGACGGCAGCTATACGGAGGAAATCCTCGCCATCTACGGCATGCAGGATGCAGGAGAAGATACATGAAGCAACAAGAAGATGAGAAGAGAACGGATGCCGTGGGCACGCTCTACCTCTGCGCGACGCCAATCGGCAATCTCGAGGACATGACGTACCGTGCGGTGCGCATGCTCGGCGAGGTGGAGCTCATTGCGGCGGAGGATACGCGCCATACGCGCCAGCTCCTCACGCACTTTGACATCCACACGAAACTCACGAGTTACCACGAGCACAATAAGTTCACGAAGGGGCCGGAGCTCATCGAATGGCTGCTGCAGGGCCACGACCTCATCTGCGTCAGCGATGCGGGCCTGCCGGGCATCTGCGACCCGGGCAGCCACCTCGCCCTGCTCGCCATCGAGGCGGGCATCCGCGTCTCGCCGCTGCCAGGTTGCAATGCAGGGCTCTCGGCCCTGATCTGCTCCGGCCTCGACACGACGCGCTTTACCTTCGTCGGTTTCCTGCCCCAGACATCCAAGAAGCAGAAGGAGGTCTTAGAGGAGGTCAAGGCCCATCGCGAGACTCTGATCTTCTACGAGGCACCGCATCACCTGCGCGCGACCCTGCGCCAGCTCGCCGAGGTCTTAGGCGGTGAGCGCCGCGCCGCCTTCGGCCGCGAGCTCACGAAGCGCTACGAGGAGTTCCGCCGCGGCACCTTGCAGGAGCTCTGCTCGTACTACGCAGAGCAGGAGCCGCGCGGCGAGTACGTGCTGATCGTCGAGGGCTTCTCGGGCGAGCAGGCGCCGGAAGAGGAGACGGTGAAGGACCCTGTCGCGCTCTGCTATGCGCTCATGGAAAGCGGGCTCAGCAAGAAGGACGCGATGCGCGAGGCGGCCAAGCGGCTCGGCATCGCGCGCCGCGATGTCTACAATGCCTTGCTGCAGGCGGAGTCATGAGCATGATAGAAATCTGTTATAGAAGACCAAGCTTCGGCCTGGTCTTTTTTTATGCCATAGAAACAATTCCAGAAAACGTTTACAATAATACTTGACAATACAAGACAGAAGCGGTAAACTAGAGACAACAAGAAAAAAGAAGGTGCAAATCGGTAAATAATCGGGTTTGCACCCTCTTTTAGGGGCTATAAGAAAACGTTTACCGTGTTACATTGACCCGGTAAGCGCTTGTATCCAAAGCAACGAGCCGTCCAATCGGGACGCAAGGCGATGTAGGGTTACAGAAAAGATGGAGGGTTACAAAATGGAAATCTTAGCGACGATGAAACAGGAATTCACGAAACAGTTCGGTGGCCAGGCTGAGCGCAGCTACTTCTCCCCGGGCCGTGTCAACCTGATCGGCGAGCATACGGATTACAACGGCGGTCACGTCTTCCCGTGCGCGATCTCGCTCGGCACGTACGCTGTCGTTGCGGACCGCAAGGATATGACGACGCGCATCTACTCGATGAACCTTGCAGACAAGGGCATCATCGAATTCCCGATGACGGGCCTTTCCTACGACGCTGCCAAGGATTGGGCGAACTACCCGATGGGTGTCGTCGATGTCTTCGAGAAGGCCGGCCACAAGGCAACGCACGGCTTCGATATCCTGATCTACGGCACGCTGCCGGCAGGCGCTGGCCTTTCCTCTTCGGCTTCGCTGGAGGTCCTGACGTCGGTCATCCTCAATGAAGCATTTGGCTTTGGCCTCGACATGATCGAGATGGTCAAGCTCTCGCAGAAGGCCGAGAACCAGTTCGTCGGTGTCAACTGCGGCATCATGGACCAGTTCGCTGTCGGCATGGGCAAGAAGGACTGCGCCATCCTGCTCGACTGCAACACGCTCGCTTATCGCTACAGCAAGATCGCGCTTGAGGATGCGAGCATCGTCATCACGAACACGAACAAGCCGCACAGCCTCGCATCTTCGGCCTACAACGTCCGCCGCGCACAGTGCGAGCATGCGCTCAACGAGCTCAAGGAAGTCAAGCCGGGCCTCAAGGCGCTCGGCGAGCTCGGCAACGATGAGTTCAACCAGATTGCCGGCCACATCGAGGAAGTCCTCGAGCGTCACCGTGCACGCCATGCTGTCTACGAGAACAACCGCACGCTCGATGCCGTCAAGGCTCTTGAGAACAACGATGTGAAGGAGTTCGGCCGCCTGATGAACGAGTCGCACTTCTCGCTGCGCGACGACTACGAAGTGACGGGCAAGGAACTCGACACGCTCGCAGAGATCGCATGGCAGCAGGAAGGCGTCATCGGTTCGCGCATGACGGGCGCAGGCTTCGGCGGTTCCACGGTCAGCCTCGTCAAGAACGACGCGATCGAAGCCTTCAAGAAGAACGTCGGCGAGCAGTACACGGAGAAGATCGGCTATGCACCGAGCTTCGTCGTGGCCAGCATCTCGGACGGCACGCATCGCATCGAAGAGTGATGCAGGCAAGGCTGTTTTAACAAGAAGTTAACATCCCGGTCAGATTTCCAGGTGCAATCTGTTGTATCATGAAAGAAAAAAAGGAGAAGATCACATATGTCTATTCTGGTTTGTGGCGGCGCTGGCTATATCGGTTCTCATGCAGTCCATCAGCTCGTGGAGAAGGGTGAAGATGTCGTCATCGTCGACAATCTGCAGACGGGCCATCGCGATGCCCTGAATCCGAAAGCGAAGTTCTACGAGGGCGATATCCGCGATGCGGCCATCCTCGACAAGATTTTCACGGAGAACGACATCGAGGCCGTCATCCACTTCGCGGCGAACTCCCTCGTCGGCGAGAGCGTCCAGAAACCCTTGAAGTATTTCAACAACAACGTCTACGGCATGCAGGTGCTGCTCGAGTCGATGGTGCGCAACCACGTCGACAAGATTGTCTTCTCGTCGACGGCTGCTGTCTATGGCGAGCCGAAGCGCGTGCCGATCATGGAAGACGACCCGACGGAGCCGACGAACCCGTACGGCGAGTCGAAGCGCACGATGGAGAAGATGATGAAGTGGGTCAGCCGTGCTGACGGCATCCGCTACGTCTCGCTGCGCTACTTCAATGCAGCCGGCGCACTCGACGATGGCTCCATCGGCGAGGACCACAACCCGGAGACGCACCTCATTCCGCTGATCCTGCAGGTTCCGCTCGGCAAGCGCGACCACATCACGGTATTCGGCGATGATTATCCGACGCCGGACGGCACGTGCCTGCGCGACTACATCCATGTCATCGATCTCGCCGACGCTCATGTGCTGGCACTCGAGTACCTGCGCAAGGGCGGCGAGAGCAACATCTTCAACCTCGGCAATGGCAAGGGCTTCTCGGTCAAAGAGATGATCGAGGCAGCTAAGAAGGCGACGGGCAAGGATATCAAGGTCGAGATGGGCGCACGCCGCGCCGGCGACCCGGCCCAGCTCATCGCATCTTCGGAAAAGGCCCGCAAGATCCTCGGCTGGAAGCCGCGCTACACGAACGTTGAGCAGGTCATCGGCACGGCCTGGACCTGGCATCAGAAGCACCCGAACGGCTACGAGAAATAAGACAGCGGCTCTTCAGGAGCCGGGAGCCGAAAGGTGAGAGCCGAGAAGATCCGAAAGGAAGGAAAATCATGTCCATCAATACGGAAATCAACCGCTTGTTGAATTTTGCCAAGCAGAACATGCTGATCAATGAGGATGACTACTACTATGCAGCCAACCGCCTGCTCGATGTCCTCAGGGTAGACGCATTCGAGCCGGAGTTCGTCGACGAGAAACTGCCGACGGCGATGCCAATCCTCGAGAACATGCTCGATTACGCCGCTGAGAAGGGGCTCATCGAGAACACGACGGAAAACCGCGATCTCTTCGACACGCGCATCATGGATTGCGTGATGCCGCGCCCGTCTGAGGTCGTGCGCCGCTTCCGCAGCGACTACGCGCGCAGCCCGAAGGCCGCGACGGACGAGTTCTACAAGATGAGCATCGCGTCGAACTACATCCGCAAGGACCGCATCGACAAGAACATCATCTGGAAGACGGCGACGGAGTACGGTGACCTCGACATCACGATCAACCTCTCGAAGCCGGAGAAGGACCCGCGTGACATCGCCAAGGCAAAGCTTGCGCCGTCGTCTGGCTACCCGAAATGCCTGCTCTGCCGCGAGAACGAGGGCTATGCCGGCCATCCGGGCCATCCGGCGCGTGAGACGCACCGCCTGATCCCGCTGCGCCTCTCCGCACACCGCTGGTTCTTGCAGTATTCCCCTTACACGTATTATAATGAACATTGCATTGTCCTGAATCGCAAGCACGTGCCGATGAAGGTCTCGCGCAAGAGCTTCGAGAATCTCCTGGACTTCGTGACGATCTTCCCGCACTACTTCCTCGGCTCGAATGCAGACCTGCCGATTGTCGGCGGCTCCATCCTCTCGCACGACCACTACCAGGGCGGCCGCTACACCTTCGCGATGGCCAAGGCGCCAATCGAGAAGACGTACACCTTCCCGGGCTTTGAGAACATCAAGGTCGGCCGTGTCAAATGGCCGATGTCGACGATCCGCCTGCAGGGCGAGGACCGCGAAGAGCTGGCTGACCTCGCTGAGAAGATTCTCGGCGCATGGCGCAAGTACAGCGACCCGAGCGTCGAGATTCTCGCAGAGACGGATGGCACGCCGCACAACACGATTACGCCGATTGCGCGTCGCCGCGGCAGCTTCTACGAGCTCGACCTCGTGCTGCGCAACAACCGCACGACGAAAGAGCATCCGCTCGGACTCTTCCATCCGCATGCCGAAGTGCACCACATCAAGAAGGAGAACATCGGCCTCATCGAGGTCATGGGCCTCGCTGTGCTGCCAGCCCGCCTCAAGAAGGAGATGGCTCTCCTCGGTGCAGAACTCGTCAAGGGTACGCCTGACATCTCGGGCATGCCGGAGATTGCCAGCCATGCAGACTGGTACAAGATGCTCCGCGAGAAGTATCCAGAGGTCTCGCAGGAGAATGTAGAAGGCATCCTCCAGGAAGAGATCGGTAAGGTATTCGAGATTGTTCTCACCCATGCTGGCGTCTACAAGCGCGACGCAAAGGGCATGGAAGCGTTTGACCGCTTTGTCGCAACTGCTGCTGAGGATTGAGGACGAGTCTCCAGATCCAAAGAAAGCAGGGAACACCAATGGAAATGAAGAAGAAAGCCACAATCGTGGATGTAGCCAAAGAGGCGGGCGTCTCGGTGGCGACGGTGTCGCGTGTGGTCAACGGGAACTATCCCGTCAAGCCGGAGACGCGGGAGCGCGTCCAGGCGGCCATCAATGCGCTGCAGTACGTGCCGAATGTCCAAGCCCGCGAGCTCAACACGCGCCATTCCTCGACGATCGGCGTCGTGGTGCCCGGCCTCTACAACATGTTCTTCGCAGAGGTCATCGATGGCATCGAGAAGTCCATGCGCCGCCAGGGGTATTCCCTGCTCTTGAACTGTGCACAGAATGATCCGGAGCTCGAGATGGAGTGTATCAATGCGCTCGTCTCGCGCAGTGTCTCCGGCATCATCGTCATCAGTCCGAACACGCAGGGCCTGCGCGAGGACTTCTACCGCCGCATCGTCAAGCGCGTGCCGCTCGTCTTCATCAATGGCTACCACCGCATCCCGAATGTCTCCTACGTCGCCAACGACGAGGCGCTCGGCACGCGGCAGGCCCTTGAGTACCTGACGGGGCTCGGCCACAAGCGCATCCTCTTCGTCCGCGGTGAGAATTCCGATTCCTATACGGTCAAGGAGAGGGCCTATCGCGCTTTCATGACCGAGCGCGGCCTCTTTGATGAGGACCATATCGTCGACATCGGCGAGGGCAACAACATCGATACGGTGACATCCGCGCGCGTCAAGCTCATGAAGACGATACCGACGCTTGACCCGACGGCAATCTTCTGCTGCAACGACCTCATGGCAACAGGTGCCATCCGCGCCTGCAAGCGCCTCGGACTCAGCGTGCCGGAGGATATCTCGGTCATCGGCTTCGATAACATCACGCTCTCCAAGCTCGTGGAACCGCAGATCACGACGATGGACCAGAATATGTTCCAGCTCGGCAGCAATGCCGCGGCTGTGCTCGTCGAGATGATCCACGGCGGGCAGAGCAAGCGCATCACGCTCGAGAATATCCTGATCACGCGCGAATCGACAGGTCCCTGCAAAATACCAGAATGATGAGATCCTTAATGCTCTCCCAAGCGCAAGCGGCGGAGGGCATTTTTATGTGGTATAATGGTCAAAAATGACAAAAGACAAATGGGAGGTTTCTATGAAGATTTCGCGTGTGATGCTGGCCACTGTACTCTGCGGGGCCTCATTCTATTCGCTTTCGTCCACTCTCATGCCGATGACGGCCCAGGCTGCCGCAGCGACGGTACCGATGGCAGCTGCAGTGTCTGCCAAGTCTACCAAGGCGGCAGTCCCTGCATCGGTGCGCACGATACCGGGGCGGCCTTCGTTCCCCGAGAAGATGGAGGGCAAGGTCAACCGCCGGGCGATGGACAGCGTCAAGTGGCGCCTGGCACCTGCCTACGAAGAGCCGATGCTCGAGGCGGAGGCCGCTGCTGACACCATCACGATCATGGGCGCGGCCGAAGCCTCGGAAGAGCAGATGGTCCATTACATCGAGAAGCGCAACCCGCAGCCGAAGCTCAACTGCTCGGTCGAGGACATCGTCCGCTACTACTATGAGGAGGCCGGGCGCGAGGGCATCCGGCCGGATATCGCGCTCTGCCAGGCGCTGAAGGAGACGGGCTTCTTTGCCTATGGCGGCGATGTCTCGCCCAAGCAGAACAACTTCTGCGGCCTCGGCGCGACGGGCAACCGCGAGCCGGGCGCGAGCTTCGCGACGCCGCAGCTCGGCGTGCGCGCCCACATCCAGCACCTCATGGCCTACGCCACGCAGGAGCGGCCGCACAGCGCGATCGTCGATCCGCGCTACAATCACGTCGTCCGCAACCGCCCCGACATCCACGGCCATATCACGAAGTGGACGGGGCTCAACGGCGTCTGGGCCGTGCCGGGCACGCGCTACGGTCAGGAGATCCTCTATCTCTGGCAGCAGGCACAGGCGCCGGACGGCTCCGATGCATCGCTGGCCGCCGCAGAGAAGAAAGTCCGCCAGATGCCGGATGAGGCCAATTCCTATCTGTACCGCGGCATCGTCTACTTCAACCGCGCCGATTACAAGCAGGCCGAGTCGGACTTCCGGCAGGCAGTCGGGCTCAAGTCCGACTCGATGGCTGCGCATTACAACCTCGCTATAACGCAGCAGCGCGAGGGCCGGCAAAAAGATGCGCTCAAGACCTACGATGCGCTGCTGAAGCTCAGCCCGGAGTTCATGCAGGCCTGGTACAACCGCGGCCTCATCGCGCTGGACCAGAAGAAGGAGTCGGAGGCACTCGCTGACTTCCAGGAGGCGCTGCGTCTGACGCCGCAGACGGCTGATGCCAAGAATGCACAGGCCGTCGCCTACATCCGGCAGAAGAAGTACGAGAAAGCATGGCAGGCCCTCGGTGAAGCGGCCGACATCAATTCGGCGAATATGAACGTGCTGGCCAACCAGTTCATCTTCGAAGCCTGCCTCAAGTGAGCCGCGTGAGCCGCGCTTATTTCCATTTTTGGGGAAATTGTTTTATAATATAGTGAACACAATCGATTCGCAAGGATCCAGTGAATTTTACGCAGGCGTTCCATTAGCGCCTGACGGGGAGGAACTTTCATGACGGAAAAGAAACCATTCTACATCACGACGCCAATCTACTATCCGAGTGCCAAGCTTCACATCGGACACGCTTACTGCACGACGATCGCAGATTCGATCGCGCGCTTCCATCGCCTCATCGGCGACGATGTCTTCTTCCTGACGGGCTCAGACGAGCACGGCCAGAAGATCCAGCAGAAGGCCGAAGAGGCTGGCGTCACGCCAATCGAGTACGTCGACAAGATCGTGGCGGGTTTCCAGAATCTCTGGAAACGCCTCCACATCAGCAACGATGACTTCATCCGCACGACGCAGAAGCGCCACGAGCGCGTCGTGCAGGAGATCTTCAACCGCATTTACGCGAAGGGCGACATCTACAAGGGCGCCTACAAAGGCCTCTACTGCACGCCGTGCGAGAGCTATTGGACGGAACATCAGCTCGACGAGAACGGCTGCTGCCCGGATTGCCACCGCCCGGTGCAGGAAGTCTCCGAGGAAGCGTACTTCTTCAAGATGAGCAAGTACGCGGACCGCGTGCTGCAGTACATCGAAGACCATCCGGACTTCATCCAGCCGGTCTCGCGCCGCAATGAGATGATCAACTTCATCAAGCAGGGCCTCGACGACCTCTGCATCTCGCGCACCTCGTTCAACTGGGGCATCCCGGTCCCCATCGACCCGAAGCACGTCATTTACGTCTGGTTCGACGCACTGACGAACTACCTGACGCCAATCGGTTTCCTCGACGATCCGGAGAAGTTCCACAAGTACTGGCCGGCTGACCTGCACCTCGTCGGCAAGGAGATCGTGCGCTTCCACACGATCATCTGGCCGTGCATCCTCATGGCGCTCGACCTGCCGCTGCCGAAGAAGGTCTATGGCCACGGCTGGCTCATCGTCGACGGCGACAAGATGTCGAAGTCCAAGGGCAATGTCGTCGACCCGAACGGCCTGATTGACGAGTTCGGCGCCGATGCCATCCGCTACTTCCTGCTGCGCGAGATCAATCTCGGCCAGGACGGCAACTTCTCGCGCGATGCCCTGATCCAGCGCATCAACAGTGACCTCGCGAACGACCTCGGTAACCTGCTGCACCGCACGCTCAACATGACCATCAAGTTCCAGGACGGTGTCCTGCTCGCACCGCAGGGCGAGAGCGAAGTCGACAAGTCGCTCAAGGCAGACGCCAAGGAGACGGTGGACTTCTTCGAGAAGAACATGCAGGACATGCAGCTCTCCGCCACCATCAAGAAGGTCTGGGCATTCATCAGCCGCGCGAACAAGTACATCGACGAGACGACGCCGTGGGCCCTGGCCAAGGACCCTGCCAAGAAGCAGGAACTCGCCAACGTCATGTACAACTTGGCGGAATCCCTGCGCATCATCAGCGTACTGATTTCCCCGTTCATGCCGGTCACGGCAGAGCGCATCTGGAAGCAGCTCAACCTGCCACAGGCGTTCAAGGATGTCCAGATCGAGGACATCGAGTCGTGGGGCGGCGTGCCGGCAGGCCTCAAGGTCGGTGAGCCGGAGCAGCTCTTCCCGCGCATCGAAGTCGAGAAAGAGGCAGAGGAGAAGCCTGCCAAGAAGGCCAAGCAGGAGAAGGCCGCTAAGCAGAAGAAGGCAGAGCCGAAGGAAGAGGTGCCCGGCGTGATCGGCATCGAGGACTTCGGCAAGGTCAAGCTGCGCGTGGCAGAAGTCGTGGCAGCCGAGCCGGTGCCGAAGGCCGACAAGCTGCTGAAGCTCCAGCTGAGCCTCGGCGAGGGCCAGCCGCAGCGCCAGGTCGTCTCCGGCATTGCCCAGTTCTACCAGCCCGATGAACTCGTCGGCAAGCATGTCGTGCTCGTCGCCAACCTCAAGCCGGCCAAACTCCGCGGCGTCGTCTCGGAGGGCATGATCCTGGCAGCCAGCGACGGCAAGGGGATCAAGGTGCTCGAGGTCAACATGCCGGCGGGCACCGAGGTGCGCTGATGGGCACCGAACTCGTCGACACGCACACGCATCTCAATGACGCGAAGTTCCAGGACGATGTCAAAGAGACGGTGGAGCGTGCCAGAGCGGCCGGCGTCACGCGCATGATCAACATGGGCGACACGCTCGCCTCGTCAGAGGCGGCTGTCAATTTGGCCGAAGCCTACGACGGCCTTTACGCCGGCGTCGGCATCCATCCGGAGGAAGCCTTTGAGATGACCTCGCGCGAGGACGACATCCTCGCGGGTTGGACGGACATGCCAAAGGTCGTCGCCATCGGCGAGATCGGCCTCGACTATTATTGGGAAAAGGATGCGGAACGGCGCGAACTCCAGCGCCGCATCTTCATCCGCCAGCTCGCCCTTGCGCGCGAGCTGCACATGCCCGTCTGCATCCACGACCGCGACGCCCACGGCGACACGCTCGCCATCCTCAAGAAAGAGGGCAAGGGCATCCGCGGCGTCCTGCACTGCTACTCGGGCAGCTATGAGATGGCCAGAGAGCTCATCAAGATGGGCTGGTACATCGGCGTCGACGGCCCACTGACGTTCAAGAACGCGGCGAAGCTGCCGGAGATCGTCAAGGCCGTGCCGATGGAACGCCTGCTCGTTGAGACGGATGCCCCATACATGGCGCCAGTGCCGATGCGCGGCAAGCGGAACGAACCTGCATATGTGCGATTCGTCGCCGAGAAAGTAGCCGAATTGCGCGGCATGACGCTCGAAGAAGTGGCGGCTAGGACCACCGAGAATGCAGTCCAGTTATACGGCCTATAAGAATAGAACATAAAAGTGGTGAGTGACTCGATGAAAGAGCGGCTCACCACTTTTTCATTCCCATTTTTCAGGTTGATTTCAGCTTCAAGTGGGACAATAGAACCATGCAGTTTGACACTGCTCGTTTTGCCATGCTATACTGAAATTGTTCTCTTAAGGTTCCCATCACAAAAAAAGGGGGGATTGAATGAGTATAAGACGACTCATTTCCTTGCACAACAAAGCCGAAAAGAAGATCCTGGTATGCATGACGCTGGTCATCATGCTCATGATGACGGCGGGATTCACGCGCGCTGGCGCACCCGACAATGCACATCAGGTACAGATCCATGTCGATGGACGCACGATTGAACTCAGCACAATACACAGAAATCCAGAAGCAATACTTGAACGAGCTGGCGTGAAACTCAGCGCCAAAGATTCCTACCAGTTACAGAAACTCGACGACAGAAGCACAGACATCACGATTTATCGAGCGGTCCCTATCACGATTGATTACCAGGGACAGAAAAAGGAAGTCCTGACCAGCACTCGGACAGTCAAAGACGCCCTCCTCGAGCAGGGCTACAATCCGGACGATGTGACCGCATCGCCGGGCATGGACGCGAAAATTCACAGCAATATGGACATAGCGGTGATCGATAGCGCAGCAGCGCAGGCTATCACCGAACCGGAACCCGCAAGAGAACAGGTTGAGACCTCATATGGCATGACACCCTACAGCGCAGTCTACACGATGGAAGCGACGGCGTACCTGCCGTGGGATGGCGGCGGCGACGGCATCACGGCCTCAGGCATGCCGGCCCAGTACGGCATCGCAGCCGTCGATACGGACGTGATTCCGCTCGGGACGCGCCTCTACATCCCAGGCTACGGCGAAGCCATTGCGGCTGACACGGGCGGCGCCATCGTCGGCGACCGCATCGACCTCTGCATGGAGGATTACGGCCAGGCAATGGACTTTGGCCGCCGCTATGTGACGGTATATGTACTCGACTGAGGCATAACACACGCATAACGCACATAGGCACATAGAAAGAAAGAGGAAACGACGCATGAGCATGATGCTCGTGGGCCGTTTCCTCTTTCTTTTTGTGTCTGTTTTTTGATGTGGTCAGTCTTTCTCGATGGTCATCTTCGAGTGGTTGGCCTTGGCCTGCTTGATCAGGACCTTGAGACGCTCGATGTTCTCCTTGTGGTGCTGGATCGCGAAGCCGATGCGGATGCGTTCCTCTTCGGTGAACTCCGGCTTCTCGTAGGCAGCCTCGATGCGCTTGAGGCGCGCCTCGACTTCAGCGAGCTCGTCCTGCATGGGCTTGACATGCTGCAGGGCGAGGCCGTAGACCGCGCGGATCTGGTCCTCGACGTACTTGGCGTAACTGGGTTCGCCGGAGAACTCACCGAGCCATTTGACCAGGTGGTAGATAATGGCGAACGGGTCTTCGGCACGGTTGACCATGTCGAGGACGTCCATCTTGATCTGCTGCTCCTGCCCGTGAGCCCTGTGGATGCTCACGGGCGCATTCTTCTCTTTTTTTTCGTTAGCGGCTTCTTCTGCCATGGGGAGACACTTCCTTTTCACTGCGTTTTCTCCATTATACCATATGCGCGGTCAGAGGCGCTCTTTGTGTTCGTATTCCTTTACAAAGAGACACGTGGTCTTGCGCAGATGTACATCCTGTGATACAATTAGTATCGCTGGCTGAAAGGTTAAGTGAAAATAATAAAAAAGGAAAAGGGATCAATCCATGAATTCATTCAAGAAGAGCGAACTGCTCACCATCGGCTTCATGATGTTCTCCATCTTCTTCGGCGCAGGCAATCTGATCTTCCCACCGGCCCTCGGGCAGGCGGCAGGCACGAGCACGCCGCTGGCGATGCTGGGCTTCCTGACGACGGGCGTCGGCCTGCCGCTCCTGGGCATCACGGCCATCGCGCTGCAGGGCGGCCGCTACATCGAGCTCATCAACAGCAGGACCTATCCGTGGTTCGCGACGGCGCTGCTCGTCGTGCTCTACCTCTGCATCGGCCCGGTTTTTGCCGTGCCGCGAACAGGAGCCGTCTCGTTTGAGATCGGCATCCGCCCGTTCCTGCAGGAGGACTCGCTGACCGTGGGGCAGGCCGTCTACACGGCGCTGTTCTTCAGTGCTTCGTACTACCTCTCGCTGAACCCCAACAAGCTCATCGATCGCGTCGGCAAGCTCCTGACGCCGGTCCTGCTCATCGTGCTGGCCGTATTGTTCATCAAGGCTTTTGCCACGCCGCTCGGCACGATCTTGCCGGCGACGGGCAACTACATTGATGCGCCGTTCACGCAGGGCTTCCAGGACGGCTACCAGACGATGGACCTCTTGGCATCGGTTGCCATCGGCACGCTCGTCGTCAACGCCGTGCGCATGCGCGGCGTCACGGACAACCGCGCAATCGGCCGCATCTGCCTGATTGCCGGCCTCATCACCGTCACGCTCATGGCCTGCGTCTACGGCTCACTCGCGTATCTCGGTGCGACGAGTGCCGCTGTGCTCGGCCATTCGGCTAACGGCGGCCAGCTGCTCGCGAGCGCCGTCAGCATCTTCTTCAGCACGGCCGGCAACGGCCTCCTGGCGGCCATCATCATCCTGGCCTGCCTGACGACGAGCTGCGGCATGCTCTCAGGCGGCGCCTGGTTCTTCAACCAGCTCCTCAAGAAGAAGGTCTCCTACGAGCGATTGCTGCTTCTCTTTACGCTCTTCAGCTTTGCCGTCTCCAATGTCGGCCTCACGCAGATCATCGCCTTGGCCGTGCCGTTCCTCGTGACGATTTACCCGCTCGTCATCGTCTTCGTCATCCTCTCGCTGTTCGACCGTGTCATCGGCTGGCGCAAGAGCATCTACCACTGGGCGCTGAACCTCACGCTCGTCTTCGCCCTGATTGACGGCCTCAATGCAGCTGGCATCCACTTCCATCCGCTCACCCAGCTCCTGACGGCCTACCTGCCGTTCTACAAGCTGACGATGGGCTGGGTCGTGCCGGCCATCTGCGGGACCACGATTGGCTTCGTGTTGTCATTCTTTCAGAAAAAAGACATGTGACCTTGACAAGTTTACGGTTATCCACAGTTTTGGCGGATAACTGCTGTGTAAATTGTGGATAACTTGTGCGGAACGTTCCGACTTATCCACAGGAGCAGCGCGTAACAAAAGTTAACGCGCTGCTCTTCTTTTTTTGTTACGATAGTAGGTACGATAGAAGATACATACATAGACTTGGAATACAGGAAAGAGGCGATATCATGGATGTCGAGAAGAAGCGGCAGCGGGAGCAGGAGACGGTGGCCAAGATCATCGAGATCTACTGCCATGACCATCACGGCAAGCGCAGCGGGCTCTGTCCGAAGTGTGAGGAGCTCGCCCACTACGCAGAGGCGCGCATCGCCGCCTGCCCGCGCATGGAGGTCAAGAGCTTCTGCAGCGTCTGCCCGATACACTGCTACGCGCCGGCGCGGCGCCAAGAGATCCAGACGGTCATGCGCTACGGCGGCCCGCGCATGCTCCTCCATCACCCGCTCATGACCTTGCATCATATGATGCTGTCGTGGCAGATGCGCTTAGAGCGCTTTGCTTTTTTCCGCCGCTCGCGCCAGTCTGGCCGCAGCGTGAAGGCGGAATGACATAGATAGTAAACGTTTAGCGTTCAGTTTTCTGGATAGTATTGCAGGATTTGGGATTGTTCCATCCTGCTATTTTTTTTACAATGAAGATAAGTCAGATATATCGGAATCTTAGCATATTACTTCATCGCCGCGTGGTATCGCACAGTCACGCAGAAGGAGAGGAAGGAAGGGTATCCTATGAGTGTGGCAATCAACATCGACCAGGTCATCAAGCGCTACGGCAAGCTGACCATCATCCCGGGGCTGACGGAGCACATCCGGAACGGGGAATTCTTCACCTTGCTCGGCCCTTCAGGCTGCGGCAAGACGACGCTTTTGCGCATGATCGCGGGCTTCAACACGATCGAGGGGGGCAAGATCCGCTTCAATGACCAGGTCATCAACGATATTCCGGCGCACAAGCGCAACATCGGCATGGTCTTCCAGAGCTATGCAATCTTCCCGCACATGACGGTGCGCGAGAACGTCGAGTACGGCCTCAAGCTGCGCAAGATGCCGAAGGCGGAGATGAAGGAGAAGGTCGACAAGATCCTCGATGTCGTGCAGATCACGGAGTACCAGGACCGGTTGCCGGAGCGCCTGTCAGGCGGCCAGCAGCAGCGCGTGGCCCTGGCGCGCGCCATCGTCATTCATCCGAGCGTGCTGCTCATGGACGAGCCGCTCTCGAACCTCGACGCCAAGCTGCGCGTGGAGATGCGCTCGGCCATTCGCGAGGTGCAGAAGCAGGTCGGCATCACGACGGTCTACGTCACGCACGATCAGGAGGAGGCGCTCTCCATCTCGGACCGCATCGCCGTCATGAAGAAGGGGGAAATCCAGCAGACGGCAAGGCCGCACACGGTCTACACGCGCCCCTACAACATCTTCGTCTCGACCTTCATCGGCCACTCAAATCTCTTCCGTGGCAGACTGCAGGAGGCGAAAGACGGCCTCAAGGCTGTGTTCGCCGATGGCTATGAGATGCCGCTCACGACGCTCGGCGCGGAGGCGAGCCTCGGCATGGAGGTCATCATCTCCGTGCGCCCGGAGGAGTTCTCCATCCAGCCGGAGGGGAAGGGCGTGCGCTGCCGCGTCCACAGCAAAGTCTTCCTCGGCAAGTACATCAATTACGGCTTGGAATTCCCCGAGGAGATGCTGGTCCCGGGACAGCCGTCCATCGAGTTCAGCCAGGATCTCGGCCATGCCGAGCACATGCTCGAAGTGGGGGACACGGTGACATTGCGGCCCAACCCCATGAAGGTCAACGTCTTTTCGGCAGATGGCAGTCACAGCCTGATGGAAGGTGTGGTGCAGAATGAATAGGAAATTCCACTGGGACTTCTGGGCGGGCGTCACCGTGCTCTCCATCGCGGTTTTTGCTCTGTTCCTCATCTACCCGCTGTTCTCGCTTTTCGTCAGCGCGTTCCAGGACCCAGAGACAGGCGCTTGGAGCATGCAGAATTTCGCGCACTTCTTCGAGCGCAAGTACTACTACCAGTCGATGATCAACAGCTTCTCCGTCACGACGTGCGTGACGATTCTCGCCGTCATCATCGGCACGATTGTCGCTTACTTCATGACGCTCTACAAGATCAAGTTCAAGAGCGCCGTCGAGATCTGCATCGTTATCTCGCTGCTCTCGCCGCCGTTCATCGGCGCTTATTCCTGGATCCTCATCGGCGGCCGCAACGGCTACGTTACGCGCTTCCTCGCGCAGTACGGCATCGACTTCCCATCTATCTACGGCTTTGCAGGCATCCTGCTCGTGTTGACGCTGAAGCTCTACCCGTTCATCTACCTCTACGTGGCCGGCGCGATGAAGAACATCGACTCGGCGCTCATCGAGGCGGCGGAGAGCCTCGGTTGCAGCGGCATCCGCAAGGTCGTGACCATCATCGTGCCGCTGATCACGCCGACAATCCTCGCCGGCGCCCTGATGGTCTTCATGAATGCGATGGCGGACTTCGGCACGCCGATGCTCATCGGCGAGGGCTATAACGTCATGCCGGTCATGATCTACTCGGAATTCATCAACGAGGTCGGTGACCAGGCGAACTTCGCCGCGGCGATGGCCGCCCTGATGGTCCTGATCACCTCGACGATCTTCATGCTGCAGAAGTACGTCGTCAACCGCAAGTCCTTCACGATGAGCTCCCTACGGCCGCTGCCGGTCGGCGAGCTCCACGGCCTGCGCAAGGTCATCGTGCACCTCTTCATCTACACGCTCGTCGCGCTATCGATGATCCCACAGCTCGTCGTCATCTACACTTCGTTCCTCAAGACGAGCGGCTCGATCTTCGTCGACGGCTATTCGCTCGACAGCTACAGGACCATCTTCGACAGCCTCGGCACGGCCATCTCGAATACGTATCTCTTCAGCACGACGGCGATGATTGCCATCATCTTCCTCGGCATGACGATCGCTTACCTGACGACGCGCAAGAAGAGCTGGCTCACGGAGATCATCGACACGCTCTCGATGTTCCCGTACATCATCCCCGGCTCGGTCCTCGGTATCACCTTGCTCTTGGCGTTCAACGATGAGCCGCTCTTGCTCTCGGGCACGGCTGCCATCATCATCATCTCGCTGATCATCCGGCGCCTGCCGTACACCCTGCGTTCGAGCTCAGCCATCCTCTATCAGTTGAGCCCGAGCATGGAGGAGGCGTCCATCAGCCTCGGTGCCTCGCCCTTAAAGACCTTCTTCAAGATCACGGCGGTCATGATGCTGCCCGGCGTCATGAGCGGCGCCATCATCTCGTGGATCACGGCCATCAATGAGCTCTCGAGCTCCATCATCCTGTTCACGGGCGCGACGAAGACGATGTCGGTCGCCATCTACACCGAGGTCATCCGCGCGAGCTACGGCACGGCCGCCGCGCTCTCGACCATCCTGACACTGACGACCATCACGGCCATGGTCATCTTCTTCAAGGTGTCGGGCCGCAGGGATGTCACGCTTTGAGTCAGCTTGCAGTTTGTAGTATGCAGTTCAATCATCATGGAATTTCATTCATAAAAAGGGAGGGTAATCTCATGAAACTCAAGAAGGTCATCGCGACTCTGTTAGGTGCAGCCATGCTGACGGTCAGCATCGCCGGCTGTGGCGGCGGCAGCAAGCAGGCCAGCACGAGCGGCTCGGCCGGTTCGGGCAGTGACGAGAACACGCTCGTCGTCTACTGTCCGCATCCGCTCTCGTTCATCAACCCGCTCGTGGAGGAATTCGAGAAAGAGAGTGGCATCAAGGTGGAGGTCGTCGCCGCTGGCACGGGCGAGCTCTTGAAGCGCGTCGAGTCGGAGAAGGCCAACCCGCTCGGCGATATCTTCTGGGGCGGCTCGCTCTCGACGATGAAGCCGAAAGCTGCTCTCTTTGAGCCCTACAAGTCCGTCAACGAAGACCACATCCAGCCGGCCTTCAAGAACACGGAAGGCTCGATGACGCGCTTCACGGATATCCCGAGCGTCATCATGATCAACACGGACCTCATCGGCGATACCAAGGTTGAGGGCTACGAAGACCTGCTGAACCCGGCGCTCAAGGGCAAGATCGCCATGGCGGACCCGTCGAAATCTTCGTCGGCCTATGAGCACCTCATCAACATGCTTTACGCGATGGGCAACGGCAATCCGGACAACGGCTGGGATTACGTCACGAAGTTCTGCAAGAATCTGGACGGCAAACTGCTCTCCGGCTCTTCGGCGGTCTACAAGGGCGTCGCGGATGGCGAGTACGTCGTGGGCTGCACCTTTGAAGAGGGCGGCGCGAAGTACGTTGCCGATGGCGCACCCGTCAAGCTCGTCTACATGAAGGAAGGCGTCATCTCGAAGCCAGATGGCATCTACATCATCAAGAACGCGAAACACATGGAGAACGCCAAGAAGTTCATCGACTTCGTCACGAGTAAGGAAGCGCAGACCCTGATCACGCAGAAGCTGCATCGCCGCAGCGTCCGCGATGACGTGCCGGCACCGGCAGGCCTTGAGGAGAAGTCGGAAATCCACATCATCCAGGATGACGAGCAGGTCGTCAACCAGAACAAGAAGGCATGGCTCGATAAGTTCAAGGACATCTTCACGAGCGTGCAGTGATACGCCTTTGGGCAGCAAGAGAGTCCTCCGGTCTCGGCCGGAGGATTCTTTTTGCCTGTTTTTCTGCTATACTATTAGGTGTTGCGATAGCGAGGATTGGAGGTGAGGGGATGCGGACCATACAGGATGAGGTCAGGCGGTCGCTGACGAAATACGCCCTGCTGCCGGTGCTGTTTCTTGCCCTGGTCGGCTTTGCCTTGGTCGGTGCAAGCTGGCAGCATTACGTGGCAGGGCTCAGCGAGGAGCGGCGCGCGGTGGCGGCGGAAGTCATTGAGACGGAAATCGCAGATTATGAGGCGCGTGCCGCGTATGTGGCAGAGCTCGGCCTGCATCCCGCTGACCTGCGCGCATCGAGGAAGGCACGCGCAGACCTCTACGCCTACCTCTATCACGAGGTCAATATCACGCACGACGGGACGGCGTTCTTCCTGCTCGACGGCAATCAGACCGTCTTGAGCAATACCGACGGCCTGCCACCGTATCTTCTGCCAATCGGCTCGTCGTGGGGCATACTGCGGCGGCTGTCACGGAATCCGCACCATCCTGGCGCTGAATTTGTCCTGCGGCCCGACGGCCTGCAGGACCTCGCCATCGGGCAGGCCATCGTATCGGAGGCGGGGGCAGTAGAGGGATACATCCTCTTCGTGATCCCCGCGGAACACCTGCGCCGCAACATCAGCTCGCCGCATCTCGACTTCGTGCTCGAGGACTCGTTTGGCAACGTCTGCCTGCAGACTGGTGGCGATTATGCCGACCGGCTGCACAAGCTGGCACCGGAATTCCACGGCAGCAGGCACAGGCTCGTGCAACGCCATCAGGACTACTATTATGTGACGGCGCAGCCGCTCGTAAAGGGCGACTTCCGCCTCTACACGGTCATGCCGGTGACGGACCTCCTGCAGCGCTATGCGCTCGGCATCCTGATCGTGCTGGCAGTGCTCGTCCTCTTCATCCCCATCCTGCTCGTCAGCATCCGGCGCGAGAGCCGGGCCCGTGTGCAGGCCATAGCCGTCGAGGAGGAGCGCGCGATGGCCATGTCGGAGGTGCGGCGCCTCGAGAGCCAGTTCAACCCGCACTTCCTGTTCAACACGCTCGAGAACGTCAAGTTCATGGTGCGGCTCGACCCGGAGGCGGCACAGCGCATGCTCATGGATCTCTCGAAGCTCCTGCGCTACAGCATCAAGGGGCGGGAGCGCCTCGTCGACCTCGCCGAGGACCTCGCCTACACGCACAGCTACATCGAGATACAGAAGTACCGCTTTGGCAAGCGTCTCGCCTATGAGGAGGAGATACCGGAGGAGGTCCTCGACTGCTGCGTGCCGCGCCTGATCGGGCAGCCGGTCATCGAGAACGCCATCCGCTATGGCGCCTCCGCCGACGGGACCATCCGCGTGCAGGTCCGGGCGGCCCGCGAGATGGACCTGCTCGTCCTGCAGGTACAGGATCGCGGGCCGGGGCTGCCGCCGGAGCGGCTGCAGGCGCTTCGCCAGATGCTCGCGGAGGGCGCAGACCCCTCGGTGCACACGGGCATCTACAACATCCACCGCCGCCTGCAGCTCATGTACGGCGATGGATACGGACTGACACTGGAATGTCCGGCAGAGGGCGGCACGCTCGTCCGCCTGACTCTGCCGTGGGAGAAGGGGGAATACGATGCTGAAAGTCGTGATCGTAGAGGATGAGGACGTCATACGCAAGGGTCTCGTCTGCACAGTGGACTGGCAGAGCATGGGCGCCTGCGTCGTCGGCGAGGCGGCCGACGGCGAGCAGGGGCTTCAGGTTGTCCGGGAGCAGCAGCCGGACGTCGTGCTGACGGATATCCGCATGCCGCGCCTCTCGGGGCTCGCGATGGCCGAGGCCTTGCAGCAGTCGGGCAGCCGCGCCGCCATCGTCTTTCTGACGAGCTATGCGGACTTTGCCTACGCACAGGAGGCCCTGCGCCTCGGCGCTGCCGACTACCTGCTAAAGCCCGTCGAGGAAGAAGAGCTGCGCGCGGTGCTGCAGAAGCTCGCGCGGACAGAGGGCGAGAAGGGGCAGCCGGAGACGAGCAATCTGCCGGAACTCGTGGACTGGCTCGGCCTCCTGCAACAGGATGGTCTCAATCCCTATGTCCGCGATGTTCTCGGGCTCATCGCCGCGCACTACAGGGAGCGCCTGAGTGTCGAGCAGACGGCCGATGCGCTCGGCATCTCCGCGAGCTACCTATCGCGCAAGCTCAAGGAAAAGACGGGCCATACCTTCAACTCGCTCGTGACGCGCTACCGCCTGCAGCAGAGCCTCGCGCTGCTGCGCGAAGGGCGGCTGCGCGTCTACGAGGTGGCCGAGCAGGTGGGCTTCAGCGACTACAAGAATTTCGCGCAGGTCTTCCGTAAGTACCTCGCAATGACACCCTCGCAGTTTATGCAGGGCCTGTGATGCATGAGCTAAACGACAAGAAAGAGAGAATCCCATGAAAGAGAAACCATATGAATCCTATACGATCATCAGCGACCTCGACGGCACGATCATCCCGCACGGCGGCTGCGTGTCGGAGGCGAACAAGCGGGCAATCGCTGCGTTCATCGAGGGCGGCGGCCACTTCGGCATCGCGACGGGGCGCACGCCGGAAGCAGCGGCGGGCTATCTCACGGACGTCGCCATCACGGCGCCGAGCATCTTCTTCAACGGCTCGATGCTCTACGACTGGCAGGCTGAGAAAGTGCTCGTGACGAAGCCACTGACAGCAGAGGGCGCGCCGGACCTCTGGCCACGCTTTGCCGCAAGATGCCTTGAGCTCTTCCCAGAGGCCTGCATCGAGGTCTACACGCAGGAGGATTGCCACATCATCAGCGATCCGAAGAACGATGACCCACGCCTGCCGCATGAGCACTATCGCTACTGCCACAGCGATCTCGCGGAGGTGTCCGATGTCAGCAGGACGCCGTGGCTCAAGTTCTTCGCCTGTGCCGACCCTGCGGACCTGCGCGCACTCGAGCAGGAAGCAGAGGTGTTCGGCACGGCGGCCTGCTCGCATCACTTTTACTCGGAGGCGAATTACCACGAGTTCGTTGCCAAGGGCGTCTCGAAGGGCTCGATGCTCGCGGAAGTCCGCAAGCTGCCGGAATTCGCGGGGACCTGCATCATCGCATTAGGCGACTACCTCAACGACCGGGAGCTCTTAGAGGCTGCAGACATCAGCATCGCCTCGGGCAATGCGCACGAAGAACTCAAGGCCCGTGCCGATTTCACGGGCTGCCGCGCCGAAGAGAACCTGATTGTCTGGCTGCTCGCGTACTTCGCCGACATCACGGCTGCTCATTAAGGATAAGAGACAACAAAAATCCGCTATCTGCTAACAGATGCGGATGGAAATAAAGGGCGAAACCTCCTATAATAAGACTAAACGAATGAGAACACGATAGTCTGATTTTAGGAGGTTTTTTTCTATGGGCATCTCTTTTGCGGCGGCGACTCAGCAATTCCATCTCTACAACGATAGGATCAGTTACGTCATGAAGGTCCTGCGCGACGGCCATCTCGGCCAGCTCTACTTCGGCGCACGCCTGCCGGAAGACCGCGACTACGGGCACTTTGTCCACACGGATTACTACCGCCCGACGACGGCCTACGTCTTTGACAACGAGTACGGTTTCTCGCGCGAGCATCTGCGTCAGGAGTATCCCTCGTACGGCACTACGGACTTCCGTGAGGGCGCAGTGGAGCTCGCGCAGCCGGACGGCAGCCACATCACGGACTTCTGCTACGTTTCGCACGAGGTCGTCGCGGGCAAGCCGAAGCTGCCGGGGCTGCCGGCCACGTATGTGGAGGCGGACGATGAGGCGGACACGCTCCTCGTGCGGCTGCGCGATGAGAAGACGGGTGTCGAGCTCGTGCTTTCGTACACGATCTTCCGCGACTTCGATGCGATTGCCCGCAATGCCTATTTCATCAACAAGGGCAGTGAGACCGTGGCGCTCACGCGCGCGATGAGCCTCGCCATCGACCTTCCCGATGCGGACTACGACTTCGTGCAGTTCTCGGGCTGGTGGGGCCGCGAGCGCCAGAAGAGCGTCACGCACCTGCGCCCGGGTATCCAGTCCATCGGCAGCCTGCGCGGCCAGTCCGGCCATGTCCACAACCCGTTCTTCATCCTCAAGCGCCCGCAGGCAGACGAGCAGCAGGGCGAGGCCATCGGCTTCTCGCTCGTCTACAGCGGCAACTTCCTCGCGCAGGCGGAGGTCGACACCTTCGATGTCACGCGCGTGACGATGGGCATCCATCCGCAGGAGTTTTGTTGGCAGCTCGCGCCGTCGGATTCGTTCCAGACGCCGGAGGCCGTCATGGTCTGGTCGGACCACGGCCTCAACGGCATGAGCCAGAACTTCCACAAGCTCTACCGCACGCGCCTGGCGCGCGGTGTCTGGCGCGACAAGGTGCGCCCCATCCTCATCAACAATTGGGAGGCCACGTACTTCGATTTCGATGAGGAGAAGCTCGTGCGCATCGCCAAGACGGCGCACGATGTCGGCGTCGAGCTCTTCGTCCTCGACGATGGCTGGTTCTCCACGCGCTGCGGCGAGACGAGCGGCCTCGGCGACTGGTGGCCGAATACCGACCGCCTGCCGAACGGCATCACGGGCCTCGCGGAGCGCATCAACGCGCTCGGCATGAAATTCGGCCTCTGGGTCGAGCTCGAGATGGTCAACAAGGACAGCGAGCTCTATCGCGCGCACCCTGACTGGATCCTGCACACGGAGGGCCGCCATGCTTCGCATGGCCGCAAGCAGTATGTGCTCGACTTCTCGCGCCCGGAAGTCGTCGATTACATCCACGACTCCATCTACAAGGTCCTGAGCACGGCGAAAATCGACTACATCAAGTGGGACATGAACCGCAGCATCACGGAGTGCGGCTCGGCCGGCTGGGGCCCGGAACATCAGGGCGAGATCTTCCACCGCTACATTCTCGGCGTCTACAGCCTCTACGAGCGCCTGACGCATGAGTTCCCGAACATCCTGTTCGAGTCCTGCGCTTCGGGCGGCGGCCGCTTCGACCCGGGCATGTTCTACTATGCGCCGCAGTGCTGGACGAGCGACGACTCTGACGGCGGCGAGCGACTGCGCATCCAGTACGGTACGAGCTACGCTTACCCCGTGTCGTTCATGGGATCGCACGTCTCGATCGCGCCGAACCATCAGGTCTTCCGCGAGACGAGCCTCAAGCTGCGCGGCGATGTCGCTTACTTCGGCACGTTCGGCTACGAGCTCGACCTCGGCAAGCTCTCGGCCAAGGAGCTCGAGGAGGTCCGCGAGCAGATCTGCTTCATGAAGAAGTACCGCAAGCTGATCCAGCAGGGGACGTTCTACCGCCTCAAGGACCCGTTCACGGGCAATGTCGCGGCCTGGATGGTCGTCTCGGATGACCGCCGTCAGGCCATCGTCGGCTACTACAAGATGCTCGCGCATCCCTGCACGCCGTACACGTGGATGAAGCTCGCCGGCCTCGATGAGACGGCTGCCTACAAGGTCCGCATCGATGACCGCGAAGAGATGGGCGTGTTCACGGGCGCTGAGCTCATGCGTGCCGGCCTCGACACGACGGACTTCTCGGCTGGCGAGCAGAGCCACGAAGAGGGCAAGCACTGCTCCGACTTCTGGTCGCGCCTGTTCGTTCTCGAGACAGAATAAGTAAGACAGATACTTCTGCGCAAAAAAGTCCTGACAAATTGTCAGGACTTTTTTGTGCGCGTTATACGCGTTATATCAGTAGCCTGCAGGTAGGAACTCTGCTGTTGACGACGATAGGCGGTGGGGGGCATGCCGGCCTTGCGCAGAAAGGCGCGCTGGAAGGAGTCGCTTTTGGCGTAGCCGCATGAGTAGGCAATCGACTCGACGGAGAAGGTCGTCGTTTGGAGCAGATGCTCGGCTTTGGTGAGGCGGCAGTTCTGGATGTACTCGTGGGGCGAGCAGTGCAGGTAGCGCTTGAAGAGCGTCGTCACATAGCTGCGGTTGAGGTTCATGTAGTCGGCCAGTTCCTGCACGGTGAAGGGCTCCTCGAGATGGGTGCGGATGAAGTTCGTCATGTGCGAGATGTAGGCGTTGTTGTCGGCGGGCGGCAGCAGGTCGCGCTGCGCCTCAGCGAGCACGGAGAGGAACTGCATCAGCAGGCCGAGGCGGTAGTAGCGGCCTGAAAGCGTGAAGCTGTTGTGCGCGAGCATGTCCTGCACATAGGCGGCGAGCTTTGCGCCCTGTTCTTTGGTACAGGTGTAGATGGGATCCGCTTGGCTGAGCCTGAGCGAGGCGATGATCTCTGCGGCACGGCTGCCGTTGAAGGCCACCCAGATGTAGGTCCAGGGCTCCTTCGCATCGCTCTCATACGTCGTCTGGTAGTCCGGCTCGATCAGGAAGCCCTGTCCCGCGTGCAGGCAGTACGTGTGCTGATTGGCTTGGAATGTTCCCTTGCCTGCGAGGATGAAGTGGATCAGGTGATAGGAGCGAACGGCCGGTCCGTAGCGATGGCCGGGCCCCGTGACCGAATGGCCGAATGTCGTCAGGAAGAGATCGCTCTCTCCCGCTGGGGGCACGTTGATCGACTGCATATCTTCCATATAGGATATCCTCCTGTTCTCATGATGAGTTTATTATATCATGTTTGTCCCATGTTCTGGCAGAGTGTCTTGGCGAGCGCTCTCATGATGCAGATAAAGCAAGAGGCCATTTGATGAGGACAAACAGAATAAAATTTTTGCAAAATCCATTGACATTTATGGATTACAGTTGTATGATTGTAAACAATCTACCAAGAACTCATAACGGTATACAAAATGCTTGAAAGGGGACGAACTTATGCAGTTTTTAGAGAAACTCAGTAATTTCATATCGAAGTACATGGCGGTCTTCGTCATTCTCGTCGCTGCGATCGCTCTGTTCCAGCCGTGGACGTTCAAGTGGGCAGCGCCGAACATTGCGCTGCTGCTCGGCATCGTCATGTTTGGCATGGGCACGACGCTGCGCCTGCGCGACTTCCGCCTGGTCTTCCAGCGTCCGAAGGATGTCTTCGTCGGCGCCCTGGCCCAGTTCACGATCATGCCGGGCCTCGCCTGGCTGCTCGCCAAGGGCTTTGGCCTGCCGCCAGAGCTCGCCGCAGGCGTCATCCTCGTCGGCACCTGCCCGGGCGGCACATCGTCGAACGTCATGACGTATCTGGCGCGCGGCGATGTTGCACTGTCCGTCTCGATGACGATGACGACGACGATCCTCGCACCGGTCGTCACGCCGCTCTTGACCTGGTGGCTCGCGGGTGCCTGGGTTGACATCTCCCTCTCGGCTATGATGATGTCGATCGTCAAGGTCGTCATCGTGCCGATCGTCGGCGGCATCCTCGTCAACTCGCTGTTCGGCAATGTCGTACAGAAGTACGTCAAGCTCCTGCCGCTGATCTCCGTCGTGGCCATCGTCTTGATCGTCGGCGGCGTCGTCGCTGTCAGCTCGCAGCGCATCATGGAGACGGGGGCACTGATCATGCTCGTCGTCATGCTCCACAACCTGCTCGGCTATGCGCTCGGCTTTGGCATCGCCAAGGCGCTCCGCATGGATATCGCCAAGGTCAAGGCCATCTCCATCGAAGTCGGCATGCAGAACTCCGGCCTCGCTACTTCCCTCGCCATGATGCACTTTGGCGCAGCAGCAGCGATTCCGGGTGCCATCTTCAGCGTATGGCACAACATCTCGGGCTCGCTCGCCGCGAACTACCTCTCCAGCCGCATGACGAAGGAGAAGGAAGAAGAACCGGCAACGGAAGCCTGATTATCACCATTTACCCCCTATTATCGTAAAACCCATAAATTCACCGAAGTCAAAAGGAACTCCCATGACGCCGCAACTGCCACGCGCGCATGGGAGCTCTTTTTTTGCGGAAATGCATCATGTTATAATGAAAAAAATGTGTTGGAAAGAAGAAAGGGAAGGGAATCACGATGAAGAAACACATCTACATCCTCGCGACAGGCGGCACGATTGCCGGCAAAGCCGCATCAGAGGCGGCGACGACGGGCTACGAGGCGGGGGCCATCGGCATCGCGGACTTGCTCGCTGCCGTGCCGGAGCTCTGTCAGTATGCGGACGTGGAGGGGGAGCAGATCGCCTCAATCGACAGCAAGGACATGACTTCAGCAATCTGGCTGCGGCTCGCTTCGCGCTGCAATGAACTGCTCGCGCGCGCGGATGTCGACGGCATCGTCATCACGCACGGCACGGACACGATGGAGGAGACGGCGTATTTCCTGCATCTGACAGTCCACAGCGCGAAGCCGATCGTGCTGACAGGAGCCATGCGCCCTGCGACGGCACTGAGCGCCGACGGCCCGATGAACCTCCTGCAGGCCGTGCGCGTCGCCGCCGCCGATGAGGCTGTCGGCCAAGGTGTCCTCATTGTCCTCGATGGCACAATCGAGAGCGCCCGCGATGCCGTCAAGATGCACACGACAGCGCTCGGCACTTTCCAGTCGCCCGAGGTCGGCGCGCTCGGCAGCGTGCACGATGGGGAGCCCGTCTTCTACCGGAGCCCCCTGCGGCGCCACACAACGCGCAGCGCGTTCTCCGTCGAGGGCGTCCCCGAACTACCGTGCGTGGCTGTTCTCTACGCACATGCTGACGACGATGGCTTCCTCGTCGAAGCGGCTGTGCAGGCAGGCTGTCGGGGCATCGTCTACGCGGGCATGGGCAATGGCAGCATCCCCGCGCGCGCAGAGGCGGCACTCGCCAGGGCCGTTGCAGAGGGCGTCGTCGTCGTGCGCAGCACGCGCAGCGCAGCGGGCCGCGTCACGCGCGCCGAGGCATCGTACGAGACGAATGGCTTCATCGCGAGCGACACGCTGAATCCAGCGAAAGCGCGCGTGCTGCTGCAGCTCGCCCTGCTGCAGACTGAGGACCCCGCGGCCATCCGCAAGATGTTCAAGATTTATTGATTGAATCGATACGATAGATACGATAGATAGGAGCATGCATATGATTGATGAACATGAATGGCGCAGTGTCCTGCAGGTCGCCAAGGATGGGACCTTCTCGGCTGCGGCCAAGCACCTCTACATCTCGCAGCCGTCGCTCTCGCAGTGCATCAAGAAGGTCGAGACGGAGCTCGGCGTGCGTTTGTTCGACCGGAGCCAGACGCCGCTCGCGCTGACGACGGCCGGCGAGATCTACGTGCGTCAGGCCAAGGAGATTCTGCGCATCCGTCAGGCGCTCGTGCAGGAGGTCGCCGACCTCTCCGAATTGCGCACGGGCAGCCTGACAATCGGCAGTTCGCGCACGCGCTCGGCCTGCTTCCTCATCGACCCGCTCGTCGCCTTTCACCGCCAGTATCCGGGTATCCAGCTGGCCATCAAAGAGGCGCCCGTGCGGACGCTCGAGGAGTACGCTGCTGCCGGAACCGTTGACTTCGCCCTGCTCTATGACAGCTCGCTGCGCGCGGACTTCGATTCGGTGGAGCTCTGCCGCGAGCGCACGATGTTGGCCCTGCCGAAGTCGCACCCGCTGGCCAGGGCTTATGCCGAGGACGATGTGCAGGGCTTCCCGCGCATCTCATTTGCCGCGATGGACGGCGAGCCCTTCATCCGGCTGCAGCCGCGGCGGCAGATGGCGGAGGTCTACGACAAGCTCTGCAAGATTTCCGGTGCCGAGCCGCATGTGATCTTCGAGGCGAACAGCATCATCGAGGCGTCGGAGCTCTGCGCGGCCGGCCTCGGCGCAACGCTTGTGACTGACATGCTCGTGCAGAGCTGGCGCTGGAAGGAGCAGGCTTTCTTCTTCGAGCTTGAGGAAGAGGTGGAGGAGCGCCATCTGATGGCCGTCTACAGCCGGCAGCGCCAGCTTTCGCTCGCCGCGCAGCGCTTCATCGACTTCCTGCTGCATGACTGATGGACTGATGCTGAGCTGTACCCTTCCCTATAGGTTTCTTGAATAAGGACTAAGCAGAATGTATTTTCTCAATAGCTGTATTTAATGTTAGAATAGGAATGTCCAATAAATACAAGGAATCATCCATTGTAAATCAGAATGAACAAGAGACATGCTCGTTGAGCATCTGATCATCATGGGAATCGAAATCGGGAGGGGACAGCAATGTCAAGGGAAATTTCGCGTCGTACCTTCATCAAGGGCGCAGCGGCAGCCGGTGTCGTCCTGGCAGCGGGATCGTACTTCACCTGGAATGGCCGGAATATACCAGAAAAAGTCCAGCGCGGCGACGTCACGTACGACGTGCTGATCATCGGCAGCGGTGGCGCCGGCATGCGCGCCGCACTCGCAGCCGCGGAGAATAAGGACCTCAAGGTTGCCGTGCTGACGAAGCTCGTGCCGACGCGCTCGGCGTCGACGATGGCGCAGGGCGGCATGAACGGCGTCACGGGCGTCACGGACCCGAACGACAGCTTCGAGTCGCATGCCTTCGATACGATCAAGGGCGGCGACTACCTCTGCGACCAGGACGCTGTCGAGTACTTCGTCGAGCGCGCCGGCAAGAATATCTACGAGATGGACTACATGGGCTATCCCTACAACCGTCAGGCTGACGGCCACTTCCACCAGCGCAAGATGGGCGGCCATGCTCACGCGCGCGCTGCTTACTTCGAGGACCGCGCCGGCCACGCGATGGTCCACACGCTCTTCGAGCAGTGCCTCGCGCACGACATCGACTTCATCTCTGAGTGCCAGATGCTCGAGATCTCGATGGCAGGCGAGAAAAAAGACAAGCTCGCGGGCGTCATCGCCATGGACATGCGCAGCGGCAACATCATCGGCATCCCCGCCAAGACACTCATCATCGCGACGGGCGGCTACGGCCGCGCCTACTGGGTCCGCACGTCGAACCCCTACAGCTCGACGGGCGACGGCATCGTCGCCGGCATGAACGTCGGCATCCCGTTCAAGGACCCCGAGATGGTGCAGTTCCATCCGACTGGACTCGCCGTCAACGGCGTCCTGCTCTCCGAGTCGAGCCGCGCCGCGCCGAGGGCGCATTGCTCATCAACAAGGACGGCGAGCGCTTCATGCAGAAGTACGCGCCAGAGAAGATGGAGCTCGCGACGCGCGACATCGTCGCCCGTGCCATCGCGACGGAGATCGAGCAGGGCCGCGGCATCGGCGAGGGCATCACCGCAGGCGTCTACCTCGACTTCACGAAGATCCCGCCCGAGCGCATCCACGAGCGCCTCGGCCAGGTGGCCGACCTTTCGCTGCGCTTCGCCGGCGTCGACATCACGAAAGAACCCGTCCTCATCAGCCCGACCTGCCACTACTCGATGGGCGGCCTCGAGATGGCGGACTTCCACACGGGCGAGACGCGCGTGCCGGGCATCTACACGGCCGGCGAGTGCAGCTGCGTCTCGGTCCACGGCGCCAACCGCCTCGGCGCGAACTCCCTCTCGGAAGTCCTCGTCTTTGGCCATACGGCCGGCGACGGCGCGGCGGCCTACGCCAAGGAGCACCAGTATGAGGGCAGCCAGGACCAGCTGACGAAGGACAGCGAGAAGTGGCTCAGCTCCTTCGAGGAGGTCACCTCGCGCCCGCACGACGGCAACCGCACGGTGCCGGAGATTCGCGACGACATGGTCAAGACGATGTGGTTCAAGGCTGGCGTCTTCCGCAATGGCCCGGACCTCGAGGCGGCTGCCAAGGAGCTCTCGGTCCTTGAGGACCAGTACAAGAATTGCTACGTCGGCGATCCGTCGCACGTCTACAACACGGCCTACGAGCAGTATGTCGAGCTCGGCAACCTGCTGCAGATCTCGCAGGCCATCGTCCAGGGCGCCATTGCCCGCAAGGAGAGCCGCGGTGCGCACACGCGCCGCGATTACCCGAAGCGCGATGACCAGAACTTCCTCAAGCACACGCTCGTCTTCAAGGAGGACGGCAAGTACCGCTTCGAATACAAGGATGTCGTCGTCACGAAATATGAGCCGAAGGAAAGGAAGTATTGATCATGGCTACACTGAGAATCCATCGCTTCGTAGAAGGGCGCAAGTGGGTGCAGGACTACAAGGTTGAGGTCACGAAGGGCATGACGGTCCTCGAGGCCTTGATCAGCATCAAGGAGCATCAGGACCCTTCGCTTTCCTTTACGTGCTCCTGCCGCTCGAGCATCTGCGGCGCCTGCGCCGTGCGCGTCAACGGCAACGCTGAGCTCTCGTGCGAGAAGCTCGTCTCTGACCTCATCGCGCGTTACCAGACCGAGACCTTGACGATCGAGCCGCTCGGCAACTTCCGCGTCATCCGCGACCTCATCGTCGACTGGGACCCGAAGTACGCGCGCATCAAGAAGGTCAAGCCCGTCGTGCACCCGAAGGACGAGTTCAGCGCGGAGGATGGCTGCCGCCAGTCGCCGGCTGATTTTGACAAATACAAGAAATACGCCGGCTGCATCCTATGCGGCTCGTGTGTCTCGGAATGCAACAAGAACACGCTGAACCAGAAGGACTTCCTCGACCCGTTCGCCTTCGTCAAGGCGGAGCGCATCACGGCGGACTCGCGCGACAAGGACCCTGAAGAGCACCTCAAGGCCGTCCTCGACGCCGGCCTCTGGCGCTGCTTCAACTGCCAGGAGTGCACGGCGAAGTGCCCGAAGCACCTCGACCCGGCCGGCGCCATCGAGAAGCTCAAGGCTGCGACCTTCAAGTACCATCTCGACGACAATGTCGGCGCGCGCCATGCGAAGGCCATCTACGATGACATCCAGGAGTCGGGCACACTCGACGAGTCGAAGCTCAACATCAAGTCGGAGGGCTTCTTCCTGGCCGGCCTGCGCGCTCCGATGGCCCTGCGCCTCATGCGCGTCGGCAAGATGAATCCCTTGGAGTCGCACCCGGTCAATCCGGAAGTCAAGACCGTCGCTGCCATCGTCAAAGCGGCAGAGAAAGAGGAGGAGTAAGCGATGAAATTTGCATTTTTCCCGGGCTGTGTCCTCAAGGGGGCCGCAGCCGAAGCCTATACCTCCATGCAGAAGGTATGCGATGCGCTCGGCATCGAGCTCGAGGAGATCCCGAACTGGACGTGCTGCGGCGCCTCGCATGCGCAGGGCGTCAACGACCTCGCAGCGCTTGCCGTCAATGCCCGCAACATCTCGATCGCCGAGAACATGGGCCTGCCAATCCTGACGGTCTGCAACACCTGCACGCTGCAGCTGCGCACGGCCAAGTACCGCCTCGACCACGACAAGGACCTCCGGGACAAGGTCAACGCCATCCTCAAGGAGGCGGGTCATCCGTACGAGTACAAGGGCACGAGCGAGATCACGCATTTCCTCTGGGTCCTCGACGATCATCCGGAGCTCTTCGAGGGCAAGGTCACGGACGCCCTGCAGGGCACGAAGATCGCTGCCTATTACGGCTGCCACATCCTGCGCCCGCAGGACATCATGCACCATGAGGACGGCAAGTACCCTGAGTCCCTCGAACGCCTCGTCCGCCGCCTCGGTGGCACGCCGGTCTGGTTCGACGCGCACCGCAAGTGCTGCGGTTTCCACGCACAGCTCGCCGCCGAGCACGACGTGCTGACGGTGACAGGCCAGATCGTCGACAGCGCCGGCCGCGCCGGTGCCGACCTCATCGTCACGCCGTGTCCGCTCTGCCAGATGCAGCTCGACATGTACGAGCCGGAGGGACGCGACGCCGTCCAGTCGTCCGTCGAGATCCCCATCCTGCACCTGCAGCAGCTCATCGGCCTCGCGCTCGGCATGAGCAAGAAGGACGTCGGCTTCGACCGCCACGTCTCGGCTCAGGAAAAGCTCAAGATCGGCTGAAGCACATAAGACAACGTCACACATCAGACACATACCGACATACGCAAAAAGGCATGCCCTCATCTTGGAGGCATGCCTTTTTGCGTGTGTCGGTATGATTATTTCTCGAGCAGCAGGCCGACGCGTTTCTTGACCTTCGTCAGTGTCTTGTTGGCGATGTAGGTGGCGCGCTCTGCACCTTTGCGCATCTCTTCCTCGAGGTAAGCGCGGTCTTCCATGAGGTGCGCGAAGTTCTCGCGGATCGGGCGCAGCTCGTCGGCCACGCTCTGGCCAACAGCGGCCTTGAAGTCGCCGTAGCCCTTGCCGGCAAACTCGGCTTCGATCTCTTCCATCGTCTTGCCCGTGATGGCCGAGTAGATCGTCATGAGGTTGCTGACGCCCGGCTTTGCCTCCGGGTCAAAGCGCACGCAGGCCTCGCTGTCCGTGACGGCGCTCTTGAACTTCTTGAGGATGGTCTTCTCATCGTCGAGGATGGAGATGGTGGCCTTCGGATTCGTGTCGGATTTGCTCATCTTGCTCGTCGGGTCCTGCAGGCTCATGACGCGTGCGCCGGCCTTCGGGAAGTAGCCTTCTGGCAGCTTGAAGACCTCGCCGTACGTGTGGTTGAAGCGCGTGGCGACGTCGCGCGTGAACTCGAGGTGCTGCGTCTGGTCGGCACCGACCGGCACGTAGTCCGCCTGATAGAGCAGGATGTCGCCGGCCATCAGGGCCGGGTAGGTGAAGAGGCCGGCATTGATGTTGTCCGGATGCTTGGCCGACTTATCCTTGAACTGCGTCATGCGCGAGAGCTCGCCGAACTGCGAGCAGCAGTCCATGATCCAGCCCATCTCGGCATGGCACTTGTTGTGGCTCTGGACGAAGACGAGGCTCTTCTCCGGGTCGATGCCGCAGGCGAGCAGCAACGCAAATGCCTCGCGCGTCTGCTGGCGGCGCTTCTGCGGGTCGATGTGGATCGTCATGGAGTGCAGGTCGGCGATGAAGTAGTAGCAGTTGTAGTCCTCCTGCATCTGCTTCCAGCTGCGGACGGCGCCGAGGTAGTTGCCGAGCGTGAAGACGCCCGTCGGCTGGATACCGGAGAGGATGATTTTCTTGTTGTTTTCCATGATGAAACTTCCTTTCTGCTGATCTGTCAGGAAAACAAAAATCCCTGACAGTATAAGAGATACTGTCAGGGACGAAATTTCTCGCGGTGCCACCCTGCTTCATGGACGAGCCATGCACTTAGCGGAGCACAGGCATGCTCCCGGCAACTGACGCGTGCCTTACGTCGCATCCTACTGCACTTAGCGTCTTGAAAACGCCAAGTGGTTCAGTGCGCCCTCAGCGACCCATTTGCCAGACTGCATGCCATCCGGATCTCAGCTCCCCGGACTCTCTGCGGGCGCTCATCTGGCGTTATCCTCGCTTCAACGGTTTCACATTGCCTATACCATACCACTGCGCGCAGCGTCTGTCAAGCATGCTCTGCGTGCCTCAGAATGGGTAGGTCTTCGGCACGGCGCGGTAGCCCGTGTGCAGCAGCTCGTGTGCCTTGCCCTCGCCCGGCTCGCCGAGGAAGTCGCGGTAGAGAACCTGCAGCACGGGGTTCTCATGCGACTTGCGGATGGGCAGGCTGCGGTCAATCTCGTAGAGCGCCTGCATGCGCTTCTTCTTGACGGCATTCGTCGTGCCGATCGGCTGTCCGCCGCCGCCGATACAGCCGCCGGGGCAGGCCATGACCTCGATGAAGTCATAGGGGGAGATGCCCTTGCGCACCTGCTCCATGAGGATCTCGGCGTTCTTGAGCGTGTGCGCGATCGCGATGTGCAGCGTGCGGCCGCCGAGTTCGAGCGTGCACTCCTTGATGCCCTTGAAGCCGCGCGCCTCCTGGAAGTCGAGGCGCTCGAGCGTCTTGCCCGTCAGCTTGTCGCAGACCGTGCGCAGGGCGGCCTCCATGACGCCGCCCGTCGTGCCGAAGATGGCACCGGCGCCGGAGGCCGTGCCGAGCGGGCTGTCGAACTCCGTCTCGGGCAGTTGGCCGAAGGAGAGGCCGACGTACTTGATGAGCTTGATGAGCTCGCGCGTCGTCAGCACGATGTCGACGTCTGGCCGCCCGTCGCGGCCGAGCTCCGGGCGGGCCGCCTCGAATTTTTTCGCCGTGCAGGGCATGACGGATACCGTCACGATGTCCTTGACGTCGATGCCGGCCACCTTGGGGTAGTACGTCTTGGCGACGGCGCCGAAGATGCTCATCGGCGATTTCGTCGACGAGAGGTGGGGCAGGCAGTCACTATAGTGCTTCTCGACGTAGTAGACCCAGCCCGGGCAGCACGAGGTCATCATCGGCAAAACACCGCCATGTTGCAGGCGGTCGAGGAACTCCGTGCCCTCCTCCATGATCGTGAGGTCCGCGCCGAAGTTCGTGTCGAAGACTTTGTCGAAGCCGAGGAGATGCAGGGCCGTGACCATCTGTCCCGTGACGATGGCGCCCGGCTCCATGCCGAAGGCATCGCCCAGGGAGACGCGCACGGACGGTGCGACCTGCACGATGACGTGCTTCTTCGGGTCCTGCAGCGCGTCGAGGACCTTCTCCGTGTCGTCCTTCTCGACGAGCGCGCCCGTCGGGCAGACGAGGCTGCACTGGCCGCAGAGGATGCAGTCCGTCGTCTCCATCGGCTTGTTGTAGGCCGTTGTGACGACGATGTCGCTGCTGCGCCCCGCGTACGTCAGCGCCGCGATGCCCTGCACGTCCTTGCAGGCGCGGATGCAGCGGCCGCAGCGGATGCACTTCGACGGGTCGCGCACGATGGCGGGATTCGTCACGATGCGAGGCTCTTCCTTGCAGACGGACGGCAGCGAGGAGTGCTGGATGTTGAAGCGGCTGCAGAGGCGCTGCAGGTCGCAGTTCTGGTTGCGCGGGCAGGAGAGGCAGTCCTTGTGGTGGTTGGCGAGCATGAGCTGCAGGATGGCCACCTGTGTGTCGCGGACGATCTGCGTGTCCGTGTGGACCTCCATGCCCTCCCAGACCTCCGTCGAGCAGGCGGCGAGCAGGCGCCGCTTGCCGACGACCTCGACCGAGCAGAGACGGCAGCGCGCCTTGATGCGCTGGTCCTCGTGGTAGCAGAGGTGCGGGATGTCGATGCCGAGCTTCTGCGCCGCCTGCATGATCTTCGTCCCCTTGGGCACGGCCAGCGGGATGTTGTTGATGGTCAGATGGACCATTTCTTGTTCTTGGTTTGTCATTTTCGTAGTTTCCGTACTCATGCGCGCGATCCTCCAATATCAAAGAGATCCGGGAAAACCTTCATGGCAGACAGTAGCGAATTCTGTGCCGTCTCGCCGAGGCCGCAGAGCGAGGACATGCTCATGACGCGGGCAATCTTCATCATGATCGCGATGTCCTCGCGCGTGGCCGTCCCCGCCGCCATCTTGTCGAGGATGATCTTGATGTGGAGGTTGCCCTCGCGGCACGGCGTGCACTGGCCGCAGCTCTCCTCCCAGAAGAACTCCTGATTCATGCGCAGGAAGTCGAGCACGCTCGTGCGCTCGTCGATGACGAGCATGCCGCCCGAGCCGACCATGACGCCGGCCGCGCGCAGGTCCTCGTAGGTGTACGGCGTATCGAGGATGCTGTCGTCTGCGATCTTTCCCGAAGCGCCGCCAAACTGGATCAGCCGGATCTTGCGGTCGTGCTGGATGCCGCCGGCGAGCTCGTAGAGGATCTCGCGGACCGTCGTGCCGAACGGGATCTCAAAGACGCCCGGGTGGTTGACATTGCCCGCCACGCTGACGAGCTTCGTGCCGATCGACTCACCGCTGCCGCACGAGGCGTAGACGCCCTCATCGTCGAGCAGCAGATGCGGCACGAGCGAGAGTGTCTCGACGTTGTTGAGGCAGGTCGGCCGCGCGAAGACGCCGCTGACCTTGATGAACGGCGGCTTCATGCGCGGGCGCCCCGCCTTGCCCTCAATCGAGCGGATCAGGGCCGTGCCCTCGCCGCAGACATAGGCACCGGCACCCGAGTAGAGGTGGATGTCGAAGTCGAAGCCGCGGCCGAGGATGTTCGTGCCGAGGAAGCCGTAGTTCTTCGCCTGGCGGATGGCATTCAAGAGCAGCGGGCGGAAGCAGGCGTACTCCGCGCGCATGTAGATGAAGCCGTCCGAGGCGCCGACGACGTAAGCCGCGATGATCATGGCCTCGATGAGGTTGAACGGGTCATTGCCGATGAGCTCGCGGTCCTTGAACGTCGTCGTCTCGCCTTCATCCGCATTGCAGATGACGACCTTGCGCTCGCCGCGGACCGCGCGGGCCTGCGACCACTTGCGGCCGAGCGGATACTCCGCGCCGCCGCGCCCCTTGATCTTGACGGCCGTCAGGAGGTCTGTAATCTCCTCCGGGGCCATCATCACCGCCTTGCGCAGCGCTTCGAAACCGCCGACATTCATATAAGATCCAATCGACGAAGTGTCGTACTTGCCGAAGTTCTTGGTCAGGAAATGTACTTGATTCATTTTGTATCCTCCTCCGGCTCAGGGCAAAGAGCGCAGCAGCGTCTCAATCTTTTCCTGCGTGTCGAGATGATCGTAGACATGGCCGTTGATGCGCACGGCCGGCGCGCGGTCGCAGGCTCCGATGCAGGTGACCTGCTCGAGCGTGAAGCGCCCGTCATACGTCGTCTCGCCGAGCTTGATGTCGAGCAGGCGCTCGAGCGTCGAGATCAGGCGGTGCGAATCGACGCGGTTGACGCGGCAGGCCGGCGAGCAGCAGACCTGTATCGGGTATTTCGCGCGCGGTACCGGCGAGAGCTCGCTGTAGAATTTCAGGCAGTCGAAGATATTTGTCACGCGCATCTTGAGGCGGTCCGCGATGTAGTAGGCCGTTGGTTCCGGCACATAGTGGCGCTCATTGAGCGCCTGCACCTCGAGCAGGATGCCAACGATCTGCGTCGGATCGCAGTCATGCGACTCGAGCACGAGGTCGATGCGCTCCTGTAATTCGCTCGGCAGAGGATATTCCTTCGTCAAGGCAGTCAGCATAGTAACCCTCCTAGAAATAAAGGCAATATACAGATGGCAGTATAACATGATAACATCCTTATTATAACGTAATCTTATCCAAAAATAAACGAAAACGTATCTTGGAACAGTAGCATGGCTTACAGTTTTGTGGTATAATGTACTTGCCCGAAGGTGTCTTTGTAAATAAGACCAACATTGTGGGGGGATTAATATGGCAATCAAGAACATTGAAATGGACCGTCGTGACAGTGCGAGTTATCGCAAGATGTTGAAACGAGGAGGTTTCCTTTCTGCAAGTTACTTGTCCGTCAGTGGCTTTGACGTCAACCAGCTCAAGAAACTGGCGAAACGAGGAGAGCTCGATGCCGTGCGCTGCGCAATCGGCAAATCCATCCGCTGGTACTACCGGGAACGGCAGGCCGAATCCGCTCACCTTCGTGGCTTGGCTTGAGCCAGGCCTGTGCCAGGAGGCACGCCCACCTCAGGCCAATTGAGGCAAAGACCGGTCATCCGGTCTATTTTTTTCTGCAAGATTTGCTTTTTGCTTTAGGAGGAAATTCTTTGACCTGGTTCACACTCATCATGATCGTCATGGTCGTCTCCATCATCGCCTGCTTGCTCTTTACGACGCGCTATCTTTTCTCCGGCAGAGCGCTGCGGTGGGCCCGCATCATCATGCTGCTGTTCAACGTCATCGGCATGGGCTGGTTCCTCGGGCGCGCCATCATCTACCACCTCATATCGGGGCCGAGCCTCATCATCGAGACCATCATCGTCGGCTTCATGATACAGCTTATCTGTACGGTATTTGTCCTTGTTGCCGTCACGATTCGCTTTTTCTGGCGCCGCATGATGGCCGTGCCTGTCGACGAGAGCCGCCGTCGCCTGCTGAGCCATGCCGCTGTCTATCCGGCAGTGGCCGCCGGCCTCAGTATCTACGGCGGCTTCTGGGAGCGCCAGGCGACCGTCGAGCGCGCCTACACAATTCCCGTCAAGGGACTCGGAGTAGGGGAGGGCTACCGCCTCGCGCAGATCAGTGATATCCACCTCGGCAGCTTCTTTTCCGTAGCCGAGCTCGACACATTGCTGCGCCGCATTGCCGTCCAAAAGCCCGATATGCTCGCCATCACCGGCGACCTATTCGACGATGTGACACAGAACGAAAAAGCCGCCCAAATCCTTGAACGCTACGTCGATGCATTTCCCGATGGCATCTGGTTCGCCTTCGGCAATCACGAGCACTTCCGCGGCATCGATACCATCCGTAAATACCTCGCCAAAACGCGCGTCAACGTCCTTGTCAATGAGAGCCGCAAAGTACCCGGCAAGAACCTCTATCTGCTCGGCGTCGACTACCCGATGGACCGGCCTCATTTCGAAGCGCAGCGCAAGAATTATATGCAGCAGGCCATGAAGAATCTGCCCGCAGATGTACCTGCCATCCTGCTCGCCCATCACCCCGAATGCATCGACGACGGTGCCGCCAATCGCATCGCCCTGACCCTTACCGGCCACACCCACGGCAGCCAGTTCGGCTTCCTCGGCCAGCCGCTCTTCCCCGTCTTCAAATACACCCGCGGCATCGTGAAAATCGGCGATTCCTACGGCTACGTCCACAGCGGCAATGGCAGCTGGTTCCCCTTCCGCCTCGGCTGCCCACCGGAGATTGCTTATTTCACCTTGAAAAATGCATAACAGAAAAGGCCAGCCCTTATAGAAGGTTGGCCTTTTCTGTTAGTGCGATAGATTCACGATTTAAGTGCAACAGTCTCTAGACACCTACATTAAAATGACACATAAATCTGCTATGGTGCATTTTTTATTCAGCAGATTTGTCTAATGATATCCAACCAGATTTGTGAGATAATAAAGAAAATGTTGACTTTAGAGAGGAGCGATGTTCATGCGCACGGTTCTTGTCGTAATCGATATGCAGAATGACTTTATTGATGGAGCGCTGGGGACGAAGGAGGCGCAGGCGATGCTGCCGCGGCTGGAGGCGAAGCTGGCGCGGGAGGATGCGCTGCTGGTGTTCACGCAGGACACGCACGGTGCGGACTACCTTGAGACGCAGGAAGGGAAGAACCTTCCGGTGGCTCACTGCATCAAGCCGGAGAAGGGCTGGGATATTGCGCCTTCGCTGAAGCCGTTTGTGGAAAAGGCGGTGGCTGTGGTAGAGAAGCCGACGTTTGGCTCGCTGGAGCTGCCGAAGGTCATCACGGGGCTGGAGCCGGACGCGATTGAGCTTGTGGGGCTCTGCACGGACATCTGCGTGATTGCGAATGCGATGATCCTCAAGGCGGCGTTCCCGGAGGTGCCGGTCTCCGTCGATGCTTCGTGCTGTGCGGGTGTGACGCCGGAGAGCCATGAGAATGCGCTGGAGGCGATGAAGATGTGCCAGGTCGTCGTCCGCTGAACCTGCGGACGGCTGAGCAGCATGGAAAGGAGTAGCAATATGTTTGATGTCACGAAACAATTCTCTTTGACGGGCAAGGTGGCACTGGTGACGGGCGCGGCCTATGGCATTGGCTATGCGATCGCAAAGGCTTATGCCGATGCGGGCGCGAAAATCGCGTTCAACTGCCGCAGCCAGGCGCATATGGACAAGGCGCTGGCGGATTACAAGAAGGATGGCATTGAGGCGCATGGCTATATCTGCGATGTCACAGATGAGGAGGCGGTCCGTGCGATGGTCGCGGATATCGAGCAGAAGCTTGGCACCATCGATATCCTCGTGAACAATGCGGGCATCATCAAGCGCATCCCGATGCTTGAGATGACGACGGAGGATTTCCGCAAGGTCATCGATATCGACCTGACGGCTGCGTTCATCGTCTCGAAGGCTGTGCTGCCCGGCATGCTGCGCAAGGGACATGGCAAGATCATCAACGTCTGCTCGATGCTCAGTGAAGTGGGGCGCGAGACGGTGGCGGCGTATACGGCGGCGAAAGGCGGCCTCAAGATGCTGACGAAGAACATCGCTTCGGAGTACGGCGACCGGAACATCCAGTGCAATGGCATTGGCCCGGGCTACATCGCGACGCCGCAGACTGCACCGCTGCGCACGCCGGGCCATCCATTCAATGATTTCATCCTGTCCAAGACGCCGGCGCATCGGTGGGGCACGCCGGAGGATCTCATGGGACCGGCTGTGTTCTTGGCGTCGGATGCCTCTGACTTTGTCAACGGCCACATCCTCTACGTGGATGGCGGCATCCTCGCATACTTAGGCCGCAATCCAAGGGAATGAGGTCACCAGATGGCCAGTATCAGTCCGCCTGCTGCGATCATCGCGATGGCGCAGGCGTGGACGAGGCTGACTTTCTCGCCGAACAGGATGATGGCGAGGATGACGGCGAAGACGACGCTGAGCTTGTCGATCGGTGCGACTTTTGAGACGGGGCCGTACTTGAGCGCGAGGAAGTAGAAGAGCCACGAGGTCGCGCCGGCGATGCCGCTGAGGGCGACGAAGAGCAGGCCCTTCTTGTCTTGCAGGACATCGGCCAGATGCGAGAAGTTGCCCTGCACGAAGACGACGCCGATCAGGAACACCGCCATGATGACGGCGCGCACGGCCGTTGCGACGTTGCTGTCGATGCCCTGCAGGCCAACCTTGCCAAAGATCGAGACGAATGCTGCGCTGATGGCTGAGAGCAGCGCGTAGAAAAGCCATGGTTCCATGATGATTCATCCTTTCTGAGTTATGAGACAATTCTTGTCTTCATGATACCTTATCCATCTGGAGATGGCAATGGGGAATTGTCGTTTGGCAGACGACCTCTGGGAATCCCTCCTGTGTTAGACTGAAGTCAGTCTGATACGGGAGGGATTTTTATGGATTACAGAGAAATGAAGAAAGAGCATGTAGGCGCCGCACCACGATGCCCCGCGTTATGCGTACTGTGAGGAACGGAGCCGTGTCCGCTCGCGCTTCGAAGGTGTGATGGACATGATCATGCCGTGGGAGGACGAGGATGTCGTGCACGATGGCCGCCGCAGCAAGGACAGCCCTGAGCAAAAGCATGAGGGCGCGCAGGGCAGCTATGTGCCGCAGCCGATGTGCTTGGCGGCGGAGGTAAAGGTGGAGTGGTATTTTGGATGAAGGATTTCATTTGCTGATGAACGGTGGTGCGATGACGCTGGAATTGGGCATTACCTGGTGGAAGATACTGGCTCTGGTGGCTGTGATTGCGGCAACTGTCAAGCTCGTCCGCTATTATCGCAGGCGCAGGCGTGAGGCGAAGAAGTCGTCGCTGGAGAGCATCAGGGCACACTTCCAGAACACGATCGACTACCTCATGCCTTGGGAAGATGTCGAGGTCGAGGAAACGATACAAGAGCGAGGGGAGCAGGAAAAGTGTGTCGCGGAGCAGTGTCCGCAGGACCTGCCTGACGAGCTCATCGAGGAGCTCATGAAGCCGCGGGAAGATTTCCGCGACTTGCTCTTCTGTTACCTCAACCGCTCGGGGCGCACGAATCCGGAGATCTACCGCGCGGCGCAGATTGACCGCAAGCTGTTCTCGGCCATCTGCACGAAGCCGCATTATCAGCCGAGCCGTGGGACGGTGATACGGCTGGCACTCGCGCTGCAGCTGACGCTGCCGGAGGCGATGGAATTCATGGAGCGCGCGGGCTATGCGCTCTCCTCCGCGCGACCGAGTGATCTGGTGGTGACGTACTACATCAGCCGCGGCGTCTACGATCTCATGACGATCGAGGCGGCGCTCTACGAGATTGGTGAGCATTTATGACATCACAAACTTCACAGGTTTTTTGACACGATTCGGGCAATGCTCTCTGCTATGATGGAGATGTGAGCAGAGAGGAGAGGATATTATGACGATCAAGGATAATAAGGGTGCTGGCGCTAGGAAGCAGAAGAAGAGCATCAAGCCGACGGCTGCGGAGTTCGAGAAGCTCGGGAAGAATCCCTCGCCGCAGGCGGTGATGAAGCTGTTCTCGCGCTCGTACCGCATCCTCAACGACGTGGAGCTGCAGAATGCGGACTATCCGCCGATGCTGTTCGCGCAGTTCGACGACGGCGCGGCGACGCCGGATGAGCTGCCGGGGGCCGCAGGCGAGTTCGGCCGCTGTGCGGACAATCCCATCCCGGTCAACGGGCCGACGGGACAGGTCACGTATCTGTCGCGTCTGCTGACGGATGATACGGGCAGCCGCATGGCGTTCCACCGCCTCGGCTCGACGAGCTCGAGTGTCCTCGATGCGATGGTGGACATCTTCGAGCTGGTCAGCGTCGACGGCACGCGCTACGACCGCCTCTATCTCGACATGTACCACCTGGGCCAGTCGCAGAAAGCGCCGCAGGGCTATCACCTGATGGACCAGCTTAACGGCATCACCGGCACGAGCATTGGCTTGAGCCGCGACTTCCCGCTGCACATCGAGCAGGACGCCTTCGAGTACGGCTGCTCTGTCTTCGGCGCACCGGTCGTATCGGCCGTGCTCAAGGACATGGATTTTGTGGCGGCGCGGAAATTGGTGGAAGCGCAGCAGAAACGATGATTATTGGCGATCTTGGACATGATAAAAGGAAGTACCCCTTGGAGTACTTCCTTTTTTTGATTGGCTTTTGCGATGTGAATCAGTGAGCGCTGCCCAGGAGGATCAGGCGGATGCCGAGGGCGAACATGGCGAGCGAGAGCAGCATGAGGATGACCTTGGATTTCGTCTTCTTTGAGAGTTTGGCACCAATCTGTGCGCCGATGGCGGCACCAATCGAGATGCAGATGGCCGGGACCCAGATGATGTGGTCGAGCATGAAGTGGCTGATGACGCCGAAGGCGGAGGAGCAGGCCAGGACAAAGTGGCTCGTGGCTGTGGCGACATGGACCGGGAAGCCGAGCAGGTAGATCATGAGCGGCACGTGGATGACGCCGCCGCCGATGCCGAAGATGCTCGAGAGAAAGCCGACGCCAAGGCTCGCGACGATACCGAGCGTGCGGTTGTACTGGAAGTCCTTTGGCAGCTCCATGATGTTGGAGACGGGCTTGTGGGTGGAGTTCCAGTACATGATGATGGACATCAGCAGCAGGAAGATGCCGAAGTAGAGGTCGAGCATCGGGGTGCTGAACTTGTTGACGATCCAGGAGCCGAGCACGGCGCCTGGCAGGGTGGCGATGGCGAACGGGATGGCGGCGCTGAAGAGCACGCGCTTCTGGCGGATGTAGGCCAGCGTGCCGCTCATGGCGTTGGCCATGACGACGACGAGCGAGGTGCCGGCAATCTGGGCCGCCGTGTGGAAGTACGGATAGACGCCACCGTCCGACAGGAACAGGATGAAGATCGGCACGCAGATGAGGCCGCCGCCGATGCCGACGAGCGTGCCGAACGTGCCGACACCGATGCCGAGTAGCAGGAACAGGATGATATCCATGTGGGAAAAGACCTTCTTTCTCAGTAAGTGATAGATGATGGATCGATATTGGGATGATGCTGTTGCTATTATAGCATAGAACGGCAGGCGGCGTCGGACGAAAACGATATGCAGGCAATAGCGGGACTGTATGCAGTGGAGTTCATATTTTGTTCGATTTGTTTGTCCACTCAGCAGGGATTCTCTGAGCGGGAGGCGAATACTCTATCAAGATAACGATATAGGAAAAAGGAAAGCGAGGCTGGTTATCATGAAACGTTTTATGGACGAAGATTTCCTCTTGCACTCGGAATTCGCGGAAGACCTGTATCACGAATACGCTGAGAAACTGCCAATCCTCGATTACCACACGCACATCCCCGTGCGGGATATCGCGGAAAATCGCGTTTACCACAATCTGACGGAGGTCCTTGTCGACAATCCTGTCGCACGCCGGCTCATGCGGGCCAATGGCGTCGCAGAACGGCTCATCACGGGCGGCGAGGCGCCGGCGCGCGAGCGCTTCCAGTACTTTGCGGAGGCACTGGCGAAGGCGGCGGGCAACCCTGTCTACACGTGGGTCCACCTCGTGCTCAAGCGCGTCTTTGACTGCCACTACGTGCTGAGCGGCGAGACGGCGGACGATGTCTGGTCGGTCTGCTCGGAGAAGTTCGCGGACGGCACGATGACCGTGCGTTCGCTTTTGGAGCAGGGCAATGTCGCGGCGGTCTTCACGGCAGACCATCCGGAAGACAACCTCAAATGGCATCGCCAGCTCAAGGAGCAGGGCTATCCGGTGCAGGTGCTGCCGGTCTTCCATCCGGATGCGGCGCTCGACATCGCCAATCCGGAGTGGGGCAACTACATGCTCTACGACCTCGGACAGACGGCGGGCGTCGAGATCTCGACGATGAATGAGGTGCGCGAGGCACTCGCAAAGCGCATCGACTACTTCGCGAGCATGGGCTGCCGCACGGCGGACCACGCCCTCCCGCGCATCGTTTACCGCGAGGCGGAGGAGTACGAGCTCGACGACATCGTCGGACGCGTCATCAACAGCAAGGGCGCGCCGACGCAGGAGGAGATTGAGAAGTACCAGACGGCTGCCCTGCGCTTCCTCGGCAAGAAGTATGCGGAGCGCGGCTGGGTCATGCAGCTCCACTATGGCATCCTGCGCGACATGAACAGCAAGATGGCAGCAGGGCTCGGCAGCGGTGCCGGCTGCGACTGCATCAGCTCGAGCAATGATGGCAAAGGCCTTGCATCTCTGCTCGACCTGCTTTCGCGCGAAGAGGCCCTGCCGAAGATGATTGTGAGCTCGATGAACCCGTCGGACCAGATCGTCATCGGCTCGATCCTCGGCGCCTTCCAGACGGAGGATGCCGGTCATCTGCAGCTCGGCCCGTCGTGGTGGATCAACCAGACGCCGCTCGGCATCCGCGCGCAGATTGGCTACATGGCGAGCCTCGGCATAATCGGCACGGCGGTCGGCTTCTCGACGGATGCGCGCAGCGCATTGTTCTGGCCGCGCCACGAGTACTACCGTCGCATCTTCTGCGATGCGCTGGCCTCGCTCGTCGATGAGGGGCTCTACCCGCCCGACAAGGATGCCTTGGGCCGCCTGATCAAGGACGTCTGCTACGAGAACGTCAAGAGTTACTTCCACATCTGACACATCTGAGCTGATGCGCTGGATTTGTTGCATGCAAAAAGGACTGCCGTCTGGCAGTCCTTTTTCTTTTCTTTGTGGCGGAGTGGAGAGGATTCGAACCTCCGCACCGGTTACCCAGTCTAACGATTTAGCAAACCGTCCTCTTCAGCCTCTTGAGTACCACTCCATATGGCGGAGAGGGTGGGATTCGAACCCACGGTGCATTGCTGCATCACCGGTTTTCAAGACCGGCTCCTTAAACCACTCGGACACCTCTCCATATATAGCAAACCTATTATAGCAAAAACAGGACAAGGCTGTCAAATCGAAGTGGACAGTCCGCCATTGCAGTACGAAACCAGACCTGTTATAATGAATTGTGGTACCGTTTGGCGGAGTCAGTAGCCCTCAGAAATGGGGGTGATGATATGAGCAATGAAGCAATCGTTCTGCTGCTTGTTCTGCTTATTCTTGTAGAAGCAAAAAAATGACCCGCCTTCTAGTTGGACGCTGTAGGCGGGTTTTTTAGATAAACCTACTATAGAGGGCTGCCGCTAGGCGGTGCCGTCTTACTTATCTTTATTATAATCGATTCGGGGGCTGTTGGCAATGAAAATTGCGTTTTTTGATTCGGGTATCGGCGGGCTTTCGGTGTTGCACCATGCGATGCGCGTGCTGTCGAAGGAACAGTTCGTCTTCTATGCCGACGAGGACAATGTGCCTTACGGGGTCAAAACTACAGATGAGGTCAAGGGCTTTGTGCAGCAGGCGTTCGACTTCCTCGTGGGCTGTGATGTCAAGGCCATCGTCGTCGCCTGCAACACGGCGACGTCGGTAGCGGTCCGCGAGATGCGCCACCGCTACAACATCCCAATCATCGGCATGGAGCCGGCCGCCAAGAAGGCGCTCGACCTCGACGGTGAGCACCGCGTGCTCGTGGCAGCGACGCCGATCACGGTGCATGGCAAGAAGATGCAGATCCTCATCGACCGTTTCGACAAGGACCATCTCGTCGACCTGCTGCCGCTGCCGCGCCTCGTCGAGTTCGCCGAGCGCGAGGAGTTCCGCTCGGAGGCAGTCCATGCGTACCTTGCGCAGGAACTCGGGCGCTTCCATCTCGCGGACTACTCGGCGCTCGTGCTCGGCTGCACGCATTTCAACTACTTCAAGGACACGATGCGCGAGATCATGCCGGAGAACATGCATTTCGTCGACGGCAACGAGGGGACGGTGCGTGAGCTCATCCGCCAGCTCGACGCGCGCCATGCGCTCGAGGAGCTGCCGCAGACGGTCGATTACTACTACTCCGGCCGCCGCGTCGAGGATCCCGCGGAGCTCGCGCGCATCGCGCGCTACCTGAAGCGGCTCGACTTCGTCTACGATATCCGCTGAGTCCACATGATGTCTGCTCTGGGCAATATTCCCTTGAAAATCTTGACTTTCCCCGGCTTTTGTTCTAGGCTATAGAATGTGTTTGTAAAGGATATCACATTCTAGGAGGGATTTTCTTGCCCATCATTACAGAGCATCATGTGAATTTTTACGATACGGATGCGATGGCTGTTGTGCATCATTCCAATTATATCCGCTGGTTCGAGACGGGACGCGTGGAGTATCTGCGCAAGTACGGCATCACGCTCGGGGATATGATGGAGGATGGCTACGTCTTCCCGATCACGGAAGTGCGGGCCAAGTACGTGTCGCCGGGCCGCTTTGACGATGTCATCTGCATCGAGACGCGCCCGAAGGCTCTGACGAAGGCGAAGATGGCCTTCCAGTACCGCGTCTTCAACAAGGCGACGGGTGAGCTCATGGTCACGGGCTTCACGCAGAACGTCTTCACGCATCGCGATAGCGGCAAGATTACGCGTCTGCCGGAGAAGTACTACGCAAAGCTGCAGCGCGCCATGGCCGATGAGGCCGTCTGGCAGGAGCTGCAGGAAAAGGAAGAGATGGCCCATCGGAAATGAATCGAATCCTATGGATAAATGAATAATTTGGATAGAAAGAGTCAGGAGGAATCAACGTGACGGTATTATATGTAATCATTGGCCTGATCGTCGCTGCGGTCATCGTAGCAAAGTTGTATCTGTGCATCGCGGGCAAGGAGAAGATCGTCGTCAAGACGGACGCTCCTTTTGTGGTGGAGTCGCAGACGGATGACGCGATCGTCATCTCGAAGAAGCTGACGTTCGTCAACGAGGGCAAGCAGTGTGCCACCATCATGGATGCACTTGTTCGCCCGCAGCTGCCGTACGAGCAGTACGACGGTATCGAGGCGCGCGGCAAGGCGGAGCGCGAAGGTGAGCCGCGTGAGGATGATTACTTTGAGGCTGTGCTGATCCAGAAGCTCGGCGATGCGAACCACGAGGATAAGCTCAACATCTTCGCCAAGGTCAAGCTGACGCCGCGCAAGGGCATGACGCTCAAGGAGGCGCTCTCGCACATGGTCGACCTGCCGCTCGACGTCATCTGGATGGAGACGGGCCGCACGCCGTGGCATTACACGAAGGTCCGCCTGACGCTCTCCGCTGAGGAGATCGCCAAGCTCGCCGGTGTGGAACTCGTGAAGGATTGAGGACTGAGGGAGGAATTATCATGGCAGAAGCAAAACTCGATTTGATCCCGGTCCCGACGCGCATCCTGACCGAGAAAGACGATATCGTCGACAGCATTGAACGCTATACGAAGGGCAAGATTGGCCCGGATGACCTGCTCTGCACGGCAGAGAGTGTCGTCGCCATCACGCAGGGCCGCTTCGTTCGCCCGGAGGATCTCAAGATCACGCGCGTGGCACAGTTCTGCTGCCGCTTCATCCCGGACTACGGCAGCCTGGCATCGCCGCACGGCATGCAGTCCCTGATGGACGTCGAGGGCAAGTGGCGCGTGGCCTTTGCTCTGTTCGCCGGTTTCCTTGGCAAGCTCGTCGGCCAGAGCGGCCTCTTCTACAAGTGGGGCGGTGAGCAGACGGCCCTCATCGATGATGTCACGGGCACGATGCCGCCGTTCGATAAGTGCATCGTCTACGGCCCGAAGGATCCGAATGAGGTCGTCAAGAAGATCCAGCAGCGTCTCGGCTGCTTTGGCGCGATGATTGCCGATGTCAATGACCTCAAGCGCTCCCGCGTCGTCGGCGTGACGGACAAGGTCGATGGCCAGATGGCAGCGAAGCTGCTCATTGACAACCCATTCGGCAACGCGAGCCAGAAGACGCCGATCTGCATCATCAAGAACTACAGGCAGTATCAGGAGTCGCAGAAATCGCAGAAATAAGGAACCGCTGTTTTGCGAGCGGGAGAGGTGTTGTACCGCGAGGTCTCGAGGTAGGGCACCTCTCTTTTTGTTCGAGTGCAGATGGATTCGATTATTCGATTGTAGATAGATTGGAAGAGAGGTAGTTTACATCATGGCAAGACCGGATCGGCGCACGGCGGATGCCCTGCGCCCGTATGAAATACATCGTCATTTCCAGAAGTACCCCGCAGGCTCGGTGCTTATCGAGATGGGCAACACGAAAGTCATCTGCGCGGCTTCGATTGAAGACCGCGTGCCCTTTTTCCTGCGCGGCACGGGCGAGGGCTGGATTGCGGCCGAGTACTCCCTGCTGCCGAGCGCGACGGAGACGCGCACGCAGCGCGAGGCCGTGCGCGGCAAGCAGTCGGGACGTACGCAGGAAATCGAACGCCTGATTGGCCGGAGCCTGCGCTCGGTCGTCGATACGAAGGCGCTCGGCGAGCGCACGATCATGATCGACTGCGACGTCATCCAGGCCGACGGCGGCACGCGCACGGCCTCCATCACGGGGGCATTTGTCGCTCTCGTGGAGGCATGCGCGTCGTTCTACGAGAAGGGCAAGATCTTCCCCGTCAAGGACTTCCTCTCGGCTATCAGCGTCGGCGTCAGCCATGAGGGCGTGCCCATTCTCGACCTCTGCTACGAGGAGGACTCGCGTGCCATCGTCGACATGAATGTCGTCATGACGGGGGCGGGGCGCTTCGTCGAGGTACAGGGGACGGGTGAAGGACGCCCGTTCACGCATGAGGAGCTCAGCGAGCTCTTAGCGCTCGGCGAGAAGGGGTGCCGGGAGCTCATCTCGTACGAGAAGGATGTGCTCGGCGGCGAGCTCGTATGGCTCGTCGGCCGCGAGGGGTGAAATGCTTGGTGGATTGGAGAGGTGCGAAGATGAAGAAAATCGTGATTGCAACGAAGAACAAGGGGAAGGTCCGCGAGATGCGCGAGGCGCTCTCGCACCTGCCCGTCGAGGTCGTCTCACTGGCGGAGTTCGGCGCGCTGCCCGATGCCGTGGAGGACGGGAAGACGTTTGCCGAGAACGCGCGCATCAAGGCATCGTTCTACCGCGAGAAGACGGGCTGTGCCTGCCTCGCTGATGACTCCGGCCTCGAGGTCGAGGTCCTCGGCGGAAAGCCTGGCATCTACTCGGCGCGCTTTGCCGGCTTCCATGCTGACGATGCGACGAACAACGAGAAGCTCATGGAAGAGCTCAGGAAGGCCGGCGTCGAGTCGTCGCCGGCCGACTACCGCTGTGCACTCGCCTTTGTCGACGAGGATGGCACGAGCTTGCTGACGGATGGGCGCTGCGATGGCACGGTCCGCATGGTGCCGAAGGGGGAGAACGGTTTCGGTTACGACCCGTACTTCTACACGGAAGCCTATCCGGGCCGCACGATGGCGGAGCTCAGCCTGGAGGAGAAGGATGCGATCAGCCACCGCGGCAGGGCCCTGCGCGCGATGGTCAAAGAACTGGAGGAGCGCTTGAGATGAAGATCGGTATCGTAAGTGACAGCCACGGCTCGACAAATGCCATCGACCGGATGCTCGCCCACCCGGCAGCACAGGGCGTGACGCTCTGGCTGCATGCCGGCGACATCACGCCGGATGCAGAGTACCTGGCCATGATGACCGAGGGCGAAGCAGAGGTCCGCTATGTTGCGGGCAACAGTGACTGGCCGGAGCCTGGCGCCCGCTACGACGATGTCGTAGAGGCGGCGGGTCACCGCATCTTCCTGACGCACGGCCACATGTACGGCGTGCGCTTCACGACGAAGCCGCTCTGCGATGCGGCTGAGCAGTCGGGCTGTGACATCGCCGTCTACGGTCACACACATGTGGCGGAAGTCTCGCCGGGGCACATCACCGTGCTCAATCCCGGCAGCGTCGCACGCCCACGCGATGCGATGCAGGGCTCGTTCCTGATCGTGGAACTCGAGCGCGGCCAGAAACCCGACTGCCACCTGATCCGCTTCGCATGATTTTTTTGCATAGCGGACTTGCACATCTGTCATGCATCGCATCAATTGTTCGATAAACAGACTCGCCAAAAAAATTTTTCACAGCAGAAAGAAGGATTTTAAAAGCGAATCACTAATATAAAATCTGAGTGACAAGCATCACATTGCGGCTGCTCAAAATGGAAGGCGAAAAGCGAATGGAATTCACTTTTTTCAAGGGTTCGCGGGCCTTCAGAAGTGCTTGAAAGCCGTTATAAAATGTGTTATGATGAATCACAGATGTGTGATAAGTTGTATTTATGGGAGGGATCACTTTGCGAGAACTCGACGCAAAACAAATCACGGAAACCGTTGCACAGCTGTGCAAAGAGGCGGCTTATTACCTGCCAAAGGACGTCTATGAAGGCCTCAAGAAGGGCCGCGAGACGGAGAAGTCCCCGGTTGGCCAGGCTGTTCTCGACCAGATCATCAAGAACGCGGAGATCGCACGCGATGAAGACCGTCCGTACTGCCAGGATACCGGCATGACGATCGTCTTCCTTGAGGTCGGCCAGGATCTCCACATCGTCGGCGGTGATCTTGAAGAGGCTGTCAATGACGGTATTGCCAAGGGCTATACGGAAGGCTATCTGAGAAAGTCGGTCGTTGCTGAGCCAATCTTCAACCGTGTCAACACGAAGAACAACACGCCGGGCGTCATCTACACGAAGATCGTTCCGGGCGACAAGCTCAAGATCACGGTTGAGCCGAAGGGCTTCGGTTCCGAGAACAAGGGCGGCATCAAGATGCTCGTGCCGGCTGACGGCCTTGAGGGCGTCAAGAAGGCTGTCATGGAGATCATCCTGCATGCCAGCATGAACCCGTGCCCGCCGATGGTTGTCGGCATCGGCATTGGCGGCACGATGGACCGCGCCGCTGTCATGAGTAAGATTGCCCTGACGCGTTCGATCAACTCGCATAACCCGATGCCGGAGTACGCGAAACTCGAAGACGATCTCCTCGAGCTCATCAATGAAACGGGTATTGGACCGCAGCTCGGCGGCACGACGTCCTGCCTCGGTGTCAACATCGAGTGGGGCCCGACGCACATCGCCGGCCTGCCGGTCGCTGTGACGATCTGCTGCCATGCATGCCGTCACGCAACGCGCGTTCTTTGATCCGTCGAAAGACTGAGCCAAAACTATCAGGAGGAGAGATAATCATGGCAGAACCTATTCGCATCCATACCCCGTTTACGGAAGAAGATTCTCATAAGCTCAAGATCGGCGACAGCGTTCTCATCACGGGCGAGATCTACGCTGCCCGCGATGCTGCACACAAGAAGATGTGCGAGGCGCTCGCGAAAGGCGAGAAGCTGCCGATCGACTGGCACGACAAGATGGTCTATTACCTCGGACCGACGCCGGCAAAACCGGGCGATCCGATTGGCTCCTGCGGCCCGACGACTTCTGGCCGCATGGACGCTTACACGCCGACGATGCTCGACCAGGGCATCAAGGGCATGATCGGCAAGGGCTCCCGCTCGAAGGAAGTCGTCGATTCCATGAAGAAGAACGGCGTCACGTATTTCGCAGCTGTCGGCGGCGCTGCAGCACTCATCGCGAAATCCGTCAAGAAGTACGAAGTTCTCGCTTACCCAGAACTCGGCCCGGAGGCACTTGCCCGCCTGACCGTTGAGGATTTCCCAGCTATCGTTGTCATCGACTGCGAAGGCAATAACCTGTACGATGTCAACCAGAAGAAGTATCGTACCCTGAAGGGTTACTGATAAAGTGGGGGGAAGGGAAGTTTCTGGGAGGCTCGTTTAGGAGCTTCCCTTCTTTTTCCAAGAATCAACAGGAGGTATAGAATGTTCCATACAACTTTTTATCTGCGCCGTCTGCATTCGTTAGTCGGCCTGCTGGCAATCGGCATTTTCCTCTTCGAGCATATCATCACGAATGCTCGTGCACTCGGCGGTGCTGAGTCCCTTAACGGTGCTCTGGCAATGATGGAGCTCATCCCGCATCCGATCTTCCTCGGCCTGGAAATCTTCGGCGTCGCACTGCCGATCCTCTTCCATGCCATTTACGGTATCTACATCGCCCTGCAGGCCAAGAACAACCCTGGCCGCTACGGCTACGTCCGCAACTGGCAGTTCGCTCTGCAGCGCTGGACGGCATGGTTCCTCGTCGTATTCCTCATCTGGCACGTATTCTATCTGCGCATCTTCACGAAGGCCATCAATGGCACGCCAATCTCGTATGAGCTCCTGCAGACGCTCTTCACGAGCAGCCCGATCACGACACTGCTCTACACGATCGGCATGTTCGCTGCTATCTTCCATTTCTGCAATGGTATCACGACTTTCTGCATGACCTGGGGCATCGCCAAAGGCCCGCGCATCCAGAACGTCATCAACGTTCTCTCGATGTGCCTCTGCGCATTCCTCTGCCTTGTCACGATCGCGTTCATGGCAAGCTACTTTGTCATGTAAGACCCGATACGCTGTGTAAGAAAAGGAGAATATAAATGGCTAAGAAACCAGAAAATAAGATTATTGTCGTAGGCGGCGGCCTCTCGGGCCTCATGGCTACGCTGAAGATCTGCGAAGGCGGCGGCAAGGTTGACCTCTTCTCTTACTGCCCGGTCAAGCGCTCGCATTCCCTCTGCGCCCAGGGCGGCATCAATGCCTGCATGGACACGAAGGGCGAGCACGACTCGATCTACGAGCACTTCGATGATACGGTCTACGGCGGCGACTTCCTCGCTGACCAGCTCGCTGTCAAGGGCATGGTCGAAGCTGCTCCGAAGCTCATCAAGATGTTCGACCGCATGGGTGTGCCGTTCACGCGCACGGCTGAAGGTGTCCTCGACCTCCGCAACTTCGGCGGCCAGAAGAACAAGCGCACGGTCTTCGCCGGCTCCACGACGGGCCAGCAGCTCCTCTACGCTCTCGATGAGCAGGTTCGCCGTTGGGAAGTAAAGGGCGGCGTCAAGAAGTATGAGTTCTGGGAATTCATCAAGATCATCAAGAACAAAGAGGGTGTCTGCCGCGGTATCGTCGCACAGAACATGAACTCCAACGAGATCGTCTCGTTCCCGGCGGATGTCGTCATCCTCGCAACGGGCGGCCCGGGCCAGGTTTACGGCCGCTGCACGGCTTCGACGATCTGCAACGGCTCGGCTGTCTCGGCTGTCTATCAGCAGGGCGCTGAGCTCGGCAATCCGGAGTTCCTCCAGATTCATCCGACGGCTATCCCGGGTTCCGATAAGAACCGCCTGATGTCCGAGGCTTGCCGCGGTGAAGGCGGCCGCGTCTGGGTTTACCGCAAGAACCCGCAGACGGGCGAGAAAGAGCGCTGGTACTTCCTCGAGGATATGTACCCGGCATACGGCAACCTCGTTCCGCGTGACGTCGCATCGCGCGCCATCTACAAGGTCGTCGTCCACATGGGCCTCGGCATGCACAACCCGAACCGCGTCTACCTCGACCTCTCGCACATCCCGGCTGACTACCTCGAGCGCAAGCTCGGCGGCATCCTCGAGATGTACAGCGACTTCATGGGTCAGGATCCGCGCAAGGTCCCGATGGAGATCTTCCCGTCGATCCACTACTCGATGGGCGGCATCTGGGTCGATCGCGAGCATCACACGAACATCCCGGGCCTGCTGGCTTCGGGCGAGTGCGATTACCAGTACCACGGCGCAAACCGCCTCGGTGCAAACTCGCTGCTGTCGGCAACGTATTCGGGCACGATCTCTGGTCCAGAGTCCCTGCGCCTCGCACGCAGCGGCAAGCTCGGCTCCCCGCTCACGCAGGAAGAGCTCGAGGCTGCCCGCCAGGAGTGCGTCGCAGAGTTCGACAAGATCCGCAACATGAATGGTCCAGAGAATGCGCATAAGCTCCACCACGAGCTCGGCGACATCATGTACAAGTACGTCTCCATCGAGCGCGACAACAACGGCCTCAAGGAGTGCGTCAAGGAACTCAAGGAAATCCTCAAGCGTTGGGACAACATCGGCGTTACGGATCACGGCACTTGGGCAAACCAGGAAGCGATGTTCGTCCGCCAGCTGCGCAACATGATCATCTATGCGATGGCCATCACGCAGTCCGCTCTGCAGCGTGACGAGAGCCGCGGTGCTCATGCGAAGATCGTCCTGAAGTCCGACTACGATAAGATGGATGACCAGCTCAAGGAAGCCCTCACGAAGAAGTACGGCAAGTTCCACTTCGACGCTGAGACGGGCCGTGGCACGACGGATGACGGCAATGACGACCTCGTGTTCTTCGAGCGCAACGACAAGAAGTTCATGCGTACGACCATCGTCACCTTCGACCAGGAGAAGGAAGAGCCGGTCGTTTCCTACCGCGAATTCGAGCACTCTCTCATCAAGCCGCGTCTGCGTAACTATGCCGTAGCTAAGAAAGAGTAAGAGGGAGGACAAATAGAAATGGCAGAACAGAAAAAAGTCAGAATCATCGTCGAGCGCCAGGACGGCCCGAAAGAGAAGCCGTACAACCAGGAGTTCGAGATCGACTATCGTCCGGGCCTCAACATCGTTGCTGCCCTGATGGAAATCCAGAAGAACCCGGTAACCGTCGACGGCAAGAAAGTCCCGCCAGTGACGTGGGAATGCAACTGCCTCGAGAAGGTCTGCGGCGCCTGCATGATGGTCATCAACGGCAAGGCTCGCCAGGCATGCTGCACGCTCGTTGACACGCTCAAGCAGCCAATCCACCTGCAGCCAGCCCGCACGTTCCCGGTCATCCGCGACCTGCTCATCGACCGCTCCGTCATGTTCGAGAGCCTTAAGCGCATCCACGGCTGGGGCGAAGTCGATGGCACGTGGGAAGTCAAGGATGCTCCAATCCAGAACCCGTACACGGCACAGACGGCTTACGAGATCTCGCACTGCATGACTTGCGGCTGCTGCCTCGAGGCATGCCCGAACGTCGGCCCGCAGTCCGACTTCATCGGACCGGCTCCGACGGTACAGGCCTACCTCTTCAACCTCCATCCGCTCGGAAAGTTCGACGCACCGAAGCGCCTGAACGCCTTGATGGAGAAGGGTGGCATCACGAGCTGCGGCAACAGCCAGAACTGCGTCGAAGCTTGCCCGAAGAACATCAAGCTGACGACGTACCTCGCACAGCTCAACCGCGACGTCAACAAGCAGGCCCTGAAGAACATCTTCAATCACTGAGCCTGATAAGACCTAGCATAAGAGAGCCCCGCATCACGATCCTCGGATCGGATGCGGGGCTCTTTGCATGCTTGATTATTTTTTTAGGATTCGCTATGATAGAAGGTATAGATTTAAATGTTAGATATATTATATAGATATATGGAGGGACGCTCATTGTCACGCGATAAATCACAGGAGGACATCACGCTCCTCGGCAAGAAGAATGTCAAGTACCACTACGATTACTGCCCGGAGATCCTCGAGACGTTCGAGAACCGCCATCCGGACAACGATTACTGGGTCAAGTTCAACTGCCCAGAGTTCACGGCGCTCTGCCCCATCACGGGCCAGCCGGACTACGCGACCATCTACATCTCCTACATCCCGGGGCGTCGCATGGTCGAGAGCAAGTCGCTGAAGCTCTACCTCGTGAGCTTCCGCAATCACGGCGATTTCCACGAGGATGTCGTCAACGTCATCATGAAGGACCTCATCCGCCTCATGGACCCGAAGTACATCGAGGTCTGGGGCAAGTTCCTGCCGCGCGGCGGCATCTCGATTGACCCGTACGCCAACTACGGCCGTCCGGACACGAAGTACGAGCGCCTCGCAGAGCACCGCTTCATGGAGCACGACCTCGTCGCCATGGACAAGGTCGACAACCGCTGAGCCGTAAGAGTATTGAGTTGCAGAGAAGTAGAGGATGGAGATAGAGAGATGAAACGTCAGAAGCGAATTGCGCTCGTCAATGACATCACGGGCTTTGGGCGCTGTTCCGTCACGGTGGAGCTGCCGCTCATATCCGCCATGAAGATCCAGGCATGCCCTTTGCCGACCGCCATCCTTTCGGTCCATACGGGCTTCCCGAATCATTACCTCGATGACTACACGGCGCGCATGGAGCCGTACATCAAGAGCTGGGAAGTGAATGGCTTGGCTTTCGATGGCATCTGTACGGGCTTTCTGGGCTCGGCCGAGCAGATTGCCATCGTGCTCGACTTCATCCGTCGCTTCAAAGGGGCTGAGACGCGCGTCATGGTGGACCCCGTCATGGGCGACTACGGCAAGCTCTACCCGTCGTACACGCAGGAGATGTGCGACAAGATGCGCCGTTTGCTCGGCGTGGCGGACCTCGTCACGCCGAACCTCACAGAGGCGTGCCAGCTGCTCGACATCCCGTACCCCGAGAACGGCATTGTCACGGACGATGCGCTGCAGCAGATGGCGGAAGCACTCGCTGCGCGTGGCCCGCAGCAGGTCGTCATCACGGGCCTCCACGAGGGGGACTTCATCAAGAATTTCCTCTACGATGCGGGCCATATGGCCATCGTGCGCGCGCCGAAGATCGGCGGGGACCGCAGTGGCAGCGGCGACGCCTTTGCGGCCATCGTCGCTGCCAGCTTGACCAATGGAGAGGGGCTCGAGGAGGCTGTGCAGAAGGCCGCTTCCTTCATCAGCCGCTGCCTTCAGTACGCACTGGAGCTCGATCTGCCGTGGAATTACGGCCTGCCGTTTGAGGAGTACCTGACCGAGCTGCACTGATGGCCGATGTGTATTTTCTGGATTACGTTTAGGAGGGACTTCCATGATTGTCTATGCAACACATGCCGGCGGCAAGTACCTGCCGCTCGATGAATCCTTGCGCGTACAGCCGGAGGGCAAGCGCAATCTCTACGTCAATATCACGAATCACTGTAACTGCGCCTGCACGTTCTGCCTGCGCACGATGAAGCACATGGCCGAGCAGTCCTCGCTGTGGTTCAAGGGGCAGGAGCCGACGGTCGAGGAAGTCAAGGCCGCGCTCGCGACTGTTCCCTGGGATTACATCAAGGAGGTCGTCTTCTGCGGCTTCGGCGAGCCGACGATGCGTCTCGATGTGCTCTTAGAGCTTCTGCGCTATGTCAAGCAGCAGCATCCAGAGCTGCCGACGCGCCTCAACACGAATGGCCTCGGCGAGCTGGAGAACGGCCATGAGTTTGCTGCCGAATTCAAGGGCATCCTCGACACGGTTTCCATCAGCCTCAACGCCTCGAACGCCGAGCGCTACCTTGAGCTCACGCGCTCGAAGTTCGGCATCGGGTCTTACGATGCCATGTTGACCTTCGCACAGCACTGCAAGCCATACGTGCCGAACGTCGTGCTGACGATCGTCGACCACGTCGAAGGCCCCGAGGAAATCGCAAAATGCCGGAAGATCTGCGAAGAGCGCGGCCTCACGCTGCGCGTGCGCCCTTACGAAGATTCCTAAATACTCCTGAGTGCTTAAGTGCTTAAGTGGATATCCAGGTCATACAATCGAATAAGCACAACAAAAGCGGCTTACATTCTCTCGTAATGTAAGCCGCTTTATACGTAGTCAACCATAAATAATGTGATCCTTCTTCTATATTCTGTTGTCACGTAGCAAATTTCCCTCGCGAACAGGAACTTTGCAAATATCTCATCATGCTCAGCTGAAACAGTTGTGATCTCAAAATCACGTTGTGCACATCTGGTTCATCTTGGTCCGTTACCGATAACATAGGAGATACCGACTACTTCTCGATGGATTCTCGATGATTTACCGTTACCCAGGGTTGCGTTCCTTCAATCCAGTTACTGACGTTGCGCTCCAGACTTCCATTGGCATCGAGCACGACTGGCGGCCCCTGGCCATCATTACGTGCATTCCCCGCGCTATGGATATTCTTGTACTTCACCAGTGCGCTTGCTAGCCAGGTTGGAAAGAAGTTCTGCTCATCATAATCTTCAATAACCATCCACATCCTTTCGTGTAAGGTTTTGAAGAGCGCCTCTTTCGGCAGGACATGCACCTTCAGCATTTCGACCTCCAGGACTACTCAGCGGTGGTTTGCTTGTCCATCTCCTCTTTACAGTTATATTATACCACGGGTGTCAGATAATTGCAATGCTTTACACAAGGCTGACAAAAATAAATTATTTCAGGTGGATTATGTCAATTTATAGTATAATAAAAGAGAGACTATAGGGAAAGAAGGTTCCATCTATGAAACATCTGATCATCGTCCGCGGTGGCGGCGAACTCGGCAGCGGCATCGCGCATTGCCTGCATCGCGCGGGCTTCCGCGTGCTGATCCTCGAACAGAAGAAACCGACGGCGACGAGGCGCAAGGTCACGTTCTCCGATGCTATGTACCGTGGCGAATCGGAAGTGGAGCGCGTGAGCTGCCATCGAGCCAAGAGCCTGGAAGAGGCGCAGAAGCGCCTCAAGAAGGGGGAGATCATGATGATTGCAGACCCGGAGGCGAAGTGCGTGGCTGAACTCAAGCCGGATGTGCTCATCGACGCCATCGTCGCACACAAGAGCCATGGCAAGGAGAAGGGATTGGCGGAGCACACGATCGCGCTCGGACCAGGCTTCTGCGCGGGACGCGACGTCGATGTCGTCGTGGAGACGGGGCGCGGCCACAACCTCGGCCGCCTGATCTACGAGGGCTATTCCTCAAAGGACATCGACCACGGCAATGGCACGGTCGGCGAGAATCCGAATATCGAGCACCTCGTCTTTGCACCGGCTGATGGCCGTGTCGAGATGATGCGCACGATCTCACTGATGGTCAAGAAGGGGGAGGTCATCGGCCATCTCCACGTCAAGGAAGGTGAGTCCGTCGACATCAAGGCGACCATTGATGGCGTCCTGCGCGGTGCCATCTACGATGGCAGCAAGGTGGCGGCCGGCCAGAAGATCGCGGACATCCATCCGACGATGGGGCAGGAGGAGTGCTACACGATTTCGGATAAGGCCCGCTGCATCGGCGGCTCTGTCCTCGAGGCGGTCATGGCCTGGGAGAGCAAGAAGCCGAAGCATCGCTTCTTCGGTCACTGAGAAGCTGAGGGTCGGTGTCTTGAGGGAACGCCGCTTGCTGAAGGTACTGAAGGTACGGGGAGGAGGAATCGCGATGGGCAGGGGGCTCTGGCAGATGCTTGTGGATTTCGTCTTCCCGCCGCACTGTCCTGTCTGCCACGCCTATGTCGAGCATCTCGGCGCGTGGTGCCAGGATTGCATGGCGGCGGCGCAGAAGCCGCATGTCATCCTGCTGCCGGCGGCCATGCAGCCGTTGATCGGGACAGCATGGGCGCTTGGTGTCTATCACGGCGGCCTGCGCAGCCTGATTCATGCGCTCAAGTACAAGAAGAAGCGCAGCGCCCTGCCGTGTATCGCGAGCTTCTTGCGCGAAAGCGACTTTGTGCTGCCCGCTGCTATCGACATGGCGGTGCCTGTCCCTTTGCATAAAGAGCGCTATCGCGAGCGCGGCTTCAATCAGGTGGAGCTGATCTTCGGGGATTGGCTGAAGGGGCAGGGCCTGCCCCTGGAGCGGGCGCTCGTGCGCACGAAGCGGACGGGCCCACTCTACAAGATGCGGCCAGCAGAGCGGCGCAAGAGCCTGAAGGATGCCTTCTCCGTGGCGCAAGATGTCGATGTCAGCGGCAAGCGCATCCTGCTGCTCGATGACATCTTGACGACGGGCGCGACGCTCTCTGCCTGTGCTGCTGTGCTGCGGCACGCCGGGGCAGAGCGCGTCGATGTGCTCGTCTTTGCCAGTGACCATCGCTGAACTGCATGGAGGGCCATTCCGAGAAATTTTGCCTGCATTGGTTGTAATGTTGTATACTTATGCGGTATAATAAGAGAATCCATTTTCAGTTGGTCTATTGATTTATCGGTCTATTTTGTGAATCCAAGTCAGAAGGGGGCTTTCACTTGTTGATGAATGGTGCAGAGGCTGTGCTCACGAGCCTGAAGAATGAAGGCGTGGACGTCGTATTCGGTTATCCCGGCGGCGCGGTGCTCACGCTCTACGATGCTGTCTATAAAATGAAGTTTCCGCACATCCTGACGCGCCATGAGCAGGGGGCTGTCCATGCGGCAGACGGCTATGCGCGCGCGACGGGCAAGGTCGGCGTCGTCTTTGCGACTTCTGGCCCAGGTGCGACGAATCTCGTCACGGGCATCTCGACGGCCTATACGGATTCGGTGCCGCTCGTCTGCATCACGGGGCAGGTGGCTAACTCCTACATCGGCAAGGATTCCTTTCAGGAGGCGGATGTCTGCGGCATCACGACGCCGATCACGAAGCACAATTACCTCGTCAAGAAGGTAGAGGATCTGCCGCGCGTGCTCAAAGAGGCCTTCTACATCGCACGTACGGGCCGTCCGGGTCCTGTCGTCATCGATGTGGCGAAGGATGTCTTTGATACGAAATTTGACTATGCATATCCGGATTCTGTCCATCTGCGCGGTTACAGCGGCGAGAACGTCGGCGATGAGCGTGAGATCGATGCGGTGGTCGAGGCCATCCGCGCAGCCAAGAAGCCGCTGGTCTTTGCGGGCGGCGGCGTCATCCTCTCGGAGACGGCTGGCGTGCTCCAGGATATCGTGCGCCGCCTCGGCGCGCCGAGCACGGCGACCCTGCTCGGACTCGGCGCCATCCCAGCTGATGAGAAGGGCTTCCTGAGCTTTGCGGGCATGCATGGCTCCTACGGTGCCAACATGGCCATCCAGGAGTGCGACCTGCTGCTCTGCATCGGCATGCGCTTCAGCGACCGCGTGACGGGCAAGGTCTCGGAGTTCGCGCCGCATGCGAAGATCGTCCACTTCGAGATCGACCGCGCCGAGATCAACAAGAATGTCAAGGTCGACTATCGCGTGCTCGGCGACCTCAGCTGGTCGCTGCCCCTCCTGCGCGACAAACTTGCCGCCTGCTCGGATGACTTTGCTTCCCGGTTTGCACCGTGGCTTGCGCATGCGCTGGAACTCAAGGCTAAGCATCCGTTCGGCTATCGCGAGGAAGGCGATGCCATCAAGCCGGGCGCACTGATCAGAAAGGTCAGCAGCCTCATGGGTCGCGATGCGATCGGCGTGACGGATGTTGGCCAGCACCAGATGTGGGCGGCTCAGTTCTTCAAGGTCTACAAGCCGCGCCACTTCCTGACGTCCGGTGGACAGGGCACGATGGGCTACGGCCTGCCGGCAGCGCTCGGCGCCAAGGTCGGCTGCCCGGATTCCCCGGTCGTGCTCTTCTCGGGTGACGGCAGTATCATGATGAACTGCCAGGAATTTGCGACGATTGCCGACAACGATATCGACGTCAAGGTCGTCGTCATCCGCAACGAGATCCTCGGCATGGTCGGCCAGTGGCAGCGCCTGTTCTACAACCATCATTACTCACAGTCGGAGCTCAAGGGCAAGACGGACCTCGTCAAGCTCGCAGAGGCCATGGGCGTCAAGGGGTATCGCCTGACGAAGAAGGAGGAGCTCGAAACGCGCTTGCCGGAAATCCTGTCGGAGAAGGGCGCCGTCCTCATCGATGTCGTCATCCCGGAAGAGGAAGATGTCCTGCCGATGGTGCCGGGTGGCAAGCGTCTGGACCAGATGGTCCTCGGTTATCTCTGAGATTGGATGTAGATTGGGTGTAGGAGGAATAGAAGATGAAGAAATACCTGCTTGCCGTGCTGGTCGACAATAAGCCGGGCGTCCTGACGCATGTGTCGGGGCTCATCAGCCGGCGCGCCTTCAATATCGAGAGCATCTCCGCTGGCTACACGGAGGAGCCGGAAGTCACGCGCATCAACATCGTCGTCTCGGTGGAGTCGGAGGGCGAACTCGATCAGGTCATCCAGCAGCTCAGTAAGCTCATCGATGTCATCAAGATTGTCAACCTCAGCGAGGAAGACGCAATAGAGCGTGAGCTCGTGCTCATCAAGGTCAAGGCGACGCGCGAGACGCGCAGCGACATCGTCAATGTCGTCAACATCTTCCGCGCCAATATCGTCGATGTGACGCCAGATGACGTCGTCATCGAGCTCACGGGCACGCAGAACAAGATCGACGCGCTCTGCGAGGTCATGCGGGAATACGGCATCATCGAGATCGCCCGCACGGGGGCCATCGCGCTCTCGCGCGGACCCGTGCCGGTCAAGGATATGTGATACCAAGGCACTTGGGCTTGCCACCTGTATAGACCATGAAATATGACGATAACGCATACTTCGCTTGAGGTATGCGTTATTTTTATAATTTTGACAATGATTCCCATTAGTGATAAGATAAAGGGTAAACAGGACGACTGTCTTGTTCCAGCGATGGGCAGTGCCTTTGGCCTGCCTGTCAGAAATGAAAAAGGAGGATGGATACGATGTTCCAGAAAACAGACTTTTGGATCGGCCTTGCAGTAGGTGCCGTAGCTGGTATCTTTGGCTACCGCTTCATGCAGGAGCGCGAGCAGCAGATGGCCGCAATGCAGCCGGCTGCACCGGCAGGTGAGATTCCTCTTGCTGAGCTTCAGCGCCAGAAAGAAGAACTCGAAGACCTCATCGCAGCCCAGCAGGCAAAGAAGAACTGATTTCTTGTAGAATGAGGGGGAGAGACTGCCAAACGTCTGGCAGTCTCTTTCTGTAAGGGAGGAACTATCTTGAATCTCATGGGAAGTCTGCAGATCCCCACTACTAAGCTGGACTTATTCATCCGTTCCGTCGAGATCGCTTCGTATCTGCCGGGGCGCATCCGCCTGCGCAGTAAGAAGCTTCTGGGCAATCTGGAGCTCGAGCGCCAGGTACAGCAGCAGCTCCGCGCTTTTCCAGAAATTGCGCGCGTGGAGACGAGCATTGTCACGGGCTCGATCCTCATCCACTACGAGCCGGAGAGGCTGCGGCAGAATCCGGATCTGCGCAAGGTAGAAGAATACATCATGACGCATGCAAGGAGGTAAAATATGTCGTACGTATCTGGTTTCATGATGGGGGCAGCAATCGGCAAGAGCATCCGGCAGATGTTCGGGGGCTCTTCCACTGCGCCTTCATCCGGCACCCCTGCTGTGGGGCGGCGCCGGGCGGCTGCTAAACCGCAGGCACCGCAGCTCAGGGCTGTGCCGTCCTTTGCCCTCGTATCGGCCCTGCCGGGACGCCGCCGTTACCGCGCGTCCCGCATCGCGCCATCCATCGCAGCGCTCTTGGAGGAGCGTCTCGCGGCACTGGACTTCGTCAAGAGCGTACAGGTCAGCGCCGTGAGCGGCAGCATCCTCATCGAGTTCGACGAGGCGGACAGCCTGCGCGTCGATGCGCTGGCAGCCTGGCTCAAGGAGCATCTGTTCCCTGCGGCATCGGCCGATGCTGCGGAGGCGGAGTGCGCGGGACTCGACGAGTCGCATGCCGGCAGGATCACGCGCAGCGTGCGCAACTCGGGCCGGGAATTCTCGGCCTGGATCAACCGCCATACGGCTGGCTGGTTCGATATGAGCTCGCTCGTGTCGCTGCTCTTTGCCCTGCGGGGTATCCGCAAGGTGCTCATGACGTATTCTTCTCCATCGGGAGCACAGATGCTCTGGTGGGCTCTGTCATTGATGAGAGGATGGCGCACCGTATGATGTATGGAAGTTGTTACCTTCATCTGCAGGCCGCCCTGCCGCGTGAGGAACGCGCACTGCTGGCCGCGCAGATCCGCCGTTACCGCACGGTCAAGGCGGTGACGGTCACAGACAAGCGCGTCCAGATCTGGTATCGGGGCGCACTGCCGTTCCGCGAGATCCAGAAGCTGGCTATCGCGACTGTGCGCCGCGCGCAGGAAGCGGCTGTGACGCCGGCTGAGCGCCTGGCAGAATACCGGCGCGATGCGCTCTTCTCGCTGGCTAGCTTTGCCGGCATGGAGATCCTGAAGCGCACCTCGCCGCAGCTCTTCCTCAGCATGAAAGTCGCGCGCAGCCTGCTCGTGCTCGCAATCGCACGCAAGTTCATCCAGAACGGCGTCCAGGGCATGGTCAAGGATCACCGCCCGAATGCCGATACGCTGACGGCCACGGCTGTCATTGCCTCGGTGCTCGCCGGCAAGCCGGAATCGAGCCTGACGCTGCTGGCCATCTCCAACGGCGCCGAGATGCTCACGAGCTATGCAGCAGAGCGCGCTCGCACGCAGATTTCCGGCCTGCTGTCTCTCGACCAGCGCTATGTCTGGTTGGTCGACGGTGAGGTCGAGCGCAAGGTGCCAATCGAACAGGTCAAGGCCGGCGACGTCATCGCCGCGCACACCGGCGAGAAGATCGTCATCGATGGCCGCGTCATCCGCGGCGATGCCGCCATCAATCAGGCATCCATTACGGGCGAGTCGAACCCGGCCATGAAGCACAAGGGTTCGCCGGTCTACGCGGGCTCTGTCGTGGAGGCAGGCGAACTCATCATCTCCGTCGAGAAGGTCGGTAAGGACACGAGCCTTGCGCACATCGTCCACCTCGTCGAAGAGGCGCAGACGCGCAAGGCACCGGTGCAGAACTTCGCCGACCAGATGGCGAACTTCCTCGTGCCAATCTCCTTCCTTGGCGCGGCAATCGTCTACGGCGCGACGCGAGATTGGCAGCGCGTCCTCAACCTGCTGTTCATCGACTTCTCCTGCGGCCTGAAGCTCTCGACGGCCACGGCTATCTCGGCGGCCATTGGCGCCGCAGCCAAGCGCGGCATCCTCGTCAAGGGCGGCAACTACATCGAGGCGCTGGCTGAGACGGATACGGTCGTGCTCGACAAGACGGGCACGCTGACGATCGGCGTGCCGCAGATTGCGTTCGTCAAGACGGCGAGCGGCGTGACGGAGAAAGAAGCCGTCCTGCTCGCAGCCTCTGCTGAGATGCACTCCGTCCATCCGCTGGCCGTCGCTATCCAGAAGTACGTCAAAGAGCATGAATGGCAGACGCCACACCACAAGAGCTCGAAGACCATCGTGGCGCGCGGCATGCAGGCAGAAGTTCCCGACTTCGATGGCTTCAAGGGCGGTGTCGTCCGCGTCGGCAGCAAGAAGTTCCTGCGCGAGAGCGGCGTCAAGGATACCGAGCAGCTCGATGCCGGCCTGGTCGGCAAGAACCTGCTTTACGTGGCAAGGAATGACGAGCTCATCGGTGTCATCGGCATCGAGGACCCAATCCGTCCGAAGATGAAGAAGACGCTGAACCAGATGCGCCGCTACGGCATCGACGAGATCGTCATGCTGACCGGCGACAGCAAGGCCGTGGCGCAGGAAGTCGCGCGCAGCATGGACATCGATTCGTACCATGCGGAGATCCTGCCCGAGGACAAGTCGAGCTACGTCAACAAGCTCAAGCAGCGCGGCACGGTCATGATGGTCGGCGATGGCATCAACGATGCGCCAGCACTCGCGTTTGCCGATGTCGGCGTATCCCTCGGCGGGCGCCAGACGGATATCGCGGCGGAATCTTCGGCCGTCACGATCCATTCGGAAGACCCGTCCCGCCTCATGGAGGCCCTGCGGCTCGGCCGCCGCACGATGGACCTCGTCCAGCAGAACTTCATGGCGACGATCCTCGTCAACAGCGGCGCCATGCTGCTCGGCGCACTCGGCAAGATCAACCCGCTCTGGGCAGCCGTCATCCACAACACGGCGACACTGGCCGTCGTGCTCAACAGCTGCCGCATCCTGCGCCCACAGGGCAGGACTTTGATCCGCCGCCGCAGAGCAGTCTGATGCGCTTATACTGCAAAGAAAAAGCTGGGGTTGCCCAGCTTTTTTTCTTTGTTATAATATAACAGAAAAATCTTGAAATAAAAATTACTTGCACTTTACGGACTTTACCGATATACTGGTTTATAGACGTTCTATTTTCTTCGCATATCTGCATTGAGAGAACCGGACATCTAATACGTTATTCTAATTTTTCAGTAAGGGGATTATCTTATGGCTTTCCAGGACAAGACACTCACGTGCAAAGAATGTGGCAAGGAATTCATCTTCACCGCTGGTGAACAGGAATTCTACGCTGAGAAGGGCTTCGAGAACGAACCGGCTCGCTGCCGTGATTGTCGTGACAAGCGCCACCGCAGCCGCGAAGGTGGCGAGCAGCGCCAGATGTACAAGGTCGTCTGTGCAGATTGCGGTAAAGAAACGGAAGTTCCGTTTGAACCGAAGAACGACCGCCCGGTGTACTGCCGTGACTGCTTCACCAAGAGAAGAGCACAGCACTGAGAGACAGTCGGTTGAAATTTTTTCATGAGACTGGCATGATATCCGCGATTATGTTATAATAGGTCGCGTAAGAGAGCAATGAGGCCCGGATACGTTTCCGGGCCTCATTCTCTGAAAGGATCCATCAATAGCGGCAAGCTATGGAAATCTGAGAGAGAGAGGGATTTTTATGAATTTGAAGAAGTTATTCGTCCTTCTGGCAGCCTGCGTCTTCGCGACGTTTGCGCTGGCTGGCTGCGGCGGCAGCAACTCGGCATCCTCAGGCAGCGGCTCGAGCGCCAAGGTACTCAAGGTCGGTTCGTCGATCGACTTTGCACCGTTCGAGTTCCAGGATGAAGGCCAGAAGGATTACCAGGGCTTCGATATGGACCTGATCCGCGCCATCGGCAAGGAGATGGGCTACGATGTCGAGATCCAGAACATCGGCTTCGATGGCCTGATCCCGGCGCTGCAGGCCAAGAACATCGACGTCATCATCTCGGGCATGACGATCAACGACGAGCGCAAAGAGAATGTCTCGTTCTCGGATCCGTACTATCAGTCCGGCCTGACGATGGTCGTCCGCTCGGATGAGCAGGCCATCAAGAGCTTCCAGGATCTCAAGGGCCACAAGGTCGCTGTCCAGATCGGCACGACGAGTGCTGAGGCGGTCAAGAAGCTCGGCGGTGTAGAGGTCAAGGAGCTCAACACACCGGCTGACTGCTTCATGGAGCTCAAGGGTCATGGCGTCGATGCAGTCGTCAACGACCGTCCGGTCAACGACTACTACATCACGAAGAGCGGTGAGACGGGCGTCAAGGCTCTCGAGGAGAAACTGACGGCTGAGGATTACGGTATCGCGATGGCAAAGGACAACACGGAACTGCAGTCCAAGATCAACGAAGCACTCAAGAAGCTCAAAGAGAACGGCGAGTACGACAAGATCTATGCAAAATGGTTCGGTGGACAGAAATAATCACCTATCCTGCATAAAGAAACACCACGCTTCCGGCGTGGTGTTTTGCTTTTTCCTTTTTCATTGACAGGAGAGAGGGCAGGAAATATAATAATAGACAGGTTTTTCTCTGTGATGAAGATGAATAATTATGAATCCCAATGGTAAGGTGAAAGCAAATGCATTTTAACTTCGATTTGGTCGTGAACTCCTTCCCACTCCTACTCGTGGGTGCTGGCGTCACGATCAAGATTACGGCTCTCTCAGTTGCCCTCGGTGTGGTCATCGGCCTCTTCGTCGGCATCGCGCGCATCTCGCGCATCAAGCTCCTGCGCGTCCTCGCGGCAATCTACGTCGACTTCTTCCGCGGCACGCCGCTTCTCGTGCAGATCTTCCTGGTCTACTTCGCGCTGCCGGTCATCACGGGCCAGCGCGTCGACCCGTTCGTCGCGGCCATCGGCTCCTGTGGCATCAACTCGGGCGCATACGTCGCGGAGATCTTCCGCGCCGGCATCCAGTCCATCGACAAGGGGCAGATGGAAGCCGGCCGCTCGCTCGGCATGACCTGGGTGCAGACGATGCGTTACATCATCGTGCCGCAGGCCTTCAAGCGCGTCATCCCGCCGCTCGGCAATGAGTTCATCGCCCTCTTGAAGGACTCGTCCCTCGTCTCGGTCATCGGTTTCGAGGAACTCACGCGCCGCGGCCAGCTGATCATCGCGAAGACGTATGGTTCGCTGGAAATCTGGCTCAGCGTCGCGGTCATCTACCTGGCCATGACCTTGACGATTTCCCGCTTCGTAGCATATCTGGAGAGGAGATACAAGACGGATGATCGACATTGAGAATCTGAGAAAATCATTTGGTGACGTCGAGGTGCTCAAGGGCATTAACCTCACGATCAAGGAGAAGGAAGTCGTCGTCATCATCGGGCCATCCGGCTCGGGCAAGAGCACACTGCTGCGCTGCATGAATTACCTCGAAGAGCCGACTTCCGGCGAGGTCAGCGTCGACGGCATCGTGCTCGACGGCGAGGCCAACATCAACAAGGTGCGCGAGGAAGTCGGCATGGTCTTCCAGCGCTTCAACCTGTTCCCGCACATGACGGTGCTCCAGAACATCATGCTGGCCCCAATCAAGGTCCGCCACGTCGCGAAGCAGGAGGCCGAGGAGACGGCGCGCAAGCTGCTCGCACGCGTCGGCCTGGCCGACAAGGCTGACGCCTATCCGAGCCAGCTCTCCGGCGGCCAGCAGCAGCGCGTCGCCATTGCGCGCGCGCTGGCGATGAAGCCGAAGGTCATGCTGTTCGACGAGCCGACTTCCGCACTCGACCCGGAGATGGTCGGCGAAGTCCTCGACGTCATGCGCAAGCTAGCCGAAGAGGGCATGACGATGGTCATCGTCACGCACGAGATGGGCTTTGCGCGCGAGGTGGGCGACCGCCTGCTCTTCGTCGACGACGGACGCATCATCGAGCAGGGCGACCCGAAGGAAGTCTTCGAGCACCCGAAAGAAGAGCGCACGCGCCTCTTCCTCTCGAAAGTCCTCTGAGATCGCTGAGAACCATATCGGAGTGACAGATTGCCAGCCCGTCCTACTTGGAGATGAGACAATGGTATTCCTCACATGCAGTCGTGTTGACAGGGAACAATCCCATTGACAACCCCGCAACGACTCAGTATAATCGAAAGTGAATCAGGATGCCCATTATCCTGACGGTTTTTGATTTGTGTAGGAGGAATCATTATGGTTGGCAAAGTAAAATGGTTCAGTCCTGAGAAAGGCTACGGCTTCATCGCTCGCGAAGGTGGCGATGATGTATTCGTCCATTTCTCCGCAATCCAGGACGAAGGCTTCAAGACGCTCAATGAGGGTCAGGATGTCGAGTTCGAGATTGTCGAGGGTGCGCGTGGCCCGCAGGCTGCCAACGTCATCAAGACGGCATAAGAACGAATGAAAAGAGCCGGGTCCCGGAGACGGGACTTGGCTTTTCTTTTTGTCCGGGTTCCAGATTTGCGAGAAAATAATTGGATTTTCCGGATTTGGAAGAAGGGATTCCTGCGGCTTTGGCGAATACTACCAATATAAACAGAAAGCGTTCGGATCTCTCGGATAGGATAGGAAACTGTAACATCCAACAGTGTCCGGCGCATTGCTTTCTTCAATAAATTGTGCCGCTTGGCGGCATAGAAATAAGAAAGGGGATGTGTCTTATGGCAACATTCACTGTAAGAGGCAAGAATATCGAGATCACTCCTTCCCTGCGTGAGTACGTGGAGAAACGCGTTGGCAAAGTCACGAAATACTTTGATTCCGTCGGCGATATCAAGGTGCTGCTGACGGTTTCGAAGGGCCGCCACATCGTCGAGGTCACTGTCCCAATCCCCGGTGGCATCCTGCTGCGTGGCGAGGAATCGACGATGGATATGTACACCTCCATCGACCTTGTCGTAGAGAAACTGGAGCGCCAGATCCATAAACAGAAGACGAAACTCGCGCGCCGCCTGCGTTCTGGCCAGTTCAAGACGGAAGAGCTCAAGTCGAGCCCGATGCCGGACGTTCATGATGAGAGTGACACCTACAAGGTCGTCAAGACGAAACACTTCATCGTCAAGCCGATGGATGTCCAGGAAGCCATCATGGAGATGAATCTCTTGAACCATAACTTCTTCGTCTTCCGCGATGCGGAGACGGAGGCAGTCAATGTTGTCTACCGCCGCGATGATGGCAACTATGGCCTCATCGAGTCGGATACCTGATCGTACAACCACTTTGACACATTGCAATGAGAGGAGCCTGCTTGCGGGCTCCTTTTTCCATGTCATTTATTTCATGTATCAAGAAAGAAGAGGTGCCTGTCTTGCGCTACATCATCATCAATGCCGATGACTTTGGACGTCATGCGGAGATCAATCGGGCGGTGGAGGAAGGGATCGAGCATGGCTGCCTGCGCTCGGCGACGGTCATGCCGGGCGGTGCTGCCTTTGCGGGGGCCATCGATATCGCACGCCGCCACGAGGCGCTCGGGCTCGGCGTCCACTTCACGCTCGTCGACGGCCATCCCATCCTGCCGCCGGAGGAGATTCCCTCGCTCGTCGGCGCGGAGGGGGACTTCCTGCCGGACCACACGGCGCTCCTCAAGCGCTATCTGAGGGGCGGCGTCAATCTTGAGGAGGTCCGGCGTGAGCTCGCCGCGCAGCTCCAGAAGGTCGAAGCGACGGGGATTCCCATCTCGCATGTGGACAGCCATCAGCACATGCACACACTGCCGGGCATCATCGACATCGTCCTGGACCTCGCATCCCGTGCGGGCATCCGGGCCGTGCGCACGCCGCGCACGCCGCTCTTTGCCGGTGCGTTTGGCGGGCTCGGGCAGCTCGTCGGGCGCCTGGGCCTCAGCACGCTTGCACGCCTCGCCGCCTGCAAGGCGCACCGCCGAGGCCTCTTGACGCCGGATAATTTTGCCGGCATCGTTGCGGGCGAGGCTGTCAGCGAAGGCGAGCTCCTGCACCTCATTGCGCATCTGCCACAGGGGACGACGGAGGTCATGATGCATCCCGGCACGAAAAACGATGTGCTGCAGGAAGACAGCGGCTGGCAGCATGACTTTGAGGCGGAGCTCGCGGCCATCCTCTCGCCGCGCGTCGGGGAGGCGCTGCGAAAGGCAGAGGTCGAGCCGGTGAACTTCCGCCATCTCTCCTGCACTGCAGAGCAAAGGGAAAATTGACTTATAAAGGTCAGTCTGATAATATTGTAAGGTAGGTTAACTATAGGGGAAGCACGTGCAGCCCCATACGCAGTAAGGAGTGATTTGGTTGCTGGGATTCATCAAGAGATTCTTAGGTGACAATAACGATAAAGAGATTGCCCGCTACCGCAAGGTGGTCGAGAAGATCAATGCGCTGGAGCCGCAGATGCAGGCGCTGACAGACGACAAGCTGACGGGATACACGAACAAATTCCGTGAGCGCCTCGCGAATGGTGAGACGCTTGACGATATCCTGCCCGAAGCTTTTGCTGTTGTCCGTGAGGGCTCGCGCCGTGTGCTCGGCATGCGCCATTTTGATGTGCAGCTCATCGGCGGCATGTGCCTGCATGAGGGCAAGATTGCAGAGATGCGCACGGGCGAAGGCAAGACGCTCGTCGCGACGCTGCCGGTCTACCTCAATGCCCTGACGGGCGAAGGTGTCCACATGGTCACGGTCAATGACTACCTGGCCCGCCGCGACAGCGAGGATATGGGCCGTCTCTACCGCTATCTCGGACTGACGGTCGGCCTCGTCGTGCACGACATGGACTTCCCCGAGCGCAAGTTCGCGTACAGCCGCGACGTCACTTTCGGCACGAACAACGAGTTCGGCTTCGACTACCTGCGCGATAACATGGTCATCTATCCGGAGCAGATGGTCCAGCGCAAGCTCCACTATGCCATCGTCGATGAGGTCGACTCCATCCTCATCGATGAGGCGCGCACGCCGCTCATCATCTCGGGCCCTGGCGCCAAGTCGACGGACATGTATGCCGTCATGGCCAAGGCCGTCTCTGGCCTCAAGGAAGGCATCGACTACACGGTCGACGAGAAGCAGAAGACGGTCGCACCAGCTGACAGCACCATCCCGAAGGTCGAGAAGATCCTCGGCATCAACAACCTCTACGCACCGGAGAACATCGAGCTCTCGCATTGCTTCACGGCCGCTCTGCGTGCTAAGGCGCTGATGAAGCGCGACCGCGACTACGTCGTGCGCAACGGCGAAATCATCATCGTCGATGAGTTCACGGGCCGCCTCATGGAAGGCCGCCGCTACTCGGACGGCCTGCATCAGGCTATCGAGGCGAAGGAAGGCGTGAAGATCCAGCGCGAGAGCCAGACGCTCGCGACCATCACCTTCCAGAACTATTTCCGCATGTACGACAAGCTCGCCGGCATGACGGGTACGGCCAAGACGGAGGAGGACGAGTTCCTCAAGATCTACAACCTGCCGGTCATTGTCGTGCCGACGAACAAGCCGGTCATCCGCAAGGATTACCCAGACCTCATCTTCAAGACGAAGCGCGCGAAGTACAAGGCCGTAGGCCGTGCCGTCACCTCGCTGCACGCGAAGGGGCAGCCGGTCCTCATCGGCACGACCTCCATCACGCAGTCGGAGGAGCTCAGCGCCATCCTCCGGAAGAATGGCATCCCGCACAACGTGCTCAACGCCAAGTTCCACGAGAAAGAAGCGGAGATCATCGCGGGCGCCGGCCAGAAGGGTGCCGTGACGATCGCGACGAACATGGCAGGCCGCGGTACGGATATCAAGCTCGGTGAGGGCGTGCCGGAACTCGGCGGCCTCTTCATCATCGGCACGGAGCGCCATGAGTCACGCCGCATCGACAACCAGCTGCGCGGCCGTGCCGGCCGTCAGGGTGACCCGGGTGCATCGCGCTTCTATCTGTCACTCGAAGACGACCTGCTGCGCCTCTTCGCCTCGGACCGCATCTCGGGCATCATGGACAAGCTCGGCATGGACGAGGACGAGCCAATCGAACACAAGCTCATCACGAATTCCATCGAGCACGCGCAGAAGAAGGTCGAGGCACGCAACTTCGACATCCGCAAGCACGTCCTCGAGTACGACGATGTCATGAACCAGCAGCGTGAAGTCATGTACGGCGAGCGCCGCAAGATCCTCTTCGGCGAGAACCTGCGCGAGAACATCATGGGCATGGTCAAGCACATCATCCGCGCGGAGATGGACCAGTACGCCAACGCGCAGCTCTACCCGGAGGAGTGGCAGCTCGACGGCCTCATCGAGGATGCCGAGAAGATTTACGCACCGCAGGGCCGCCTCAAGAAGGAAGAGCTCGCTGCGATGAGCCGCGACGAGCTGCAGGAATGCCTCGAGAAACTCGCGGAGGAAGGCTATCACAACCGCGAGCTGCTCTTCGGCGAGGACAACATGCGCGAGCTCGAGAAGGTCGTCATGCTGCGCGTCGTCGACAAGAAGTGGATGGAGCATCTCGACCACATGGACATGCTGCGTGACGGCATCAACCTGCGCGCCTATGGCCAGTGCAATCCGCTCGTCGAGTACAAGATCGAAGCGCTCGACATGTTCGAAGAGATGGAGGCCGACATCCAGGACCAGATTGCCTCGCTGATGTACCACGTGAGCATCATCACGCCGGAACAGCAGCAGGAAGCCGCGGCAAAGCAGGCGGCTGCCCAGCAGTCGGCTGCACCGGAAGCCGTTTCGGAGCAGGACAAGGCCAAGATGGAAGAGATCATCAAGAAGCAGAAGTCGCAGCTGCAGGATCACCTGCAGAACGCCCAGGCTTCGCATGGTGACGAGGTCAGCGCGGCCGAGGTCAAGAAAAAGCCCGTGACGAAGGACGGCAAGAAGGTCGGGCGCAACGATCCGTGCCCGTGCGGCAGCGGCAAGAAGTACAAGAACTGCTGCGGCAAGAACGAATAAATCATCAATCACAAAGAGGAAAGGATATTATGCTCGAAGATATCAAACCGCAGCTTGGCGAACTCAAGACGAAGCTGGACCAGATGGGCGAATCGCTCGAGGTCCCGGCGAAAGAGGAGAAGATCGCCGAGCTCGAATACAAGATGGGTGAGCCGACGTTCTGGGATGACGCAGAGAAGGCCCAGAAGATCAATCAGGAACTCAACGACGTCAAGATCAGCGTCGACAAGTACAAGAATCTCGTCGCGAAGTTCGAGGATGCGCAGACCCTTTGGGAGATGGGCATGGAAGAGCAGGACGAGAGCATGGAGGAGGACGTCAAGTCGGAACTCGCTGCTGTCGCGGAGGGCCTTGAGTCCCTGCAGCTCGAAGTTCTCCTGTCGGGCCCGTACGATGCCAACAATGCTATTCTGACGCTGCACGCCGGTGCGGGCGGAACGGAGGCGCAGGACTGGACGCAGATGCTGCTGCGCATGTACGGCCGCTGGGCAGAGCGCCACGGCTTCACGGTCGAGACGGCTGACCTGCTGCCGGGCGATGAGGCCGGCGTCAAGAGCGCGACGCTCTTCATCAAGGGCCACAACGCCTACGGCTTCCTTCGCTCCGAGAAGGGCATCCACCGCCTCGTGCGCATCTCGCCGTTCGACGCGCAGGCGCGCCGCCACACGTCGTTCGCGGCCTGCGACATCATGCCGGAGATCGACGACAACGTCGAGGTCAACATCAATATGTCGGACGTCCGCGTCGACACGTACCGCGCTTCGGGCGCCGGCGGCCAGCACATCAACAAGACGTCATCCGCCGTGCGCATGACGCACATGCCGACGGGCATCGTCGTGCAGTGCCAGAACGAGCGTTCCCAGCTCCAGAACCGCGAGCAGTGCCTCAAGATGCTGCGCGCCAAGCTCTTTGAGCTCGAGATGGAGAAGAAGGAAGCAGAGCTCGCGAAGCTCGAGGGCGACCAGCAGAAGATCGAATGGGGCAGCCAGATCCGCTCCTACGTCTTCCAGCCGTACACGATGGTCAAGGACCACCGCACGAATGTCGAGACGGGCAATGTCCAGGCTGTCATGGATGGCGATATCGATATGTTCATCCGCGCCTTCCTCGCGGCGAAAGCAAATCATGAAATCTGAGTCTTGTTTTCAGAGGAGTCAGGAGCAGTGCTTCTGACTCCTTGTTCCATTGGCAGGTGATGAAATTGCGAAAAGCCTTGACTATTACGGGCTTGTTCTTCATAATATTAATCGTGCTCGGAGAGCTCTTGCTGCCTCCCGTTGTCGAGAGCGCGCTGGAGAGCCGTCTCTCCCAGAAATTCTCGACGCCGCATGTGGAGGTGGAGCTCTCTGCTTCGCCGCGGCTCAAGCTGCTGCTCGGGCGGACGGACAGCCTCAAGGTCACGGTCCAGGATGGACAGGTCGGCCAGCTGCGCGTCCACGAGATGGCGCTTTCCGGCCGCAATACGGTCTTTGACTTCGGGGCTTTCTCGGAGGGCCGCCTGGCACTCTCGCAGGCCGAGGCACTCTCCCTGACGGCCATGTTCGACGAGAACGGCCTGCGAGAGGCGCTGGCCCGCAAGATCAGCAAGGCGGACAATGTCGAGGTGCATATCACGGATGACAATGTCCTCGTGACGGCCGATACGAATCTCCTCGGGCACAAGGCACAGCTTTCGCTCGTCGGCCACATCGTGGCGGATGACGGGACGCTGTACTTCGACACGGATCAGTTTGACATCCAGAATTCGCCCTTCGGCACGGCGCGCCTTGGCGATACGCTCGGGCGCATCGCACTCGTGAAGCCGGAGCAGCTGCCGCTCAAGATGCGCATCGTCTCGGTGGATCAGCAGGAGGGCAGTGTCCTCGTCCGTGCGGGTGAAGAATAATGGTTTTTGAGATAAGGTGGATTAGATGAAGGTATTCAAGTACAATCGCTGGCTCGTGCTGGTCATCGTCATTGGCCTGCTGGCGGCTCTGGCCATCAGCTTCCAGCGCAATGCGGTAGAGCGCGCCAACCGTCAGGTCGACCTCGCCATCGATTACGAGGGGCTGCAGGAACTCGCGCAGCGCGAGGGCCTGCCGGAGAGCGTCGTGCTCGAGAAAGCAAAGGAAGCGGGCATCTCCTCCCTGGCTGTCTATGAGACGACCTTCAAGAAGCTCAACGACAACGGCAAGGCTGCGGCAATTGACGGCAGCAAGATCCTGGAGAGCTACCATGCAGGAACGCTCGAGGACCCTGCCTGGCGCCAGCTCGTTGCCTCCGGCAAGATCAACGGCAAGGAAGTCTACGTCGTCGGCCACGATCCACAGACCTATAAAGAAGTGAAGGAAGACCTGCTGCGCCGCCTCGGTAGCGACCGCGTGACGGTCCTGCAGGTCGGGAATGAAGAAGTCCTTGCGGTTAAGGCTCATTATGACTCCTTCCTCAAGATGAACCTCGGCATGCCGACGGATGAGATGAAGGCCGTCAACGATGCGGGCTTCCACGTCCTCGCGCGCCCGAGCAACTACGAGAACTGCACGCCGGATGATGTCAAGGCTGTCTTCGCGCGCCTTGACGGCTTCGACGTGTCGGAGATCGTCTTCTCCGGCCAGCAGTCGCTCGGTGCGCCGAAGGCCCTACAGACGACGATTGACGAGATGAAGGAGCGCCAGATCAATCTCGGCCTCATCGAGGCGGTCACGCAGCTGCAGTTCTACAAGCAGGACGGCATGGAGGAGATCGCGAAGGGACTCGGCTACGACCACGTCGCACGCCTCTATTCTATCCCGAAGGATGAGCAGCCGAAGCTCAAGATCGATACGGCCGTCGAGCGCTGGTCCAACACGGACGAGGAGCGCAACATCCGCATCGACCTGTTGCGCATCTACGACAAGCCCTCGCCGAACATGAGCCTCATGGAAACGAACATGAAGTACTTCCAGGAGACGCACGACAAGCTTGTGGCGCATGGCTACACGATCGGCAAGGCCGGCACCTTTGAGACCTACAATGCCTCGAGGGTCCTGCGCGCGCTCGTCATGCTCGGCGTCGCGGCAGCGGGCATCCTCTACCTCTCGCTCGTGATCCCGCGCCTCAATGCGCGCCCGCGCTATCAGTACATCCTGCTTGTCATCTTCGGTCTCCTGGCGGCGGTGCCGGTCCTCATGGGCAATGGCTCGAAGATCCGCGTCGTCGCGGCGCTCGCCAGCGCGAACGTTTTCCCGGCCATCGCGGTCATCTTCCAGCTCGACCGCGTGCGCGCCTACAAGGAGAAGGCCCGCATCGCGCTGCCGCGCCTCATCGTGACGGCGGCCATCGCGCTCTTCGTCACGGGTGCACTCTCGTACATCGGTGCGGCGTACCTCTCGGCCTCGCTGGCTGACACGCAGTACTTCCTCGAGTTCAACATCTTCCGCGGCATCAAGCTGACGTTTGTCCTGCCGCTCATCCTCGTCGGCATCGCCTTCCTGCAGCGCTTCGACATCTTTGACGGGCGCATGGACGATACGGAAGGCGTCGTCGAACAATTGAAGCGCATCCTCGACATGCCGGTCAAGGTCAAGACCTTGCTCGTCATGCTCGTCGTGCTCGTCGCGGGCGTCGTCTTTGTCGCGCGCAGCGGCCATACGTCGGGCATGCCGGTCTCGCAGACAGAGCTGCACTTCCGCGCCTTCCTCGAGCAGGCCTTCTACGCCCGCCCGCGCACGAAGGAGCTCATGATCGGCCATCCGGCCTTCATGCTCGCCGCGATGGCGGCGCTGCGCAAGTGGCCGACGATGGTGTTCTTTGCGCTCGTCCTCGTGGCGACCATCGGACAGGGATCGATGGTCGAGACGTTCGCGCACATGCGCACGCCGGTGTACATGTCGTTCATGCGCGGCATCGGGGGCATCGTCCTCGGCGCTGGCATCGGCGCTGTCGCGATGATTCTGGTAGAGCTCTGGCAGGCTGTCATGGCCAGAGCCCACAAAGCTAATGCAGCTGAAAAAAAGGAGAGTAAAGCAGACTGATGGAGAGAAGGATTGTCGTATCGGGATATTACGGCTCCAAGAATGCTGGCGATGAAGCGATGCTGGCCGCGATGCTGGAGGTCCTCGGGGATCTCGACCCAAAACTTCATATCACGGTGATCTCGGCGAGCCCTGCTGATACGAGCGAGCGCCACGGCGTGGAGTCTATTTCCTGGCTTGGCTTTCCTTCTATCATCAAAGCGCTCTGGCACGCCGACCTGCTCATCAGCGGCGGTGGCAGCCTGCTCCAGAATGTGACGAGCCGCCGGAGCCTCTACTACTACCTCGCCATCATCTTCCTGGCTGTCGTCATGCGCAAGAAGGTCATGCTCTACGCACAGGGCATCGGCCCCATCATCGGCGGTCTGGCGGAGTTCGCGATGCGCGTAATCAGCAACCGCGTCGACCTCATCACCGTGCGCGACAAGGGATCTCTTGCAGAGCTTGCCAGGCTCGGCATCACGAAGCCGAAGATTGAGTGCACGGCTGACCCGGTGCTCGCCATCCATCCGGTCGACAAGGCTGCCGGGCGCGCCATCTTCAAGCGCTATCATGCCGATGGCGCGGAGCCGGTCGTCGGCATCTCCGTGCGCAACTGGCAGCACGAGACGCACTTCAAGGATGTCATGGCCGAGGTCTCGGACCGCATCGTGCGGGAGCTCGGGGCCCGCGTCGTCTTCCTGCCCATGCAGTTCCCTGAGGACGTCCATGCGGCAGAGTCGATCGCGGAGCGCACGCATGAGCCCTGCACGGTGCTCAAGGACGAGTACACGACGAGCGAGTTCCTCTCGCTCGTCGGCAACATGGACTTGATGCTCGCTATCCGCCTGCACGCGCTGATCTTCGCCGGCGTCATGGGCGTGCCGATGATCGGCGTCTCGTACGACCCGAAGATCGATCGCTTCCTCGCCTCAATCGGGGAGAAGCCGGTCGGCAGCCTTGACGATGTCACGGCAGACGAGCTCATGGCGGAGATCCGCCGCAAGTGGAACGATAAGGCGGTGTTCCGCAAGCGCAATGCGGAGCTCCTCGCGAAACTGCGCGACCTCGCGGCGCGCAATGCGGAGCTTGCGCTGCAGCTCATAGGCAATCAGGAGAAGGGGACTCGTCGCTGAGTCCTCTTTTTTGAATCAAGATATAAGTACTGAGGTGTAAAGGAGAGAACCATGATCCACATGCGCGATGTCTCGAAGATCTATGAGAATGGAGCTGTGGCCCTCGACCATGTGAATGTCGATATCGAAGCGGGAGACTTCGTCTTCATCGTCGGCGCCAGCGGCGCGGGCAAATCCACGTTCATCAAGATGCTGTTCCGCGAGGAACTGCCGTCGAGCGGCAGCCTCTTCGTCAATGGGCGCGATGTCGTCCACATGAAGCGCAGCGAGGTGCCGTATCTGCGGCGCGGTCTCGGCGTCATCTTCCAGGACTACCGGCTGCTGCCGGACAAGACGGTCTTTGAGAATGTCGCTTTTGCGATGCAGGTCATCGAGGCGCCGCGGCGCCTCATGCAGCGCAATGTCAATGCCGTGCTCGACGTCGTCGGACTGCGCGACAAGTTCCGCTGCTTCCCCTCGCAGCTCTCGGGCGGCGAGCAGCAGCGCGTGGCGATTGCCCGCGCCATCGTCAACGACCCGGCCATCGTCATCGCCGATGAGCCGACGGGCAACCTCGACCCGGAGACGAGCTGGGACATCATGGACATCTTCAACCGCATCAATCTCGCCGGCACGACCATCGTGATGGCCACGCACGACAAGACCATCGTCGACACGATGCAGCGCCGCGTCATCGCCATCGAGGACGGCCACATCGTGCGCGACGAGGCGAAGGGAGGCTACGGCTATGAAGCTTAAGACGGGCGAGTACTTCATCCAGGAGGTGTTCCACTCGCTGCGCCGCAACAACTGGATGACCTTTGCCTCCATCGGCACGGTTGCCGTCTCGCTCTTCGTGCTCGGCGTATTCCTGATCCTTGTGCTCAACATGAACCGGCTGGCCGGTATGCTCGAGTCCCAGGTGCAGATCAGCGTCTACCTCGAGGACCATCTGATGGACCGCGAGAAACGCCAGATCGGCTACGACATCGAGGCGCTGCAGGGCATTGACTCGGTCACCTACGTCGACCGCGAGACGGCCAAGGAGCGCCTCAAGGACAGGCTCGGCGACCAGAAGTACCTGCTCGACGCGCTCTCTGACGACAATCCGCTGCCCGACGCCTTCGAGGTGACGGTCACGACGCCATCTGTCGTCGAGTCGGCGGCCGGCGCCATCGACTCGATGCAGGGCGTGGAGGAGGCGAAGTACGGCCAGGATGTTGTCGAGCACCTCTTCGACATCACGCGGCTCATGCGCATCTTCGGCTTCATCCTCATGGGACTTTTGGGCGGCGCGACGCTCTTCATCATCTCCAACACGATACGTCTGACAGTCTTCGCGCGGCGCAAAGAGATCGCCATCATGAAGTACGTCGGCGCGACGGACTGGTTTATCCGCTGGCCGTTCCTCTTAGAGGGCATTGTGCTCGGCTGCATCGGCGGTCTCATCGCGGCCGTCGCGCTGCGCAGCTTCTACGCGGCGATGGCAGCCAAGATCTACAGCACGCTAGCCTTCTTCCCGCTGATGCCGCAGTACCCGTTCATGAATTACGTGACAGCGGCGATTCTCTTGGCGGGCATTGTCATCGGCGCGATCGGCTCGGTCATCTCGCTCAAGCGCTTCCTGCGCGTGTGAGGAAGGGGGCGTGTGATATGAAGGATAGATGCGGCAGGGCCGCGTCCCTGATGCTCGTTTTCTCCCTGCTGCTGGAGCCGGTCAGCCTGGCGGCGGCCCTCTCAGACGACAAGGGCGGCTATGAGAGCCAGGCGGCAGCGAAGCTGCAGCAGAGCAACGAGCTGCAGAGCAAGATCGACAACGTCTCGGAGGAGAAGCGCGCGCTCGACGAGGCGGCCGATGCTGCTATCAAGGAACACGAAGCGCGCAAGGCGGAGCTCGATGCGACCGACGCGCGCCTCAAGCAGAACGAAGAAGAGCTCGCTGTCCTGCAGAAGGACTATGAAGCCAAGCAGGAGCGGCTCGGCCGGCGCGTGCGTGATATCTACATCAACGGGCAGGTCTCGTACCTCGACGTCCTGTTCGGCGCGCACGATTTCCAGGACTTCCTCACGCGCATGGACCTCCTGAAGCGCATCATCCGCCAGGACTACGCGCTCGTGCGCGGCGTGCAGGAGGAGAAGGACAGCATCGAGCTGCGCCAGGCAAGCCTTGCACAGGACCGCCTGACGCAGGCCGAGCAGGAGGAGAAGGCGCATCTGGCGCGCGCAGACATGGAGGAAAAGGTCAAGCGGCGCGAGGCGCTCATTGAGCGCCTGCGCACGGACAAAGCCCTCATTGACCAGCAGTATGAGGAACTCATGCGCGCCTCGCGCCAGATCGGTGAGATGATACGGGAGCGCGGCATGGGCAGCGCGGCGCCTTCGGGCAGCGGCGCGATGATCTGGCCGGTGTCCGGCAGCGTGACGAGTGAGTTCGGCTGGCGCGTCCATCCGATCACGGGCACGCAGAAGTTCCACAGCGGCGTTGATATCGGCGCCGACTACGGCGCGCCCATCTATGCGGCGCAGAGCGGCACGGTCGAGTACGCGGGCTGGGTCTCCGGCTACGGCAACACCGTCATCATCAACCACGGCGGCGGCATCACGACGCTCTACGGCCACAACCAGTCGCTGGCGGTCAGCGCCGGGCAGAGCGTGAGCCAGGGGCAGGTCATCTCATACTGCGGCTCGACGGGCAATTCCACGGGGCCGCACTGTCACTTTGAAGTGCGGCAGAACGGAGAGCCCGTCAGCCCGTATTCCTATCTTTGATTATCTCTATCTCTCTGAAGAGGATGTAAAACATGAGCAAGAAAAAAATCATCATCGGCGTCCTGTTGACGGCCGTGCTCTCGTCCTTCCTGACGATTGCCGGCCTCTGCTTCGCCTTTGGCATCCACAGCAATGAGGTCGCGGACATCGTCCGCTTCCTCGGTGTTAAGCGCTTCATCGAGGCGCGCTACGTTTCGGATGTCAATGAGACGAAGCTCATGGATGGCGCGATATCCGGCATGGTGCAGTCCCTCGGGGACCCGCATTCCCTCTACATGAATGCCGACATGTTCGAGCAGCTCAAGGAGCACACGGAGGGCGAGTTCGGCGGCATCGGCGTGACGATGGGCTTCAAGGACAGCAAGGTCACGATCATCTCTGTCCTCGACGATACGCCGGGGCAGCATGCCGGCCTCGAGGCTGGCGATGAGATCATGGCCGTCGACGGCACGCCGGTCTCGGAGATGCAGCCAGAGGAGGTCGCCATGCACATCCGCGGCGAAGTCGGCACGAAGGTCGTCCTGACGATTGAACGCGGCGGCGAGACGCAGGACTACACGATCGAGCGCGCGACCATCAAGATCGATACGGCCAAGGGCACGATGCTCGAGGACGGTATGGGCTACATCCGCATCGCCTCGTTCTCGGAGAACACGGGCAAGGAGTTCAAGGCCGCCTACGACTCGCTCGAAGAACAGGGCATGAAGGGGCTCATCATCGACCTGCGCGAGAACCCCGGCGGCCTCGTCACGAGCTGCGTCGAGATCGCGAACATGGTCGTGCCGAAGGGGCCCATCGTCTCGGTCGTCGAGCGCGACGGCTCGAAGGAGGTTCATGAGTCGAAGCTCGAGGAGAGCAAGTATCCGATTGTCGTGCTGATCGACGGCAACAGCGCGAGCGCCTCGGAGATCCTCGCGGGTGCCCTGCAGGATACGGGTGCCGCGACGCTCGTCGGCACGAAGTCGTACGGCAAGGGCTCCGTCCAGGTTGTCGTGCCGATGCTCCACAATGACGGCCTCAAGCTGACCATCGCGAAGTACTACACGCCGAACGGCCGCTGCATCGACGGCACGGGCATCGAGCCGGACGTCGAGGTAGAGCTGCCTGAGGGCGCGACGACGGACGTGCAGCTCGAGAAGGCCAAGGAAGTCCTGAAAGAAAAACTCCAGTAACGGCAATATAGAAAAAGCGCAATGCCTTGTGGCATTGCGCTTTTCTTCTCTTGTCAGTCCTTGGGGCGGTGCTCCGCGATGCAGGCGAGGAAGGCCTCGCCGTACTTCTGCAGCTTGTGCTCGCCGATGCCCTTGACGAGCAGCATCTCCTCGCGCGATCTCGGCAGGACGGCGCACATGTCCTTGAGCGTCGCGTCGGAGAAGACGACGTAGGGCGGGATGTGGTCGCGCAGCGCGATCTCCTTGCGCAGGGCGCGCAGGTACTCGAAGAGCTCCGGCGCCTCGGCCTGTTTCGTGACCTCCTTCGGCACGGCCTGCAGGACTTTTGCTTGACCGCGCAGGACGGCATAGGCGGAGGGCTGCAGGGTCAAGACGGGGTACTTGCTCTCGGTCAGGGCGAGGTAGTCCGTCGCGACGAAGCGCTGGATGAGCAGCTTGATGTCCGCGAGGCTGCGTTCCTTCATGAGGCCGTAGGTGGAGAGCGTATCGAGGTGCAGGGCGAGCACGCGCTTGTCCGACGAGCCCTTGAGTACCTGGGCGACGAGTGTCAGGCCGAAGCGCTCGCGCATGCGGTAGACGCAGGAGAAGACCTTCTGGGCGTCGATCGTCACGTCCTGCTCCTCGAGGCCGGCCTTGCAGTTGCCGCAGTTGCCGCACGTCGCAGGCGCATCCTTCTCGCCGAAGTACTGGATGATGAAGTGGCGCAGGCACTCCGGCGTGTGGCAGTAGTCGACCATCTTCTGCAGACGCCCGAGGTTGTGGCGCTTGCGCGCCTCGTCCTCCGTCGAGACATCGATGAGGTACTTCTGGGTCTGCGTGTCCTGCGGCGAGAACAGCAGGATGCACTCGCCGGGCTCGCCGTCGCGTCCCGCACGGCCCGCTTCCTGATAGTACGCCTCGATGTTCTTGGGCATGCTGTAGTGGATGACGAAGCGCACGTTGCTCTTGTCGATGCCCATGCCGAAGGCATTCGTCGCGACGATGACTTGCACGTTGTCGTAGAGGAAGTCGTCCTGTGCCCGCGCGCGCTCCTCGTCGCTGAGGCCTGCGTGGTAGCGCCCCACGGCGAAGTGCTTGCGCGAGAGCAGGCTGTAGAGCGCGTCGACATCCTTGCGCGTCGCGGCGTAGATGATGCCGGCGTCGCTCGGGTGGCTCTTGAGGTAGCGCTCGATGAAGGCCTTCCTGTTCTCGCCGCGGCGCACCTCGAAGTAGAGGTTGGGCCGGTCGAAGCCCGTGACGTGGATGCGCGGCTCCTGCAGGCCGAGCAGGCGCACGATGTCTGCGCGGACCTCTGGCGTCGCCGTCGCCGTGAAGGCAGAGACGAGCGGGCGGCGCGGCAGCGCGGCGATGAACGGTGCAATCTCTCGGTAGCTTGGCCGGAAGTCATGGCCCCACTGCGAGAGGCAGTGCGCCTCGTCGACGGCGACCATCGAGATGGACTGCTTGTCGAGGATGTACTGGAAGTAGCTTGTATCGAGCCGCTCCGGCGCGACGTAGACGAGCTTGTACCTGCCCTGCGCGATGGCCGAAAGGCGCGCGTCGGACTCGGCGAGGGAGAGCGAGCTGTTGATGTAAGTGGCGGGGATGCCCTGCTCGACGAGGGCGTCGACCTGGTCCTTCATCAGGGAGATCAGCGGCGAGATGACGAGCGTGAGGCCCGGAAAGATCAGCGCCGGGATCTGGAAGCAGATGGATTTGCCCGCGCCTGTCGGCATGATGGCAAGTGTGTCGTGCCCTGCGAGCAGGCTCTCGATCACGGGCGTCTGCGCGGGCCGGAAATCGCGGTAGCCGTAGAAGCGGCCCAGGAGTTCGCGCGCCTGGTCAAGATACGGGTTCATAAGACAAGTTCCTTTCTTAATAGATATTTAACTTTCGTATAGGATAACGATAGCAATTTTATTCTAACATATATTTGTTTGATGACAATAATATAAAATAGGGATCTGTTGCATCATATCGCATAATCGCATATCGTACAGAACATAGGAGAGGATAGAAATGAAGAGAAGATCGTGCGGCAGGGGAGCAGCGCTGCTCGTGGCTGCCATGTTCCTCGGGTTGCCGTCTGCATCCTGCGCAGACCTTTCCCTGCAGGATGCCATCAATCTGGCCCTTGCGCAGAACACGAGCCTGCGCATCACGCAGAAGGGCGAGGATACGGCAAGAGCAGAGCTCCAGAAGGCGAAGATCGATAACGGCCTGCAGATCAAGGGCACAGAATCGCTCGATACGACCTTGAAGCGCTCTTCCAGCACAGACTCGAAGAATGAGATCGGCGTCACGGCATCGTATCCGCTCTACACGAGCGGCAAGGCGGAGGCCAATATCGACAGTGGCGTGCTCGGCCTCAAGGCGGCAGAGCTCTCGACGGAGCGCAGCCGCGAGAACCTCAAGCTCGACGTCATCAAGGCGTACTACGATGCGCTCGAGGCGCGCCGCACGGTCGACGTGCGCCAGGAGACGGTCGACAAGTACCAGGATCACTACACGAATGTCAGCCAGCTCTACGCAGCCGGCTCGAAGGCGCGCATCGATGTCATCCGCTCTTCCGTCGAGCTCAGCAATGCGGCGCAGGACCTCATCAAGGCGCAGAATAGCTACGAGGTGGACCTCGCCACGCTGCGCAACTACCTCAACATCGACCGCAGTGAGCCGCTGAACCTGACATCGGATTTCTCTTACGACCAGTTCAACATCGACATGGACTCCTGCATCGATTACGCCTACCGGAACCGCAAGGACCTCATGATCGACCTCTATAAGTACCAGCAGGCAGAGAATGAGGTCAAGGCGGCAAAGGCGGACTTCGGACCGAGTGTGACGCTGAGCGCCGGCCCGAGCTGGTCGCATTCCTTCAAGCCCGCGACGAGCTCCGACTCCGATATCACGGCTGGCGCGACGCTCTCGTGGAACTTATGGGACAACGGACTGACGCGCGCCAAGGTCCAGGAGGCCGAGACGAGCCGCGACGTCGCAAAGCTCACCCTGACGAAGGACCAGGAGGACATCGACCTCTCTTTGCGCCAGGCCTACTACAACATGCGCGAGGCGGAGAAGCGCCTGAACTCCACGGGCGATGCCGTCAAGCAGGCCGAGGAAGATTACTTCATCGCGCGCGAGAAATACCGTGCCGGCGAGGGCCTGATGCTCGACATCATCGATGCGCAGGAAGCCCTCTCGACGGCGCGCCTCAACTACATCAGCGCGGAGTACGACTACGCGCGCTACAAGGCGACGGTCGAGAACGCCATGGGCATCGAGCTCACGGACCAGGAGAAGGAGGCCGCGGCTAAGATGACGGCGACAGCTGCCGAGAAGGCAGAGCGCGCCGTCCTGCAGGAACCCATCGCGCCGGAGAACGCTAAGCCGGACAAGGAGACGAAGGGCTTGGCAAAGAAAGCGGCAGATGCTGCCGCGGGTGAGGCCAAGGCTCCTGCAAGCGATGCCGCCGCGCAGGTCATCCAAGACCTGGCAGAAGGAGAGGTTACGAAGTGAAGATAAACGGGAAAGTCAAGCTCGCCATCGCAGCGCTCGTCCTCGCGGGCTGCGCCTTTGGCGGCTACCGCTACTATGAGGCGCAGCAGGCTGCCCAGCAGGCCGCCGCTGTCGAGACGACGAAAGTCGTCCGCATGGACATGAAGTCGACCGTCTCGGCGACGGGCACAATCCAGCCGGTCGACTCAGTCGAGGTCAGCTCCAAGATCACGGCCCGCCTCAAGAGCGTGCTCGTCAAGGAGAACGACAAGGTCACAGCCGGCCAGACGGTCGCGACGCTCGACGCCAAGGACTATGAAGCCAAGCGCGACCAGGCGCAGTACAAGGTCACGAACACGCAGGCCGAGTACGAGCGCATCAGCTACCTCTACAGCATCGGCGCCGACACGCAGAAGCAGCTCGAGGACGCGCAGATGAACTACGACACGGCAGTCTCGGAGCTCGCGCAGGCGGAGTCGGATGCATCGGAGACGAGCATCCTCGCGCCGATGGACGGCACGGTCGTCGGCGAGCCCAAGACGGTCGGCACGATGGCTGTCGCGACCTCGGATAACCCGACGGTCATCATGCGCATTGCCGACCTCTCGAGCAAGCAGATCAAGGCCAAGGTCGATGAGACGGATATCGGCAACATCAAGGTCGGACAGCAGGCGACGTTCACCGTCGACACCTACACCGACAAGACGTTCACGGCCCGCGTCACGAAGATCTCGCAGACGGATACGAGCAATTCCTGGGATACGAGCTCGAGCTCCAGCTCTTCGAGTAGCTCGTCATCGTCGGCCAGTGTCATCTATTACTACGTCACGCTCGATGTCGACGACCCGGACAGCCAGCTGCTGCCGGCCATGACGGCACGCGTTGAAATCAATACGGCCGACAAGCCGGATACGCTGGCCGTGCCGATCTCGACGCTCAAGACGGATGCCAACGGCTCCTACGTCATCGTGCGCAATGCCGATGGCTCGCAGGAGAACCGCTATGTGACGACGGGCATCTACAGCGATGAGTACGTGGAGATCCTCTCGGGGCTCGAGGAGGGCGAGGACGTCGTCAGCACGTACACTGCGAAGAAGAAGAGCTCGAGCTCTTCCTCGAGTAGCAGGCGCGGCGGCCCCATGTTCTGAGGTGGTCCAATGACAGGAGAGAAAAAGACAGAAGAGCGGTATGCGACGATACAGCTCCACGGCATCAAGAAGATCTACCACATCGGCGGCGAGGAGCTCGCGGCGCTCAACGGCATCACGACGAACATCTACAAGGGCGAGTTTGCTGCCTTGATGGGGCCGTCTGGCTCCGGCAAGTCGACGCTCATGAATATCCTCGGCTGCCTCGACCGCCCGACGGAGGGCTCGTACAAGCTCGACGGAGAGGAGGTCGCGGGTCTCGACGACGACGCTCTCGCGAGGACGCGCAACAAGAAGATCGGGTTTGTCTTCCAGAACTTCAACCTGCTCTCGCGCATCTCGGCGCTCGAGAACGTCGCCTTGCCGCTCATCTATGCGGGTGTCGGGCACAGGGAACGCATGGAGCGCGCCATGCACTTCCTAGCGGCCGTCGGCCTCAAGGACCGCGCCGACCATCTGCCGAATGAGCTCTCGGGCGGCCAGCGGCAGCGTGTCGCCATCGCGCGCGCACTCGTCAATGACCCGCACATCATCATGGCCGATGAGCCGACCGGCAACCTCGACACGAAGTCCACAAAGGAGATCATGGAGATCTTCGAGGACATGCACGAGAGGGGGCGCACGATCATCCTCGTCACGCATGAGCCAGAGATCGCCGCCTGTGCGAGCCGCCAGCTGCTCGTGCGCGACGGCCAGATCACGCGCGATGAGGGGAAGGGAGTGGTCATGGATGTTGTTTAAGGAATGTTTCATCATGGCAATCAAAGCGCTCCTGGCCAACAAGATGCGCTCACTCCTGACGATGCTCGGCGTCATCATCGGCGTCGCTGCCGTCATCGCGCTCGTCTCGGTTGGCATGGGCGTGCGCACGGGTATCACCTCGAACTTCGAGAGCCTCGGTGCCAATACCATCACCATCATGCCGGGCTCCTCGAACCGCGGCGGCCCGCGCGGTGCGGCCGGCTCGATGCAGACACTCAAGTACGATGACGCGAAGGCCATCGCGTCGAAGATCACGGATGTCCGCTACGTGTCGCCGACCGTCAGCTCCTCGTACCAGGTCGTCAACGGCAACCAGAACTGGAATACGTCCGTCACGGGCGTGACGCCGGAACTCATGCAGATCCGCTCGCTGACCGTCGACAATGGCTCGTTCATCAGCAAGGATGACATGACGAAGCGCACGCGCGTGGCCGTCATCGGCGCGACGGTCGCGGAGAATCTGTTCGGCACGGAGAACCCGGTCGGCAAGAACATCCGCATCAAGAACCAGCCGTTCAAGGTCATCGGCATCCTGGCGTCCAAGGGCAGCTCCGGCTTCGGCCAGGACCAGGACGATGTGATCTACATCCCGCTGACCACGGCGCAGGAGCGCATGATGGGCATCACCTACGTGCAGTCCATCAGCCTGCAGGCGACGGACACACAGAAGATCGAGCAGGTGCAGGATGAGATCACAACGCTCCTGCGCCAGCGCCACCGCATCACGGGCGACAAGGAAGATGACTTCCACGTGCAGAGCACGGCCAGCATCATCGAGTCGGTCAACCAGTCGACAGGCATGATGACGGTCCTCCTCGGCGCCATCGCGAGCATCTCGCTGCTCGTCGGCGGCATCGGCATCATGAACATCATGATGGTGTCGGTGACGGAGCGCACGCGCGAGATCGGCATCCGCAAGGCGCTCGGCGCGACGTTCCAGAACATCATGATGCAGTTCATGATCGAGTCGATGGTGCTCGGCATCGTCGGCGGACTCATCGGCATTGTCGTGGGCTGCGCTGCTTCGTACGCCATCGCGAGCACGGGGGCGGTCCAAACGACAATCACGCTCGCGCCAATCCTGCTGTCGTTCTCATTTGCCGTGGGCATCGGCCTCTTCTTCGGCATCTACCCCGCGCGCAAGGCCGCGCGGCTCGACCCCATAGAGGCATTGCGCTATGAGTGATGATACGACGATAGCGTGATGCAAAAAGCCTCGCACAACTGTGCGAGGCTTTTTGTATCGGAAATATGGGGCTCTTGTGGGTACTTTGAATGAGATGCGGAGAAGGCGTCACTCGATGACAGCCAAGAGATCGCCGGAGGTGATGTGGCTGCCTGCTGCGACGCAGATCTCTTTGACGATGCCATCGATCGGTGCTGTGATCGTCGTCTCCATCTTCATGGCCTCCGTGACCATCAGCGGGTCGCCCTTCTTGACGACATCGCCCTTTTTGGCAATCAGGCGCAGGACAGAGCCCGAAAGGGTGGCCGGGACCTCGCCCGGGACGGTCGGATCGGCCTGGCGGATGATCGTCGTGCCCTCCGAGGCGGCCTTATCGCGCACACGGATCTCGCGCGGCATGCCGTTGACCTCGAACTGGATTTCGCGGAAGCCTTCATCGGACGGCGGCGTGATGTAGTTCATGCGAATCAGGACCATCTTGCCGTTGATGCGCAGCCAGCTCTCTTCGCCCGGCTTCATGCCGAAGAAGTACGTCGGCGTGTCGAGGATCGAGAGGTCGCCGTACTGATGGTAGCGCTGGATGTAATCCTTGTAGACCTTCGGGTAGATGCAGTAGCTCGAGCGGGCTTCTTCCGTCTCCGGCATGCGCAGGACCTTCATGTCCTGCGTGACCTTCTCCTGGTCGATCGGTGCGGGCGGCGTCTCGAGATGTGGCTTCTCACCCCTGAGGATGATCTTCTGGAGCTTCTCGGGGAAGCCGCCGTAGGGGACGCCGAGCTTGCCGTCGAAGAAGTCGACGACGGACTTCGGGAAGTCCATGGTCTCACCGCGCTCGTAGATGTCTTCTTCGGTCAGCTTGTTCTGCACCATGAAGAGCGTCATATCGCCGACGACCTTCGAGGACGGCGTGACCTTGATGACATCGCCGAACATCGCGTTGACCTTCGCGTACATGTGGCAGACTTCCGGCCACTTGTCGCCGAGCCCGACGCCCTTGGCCTGCTGGCGCAGGTTCGTGTACTGTCCGCCCGGCATCTCGTGCTGGAAGACCGTCGTGTTCGGGCTCGTCATCTTGCCGTCGACGCCCGCGTAGTACGCGCGGACGACCTGCCAGTAGCGATCGATCGTCTCGAGCTCTTCGATGTCCATCTCAGGCTGGCGCGGGTTGTTGGAGAGCGCCTGGATGAAGGCCGTCATGGACGGCTGGCTCGTGCCGTTCGAGAGGGCGCTCGTGGCGACATCGACGATGTCGACGCCGGCCTCGGCGGCCTTGGCGTAGGTGTAGAGCGTGCAGCCGCCGCCCTCGTGGCTGTGCAGGTGGATCGGCAGGTCGACGGCATCCTTGAGGGCCGAGATCAGGGTGTAGGCGGCTTCTGGCTTCAGGAGGCCCGCCATATCCTTGATGGCGATGATGTTGGCACCGGCCTTCTCCATCTCCTTGGCGAGGTTCGTGTAGTACTTCAGCGTGTACTTCTGGCGGCCGTCATTGAGGATATCGCCCGTGTAGCAGAAGGCCGTCTCAGCGATCTTGCCCTGCTTGCGGACTTCGTCGATCGAGAGCGTCATGTGGTCGAGCTGGTTCAGGCAGTCGAAGATGCGGAAGACATCGACGCCGTTCTTGGCGGCGAGGCGCAGGAACTGGCGCACGACCTCGGGCGGGTAATTCGTGTAGCCGACGGTGTTGGCACCGCGCGTCAGCATCTGGAACAGGATGTTCGGCGCTGCCTCGCGCATCTTGCGCAGGCGTTCCCACGGGTCCTCGTCGAGGAAGCGGTAGGCGACATCGAAGGTCGCGCCGCCCCAGTCCTCGAAGGCGTAGATCTGCGGGACTTTGCAGGCCGTGTAGTGAATGGCCTTCATGATGTCCTGCGTGCGGATGCGTGTCGCGAGCAGGGACTGGTGGGCGTCGCGGTACGTCGTGTCCATCAGCAGGACCTGCTTCTGGTCCTGGATCCACTTGGAGAACTTCTCGGGGCCGAGTTCCTGCAGGAGCTGGCGCGTGCCAGACGGGCACATTTCGTCAGAGGCATCGAGCTTCACCGGTGTCTCGAAGCGCGGCTTGGGGTTTGCGCCATTGCCGTGGAAGCCGTTGACCGTGACCTCGCCGATGTAGGCGAGCAGACCGGCAGCAGGCTCATCGATGACCTGCGGGTCATCGAGCAGCTCCGGATGGTGGTCGATGTAGTTGACGTTGCAGGTGCCTTCCTGGAAGTTCTTATCGAGCAGCATGTTCTTGAGGAAGTAGATGTTCGTCTTGACGCCGCCGATGCGGAATTCATCGAGGCAGCGCAGCATGCGCGAGATGGTCTCCTTGGCATTGTTGGCATGTGCGGTGACCTTGACGAGCAAGGAATCGTAATACGGCGTGATGACCGCGCCCGTGTAGGCCGTGCCGGCGTCGAGGCGGATGCCCGGGCCGCCGCCGCTGCGGTAGTCGTTGATCTTGCCGGTGTCCGGCATGAAGTTGTTCTGCGGGTCTTCTGTCGTGATGCGGCACTGGATGGCCACGCCGTTGCAGGGGATGTCCGCCTGGCTCTTGATGCCGATCTCTGGATCGGAGAGGGCATAGCCCTCGGCGACGAGGATCTGCGTCTTGACGATATCGACGTCCGTGATGGCCTCGGTGACCGTGTGCTCGACCTGGACGCGCGGATTGACTTCGATGAAGTAGAAGTGCTCCTCGTCCTGGTCCGCGAGGAACTCGACGGTGCCGGCGTTGACGTAGCGGACGTTCTTCATGATCTTCAGGGCCGCCGCGCAGATGTTCTGGCGAAGCTTCTTCGGCAGCGACCAGGCCGGTGCCATCTCGATGACCTTCTGGTGGCGGCGCTGGATGGAGCAGTCACGCTCATTGAGGTGGATGACATTGCCGTGCTCATCGCCCATAATCTGCACTTCGATGTGCTTCGGGTTCAGGATGTATTTCTCGATGTAGACATCCTCGTCGCCAAAGGCGCGCTTTGCTTCAGAGCGCGCTTCATCATAAGCGCCCTGGAGGTCTTCCATGCGGTCGACACGGCGCATGCCGCGGCCGCCGCCGCCGTTGATGGCCTTGATCATGACCGGCAGGCCGACGCGTTCGGCGAAGGCCTTGACCTCAGCGAAGTCCTTGACGGCACCGTTCGTGCCCGGGATCATCGGGATCTCCGCCTTCTCGGCCTGGATGCGCGCGTTGACCTTGTCGCCGAACATCTGCAGGTGCTCGACCTTCGGGCCGATGAAGATGATGCCCTCTTCCTCGCAGCGCCTTGCCAGCTGTGCATTCTCGGAGAGGAAGCCGTAGCCCGGATGGATGGCATCGACATCGTGCTCCTTGCAGATGCGGATGATGTCTTCGATATCGAGGTAGGCATCGACTGGCTTCTTGCCCTTGCCCACGAGATACGCCTCGTCGGCGCGACTGCGGTGCAGGGACAGGACATCTTCTTTGGAATAGACGGCGACCGTGCGGATGCCCATCTCATGGCAGGCGCGGAAAATGCGGATGGCAATCTCGCCACGGTTTGGCACCAAGATCTTGTGAATGGTCTTCATATGGATCCCCCTTAGAAAAAACAGGCCACGTGAATGAAATGACAGAACTGCCGCTGTTTTCCTGTTAGCAGGTGGAGCAGTGCAATATCTCTCTGTCAACATTGGCTCCTTTTGGCAGTTAACGTTATTTTTTTCACAAAGGTGAAGAAAATCAAAACCGGAATGAGTCCGGTCAGCTCCTTTGCTTGCCATTATCATACGTCAGACGCAGAAAATAATCAATAGTTTTCATGCATTTTAACATAAATATAAAGTATCTTGTATCCAAAATCAGTAAATGCTTGACAAGAGGGAGTGGATTCCGTATAATAACATCATGTTAACGCTTTAGCAAGATAAAGAACTGAACGAGGAGAGATGGATATGAAGTGGAAAAAGATTCTCGCACTGGGGATGGCGGCTGTCATGACGGCGGCTTTTGTGACGGGCTGCGGCGGACAGAAGGCCGCCGATAACGGTTCGGGCTCTGGCGACAAGGGCAAGATCATCGTCGGACTCGACGACAACTTCCCGCCGATGGGCTTCAAGGATGAGAACAACGAGATCACAGGCTTCGATGTCGATCTCGCCAAGGAAGCGTCGAAGCGCCTGGGCCGCGAAGTTGAGTTCAAGGCAATCGACTGGTCGAGCAAGGAAGCGGAGCTCAAGAGCGGCCGCGTCAACGTCCTCTGGAACGGCCTCGACATCACGGAGAAGCGCAAGGAGAACATGCTGTTCTCGGATCCGTACATGGATAACCGCCAGATCATCTTCGTCAAGAAGGGCCGCACGGACATCACGGACGAGAAGAGCCTCGCTGGCAAGATCGTCGGCACGCAGAGCGCTTCGACCGCTGAGGAATACATGGACAAGACGGACTTCTTCAAGAAGGATGTCAAGGAAGTCAAGAAGTACTCCGACTTCGTCACGGCATTCATGGATCTGGAGAACGGCCGTGTGGATGCCATCGTCGGCGATGAGATTGTCGGACGCTACTACATGAGCAAGCATCCGGAGGCCATCGATGCTGTCGATGTCGCAGTCGGTCCGGTCAGCCAGTTCGGCATTGCCTTCGCCAAGGACAACAAGGCCCTGCGCGACGATGTCCAGAAGGTCCTCGACGAGATGAAGGCCGATGGCACGACCGCCAAGATCTCTGAGAAATGGTTTGGCAAGGACATCACGAAATAATAGAATGCTCTCTCCGAAAAGGCTTGATTCGTCAAGCCTTTTTTTGTACAATGGAAGGTATGTTAACACTTTGCCAGACTAAAGGAACATCCGCAAGGGAGAATTAAACGATGGATAATCTGCTCAATACGATATTACAGATGCTGGAGGGCTCTGAGATCACGCTCGAAATCTTCTTCGTCACGCTGGTCATCGCCCTGCCGCTCGGCATGATGGCGGCGCTTGGCAGGCTCTCGAAATGGCGGCCGCTCAGTGCCTTCATGGAGTTCTACATCTGGCTCATGCGCGGCACGCCGCTGATGTTGCAGCTGCTCTTCGTCTACTTCGCGCTGCCGATGATCGGCATCCGCCTGCCGGACATCGCGGCGGCGCTCCTGGCCTTCACGCTCAATTATGCGGCGTACTTCGCGGAGATCTTCCGCGCGGGCATCCAGTCGGTGCCGAAGGGACAGTACGAGGCCGCCAGGACGCTCGGCATGAACTACACGCAGACGATGCGCCGCATCATCCTGCCGCAGGTCATCCGCATTGTCCTGCCGCCGGTCTCGAATGAGACAATCAACCTCGTCAAGGATACGTCGCTCATCTACATCCTCGCGATGAACGACCTGCTGCGCGTCGCCCGCACGATCGTACAGCGCGAATTCGACATGACGCCGTTCCTCATCGCCGGTGTATTCTACCTCGCGATGACGTTCGTGCTGACCTGGATGTTCAAGAAATTGGAGGCCTACTATGGCAAATACGACAAATAACGATGCGCAGGTCATGCTGCGCATGCACGATATCCACAAGTCATTCGGCGACCTCGCTGTCCTCAAGGGCATCGACGTGGAGGTCCGCCGCGGCGAAGTCCTCGCAATCATCGGACCGTCCGGCTCCGGCAAGAGCACGCTCTTGCGCTGCATCAACAAGCTCGAGACGATTGACTCAGGCTCCATCGAGATTGAGGGCGAGTTCCTGGCCGATACAGATGAGAATGGCGTGGCAGAGTACGCTGACGTCAAGAAGATGCGGGAAATCCTCTCGCATACGGGCATGGTCTTCCAGCAGTTCAACCTCTTCCCGCATATGACAGTGCTCGAGAACCTCATCGAGGCACCCATACAGGTCAAGGGCATGAAGAAGGCGGAGATCCTGCCGTACGCCAAGGAGCTCTTAGAGAAGGTCGGCCTCGCGGACCGCGCGGACTACTATCCGTCGCAGCTCTCGGGCGGCCAGCAGCAGCGCGTGGCCATCGCGCGCGCCCTCTGCATGAAGCCGGACATCATGCTCTTCGACGAGCCGACCTCGGCGCTCGACCCGGAACTCACGGGCGAGGTTCTCAAGACGATGCGGGAGCTCGCGAAAGAGCGCATGACGATGGTCGTCGTCACGCATGAGATGGCGTTCGCGCGCGAGGCGGCCAGCCAGGTCATCTTCATGGCAGATGGCACGATCGTCGAGCAGGGCGAGCCGGAGGCGTTCTTCGCGCACCCGAAGGAGGAGCGCACGAAGGCCTTCCTGCAGAACATGCTTTGACACTTGATGTTGAACAAAAAGGAGCGAGTGATCGCTCCTTTTTTGTTCCTTGCGACAGAACTTTTCTTGATTTTTTCAGGATTACGGTGGATAATAAAACGTAGAATGCCTGCGCGGCGGCCGACGCGTGATCTGGATTGACCGCGGAAAGCGTGGGGCACATGGAAATTGGAGGGGTCTTATGAAGCGCATACTGTTCTTGTTATCTGTCATCGCCGTCATGCTATTGCCGATGGCAGGCGTCTCGGCGGCCTCGTCTGATTTCAGCGAGCGCGTGAGCGGCATGGCAGAGATCACGGCGGTCCGCGTCAACAGTGGCTCGGACAAGATCCGCATCGTCGTCGATGCGAGCAAGCCGGTCCGCTACACGACGATGACACTAAAGAATCCAGACCGCGTCATCGTCGACATCCAGGGGGCCTGGCTTTCTGCCAAGGTCAAGCGTGAGATCGCAGTGAGCAGCCGTTTTGTCAACGATATCCGCATCGGTCAGTTCAACAAGAATACGGTGCGCCTCGTCGTCGAGAACAAGGTCGGCAGCAGCAACTACAAGATCTTCCCGCTGAAGGGCGGCACGGTGCCGGGGCGCGTCGTGCTCGACTTCGGCAATCTGAGCGACAGCTCGAAGGCCGTGATCGCTGTGCCAGATGTGCAGCAGAAACCCAGCACCACCGGCAGCAGTTCGGTGAGCACGACAAAGCCCACGACACCTGCCACGAGCCAGACGCAGGAATCAAAGCCTGCGGTGAAGCCGTCTGATTCCTCGAACACCTCGAGTACACAGACGACAAAGCCTGCGACGACACCGGTGACGAAGCCCTCGAGTCCTTCGAGTACGGAGGATATCGACGGCCCGGCCAAGGAGGCCGCCGGCACGGCGACGGACACGGGCAAGGATTCGAGCAAGAACACAGGCAGCAATGCCGGCGATACGCCTGCCATCACGGATGACACGGATGCCGACATCGCCGCGCTGACGGGGCTCAAGGGCCGCAAGATCACGATCGATGCCGGCCACGGCGGCAATGACTCCGGCGCAATCGGGCCGACGGGTGTCATGGAGAAGAGCGTGACGCTGCGCATCGCCAACGAATTGCGCCGGCTGCTCGTGGCCGATGGTGCGACGGTCTACATGACGCGCACGACGGACACGGAAGTCTCGCCGAAGGGCGCCAACGCCTCGGATATCGAGGAGCTTCAGGCGCGCTGTGATGTCGCGAACAACACGAAGTCCGACATCTTCATCTCAATCCACATGGATTCGTTCTCGAGCGGTGCGGCGAAGGGAACGACGGGCTACTACTACTCGCTCGGCTCGCAGCGCTCGCGCGACCTTGCTGACAAGGTGCGCCAGGGCGTCATCGACCAGATCGGCACGCAGAGCCGCGGCACACAGAGCTGCAACTTCTACGTCGTCAAGCACACGGATATGCCGGCGACGCTTGTCGAGGTGGCCTTCATCTCGAACCCGCAGGAAGAGCAGCTGCTCAACAGCGAGGAAGGCATCGAGAAGGCCGCACAGGGCATTGCTGACGGCATTGCCGATTACTTTGGCTGAGTCCGCTTAGAGAGAGGACAAGCATGGCAGGGCATGGAAACATGCCCTGCCTCGTCTTTCCCGGCAGTCCGGGGAGATTCAGACAGGAAGCGAAAAGAAAGGGAAGGTAAGATTCTTGGAACAGGAAATGAAACAGATGGACATGGCGCCAGAGGAGAGCCTCGAGCAGATGGTGCAGGAAGGCGTGGAGGAGCGCAAGCGGCAGCTGCGCCGCCACAAGCTGCCCGAGAAGGCGACGCTTGCGTCAATGCTCACGGCGATGACGAAGGCAGAGCTCGACGACATCCGCTTCAACCTCAATGTGACGGGCGCGAGCTCCCTCAAGAAGGCGGAGCTCGTCGAGCGCCTCTGCCCGGCCATCACGGCCTTTTCGGAGCGCTGGATGATGTCGCTCTTAGAAGAGGAGTACCAGCTCTTCCGGAATTTTGCGGCAAATGGCGGCCGGTCTGAGGCGCTCAGCGATGAGGACGATCGGCTCGATTACCTGCGCGGCCTCGGCTTCCTCTCCTGCGGCATGGACGGGGAAAAGCTCATCTGGTTCATGCCGGAAGAGGTGCTTGCTGCATTCAGACAGATGGATACGGAAGCGTTCCACGAGAGAGTGCTGCGCAACACCAAGGTGGCGCGCCTCACCGCCGGCCTGCTCTACGCCTACGGCTATCTGAACTACGAGCGGCTGTTCGAGAAGGTCTGCGCGCATCTTAACGAGGAGGAGCGCTCCAGCGTGAATTTTGCGGATTTCGTCGGCATCCTGCTCAACGCGTCCTGCTGGAAGAACACGGTCGTCGCTCTGCCGCAGGGCGTCAAGTACTACACGCTGATCGACGAGGAGGAACTGGAGAACGAGCAGCTGCGCCGCTCGGACCTCGACTTTGCCGACCTAACGTATGAGGAAGCATGGGCCGCCGGTGCGGATTCTTACACGCCGGACACGCCACCTTGCCGCGCGCTCATTGAGTTCTTCATGCAGGCGCACGGCTATGATGTGCTCAAGGCAGCCGATGTGGCCGGGGAAATCATCATCCTGCTCCAGAACGGCGGCTCGCTGCAGGAGGCCGTGGATTATCTCGATGAGATCGGGCTCATGAAGGATGAAGACAAGGCAGATGCAGTCATCCCGCTGCTGGCCGCACTCAACAATGCGACGCGCCTCTGGCCGCTCAAGGGTCATACGCCGGAGGACCTCATGGCCATGACGGGAGAGGGGCGCGTCATCCCGTTCGACCAGGTGCACAAGGCTAAGGTCGGCCGCAATGACCCGTGTCCATGCGGCAGCGGCAAGAAGTACAAGAACTGCTGCCTGCGCAAGGATGAGCAATGAGCAGACCGGCAAAGCACATACAGTATAAGCAGAAGGCCAGGCGCTTCTTCTCCGTCCTGCTGCCAATCTTCGTCACGCAGGTCGCGCTGACGGCGACGGGCTTCTTCGATACCGTCATGTCGGGCCATGTCAGCGAGCAGGACCTCGCCGGTGTCGCGGTCGGCTCGAATCTCTTCATGCCGTTCTTCGGCTCCTTCCTCGGCATCATCTCGGTCCTGACGCCGACCATCGCCCAGCTGCACGGCGCGGGCAGGCAGGAGCGCATCGGCTTCGTGGTCCGCCAGGGGTTCTACTGGTCGCTGGGTCTTGCGGGTGCCTTCTTGCTTCTCGGCATCTTCTTTGTGCCGACCATCCTCGACTTCCTCGCGCTCGAGCCCAAGGTCGAGCGGGTGGCTGCAGGCTATCTGGCCGCCATTGCCTTCGGCATCGTGCCAATCTTCCTCGCCGGCGTGCTGCGCAATCTCATCGATGCGCACGGCTACACGCGATTGACGATGGTCATCACGCTCGTGACCGTGCCGATCAATGTCCTGGCCAACTACATCTTCATGTACGGCACGCTGGGGATCCCCGCCTTCGGCGGCATCGGCGCCGGCATCGGCTCGGCCATCGCCTTCTCGCTGAACTTCCTGCTCAACGCGATCGTGGTCGTCACCGTTGAGCCATTCCGCAGCTATCACATCTTCCGTAGCCTGCCGCGGCCAGACTTGTCGGAATGGAAGCGGTCGCTCTCGCTCGGCATCCCGATTGGCAGCACGATGTTCTGCGAGCAGAGCATCTTCAGTGCCGTCGGACTCTTCATGACGGTCTACGGCACGACAGTCGTCGCGGCGCATCAGGCGGCGATGAACTTCACGACGCTCGTCTACATGATCCCGCTCTCGGCCAGCATGACGCTGACCATCCTCGTCGGCTTCGAGATCGGCGCAGGCCGCAGCGAGGAGGCGGCGGCCTACATCCGCCTTGGCAGGCTCCTGACTTTCGTATTCGAGGGCAGCCTGGCCATCCTGCTCGTGCAGTTCCGCGAGACGATTGCCGCGCTCTACACGTCGAGCTCCGATGTTCAGGAGCTCTTGGTCGTCTTCCTCGTCTTCGCCGTGTTCCTGCAGCTTGCCGACAGCATCGATTCCCCCTTGCAGGGGGCCCTGCGCGGCTACAAGGACGTGCATGTGACCTTCCTGCTCGCCGTCATCTCGTACTGGGTCATCGGCCTGCCAGCGGGCTGGCTCATCGCCAACTACACATCGGTCGGGCCTTACGGCTATTGGTGCGGCCTGATCATCGGCATCGCCTTCGGCGCCATCTTCCTCTCCCTGCGCCTGCGCACCGTGCAGAAGCGCTATCGCCTGCGCGAACAGGGCGCATAAAGCATATGAATGATAAAAAAATCGGCCTGGATTCGGCCGATTTTTTCTATTTTCATATAGTTTTCAGGAGCAACCAGTTGTTTTCAAGTTTCGCCTGTTATGATAAGACTGTAAGCAGAGAACAAGAGACGATCCATCGTCTGGAGGGAATCGATATGAAAGCAGCACAAGAAATGCCAGAAACCTACATAGAGCCGTTGAAACAGTCGAAGAAGAGTGCACGCCATCTCGCGCATTCGTTCCGCAAATTCAAGCCGGAGCAGTTCTCCCACCGCGTCACGGGCGCGGGCTCGTGGATGCGCAGCCTGACAGCCGCCGTCATGATGCTCATGGCTGTACTCGCACCAATCCATGTGCTGCCGACCTACGCGGCCCCGGTGGACCCGGAGGAGAATGTCAGCCCAATCGTGACCGTGGCGAGTGCGGCGGACCTGCGCCAGCTGCGCGGCGACAAGAAGCTCACGCGCAAGGAGCAGAGCCGCCTTCTGGCGATGGCACTGCGCCGCAAGGCCGCGATAGCCGAGCCGGAGGTCACGGCGGACATGCGGACGCTCGAGCGCTCGTCGGCCAAGCTCCAGGGCCTCGACTACCGTCTCAAGAGCACGGACAGCCTGGCCCGCAAGATCACGAGCGATGCCGATGAGGACCAGGTGAGCCTCGCTACGGCTGCCGCAGGCATCAGCGATGTCCTGCGCTACACGCTGACCTGCTCCGATGCAGACTACAGCACGATGGTGCCGCAGGCGATGGCCGCACTGACCGAGAAGGGCTACCGCGTCGAGAAGTTCCGCAATGCCTGGGGAGGCAAGTTCTATCAGGGTGTCAACGTTCACCTCATGAGTCCTTCAGGCGTGCGCGTCGAGTTGCAGTTCCATACGCCGCAGTCGTTCGCGGTCAAGCAGGCATCACATGCCGTCTATGAGATCCGCCGCAATCCGGCCTCTTCGGCTGAGGAAGTAGAGGAGGCGACGCGCCTCAGCATCGCCTACAACGCAGCGGTCGTCGTGCCAGAGGGCGCGCGCGCAATCCACTGGCCGGTAGCGGCCTGATGCGCCTCTATGCGCATCCGCAAAGCCTCTCCTGCTGGTTTACAACGGACAGGAAATCAAGGATAATGGGAGAGTCGAATGATATGATCCTCACATGAGAGGGGAGGCTTTTACATGATGAAACACACGGCTGCCTTAAAGGCACCTGTCACACTAGAAGAGATACTCAATGCGGTCACGCATGGCGTGGGCGCGGCGCTCGCGGTGGCGGCGCTCATCGGCATGCTGGTCTATTATGCGGATGGCGGCGTCTGGCACACGACGAGCTGCCTCGTCTACGGTATCTCGCTGATCCTGCTGTATCTCGCATCGACGCTTTACCACAGCTTCACGAATCTCAAGGTCAAGTCGGTCTTCAAGGTCATCGACCATGCGGCCATCTTCGTGCTGATCGCGGGCAACTACACGCCGTTTGCGCTGATTCCGCTGCACGGCAGCTTCGGCTGGACCATCTTCGGCCTCGTCTGGGGCATGGCGCTCGTCGGCATCGTCTTCCAGTGCTTTGCGGCGAAGCGCTTCCGCATCGTGCGCACGCTCTGCTATCTCGGCATGGGCTGGTTTGCTGTCTTCATGGTCAAGCCGCTCTTGGAGACGCTGCCAATCGAGGCCATCTGGTGGCTCGTCGCCGGCGGTCTCTGCTACTCGGTCGGTGCAATCTTCTACCTGGCGCGCCGCCTGCCCTACAGCCACGTCATCTGGCACCTCTTCGTCATGGGCGGCAGTGCCATCCACTTCTACACGGTATTCCACTTCGTGCTGCCGCTGCCGGAAGTCGTGCGCTCGGCCATCGCGATGATCTGAGCCCTTATATTGAGACACGAAAAAGACCCGCTCCGAAGAGCGGGCCTTTTCTATCTTATCTGCAAAGATTATTTAGCCAGTGCGTTGACCTTGCGAGCCAGACGGGACTTTTTGCGGGCAGCAGCGTTCTTGTGATAAACCTTGTTTGCAGCGGCCTGGTCGATCGTCTTGCATGCAACCGTAAGGAGGGATTTCGCTTCATCAGCGTTTCCAGCCTCAACAGCATCGAGGACACGGCGGGAAGCAGTGCGTACACGGGACTTCTCGGCAGCGTTCTTTGCATGGCGCTTAGCGTCGGATTTCACACTCAGGATAGATGCTTTGATATTCGGCAAGTAGTTCACCCCCTTAATTAATGTCGTTACCTAAGTATAATATCATGGGTCAAATGAAAAAGCAACTATTTCTTTCCATTTCTTGCAAGCAGAGCGAGGGCAATGATATAATGAAAGAAATTTTTGGGGCATGTACAGCAGCTGCCAAAGCGGCAGCAAGCTGATTCTATAGGATATTGAGGAGTAGATTATGCAGAATAAGAATATCCGCAATTTCTCGATTATCGCGCACATCGACCATGGCAAGTCGACGATTGCGGACCGCCTGATCGAGTATACGGGCACGCTGTCGAAGCGTGAGATGGAGGCGCAGGTCCTCGACAACATGGACATCGAGCGCGAGCGCGGCATCACCATCAAGTCGCAGACGGTGCGGCTGAACTACAAGGGCAAGGACGGCGAGGAGTATGAGCTCAACCTCATCGATACGCCGGGCCATGTCGACTTCACTTATGAGGTCTCGCGCAGCCTCGCGGCCTGCGAGGGCGCTCTGCTCGTCGTCGATGCGGCGCAGGGCGTCGAGGCGCAGACGCTCGCGAACGTCTACATGGCGCTCGAGCACGACCTCGAGATTATCCCGGTCATCAACAAGATCGATCTGCCGAGCGCTGACCCGGAGCGCGTCAAGAAGGAGATCGAGGATGTCATCGGCCTCGACACGTCGAACGCCGTGCTGGCCTCGGCCAAGGCAGGCATCGGCATCGAGGAGATTCTCGACTCGATCGTCGACTACATCCCCGCGCCGGAGGGTGATGAGAACGCGCCGCTGCAGGCCCTGATCTTCGACTCGTTCTTTGATTCGTACAAGGGCGTCATCGCGCACATCCGCGTCATGCAGGGCCATATCAAGAAGGGCATGAAACTCAAGCTCATGAACTCCGGCAAGGTCTTCGAGGTCACCGACGTCGGCTGCTTCAAGCCGCAGCCCGTCGACCTCGGCTACCTCGACGTCGGCGAAGTCGGCTTTGTTGCGGGCTCCCTCAAGGACGTGCGCGACGTGCGCGTCGGCGATACGATCACCTATGCCGACAATCCGGCCAGCGAGCCGCTGCCGGGCTACCGCGGCGTCAACCCGATGGTCTACTGCGGCCTCTATCCGGTCGAGAGCTCCGACTACGACAACCTCAAGGATGCACTCGAGAAGATGCAGATCAACGATGCGGCACTCGTCTTCGAGCCGGAGACGTCCGTCGCCTTGGGCTTCGGCTTCCGCTGCGGCTTCCTCGGCTTGTTGCACATGGATGTCATCCAAGAGCGCCTCGAGCGCGAGTACAACCTAAAGCTCATCACGACGGCGCCGTCCGTCATCTACCACGTCTACAAGACGGATGGCACGATGATCAAGGTCAGCAATCCGGCCGAGCTGCCGCCACAGACGGAAATCGAACACATCGAGGAGCCATACGTCAAGGCGACGGTCATCGTGCCGAACGATTTCGTCGGTGCCGTCATGGAGATCTCGCAGGACAAGCGCGGTGAGTTCAAGGGCATGGACTACCTCGACACGAACCGCGTCATGATCACGTACCACATCCCGCTCAATGAGATCATCTTCGACTACTTCGACCGCCTGAAGTCGGCAACGCGCGGCTACGCTTCGCTCGACTACGAGCTCGCGGACTACAAGGAGTCGAAGCTCGTCAAGGTCGACATCCTCTTGAATGGCGACCCCGTCGATGCGCTATCGACAATCGTGCACAAGGACCGTGCGGCATCGCGCGGCCGCCAGCTCGCAGCCAAGCTCAAGGAAATCATCCCGCAGCAGATGTTCGAGATTCCGATCCAGGCCGCCATCGGGTCGAAGGTCATCGCGCGCGAGAACGTGCGTGCCCGCCGCAAGGACGTGCTCGCCAAGTGCTACGGCGGCGATATCTCGCGCAAGCGCAAGCTGCTCGAGAAGCAGAAGGAAGGCAAGAAGCGCATGAAGGCCGTCGGCAGCGTCGAGGTGCCGCAGGAAGCCTTCATGGCCATCTTGAAGATCGACTGATGGGGGATGCATCATGAGGAAACAGCAATGGGGCCTCTACATCCACATCCCGTTCTGCCGCCAGAAGTGTTTCTACTGCGACTTCCCGTCCTTCGCGGGACGGGAGCGCTATGAGGCAGACTATACGGACGCCCTGTGCCGCGAGCTCGCGGTGCAGGGCGTCCTTTATCGGGAGAAGTGGGGCAGCCCCCGGACCATCTACATGGGCGGCGGCACGCCGAGCCTGCTGCCGACAGGACTGCTCGCGAAGATCCTGCAGGTCATCGCCGATGTGTTCGGCGATGCGGCAGAATGGGAGTTCACCGTGGAGTGCAATCCGGGGACGGTCGACGCGGCAAAGCTCAGGGCTCTGCGCGCGGGTGGCGTCAACCGCCTCTCGTTCGGCGTGCAGACCTTTGACGATACCCTGCTCAAGAAGATTGGACGCATCCACACGGGAGCGCAGGCGCGAGAGGCGATGGCCCTTGCGCGCGCGGCAGGCTTCCAGAATGTCAGCATGGACCTCATCTACGGCCTGCCGGGCGAGAGCCTTGCAGAGCTCGAGCGGGACCTTGAGGCGATGGTCGCCTTAGAGCCGGAACATATCTCCATCTACGGCCTGCAGCTCGAAGAGGGCACGGCTTTCGCGAAGATGCAGGAGATGGGCAGGCTCGCACTGCCCGACGAAGATACCGTCGAGCGCATGTACGACACGATGACCGCGTTCCTGCCGGCGCACGGCTACGCGCGTTACGAGATCTCGAACTTCGCCAAGCCGGGCTTTGAGAGCTGCCACAATCTCTCGTACTGGCAGGATGTGCCCTACCTCGGTGTCGGTGCGGCGGCGCATTCGTACCTCGAGGGACAGCGGTATGAGAACGTGCGGGAGATTCCCGCCTACATCGAGGGCATCCGCACGGGGAAGGGCGTGCGGCGGCAGGAAGAGACGATGACGCGCGAGATCGCCATGGAGGAGTTCGCCTTTCTCGCCCTGCGCACGGCGCGCGGCATCGACAGGGCGCGCTTTGCGCGGCGGTTCGGCGTGCCGCTCGAAACCGTCTACGCCGATGCCATCGCCAAGCTCAAGCGCCAGGGCCTCCTCGAAGAGGACGAAGCAGGCGTTCGCCTGACTCCGCTCGGCATGAAGTACGGCAATATGGCATTCGAGGAATTCCTGCTCTGACTTTTGTGATGCGGGTCACAGAATCTTTCGCGGGCAGATGATAAGGTAGAGGCAAAGAAAGGAAGCGCATATCCATGCATGAAATCCATCTTAAGCGCGTCTATGAAGCAGCAGAGCCCGGCGATGGCGTGCGCGTGCTCGTCGACCGCCTCTGGCCGCGCGGCATCCGCAAGGCCGACCTGCCCTACGATGTCTGGGCCAAGGAGGTCACGCCGTCGAGCGAACTGCGGATGCTCTACCACCGCGGCGAGATGCCCTTTGCCGGCTTCCGCGAGGGCTACGCCGAAGAACTGGAAGCGAGCGAGGGCGCAGCGGCCTTTGCCGAGCGCTGCCGGGAATGGCTCAAGACGCAGAACGTGACACTGCTCTATGCCGCGAAGAACCAGCAGGAGAACCACGCACTCGTCCTCGCCGCCTGGCTGCGCCAGAAGATCGGCTGAAAAGACAGAGAAGCTTAGTTAAGTATAGACGTAAGATAGAAAGGAAGATTTCTATGAAGAAGATCACCATGATCAAGATGCAGGGCTGCCCGTACTGTGCGAAGGCCGCAGAGGCCATCGAAGAGCTGCGCGCTGAGCAGCCGGCATATGCAACTGTCGAGGTCGAGACCATCGACGAGAACGAGCAGCCGGAGCTCGCCAAGGCGTATGCCAAGGACTACTACTATGTGCCGAGCCTCTTCATCGAGGGCCGCAAGGTATACGAGGCGCAGCCGGGTGATACCTACGACACGATCAAGGCTGCTGTCGCGAGCGCCTTTGAAGAGGCGAAGTGACTGCACGCGATGCGGAGACTGCCGATTGGCAGTCTTTTTTCATTTGCAGGAGAAAAGTCGAAAATAATTTTGACTTTTTGACTTTTAGGTGTTGACTTTTTGTTTTTTTCGGTGTATATTCTTTATAGATTCAAAGTTAGCACTCGATACGACAGAGTGCTAACAGGGATGAAAACAGAAGGAAGGGGGCATGCAGATGAAGGACGAACTCGATGCGCGCAAGAAACGCGTGCTGCAGGCTATCGTCGATGATTACATCGAGTCAGCTGAGCCAGTCGGCTCGCGGACGCTGGCCAGGAAGTATGACCTCGGCGTGAGTCCGGCGACCATCCGCAATGAGATGGCGGACCTCGAGATGCTCGGCTATCTCGAGCAGCTGCATACCTCCTCTGGACGCATCCCATCGTCGAAGGGATATCGCTTCTATGTAGACGGACTGATCCCCCCGAAGCCCGTGAGCGATGAGGAGAAAGAGCTCATCAACCACTGGTACAGGGCGCGCGTCAAGCGCATCGACGAGGTGTTCCAGGAGACGGCGCGCATCATCTCACAGGTGACGAAGAACGTCTCATTGGTCCTCGCGCCGCAGATGACGCAGGCTGCGTTCCGCTGCCTGCAGTTCCTGCCGCTCGACGACCGGCGCGTCATCACGGTGCTCATGACGGACGCAGGCTTCATCGAGAACAAGATCCTCGAGATGCCGGACGGCGCCCGCTTCGAGGACTTCCAGCGCATGGCCAGCGTCATCAACAAGAATCTCGCCGGCCACACGCTCTCGACCATCGACCATCCGGCGCTCGCGAAGATACGCGATGAGATCCAGGATGAGCCGTTCTACGAGTCGGCTCTCGAGGTCATCAACCGCGCGCTCGATTCGGGCAAGCGGGAGCGCCTCTACCTCGGCGGCACGACGCAGATGCTCGAGCAGCCGGAGTTCCACGATGTGGAGAAGGTCAAGGAGACGCTCTTGGTGCTCGAGAAGGAAGAGCTCATGAAGGATGTGTTGCACGCCCATATGGGTGACGGCCTCGAGGTCACGATTGGCCAGGAGAACGAGGACAGCCACTTCAAGGACAGCAGCATCATCACCGCGACGTACCATCTCGATGGAGAGCTCTTGGGCACGATCGCAGTGCTCGGACCGACGCGCATGGAATACGCGAAGGCCATGAGCCTGCTCGAATACATGAATTCCAATCTGACCGAAGTCATCAAGCGGTTCCACTGGTAGAGCCGCAGGGTTCCCGGAATTGAGTGAAGAGGTGATCATTTTGCCATCATTTATCAAAGATGAAATGAAGAAGAAGGATGAGCAGAAGCTGGAGGAGATGCAGCAGGAAATCGACGAGGCGGAAGCCGCGCAGGAAGATGCTGCTGAAGGCTCCGAGGAGGAAGCTCCGGAGGAAGCCGCCAGCGAGGCAGCTGCCATGCAGGAAGAGATCGAGGCCCTCAAGGGCCAGGTCGAGAAGCTCACGGGTGACCTTCAGGAAAAGAAGGACCGCCTGCTGCGTCTCCAGGCAGATTTCGACAACTTCCGCCGCCGCTCGGCGAAGGAACGCGAAGAGATCTCTGCCGTCGTCACGCAGAATTTCTGCAAGGACATGCTGCCGCTGCTCGACAACTTCGAACGCGCCATGGCGGCCGAGACAAAGGATGTGGAGGCCTTCCAGAAGGGCGTCGAGATGATCTTCACGCAGTTCCAGGAAGTCCTCAAGAAGAACGGCCTCGAGCAGATTGAAGCCGTCGGCCAGAAGTTCGATCCGAACTTCCATCAGGCCGTCATGCGGGTCGAAGACCCCGAAAAAGAAGACGACACGGTCGCCCAGGAGCTCCAGAAGGGCTACATGGTCAAGGGCCGCGTCATCCGTCCGAGCATGGTCCAGGTCGTCTCCAACTGAGCGGCCTGATCAATAACATAGATGATTCAAGTTTTTACATACAGTTTAGGAGGATGTTACCATGTCTAAAGTAATTGGTATCGATTTAGGTACGACGAACTCCGTCGTATCCGTCATGGAAGGTGGCGAACCGACCGTCATCACGAACTCGGAAGGCAGCCGCATCACGCCGTCTGTCGTCGGCTTCACGAAGGATGGTCAGCGCCTCGTCGGCCAGCTGGCAAAGCGCCAGGCTGTGTCGAACCCGGACCGCACGATCTCGTCCATCAAGCGCCACATGGGCGATCCGAACTACAAGGTCACGATTGATGGCAAGGACTACACGCCGCAGGAAATCTCGGCCATGATCCTGCAGAAGCTCAAGGGCGATGCAGAAGCGTACCTCGGTGAGACGGTCACGCAGGCCGTTATCACGGTCCCGGCTTACTTCAACGACAGCCAGCGCCAGGCAACGAAAGACGCCGGCAAGATTGCAGGCCTCGATGTCCTGCGCATCGTCAACGAGCCGACGGCAGCAGCGCTTGCCTACGGCCTCGACAAGGACAAGGATGAGACGATCCTCGTCTTCGACCTCGGCGGCGGCACGTTCGATGTCTCAATCCTCGAGCTCTCGGAAGGCACGTTCGAAGTCCAGGCCACGAACGGCGATACGCACCTCGGCGGCGATGACTTCGACCAGAAGATCATCGACTGGATGGTCGGCGAATTCAAGCAGGAGAACGGCATCGACCTCTCGCAGGACAAGATGGCTGCCCAGCGCCTCAAGGAAGCTGCTGAGAAGGCCAAGATCGAGCTCTCGAGCATGACGCAGACGAACATCAACCTGCCGTTCATCACGGCAGACGCCTCGGGCCCGAAACACCTCGACCTCACGCTGACGCGCGCAAAGTTCAATGAGCTCACGAGCGACCTCGTCGAGCGCACGGTGGGCCCGACGCGCAAGGCCATGGCCGATGCAGACCTCACGGCTGACGACATCGACAAGATTATCCTCGTCGGCGGTTCGTCCCGTATCCCGGCTGTTCAGGACGCCATCCGCAATATCCTGCACAAGGAGCCGTCGAAGGGTGTCAACCCGGATGAGTGCGTATCCGTTGGTGCTGCCATCCAGGGCGGTGTTCTCGTCGGTGAAGTCAAGGACGTCCTGCTCCTCGATGTCACGCCGCTTTCCCTCGGTATCGAAACGCTCGGCGGTGTCTGCACGAAGATCATCGAGCGCAATACGACGATCCCGACGCACAAGAGCCAGATCTTCTCGACGGCTGCCGATAACCAGCCGTCCGTCGATATCCACGTCCTGCAGGGCGAGCGCGAGATGGCTGCCGGCAACAAGACGCTCGGCCGCTTCGAGCTCACGGATATCCCGCCAGCTCCGCGTGGAGTACCTAAGATCGAAGTTTCCTTCGATATTGATGCCAACGGCATCGTGCATGTCTCCGCTAAGGACCTCGGCACGGGCAAAGAGCAGAAGATCACGATCCAGTCGGACAGCGGCATGAGCAAGGAAGACATCGACCGCATGGTCAATGAAGCCAAGGCTCATGAGGCAGAAGACAAGAAGCAGAAGGAAGCCATCGACGCGAAGAACAACGCCGACAACCTGGTCTACCAGGCTGAGAAGACGATCAAAGAGCTCGGCGACAAGGCAGATGCCGGCAAGGTATCGGAAGTCAAGGCTGCTTGCGAGAAGGTCAAAGAGGCCATCAAGAGCAACGATACGGAAGCCATCAAGAAGGCAACCGAAGCGCTGCAGAAGCCGCTCTACGAGCTCAGCGCCGCTGCTTATCAGCAGGCACAGGCTTCTGGTGCACAGGGCGCACAGGGTGCTCAGGCTGGCAGCGAGAACGCCCAGGGTGCTCAGCAGCAGAAGAAAGATGATGATGATGTCATCGATGCGGATTACACGGAAGTCAAAGACGACAAGAAATAAGCAGATGATGGATTGAAGGTTGGGAGCTATGGGGGACCGCTTGGCGGCTCCCTCAAGACTCCCAATTTTTCTGTAAGGATGGTGCAACGTGAGCGAAAAACGCGATTATTATGAAGTGCTGGGCGTTGACAAGAGCGCGGATGAAAAGGAGATCAAGCGTGCCTATAAGAAGCTGGCCCGCAAGTATCATCCAGACCTCAATCCGGACAACCCGAAAGAGGCAGAGGAGAAGTTCAAAGAGATCAATGAAGCCTACGATGTCCTGAAGGATCCGAAGAAACGCGCGCAGTACGACCAGTTCGGTGCAGGAGCCTTTGACGGCACGGGCGGCTTTAGTGGCGCCGGTGCTGGTGGCTTCGGTGGTTTTGGTGATTTTGGCGGCTTCGGCGGCAGCGCCGGCGGCGAGGGCTTTGGCGATATCTTCGACATGTTTTTCGGCGGTGCCGGTGCCCGTCATGCGCGTCAGCCGGGCCCAGAGCGCGGCAATGACCTGCGCTACGACCTCTCCATCACCTTTGAAGAGGCCGCCTTCGGCAAGACGGTGGAACTCGAGGTGCCGCGCACGGTCGAGTGCACGACCTGCCATGGCTCGGGCGTTGCTCCGGGGACGAGCCCAGAGACCTGCCCGCACTGCCACGGCACGGGCCAGCAGCAGGTCGTGCGCAACACGGCCTTCGGCCGCATGATGAGCACGCAGACTTGCCAGCATTGCCACGGCACGGGCAAGATCGTCAAGACACCGTGCAAGGACTGCCACGGCACGGGCCGCAAGCGCGAGACCTCGAAGGTCACGGTCAAGATCCCGAAGGGCGTCGACCAGGGTTCGCGCGTCCGCCTGTCGGGTGCCGGCGAGGCGGGCC